>Ga0247739_10000009_pt1 | contig 399701 bp, 342 predicted proteins | sample UWRJL058202B2_FD_180943 | JGI IMG/M metagenome (GOLD analysis project Ga0247739, IMG submission 180943) | Plant litter microbial communities from Arlington Agricultural Research Station in Wisconsin, United States - UWRJ-L058-202B-2 | ecosystem: Environmental > Terrestrial > Plant litter >... | reverse complement strand
TAGATTTTAGATTTTAGATTTTAGATTTTAGATTTTAGATTTTAGATTTTAGATTTTAGATTTTAGATTTTAGATTTTAGATTTTAGATTTTAGATTTTAGATTTTAGATTTTAGATTTTAGATTTTTTCAAAGTCTTCGACTTTGAAAAAAATATAGTTTGCGAACTTAGAACTTCAAACAAAAAAAAACTTTGCAACCTTTGCGTAAATCTTAGCGAACTTTGCGGTTAAATTTTCAAGCAAAACATAATTTAAAAAAGAATTGAATTGATTTTGGAAAAATAAGGAATAACCGTATTTTTGCATCTCAAAATAAAAAATTAGTAATGGGAAGAGCGTTCGAATTTAGAAAAGGAAGAAAAATGAAACGTTGGTCAGCAATGGCTAAAACATTTACCCGAATTGGTAAAGACATCGTTATGGCGGTTAAAGAAGGCGGCCCTAACCCTGACGCCAATTCTAGATTAAGAGCTGTAATACAAAATGCTAAAGCCGCTAACATGCCTAAGGACAATGTGGAGCGCGCGATTAAAAATGCAAGCAATAAAGATACTGCCAACTATAAAGAAATTCTGTTTGAAGGATATGCTCCTCACGGAATTGCGATTTTGATTGAAACTGCATCTGACAACAATAATAGAACTGTAGCAAACATTCGAAGCTATTTTAACAAATGCAACGGAACAATGGGAACGCAAGGTTCTGTTGAGTTTATGTTTGACCATACTTGTAATTTCAGAATTGCAAAAGGAAATCTTGATCCTGAAGAATTAGAATTGGAATTAATTGATTTTGGCGCCGAGGAAGTTTTCGAAGATGAAGACGGAATCTTGATCTACGCTCCTTTTGGAAGTTTTGGTGCTTTGCAAAAAGAATTAGAAAACAGAGGTCTTGAAATTTTATCTTCTGGCTTTGAGCGTATTCCACAAATCACAAAAGAACTAACAGAAGCTCAAATCGCCGACGTTGAAAAACTAATCGAAAAAATTGAAGAAGATGATGACGTAATGAACGTTTATCATACTATGAAAGAGGAATAATTTTTCTTTGTATAATATATTAAAAGCTCTGGAGAAATCCGGAGCTTTTTTTTTGCTCAAAATGAGGATTCCCGTAAAGATAAATGTCGTGAATGTTTTAAGTTTGGCGACAGTTATTACGGAGCTGATAATTATATAAAATTTAAAAGAAATAATATAATAACTTTTTATAAACAACTGTTTTCCTGTTAAAAATTATATATATTTGGCTCTCTAAATACCATAATTACCACACCAAAACCTACAAAGACATTGAAAAAAACTACTCTTAGATTACGCTCTTTCGTATACATTTTAGTTTTATTTACGATCAGTTTAAACTGTTTTTCAAATACTTATACCGACACGATAAGTAATTCAAAAAAACTCTTATTAACTAAAAACAACAATAAAAAACCTAAATTTCTTCCGGAAAACAATTCATTCAATTTCATTCAAAATTCTGAAAGTGAATTTACGAATGATTACCTAAGAAAGAATTTTCCTATCGCAGAACAAACTTCTGATGATTTGCAGAAGGCAATGGCAACTTGCCTGAAAATTGATGAAAATGGTAATCTTACGGATAATCTTGAACCAAAGAATTTGTCGCAACTACCTTTGGGTATCAAAAAGACAATTGGCGGTATTCAATACCTGTTAGGAATTAGTAATGCAAAATTTACACCTGAATATACTGAGTTAACTGCTTTTGTCAGAATCATTATCCCACAACATGGTGCCGACGGAAAACCTAAAGAACTATTTTTTGGTGCCAATAATATTAAATTATCTCATAAAGGTGGTCTGGTTGGAGATACTAATCTTGTTTTACTTGGTGATGTACCGATAAAAATAAACGGCGAGAATTTACTGTTGATTCTGAAGGGCGGCATGGACATGAAAACCGGAGTCGTTGAGAACAAAACGTATGTAACTATAGATTGTAACGGATTTAAAGAGCTTGGAATAACGGCTGATGTGCAGTTTTCAAGAAATATTATTGTACCTGTTGATGCAGATAATAAAGTAATTGAGAAAACACCTGTAACTGGAACATTTGCTGTAAAAACATCTAACTGGAATGATATTTTAATAGAAATGTCGATTCCAAAATTTCAAATTACAAATTTCTCAGGCTTATTTTTTCAAGTAAAAGATGCTAAGATAGATCTTAGTGATCTTAAAAATCCAGAAAAAGTGGTTTGGCCGGCGAATTACCAAAATGATTATTTAGTACCCGGAAATGAATCATTATGGCGAGGTTTTTATGCCAGCAGCGTAGAGATTACTTTGCCTGAAGAATTTAAATTAAAAAAGGATCAAAAAAGAATCACCTTCGCAGCAAAAGATTTATTGATTGACGCAATGGGGGTTTCTGGTACTTTTTCTGCTAATAATATCCTTAACATTAACGAGGGAAGCGCCAGTGGGTGGTCTTTTTCTGTTGATGGAATCAGCATAGGTTTTAAAGCGAATAATTTAGTTGCAGGAGGTTTTAACGGTTCAGTTATTCTTCCTATTTCTGGTAAAAGCGGGTCTTGTAAAGATGGTTCTACTGTTAACCTGGCCTACAACGCATTGATTAATCCTATTGATCATGAATATCTTTTAAAAGCAGAGATAAATAATAACATTTGCTTTTCGGCATTTAAAGGAACTGCCCAAATTGATAAAGGTTCATACATAGAATTAAAAGTAAAACAAGGAAAATTTTTACCTAAAGCTTTACTAAATGGTAAGCTCACTATTAAATCTGCAATTGTAGAAAAAAGTGAAGTTGAAGATGATAAGAAAGAAATCTCTCCAGACAGAATTCCTAAAACTTATCTGATGACAGATGTTGAGGATAATAAGGAAACTAAAGAAATTGAAGTCTCAAAAGTAGAGATAATTAAAAATGACGGTTCAAAAAAAGATGGAGAAAATGCAAATGAGCCTGAGAAAATACTTTTGTTTGAAGGAATAGAATTTCAAAATTTACAATTACAAACTGTCAGTCCAATTATTAAAACTGATTATTTTGGATATAAAAATACTTTCGAAGATGCACCCGGCTCTTCAAAAGTTGCCAACTTTCCTATAACAATATATGAAATAGCGTTAATCGCTGATGACAATTCAGCAAGATTAAGACTTGATTTGTCTATTAATCTGATGAAAGGTCAGTTTAATGGCCGAACTAAATTTGATCTTGTTGGGAAGTTCAATGAAAATGATGGAATTCAAAAATGGAAATTTGATTATGTTAAATTTGAAAGAATTGATCTAAAAGCTGATATAGGAGGAGCAAAATTTGCAGGAAGTATTATCATAATGGATAAAGATCCTGTTTATGGTAAAGGTTTTAAAGGAAATTTGAAGGCCGAATTTAAAGGTGGAATTGAGGTTGAAGCAAATGCAATTTTTGGAAAGAAAGATAATTTTAGATACTGGTATGTTGATGCCATGGTCGATGGCTTAAAGATTCCTTGTAGTGCATTTGTAATTACAGGTTTTGGAGGCGGAGCTTATTATAACATGAAGAAGGATGGCTTTAGTTCTTCTTTTACAGCATCTGGAGCGCAATACGTGCCCGACGAGCCTTCTTCCCTTGGAATAAAAGCAATGATTCATTTTGCAAACGCTGCAAAACCAGATGCATTTTGGGGTGGTGCCGGTTTTGAAATCGCATTTAATGATAATGGAGGAATTAACCGAATTAGTATTTACGGGGAAGGCCATGTTATGCAGGAATTTGGTTTTAAAGTTCCGGTAAATTCGTTGAAAAAAAATCTTGAAAGCATTGTTACATCAGAGAGTAAGATGTTAAAAGGGACATTAGATAAACTAAAAGAAAATAACCTAACCGAGGCCTCTAAACAAGTTTATCCTGATGCCGTGTCTGGCCAGGCAGGACTTAATGCTTATGCAGCGATCGAATACGATTTTACTTCTAAAACACTGCACGGATCTTTTGATTTATATGTTGATGTAGCTGGCGGACTTATACAAGGACGTGCTTCTAAAAAAAGAGCCGGATGGGCAGTACTACACTTTGCACCAGACAAATGGTACATTCACATGGGTACTCCAACAGACAGGCTCGGTATAAAAATGGTTATTGGTTCTATAGAAGTAGAAACTGGTGGTTACTTCATGATTGGTGATGATATTCCAGGAAGTCCACCTCCGCCTGATATTGTTGCTCAAATTTTAGGATTAGATGTTACAAAATTAGACTATATGCGTGATGAGAACAGCATTGCGTCAGGAAAAGGTTTTGCTTTTGGAGCAGATTTTAGTATAAAAACAGGCGATATAACTTTTCTAGTTTTTTATGCCAATTTCGAAGCTGGTTTTGGGTTTGATATTATGGTGAAAGATTATGGTGAAGCACAATGTAAAGGATCAGGGCAAATTGGTATAGATGGCTGGTATGCAAACGGACAATCTTATGCTTATCTGCAGGGAGAATTAGGTATAAAAATCAAATTGTTTATGATTCGAAAGAAAATAGCAATTATACAAGGCGGCGGAGCAGTTCTTTTACAAGCTAAACTACCTAATCCTGTATGGATTAGGGGGTATTTGGGAGGCTATTTCAAACTTTTGGGCGGTGCTGTCAAAGGTAGTTTTAGATTTAAGTTAGAATTTGGAAAACAATGTGAGTTTGTGAATGATGCTCGATTAGGGGGTTTAAAATCTATTGCCGATATCACCCCTTCTGATGGTACGAAAGAAGCTGATGTATTTACTATCCCACAAGTTGGTTTTAATATGCCTGTCGAAAAAGTATTTACACTTGAAGAAGATGCAGGTGTTAAAACCTATATGCTTAAACTAGAAGAATATACTATTAAAAAAGACGGTACTGCAATTGCAGGTGACATGAGCTGGAATGAAAACAAAGATTTACTGAGCTTTACATCTCGTGATATTTTACCTCCAAGTTCAAATTTAACTTTAACTGTAAAAGTAAGTTTCCAGGAAAGAGTAAACGGAACCTGGAAAACAATATATGATGAAGGTCAAATAGCTACAGAAACAGAAGTAAGAAACTTTACCACTGGTGTGGCGCCTAATAATATTCCGGTAAATAATATTGCATATTCTTATCCCGTTTTTGATCAAAAATATGTTTATCAAAATGAATCTAAACAAGCATATATTGTTCTTAAACAAGGACAGCCTTATTTATTTGAATTAAAGGACGGCCAGTCACAAAAAGCATTTTATAAAACCGGAGAAAAAATAGTTACAACTCCTATAAGTTATGATAATTCGCTTAAAAAAGTTATAGTTGATCTACCTGGTTTAGAAACTTCTAAATTGTATAATCTGTCTTTAAAAACACTTCAAGCCAAAAGTGATGCTAATGCAAACTTATCTCAACAATTTGAAACGCAACAATTAGATACAGATGTAAATGTTGAGACCAAAAGCAATAAGTTAAATGAAACTATTACAGCCGGAGATGATATAGAATTAGTACAATATAATTTCAATACGAGTCAGTACAATACGTTTCAAGAAAAAATGATTGCAAAAAAACCAAAAAACACTTATATCGAAATTATTTATTCTGATGTTCACGCTTTACATGCTGAAAATGCAGCAAGTGAACCATTTGATGAAATAGAAATTGTTGGTAATGCAAAATCTCAAAACATTCCTTTAATAAAAGTTGAAGCCCTTTTAGATGATGATTACTTTAAAAACCATATTTATCCGTTAGTCTATAAAGGATATCCGCTAGAAGCAGACGTAACATTAAACAGAGATTTAAGTATTTTAGGTAATCCTCCAACAAAAGGAATTGAACTATTAACGTGGTATCAGGCATACCTGGCAAATGATCCAACTAATCCTTATTTAAAAGAAAGATTACCATATCGATACAATCAGCCTTATTACTATAAATCTGATTTTATGGCAATACAATATAAAATAGTCAATAAGTATTTGAATAGTCAAAACCAAAATATGATTGAAAAATATAATTATATAATTAACGGAAGTTTTCCAATGATAAGAGATGGAAAGTATAACATCAAATTAAATTATACACTTCCTGGCGGACAAGCTGGTACCAGTTCAATTTTTACATTCAATAAATCAAATTAGCATGAAGCTTAAATTTTTAATTATACTTGTTTTTACAATAATTAATCTTAATTACGCACAACAAAAAAGTCCACAGGACACTATTTTAAATGATAAAATTGCTATAGAAGTAATCGCACGCGTACAGAAGGATAGAATTTTATTGCGCTGGGCGGTAAATGATCCTATTGCATGGAAAAAATTGAATAAGTATGGCTATTTGGTAGAAAGATATACGGTAACCAGAGATAATAAGACACTTGCAAAACCAGAACAAATTATTTTAATGCAATCTTGTAAACCAGAAGCCCTAGAGTTATGGGAAAAAATAATTGATCAAAACGATAACGCCGCCATTATTGCACAAGCAATTTATGGTGAATCTTTTTCGGTTGGAGGAACTGATAATTTAGAGTCAATTGTAAACTTGTCTGAAGAAAACGAGCAAAGATTTACATTTGCCCTTTTTTCAGCTGACAAGGATTTTGAAATTGCCAAAAAAGCCGGTTTAGGTTTTGAAGACAAAACGGCCAAGCCAAATGAAAAATATGCTTATAGAATTTCTTCAAACGTACCAAAAGAAGAAATAAATATTGAGTACGGAGGTATATTTATTAGTTTAAAAGACTATGAGCCCTTACCAAAACCAATGGATTTTACAGCACATTTTATGGATAAAAATGCCATGTTGAGCTGGAATTACAAAATATTGTCGCATGTTTATGGAAGCTATTATGTTGAAAGATCAACTGATAAAGTAAATTTTAAAAGAATGACAGATAAGCCTTATACCAGTTTAAATCAACAGAATTCAAGCAACAGCAATTTTTTCTATGTAGATTCCATAGCAAATAACTCGCAATACAGCTACCGAATTCAGGGTATTTCTTCATTTGGAGAACTAGGACCTTATTCTCAAGTCGTTTCAGGAAAGGGGAAATCGATATTAAAATATGTCCCACATCTTACTGTAAAAGAATTTAAAGATGACAAAACTGTAAATCTGATATGGGAATTTCCTGAAGAAGGAAATGACGAAATCACTGGCTTTGAGTTAAAGCGTTCTGACCAAGATGATAATAAATATGTTACCGTTGTTAAAAATATTGCGGCAAAAGCCAGAAATGTAGTTTACAACAAATTAACAGCTACGAATTATTTTAAAATAACTGCCATAGGAAAAAATGGCAACAGTAGAGAATCTTTTGCAATGCTAGTGCAGCCTGTCGACTCAATTCCACCTGCAAAACCTATTGGTTTAAAGGGTATAATTGATAGTTTAGGAGTGGTGAAAATAACCTGGACTCCCAACAGAGAAAAAGATTTAATGGGATATCGCGTCTACAGAGCAAATAATCCTGATGAAGAGTACACCCAATTAACGGTAAGTCCTAGTGAACCAAACAACTATGATGATAAAGTAATCGTTAAAAGTTTAAATAGTAAAGTATATTATAAGATTATTGCAGTAGACAACCATTATAATATGTCTCCTTTTTCAGATCCATTAATTATAAAAAAACCAGATTTAATACCTCCCACTTCACCGATTTTTACAAAGTATGATATTTCAAGCGGATCAGTTTTTCTTGAATGGATAAATAGCCAAAGCGAAGATGCTGCAGTACATCAATTATACAGAAAAGAAAATGATCAAAAAGATTGGTTATTAATTTTTGAAACAAAAAGTAAAGAAGAAAAATATCAGGATAAAACAGCTGTAGAAGGTAACACGTATCGATATGCCATTTTTGCAAAAGATGAAAGCAATTTAATTTCAAATCCTTCTCCAGAAGTTGCCTTATTTGTTCCTAAATACTCACAGTTATCGCCTATAAAAGGATTTTTTGCACAGGCAAATAAAACAACAAATACTATTGATTTATCATGGGAATACTCAGACAATAATGCGGCTAACTTTGAAATTTATAAAGGTTCAGATAAAGAGCCTTTACAATTAATTCAAATTCTAAATAGAGACATTAAACGTCTTGCAGACCCAACTATAACGATAAATACAAATTATAAGTATGGAATTAGAGCTGTATCTAAGGACGGAAGAACATCAAAAATGGATTTTTATACTGTGAAATTTTAACACTAAGGTTGACTTTTACTTTTGTTTAAGATAGAAGTTAAAAAATAGATATACAAAATTTATAATATTGACTTTTTAGTTTCAACATTTTTTGTTGACAGTATAATTGCATAGAAAATAATTACATGAAGAAAATTTTACTCTTATTTATTGTTTTGTTCTCCTTAAAAAGCTTTGGGCAACTAACCTATAGAGTCAATCTGGAAGCCGGATCCCTGAACTGTGGATGTTCTTATGCAGGAGATGAAAATTTCTACGCATATGATTCCAATAATAAAGTTTTATCACCTATAAATTTTAACGCAGAGAATTATCCAAGCATTAGCTTTGAAACACTTGTAAGACCATCAAAAATAGTTCAAGTATTACCATGTAATCCTCCTAGTGATAATGATTTTTGTTATCCATTTACCTACAGTGAAATTTCGCAGGTTATATTAGATAATTCCAGTAGCTGTGAATACAAAAGTGCGTCTGCTCCTTTTGGTCTCAGAGTTAATGTTCAAACAATTGGAAGTATTAACAATACAGGGTGTGTTACAAGTAATATTACCTGTTCCGGTAGTATTGAAAGATGGGAAGTAAAAAAACCTGGAAGTAATGTCTACGAAATTATTCCAAACTCTAATGTAAATACATTAAATAAAACTTACAATCAAATTTATTCTGATAATTCAGGAATAAATAAAACTACTTATTTTAGAGCAAAATTTACTGGAACTAACGTTTACACCTATCATCCCTTCATATTTGTCTTTTGCTCGCCAAATCTTAACAATACATCAGATCCAAATATTACTTTTTGTAATTACAGCAATGGAGAAGTTATATTCACTTTTAGCAGACCTTTAGAAACTGGAGAAAAATATTTATTTTCCCGTAATCCTATAGGGGAAAACATAGTAACATCTTCAAGTTCTGATGATGTAAATAATGTTGAAAAAATCTCAGCAACTGTCTTTAAATGGAAAAACATACCACCGGGAAAATACGAATTTAAATATCAAACACAGTTTGGAAACAATACTCCATCCAGTGCTAGTTCCGTCACGTTATTTACCATAACACCTAAAGAGAAGTTAACTTTTACTTTAACAACCATACAACCTTCATGTAATACCGATAAGGGTAAAGTACAAATTTCAGCTAATGGAGGAACTGGTACTTACTTCTATATTTTAGATAATGAAACTTTGGCAGATAAACATCCTTTTACCAGTCCTTACATAATCGAGGAATTATCTGAAGGAGATCACAAAGTCACAGTAATTGATAGTAATAATTGCATTGAAAAATAATATGAAAACACAATCACTCTTTATTCTGTTTTTCTTTGGAATCTTTTTTGCTCAGGCACAAAATGAGTACGGAATATTAATAAAAACAACGTTAGATCCTTTTACAGGATGGAACGGAAGCCATGCCGGAAGTCATCGCATAACTATTGGAGCAACAACTATTGCAAAAAGCAGCAGTACAGATGACGAAGTAGTAATCGAATATGATTTCTTCTATGTTAACGATAACCCTACCTATATATCTTGTATAAGTACAACTGCTGGAAATAAGGATGATAATGACTGCAAAATAGGTGTTGATCCTCTAATAAGATTACCTTATAATAAAACCACTTTCGGAATTGCTTATTTTGGAGGGTGCATTGCTGATTCTGAAATTATGGGTATTTATATACCTGAACCAGCATCTGATCAAATATGCGCCAGCGACATTATGACATTGAAAAATGGATGGAACTGGCAATATAGATTTAGTGATGGCAGTTGGCAGCCATTCCCTGCTCAATATCAGGAAAAAACATCTATTTCTTTTAAAATAAAAGACTTAACCGGTTTTAATAATCAGAAAACTATCTATTTTCAAGCTGGCTATCAAACAAAATTTACAAATATAAGACCTTATCAAATTATTGGCTGTTCGCCTGAATATGATGGTAATCCCCTTGCTGCTGATGCTAAATGTATATACGAGGCAAGTGGCAGTGTGACCTTAAAGTTTAAATCGGAATTAAAAGATGGGGATCGTTTTCTTTTTAATCTTTTTTACGACAAAATACCACCAGAATTTATTAAAAGCGTATTTGCGAATAAAGACCAAATTATCAATAAGACGTTTACTTGGGGTAATCTTGCAAAGGGATCTTATATTATAAAATATCAGGCGCAAAGTATTACTGATAACAATCAAAATGTGGGATTAAGCGCCGTTATACCTCCAGCATTTACAATTGGAAGTCGTCCGGCATTAACCTTTACAGCTACAGAAATACAGCCTAATTGCAATACTGAAACCGGAAGCATAAAAATTACAGCTTCTGGCGGAACACCTCCTTATTATTACCATTTAGATAATGAGAGCAACAAACATGAATTTACAAGCCCAACAACAATTTCAAATATCGGAGAAGGAAATCATACAGTAAAAATAATAGATAGCAATAATTGCATTGAAAAATAATATGAAAATACAACTACTCTTTATTCTGTTTTTCTTTGGAATGTTTTTTACTCAGGCACAAAATGACTACGGAATATTAATAAAAACATCATTGAACCCCAGGGTAGGCGGTTATAGTACCAGATATACAATTGAAGGAAGAAAAGATGATCCTGCTCGTTTTACTACAGGCAATATTCAACCAACAAATCAGACTTTAATACAATACAATTTCTTTTACATCACAGATATTAATCAATTATATTATCTGGCCCTTCAAATGGATAGTTCTAATAATATACGATGTGTGCAGGAGTATACAGTTCCTTACAACAGAACAACAACACCTGATCAATATTTCAGCAGCTGTTTCGGATACTCAAATATCTATACAATACATTTAACACAGCCAATTGATAATACAGTTTGTGCTAGTGAAAACATTGGCTTAAATGAGGGGTGGAATTATCAATATAAATATGATGCAGAAGCATGGAAGCCATTGCCATCTCAATTTCAAGATAAAAGAAGTATTGGAGTTAAACTAACAGATTTAGGTGACTATGAGGGAAAATCACAAGTTTTTTTCAGAGCAGGTTATCAAAATCAATTTACTAGTATTGTCACCTACAATATAATTGGATGCTCACCTCAATATGATGGTAATCCAATTGCTGCCGATACCAAGTGTATATACGAATCAAATGGAAGTGTAACTTTAAAATTTACATCGGAATTGAACGATGAAGACCGCTTTCTTTTCAATATTTTTTATGATAAACCACAACCAGAATTTATTAAAAGTCTGTTTGTAAGTAAAAACCAAATCTTCAATAATACTTATACCTGGGATAATCTTGCTAGAGGTACATATATTATAAAGTATCAGGCACAGAGTACTACTGATACAAATGAAGATGTTGGTTTAAGTGCAATTACAACCCGTTCATTCAAGATTGGAAGCCCCACTGCTTTAACATTTACAGCAACAGAAATACAGCCCAATTGCAACGGTGATAAAGGTGCAGTTCAAATTACAGCTTCAGATGGAACCCCTCCTTACTATTATCTGCTAGATAATGAGGACATCAGCAATAAGCATCTGTTTACAAGTCCTGCGATAATAGAAAATGTATCAGCAGGAAATCATGCTATAAAAATAATTGACAGCAATAACTGTAGAGAACAATAAAAATTCCAATAAAAGCATACTTATGAAAAAAAATTACTTATTATTAGTCTTCTTTATTAGTGTATTGGGATACTCTCAAACAGTTGACTCTAATGGAGCCAAAACAATTAAAATTACTAATCCACCGATAATTCAGCCCATCACTCTTACTTTTGACCGTGTACATGTTTCTGCTAACGGAAGAAACGATGGTCAAATTTTTATTAATACTCCTAGTGGAGGTACTCCATATGCGACAGGAAATGCATATACTATTTCTTGGAATAATATTAATAATGCCAATGAAGTTGTAAACCCTGAAAAGCTCTTCGCAGGAACTTACAAAGTTACGGTAACAGATTCTAAAGGCTGTTTTGTTAATGAAACTTATGAAATAATACAACCTCCACTTTTAGTGCCTGGCTATACAGGTGTTACAACTGATATTTGTTTTGGATCTGAGACAGAGTTAACTGCTACTGCTGAAGGAGGTTTCCTTACTGCAAATGGAGTCTATAAATATAGTTGGATGATTACATATCTTGATAATTCAACAGAAATTAAAACTGGTAAAGTAGTTAAAGGAAAAGCAGGTAAATATGAATTAACTGTAACTGATAATGCAGTTCCAACAAACAGCAAAAGTATTACTATTAATGTTACCCAAAATACAGCAATAACAGTTGTTCCTCAAGTAACAGATGTGACTTGTTTTGGTGGGAATAATGGTAAAATAACATTCCAGATTAATAATGGAAAACCATTTACCACGGGAGATGCATACAAAATTAGTTTAACAGATGATAAAAATCCAGCAAATACAATAACAAATTTAGACCAATTAAAAGCAGGAGATTATTATTATACAATTACAGATGCTAGTGGCTGTAAGTTTGCTCCCAATCCTACATTAATTCACGTTGGGCAGCCGTCCTCAGCAGTTTCTATAAATCCTGTCATCGTTCAAACACAGCCCTCTACTTCTTTGGCATATGATGGAACTATCAAAGTATTTGGAATGGGTGGAACTCCAAAAAATGATGGAACTTACAATTATACCTGGTTTAAAGGAACTACCCCTATTAACCCCGATCCTGATAATGATGGAAGCGCTGTTGGCCTTAATAATGGAACATATTATGTAATCATTACAGATAAAAATGGCTGTACTGCAACAAGTGATAACATGATACTTGACGCTTTAGATATAAAAATTGAGAGCTATACAAATATAAAATGCTATAATGATGCTACAGGAACAATAAAGGCAAAAGCTACTGGTGGAAAAGGTTCAGGTTACATATATCAATGGTATAAAATGAATGATGGCACTGAAACTCCTTTATCATTCACAACTTCTGAAATCAGTCTTGTTCAATCTGGTACATACAGAATAAGAGTATGGGATGGAGTTAACCAACCTGTGTATGTTGATCAATTTCTTGATCAGCCAAATGCACCGCTAAAAGCTACGTATTCCAGCACAAATGTGAGCTGCTACGGAGGAAACAATGGAACCATAACCCTTAGCGTTGCTGATGGAACTATTGGAAGTGGCTACACTTATTTATGGAGTAATGGTAGTACTAGTAAAGATCAGAATAATCTAACCTTCGGCACTTATTCTGTAACAGTAAAAGATGCTAATTTATGTTCGATAACAATAAGTAATATAGTAATCACAGAGCCTCCAACAATAAACATCCCCGCAACAACTATAACTCACGTGGCCATTTTTGGCGAAAGTACCGGAGCAATTACTTTAGGAAACATAACAGGTGGAAATAGCGGTTATAATTACAAATGGTCTTCAAGTACTTATTCTGGATTTACAAGTATTGCAAAAGATATTAGCGGGCTAAAAGCAGGATCATACACATTAGTAGTAACTGACAGCAAATTATGTACGGCAACGCAGACTTTTATTGTCACTCAAAATCCTTTATTAACAGTTGCGCTAACAGAATCACTTTCTATACAATGCAATGGAGATTCTAATGGAAAAATTACTTCAAATGTACAAGGCGGCGTAACAAACTACAGCTACAAATGGTACAAGAACAATGTGGAAATTATTGGTGAAACCCAAAATTTCATTGAGAATTTAGGAGTTGGGAAATACAAAGTAATCGTTAAAGACAATGTTGGTGCCATTACAGAATCATCGGAATTAAATTTAATTCAGCCAGAAAAATTAGTCGTTTCTCTTGCCAATAAAGTTAATGTTTTATGTTACGGAAATCAAACCGGAACGATTGACATTACTGTAACCGGAGGAACATTGCCTTATACATTTGCATGGAAAAAAGATGCAGAACAAACTGTATATTCTACAACCGAAGATTTAATAAACAACCTAAAATCTGGAATATATAGTGTTGTGATTAAAGACAAAAACAATTGCGAAACAACACTTTCAAATATAATTGTAACCCAACCAGCAGCAGCTTTAGCCATTTTAGATGTTGAAGTTAAAAACTTAAGTGGTTTTGAAACTAAAAACGGTCGTATCGAAGTTTCAATATCTGGCGGAACTGCTAACTATACCTATGCATGGAGATTTAAAAGCTCTCCAACAATTATTGGCAACGCAAAATTATTAGATCAATTAGCAATTGGTACTTATGAATTGACCGTAACAGATGCCAATAATTGTAGTATTGTGAAAGAATATACTTTAATACAACCTAATAAACTTTTAATCAACGCAATAAATGAAACCGAATCAATAAAATGTTTTGGATATAAACAAGGCGTTTTAAAAGCAACAATTACCGGTGGAGCACCCATTGGAGTTCCGGATGCCAATAAAAATTATATTTACAGATGGTACAATGAACTTGATCCTTCTGTAACAGTATCAACAAATAATCCAACAGAAGCGTTAATCGCCGGAAACTATTTCTTAGAAGTTTCTGACGGATTTGGAAATAGTTACACTTCAAACAGAGTAACGATAAATGAACCAACTCCGGTTAAAATCAGTTTTACACAAACCAATGTTTCGTGTAAAAATGGTAATGACGGAAACATTCAGATTATCACAACCGGAGGTACAGGATTGCATACCATTTCGTGGAGTGTGCCTTCCGGTGCAAATCCAAATGTGATAGATAAATTATTTGCAGGAAGTTATTCGGTAACCGTGAGAGATGAAAATAACTGTATCGCCACTCAAAGTTTCGTTATAACAGAACCGGAAATTTTAGCTATTAAAAGTGTTATTAAAACTCCACCATCAGCTCAAGGTGTAGACGATGCAAGTATTGCAGTAACGGTTCAGGGAGGAACTCCAAATTATAATTTTAATTGGCTTGACCAAAACAAAAATGTCATCTTTACTGATAACAATCAAAGTTCAAATACGAGTATTTATAATATTTATGCCGGTCAGTATTTTATTAGTATTACTGATGCAAAAGGCTGTACCATTATAGAAAGAGATTTAGACAAAGTTGATCCGTTGTTTATTGAAGTGGTACAAATCAACACAGTACAATGTTTTGGCGACGCTACAGCGAGTATCAAGGCGCTTACTTCTGGCGGACTTCCGGGTTACTATTATAAATGGTACAATGTAAGCGATCCTGCAGTTGTTGTAGGAACTGATGAAACATTAATAAATGCAAAGGCAGGTACTTATTACGTGATTGCAACAGATTCTTTTGACAAATCGATTCAGAGTAACAACATCACAATCAATGAACCAACTGCATTAAGTAATACACTTACTTCTGAATATGTTCGTTGTGGTGATTTAACCGACTGGACCATAACTTCTGCCGTTTCCGGAGGTACATTGCCTTATACTTATTTATGGAATACGGGAGCAAAAACGCCTAATTTAATAGATGTTCTTCCTGGAAATTATTCTTTAATAGTAACAGATAAAAATGGATGTACGATCAGCAAAAGCATTACGATTACAGCTCCGGCTCACTTAGATGCTTCAGAAAATATAACAATTCCAACTTGTTACGCGGGTTCAGATGCAACTATCGTGGTTACGACAATTGCAGGAATTGCACCGTTTACTTATTTGTGGAACACGGGCGAAACATCAAATACGTTAAGCAACGCTAAAGCAGGAACTTATTCAATTGAAATTAAAGATTCGAAAGGATGTATCATTTCAAGAACATATACCATCGAAAATCCGCCTAAAGATGTTATAGATCTTGGTGAAGATGTGACTTTATGTTTTGATCAGACTTTGACAATTAATGCTACTATAAACGACGATAAAGCAACATATTCATGGACATCTGATAAAGGATTTAAAAGCAATGATGCCATAATTACGGTTTCACAACCCGCAACTTACACCGTTATTGTTACTAATAAATTAGGTTGTGAAGCGACGGATTCTATCCAGATTTCTAGTCAAAACACGGCTATTAGTGCTGAATTTGCTGTTTCATCCCAAGCTTTTTTAAATGAAAAAATTATTGTTGTAGACATTAGTAATCCTATTCCTGATGATGTCGAATGGATATTGCCGGCAAGTGCCACTATCGTTTCTAAAGACAAGGATTATGCAGAAATAAGCTTTAATACAATTGGTGAACACGATATTACTTTAATTACCAAAAAAGGAAATTGTGTCGCTACTCAAACCAAAACCATAATTGTCACCGAAGGAGAATATGAAGATCCGGATGAAACAGATTTACAAAAGAAATTTGATCTGAAAATCTATCCAAACCCATCTGACGGAAAATTCACTGTTGATGTAATGTTAGACAAAGTTATGCCGGCGCACATCAAGGTTTATAACTTAAGTAACAATCAGGTTATAGATTCTAAATACGAAGAAGGAAAAGATAATTACTCTTTCAATTTTAGTTTGACTGGTCTGCCTTCCGGAATTTATTTTGTGTTATTTGAGTCACAGCAAGGAACTAAATTGAGAAAAATAATCATCAAATAATTTGTGTTTTTCAGAGTAGATGTCCATTAAATAATGAAAATCAATCAGTAGAAATTAGTCCTGCTGATTTGATTTTCCACAATAAAAAAGATGATTTTAAAAAGATTTAAATTTAATATTATAATACTTTTTGTTAGTGCATTTGGTTTTGCCCAAAACTTTAATGTTCAGGAAGTAGCAAAAGCTAAATTGATAAACGTATCCGGAGGTGCATCGGCAAATGGTGTATTCTATTCCGGTAATGCTGCCAGAGAGCCTTTTAGTTATTTTCTTAACGGAAATATTAATTTCAACATAGCCGGATTATACAATATTCCGTTGTCGTTTTCTTATACCAATCAAAAGTTTGGATATGATAAACCTGTGCTTATGAATCGTTTAAGCATACATCCGTCATACAAATGGATCACGGCTCACATTGGTGATGTAAGCATGACCTTTTCACCTTATACTTTAAGCGGACATCAGTTTTCTGGTTTTGGAGTTGATCTTACGCCGCAGGGAAAATTTAAAGTGAGTGCGATGTACGGCCGATTATTAAAAAACAGCGAATACAATACTGCTTATCCGGATATTTTACCAACGTACAAAAGATTTGGTTACGGATTTAAAACAAATTATGCTTTAGAAAATGTAACTTTTGGCCTTATATTTTTTAAGGCAAAAGATGAAATAAGCTCCATTTCAAATCCTGTACCGGTTGAGTTAGGAATTTCTCCTAAAGAAAACGCAGCGGTAAGTTTTGAAACTAATTTTAAACTTTTTCAGAAATTACAGGTTTTTACAGAATTTGCAAATAGCAGTATTACAGAAGATACCAGAACAATTGACGGTACAAAAGCAAAAGGTGTTGCGGCGCTATTTTTAAGTCCAAACAATACCACTGCGAGTTATAATGCCTTTAAAGGACAATTGGTTTATCCTGCCGGAAAAGGAACTTTAGGATTGGGCTATGAACGAATTGATCCGAATTACAGAACACTGGGCGGTTATTATTTTAATAACGATTTAGAAAATGTTACCGTAAATGCAACCCAAAATCTGTATAAAGACAAAGTATCTGTTTCTCTAAATTTAGGACTTCAAAAAGACAATCTGGACAAGCAAAAAGAAAGCCAGATGAAACGATTGGTTTCTGCTTTGACAGTTGATTATCGCGCTACTGAAAAACTAAATTTCAATTTAAATTATTCGAATTTCCAATCTTATACAAACAGTCGAAATCAGTTTGATTATATCAATCAGGTTTCTGATTTTGATTATCTGGATACTTTAAACTTTAGACAAGTCAATCAAAATGCTTCGATTGCCATAAATTATTTATTAAAAAATGACAAGCGAATTAAAAAGTCGATTAATGCTAATTTCTCGATGCAGGATGCCGTAAACCAACAACAAGGGCAAACGATTGCTGGCGGTGCGAGCACTTACTACAATTCCGGTCTCTCGTACAGCATTGGCTATCCTGAAAAAGATTTAAATATTAATGCATCCATAAATAATACATACGGCAAAACTGACGACAATAAAAGTTTTATTATTGGTCCAACAATTGGCGCAACGAAATTATTTTTTGATAAAAAATTCACAACCTCAGCATCAACTAGCTATAACACAAGTTATAACAATGGAGACAAGCAAAACGACATTATCAATTTGAGAGTGAACGGTTCTTATATTTATCTGCAGAAACATAATTTCAATATGGGAATTATTTCTTTGTTCAGTAATTCTTCAAGCGGTACTTCCACTCAAAAAAATAACGATTTAACCGGTACATTAACCTATACTTATTCTTTTGATAAGATAAAATTACGTCCGAAAAGACAACCAAGAGCTGAAGGAGACATGAATTTAACCGGAGATCCAACATTGAAAATAAGTTCTGGCGGAAAAATATTTGAAGGAACACGCGATGAAATTACAACACAGTTAAAAGATATGCAGCTTGCCTTACAGCCTTTACCGGCTGAAGAAAACAGTAATCTGGAACATTTGCTGACATTGGCAACATTAACTCCAGACGAAAAGCAATTTAAAGAGAAAGTTTTGGATTATCTGGAAGCTTACAATACCGAAGCTGAAACTTTAAACAAGTACAATGATTATTTATCTGAAGCTTCACAAAAACTCGAAAAAGAAATTGCTACAAAAGATGAAAGTCTGGAAAATGCGTATGTGATTGCTATTGGAAGAGTAAACAGCCATCCGTTAAATGGTAAAACAGAAGCCGAAGTAACAGGTAAAACCGCTTATAAATCGTATTCGAGATTGGTAGAAAGAGGTGATAATAGTCGTGACCAGCTAATGCACCACAGATGGATGATGAAAGAAATTTCGGCTTTAGCCAAAATACCGGCGGCTGAAATTCAGAAAAACCAATATGCAGCTGAATTTAGCAGACAGGAAATTGAAGAAGCTTTTAAATTGATAAAAGATAAAAAAGCATCAGCAGAAATTGTAGATACTATTGAATTAAAAATGATTCCGTTTTATCATGATTTAGCCGTAAAAAATGCTACACCTGAAGAATTGGATTTAAAACATATTCAGAAATAAAGCTTAAAAAACTAAAGTCGCAAGACCAAACAAGATATAATACCAAAAATAATGGATAAACCTCAATTACCCAAAATGCTAAAAAAACTACACCTACTTGTATTTTTTGTATGCGCCCTTATAGGATTTAGCAGTAATGCACAAACATTTCCTGTTACTATAAGTACGCAAATTTTACAGCCCTCGCCTATTTATCTGAGTAATTATGCCGATGCAACGACCATCAATAGCCCGATAAAATTGCAGTTGGTTTTGAACGATTTAACGATCTCGAACCGACAAGTACGGTTGAAAATATACTTTCAGGGAAATTCGATTTCATTCTCCAGCAATGATTTTGTTGTAGGCGCGCGACCATTATATCTTGAAGGAGGTTTTCCGTTACAGTTAACCAATGTTGATTTAGCTCCTTATTTCGAATATCAGAATATATTGGGAATCAATCCTAATCAATATGCACAGCCTTTACCGGAAGGTGTTTATAATATTTCTGTAGAAGTATATGATTTTGCTACCAATAAAAAATTATCTAAAAAAACGGCCGTTACGACTATCATTTTTCAAAACGAGCCGCCGTTTCTGAATCTGCCTTTGAATGGTGCTTCAATAATGCAGCAGAATATTCAGAATATTGTTTTTAGCTGGACGCCGAGAAGTATTAATGTCAGCAATGTCGAATATGAGTTTTCATTGGTCGAAATTTGGGATAACTATACCCCTGTTCAAAATGCATTTGCTTATTCGCCGCCATTATATACCACTACCACCAGAAATACAACTTTACAATATGGTATTACTGAACCACAGCTTATTCCCGGAAAAAAATATGCATGGCGAATAAAAGCCAAAGCCATTCTAGGTGCCGAAGAAATTGGTGTCTTTAAAAATAACGGTTACAGCGAAATTTTCTCTTTTACTTACGAAGTATTTTGTACTGCGCCATTGTCTATAGCTACAAGCGGCGTTAGCCAGGATCAGGCAAAAGTAACTTGGAGCGGCAGTATTGATAATTATGATTACCAGGTTAATTATCGCGAAAAAAATGCCGGATCAGAGTGGTATAAACTGGTTACACCTAGAGAAACGATTACGATTAGCAATTTAAAACCGAATGCTACTTACGAATATACCGTTGGATCTTCTTGCGATGTTGGAAAATATACCCACAGTACCATTCATGAATTTACAACACTTGCACAAGACGAAATTGCTTTTGCAGGTTGTGGTATAAAACCAGACCCGAAAGATTTAGCCAATAAAAATCCGTTACCTAGTCTTTTTCCTAATGATGTTGTAACAGCGGGTGATTTTCCTATTGTAGTTTTACATGCTTCCGGAAGCAATGGAAATTTTACAGGAGATGGTTACGTAACCCTTCCTTTCTTAGAAAAATTCAGAAAACTTATTGACGCTGCCGATGCTCTTGGCGGTGAAAAAATTGATATTGGCAAATTCTCCCGCATCAGAATTACGTTCAATAATATTGGCGTAAATACTGATTTTAAATTGATTTCGGGAGAGATTGTGGCGAGTTATGATCCGGATTGGAAAAATATCGCTGATGGAGATAAAATTCTTACCGATGTCTTAGGTAGTGATGGAAAACCTGTAGAAGGTAAACTTGAATATGAAGTAAAATCAGCTACATTAAACCCTGATGGAAGTACCATTATTGTTGGAACAGATGGGCAAACTTCTACAATTGCAAAATCTGTATATGATCAGGTATACACAGATAGTAAAGGAAATACAGTTAATATTCCTGCAAACGGTAAAGGAGAACCAATTATTTCGAATCCTGCTGCAGGAGGTAAAGCAATTGCCGGAAATACAAATGGTGTTTCTAGCAGTGGTGAAGTTGCCCAAATATCTTCATCTGATGTAATGATTACCTTTAAAGATGGACCTGGTAAATATGCTTTTGACCAAAAACCGGATATGGGTTCTCAAAAATTGAAAGCAACTTATGAAGTAATTCCAGTTAAAGGTGGCAATGATTATAATGTTAATTATAAAGCCGTTTCTGATTTAGATGGATCTGATACGATAATTGCTGAAGCCAGTTTTAAAAACGGAAAAACAAAAGATGATATTGTTTTTAAAACCAATACCGGAGCAAAAGTCGAGGCAAAATGGACAAGTGATACTAAAGCAGAAATACCCCTTACCAAAACGCTTAATTTCGCTAAAGAAAGTATTATTGCAACCGTAAATGGCGCTAAAGAAAAAGATCCAAAAGATGCAACCAAAACAATTGATGGTAAATCAGATGTCGCTGGTAAGGTAAATATTTGGCAGTTGACACAAAAACCAGTCATTAATATAACTCTATTAAGTGTAAACGGAGCAATTACACCAACAGAGAAAGATGCAAAAGATTTCCTGAATAAAGTATATAACAAAGTAGGGATAAAATTTGATGTAACGACTCAAAAGGTAAATAATATCACATTGCCAAACGAAGTAGAATGCGGTGATAGTGATGTATTTAATGTATATACTGGCGGTCAAAATGCTATAATAAGCCAGATAGAATCAAATGCTGATTTTGTATACAACGAGAAAACATATTATGTTTTATACACCGGAAAAAGTGGTCAAAACGGTTATGACGGTTTCATGCCGCTTGGAGGCCAGTATGCTTTTGTATTTAACAATAGTTTAAAAACAGCTGCTCACGAATTAGGTCACGGTATTTTTGGTCTTAAACATCCATTTTCAACTATAGAGGAATCTAAAAAAACTAATCTTTTAATGGATTATGGAACCGGCACTGTATTGTCTCATAATGATTGGGATATTATTCATAGCGGTGGTTGGAAGTTTTATGGATTTCAGAAGAGTTCTTCTGGGGCAGCAACAAGCTTAGTTTTTAAATCTGAAATAAACCTTACTTCTTTCAAAAATGCAATAACTTTTGAATTTACAGATGAAAATTTAACTGGAATAAATGAGTTTTATTATCGTGGTTATAAAATAACATTTCTTCAAAAGCAAGCTCAAATTATTTATAATAAAGAAACAAAATTATTTACCATAAATGAGAATGGCAAAAATAGGGATCTTCTAGTTCTACTTGATAAAGAGACAAATTTAAATCCAGAACTTTTTTACTCTGATAATCTTAAAACAACTCCTAATAATGGTGGATATAAAGTTTCTGACTTAATAAATAACAAAGCATATTATGATAAAAAACTATATGAAATCAAAAAATATGAAGGAGTATTACCTGTTGCAGAACAAACTAAATTAAAGAATAAATTAAAGAATTTAGATACAGCTCAAGCTAATAAAATCATAGAATTGATCAAATCTATACCTTTAAATGAGGTACTTGAAATTTGCCCTTCTGAGAGTGAATGTTATGATATTTTTAGCAAAGAGTACTCTTCATCAGAATGGGATAAAATAATTAAACTCTTAGAAAGTAAGAAAAATAATTTAAGTGGCAGCCTAACAAGATTGGCTGTAAAAGATCAATTAGCGGCAATAAAAAAATTATTGGATAGTGAACAAAATTTAGATAAAATATGTCGATTAATATTAAGCAATGTTAAAAGTGCTAATAAAACTCTTGAGTATCCTAATACTTTTAAAATTGAATATTTAGGAAATTCATTAGGCACCGATAGTTTTAGAATTGAACTTCTTGATAATTTTAGAATTGAAAATGTTGAAAAAGTCTTCGTATTAAGCTGTTCTGCAAATCAAGATATTATTAATAATGAAAACATTGAATTCCAGATATCTATTACTACATCAGAAGAAAAATTAACTACTAAAATACGTAAAGGAACTTCTGCCGCGGAAGCATTATCAAATCTTATAGGTAAATCTGTTTTAGTTGCTTCAATAGCAATACCCACAATATATGTTGCTGCTGAATATTATTTAACAGCAGAAGCATATACTTTATATATACAGTATTTGAGCGCTCAAAATAAACAATGCCTAACTAATCTTTCAATTGATATAGCTTTACAAATTATTATTAATGATTTAGTAACTAATTATAATGGAATTGGTATACCTCCTTCATATACTAGTCCCTTAGTAAGTTGTGGAACGGCATATTTGTCCAAAATAGGACTTAAAGAAGCATGTGCAAGTGGTGCTCTTGTTAGCTTAGGAGATAATGCTCTTAAAAATTTTAAAGAAGGTAATTCAAAAACTATCCAAGCTACAATTGAGGAAGCTTCATTACTTTGTGTCATTAGTGCAGGTTTACACAATATCGTTAGCGGAGGTTATGTAAGTGCAGTCAGAGAATCAGTTCAATGGTATTATATTAAAAATTTGCTAAAAGAAACAATAGATAATAATAAAAAAGCAATTGTCGCGAAGTTTATGGTAGAATCAGATAATTTTATTTCACCCCAAATACTTGCAAGTATTTTAAATTCTAGCAAGGATGAAATCTCGATAGCAATCAAAAAGCTAGATGACATAAGAACATCAGGAAATAAACTAGTTACACAAGATAATAATGTTATAACCGTCGTAAATTTTAGTGATGAAATTATTACCAAATTTGAAGCTGGAGTTTGGAAGACTGTTGGAGGAGTCGAATCTAAACTCAATAATCCGATATTTTCATCCATTAAAAAAGAAGTGGATAAACTTGATAAAACACTCAAAAAACAATTTTTAGATGATTTTGCTAATGCAAGTGATGAAGTTTTAAAAGAAATAAATAAAGTCGATTCAGAATTTTTCTTAGGATGGAAAAAATTCAGAACAAAATACCCAACTAAAGAAATCTGTAATTTTTAATATTATGAAAAGACATTTAAAAACAATATTAATATTACTTGCTTTTTTAGCAAGTTCATATTTGAATGCACAATGCTGGTTTTCATCACTTCACGAAAATTTAAAAACGGGAAGTGTTGAATTCAAGAGTTTCATTAAAAACAGTGATGAAGGATTTGCATCTTATAAAATTTTATATGAACAAGCACCAGCTTTAAAAACGAATGTTGAAGAACTTCAATTAGTTTCTAAAAATTTTGATGAAATAAATAAAGCTGGTGGATATTTAAAATGGAGAGTTGAGAGTAAATTAGGAAGTACCGTTAGTCTTGGAAAATTAATAAAAAAAGTTGGAGATTATGAGGTCTATGAAGGTGGCGAAATTTTTTATAGGGCAATGGAACAAAGACACTACGAAAGATTACTTAAAGGGGAAGGAATTATCGGAACTGGTGAAACATTTACCTCTCCAACGCTAGAATACATATTAAAGGGTACTAAAGATGGTGTAGGTTATACCGGTGTTATTGTAAAATTTCAAATGAAACCAGGTACATTAGATTTATTAAAAAGTAAAGCATTAATTAACGATACAACTGATGAGATTATAGCTATCTTTGGAAATGATATTCCACAACATGTAGAAAATGTAAGTAAATGGACAACTAGGGATTACATCTTATTTAAAACTGAATCCTACAAGATAAGTGCAACAGAAAAAATACCTCAAGTAAACATTGCATTAGGAAATTCAGAACCATTAGCAGAGTTTAATAAAAATATATTATTTTTTGAAAAAATAAAATAATGATGGAAGTTTTAGATAAAGACTGGAAAATTTTTGATGAAAATTATAAAGTTAGAAGAGACAAATTGTTTCTCATTTTTCCTTATAGGGCAAATTATGAAGAGCTGAAACAGTTATTATTAGAATCAAAAACTGATTCTATTTATGATACAAGATTTAGTAAGATATTATGGAGATTTCCAATCTCTATGCCCGATAGTGATTTTATGAAACTATTACAATTCTTTTTATTAGAGAATTGGCATCATGGTCACGAATCCATAATTGAAACATTCCAAGATAGTTTTAATAATGATAAAGAGAACATAACATATTTAATGCATCTGCTTTCTTCACTTCCTGAATTTTATAAATATGATGACGATCTAAAATATCCATTTATTCGTAAAATAATCTATGCAATCGGTGCACAGCCAGAGCCACACAATATTGAAGCATTAGAAAAAATATCACTATCAGAAGATGAGAAAATAAAGGAATTAGCATTACATCAAATTAAAAAAAGAAAAAAACTGGGTAGATGGGAAGCTAGTAATATATGATTTTTCATTAGCACTCCAATTAAACTTTGATAATAAAAAATTAATTGAAATTACTTTCACTACAATTAGAAAATCATCTGAAAAACAATTGGTATTTTAACCAAAAAAGCCTTCTGAAATCCAGAAGGCTTTTCTACTTCATAAAAACATATCAAATCTCCCTACTCCCCTTCTTATCAACATAATTAACTCCCAATCCTCCCATTATCATAATTTTAGTCAATTCTTCCGTTTCAATAATAATATCCTGTTTTAAAATATTTCCTTTAACTGATTTTATATCAAATGGTAGTAATTTAGAGAAATAATAATCACCGCTTACTACAGTAATCTCAATATTATCAGTACTTTTTAAAACTGTTAGCGGAATAGAAAATTCACCGGTTTTTGCGTTTACTTTAAATGGCGTTGGTGAATTATTAATATTGATAGTTAAGTTTGGATAGGTTTTATTGTTTAAAGGTTTGTTTGTTTTTGAATCTAATATTTTTCCTTTCACTATAATTGAAACTTCCTCTTCAACTTGTTGGGTAACGGCAATTTTACCCACAATATGATTGTTTAGTTGTGGAGAAATAATTTCTGTTTGAATTGGCTCTTTTTCCTGTCCAACTACATTTGATGTTAGTAAAACCGAAGCCGCAATTGCAGCGTATTTAAGTGTATTGATTTTAGACATTTCATTGTATTCAAATTCTTCGTCCAGCTGTGTTGATTTTATTCTTGCACAAATGTTTTTACCTTTATTGTCTGCAATAAATCGGGCTACTTCCGAGTTCGTTTTTCTGCTTAAATCAATTACGTTCTTAGCACAGGAATCACAAAACGAACCTTTTGAATTCGGAATCATTTTATCAAAATTTTCAGAACAGGGAGTTGCTATTTCTAGAGTGAATTTCTTTTTCATATTCTATTTTTTTAAAGTTAAAATCATTCAGAATGTTTTCTACTTTTATAGAGTATATTTTGTCTCAAAAGGTTGGGAAAGAAATAAAATTATTTTAATATTTCTAATTTATAGTTAATTTAATAGCTGTCAGACTAATAATTCAAATAAACTATTATATTTGCCGAAGTGAGAAAAGTAAACTAATTTTTAAAAATAAATGTCATGCAAACATCAAAATACACAAGATTTGCCGTAATTATTCTGGTAATATTGTTTGTGGTTTTAAGCGTTATAAGCTAAAAACAACTACATAATGTTAATTAAAAAAGCCTTCTGAAACTAAATTCATAAGGCTTTTTTAATTTTAAAACTAATACGTTTTGACTGTCTATATACACTCTAAATAGACATTCGGATTTCAGGAAAAATATCTAACCTCCTATATTTGTAATTCCAAAACAAAAAAATAAAAAAACAATTTATGAAAACATCAAAATACACAAAATTTGCCGTAATTATCATGGTAATTTTGTTTGTGGTTCTTAGCGTTATAAGCTGTACTACACATGTACATAACGGCGGTCCGAAAAAATTACCACCCGGACAAGCTAAAAAAATGTCAGGAAGCAAAAGCGCAAAGGGTTATGCTCCTGGACAACAGAAAAAGCATTAAAAAGAAAAGCCTTTTGAATAATTTCAAAAGGCTTTTCTTTTTAAAACTGTTCACCAATAATTGATGGAAACAAATTAGTTTTAAGATTATTTTTTCGGATTATTGGTTACTTTCAATAAATAGGTTCCTTCCGGTAAATCACCAATATTTGAGGCGTTCGCTCCTACTACTTTTGTTCCTTGTGAGAAAACCTCAACTGTTTTAGAAGCATTTTTTGTATCTGTTGTTGGAGCAGTTGCAGGAGATGTCAATTTTATTGGAGCAGTTGTTTTGGTTTCAACAGGAGCGCTTTTTTGTACCGTTTTTGAAGCTGTAACACTTTGAGACGCTACGACCGCATTTGTTGGTTTTGAGCTGTTATATGACTCCATAACCTGTTCGTCTGTCATCGCAACAGAATATATTTTAACATCATCTATATCAGCATTAATTCCGACTGCGGTATTAAGTTCTCCCAATCTTAAAATATATCCTTTTGTTAAGCGTGAAATTCCTTCTGTCGATTTTAATAATTCTCCATTACGGTATATTTTTGAGACATTTCCATCATACGTTATACTGTAATGATACCATACTTCTTTTACAAGCGGAACAGTCACTACAACATCATTTGCAGTTCCCCAGCCTGTGAGACTTAAATCAGCATTACCGCCTGATGAACCTTGTTGTACTAATCCGAAATATTGACCGTTAGCTCCACTTCCATAACCTAAAATATAATTTGGAGCAGTTATTACATTAAATTTTACCCAAGCAGATATTGATCTTGGTTTATTTCCCTGTGGAAGATCACCTACTACTACTTCAAAACCTTTATTTGTTAATCTTATCGCGCTTTTAGCCACTCCCATACGGTCATTTACAAAAGCAGGGGTTCCTAAAAAAGAAATGGTGTTATCGGTACTTTTCAAAGTTCCGTCGAACTTGAATTCCTGAATAGGATTTTGTGCATTACTATTTAAAAAACTTACAAACATTAATGTTAGTAATAATTTCTTCATATGGGTAGATGTTAGGGGTTTTGAACGGTAAACAAACTATATTGTAATTATCTAACTAAATTCAATTGGAACGTACTAAATAACCTGATAAATAATAAAAATTGATGATTTTCAACTCTTAATTAAATTACTTTATAGTTTTACAAATTTTGTTAAAACTATAAATTAAATCCAACATTACCAAACACTTGTTAGATATAACTACGTTATTCTCATTTAACCGAAAAAATTTAACACTTTATCATATTAAGATTTAAGATTTGTAAAACGTTTCTTAAAAAAAAACTCCATTCGCTGTACGAATGGAGTTATATATTTGAGTAATTATTTACTTACTTTACAAATTCAATTTTTTGAACTTCTTCTTCATTAATGCTGTCAAAGAATCCTTGTTCGTTCATCCAGTCATCACTAAATACTTTACTCATATAGCGAGAACCGTGATCAGGGAAAATAGCAATAATATTACTGTCTTTTGTAAACTCTCCTTCTTCTGCATACTGTTTAATGGCCTGCATTACTGCTCCGGATGTATATCCAACAAATAAACCTTCTTTTCTGGTGATTTCTCTGGCAGAGTGCGCACTTTCTTCATCGGTTACTTTCATGAATTTATCGATGATATCAAAATCCGTAGCAGATGGAATCAGGTTTTTTCCTAAACCTTCTATACGATAAGGATAAATCTCTTTATTATCGAATTCTTTTGTTTCGTGGTATTTTTTCAATACTGAACCAAAAGCATCTACTCCTAAAATTCTAATGTTTGGATTTTGCTCTTTTAAGAATTTCGCAGTTCCTGAGATTGTTCCTCCGGTTCCGCTGCAAGCAACAAGATGGGTGATTTGTCCTTTTGTCTGTTCCCAAATTTCAGGACCTGTAGAGTTGTAGTGGGCATCAATATTTAATTGATTAAAATACTGATTGATGTAAACTGAACCTTTTGTTTCTTCATGCAAACGTTTTGCAACGTTGTAATATGATCTTTCATCATCTGCAGAAACGTGTGCGGGACAAACATACACCTTAGCTCCTAAACTTCTTAGCATGTCAATCTTATCTTTCGATGATTTTGAGCTTACAGCCAATATACAATTATAACCTTTTATAATGCTTACCATTGCTAAACTAAAACCTGTGTTACCAGATGTTGTCTCGATTATGGTATCTCCTGGAGAAAGTATTCCTCTTTTCTCGGCTTCTTCAATAATATATAATGCGATTCTATCTTTTGAGGAATGACCCGGATTAAAAGCTTCTACCTTTGCGTAGAAATTTCCTTCTAGCTCTTCGGTGATTTTATTTAGCTTAATAAGTGGGGTGTTACCTATTAACTCTAAAACATTATTATAAGCATTTATTTCTTCTTTCATAAAAAAATAGTTAATCAAAGGTAATTTTTAATGACCTTGATAGGTTGCAAATTTAACAAAAATTTTCTAATTAGCTTTTAATTTTTTCTAAATCTAATAAAAAACTAAATTCTTTTGCTAAGTCTTTTAAAGCTTCAAATCGGCCTGAAGCACCGCCATGTCCAGCATCCATGTTGGTATCCAGAAACAAAACATTATTATCTGTTTTTAGATTTCTCAACTTGGCTACCCATTTTGCAGGTTCCCAGTACTGAACTTGTGAATCGTGCAGCCCTGTAGAAACGTACATATTTGGATATTCTTGTGATTTTACGTTATCGTATGGTGAGTACGAAAGCATATAATCGTAATATTTTTTATTGTTTGGGTTTCCCCACTCGTCATATTCTCCCGTTGTTAGCGGAATACTGTCGTCGAGCATTGTTGTTATAACATCTACAAAAGGCACCTGGGCAATTACACCTTTATATAACTCCGGAGCTTCGTTTACGATTACTCCCATCAAAAGTCCTCCTGCAGATCCTCCTTCTGCATACAAATGATCGGCAGAAGTATATTTTTCGTTTATTACAAATTTAGAGCAATCGATGAAATCTGTAAAGGTATTTTTCTTTTTTAACAGTTTTCCATCTTCATACCATTGTCGCCCTAAATCTTCTCCTCCTCTAATATGAGCGATGGCGTAAACAAATCCGCGGTCTAACAGAGAAAGTCGTGTCGAAGAAAAATACGTATCCATAGTTATCCCATAAGAACCATAGGCATAAAGCAATAAGGGATTTTTGCCATTTTTCTGTAATCCTTTTCGGTAAATCATCGAGATCGGAACCTTAATTCCGTCTCTTGCTGTTGCCCAAACACGTTCTTCGATGTAATTTTCTTTATCAAATTTTCCTCCTAAAACCTGTTGTTCTTTTAAGATCTCTTTGGTTTTAGTTTTCATATTAAAATCAATTACAGACGATGGCGTTGCAAGCGATTGGTAGCTGTAACGCAAAATATCAGTATCAAAATCGATATTGGTTGTGGTATACGCATTATACGTTTCACTTCCAAAAGGCAAATAATAGTCCGGATCATCATTCCACGGCATGATACGAATATGATTTAGACCGTTTGAGCGTTCTTCGACCACTAAATAATTTTTGAAAATTTCAATATCTTCCAGCAAAACATCTTCACGATGCGGAATAACATCTACCCAGTTTTTCTTTCCTGTTTTATTTTCAGGCGTTTTCATCAACTTAAAGTTGGTTGCCTTATCTTTATTGGTTAAAATATAAAAGGAATCTTCATAATGCGAAATACTGTATTCTAAACCACGTACACGAGGCTGAAATACTTCGAATTCACCATCAGGATTATCCGAATTCAAAATTCTGTATTCAGTCGTTAAAGTACTTCCTGAACCAATTACAATATATTTTCTTGATTTTTCTTTGCTTATCGAAACATTAAAAGTGTCATCGGTTTCATTAAAAACCAAAACATCTTTATCAGAATTCGTATTTAATTTATGTCTGAAAACTTTATCAGAACGTAAAGTCACTTCATCTTGTCTGACATAAAAAATAGTCTTGTTGTCATTTGCCCAAACAGAACCGCCTGTAGCATTTTCGATTTTATCCGGCAGAATTTCTCCGGTTTCTAAGTTTTTTATCTGAATGGTATAAATTCTTCTGCCTACAATATCAACTCCAAAAGTGGCAAATTTGTTATCCGGACTAATACTTAATCCGCCTAATTTAAAATAGGCATGATCTTTTGCCAATTCATTGCAATTGAACATAATCTCTTCATCTGCCGAAAGGCTTCCTTTTTTTCTGGAGAAAATGGGATAATCCTGACCGGTTTCAAAACGTGTAATATAGTAGTAACCATTATAAAAATAAGGAACAGACGAATCATCTTCTTTAATTCTGCCTTTCATTTCTTCGTATAAGGATTCCTGAAGGCCTTTTGTATGTGAAGTCATACTTTGATAGTATGCGTTTTCCTGATTTAAGTAATCAATAACTTCAGGGTTTTCTCTGTCATTCAACCAAAAATAATTATCGATTCGGGATTCTTTATGCTTTTTTAGTGTTTTTTGAATTACTTTGGCCTGTGGAGCCGATATGTCGTTTTGCATTGGTTGGGCATTAATTTTTATATAAGACGAGGCAAAAATACTATAAACACAATAGAACAGAATTAATTTTTTCATAAAATATTCTATTTGATATAATACAGCAATATACTAAATTTGTATGAAATAATTTAAAAATCAACAAAAATGGATTTAATGGGAATGATGGGTAAACTTAAAGAAACCCAACAAAAAATTGAAGATACAAAAAAGCGTCTGGATACTGTTTTAATTGATGAGCAAAGTGCTGACGGATTATTAAAAGTAACATTAACGGCTAACAGAAAAGTAAAATCTATCTCGATCGACGATTCTTTACTGGAAGATAAAGAACAACTGGAAGATTACTTAATCGTAACCCTAAATAAAGCAATCGAAAAAGCAACAAGTGTCAATGAACAAGAACTTGATGCTGTGGCAAAAATGGATATGCCAATGATTCCAGGAATGGATAATTTGTTTAAGTAAAGGTACTAAGATACTGAGGTTCTAAGTTTCTAAGTTTTTTTTCCAATTGAAAACTTAGAAACTTAGAACCTTAGCACCTCAGAAACTTTAAACTAAAATTTCTGAAGCGTTTCAATAACATACGTGTGCATTACTTCTCTATAATCCAGATGCGTTACGATTCGGAGTTTATTATGTCCCATTGAACTTATGGAGATATTTTTTTGTTTTAATTTTTCCATTAAAAGTTTATCGCTATAACCTTCTGCAAGAGAAAAAATCAAAATATTCGTTTCTACGGGTTCTATTTCTGCAATCCAGGGTTTTGTGCTTAAAACGGCTGCAATTTCTTTTGCTCTGCGGTGATCTTCGGCTAATCTTTCGATATTATTTGCCAAAGCATATAATCCGGCTGCAGCCAAATAACCAACCTGACGCATTCCGCCGCCAAATATCTTTCTTATCCTTAAAGCTCTGTGAATATCTGCTTTGCTTCCTAATAACACAGAACCAATTGGTGCTCCTAAACCTTTCGACAAACAAACTGAAATTGTATCGAAAATTGCCCCAAATTCTTTCGGATTTTGTCTTTTTGCTACCAATGCATTCCAAATTCTGGCTCCGTCTAAATGGAACTTCAAATTATTAGCATCGCAAACCTTTTTTATTTCTCTTAAATCTTCTAATTCATAACAAGCGCCGCCTCCTTTATTGGTGGTATTTTCTACACAAACCAAACTCGTTAACGGACTATGATAAAATTCAGGATCATTGATTGCTGCTGCAACCTGAGCTGCCGTAATCATACCGCGATGTCCGTCTAATAAGCAGCAGGAAACACCGCTGTTGAAAGAAACCCCTCCTCCTTCATAATGATAAACATGCGCATATTTATCGGCAATTAATTGTTCGCCGGGTTGTGTATGTAATTTTATTGCAGTTTGATTTGCCATAGTTCCTGACGGAAAAAAAAGTCCTGCTTCCATACCAAAAAACTCAGCCACTCTGGTCTCTAATTCGATAACTGTAGGATCTTGCTTGTATACATCGTCGCCAACCTGAGCGTTAAACATATACTGCAACATTTCGTATGTTGGTTTAGTAATGGTATCGCTAATTAAATTTATTTCCATGTTCTAAAAACTATATCTATTTTTGTATAACAAAATTACGTATTCCTTAGAGTTATTCTTGGCAAGTTTTAGTAAATTTTAACTTGTGAATATCCTAGAACCAAATTAACGTAATATTTATAAAAAACATATAAAACTAATATTAATTTATGACAACTACCGAACAAATAAAAGGTATTGTGGAGCGCCTTGGTGCGTTGAGGAGGTATCTTTGACGTCGATGCCAAACTAATCGAAATTGCCAACGAAGAAGAAAAAACATTCGCACCCAACTTTTGGAACAATGCAAAAGAAGCCGAAGTCATTGTGAAAAACCTTCGAAACAAGAAAAAATGGATCGAAGATTATAACAAAGCCATCGAACTTACAGATGAACTGCAGCTTGCTTATGATTTTTATAAAGAAGGGGAACTTTCTGCAGAAGAATTAGACGAGCATTACAAAACAACGCAGGATCATATCGAAAACATCGAATTCAAAAACATGCTTTCTGATGAAGGCGACAGTTTAAGCGCCGTTGTTCAGATTACTGCCGGAGCCGGTGGAACTGAAAGCTGCGACTGGGCCGGAATGCTGATGCGTATGTACATGATGTGGGGCGAAAGTTATGGCTATAAAATAAAAGAACTGAACTTTCAGGAAGGCGAGGTTGCCGGTATTAAAACCGTAACTTTAGAATTTGAAGGAGATTATTCTTTTGGATATTTAAAAGGAGAAAACGGCGTACATCGTCTTGTGCGAATCTCTCCTTTTGACAGTAATGCCAAACGACACACTTCATTCGTATCTGTTTATGTTTATCCGCTTGTTGATGATAGTATCGAAATTGACATTAATCCTGCCGATATCGAAATTACAACTTCTCGCTCAAGTGGTGCCGGAGGACAAAACGTAAATAAGGTGGAGACGAAAGTACAATTGGTCCACAAACCAACCGGAATCCAGATTCAATGTTCTGAAACGCGATCTCAACAAGATAACAGACAGCGTGCCATGCAAATGTTACGTTCTCAATTGTATGAAATTGAGTTAAAAAAACAACAGGCACAACGTGCTGATATCGAAGCCGGAAAAATGAAAATTGAATGGGGTTCGCAAATACGTAATTACGTCATGCAGCCTTATAAATTAGTAAAAGATGTTCGTACCGGTTATGAAACCAGCGATGTCGATGGCGTTATGAACGGAAATATAGATCCGTTCCTAAAAGCTTTCTTAATGATGATGGGACAAAAAGAGGAAGAATAATTTTTTAGTATTCAGTCGCAGTTTTCAGTTAGCAAACTGAGACTGAATACTGAGACTGAATACTGAGACTGGAAACTGGACTAAAAACTAAATAAAAAAAGCTATGATAAAATGGGCAGATATAATTCGTTATTCAAATAATGGAAATCCAACTCCGGAAAAAAGAGTGGAAAAAACCGAAGAAGAATGGAAACAGCTTTTAAGTCCTGAAGAATATCAGGTTACGCGTTTAAAAGGTACCGAAAGATCATTCAGCTCTGAACTTTGCAGCTTATTTGATCCGGGAATTTACGAATGTAAATGCTGCGGAACCGTGCTTTTTGATGCAAGCGAAAAATTTGAATCAGGAACAGGCTGGCCATCATTCACTCAGCCAATCAAGGAAAATGCAATTGCATATCATGCTGACAAATCATACGGAATGATTCGTGTTGAGGTTGTTTGCAATACTTGCGATGCACATTTAGGACACGTTTTTCCTGACGGACCTGAACCAAGTGGTTTACGTTATTGCATTAATGCCGTTTCTCTTTCTAAAATAAAAGAGTAAAAAAACTTTGCTCAACTTTAAAGCGACTCTCTTTTATCGAAAAGTGAGTCGCTTTAATTTTAATAAACTTTTAAACACTTAATTAATAAGCATTAAAAGAGAAAACCCAGCCTGTTTTTTAAAAGTTAAGAAACAAATACCAAAGAATTATCTTATAAATAATAAATGAATTTCTGAAATTATCAAATAATTATTTTTTTAACTAAAATCTTTGATGAGGCTTTTGATCGATTTCATTCAAAAAAATGTATTTTGAAACATAATTGTTGTTTATTATTCAGTTCCTGTACGAATATAAAATCTGTATTAATTCTGCCCAGACATTTTCAAACTGCCTTCTTTTTAAATTACACCTAAATGATAACCAACAATTTAAGTACTATTTATTCTGTGCATTTGAAATCTTCAATTATATACTTACGGTCTTTTTATAGCTAAATTTCTCACTAAATAAAATTCCTGACATTTAAAATATAACAATAATTTAATACATTTTATGTTAATATTTTAATTTATAAAGTATTATTTAAAAAAGAATTTAAAAAACTTCGAAATAAGATTAGGTAATTAGAATCTAATTGATTTTATTTGAAAAAAAAATAACCCTAAATCAATTAAATTCATTCGATGAAATCCTATTCAATTCAAGAAATTAATGAAGTAATTAATGGTGTAATTTATGGCACGACTTCACAATGCATTACAGCAACCGAGCAATTAGAAAAAGCTACAACTTCAGAAATTTCATTTATAGGAAATAAAAAATATGAAAAATTTTGGGAAGGGTCAAAAGCTTCAGTTGCAGTTGTTAACGAAGACATTTCGATTGAACCAGGAGATAATCGTGCTTTTATCAAAGTAAAAAATGCTGATTTGGCTATGTCTCAAATCTTAGCTCTTTTCGCACCTCCTACTCCTATATTTCATAACAATATTCACAAAACTGCAACAGTTGATGAAACAGCTGTTTTAGGTGAAAATGTTCGAATTGGTGCAGGTTGTTATATTGGTCCAAAAGTAGAAATTGGAGATAATACTACAATTTATCCAAATGTTACAATTTTAGACGAATGTACTATTGGTAAAAACACTATTATATGGTCTGGAACTGTAGTTCGTGAGCGTTGTCATATTGGTCACGAATGTATTATTCACCCAAATGCAACAATTGGTGCAGATGGTTTTGGTTTCCGTCCTTGCAGTGAAAAAGGTTTAGTAAAAATTCCACAAATTGGAAATGTAATTATAGGAAACGGAGTTGAAATTGGAGCAAATTCATGTGTAGACCGCGGAAAATTCAGCTCAACTGTTTTAGGAGACGGTTGTAAAATTGATAATCTGGTTCAAATTGGACATAATAGTAAATTGGGTAAATTTTGTATTATGGCCGGAAATAGCGGTTTGGCCGGATCTGTAACTTTAGGAAACGGAGTTATCATTGGCGGAAGCGCTTCTATAAAAGACCATACCACAATTGGCGACGGTGCTATTGTTGGCGCAGGTTCCGGAGTTACCGGAGATGTTGCTGCCGGAAAAACCATGTTAGGATATCCTGCCGTAGAAGCTCGTGATGCCTTGAAACAATGGGCAATTTTAAAAAGAATGGTTTGCGATTCTAAAAAATAAATCGAATCAATAAAGTATATAAAAAAAACAGAAGTTATTTGCTTCTGTTTTTTTATGCTTGTTCGCTACAAAAAGAATATTTACAAAGCTTCACAATCAAAACCTAATATTCTCATTAAAATAATGATCTCTGTTTTAATATCATTATCAGATTCAAATCTTAAAATACGATCACAATCTTCAAGATCAAAATTCCACTTTGAATTTGGAAATAATTTATTCAATTTTGGCGCAACTCTTTTTACTTTCGAAGAAGAATTTACATTTGTTTTAAATACTAAAACCATAATTTAAAGTGATTTTATTCTTGATATATGGTTTCAATTTTACTTAAAATTTTGGCATCGATATAAAAAGTCCCAAACGGAATTATACAAGCCAAAAGTACTTTCCAGGTTGTGTTTTTAAACTTCCAATTCTGCTCTACGCCTACGCTTATTGTATTAAAAATAAAAAGCAAAAACAAAGCTCCGTGAATAGTTCCCATAATTCTCGTTAAATATGGTTCACCAAAACCATATTTTAAGGGCATTGCAATAAATAATAATACTAATAAAGATATTCCTTCAAGGAATCCAATAATTCGTAATCTTCCAATGTTTGTCTGAAGTAAATGTTTCATAATTATCTAATATAAGGTCGGTTTGCAAAAGGTGAAAAAGGCCATGGAATGGCAATAAAAATGATCAGTAAAGCAATAGAAAACCACAACAGCATAGTTTTAAACTTATCATTGTCCGCTTTTTTTCTTTTGGCTAAAGCCGAACCAATTGTAATTAATACAATTGCTGTTAACATCAACAAAATGTGAATGATTCCGAAAAATGCAATTTCAGCATTTAGAATTCCGTCCTTGAAATTCTTCCATAAATACTTTACAATCGGACTTTGCACATAAATTAAAATTCCAAAAATTAATTGAATGTGCGCAATGGTCGCAGTCCAATGCCGAATTGAATTGTCTGTTTTGGTAAATACTAATTTTGAAGAGTAACCTTTATAAGCTCTGAAAATAGAATACAACAAGCTTATTAATACAAGCCATCTTATAAACGAATGGCCACTTAAAAGAGTTTTATACATTGTTTTTTGATTTAGACAATGCAAATATATTCAAAAACATACTAATTAGTATGTTTTTGAAAATGAATTTATTTTAAACTGTTTAAATAATTTCTAAATTCCTTTAAATAAACAATATAAGATGAATTATTATCCTGAAGTTTTCCGAAATTTCGTATTCCCCAATAACCGGACATTATAAAAAAAGCAACTTGGTTTCCATCAACATCTTTCTTTATTAATCCTGATTTTTGAGCATTTGCAACGATATTTACAATTGTATTTTTCCATTGATCAACCAATTCAGTCAATGCTTTGCTAAACTGATTATTCCAAGGTGTCATTTCCTGCGTAAGATTTCCAACGGGGCATCCATATTTTACCTGCAAAAAAGGATCTTCCAATAATAAGTAAGAAATCATATTATATAAATCATCCAGTGGATTTACTGAATTTTCTATTGGTTTTATAAAATTTTCCAGCATTACAGGTTTCAAAATCTCTTCGATAATGGCAATTCCCATTTCATCTTTAGTTTTAAAATGATAATAAAAAGCGCCTTTTGTAACCTGAGTTGTAGCAATGATATCGTCAATACTTGTGGTTTGATATCCTTTAGAATAAATTAATTCAAATGCTTTATTGAGAATTGTAAATCTTGTATTTGCTGCTTTAGACATAAAAAATACTAATTAGTATGAAACAACAAATTAAGGCAAAAAAAATGACTTGGTAAGAATTAACCTTATTGGGTAATAATCGGGAAATGATTAAAAAAATCCTATTTATAAAATCAGGAATCCTGTTTATTTCAATTGATTTTGTAAATTAGCCAACACTATTTTGTAAAAACCACAATATCTCATGGATTTAAACTTCAATAAAAACGAAGATCACAATAAACTATTACTTTCTGAATTAAAGCAAAGATTTGCCAAAGTAAAATTGGGCGGAGGCGAAAAACGTATTGAAAAATTACATGCCGAAGGCAAAATGACAGCACGTGAACGTATTGCTTATTTACTAGACGAAAATTCAAAAAGTATAGAAATCGGAGGATTTGTTGGAGACGGAATGTATGCTGAACATGGCGGATGTCCTTCTGGCGGCGTTGTTATTAAAATAGGATATATTAGAGGAAAACAGTGTATTGTAGTTGCCAATGACGCGACTGTAAAAGCCGGTGCCTGGTTTCCTATTACCGGAAAAAAGAATCTACGCGCGCAGGAAATTGCCATGGAAAACAGATTGCCTATTATCTATTTGGTAGATAGTGCGGGGGTTTATTTACCACTTCAGGATGAAATTTTCCCTGATAAAGAGCACTTTGGCCGAATCTTTAGAAATAATGCCCAAATGAGCAGTATGGGAATTACTCAAATTGCTGCCGTTATGGGAAGTTGTGTTGCCGGTGGTGCTTATTTGCCTATTATGAGCGACGAAGCGTTAATTGTGGATAAAACAGGAAGTATTTTCCTTGCCGGAAGTTATCTTGTAAAAGCTGCAATTGGCGAAACTATTGATAATGAAACTCTAGGTGGAGCAACAACACATTGCGAAATTTCGGGTGTGACAGATTATAAGGCCAAAGATGACAAGGATGCTTTGGATAAAATTAAAAACATCGTAGATAAAATTGGCGATTTTGATAAAGCCGGCTATAGCCGAATCAAAGCTGAAAAACCTGCTCTTGACCCGGCAGCCATTTACGGAATTCTGCCAAAAGCAAGAAACGAACAATATGACATGATGGAAATTATCAACCGTTTGGTCGATAATTCAGAATTTGAACCTTATAAAGACGGTTACGGTCAAACAATAATTACCGGTTACGCCAGAATCGATGGCTGGGCTGTGGGAATTGTGGCCAACCAAAGAAAAGTGGTAAAAACCAAGAAAGGCGAAATGCAATTTGGGGGTGTTATTTATTCGGATAGCGCTGACAAAGCTACCCGTTTTATTGCCAATTGTAATCAAAAGAAAATTCCATTGGTATTTTTGCAGGATGTTACCGGTTTTATGGTAGGATCAAAATCTGAACATGGCGGAATCATTAAAGACGGTGCCAAAATGGTAAACGCTGTCAGTAATTCTGTTGTGCCAAAGTTTACCGTGATTGTTGGAAATTCATACGGAGCAGGAAATTATGCCATGTGCGGAAAAGCGTATGACCCAAGATTAATTTTTGCGTGGCCAAGTGCAGAACTTGCCGTTATGGGCGGAACTCAGGCAGCAAAAGTATTGGCTCAAATTGAAGCTTCTTCGCTTAAAGCAAAAGGAGAAATTGTAGATGAGGTCAAAGAAACTGAGTTATTCAACAAAATAAAAGCACGTTACGACGAACAGACTTCGCCTTATTATGCCGCTTCAAGATTGTGGACAGATGCTATTATTGATCCTTTAGATACTCGCACCTGGATCTCAATGGGAATTGAAGCTGCCAACCACGCTCCTATTCAAAAACCATTTAATTTAGGTGTTATTCAGGTTTAGTTTTTCATGATTTCTTAAAATACGTTAAAAAAATAATGTGAAATTTATTTTTAAGCGCTTAAAAATCAATATGTTATTAAAAATTAGTAACTTAGTATGTAATTTTTAATCAACGTAGTATCATGGAAAATGTAAAAAGTTTGAATAAATGGGCCAATTCGCACACTTATTTACCAGTAGATTTAGTACGTATTGTATTGGGTGTTTTTTTATTCATGAAAGGAATTTCGTTTGTAACTAACATTCAGTATTTGCATGATTTAATTTCTCCTATTGATCGTTTTGGCGGCGGAATGTTTCTTTTACATTACATCGCACCAGCTCACATGATTGGCGGAATTATGATTGCTTTTGGGTTACTGACCCGTTGGGCAATAGCCGCTCAACTGCCTGTTTTATTTGGAGCCGTACTTGTCAATTTCATGGGACATATGCACTCTGAAAGCTTAATTTTAGCAATAGTAGTATTATTACTTTGCATTTTCTTTTTGATTTATGGAGGTGGAAAACATTCAGCGGACTATTATTTCAAAATGCAGCAATAAATAATCATCCTCAACTACAATTGTTGAGGATATTATACCTTCTTTTAACATTAATTAGCCTTTAAAATTTCATTTATTGTATTTTATGAACTAATTTCGCCACCATGAATTGGATTCGTAAAACCATTATTTTTGTATCACTTTTGATCATCGCTTTTTTTGCTTTTCAGGCAAATGAAGCTGCTGTATCAAAAACTGAAAATCAAAAAACGGATCCTACTTTTTCTGTGGAAAATGTTGATACTACAGAATTTATACAACCGCAAGCCAGTTATCAATTTGCAGCAAACGTAAAAACGAGCTATCCAAATGCAATCAAATGGTTTGATACTTTATTGATGACAATTCCAGGTCATCAGGTTATAAAATCAACATCAAATTTTGCAAATCAATTTCTAAATCAGAGCCAAAAAATAGCTGTTTTGCTCTACCCCTTCCATTATTTTTGGTAATTAAATTATTGAAACTTTAACGCGAGGATTTTTCCTTACGCGCCACTTAACTGTTTTCGAGATGAAAACTGTTTACTATTTCATATAATTTAATTCAATAAAACAAAAATGGATACAAGTGTAACTATAATTGGTATTGTGATTGCGATCATAGTAGCCATTCCCATATATTTTTCAGCACGATCGAGTGCAGCAAACAAATCAAAAATTTTAAATATTAAAAAGAAATTCAATCCGGTAAATCCGGAAGATTTTGATTTGACAGAATCCCAAAGCAATAAAACGTTTACGATCGATCAAAAAAACAGAAAATTTATTTTGATGAATTTCAACCCAAATCAACAGGAATCAACGTTTGTAGATTTAAAAACGGTTTCATCTTGCAAATTAGTTTCCACTACTGACGGAAATTCAGATACCATTTTAAAAATCGATTTTGAATTTCAGGAAAAAGAAACAGCAAAAAAAATTACGATTCCATTCTATGATTTTGATGACGACAGAATTAAGCAAATAAGTGCTTATCAAGATCATATGTTTGCAAAAAAATGGCTTAAAATCATTCAGGATTCTATTTAGTGTTAGTTATTTAATTCAGTTAAAAGAGACTCATTTTGGGTCTCTTTTTTTATACTGTAATATGACATTTATCATTTTATTTTTTTACGGTGTCAATTAACTTTGATTCATCCAAAAATGTACTCTTATGAAAATGTCACTGATTCAAAAATACAATGTTCCGGGTCCAAGATACACCAGTTATCCAACTGTTCCGTACTGGAATGAAGCTGGTTTTAGCCAGGAAAAATGGATAGAATCTTTTCAGAAAGCATTTTCAGAAAGCAACTCACAAAACGGAATCAGCCTTTATATTCACTTGCCTTTTTGCGAAAGCATGTGTACTTTTTGCGGTTGCAACAAACGTATCACAAAAAACCATTCTGTTGAAGAAACATACATCAAAGCCTTACTAAAAGAATGGAGTTTATATTGCAAATTACTTCCCGAAAAACCTTCGATAAAAGAAATACATTTGGGCGGAGGAACCCCAACATTTTTCTCGACAAACAATTTAGAGCATCTTATAAATGGTCTTTTGGGTTTTGCCAATAAAGCAGCCAATTATGAATTTAGTTTTGAAGGACATCCAAATAATACTACTTACGAACAGCTTAAAAAATTATATGATTTAGGCTTTCGCCGAGTTAGTTTTGGCGTTCAGGATTACGCCGAAAAAGTACAAAAAGCAATTCATCGCATTCAGCCTTTTCATAATGTTGCGAAAGTCACTTTCTGGGCAAAAGAAATTGGCTATACTTCTATTGGCCACGACATCATATTTGGATTACCATTTCAAACAATTGATGATGTAGTAGATACAGTAGAAAAAACAAATTCTTTAAAACCGGACCGTTTGGCATTTTACAGTTATGCACATGTGCCGTGGATAAAAGGAAATGGTCAGCGTGGATTTAATGAAGAGAATCTTCCAAAAGATGCCGAAAAAAGGAAGCTATACGAAATAGGAAAACAATTGCTTTCTAAAAATGGTTATGACGAAATTGGAATGGATCATTTTGCTTTACAATCAGATAGTTTACATAAAGCATCTCAAAACAAGAAACTTCATAGAAATTTCATGGGTTACAGCGCTTCAAAAACACAGCTCATGATTGGTTTAGGTGTCTCTTCCATTAGTGATAGCTGGTACAGTTTTGCTCAAAACACTAAAAACTTAGAAGATTATTATCAATTGCTTGAATGGGATAAATTGCCCGTAGTAAAAGGTCATATTCTTGATGATGAGGATTTAATCATCAGAAAACATATTCTCAATTTAACATGCGAGTTTGAAACTTCCTGGATGAATAACGGCCTTTATTTTGACCAACTTGGAAATGTAATATCAGATTTACAAGAAATAGAAAAGGATAATTTAATTGTGATCGAAGAAAATAAAATTACAATTACCGAAGCCGGAAAACCTTTCGTACGCAATATTTGTATGGCTTTTGATTTACATCTAAAAAGAAAATCTCCTGAAACAAGTTTGTTTTCGATGACCGTTTAATGGCAATTAGGAACTTGCTGAACAAACAAACTCATATTGGATGGGGATAAATAAGGAATTCCAAGACCTAAACCTCTAAGAATAAATAAAACCCCAATAATTACCGCAACATAAGGAATTGCTTTTTGAATTTTATTTCTAAAAGATAATTTTAGCAGCGAATGCAAGTATACAACTGCCGTCATTAAAGGAACAGTTCCTAATCCGAATAAAACCATATACAGAACTCCAAGACTGGCACTTTGCATGGCAATGGCTCCAAATAAGGCTACATAAACCATTCCGCAGGGTAAAAACCCATTTAATAACCCTATTATAAAAAGTGATTTGTAACTTTTGTTTTTAAAATGGCTTCCTAAATTAGATTTGATTTTTGAAATGAGTTTGTAAACCGGTTTTGAAAAATTGTATTTTGAGAATACTCTTTCCGGAATGACAACAATAATTATCATACACAAACCAATAAAAATAGACATTTTTTGCTGTAATCCAGCCAGAAACAAACCTCTGCCCAATAATCCGAAAATTAATCCAATTGTTGCGTATGCTGTTAAGCGGCCAATATGATACGTTATAATTTGAGTTGTTTTCTTTGCTTCATTTTGATGATCTAAGGGTAACATCATAGCAATTGGGCCGCACATTCCTATACAGTGAAAACTACTGATTAATCCAAATATAAAAGCAGAATACAACATTTTGTACTTTATTAATTTACGTAAACGACTTCTTTTGATAAGTATTTTTTACCATCATACTGCCATTCTATACTGACATCCCAGCGTCCTTTTATTAATTTAGTTTTCGGAATTAACAATGAAGAATTTGTCAAAGCAATTGGAGTATTAAAATCAAATTTCTTGTTCGATGGTCGGTATAGTAAAACGTTCCCTTTTAACTTATCACTTTCAAATTTTACCGGAAATACGATTTTTACTCCTTCGTCAGTGTATTCAATTGTTGGTTTTTGCTGTAAATCATGCGCATTTTGAATTCGGGCCATTTCTTCCTGAAAATGTGAATCATGTTTATAATATTCTTCTACCACCAAATCATTATCATATTTACTGTTGGATTGTACTTCAAAAACAAAGTATAAAATAAAGGTCATAAACAACCCAAATGCTATTACGATTCCGGTTCCCCAATTGATTCTGATTTTCATGGTATTTTTTTTTTAATTAAAACTTCGTGGTCCTAAAAAGTTTGTTGTGGTTGTTTCAAGCAAATCTTTACCGTTATAAACACCAATTTTAACTTTGGTTTTATCACTTTCTAAAAGTGCCTGATCTATTTCTATAAAAAGTGTTCCTTGCGAAATGCCTTCTTTTATAATTTTAAAATGTTCTTTTCCAACATTTTTAATATCTCCTTTTTGATCAATCAATTCAAAATGAATATCATTGTAATCCTTCATTGTTTTATTCACGATCTTGTAGGTGTAGACATTACTGATTTTATCTCCTTTATGCTGAAAAAGCTGTCCTGGTAAGCGCAGAATAATTGCCTGAACATCTGCTCTCAAAAAAAGCATTCCAACAAAAACACTCAATAAAATCAACAAAATTGCCGTGTAACCTTTCATTCTTGCAGTAAACTTAAAAGGTTCTTTTTTCGCAATTTCATCTTCTGAAGCATAACGAATAAGCCCTTTGGGCAAACCAACAGAATCCATTATAGAATCGCATTCATCGATACAGGCCGTACAATTTGTGCATTCTAATTGTGTACCGTTTCTAATGTCAATTCCCATTGGACAAACATGAACACATTGATGACAATCAATACAATCTCCTTTTCCGGTTGAAGCTCTGTCTTCTTTTTTATTGAACTTGGCGCGTCCTTCTTCTTTTTCGCCACGAACAAAATCATACGCTACATTTATTGATTTATTGTCTAAAAGTACGCCTTGCAATCGACCATACGGACAAGCAATTATACAAACCTGTTCACGAAACCAGACAAAAACAAAATAAAAAACAGCTGTAAAAATAAGTAATGCGATAAAATTACTTGCCTGCTGAATTGGTCCTTGTTCAATCATTAAAAACAAAGTATCGCTTCCTACCAAATAAGCAAGGAAAACATTGGCAATACCAAAAGAAATCAGGAAAAATATAATCCATTTAATGACTCTTTTGCGAATTTTCTCCGCATTCCATTCTTGTCTTGATAAGCGCAACTGTGATCCGCGATCGCCGTCGATCCAGTATTCGATTCTGCGAAAAACCATTTCAAGAAAAATAGTCTGCGGACAAATCCAGCCACAAAATATTCTTCCAAAAACTACTGTAAACAATATGATAAATACAATACCAACAAGCATTGAAATTACAAAAAGATAAAAATCCTGAGGCCAGAATGGAAAGCCAAAAATATTAAAACGACGTTCTAAAATATTGAACATCATAAATTGGTTTCCGTTTACTTTTATAAATGGATTAGCGACTAATATGGCCAATAAGACATAACTAACCCATTTTCGGTAATCATAGAATCTACCAGACGGTTTTTTAGGGAAAATATATTTCCTTTTACCACCTTCATCAATAGTTCCAATGGTATCTCTAAATGCTTCGTCTGGTAAATTTGACATGATTGTTTTATTATTTTTTAACTTCTGTACTATCAGCTGGTTTTCCGTTTGCGATATCAGGATGCGGTCCACTGTCATCTACCCAAATTTCACCATCCGGTGCTTTTGGATCTTTTGGATTACTTCCTTGTAAAGACAAAATATAACTTGCTACTTTTTGAATTTCCTTAGGTTTTAAAGTTCCTTTCCAGGCAATCATTCCTTTACCGTCGCGACCTCCGTTTGTTATCGTATGAAACAGATTTTTAATACCGCCTCCTAAAATCCAGTGATCATCTGTTAAATTTGGTCCAATTTGTCCTCCTCCATCAGCACGGTGGCAAGCAGCACAATTTGTGGTGAAAATTTCTTTTCCAATCTCTAAATTTTCTTTATCAGTAAGCAAAACAACTGTTTTTTCATCCATTAAATCCGGTGCTGTTTTAAGGTATTCATCAACATCGATTTTGGCCTGAGCCATTTCTTTTTTAAGTTCCATTTCCTGATCATCACCGCCAAAAACATCATAGCGAGCAACGTAGATTACTCCAAAAATGACACAGGCGTAGAAAAGATAAACCCACCATGGCGGTAAATTGTTATCTAGTTCTTTAATTCCATCATAATCATGATCCATCAGCAAAGCACTTTCATTTTCGATAGGCTGTGTTTTGGTAAGCTTATGTATCAGGTCTTTATACCAGGTACTTTCTTTTAGACTTAGGCTATTTTCATAATCTTCTTTAGCCCTTTCTTCGGGTGACATCAATTGATACATAATGCGATTTACAGCACTTAATGTAATTTCAATTGCAATAAGGATGAAAAGAAATACAAATAAAAAAACTGAAACCATCGGATACTTTATAAAAGCAGCTCTGTCGCCTGAATCTATAAAGTATTCCATCAATCCGAAAACGATGAAGAAAATCACCGGTACTCTTACATATACTGGGAAAAATTTTTTCATTTTAAATATCTTTTGAAATTAAACTATTTCCTTCATCCAAAGGGATCTCACTCATCTCTTTAATTTTTTCTTTTTTATAGGTAAAGACCCATAATCCTAAGAATACAAAGAAGAAAAAGAATATCAGCAGCGAAAGAATCGGGTAAATTTCTATACCCGATATATTCTCCATATTGTGTTTTATCTGTTCGAACATAATGCTATAATTTAGAAGTCTCTTTTACTTTTATGTCGGTTCCAAGTCTTTGTATATAAGCTATCAGAGCAACAATTTCTCTTTCATTCATCGGAACAAATTTTTCTCCTCTTGCCGCTGCATTTTTCTTGCTTTCCTCATAACTTTTTACAAAATCAGGATCATTTTCAAGACTTTTCTCTATTGATAGCGCCTGAGTTCTTAATGTTTGCTGCGCATTTGAAATTTCAGATTCAGAATACGGAACACCTAAAGAAACCATTGCCTGCATTTTCTTCTGGGTTAAAGAAATATCCATCGGTTTATTATCAAATAACCATTTGTAACCCGGCATGATTGAACCTGCAGAAATACTTTGCGGATTCCAGAAATGGTTAAAATGCCAATTGTCATTATACTTTCCACCGACTCTTAACAAATCCGGACCTGTACGTTTTGATCCCCAAAGGAATGGATGATCGTAAACAAATTCTCCAGCTTTTGATTGTGGTCCGTAACGTTCAACTTCACTTCTGAATGGGCGAACTGATTGTGAGTGACAGCCTACGCAACCTTCTCTGATATATAAATCACGTCCTTCCAGTTCTAAAGGTGAGTATGGTTTTACACTTGAAATAGTTGGAATATTTGATTTCACCATAATAGTTGGCACAATCTGAATTACACCTCCAATTAAAATGGCAATTGTCGCCAAAATCGTTAACTGTATTGGTTTTCTTTCTAACCAGGAGTGGAATTTCTCTCCATTTACTCTACCACTGCTAATTCTTTGTAAAGCAGGAGCCTGAGCTAGTTCATCTTCTACAGGTTCTCCTGCTTTAACTGTCATGATAATATTGTAAACCAATGTCAACATACCAATTAAATACAATGAACCTCCAATCGCTCTCATCCAGTACATTGGCATAATTTGAGTAACTGTTTCAAGGAAATTTCCATAAGTTAAAGTTCCGTCAGGATTAAATTGTTTCCACATTGAGGCCTGAAGAAAACCTGCAACATACATTGGTACAGCATATAAAATGATTCCTAAAGTGCCAATCCAGAAATGGAAATTTGCCAATTTATTAGAGAACAATTTACTTTTTGTCATTCTTGGCACTAACCAGTAAATGATACCAAATGACATAAACCCATTCCACGCTAAAGCTCCTACGTGTACGTGTGCGATAATCCAGTCTGTATAGTGTGCGATAGCATTTACATTTTTTAATGAAAGCATCGGACCTTCAAAAGTTGCCATTCCATATCCTGTAATGGCTACTACAAAGAATTTTAAAACCGGTTCTTCACGAACTTTATCCCACGCACCTCTTAAAGTCAAAAGTCCGTTGATCATTCCTCCCCAAGATGGTGCAATTAACATGATAGAAAATGCAACTCCTAGATTTTGCGCCCAGTTTGGCAATGCAGAATATAATAAATGGTGTGGTCCTGCCCAGATATAAATAAAGATTAGAGACCAGAAATGTATAATTGATAAACGATAAGAATAAATTGGTCGGTTGGCTACTTTTGGAACAAAGTAATACATCAATCCTAAAAATGGCGTGGTTAAGAAAAAGGCAACAGCATTATGACCGTACCACCATTGTACCAATGCATCCTGAACTCCTGCATAAACAGAATAACTTTTAAGAGCTGAAACCGGAAGTTCAATATTATTGAAAATGTGCAAAACAGCAACCGTTACAAACGTAGCAAGATAAAACCAGATAGCAACATACAAGTGACGCTCTCTGCGGCGTAACATTGTACCTATCATGTTGATTCCCATTACTACCCAAATTAACGCTATAGCAATATCAATTGGCCATTCTAGTTCTGCGTATTCTTTTGAAGAGGTATAACCTAAAGGCAATGTAATAGCAGCTGCGACAATGATAAGCTGCCAACCCCAAAAGTGCAGGTTGCTTAAAAAATCACTAAACATTCTGGCTTTCAACAACCTTTGTAACGAGTAATACATACCCGCAAAAAAGGCATTACCAACAAAAGCAAAAATAACTGCATTGGTATGCAAAGGCCTTAAACGACCGTAACTAAGCCAGGAAATCCCGTCTGTGATATTGGGAAAAAGGTACATAACCGCCAGGGTTAGCCCTACTAACATACCCACAACTCCAAAAAGGATCGTGGCGTAAATGAATTTTTTTACAATTTTGTTGTCGTAATAAAACTGTTCCATTTCCATAATTATACTTGTTTTTCTTCGGTTGGTGAAATATTATTTTTTGAAATAACCTTGGTCTCGTCGTCAAAAAGCATTCTGACAGACGGAGTATAATCATCATCATATTGTCCTGATTTTACAGCGACAATAAAGGCAATAAAGAAACAGATTGCGACAAAAATACTTACTGAAATTAATAGATAAATGACACTCATACCCTAAATTTATGTTAACAAAATTAGCAGGTTACCGGCAGGTAAAATATGATAATTATCATATTTGAAGAGATATGTTAAAGCTTTGAATAGATATTATAAATGTAGGAAAAATAATAACGTAATTATTTATAATCATTTTAAACTACTGTTACTGAAATAATTAGACATTATAGTAACAAAACTTACAATCGTAATTGTACTCAACGGCATAATTATAGCAGCAACTAAAGGAAGTAAATTTCCAGTGACAGCAAAGGATAAACCAACAACATTATAAAGGAGAGATAAGACAAAGCTCATCTTAATTATCAAAATGGATTTATGCGATAACTTTAAAAAATAATCTAATCTTGAAAATTCGCCTGCATCCAGAATAGCATCACAGGCAGGAGAAAAAACATTGACATTTTCAGAAATAGAGATTCCGACATTACTTTGAGCCAAAGCACCGGCATCGTTTAATCCATCGCCAACCATCATTACATTTTGTCCTTTTTCCTGAAGTTTCTTTATAAATTCGAGTTTTTGCTCTGGTTTTTGATTAAAAATAAGCTCGGTTCCTTGTGGCAAAAGGCTTTCCAGATTGGCTCGCTCGCCATCATTATCACCTGAAAGTACTTTAATTTGGTAGGTTTTACTCAACTTTGAAAATAACGTTGCAAGACCATCTCTATACTGATTTTTAAAATTAAATTTTCCATAATAAATATTATCAATTTTGATATGGAGAGCTGTTTTTTCTATTTCAGAAGTATCTAAATCAGGACTACCAACAAATGAAGCCGATCCTATTTTAATGGTTTTGTTTTCAAATGAAGCCAAAATTCCTTTTCCGGTTATTTCCTGAAAATCATCGATTTTGATTTTCTTTAATTCTGGTAAAAAATCATACAACATTCGGCTTAAAGGATGATTTGAAGCACGGAGCACATTTTTGATTAGGAGATAATTTTCCTCTGAAAGTGTATTACCTTCATATAAAATATTTGCTTTTTTATTTGTCGTAATCGTACCTGTTTTATCAAAAACTATCGTATCAACTTTTGCCAATTGTTCAATTACCAAAGCATTTTTAAGATACATTTTTTGTTTTCCTAAAATTCTCAGAATATTACCAAAAGTAAACGGAGCCGTAAGTGCCAATGCGCAAGGACATGCTACAATAAGTACTGCTGTAAACACATTAAAAGCGATATTTGCATCAATAAAAATCCAATAACCTAAACCTGCTAAGCCTATCAACAATAATATTGGTGTAAAATATCTGCTAATCGTATCGGTAATTGTTTTATACTTTTGGTCTACATTTTTTTGAAAGATTTCATTACTCCACAATTGTGTCAGATAACTTTGTGAAACGGAATGCAAAACTTCCATTTCGATAATTTTACCAATTTGCTTTCCGCCTGCAAAAATTTTATCTCCGGATTTCTTAGTTATAGGAATCGCTTCTCCCGTTACAAAACTATAATCAATTTCGGCTTTCTCACTTATTAAAATACCGTCAACCGGAATTAATTCCTGATTTCGAATTAATAATCGATTCCCTTTTAAAATATCATATATAGGTACGCTTTCTTCGGTTGTATCAGCATTAATTTTGGTAACGGCGATAGGAAAATAGGATTTAAAATCTCTTTCAAAACTTAAAAAACTATAGGTTTTGATTTGAAACATTTTTCCTAGCAGCATAAAGAAAACCAAACCGGTTAAACTGTCAAAGAAACCCGGACCATAATCCATAATCATATCAAATGTACTTCGGATAAACATTACAATAATCCCTAAAGCTATAGGAATATCAATGCTTAACATCTTAGATTTAATACTTTTATAAGCCGAAACATAGTAACCGCTTGCCGAATATAAAAAACTTGGCAAGGACAGCATAAAAATTAAAGCTCTGAAAAAGGGTTTATAATTATCGAGCCAAAACTCTTTAATTTCAAAATACTCAGGAAATGAAAGTAACATGATGTTTCCGAAGCAAAAAAAGGCAACTCCGAGTTTGTACGTCAGCGTTCTGTCTATATTGTTTTTGCCTGTTTCATAATTTTCAAGACTTATATAAGGTTCGTATCCTATAGAACTAAGCATGTAAACGATCTCTTTGAGCGAAACAACATCTGAATTATAGGTGATTCGGACTTTTTTATCGTGAAAATTAACCTGTGAAATACTGATTCCTGATTGTAAACGGTTTAGGTTTTCAAGAATCCAAATACAAGAACTACAATGAATGTGCGGTATATTTAAGGAAACAATGGCAGTATTCCCTTCCTGAAACTCCAGAATTTTTGATAGAATAACCTCGTTCTCCAGAAAGTCATATTTACCTTTAATGTCTTGTGGAGTAGCTCCGGGTGATTTTTCAAAATCGTAATAACAAGTTAAATCATTAAGACTAAAAATTTCATAAACGGTTTTACAGCCGTTACAGCAGAACTTTTTTGCATCAAAATTGATTTCTTCATTTTTAGCTACAATGAGTCCACAATGAAAACAACCTTGCTCATTCATAATTTGTTTTTTTTAACTTATGCAAAGTTTACAAATCGAAAAAGACTATAAATATGACATATATCATAGTTTATTAAATTATGATTCTAAAAGTACTAAAAATAAAAAAGGCAAATTGCGATTAAACTTTTTTTATTGATTTTTTCTCCTTTTGTAGTGCTTTTAGATACTAATATTGGTTAATTTTGCATAAAATTTTTGTCATGAATAAATGTGACCAATGTATCGTACGTCAGCTTACTTCTCTACAAGCCTTAAATAAAGATGAGGTTATAAAACTAGCCAATAGCAAAACTACTTATACCATTAAAAAGGGAGATTCTATTTTTGAGGAAGGCGAAGTAACCAATGGTGTTTTTTGTGTAAAAGACGGAATTGGAAAGCTTTCGAAACTAAGTGCTAACGGAAAAGATCAAATTGTGAAATTAGTTAAATCCGGAGAACTTTTAGGACAGCGTTCTATGATTAGCAATGAACCTGCCAACTTAACAGCAAAAGCTGTGGCCGATATGGAAGTTTGCTTTATTCCGAAATCTGAAATCATTGGCTTCTTTAATAATAACAATCAATTTTCTATGAAATTGATGCAATCTGTTTGCGAAGATCTTAAGGAATCTGAAAACGATAAAATAGCTTTAGTTCAAAAAACCGTAAAACAAAGACTGGCAGAAACCTTACTTTATCTCCATGATTTTTTTGGAGAAAATGAGGATAAAACCCTAAAAGTGCAACTTACAAGGGAAGAATTAGCCGGAATGATAGGAACGGCAACCGAAAGCTGCATTCGTTTACTATCTGATTTTAATAAATTAGAATTAATAGAATTGGTGGGCAAAAAAATCCTGCTTAAAAATGTAAAAGCATTAAAAAAACTAGCTGAATAATCAGAGTTTTTTAGCTTCGTTCCAAAACACATCCATTTCTGCAAGCGTCATATCCATTAAAGGTTTTCCTAATTCACCTGCTTTACTTTCAAGATATTGAAAACGTTTAATGAACTTTTTATTGGTGCGTTCTAAAGCATCTTCCGGGTTAACATTTAAAAATCGGGCATAATTAATCATCGAGAATAATACATCTCCAAATTCAGCTTCAATTTTATCAGGATCACCAGCCGCAACTTCTACCTGAAGTTCCTGCAATTCTTCCTGAACTTTATCCCAAACCTGATGCGGTTCTTCCCAGTCAAAACCAACACCTTTTACTTTATCCTGAATTCGGCTTGCTTTTACTAATGCCGGTAAACTTCTTGGAACTCCTTCTAAAACAGATTTTTTACCTTCTTTTAATTTTAATTTTTCCCAGTTTTGTTTTACTTCTTCTTCGTCCTTTACAACCGTATCACTATAAATATGAGGATGACGGTGAATTAGTTTTTCACAAATTTCATTACAGACATCAGCGATATCAAAATCATTGGTTTCTGAGCCTATTTTTGCATAAAAAACAATGTGCAGTAATAAATCGCCCAATTCTTTTTTTACTTCATTTAAATCATTATCCAAAATAGCATCTCCTAATTCATACGTTTCTTCGATTGTAAGATGTCTGAGTGTCTGCAAAGTCTGCTTTTTATCCCACGGACATTGCTCACGCAACTCATCCATTATAATTAATAATCGTTCGAAAGCCTGAAGTTGAAGTTCTTTACTCATTTTAGAAGTTTTTTTGGATTGTAAACCGAATGTTGTAAAAGTAAAAAATCCTGTCAAGAAAACTCTCAACAGGATTAATATATTTAATTGAAGATATGACTATTCTTCTTTTTTAGCTTTTGCTTTTTTAGCAGCCGGAGCTTTCTTTGGTTTTTCTTCAGCAGCCGGAGTTTCTTCTTTAGTTTCAGCTGGAGCCGGAGCCAAATCTGTAACTAAACCTTTAGTCTGAAGTGTATTGTACCAGTTTAATACTTTTTTAATATCAGAAGGATAAACTCTTTCTTCATCAAAATCAGGTAAAATTTCTTTAAAGTAAGCTGTTAATGTAGCATTATCTTCTTTGTGAGAAATCGCCTGGCCATTCTTCTCTTTTTTGGCAATAAGCTGCATTACTTCAGTCAACGGTTTTTCGCCTTCGTAAGTATAGATTGAAATCTCAGATAATAAGCTTACATTACTTTTTAAGTTTACTGTAATTTTTTTTCCGTCTGTTAATGATTCTGCCACAAAACCTGTACGAGTTTGCACTTTCAATACATATAAACCTGGTTTCCCAGAAATGGCTAAAATTTTCTCTAAATTCATGTTTATTAAAATTAGTATTAAGAATTTCTTTTTTTTGCGTTCTTTATCCGAACATCATTTATCTCCCTTTTTTTGCCGCAGCAAATTTCATTCTATATTCCTGAAAAGTTTTTCCTTCAGTAATATTTTTCAATTTCTTTTGAATCAAACGTTTTTTCAAAGAAGATATTTTATCCGTAAATAAAATCCCTTCGATGTGATCGTATTCATGCTGAATAACTCTGGCGATTAATCCGTCAAAAACTTCGGTTTTCATTACAAAATCTTCCTCACAATATTCAATTGTTACTGTAGGTTTTCTGTAAACATCTTCACGAACATCAGGAATACTCAAACAACCTTCGTTAAAACTCCACTCTTCACCTTCTTCTTTAACAATTTTTGCATTGATAAAAGTTTTTTTGAAACCTTTTAGATCATTTTGCTCCTTTGATGAGATATCATCGTCATCACTAAAAGGAGTTGTATCAATAACAAAAACACGAATCGCCATACCAACTTGCGGTGCAGCTAGTCCTACGCCATAAGCGTTGTACATGGTTTCATACATGTTTGCTATTGTTTCTTTTAAGTTGGGATAATCCGGCGTAACTGCCTCGCCCACTTTTCTTAAAACAGGATCACCGTATCCTACAATTGGTAAAATCATTCGTATTAATTTTAGTATTATGTGCTGAAAACATTGAAATTTGTTCTCATAATTCAGCTGGCAAAAATAGTAAAAAATAGTCAATGAATAATTCTAAACACATATTAATCGCATTTTTGTCTGCTTATTAAAATCTCATCCATAATTATGCCAAATTAATTCGTACAATTCTTACCTTTGCTAGTAAACCTCATTATATGTACGAACGCATCACGAAATTTACTAACAGTACTTCTTTTTTCAACGCTTCAAAAGTAACCATTGCTTCTGTTGTTCCGGTTTTAATTTTGAATTTTCTAGGCTATTTCGAAATTGGTTTTACTATTGCGCTTGGTGCTTTTTTTACTTATCCGAGTGATATTCCGAGTACTTTAAAACATAAAGTTAAAGGACTTATTGTTGCTTCGTTTATTGTTTCAGGAGTTAATTTACTGGTCAATTTAGCATATCCTTTCCCATTTTTATTTTATCCCTTTTTAGGTTTATTGCTCTTTTTGTGCTCCATGATTTCTGTTTACGGGCAAAGAGCAACTTTGGTCTCATTTTCGGCATTACTTTCTATTTCACTATCATTTGGTCATTTACATCAGGGGTTAGAAGCTTTTCAATACTCGGGATTTATATTTATTGGAGGAATTTTATACTTAATTGTATCGCTGATTTTTCATATGGTCCAACCTTATAAATATGTTGAATTACAAATTGCCGAAGGCATAAAATTAACTGCCAAATATTTAAAACTGAGAGGAGATTTATGGAGCCCTGAAGCTAAACGAACGGCAATTATCGAAAAGCAATTAGCGCTTCAGGTAGAATTAAATTTAATTAATGAAGATTTGCGAAAGGTTCTTATTGGAAACCAAAACACCTCTGCTGCTAACAGTCAAAATAGAAAAATGTTGCTTGTTTTTATCACTCTTGTTGAAATTCAGGAACTTGCGCTTTATACGTCATTTGATCACAGTAAACTTCATGAAAAATTTTCCCGCCATCCTGAAGTTTTACGAACCTACCAAAATGTAGCTTATAAACTAGCTTCTACATTAAAAAAACTCTCTAAAAATGTACATCATATCGCTGTTTATGTCGACAAACAGGATCTGAAAAATGAACTTGACGCGCTTGAATTTGCTATTTTTGATTATGAAAAAACATTAGGTAAAGAGAAAGCTGCCGAAGGCGTTTTGATGTTAACCAATATGCTGAAATATGCTAAAAACCAAGTTGGAAAAATCAAGATTATCCAAAGGGCTTTTTCGCTTGCAATGCAATCTTATAAATTAAAAGATAAAGACAAAGAGCTGGAAAAATTCCTCACTCCTCAATATTATCCATTGCGCACGCTGACAGAAAACATGAGTTTTTCGTCTTCTATTTTTAGACATTCCTTACGATTAACTATTACTATTCTGATTGGCTTTATAATTGGAAAGTTTCTTCCTTTTCAGAATGTATATTGGATTTTATTAACCATTGTGGTAATCATGCGACCTGGTTATGGTTTGACAAAAGAAAGGTCTTATAACCGAATTTTCGGAACTATTTTAGGCGGATTACTTGCTTTTGGGATAGTGTCATTGGTGCAAAACCATGTTGCACTGAGTATTTTCTCTATTGTTTGTATGTTACTCGGAATTTCGTTTACGCAAATCAATTACAAAATAAGCGCCACTTTTGTAACGATGTACGTTGTTTTTATTTACGGAATTCTGACTCCAAATGTTGTCGAAGTAATTCAGTTTCGAATACTGGATTCGCTTGCAGGAGCAGCTTTAGCATTTATGGCTAATCAATTTTTATGGCCGGCATGGGAATTTATCAATACGCCAATACACATTGAAAATTCAGTTCGTGCCAACAGAAATTATTTGAAACAAATTGCCGATTTTTATAATAAAAAAGGGGAAGCTCCCACATCTTACAGATTGGCAAGAAAGCATGCATTTGTTGAAATAGGAAATTTAATGACCTCTTTTCAGCGCATGATGCAGGAACCAAAATCAAAGCAAAAGACCTTGCCGTTAGTGAATAAATTGGTCGTATTAAATCATTCTTTACTTTCGGCATTGGCTTCTTTATCTACCTATATTCAATCACATCAAACAACATCAGCCTCAGAATCATTCAATTATATTATAAAAACTATTTTATTGAATCTGGATCATTCTATTTCGATTTTAAAAAACGAAACTATTGTTACAGATACTTTTTTTGAAAAAGAAGATGTGACTTTGCAATTTGAAGAACTTAAACGAATCAATTTTAATCGTTTGGCAACAGATGACGAACTTGACATGGAAACGCGTCAGGCGAAAATGCAGGAAGCTCAAATGGTTATTGAACAATTGATCTGGATGAGTAATCTTGCAGAGAAAATTTTAAAGAACACAAAAGACCTTAAAGCAACAAATCCAGATTAATTCATCTGGATTTGTTGTTAATATATAGAATTTAAATCTTAATTATTAAGTTTTAAAACTTCTGATGTATGCTTTCTCATTTCTTCTAAAAGCTCAGGTTTATCGTTTAAAGTTTGTCCGTAAGAAGGAATCATGTTTTTCATTTTTGCTTCCCATTCCGGTGTTTTAATTTGATTGGTAAAACATCTGCTAATTAAATCAATCATAATCGAAACCGCTGTTGATGCTCCCGGAGAAGCTCCTAATAAAACGGCTAAGGTTCCGTCGTGTGTATTTATAACTTCAGTTCCAAATTCTAAAATTCCACCTTCTTTTTCATCTTTTTTGATAACCTGAACGCGTTGTCCGGCTCTTTCCAGTTTCCAGTCTTTAGAACGCGCTGTTGGCAAATATTCGCGAAGTGCATCCATTCTGTCTTTTGGAGACTGACGAACCTGCTGTATCAAATATTTAGTTAAAGGTATATTATGATATCCCGCTGATAACATTGGGATTAAATTGTTTGCTTTTATAGATAATGGTAAATCAAGATACGATCCGTTTTTTAAGAAACGAGTCGAAAATCCCGCGAATGGTCCAAAAAGAAGTGCTTTCTCACCATCAATTACACGTGTATCAATATGCGGAACTGACATTGGAGGAGCTCCAACACTTGCTTTACCGTATACTTTTGCCTGGTGCTTTGCAATTACTTCCGGATTTGTACATTTTAGCCATTGTCCACTTACCGGGAAACCGCCGTAACCATTTCCTTCCGGAACATTTGCTTTTTCTAATAATGGCAATGAACCTCCACCAGCACCAATGAAAACAAATTTAGTATATGCTTTGCGTGTATTTCCTGTACTTAAATCAGTAATTTTAATTCTCCAGGATTTATCTTCACGCTGTCTTAATTTTTTAACTTCATGGTTGAAGTATAAGGAAACGCCATCCAGTTTTTCTAAATAATTGAACATGCTTCTGGTTAATGCACCAAAATTTACATCGGTACCAATAGCCATGTGTGTTGCAGCTAATTTTTCATTACCCTCTCTGCCTTCCATTACAAGCGGCATCCATTGTTTTAGTTGTTCAAATTCAGTACTAAACGTCATTTGAGAAAAAATTGGATTGCTTTGTAAAGCTTCGAATCTCTTTTTAAGATATTCTACGTTTTTATCGCCCCATACAAAACTCATGTGGGGAACACTTTTTATAAAATTTTCAGGAGACGGAACTTTATTCTGCTGCACTAAATACGACCAAAATTGGCGTGAAACCTCAAATGATTCTGCTATACTTATTGCTTTTTTAGGATCAATACTTCCGTCAGCCTTTTCGGGCGTGTAGTTTAATTCACAAAAAGCAGAATGTCCTGTTCCTGCGTTATTCCAGGCATCAGAGCTTTCGGCTGCAGCAACATCAAGTCTTTCGTAAATTTCAATTTTAATATCGGGTTGTAACTCTTTCAAAATCACTCCAAGAGTGGCACTCATAATTCCAGCTCCAATCAGTACTACATCACTATTTGAACGTATCGTTTCGTCAGGCATAACAGTATTTATTTTAAAATGCAAAGGTACTTTTTATAATTGCAAAAAAAAACTAATTTTCCATGATAAAAGTTATGTTTTTCTAAAAAACAAAACGATATGTGAATTCAATAAAAAAACCTAAAATCTTTTAGAGGATAGATAATCCTGAAGCATTATTGTGGCCGAAATTTCATCAATCAATCCCTTGTTCTGACGTTGTTTTTTACTCAGTCCGCTATCGATCATAGTTTGAAATGCCATTTTTGAAGTAAAACGCTCATCAACACGCACGACTTTCATATCCGGAAAAATATTTGAAAAATGAGTTACGAATCCTTTAATTACAGCAGCACTTTCAGACGGTTGCCCGTTCATTTGCTTGGGTTCACCAATTAAAACAGCTTCAACTTTTTCTTTAGCAAAATAGTCTTTTAAAAAGTCTATTAAAGTAGTAGTGGGAACAGTAGTTAAGCCAGATGCTATAATCTGCATTTCATCTGTAACAGCAATTCCAGTGCGTTTTTGTCCGTAGTCTATGGAGAGGATTCTTGGCATTTTATAGTTTTTTAAATATAATAATTGTCAAACACATTTTAAACATATGCAAAGCTGAGTAAAAAGAATAATAGACCTTATTAATCAAAGTTACTTTTTTTCTATCTATTATTTTTTCATACCAAAATCCCTCTAGAAATCCTGTTTTAGCATAAATAAAAGGTTCACCAAAAAATCTATTACTTATCCAAAATAGAATACGGTTTACTACTAAAAAAAACATTGGTAATGAATACAGATAGAAAGTCTTATAAACCGAAAAATAACTTAAATTAAATGCAATAAATAATAACCCTAAAATCAATATCAAAAAACAAATCATTAATGCTTTTTTAAAAAACGACATTAATTTTATATCTTCAGCAGACATACAAATAAAAAAGCTAAAAAAGCATATTAGACCTGTTAAAACATAAAAATAAATCTCTCCTAAACTCATCCTTTGAAAGACTTTTTATCTAACTTTTCTTCAACTTCATCTATTAGATATAATTTTTCACTACCACTTTTTAATTTGACGCGCGAAGTCTCAACTATTTCTTTATTTCTCTCATAGTTAGAATCTTCATAAATAATTTTTAATTCATCTGAAGAAAAAGAACTTAACATCTTGAATAACTCTTCTTTAATTTCAGGTATAAATTCTAACCTTATAACTTCCATAATACTGCATTTACAGTTACAAAGATAAACTTTATCATTGTTGTTTTAGATTTTACTTTCCAATAAAAAAATCCGCTTTGAAAACTCAAAACGGATCATTTACCAAATATTTAAAACCTAAAATTCAAATATTCAAACCTAAAAAAAATCAATAATTATCTATTAAATAAGCGTTTGAAGAAACCTCTTTGCTCCTCTTCCTCTTCTTCGTGGATTTGTTCTTCATATTGAGCAAATTTTGCATGCCCTTTTTCATGTTCAAAAATCAAGTCTTTAATATATTCCACATAGCTTTTCTTTTTTTCTTCCAAAAAGCCAATCAGATATTTTTCACTGAATTCCATTCCGCTTGCTGCTTCGATTTGCAGTAATTTTTTGTATAAAGGTTCAATATGCAAGGCAATAACTTCTTGTGGAACCGCTTGTCTTCTTCCAAAGTAATTTACAATCACATCATTTTCGTCTCTAGAAATTTCAAAATCAGTAATTACCCAATAATACCTTCCAGATTTAGCCAGATTTTTTACGATAGCATGAAAGTTTTTTCCATTTTTCAGATTTTCCCAAAGCACTTTAAAAATTACTTTTGGCATATCCGGATGGCGTATGATATTATGTGGCTGTCCCATTAATTCATAATCTTCGTAACCTGAAACATCAACAAATACTTCGTTAGCATATTCTATAATACCAAACGCATTTGTTTTACTCATAATGACCTGAGTTTTGTCCCACGAAACTTCTTTATCAATGATAGTTCGCTCTTGTCTCTGAAGTTGGTTTTCCTGATTCATATTTATGTAGATTAAATCTTTGTTTTTGGATTGTTACGATTCCAATTCTTAGAAATCATGCCGCGAAATTAATGGGAAGTAAAATCGTAAAACCTGATTTTTGTCATATTCTGATATTAAAAAAACTTTTAGAGGCTATTTGGCATTTTGAATATAATTAAGAAACCCCTATTTATTTATCAAATTCAAAACAAAAAGTTACACCTGTAACATTTTCAAATACTTTTACTCTTTTGCTTTTGCCCAAATACGCTATCTTTGCAAAAAATTAAAACTTATGAATTCTTTACAGACTATAATTGAACAAGCTTGGGAAAACAGAGCTTTATTACAAGAAACAGCAACAACTGATGCGATCAGAGAAGTTATCGAATTGGTTGATGCAGGAAAACTGCGTTGTGCTGAACCAGTTGGCGACAAGTGGCAAGTAAACGAATGGGTAAAAAAAGCTGTTGTAATGTATTTTCCAATTCAAAAAATGGAAACATGGGAATCTGGTATTTTCGAATATCACGATAAAATGTTGCTAAAAAGAGGTTATGCTGAAAAAGGAATTCGTGTAGTACCAAATGCTGTTGCACGTTACGGAGCTTATATTTCCAGTGGTGTAATTTTGATGCCAAGTTATGTAAATATTGGTGCGTATGTAGACGAAGGTACAATGGTTGATACCTGGGCAACCGTAGGTAGTTGTGCTCAAATTGGTAAAAATGTTCACTTAAGTGGTGGTGTTGGTATTGGAGGTGTTTTAGAGCCATTGCAAGCTGCTCCAGTAATTATTGAAGACGGTGCTTTTATTGGTTCTCGTTGTATTGTTGTAGAAGGTGTTCACGTTGGTAAAGAAGCTGTTCTTGGGGCTAACGTTTGTTTGACTGCTTCAACAAAAATTATCGATGTTACCGGAGATGAGCCTGTTGAAATGAAAGGTTTTGTTCCTGCGCGCTCTGTTGTAATTCCTGGAAGTTACACTAAAAAATTCGCTGCAGGTGAATTTCAGGTTCCATGTGCATTGATTATTGGTACTCGTAAACCATCTACAGATTTAAAAACTTCTTTAAACAATGCGCTTCGTGAATATGATGTTGCTGTTTAAAATTTAAATTCCAATATTTTAAATTCCAAATTCCAATTATTATGATTGGAATTTGGAATTTTTTATTTGAAGGTTTTATTTATTCTTTTTTCTGAAGTTTCAAAAGCTTCGCATATTTCATATAAGAGAAAAAACTTTGAATCATGGCAATCGACAATCCGTCTATTCCATTAAAGATTCCTTTCTTAAAAAAATAACAGCGAACAAAAGCTACTGTACCATTAAGAACCGGTTTAAAAGCATTTATTCTTTTTCCCTGATCATATAATTGTTGGGCATGCCAGCCAGAATATTGATTTTTTTTGGCAATTATCTGATCTAAGGAATCCCAACCGTAATGCAATATGTGTACGGCAACTTTTTTCTCATTTTGAGTAATTATTTTTTGATGCACTTTTGAGTCTGAAGGACGAGCAGTTTGTTTATTAAAAAAACGAACTTTATGATCCGGATACCATCCTGAAAAGTCAATCAGTTTATTTCCTAAAAAGTTTTTTACCCTAAAACTAAAAGCATCATGGTTTGTGCCTAAATATTTTTTATTCAAAATAAATTCTTGAGCATCTTTATCCAGAAACTCATCTGCATCAAGATTCAAAATCCAGTCATTTTTACAATATGGCAATCCGTGAGTACGTTGTGGTCCGTCTCCTAAAAAAGCCTGTTCAATAACTATTGCTCCTTTTTCTTTTGCAATTTCAACAGTTCGGTCTTTGCTAAATGAATCTACAATAATGACTTCATCACATACTTTTAGTAATGCATCAATACATTTTCCTATGTTTTTTTCTTCATTGAAAGTAATAACCAAACCACTAATTTCCATTGTAAATTTTAATTTATGAGCTACAAAAATATAACTTTTTAATTTAGTTTACCCTTATTCTCTCCATACGGTTGTGCACTTCATAAAATAGTTTGTAATTTAGCCTTGAAAATTGAATTTAAAAATAAATGAGAATATTAGTCATTCAGCAAAAAAGAATTGGAGACGTATTAACAAGTACCATAATTTGCAACAACTTAAAAACAAAGTTTCCGGATTCAGTGATAGATTATATGTGCTATCCTAATTCTGTTGATGTACTAAAAGAGAATCCAAATATTGACAATATTATTCCATTAACTAATAAGGTAAGAAAATCAATTCCTTCTCTATTTAAATTTATTTTTGAAATTCGAAGAAAAAAATACGATGCGGTAATTGATGTTTACAGCAAATTAGAAACGAATCTGATTACTTTATTTTCTGGAGCAAAATACAAAGTTTCTTACTATAAATCGTATACAAAAATATTCTACAATTATACTTACGAACGTTTTGATGCTATTGAATCAGAACATGGATTAGCAATTGAGAATAGATTGTTATTGCTAAAACCTTTTATATCGGAAAAAATTACAGATGTAAAACCAAAGATATTTTTAAAAGAATCTGAAATTAACGACGCAAAAAATCTTTTAAAAAGCCACAATATAAATACTGCAGAAAAGCCTCTCATTATGTTTGGAATTTTAGGCAGTGAAGTTTATAAAACATATCCGCTTGAAGGTATGGCAAAAATCATTGATTTTACTGTTGCAAAAACAAACGCTACAATCATCTTCAATTATATTCCCGAACAAAAAGAACTTGCCCTTCAAGTCTATAATTATTGTACTGAAGAAACCAAAAAACACATTGCTTTTGATTTGTATTGTACTGATTTACGAGCATTTTTAGCTTTATTATCACAATGCGAAATGCTTATTGGTAATGAAGGAGGAGCTGTAAATATGGCAAAAGCTCTTGATATTCCAACTTTTTCGATCTTCACGCCTTCAGTAAGAAAAGAAACATGGCAATTATTTGAAAATGAAGCCAAACACTCTTCTATTCACCTAAAAGATTTAAAACCAGAAATTTACGAACAATATACCGAGCAATATATTAAAGAACACACTTTTGAATATTACGACGAATATCCTTTATCTCTAATGCTGGAAAAATTAGAAACTTACTTTCAAGAATATAAAAATTGAAAAAAGTAACGTTATAAAATGAACACTATTGAAAAGCAAAAGTTATCTGTTTTAATCATTACATTTAACGAAGAACTTCATATAAAATCGTTGCTTGAAGATATCGATTTTGCTGATGAAATAATTGTAGTAGATTCATTTAGCACTGATAATACAGTAAAAATAATTGAATCATTTAAGAACGTAAAATTGATTCAGAACAAATTCCTAAATTATACAGCTCAGCGTAATTTCACACTTGATCAGGCAAAAAATCATTGGGTGTTATTTATAGATGCAGATGAAAGATTAACTCCCAATTTAAAATCTGAAATTATCTCGGTAATAAATACCCCAAAAGCTGCAAGCGCTTACTTAGTATACAGAACTTTTATTTTCAAAAATAAAAAATTGCATTTTAGCGGCTGGCAGACAGATAAAATTTTCAGGCTTTTTAATAAAACAAACTGCAGATATACAGAAGACCGATTAGTTCATGAAAAATTAATCGTAAACGGGTATGTCGATACTTTGAAAAACAAACTGATTCACTTTTCGTATACAAATTTTGAAGATTATAAAACAAAAATGTATAATTACGGCATTTTAAAAGCAAATGAAAAATTAAAAAAAGGACAGAAACCATCAAAATTATTGATGATTTTCCATCCTGTTTATACCTTTTTATATCAGTTTTTAGTGCGCCTTGGTTTTTTAGACGGCGGAAAAGGAATTACAATTTGTTACCTCAATGCTTATAGTATTTTTATCAGATATAAAGAACTTCAAAGAATTACTTCTTCCAGAATTTAAGTTTTTTCTTTAAACGTTTCTTTCTGTAAAATTGTTCCTGGAAATCAGCCGTATATTGCCATAAAGTATCAAATGTCTTTTGCTCAGATTCTGTGTATAATTTTGCATATTCATTACTCATCACGGCAACCATTTCTTTTAATGGCGTTAATCTGCGTAAGTTATTCATACGCATTTCAAAACTCATCGATTTGTGAAATTCCATTCGGTTTAAATCAACGAGAAAAAAATCATAATTTCCGTCTGCATTCTTTTTTATCAAAGTATTTCCCGGCGAATGATCCAGAAATTCAATTCCTTTTTCATGTAAATCAAAACTAAATCTGGTAAATTGTCGCAATATGTTTTCACGATCTGGATAATCCGGAATCTCTACAAGTTCTCGATACGTAAGTTCCGTTACCAAATGCTCACTTACATAATAACTGTCCTGCAAGCCAAGCCAGTTAAAGTTTTCAAGAAAAGCTATCGGCTGAGGCGTGCCAATCCCTTTTTCTAATAAAATCGTAGCGAATTCAAAAGAACGTTTCGCTTTTGATTTTCTAAAATATTTGTAAGCAATCTTATTTATTAGATTAGGAATTTTGAATGACTTAATATTAATAGTTTTTTCGTTAAGATCGAATAATTTTATAATGTTACGCTGTCCATTACCGAAAAGAATTCCTTTATTACTAAATGATTTTATAGTATCAAGAATTGATGTAGTGTCTTTAGTAAAAACGGGATTTACTTGAAAATTCATGGGAATATTTTTATAATCAACAAAAATACACATACAATTTAACACTTCAAATTAATATTGTATTTTCGTAAAAAAAATTGGATCAATGTCAAATCAAAAAACTGTTTTTTTAGAAACTCACAATATTAACAACAGAGCTGGCGGTTTAGGAACTTTTAATTATGAATTAATTAAAGGCTTATCTGAATTGGAATTCAATGATCTGAAATTAACTTTAAATGCAACTGATATTAAACTTCTTGAGAGTGAATTTGGTAAAAAATTCAACTATAATAAATATAGTAACTTAACAAGAATGAAATACCTTAGAATTCGTAAAAAATATGATTTGTGGCATTCTGTAAATCAAAATACAAAAGTTGAACCTTTTAATTGCAAAAAATATTTATTAACGATTCATGATGTAAATTTTGCAGAAGAAGTATCGTCTGATATTAATCATAAACGAAATAAGCTTTTTTTAGAAAAATTAAATAAGTCTACTGCAATTACTTATATATCCGAGTTTTCAAAGAAACAAACCCATGAATATTTTAATGTTCCGAATATTCCTGAGTATGTAATTCATAACGGAAATCCGATTACAAATTTACTTGACACATCTTCATATAATGCAGATGTTCCTGTCGATAAACCATTTTTTTATACAATTGGTGATTTTATCGAAAGAAAAAATTATGAGTCTATTATTAATATGATGAAATTAATAAAAGATTATAATTTAATTATTTCAGGTAATAATAATAAAAAATATGGCGAAGAAATAAAAAAATTAATAAGTGATAATGGTTTAACTAACCAGGTTTTTTTAACCGGAAAAGTAACAGACGAAGGGAAACAGTTTTTTATGAAAAACTGCACGGCTTTTCTTTTTCCATCCATACGGGAAGGATTTGGTTTGCCACCAATTGAAGCAATGAGTTTTGGTAAACCTGTTTTTTTATCGGACAAAACTTCATTACCGGAAATTGGCGGAAACGCAGCAAATTACTGGACCAATTTTGATCCTGAATATATGAAAAATAAACTTTTTGACGGATTAAATCATCATGAGAACAACAAACTGGAATGCGAAACACTTTTAATAGAAAGAGCTTCAACTTTTGACTGGAAAATTGCCGCGGCTTCTTACTTAAAAGTGTATAATGATATTTTATTATAAAACCATTACTTTTATTAATTATAATTTTCTCAATAAGAAATCATTGCTCTACTAATTGGTGTAGTAAGCAAAATTATTAAACAATAATTTAAATATTTTTTACTTGATTGTAATAAAACCCACATTATGCGCATTACTCTAATAAGCCTGGATAATTTAGGGCTCAATTCATACATTGTGTCAACTCTTGAAAAACAAGGACATATTGTACGTCATATTAATTTTAAAGATTACAAATACCTATATCCTACTATACTTCACAAAGCTTATAATTTTGTTTTAAAATCATTTTTTAAAACAAATTTAAAGCATCTGCATCATGGAAAAGAAATACTAAAGGAATTACAAAAAAATAATGAAATACAAGATGTAATTGTAACAATAAAAGGAGACTTTATTGATCCGAAAAGTATTTTAGAATTTAAAAAATACAGCAAAAAAACAATAGGCTTTTTTAATGATAATATTTATCGTTGCCCTAACATAAAACGAGTTATTCCTAGTTTTGATGAAGTTTATTCGTTCGAGAAAGAAGACTGCAAAAAATTTAATCTCAAATTTGCTACAAATTGGATCTATAGCGAAAATAACACCACTACAAAGCAAAATGATTTTGAATATGATGTGTTTACAATTGGCTCAATCGATAAAAGACTGCCTATTTTAATACGAATAGCTGAGGAATTGAAATCTAAAAATATAAATTTTAAATTTATTACTTATTCAAAAAAACAAAAAGCCAGTGACGATAAAATAACTTACATTAATAAATTTATCCCCTTATCAGAAGTAGATTATTATGTAACCCGGTCAAAAGTTTTATTAGATATCAACAGAACTGGCCAGATAGGACTAACATTTAGAGTTTTTGAAAGTTTGGGTTTAGAAAAAAAACTTATTACAACAAACTCAGACATTAAGAATTACGACTTTTATAATCCGAATAATATTTTAGTCATTGACGAAAAACATCCTGTAATACCGGTAGATTTTTTTAAAAGTGAATATGAAAAATTACCCGCTTCAACTTACGGGAAATATACTTTAGAAGGATGGATCAACAATGTTATTTTTAAGAATTAAAACGTTCCAGGCTCCTACTACTTATATTAATCTTTCTTTAAAAGAAACTTAAACCATTGTCCAAAATTCTTTCTGATTAAAAAGAATTTTCCAATATTAATTTTATCTGTAGATCTAAAATTAATTAGCAATTCCTGAAGAGAACTCCCTTTCATGAACTCCAACGTTTTCCAGTGCATCGGATCTAGATAGAAAAATCCACGAATTTCTTTGTAATTGGATATCGAAACAGAATCCCATTTAGCCATAAAACTATCTCGATTAATATCATCATTATGACCCCAATTATCAATTTTTTGAATTAAATCTTCTCTTGATCTCGACAAACAGTCGTGTAATGCAACAGAATTTGAGTATATAGAACGACATTTTGCGTGTCTTCCAACTTTATAATCAGGATAATTTGTTGCGATCATAAATTTATCTAATTTATCAACATACAACACTCCTTCATCTACGTATTTATAGAGGTTGATTTTAAAACCGCAAATTTGTACGATTTTTTTGTCTGGATTAACCAATAGACTATTTTTTCCTTTTAAAAAAGAAACAAACTTACTGAAATCGTAAAAATATTCATCAGAATCCAGCTGAATCAGCCAGTTTCCTATTCCCATTTTATGAGCAAGCATTTTACGTTCGCGAATTTCACATTCCATAGCAGTAAGACCTGCTATAAAAAACTCTTCTTCAAATATTACAATCTTGTTTTGCTTATCGAAATCCTTAAGCCATTCAAAAAAATCATCTTTAATTTCGATATTCTGACCTTTCCATGTCTTCCTATTACTATCAATAGCTAAAAAAACATTATCTGCATCATCATAGACCGTTGGAATCGAATTTTTCAGCAACTCATAATCATATGAAACTAAATATCCTACCTGTATCTTTCCTGCCATTAACTTCAATATAAAATTCGTTGCAATTTAGTATTTAATCTCTATTTTTGTTAGATATGAACAATAATATATTTAGTAGATATTTTTTTCATGAAATGGTTGCGTGCTACTTTTTTTCGACGCTAATTTTTAATGAATCCAGATTCAGCACCTAAGCAATATTATTTAAAATAATTTACTAATCTTCAATTAGGCCTTCCCAAAAGAATACATATATGAAAGTTTGTTTAATCAGTTTTGACTTTTTCTCGTTTGACCAAAATATTGTACTTGAATTAAAGCGCAGAAATATCGAAACACACCATATCGATATTTCTAAATTCAGATACGATTATCCATCTGTTTTTAGCAAAATAATCAATTTTAAAAATAAACTCTTTTATAAAAAAAATATTAAAAAAATTGAGTTAGAAAAAGACATTTTGAAACGTCTTGAAAAATTAGGCCATCAGGATGTTATTCTTATTATACGCCCTGACCGCGTAACAAAACAAACCCACCTGCAAATAAAAAAATACACCAATAACTATATCACCTATATCTATGATAGCTGTACACGCTTTCCAATAGATCATCTACTAAAAGAAAATATTTTTGACAGCATATATTCCTTTGATTTAAATGACTGTAAAAAATTTGGATTCCATTTTATTACTAACTATATCTATTTGGAAAAAAAGGAAAATCAACCTTTGCCTCAAACAAATAAAAATATCTTTATTATTTTATCAATAGATGAGCGCTTACATTTATTAAACAAAATCGCTAACTATTTATCTGAAAACGCAATTCAGTATAAATTTATTATTATCGGAAAAAGAAAACCCAAAAACATAAATGCCAATATCATTTATACAAAGCAGCCTATTTTTCTGGAAGATTTGCGAAATGATTTAGAAAATTCAAGCATTTATTTAGATCTTATCAGAAACGGACATAACGGCTTAAGTTTTAGAATTTTTGAAGCCTTAGCGATGCAAAAGAAAGTTATTACAACAAATCAATCCGTTAAACTATACGATTTTTATAATCCAAATAATATTTTAATTCTTGACGAAAATAAACCTATAAATATAAATTCCGATTTTTTAAATTCGCCATACGAACCGTTAAGTGACGAAGTATATCATAAATACACGATAGAAAACTGGGTAAAAACAGTTTTTAAACTTTAAACGCTATTTAACCAAACTTAAAACTTTCTGCTCGATAGTATAATTTGAAAAAGGTTCAATTACCTTTTTTGAATTAAAACTTATTTTTTCCCAAAGTTCTTTATTTTGGTATAATACGATGATATTATCAACAATTTCCTGACTTGTGTTTCCTACTGTGATGTTTCTGTTTTCCTGAAAATTAAAACCTTCGGCTCCAATATTTGTTGTAACAAGCGGAAGTCCAAATTCTAAACTCTGTCCAATTTTACCTTTTATTCCGGCACCGTAACGAAGCGGTGCTACAAAAATTCGTGAGTTTAAAAAATAAGGAGCAACATCTTCAGCATAACCCACAACTCTGAATCTTTCAGAATTCAATTTTTCTATTGATTCAGGCGGATTACTTCCTATAATAGAAATTGAAATTTCAGGATTTGATTTCCATAACAAGGGCATTATTTCTTCTGCTAAATATTTTACAGCATCTACATTGGGCTGATGATCAAAACCTCCGATAAATAATAAATCCTTACGGTTTTCAAAAGAAACGGGATTTTCATTTTCGATAAATTGGTGAATATTTCCAATGCTGATTACTTTAGAATCCTCACTATAAAATTCCTTTAAGCTTTCTTTTTCAACATCCGAGATTACAATAATCTTATCCGCCTTTTTACAATTGTCAAGTTCTAATTTCAGATATTTATCAGCTTTTTTCAAAATACCGGCATTTCCAGTCAGTTCGAATTCTCTTTTAAATCTCAAATAATGAAAATCAACCATATCAAAAAAAACTTTTGCCTCGGGTTTAATTTTTCTGATGATCGGGTAATATTTTGCGAAAATTTCCGGCCTGTGCAGCCATACAAAATCAGCAAAAGGAAGAACCTGCTTTATAAAATCATTTTTCGCAACTAATTTTCCAGAATTATCTATACCTGGTTCATAAACTACAGCGCCCAAATCGGTAAAATACTGCACATAATCTGTTCGAAAGCGGTATTCTTTAAAATCTGCCATTAAAAAAACGCCAACGTTGTTTTTAATAAGCAATTTTATAATTTCTGACAATCTCCTAGATCCTGAATCTTTATCATATTCCGGAACTTTGCTGTCAATTATAATAACGTTTTTATCATATTTTAAATTACCGGTAAAATCAACTGTCTTTTTTTGTTTTCTCAATTTTTTGGCCAATGCCTTTAACCTAAAATATAACTTAATTAATTTAAACATTTTAAATGGATTACGCTTTATTATTTAATTTACTTTAAAAATACTATCCAGCACTTTATATGTTTTTTTAATGTCAAAATTATCTTCAAAAAACCTTTTGGCTTCTAAATGATTCTGTTTGTAAAATTCACCATCTTTTAAAAGTTTACTAATATATTCAGCAAACAAAGAAGGATCATTTGTAGTTAAACATCCGTTATTTGTTTTATTTACCAAACCATCAACACCTCTTTCTGTACAAACAACCGGTATTCCGTGCGATAATGATTCTATTACTTTTATTTTTAGTCCTGTACCGGATGACATTGGACAAATTGTGATTTTAGTCTTTTTATAAACTTCATCATCCAGATCTTTTACAAATAGTAAATTTTGAACATTGTCAAACTTTGGAATATGATTTACGATTTTTCCAACTACGGTTATTTTTATATCAGGCGCTAATAAAGGATAAACTTCTTTAAAAAACCAATTTGCTGATTTTATATTATGAAAATTCTCGCTGGCAACATAGACGATATCAATAGTTTTGTCTGTTTTTGATGAAATTTCAATGTTATTTGGCAAGCTATGAGTGACTAAACTTACCGGGGATTTTATAAACTGAGAAAAAAGATATTTTTCTTCATTTGAGATTACCCAGATATCATCAAATTTTTTCATCAAATTGATTTCTCTTTTAAAATACCTGTCTAAAGCAAATTTTTTATGATCCTGAAATTGAGAGGTTAAAAAGTCATGTGTATCTACAATCAATTTTGTTTTGCTTTCCTTTTTTAAAGTATCTAAAAGTGATGACCAGTAGACATAAGAAACGATTATTATATCGTAATCAGTCTCTTTAAGTATTTTTGAAAACTGTTCTTTGTAACCAAATTTTGTTCGGTCAAAATCTTTAAACTTGCTATTGAACTTTTTTGGAAAAGAATAATTCAGATAATATTTAACAATATTACTGCTTTTCTTTTCTTTCTTTAAAAGGTAACCATTTTCGATTAAACGTTCATTTTTCAATTCATTAATTGCATCTTCTCCAAAATCATTAGATTTTTCTCCAACAAAATCAATATGAATATTGCGATTTTTAAAATAATGAAGTAGTGATAAAGCTCTCGAATTATTTCCCTGACTAAAAGAAAGAGGGTTTTCAGGATAAAAATATAAAATACGCATTCTAGTAGTTCTTATTTTTAAAATATTTTAACTGGTCAAAATCTGATTTATTGCCTTTATCCATTTATCTGATACATTATTTTCATTGAATTTATTAACCATTTGATGCGCATTCGCTCCAATTTGTTTTCTTAAATCTCTGCTTAGCATTAGGTTTTCTAAAGATTCCTGCATCTCAATTTCGTTATTTACTAAAAACCCATTAACATTGTTCTCAATTAGTTCATTAACACCGGAACAAGTTTGAAAACCAATACAAGGCAAACCAACCGACATAGCCTCAGTCAAAGCCAGGGGAAATCCCTCATATTTACTTGGAAAAATAAACACATCAGATTCTTTCATTTTATCAATCGGCTTTTTTGTAAAGCCGTTAAAAAACACTCTGCCTTCAAGTTTTAATTGCTTGACCTGATTTTGCAACGCTTCTAAATCATCACCAATTCCCCAAAAATGCAAATCCCAGTTTGGATATTTATGTACTATTTTCGAAAACACATTAATAGCGACATCTTGCTGTTTGCAACTTGTAACCAGCGAAGCAATATTTATAATTTTAAATCTTTCCTTCTCTTCATAATGATTAACAATTTCTGCATCATCAATCTGAAATACAGGATTTGAAATAGTAAAAGATTGTCCTTTGAAAGTGTCAGGCAAATAGTTTTTATAACTATCGAATAAAACTTGTATGGCACTTAAGTTTTTATAAGAATTCCTGAGGAGTTCCATATCTATTTTAGAACGGTACCATAAGATATCTGAATAATCATAATCCGGGCGGCCGTTTACCGAATTTATTATCGGAATATTATATTCATTCTCAAATGTAATTTCTAACAGCGACCCAACTGACATTGTGATTATCAAATCAGGATTAGATTTTACAATATAATTTTTCCATGCCTGAGAACGCTGATATAGATTAAATTTATTAAATTCATCAATACCGTTCATTTTCTTTAATAAATTCTTATTATAGGTCTTATATTGTTTTTTTTGAATTTTATAATAAACCCAGGAAAAAGGATTTTTGCCTTTATAATTGTATAATTCTAATAATTTTTTTTGAAGAATATTTTCATCAAAAATATTTGTGATTTTCACCTTCTCATCCAAATGAAACATAGGCTTTCCACCACTTTCCTCATTGGTCGCAATTTCAACCTCAAAGTTGTTTTTGCTTAAAATATTTGCTAAAAAACAACATATTTTCTCTGTTCCGCCAGTACCATTTAAAAACCGGGAATGTTGAATTATAACTATTTTCATCTATAAATACTCAATCTTAATTCTTTACGTACTCTTTTTCTAATTTTTGAAACTGGCATGAATTTAATTAAAAACAACTTTATCTTATTTTCAATTTTTAATTTTTTATAGTAGTTGTCAAATTCTAAATGATCCTTAGAATTTATAAAAAATAAAAAATAGTTACTCAGTTTCTTCTTATCCTCATTTTTCAAAAAGGGTATTACATTCTTTTGCATAAACCCTTTTATCAATTTGTGCAAATCTGCTTTTTGATTTTCATTTAATGCCATAGAAAGATATCGCAATTGCAGAGGTTCATGTTCTATAAAAAGTGCCAAATGAAGCGCATGAGATTCAAACAAATTATGTTTTTTATAAAAATCCTCCAGAATTTCAAACCATAAGGGAATTTGAACCAATACCTTCTCTACATTATTTTTTTTGTGATTTTGGTTATCATGATGCCTGTAATTATAAATTCCGTTAGGATTTGCCTCAATATTTTTTGTTAAAGCCAATAACTGATGAGAGAACAACCCATCCTCACAAGGCTGAATATTTTCAGGAAATCTGACATCCGAATGTTTTTTTAAAAAATCATGTTTTAAAAACTCCCCCCATGTTGGTAACGCAAAAACATTTGGTAAACGTTTACAGCAATATTCTCCAACAACAACAATGTCAGAATTTTGTTGTTTAGCAACATTATAGGAAGTACTTAGAAAATTAGAATCGATAGTATCATCAGAATCCATAAAAAAAACATATTCTCCATTTGCCAGCTTTAAACCATTGTTTCTAGCAATTGAAACTCCCGAATTGTTTTGATTCACTAATTTTATCCTCGCATCTTTTTGTAAATATTGTTCGCAAATTAGTAATGAACCATCTGTTGATCCATCATTAACTAAAACAATCTCAATATTATTTAAACTCTGATTTAAAATACTATCCATAGTTTCAGAAAGATAACTCTCTGCATTATAAATTGGGACAATAACTGAAACTAAAATATCTGAGTTAGTAATTTTCATTTAACCTATTATTAGACCCCAAATATAAACAAAAACGATTAATTCCTTTTGAGCCAACAAATCTAGGGAGAATCAAGAATCTTAAACTTAAATTAAATACTTTTGCAGCTTAATTAAATAGTCTTTTCTTAGATTTAAATTAAAACAAATGAACGAAGAAATACACAACGCCTACGAAGTCATAAAAGAAGGCGGAATTATACTTTACCCAACAGATACCGTTTGGGGAATTGGATGCGATGCGACAAATCCTGAAGCCGTTGCCAAAATATACAAATTGAAACAGCGTGCCGAAACTCAAAGTATGATTGTACTAATGAACGGCGAAAAAATGATGTATAATGTTTTTAAAAACATTCCTGAAGTTGCCTGGCAGATTTGGGATTTATCTGAAAAACCTACTACATTAATTTTAGATGAACCAAGAAATGTAGCGGCAAATATTATTGCTGCAGATAAATCATTAGGAGTTCGTTTAGTAAAAGAGCCTTTTTGCTTTAAATTATTAGAACGAATGAAAAAGCCTTTGGTTTCGACTTCAGCTAATATTTCAGGACAGCCCACTCCAATTGCTTTTAAAGATATTAATCCTGAAATTGTTAAAGGTGTTGATTACGTAGTAAAATTAAATCAGGATAAAATTGCCGGAAAACCTTCAACCATTATAAAACTAACAAATGATTCACAGGTAAAAGTGATTCGTAAATAATTTTTTTGTTTCAGGTTTCATGTTTGAAGTTCTGTTCAAAACTGAAACTTGAAACCTGAAACTTTAAACAACTTTCAGACTCTCAATCAACCAGTCAATATCTTCTTTGGTATTATAATGACTAAATGAAATTCGGAGATTTGGTAATTTTAAATCCGTTTCTGAAAGCATTTCTTTTAAAACATGCGAAGGTTTAATGCTTCCGGATTGGCAGGCGCTTCCTCTTGAAACCGCGATTCCTTTCATATCCAGACTAAACAACAACATCGAAGTTTTATCTGCAGAAAAGGGCAAAATAATATTGATGATATTATAAAAATCATCTTTTTTACCGTTGATTCTAAATCCCGGAAAATGATTTTCTAATTGCTCGATTAAATACATTTTCAGATCCAGAATATATTTTCTTTCTACGTCTAGGTTTTCATAAGAAATAACCAGCGCTTTTGCCATTCCGGCTATTTGATGTACGGCTTCGGTTCCTGCGCGAAGTCCTTTTTCCTGTTCACCTCCAAAAATTAATGGCTGCAATCCTGAGTTTTTTCGAATAAAAGCAAAGCCAACTCCTTTTGGTCCGTGAAATTTGTGCGCACTGGCCAAAATAAAATCAACCGGAATTTTTTGAAGATCAATTTCCGTTTTGCCAACAGACTGAACCGTATCGGAATGAAATAAGGCATTGTATTGCTTGCAAATAACACTAACCCTGTCTAAGTCTAAAACAGTTCCGGTTTCATTGTTTACATGCATCAAACTCACTATTGTTTTTTTATCATCAGATAATAAACTTGACAAATGAGTTAAATCAATATTTCCGTCAGGATTTATGTCTACATAATCAACCTGAACATTATATTCTGATTCTAATACCAAAACAGTATGTAAAACAGCATGATGTTCAATTTTAGTAGTAATGATACGCTCTATTTTCAGATCTTCTACAGCTGATCTCAAAATCCAGTTATTGGCTTCTGTTCCTCCCGAAGTAAAAATAATTTCCTGTGCAGCACAGTTTAATTGTTTAGCAATGCTTTTTCTGGAAAGTTCCAAAATAGTTTTGGCATTTCGTCCAAAACTGTGCGTAGAAGACGGATTACCAAAATCTTCAGTCATCACTTTTGTCATTTCCTGAACAACTTCAGGTCGCATGGCTGTAGTTGAGGCGTTATCGAGGTATACTTTTTTCATTGCTGCAAAGTTAAGAAATATCAATTGTGATTTCTTAAATATCATTTGCCAAATTTTTCACTATTTTTGACGCAAATAAAATTATGATGAGAAAATATGCAAGCCTACTGTTACTCGCCCTTTTACTAAACGGTTGCGATGATGGTGATATAACTGTTAACGAGGTTGATTTTGAAACCATAGCTGCACAACATTGTACTGAAGAAAATTTACTGGTATATAAATTAAAAGCCCAGGAATCATTACTATTACAAGTTGCACAAAACACTTTTGAAAATGAGCCAACACCAGAGAATGATCCCAATACATTTATTATTGACAATACTAATTACAGATTAGTTTACAGAGGATATGACGGTGCAATAACAGGAACTTATATTTGCAGTCTGATTCCGCCGGTATCGCCAAAAGTTAACGACGAATGGTTTGCCACAGACGGAGTAATGGAAGTTACAACTACCGCAGATAAAGAAGCTACGACGGATAATGGTACTAAAATTACCGGATATACTCATAATATCATTATTAAAAATGTAACCTATCAAGTTTCAGGCGTTGGTGTAACCGTGCCTGAAGTAAAATTTGGGGATTTTAAAACTACAATAGCAGCCGAAGATCAGCTGGTTTTAACTTTTACCAATCCGGCCGGACAATGCGGTGGCCTAACAGGTCAGGTATATAACTATAATGCAGGTTCAACTATAACAATAGACAACATAGACGCTTCACTAATAGTAAATTCTGCTACACCGGCAAATACACCTAGAACAGGAGTAATAAACAGTGCAAAAAACAAAATTTTATATCGTGTTTTTAGTGGAAACGGAGTTATCACAAGTGATTATTTCTGTCAAGGATCAACACCAAGTACTCCAACATTAAAAGAAACATGGACTGCAGATAATGGTGTCGATGGTGTAAGTGGTATTATTGAAGTAACAACTTCGACCTTAACACCAACTTCTTTCAAACACACAATTGTACTTAAAAAAGCAACGCTTCGTAAAGGAACTAACTTTTTCTCTTTAGGAGATAACTTCGTGTTAGGAGAGTTAATCACAGAAGTTGCACCTTAAAAAAACAAGGATTTTCATCTATAAAGATTTTAAAAAATTCCTACAAAAAAACATCCGTTTTTCTCTCTGCTTTTTAAAAGTTTCAGAAAGAAAAACGGATGTTTTTTTATACCTTAATTTGAGCTAAAATAAGACTCAAAAATAATCTTATTTATTATTTTGCCTAAAATAAACTTCGGTTGCACCTAAACCATATTTTTGATAATTCGCATCCTGAAAATCTATTCCGTCGTAACGGCCAAATAAAAAATCAAGCTCGGCTTTTAAAATTCCTTCTCCAACTCCGTGAATAAAAACAATTTTCGGAATGCGGTTTCTAATTGCAAATTCAATGTGTCTTTTTGCTGTTTCTGTTTGCAGAGTCAGAATATCATAATTTGACATTCCGCGTTTATTCGGGACCAGTTTTTCGATATGCAAATCAAATTCAGGAGCCGCCATTTCGCGTTTATCTTTCTTTTCTTTTACAAAACTTCTTGGTTTTGGCTCTGTTTTCTCTTTTACAATTTCATCTAAATTAATTCTTTTAATAGAATTCATTAAATTACTGGAATCTTGTATTTTAAGCAATTCGTTGACAAAAAATGTCATCATAAATCCATCTTCAGTTTCGATCAAAACTTCTTTGTTTTTCACAGAAACTACTGTTCCGTTTATGGCTTCATCAAGTACCGAAACCTTATCTCCTTTATTCAACATCCTGCTCCTCTTTTTCTTGATTTTTACTTGGCGTTTTCGCACTCAACTGCATCATTCCGTACATGAAAACTGCAATCGCAATTACCATAATATAAATATTTTTATCTGCTGAAACCTGCTCATATAATGCTACCGAAATAGCAAGAATCATTATTAAAATTTTAAAAGCTTTCATATTTTAAAGTATAAGAATCCAAAAGTATAAAACTAAAAAATAACAACTTCCATCTCTTAAGTGTTATCGAATATTTTTTTTGTAAAATTGTAAAAAATAATCGCTTTGAATTTAGAGAAATTTATGCTTCCCTGCTTATTCAAAACACTGTTCGGAATTGAATGTCTGGGCTGTGGTTTTCAACGTGCTTTATTCTTACTTTTTCATGGTGATTTTTTTGCCGCTTTTAAGATGTATCCGGCGCTTTATACTACTCTTTTATTTTTAGGATTTGCAGGATTATATTTTTCAGATAAAACAAAAAAATACAAAAATCTGCTTTTGTTTTCAGCACTCATAAATGGTATTTTTATGATTGGCGGATATTACTTTAAGCACTTTTATTTTTGATTTTTTCGCCTGAATTATTTCTTAATCTGATTTAAAATATCGTTCATCATTTCGATTTGCACTTTCTGAATTTCGATTAATTCCTGTTGCTGATGCATAATCAAATGATCAATTTTATCGTGAATCATTCGTATTTCCAATTCAGATTTCAGGTTGATCATATAATCTTTTTTGGCACGATTCCGGTCTTTTTCTTCCTGACGATTTTGACTCATCATAATTACCGGAGCCTGCAATGCGGCAATACAGGACAAAATCAAATTCAGCAAAATAAATGGATACGGATCAAATCCTTTGTTGACCAAAATGTAAACATTCGATCCAATCCATATCACAATAAAAAGCAAAAACGAAATAATAAAAGTCCAGCTTCCGCCAAAATTCGCCACATGATCTGCTATCTTTTGACCAAAACTTCTCGTTTCTTCCTCATCTTCAACTAAACTTACAATAGATTTATCTTCTTTTAAAGAGGTGATAACACTTTTCTCCAGATCAGAAAGGGCACCAATTTCCGTAGACAAATAATTCGAAATATATTTCTGGCGGTAGGCATTTAACTCTTTCACAGCAATAAAATCAGCATCACAAAAAGACGGATGATCTTTAACTATTAGTCCTAAAATGGGATCATGAATAGATTTTCCTGAAATTTTTTCTTTTGAAGGAAAAGACAGGTTAGAAATTGCACTTTTAAAAGTCGGATCGTTTTTCATTATTAATATATTTTACTGGCTAATTTACGCATTTAACTTCTTAAGAATCATATAAAAAAATATGGTTTAAAATTCTTTTTTTTATCACAAATACAAATCTTAAAACAAAATTTCTTTAGTTAATTCATGCCTTTATTTACAAAAAACACCTTACTTTTAGCGTTTCAAATTATTCATTCAATTATTGTAATTGTGTCAAAAAATACCATCATACAAGATATAAAAGCTTTAAAAAGCCATTCAAATATAAATTACGGAATCAAAACTAAAACTGAAGATTTTACCGAGAAGCTTTTTTATACCCTTTTTGATTCAAATGCACCTTTAGACGAAAGTATCGATGAACTTGAAATTCGGTTTAAGGAAATTGCTGTTTTGGCCTGCAAAAAACCACAAAATTTATGTGGCTCTATTTGGGATCGCTTTCTCGAAAAACTTCCCGGTGTTCTTGAAAAACTAAATCAGGATGCTGAATATATTCTTGAAAATGATCCGGCATCAAATAGTATTGATGAAGTTTATTTAGGATATCCCGGTTTTTATGCCATTGCGATTTACAGATTAAGCCACGAATTGTACCAGCTTGATTTGTTATTATTTTCAAGATTAATGAGTGAATATGCGCATAGAATTACCGGAACTGATATTCACGCAGGTGCACAAATTGCTTCTCCGTTTTTTATTGATCACGCCACCGGAATCGTAATTGGAGAAACTACCGTAATCGAAAAACACGTAAAAATTTATCAGGGCGTTACGCTTGGTGCTTTGAGCGTGAGCAAGGAAATGAAAAATGCAAAACGTCATCCTACCGTAGAAAAAAATGTTTGTATTTATGCAAATGCTACTATTTTAGGAGGACAAACCACGATTGGTAAAAACAGTATTATTGGCGGAAATGCCTGGGTAACCAAATCTATTCCGGCAGGTTCTATTGTGATGAACACCACAACAACTGAAGTTAAAATAAAAGAAATAAAATAATGGGTCCACAGAAATTGCTAAACCTAATTGGAAATACGCCATTGATGGAAACGGTCAATTTGGTTAAAAATAAAAACGTAAAACTTTTACTGAAACTGGAAGGAAATAATCCCGGCGGAAGCGTAAAAGACAGAGCGGCATATAATATGATTGCATCGGCTCTGGAAAGAGGCGATATTAAAAAAGGAGATAAATTAATTGAAGCAACGAGCGGAAATACCGGAATTGCTCTGGCAATGATTGCGCAATTGTTTCAAATAGAAATAGAATTGGTTTTACCGGAAGATTCGACAAAAGAGCGTACACAAACCATGCGTGCTTATGGCGCTACAGTGATTTTAACGCCTGCCAGCGAAGGAATTATTGGTTCGCGTGACTATGCCGATAAAAAAGTAGCTCAAGGCGGTTATCTAATGCTAAATCAGTTTGCGAATGATGACAACTGGAAAGCGCATTACAAAACTACCGGTCCTGAAATCTGGAACGATACTGACGGAACGGTAACCCATTTTGTTTCGGCAATGGGAACAACAGGAACTATTATTGGAACTTCTACTTATTTAAAAGAAAAAAATCCTGCCATTCAAATCGTAGGCGCGCAGCCAAGCGACGGATCTCAAATTCCGGGAATTCGAAAATGGCCGCAAGAATATTTACCTAAGATTTTTGATGCTTCAAAAGTTGATACAGTTGTCGATATAAGCGAAGATGAAGCCAGAGAAATGACAAAAAGATTAGCGCTCGAAGAAGGCGTTTTCGCCGGAATGAGCAGCGGTGGTTCCGTAGCAGTTGCCCTAAAAATCGCCGAACAATTAGAATCAGGTGTTATTGTTGCCGTAATATGCGACCGCGGGGATAGATATCTTTCTTCGGATTTGTTTGACTAAAAAAAGGTTCAAAGGCGCAAAGGTTCAAAGGGACAAAGGTTTTTTACAAACTATTCCACAACCTTTTCACCTTTAAAAAAACCTGTAGGTACATAAAAGACGCACTGCTGTGCGCCTCTACAAAAAAAACCTGCGTTAATCTGTTTAATCCGTGGGCGCAAAAAGACGCATTGCTATGCGCCTGTACAGAAAAACCTTTGTCCCTTTGTATCTCTGAACCTATGTAACTTGAAAAAAAACCTTTGAACCTTTGCTCCTTTGCCACTTTGAACCTCAAAAAGAAAAAAAATGAACTACAGAAAACTAGGAAAAACAAACTTCAATATATCTGAAATCTCACTTGGCACCTGGCAAGTTGGAGGAAAGTGGGGATCTGCTTTTGATAATAAAACAGCCGATGAACTTTTGAATACCGCAATCGACAATGGTGTGAACTTTATTGATACTGCAGATGTTTATGAAAATGGTTTAAGTGAAACTGCTGTTGGGCGTGTGGTTCGTTCAAGATCTGAGCGTATTTATGTGGCTACAAAATGTGGACGCCAGATAAATCCGCATGTAAATGAAGGATATCAACCGAAAGTATTACAGAAATTTGTAGAAGACAGTTTAAAAAGAATGGGATTAGAAACACTGGATCTGATTCAGCTGCACTGTCCTCCTACCGAAGTTTATTACCGACCTGAGATTTTTGAATTATTTGACCGTTTAAAAGATCAGGGAAAAATTTTAAATCTTGGCGTAAGCGTCGAAAAAGTCGAAGAAGCATTAAAAGCAATCGAATATGCTAATGTTACGACTGTTCAGATTATTTTTAATTTGTTTCGCCAGCGTCCGTCGCAATTATTTTTCGCAGAAGCAAGAAAAAAAGATATCGGAATCATTGCCAGAGTTCCTTTAGCAAGCGGACTTTTAACCGGTAAATTTGATTCGAAAACTACTTTTGAAGCAGAAGATCACCGTAATTTTAATCGCAACGGAGATGCATTTGACAAAGGCGAAACTTTTTCAGGAATTGATTATGATTTAGGTCTAAAAGCTGTCGAAAAATTAAAATCATTATTTCCGGAAGCAGAAAATCTTGCTCCATATGCTTTACAATGGATTTTAAGTTTTCAGGATATTAGCTGCATTATTCCCGGCGCTTCAAAAACAAGTCATGTTCTTTCAAATCTTTCTGTTTATGATTTACCAAAATTAACTCCGGAAAAAATTGCTGCCATGAACAAAATTTATGATCAATACATAAAACCTTCTGTGCATCATTTATGGTAAACTTAAAGTTGCTGATATACTAAGCTTCTAAGTTTCTTCTTACGCAACCTTTTCAGGATCAGAGCATCTATTAATAAAACTAACCTAATATCACTAACCATGAAAAAATTAAGTTTTATTGTAATTGCTTTTTGTCTGACTTTTGCTTCGTGCAGTAATGATGATAATACTCAAACAGAAGATTCGCAAAAACTTGATGCGATGTACAATGAAATCATTACGATGTCTTTAGTCAATTCTCAACCTTGTACAAATGCAGGAGAATGGAGTTTTATCGCAGTAAATTCAAGTGCTTGCGGTGCGAATTCCGGATTTATTGCCTATTCAAAAAAGATTAATAAAGAACAATTTATTAAAAAAGTAGAAAAATATCTGGAAGCTGAAATAGCATTCAATAAAAAATGGAATATTGCATCTACCTGTGAAATTCGAAATATTCCAACCGGAGTTAGTTGTGTTGATGGAAAACCAGTGCTAACTTATAATCCTATTCTTTACTAAAGCAATAAATTACGTTTCGCAACTAAGATTCTAAGTTCTTTTACCCATTTTTGGCGGGAATAATAAAAACGCAGCTTTTTCCCAATTATAATCTTAGTAACTTAGCACCTTAGAATCCTAGTTTCCTTCCGAAAAATGCTTACAAAATCAAATTTTAAAGAATGGTTTAATCGCTATAAATATGCCGAATTAGCCAGTACAACTGCGGCACTTACAACTTCCCTTTTTAGTAAAATTTATAGTGGATTAACAACTGCCTATTTAATTACATTTGCAGAATATTTAGCTTTTTACGGCATTATTCTCTTTTCTTCCTATAAAAAACTGGCGTCAGATAATAAGCTTCTCCATAAAAAAACAACTTTTTCAGATATACTTTCACTGATTAAAAACTTAGTATTAGAATTTGGATATCCGGCTTTTTTGGACTTTTTAGTAGTTCGTCCGTTTTGTATGTACTGGATGCCGATTTTGTGCGGAAATTATTTCTTCGGAATTATTCTTGGAAAAATCACAGCCGATTCTTGTTTTTATTTCTTTACAATCATCAATTATGAAATTATTAAAAGAAGGAAAAATTAAACTTCAAATACAATTTTAAATTCAGCTCCTCTGTTTTTTCCTTCGCTTGCTGCTGTTAATTCACCTTTATTTCTTTCGATAATTTTTTTGCACAAATACAAACCAATTCCCGTTGAAGTTTCTTTTGCAGTTCCCAAACGGCTCATTTTGGTAAATTTCTTAAATAATTCGTCTATTTGCGTTTTATCAAAACCTACTCCGGTATCCGTAACGGTAATAATCAACTGTTTGTCTTCAATATACATTCTGACTTTGATTTCACTATCAAAATAAGAGAACTTGATAGCATTACTAATCAGGTTCACCAAAACCTGCACTAATAATCCTTCGTCAATTCTAAGTTGAGCTTCTTCTAATTCTAAACTCACACTTAATTTGATGTTTTTATCTATTAAACGCTGCTCAACCTGTTCGTTTATAAAAGGCAGAATATTAGGAAAAACAATGGTTCTCACTTCCTGATTCACTTTTACAACCTGATCCTGTTCGTTTAAAAGTTTAATAAAATTATCAATATACCTGAATTGCAAATCGGTCGATTCACAAATTAAAACGGCCAGCTCTTTTATAGATTCAGATGGGTTTTCGTCCATAATTAACCTTGCTAATCCTTGCGGATTTCCGGCAAAGTTTTTCAAATCGTGAGAAAGCATGTAAATTAAATCCTGTTTTTCGTTTATAAAACTTTCGGCTTCATAAATAGATTCCTGAATATTACACATTAATAAACCGGCTTCATCAGAATATTCGGTTGGCAAAACAGATAATCTTCTTTGATTTCTGTAATCATCCAAAGATTTTGAAGCAACCGCAATAGGCTTAATCAATTGATTTAAAATCACTAACGTTATTAAAGTAGCCAGCAAAGTCATTATTAAAGAAAAAACTAAAATAGAAGTAGGAGAAATATCAGCTTCATAATAAAGTACAAAAAATAAAATTCCAATCAGAGGAATGTGTATACCAATAAATGCAACAAATAAAAATTTGAATGCATAACTCTTTTTTAAAAAGCTAATTTGTGAAAGATTGTGATACAACTTCATAAAAAAAACAATACAATAGGTTAAAAATGCAGTATTTGGGATTATTGCAAACGCAAAGTTACCTTTTAAACGTCATTAAATTGAATAAATTGATAAAATTGGTAAAATATTTTGAAAATTAAATTTGTAAAAGTTTACAAACCCTTATTTTTGCGCTATGGGAAGAAAAAATACAGACAAAGTTGTCTTTCATCAAATTCCGGTTCTTGATGCCGGAGCAAAAGGAGTATCAGTAGCAAAAGCGCCTGACGGAAAAGTAATATTTATTCCGAATGTTGTACCGGGAGATGTGGTTGACGTGCAGACTTTCAAAAAAAGAAAGGCCTATTATGAAGGCAAAGCAGTAAAATTTCACGAATTGTCAGAGCATAGAATTGAACCAATTTGCGCTCATTTTGGAGTTTGTGGAGGTTGTAAATGGCAAAATATGAAATACAGCCAACAGTTGTATTACAAGCAAAATGAAGTGAAAAATCACTTACAACGTATTGGAAAAGTGGAGCTTCCGGAATTTGAAACTATTTTGGGTTCAGAAAAACAGTTTTTCTACAGAAATAAAATGGAATTTTCGTTTTCTAACGCTCGTTGGTTAACAGAACAAGAAATTGGAAGCACAGAAGATTTAGGAAACAGAAATGCACTTGGATTTCATATTCCGAAAATGTGGGATAAAATTCTTGACATCCAAAAATGTTATTTACAAGAAGATCCTTCAAATGCGATTCGAAACGAAATCAGAGATTTTGCTAACGAAAATAATCTAGCTTTCTTTAATCCTCGTGAGCAATCCGGTTTATTGAGAACTTTTATGATTCGTACAGCTTCGACTGGAGAAATCATGGTTTTGATTCAGTTTTTTGAAAATGACAAGAAAAATCGCGAATTAATTTTAGATCATTTATTTGAGAAATTTCCTCAGATTACTTCGTTACAATATGTTGTAAACTCAAAACAAAACGACACTATTTACGATCAGGATATAAAACTATATAAAGGAAGAGATTATATTCTGGAAGAAATGGAAGGTTTGAAATTTAGTATTAATGCTAAATCATTTTACCAAACCAACTCTGATCAGGCTTATGAATTGTACAAAATAACACGCGATTTTGCCGGACTAACAGGCGATGAAACCGTTTATGATTTATACACAGGAACCGGAACCATTGCTCAGTTTGTTTCTAAAAAAGCAAAAAAAGTAATTGGTGTAGAAAGTGTTCCCGAAGCTATTATTGATGCCAAAGCCAATGCAGAACGCAATAATATTACAAATTGCGAGTTTTTTGTTGGTGACATGAAAGTAGTTTTTAACGAAAGTTTTATTGCCCAACACGGCAAACCGGATGTTATCATTACAGATCCGCCAAGAGACGGAATGCACAAAGATGTTATTGAACAAATTTTAAAAATTTCTCCTAAAAAAGTAGTTTATGTAAGCTGTAACTCGGCTACGCAAGCACGCGATTTAGCTTTAATGGATGAAAAATATAAAGTAACCCGTGTTCGTCCGGTTGATATGTTCCCGCAAACGCATCATGTTGAAAATGTTGTACTTTTAGAACTTCGATAACAAAAATTATAAATGAAAAAAATAATTTCTTTTTTATTGCTCTTTGCTTTTGGTTTATCAAGTTGCGAGAAAGATGATATTTGTGATGCAAATACGCCTACTACTCCCCGATTGATAATTTCGTTTTACGACATTAACAATTCATCGGTAAAGAAAAAAGTTACCCGCTTAAAAGTAATTGGAGATGATCAGCCGCAAGGTATCGTTTTTAATGAAAGCGCGCTTGAAGATGATGAAAACAGATATTTAAGCAGTGGTGACTCAATTGGTATTCCTTTAAAAACAGATGAAGATACCGCGACTTTTAGTTTTATTTTAAACTCAGGAAGTACAAATGCATCTCAAACGAATACCGATAAAATAAAATTTAATTATACAAGACAAAACGTTTATGTATCCAGAGCCTGTGGTTTTAAAACTATATTCAAACTGGATCCTATAAGACCTTTTGAACAAACAGATCCTGCCGGAGACGGTTTATGGATGCAAAATATTGAACGAATAAATCTTAACATTGAATACGAAGATGAAACACACCTTAAAGTATATTTTTAGTATTTGCTTATTGCATTCAATGTTTTTGGTTAACGCCCAGGATTCTACAGCAACAAAAGAAATCGTTCCGGAAAAAACAAAAACTGCAGCAAAACCGGTAACAAAACCAAAACCGGTGGTTCAGGAAGCAAAAACTGATAGTATTCCAGCTCCACCAAAAACAGATCGTTATGGTTTGCGCGTAGGTGTCGATTTATATAAACTAACCCGTGGTTTTTATGATAAAGATTATAAAGGAATTGAAATTGTAGGAGATTTTCGTTTAACGAAAAAATACTACATAGCTGCAGAACTTGGTTTCGAAGACAAAACTACAGATGATACCCGATTAAACTCGACTGCAACAGGAACTTACATTAAAGGAGGTTTTGATTACAATTTGTACCAAAACTGGCTTGATATGGAAAACATTCTAAGTATAGGTTTACGTGGTGGTTTTAGTACTTTTAGCCAACAATTAAATAGTTATAAGATCTATAACGCAAACCCGTATTGGGGCGAAAAACCTGCAATTGAAGCCGGTCAAAAATACGACGGACTTACGGCAGGATGGCTTGAAGTTAATGGAGGCTTAAAAGCAAAAGTCTTTAATAACATATTTGTAGGCTTTTCTGTTCAGTTAAAACTTTTGGTTGCCAATAAAAAGCCGGATGGTTTTGATAACCTTTATATTCCTGGTTTCAACAGAACGTATGATGGAAATTTCGGAATTGGGTTTAACTACACTGTTTCTTATTTTATTCCACTTTACAAGAAAAAAGTAATTATTCCGGAAATTCAAACGAACACGAAGAAATAATTTCACCAATAAATTAAAAGCCACGAATTCACGAATTGATTAATTTAATTCGTGAATTCGTGGCTTATTTTTTTATCTGTTTTTATTTTAAGATAATTGAAATTCAACCGCTGCTTTTGAATGTATAATCGCCGTATCAAATACAGGAACACTAATATCTTCCGGTTTTATTACTAGCGGAATTTCGGTACATCCCAAAATAATTCCTTCTGCTCCGGCTTCTATTAATTCGTTTGCAATTTCGAGATAGCGTTTTTTAGTTTCCGGTGTTACAAGACCTTTTCCCAATTCCTCAAAAATTGTGGTGTGAATAAAATCTTTGTCCTCTTCATTCTGCGGAATAACAGCTTCAATTCCCTGAGCCAGCAATTTATCTTTAAAAAAATCCAGTTCCATGGTGAATTTTGTTCCCAATAAACCCACTTTTTTAAGATTTTGCTTTTTGATTTCTTTAGCCGTTTCTGTTGCAATATGTATAATTGGCAAATCGATTGCTTCTTCTAACCTGTCGGCAATAAAATGCATAGTGTTGGCACACAAAACAATCGCTTCTGCTCCGCCATGTTTTAGAAATTGGCATCCTTTTAAAAGCATATTAAAAGTCGAATCCCAATCGTTATTTTCGTTATTCTTTTTTATATCAGCATAATTGAACGAATAAATCAAACATTCTGAGAAATTCAGATCTCCCATTTTTTCGTTTACTCCCTGATTTATAAGTTTGTAATAATCAGCTGTAGAAACCCAGCTTATTCCGCCTATCAATCCAATTATCTTCATAAATAACTATTTTAAAATACTTTTTAACTACTTTAACACAGATTTAAAAAGATTTAAGCAAATGCACGCAGATTATCCAAATTATAATCTGCTCAAATCTGCAGAATCTGCGTGAAAAAAAAATCTTTACAATCCTTTATCTCGATAGCTACCGGGAGTGGCTAACTAAATTATCCAATTTCTCTAATTCCTTTGATAAAAATCCATTTCATAAACAGCTTTTCACCGTCTTTGGTTTTTACCGCCTGAAATTTTGGCGAAATCAAAGTAGCCACAATAAACGCCGTCATCGGAATCCAAAGTCCGGTTAATGCAGTATAACTTGCTACTAAAAATCGACCTGCAATAAACAGAATTGCGAAACATCCTAATTGATATAAAAAAGCTCTTACTTGTAGTTTTGACATTTTTTTCTTTTTAAGGTTCAAAGGCACAGAGATTCAAAGGGACAAAGATTTTCTTTGCGTTTATGGCCACTGCTTCTTTAGAACTATTACTTAATTTGAAATTTATTTTTTTGGACTGAGAGTTACAAAAACTCAAATCGACAAGTTTTTTAACCTTTGTCCCTTTGAACCTTTGCTCCTTTGTACCTATTTATTCAGAAACCTGAAATTTCGTTCTCTTGCTTCCTTCGTACATTTCGTATTTTACCAAACGTGCTTCAAGGCTTGCGTTAAAAAGTTTGATTTTTCTTGAAGGCTTTAATCCTACGAATTTTAACGCTTCAAGATTGGCTGTGATAAACCAGGCGTTTGTGCCGGGATAACTTTTCTTTAACGTATCGCCAATATTTTTGTAGAATTCTTCCATATGAATATCCAAACGTTCATCATAAGGCGGATTGAAAACCATGTGCAATTTTCCTTCTACGGCTTTTTCAGAATCAAAAAAGTTGTCTTCAGAAATCGTAACATAATCTTCCAGATTGGCATTTTTGATATTATCCTTCGCTTTGTTTACAGCACTTGGCGCTTTATCAAAACCTTTAATGGTATAATGAAACTCTTTTGTTTTCTTCATTAGGCTGTTTACAATCTGATCAAATAAATCGTTGTCCCAGTCTTTCCATTTTTCAAAAGCAAATTCTTTTCGGTTGATATTTGCCGGAATATTACAAGCGATCATCGCCGCTTCTGCAAGGAAAGTTCCTGATCCGCACATTGGGTCCAAAAAGTGACTTTGACCTTCCCAACCAGATAATAGCAAAATTCCTGCTGCCAAAACCTCGTTAATTGGCGCAATATTCGTCGCCGTTCTGTAACCACGCTGATGCAATGAATTTCCAGAAGTATCCAAAGCTACAGAAACCTGATCTTTGTCGATATGAATGTTGATTCTTAAATCAGGAAAAGCTTTATCGATACTTGGTCTTTGTCCGGTTCTTTCTCTAAACTGGTCAACAATAGCGTCTTTACATTTTTGAGAAACAAATTCTGAGTGATTAAAATAAGTAGAATGCACGGTGGCATCAATCACAAAAGTCTGGTTGGCATTTAATAATTTCGACCAGTTTACGCCCGAAATTCCTTTATATAAAGCCTGTTCATTATTAGCTCTAAACGAGTAAATAGGTTTTAAAACCTTAAGGGCAGTTCTTAGTGATAAATTGGCTTTGTACATAAAACCTTTATCACCTTTAAAACTTACCATTCTCACGCCTTTTTCGACATCCTGAGCGCCAAGAGCACGCAATTCCTGTTCTAATATTTCTTCAAAACCAAAAAAACATTTGGCTATCATTCTAAAATTTTCTTCCATCTTTATTTTTGTATTAAAAAAAACTCCGATCGCAAACACACATCTGATTATTCAGGTATCGTCACGAAATAGTTATTTTTCGGCAAAAATACACTAAATTTGCGGTACTTTGAATTAATTGAAATAGAATAAATGTCTGAAGCACCCAACTCATCAACACCAAATCAGGATCGTAACACCGAAAACTGGTTTACTTCATGGTTTGATACTCCGTATTATCACATTCTTTATAAAGACCGAAATTACAGAGAAGCCCAGATTTTTATGGACAATCTTACGCATTACCTAAACCTGCCTGAAAAAGCAAAAGTGCTTGATCTCGCGTGCGGAAAAGGGCGTCATTCTATTTACTTAAACCAACTTGGTTTTAATGTTTTAGGAGCAGATTTGTCTGAAAACAGTATTGCCGAAGCCAGCAAAAACAGCAACGAAAACCTTCATTTTAAAGTGCATGACATGCGCGAACCATTCGAAGAAAAATTTGATGCTATTTTTAATTTGTTTACCAGTTTTGGATATTTCGAAAGTGATGATGACAACTTAACCACTTTAAAAGCGATTAAGGAAAGTCTATCAGAATATGGTTTTGCCGTGATCGATTTTATGAATGTGGCAAACGTAATCGAAACTTTAGTTCCCGAAGAGGTAAAAACTGTTGACGGAATCGATTTTAAAATTAAAAGATATGTGGAAGACGGACATATTTTTAAAGAAATAGATTTTGAAGATCAGGGCAGAAAATACCATTTTACCGAAAAAGTAAAAGCCTTAACACTAAAAGATTTTGAAGAATTAATGGCCGAAGCCGGAATTTTTCTGTTAGATATTTTTGGAGATTACAAACTAAAAAAGTTTCACAAAACCGAAAGCGAACGATTAATCATGATTTTTAAATAACTGTTTAATTGTTTAACTGTTAATTTGTTTAATCGCTTAAGCAAACTAATAAAACAATTAACCGATTAAACAAATCAACGATTAAACCAAGACGAAATGAACTATCTTTTACCTTTATTTTCTGTACTTCTGGGCTATGCTGTGGCTTTGTTTTTAAAACCACAAAACAAAACCAATTTAAAATTATTACTGGCATTTAGCGGTTCATTTTTACTATCGTTAACCGTAATGCATTTGTTGCCTGAGGTTTACGAATCACACAATCATAATATAGGTTTATTCATAATGGTCGGAATTTTATTCCAGATCATATTGGAGTTTTTCTCAAAAGGCGCAGAACACGGGCACGTTCACGGACATGCACAAATGTCTCAAATTCCGTGGCTTCTTTTTATAAGTTTATGCATTCACGCCTTCCTCGAAGGTTTTCCTGTAAGTCATCACCATGGTTTAGCCATCGGAATCGCGATTCATCATTTGCCAATTGCCGTAATTTTAACCACATTTTTCATTAACGCAGGTTTGAATAAAAAAGCCATTTTTGTTTTCATGCTAACTTTCGCCATCATGACGCCGCTGGGCACAATTGCTTCCGAATATTTAAGCTTTTTAAATGATTTTTATACTGAAATCACTGCCATCGTAATCGGGATTTTATTTCATATTTCATCCACGATTATTTTCGAAAGCAGCGAAGGACACAAATTCAATATTGCCAAAGTTTCCATGATTGTTCTGGGAATTTTACTCGCATTCTTTTTATAATTTGGGCGTGACCCCATTTACAAAAGGCGCTACTTAACAAACCGCTTATGTGCGCCTTTCGCAAATACGGTCGGGCTATCCGTACTACTGCGGTAGTTCACTCCTATCCCTCACGCAAAAAAACAAGAACTACAGTATTAAAAAATACCTAACAGTCCAGAAGCCTCGGGATTAAAAACCTGTTAGAATACTTACGCCTTTATTTTCCGTTTTAATTTCAATTATCTAATTATCAAATTGACTAATTATCTAATTAATTCCCCGTTCTCTTTTTCTCATCCTGATTTCCAAAAGCGCGCTCTTTTACATTTATTTTTTTGTTTCCAAAATTGTAAACTATAGAGAAACGTACAAATCGGTTGCTTTCATTGCTGTTATAAACCTGCTTTACGCCATTTACAACCGAAGTAAAATCTTTTAAGTAAGAAGTATTAAAAATATCATTTGCCAAAAGTGCAATCTGCATGCTTTTATTAAATAAGTCCTGTTTAAAACCAATATTAAAACTCGACGAATATCCTACCTCATACAAACCACTTTTAAAAGGCGTGGTATAACTAAAATCAACCTGCAATTTTGTTGTTTTACCCAACGAAAATGTATTGTTTGTAGAAAAATCAACCTGCATACTATTTGACGGAGTTGCCTGAATATCTTTTATAAACTCTGTTTTTGCACCTAAAAAGTACAACGAATTTTCACTCTGCCACCAATCTGCAAAAGCTGCCGAATAACTTTCTCCAATTCCGTAATTTAAATTTTTAAAATAATTTTCCCTTGTTACAATCTGAGTATTTGTTTCCGGATTTGATGTAAACAAAACTCCGTAACCATTCGTCACAGCATTTACAAAAACACTTGTTCTCAACATTTCTTTATAAGAATGGGCAAATTCAAAATTATCACTAAAAGAAGGTTTCAAAAACGGATTTCCTTCTGAATAACTATTGCTGCTGATGTAAATTCGAAACGGATTCAATAAATCAAAACGCGGTCTGTTGATTCTTCTTCCGTAATTTAAACTAAAAGTATTGTTCTCGTTTTTCTTGTACGAAGCATAAAATGTTGGAAATAGCTTTAAATAATTGTTTACAGTTTCCTGATTTAAGGTTTCTGAAAATCCCGATGTTTTGGTGTTTTCTAATCGCAAACCCAATTGAAAATTCCATTTTTCATTGATTTGTTTATCTCCGTTAATATAAACTGCCTGATTATTTTCGGTGTATTTAAATCGGTTTGACTGGTTTGGATCCAGTTCGGGATTGCCGGAAATTGTATTGTAATAAAACACATCGCTTATACTGTTTGTAAAACTGATTTTTGCGCCATAAGACAGATTCAGCGCGTGAAGCGGATGTTCCATATCAGCTTTAAAACTCCAGTTATCAATATCCTGATTCGAAATATTTCGTCCTGATTGATTGACATCGACAAAAGTTCCGTCAGGTAAATAATTGTTCGCAATAAAATCCCTGTCAAATTTTGAATCATAATTAAAATAATCCGCATCAAACGATAATTTTCGGTTTAGGGAATCGAGTTTGGTAAGCAAATGCAGATTATAAGTCTGGTTGCCCGTTTTCTTGTCTAAAAAACTCTCATTGATGATATAACTGTTCAATTCATTTTGGGTATTGTATTTATTAATTCTGATATCCGAACTAAAATCAGGATTGCTTTTATCTTTTAAAAATTGAAAACCAATAGTTGTTTTTTCTGAAAGATCATAATCCAATGCTATTTTTCCGGACACATTTTCCTCATTCAATTTTGTACCAACATCCAGTTTTGTAAGTCCTTCGGCAAAATACATATCCAGAGTTTCATCGACATTTCTATATCCCAATTTTCCATTAACGCTGGCCGAAAATCTAAACTTATCTTTATTGTAAAAGAAGTTGTTTCTTAAGGTATAAATTCCGTATTTATTTTGATCGTATGAAGCTGTAGTGGTATTTTTCCAGGAATCACGCGTTCCTTTTTTCATGATTATATTAATTAATCCACCGGTTCCTTCGGCTTCATATTTTGCTGGCGGATTGCTGATAATTTCAATATTTTTAATATCACTTGCCGAAATTGATTTCAGGAAATTATTCAGTTCTTCTCCGGTTAATTCAATCATTCTGCCGTCGATCATCACTCGGGAAGTTCCTTTTCCTAATATATTGATCGTATTGTTTTGCACCACAACTCCAGGCGCCGTATTTATGGCGCTCAAAGCATCGCCGGCAACATTGGTTACATTATTCTCCAGATTATAAACCAAACGATCTGTTTTTTGCTCAATCGTATTTTTTCTGGATTGAACGACAACTTCTCCCAAATTGGTTACATTTTCTTTTAAAATAATCAACCCTAAATTGATGTCTTTTTCTATCGTAATTTCTTTCTCAAATTCAGAATAACCAAGCGGATTAATTTTTACTGTATAAGATCCATTATTTAAATTCAATTCAAAACTGCCGTCTTCTTTTGTTGTAGTTCCGTTTATAATTTTTCCGTCTTGATTTAAGATTACGACATCTGTCCAGGCGATTGGTGCCTTTTCATCGGTAATTTTTCCATTTAATTTAAAGGAAGTCTGCGCTAAACAAAAGAGAGGTAATAATAAGAAAATAAAGAGGTTTACTTTTTTCATGATTTCTAATTTTAAACTTGTTCGATTAATTTGAAGCAAAGTTGCCTTAGAAATCCTGAGTACGCGACCGACAAAAAAAAGTCGAACCAATTTCTACTCAGGAAATTGGTTCGACTTTATTTGGTAAGAAGTACGACTTTTTACAAATCGCTTATTATGAAGCGTTTCGATAAGCTGTAGGCGTTAAATTTGTATATTTTTTAAACGAAGTATTAAAAGATGATTTTGAATTAAAACCTACTTCGTACAGAATTTCCAAAACGGTCAAATCATTTTTTAAAGGATCTTTCAAAATATTCATTGCTTTTTGAATGCGATATTCGTTTACAAAATCAAAAAAGTGCTGATTGATATGATGATTAATCAAAACCGACAAATCCCGAACAGGAATTTCAATTTGATTTGCCAATTCCTGAATCGTAAGCGACGGATCAAGATAAGGTTCTTTTTCTGTCATGTATTGCTTCAATGCCAATATTTGAGCCGTAATTACTTCGCTTTGATTGTTCTTTGTTTCAAGATTATTTTCAATTTCCTTTGGGAGAATATCTCTTGTTAACTGCAATTTTGAGTCGATTCCTCTAAAAAGTTCCGGATGATTCAGCGCTTTTAATACAAACCAGCAGGTGATTACCAAAACCAGAAACTGCATCACTACATTCGCCCACATCCATACAGCCTCAGTATCGGTATATCTTAAAACATTCTTGGCTATTGAAAAATAATACAATATAAAGAGCACGGTCGATATTTGAAACAACCATTTGAAAATAGAAGTTTTAGTATTCGTATAATTTTCCTGAAATATTGCTTTGTATTTTTTTAAAACCAAAAACACTGCAATACTGTAAAAAACAATTTGTATGACTAATATCAACTGAAAATCATATAATTCAGGAAATTGACTGCGATGGTTATAAAACTGTATTTTTTCTGCATCATTCAAAAAATAAAGTCTGAAAGCAAAAGCTATATTAGTTACTATAAACGGAATCGCGTGAAGTAAATGCTTAACCTTGAATCGAAAATCTGTAAAACAAACGGATAGAATGTAAAGGTAGAAAACAGGAATTATCAAAGAGGCGAAAGTCCATCTGAAAAATTCTAAATTTAAATGGTTTTTGATAAAATCTTCACTAATAAAAATACCAATATTGTCAATTGCAAAAACTATTAAATAGGAAGCAAATAATCGGTTTGCTACTTTATTTTGAGTTTTTACACTGAGTAAAAAAAATGCCAGTAATAGGGAAACAAAAACTGACATCGAGCTCATTACACTTAAAAAGCTTTCTATATCCATTAATTTTTAGATTATTAAACAAATATAACAGTTCTTTTTACAGGATTCAAAAGACAAATTATTCCAATAAAAATAATAACTTTTAGTTTTGAAAACGCATTGTCCGAGATAAAAATCAAGCAAACATTATGCGTTGCGGTAAGCAGTTGGCGTTAAATTGGTGTATTTTTTAAAAGAAGTATTAAAGGACGATTTCGAATTAAAACCTACTTCGTATAAGATTTCCAGAATAGTTAAATTGCTTTTTGACTGATCTTTTAGAATATGCATCGCTTTTTGAATGCGATATTCGTTTACAAAATCAAAAAAATGCTGGTCCATATGATGATTAATCAAAACAGACAAATCCCGAACCGGAATATTAATTTGATTTGCCAATTCCTGAATCGTTAAAGATGGATCAAGATAAGGTTCATTTTCTGCCATGTAATTTTTCAGTATCGAAATTTGAGAAGTAATGGCTTCATTTTGATTGCTGTTTATTTCTTCAACAACCTCATTTTCTTTAGGAAGAATATCTTTTGTTAATTGCAGTTTAGAATTAATTCCCCTAAAAAGTTCCGGATGATTCATGGCTTTTAGCACAAACCAACACGTAACAAGTAATGCAACGCTGCCCACTAGTATGCTTGACCAAATAAAAGTTTTATCGAAATTTGTATAGCGCAGTAAATTTTTTAAAACTACAAGTGAATGTGCAGCCAGAAAAACCACGGTCATTTGAAAAAGCCATTTGTAAGTCGAAGTACTTGGATTGGTGTAGTTTTCGAGGTAAATTTCCCTGTATTTTTTTAAAATTAAAAAGACACTAACGATATAAAAGAAATATTGAATTTCGACCAGAATCTGAAAAAAATACATTTCAGGCATTTGATTGTGAAACTCAAAAAAGTGAAGTTTTTCAGTACCGGAAGCCAAATAAAATCGTGGAATAAAAACCAGATTTACAACCACAAAAGGAATTACATGTATAAGATGTTTCCATTTTAATCGAAAATCAGAATAACAAACTGCCAATACATAAAGATAAAACAAAGGCATTTCGAGCAAACAGGTCGTCCATCTGAAAATTTCAAAATCAAGATGATTATCCATGTATTCGTAAACAAAAAAACCGCTGAGATCGATGGCTGTTAAAATAAAGAAAAATGCAAACAATCGGTTTGCCAGTTTATTTTCTGTTTTTACCGTGAATAAAAAAAAGGCCAGCAACAACGAAACAAAAACTGCGATTCCGGCTATGCCATTCAAAAAGCTTAATTTATCCATTTATGTTTTAATATTTAACAAATATAATATTTTAGTTCTTGTAAAAAGCTTCTGAAAATTGCAATAAAAAACAGTAATTTTGGGCAAGACCAATTATACTAAAAATGACTTTTACAAAAACCACAGAACAAGCATCAAAATACGAACATTTAGAAAAAATGTCGGTTCACGAATTGCTTACCAATATCAATAACGAGGACAAAACCGTTCCGCTTGCAGTAGAAAAAGCGATACCACAAATTGAAGCTTTAGTAGCGCAGGTTGTTGCCAAATTAAAATTGGGCGGACGAATATTTTATATAGGCGCCGGAACTTCAGGACGTTTAGGCGTTGTGGATGCATCTGAATGTCCTCCTACTTTTGGTGTTCCGTTTGATCTTGTAAACGGAATTATTGCCGGTGGAGATACTGCAATTCGCCGTGCTGTAGAAAATGCCGAAGACAATGCCACGCAAGCCTGGATTGATTTACAGGCCAATAATATTGGTGCAAATGATGTTGTGATCGGAATTGCAGCTTCCGGAACTACGCCTTATGTTATTGGCGGTTTAGAAACTTGTAATCAGAATAATATCCTTACGGGATGCATTACAAACAATGCCGGAAGTCCGCTTGCTTTAACGGCTCAATTTCCTGTTGAAGTTGTTGTAGGTCCTGAATTTGTTACCGGAAGTTCGAGAATGAAAGCCGGAACCGCTCAGAAATTAGTGCTTAATATGATTTCGACTGCCGCTATGATTCAGCTTGGAAAAGTGAAAGGAAATAAAATGGTGGATATGCAATTGAGTAATATCAAATTGGTCGATCGCGGTGTAAAAATGATTATGGGAGAAATTCCGGTTTCGTATGAAGAAGCTTCGGAATTGTTGAAGAAATATGGCAGCGTTAGAAATGCTGTTGATAATTATAATAAGTAAAAAGTTTTTTTGTGAAATGTGAAGCTGCTTTTTTAACCGCAAAGAGCGCTAAGATTTACGCAGAGTTCGCAAAGTTTCTCGATCAATCTTTGTCAAAGTTTTAAACTTTGACAAAGATAAGTTCACAAAGTTTGAAACCTGAAACTAAAAAAACCTGAAACTTTTCAAAAACTAAATAAAAAATGGCTACAAATAAGGAATTGCTGGGAAAAGGAATTAAATATTTAACAGGCTCTTTGCCTTTGTTATTTATTGGTCCGTCGTTGATTTATAATGCTTTTATGAATCAGCATACAAACTGGCATTATTTGGTTTTAGGAATTGGAATCATAGCTTGTTTAAGTGCTATGTTTTTAATTTTTTACGGACTAAAAATTATTATGAAAGGTTTGTTTAATGACTAAATGTCTTTAAGCAAACCCGACAGGTTTTAAAAACCTGTCGGGTTTAACTTCATAAACTTTAATACTTTATCACATCACATGGAAGGCATAATTCACATTCAGAAAACATTCGAGAAAGTCGTTTATATCGACAAAAAAATAAACAATCGGGAGTTTGAAGATTGTGTGTTTAAAAACTGTGATTTTTCTAATAGCAATTTTGGTTACAATACTTTTCTCGATTGCGAATTTATCGATTGTAATTTATCGATGACGAGTTTATTCAGCACCAGTTTAAAGAATGTAACTTTCAAAAATTGCAAACTTCTGGGAATTGCTTTTAATGAATGTGACGATTTTTTATTTCAAGTTTATTTTGAAGAAAGCGTTTTGGATTATGCTGTTTTTTCGAATAAAAAAATGCCCAAAACCAAGTTTATCAATTGTTCCGTTAGAGAAGTTACTTTTATAGGAACTAATTTAACCAGTTCGGTTTTTGATAATTGCAATCTCGAAGGGGCAATTTTTAATGACACACAATTGGCTGCTGTTAATTTTAAAACGGCATACAATTACAAAATCGATCCCGAATTTAATCCGATGAGAAAAGCACAATTTTCTAATGATGGAATTGTTGGGCTTTTAGATAAATACGATATAAAGATTGTTTAAAAAAGTCGCCACGAATTCCACGAATTGACACAAATCAAAATTTAAATTCATCCTATAAAAAATTTGTGAAAATTCGTGAAATTCGTGGCGAAAAAAAAACAACATTTCACTAATAAAATACTATTATGGAAGCAAGTGAATCTTATTTAGAAAGCGTTAAGAAGCAATTTCTATATTATAAAATGCTGGGTGAAAAGTCAATCGATCAATTGGAACCGGAACAGCTTTTTGTTTCTGTAAACGAAGATACTAACAGCATTGCCACGATTATAAAACATGTTTCGGGCAATATGTTATCGCGCTGGACAGATTTTTTAACTTCAGACGGTGAAAAAGAATGGCGCAATCGCGATGCAGAATTTGAAAATGATTTAAAGTCAAAAGAAGAAGTTTTAATTGTTTGGAATAAAGGCTGGGATTGTTTTCTGGATGCGTTAAACAGTTTAAAACCAGAACAGCTTTCAAATATTATTTATATCAGAAATGAAGGTCACACGGTTATTGAGGCGATAAATCGTCAGCTGGCACATTATCCGTATCATATTGGGCAAATTGTTTTTTATGCCAAACAACTAAAAAATAGCGAATGGAATAGTTTGTCGATTCCGAAGAATAAATCAGGAAATTATAATGCTGAAAAATTTGCCAAGGAAAAAGAAATTAAGAACTTTACCGATGATGAATTGAAGAGATTGAAGTAGAGATTGTAGATTTTAGATTTTAGATTTTAGATTTGAGATTGTAGATTATAGACTGTAGATTATAGACTGTAGATTATAGATTATAGATTATAGATTATAGATTATAGATTATGATTGTAGATTATAGATTGTAGATTATAGATTTTTAGATTTAAATTTCTTTGACTTCGCTCTGGTGAAATGAAAACGATTGCCCTAGCCCTGATTGAAGTGGAAATCCTTTTTATTTTTTCTTTAAAAATAAAAAGATTGGAACGTAAAGCAGGAAATAGCTCCTAAAAAACAACTTATTTAAAATGAAAAAAATTATATTCTTATTTCCGATACTGGCTTTGGTATCTTGTTACAACGCTGAACACAATTGTAAAGATTTTAAAAACGGAAAATTCAAGTTTGAGTTTGAAGTAAACGGCGTTAAAAAAACAACTCTTTTTGAGCGTAAAGACAATATTGAAATTGAGACTTTTGAAGGGAAAACCGATACCTCTACAATTCGCTGGGTAAGTGATTGCGAGTATGTTTTGCAGAAAAAACACCCGAAAAATATGGCGGAAGAAAAGGCAATCAGCATGAAAATTTTAACGACTTCTAAGGATTCGTATACATTTGAATTTGGAATGGTTGGTTCTGAGGAAAAACAGCGCGGAAAAGTTTTTAAAATTGACTAAAAGTTAAAGTCCCAATTAGGGGCTTTTTTTATATCCCTGAAATTTTCTAATGACATACTTTGTGATTAAAAAAACCTTTGCCCCCTTTGTCACTTTGCATCTTTGAACCTTACATATAAAATTTAAAGGTGTTTCTTTTACATTTCTATTTTAAATAGTATTTTAGAACCTTAATCTAACCCAATGAAAAATACCATTTCGCAAAGAGTTGCTGACTTTTTAAAGAATTATCCGCCGTTTAATTTTCTTCATCCTAAAGATCTGGAAAAGCTTTCGGAGCAAATTTCTATCGTTTACAAAGATAAAGATGCTGTAATTTTTGCCGAAAATGATAAAACACACGATTCCTTTTATGTGGTTCATAAGGGTGCGGTGGCGCTTAAAAAAAGTACCAAAAATACGGTTCTTGATATGTGTGACGAAGGTGATATTTTTGGTTTGCGTCCGCTTTTGGCACAGGAAAATTATATAATGGAAGCCGTGGCGCATGAAGAAACCATTTTGTATGCCATTCCCATTGCGGTTTTTAAACCTTATGCGCTTGAAAATAGAAATGTTGGTAATTTCCTGATCGAAAGTTACGCATCGAATACGCGAAATCCATATTCGGATATTCATAAGGATAAATTATATGGTGATGATTTGCTAAATGAAAACCTACATTCGAGCAATCATTCTTTTGACTTGGCGCCTATAAAATACTCCAAAAAAATTGTGACCTGCAGTCCTTCAACAACAGTTAGGGAAATCGCTAAGATCATGAATAAGAAAAAAGTCGGTGCGATTTTAATTGTCGACGAAATGCTGCCAATTGGTATTTTGACTGATAAAGATCTCCGCAACAAAATCGTAACCGGAGATTATTCGATTCTGACAACTGCAGAAACGATTATGACGAAACCGGTGATTACGTATCCGAAAAAAATGACGGTTACAGAGGCGCAAATGGCCATGATGAAAAGTAATATCAGTCATTTATGCCTCACAAAAGACGGAACGAATAATACAAAAGCGGTTGGTATTTTATCGAAACACGATGTGATGGTGGCGCTGGGAAATAATCCTGCGGTTTTGATAAAGGCTTTGAAAAGAGCCAAAAAAGCAAAAGAAATCAAACCGATTCGAGCCAAAATTATGCAATTGCTTCAGGGATATTTAGACCAAAATATTCCGATGACGCTGATTTCTAAAATTATCACGGAATTGAATGAAGCTTGTACGACACGTGTGATTGAAATTTGTATCGAAAAAATGAGCAGTCCGCCACCCGTAAAATTTGCCTGGCTTGCTCTTGGAAGTCAGGGACGAAGCGAGCAAATGCTGCATACCGATCAGGATAATGCTATTGTTTATGAAAATGTTTCGGATGTTTTTAAGGATGAAACTAAAGTCTACTTTTTAAAATTTGCGGCTCTTATTAACAAAGGGCTTTTTGAAATTGGCTACGAATATTGCCCTGCCGAAATGATGGCTTCTAACCCAAAATGGTGTTTGAGTCTGGATGAATGGAAAAGCCAGGTTAAGCACTGGATTACGAATCCTGGGAAAAATGAAGTTTTATTGTCGTTTATTTTCTTCGATTACAGTGTTACTTATGGCGATACGGAACTTACGAATGAGCTTTCAGAATCTATTTTTGAAAATGTAAAAGCAAATCCTATTTTCTATGTTCATCTGGTGAGCGGGGCTTTGCAAAGTCCTTCTCCAACAGGCTTTTTCAGGCAATTTTTGGTTGAGCAAGATGGCGCCAATAAAGATAACTTCGACATTAAAAGACGTGCCTTGATGCCTTTGACGGATGCTGCACGTGTTTTAATTTTATCACATTCTGTAAAATCAATTAGTAATACGGCTGAGCGTTTTGAAAAATTAGCCGAACTGGAACCTAACAATAGGGAGTTGTATTTATCTTGTTCGTATTCGTTTAAAGCTTTATTGAAATTTAGAACAAAACAAGGTCTTTTGCATAATGATTCGGGGCAATTTATCGCTTTGGAATCTTTATCTAAAATGGAAAAAATAAAGCTTAAAAGAACTTTTAAAACCATTAAGGAACTTCAGGAATTGATTACGGTAAGATTTAATGTTTCAAATGTTGTATAAATATGAGCTTATTTAATTTTTGGAAAAAGGAAGAAAATATATTCGACGAAAATATTTCGATTGAAGAAACAAGATTTGTTGTTTTAGATACTGAAACTACTGGTTTTGATTACGATAATGACCGAATATTATGCATTGGTGCGCTTGTTCTGCAAAATAATATAATATCAATTCAGGATAGTTTTGAAGTGTATGTTCAGCAGGATCATTATGATAAATCGACTGCTCAGATTCACGGAATTTTGAAGGATTTTGTTTTGAAACGCCCGAATGAATTAGAAGCATTACAGCAATTTTTGACTTATCTTGGTGATGCTGTAATTATTGCCCATCATACTGTTTTTGATGTTACGATGATCAATAAAGCTTTGGAAAGAAATAATTTACCTCATCTCAATAACAAAACTTTAGATACTGCCTATTTATATAAAAAGACTTTAATTAAATCGCATTTGTTTGAGCGTAAAGATCATTACACTCTTGATGATCTTGCCGATAAATTTGATATTTCAAAAAAAGACCGCCATACTGCGTTGGGAGATGCTTATATTACTGCAATTGCCTTCTTGAAGATTGTAAAAAAACTGAAAGAGAAAAAAGAAATGAATCTGAATTCGCTTTTTAAATAAAAACCTGACTTGCAGAAGTCAGGTTTTTTGTTCATTTCTATTCAATAAAAAACGATATTATTCTATTTTATTAGAAAAATCGCTTTTCTTGTTATAGAGATAAATCTTATTTGCTTTTAAGCTTTTACTGCTAAATTCTCCTAAAGAATCTGGTTTTCGATATAGTTTCTTGGTGGCATAACTTTCTTTTTTCAGCACTATTGTGCATGCTGAATTTGGTTTTATTTTCATGCAAAAATATCCCGTGCTGTCTGTTTTAGTAGCATCACCGTTTATATCTATATGTACATTTTTAATTGGTTTTTCTGTGTCATAATCATAGACATAACCAAAAAGCTCTTTTTTGGTACAACTGCAAAGCAATAGCACAATAAAAATAAATGTAATTTTCATGTTCATTTTATCCATATCATTTTTAGATTTAGCTTATTATATAATGACTACCTAAAGTTGTTGTTGTTTTTAAACTTATAGGTATACTCATTGGATTGTTTCTCTCCCGGTAAATTGTATTTCATTACTATTTCATAATTTCCGTAACGCATAAATAGGAAATTGCTGTTTATAAAACGTTTTGCAATTGTTTCTACACCCACATTTCCGTTAATATAAGCATTCACAATCTGATTGTCCAGATCAACCCAGTCTTGCTTATAAAGTAATGGCATATTGTATTTGAATGGGAAATTGCCTTTTGTCCATGATTGGTTAACATCATTCTCAATACTTGTCATGTAATAAGCGTTGAGCGGTATTGCTTTTGCCGGAATCACTCCTAATTCATTTGTGTCCCTGTTTTCTATAGCGTAACTTCCATTTAAAGGATAATCCTTGTATAGGTACGGAAAAATATCTGTTCCATAATATTCGTCATTAAGCTTAGATTGTGCAACAATCATTGGTTTGTTATCGCTATAATTTACTCCTTGCAGATCAGCCAGATCAAATGCTTCCTGGCTCGAAATAGTGTTGGTTAAATAAATAACATCTGAATACAAAACTCCAAAATTATAACTCTGCGTATTTATCGCATTCATTTTTGATGCAAATGTTTTGTATTTACTTGTATTAAAAGAGTACGTCAAACGTTCGATACTGCCTTCTGCTTTCGACAATGCATCGGCTTGATTTTCTTTTATTTGTATATCATTGCCGTCGTTACTAATTGTATTTGTTTTTGTAGCAGCGGTAGTATTTCTCGACGGAGTCTGTTTTAAATTACTCACAATAGAAAAATTATATTTTTTGTCCTGATCGATATTAGGCAAATCGTAATACACCTCATTTGAACTGGTATCATAGCTAAAAGCTGTAGGTTTAGCATTTGAAGTTCCGTCCTGATCTATTTTTATACTTGTTTCCCAGTTTGAATCTTCAAACAAATAGTCCTGACCACGTTTAAGCTGAATATAACCTTTAGGATATTCTTCTTCAAGGAAATACTTTTGGTCCACAACCGGATATGAATATTTAATATTGGTCAGCGGGATATGATTTGGAGCGCCTCCTGTTGTAAATAATCTTTCTTCGGATTCTGTGGCAACTTTTCCGTCTATTTTTATTGGTTCGAAAGATCCATTTACCATTTTCTGGAAACTTACTTCTACCTGAACTTTCAGCTCTTTGTTTGGAGGTAGAATATCTGTTGAAACAAAATTAACTTTGTCCTTTAAGGTTCCCCATTCAAAAACTCCCGGTATTTCTTTTGTGCCATCAAAAACCTTGAATTTTTCTAATATTACTTTATAAGTAACATCGCCTGAATCTTCCGGAATTACAAAAGCTTCATTTACTTTCATTGAAAATGCGGCCTGAGGCACAGCAAAAACATCAACATCTGTCGAGCTTTGTTTTGGCGTTACATCGGTAATTAATTTAAGTCCTCCCAGCGGTGATCCATTTTCAAATTGACATTCTTCTCCGAGTTCAAATTTAAAGCGGAATTTTCCTTTTATCAATCCTCCCAAAATATTCATATTTCCTGCTACATAACCTCGCATCCAAACCGGATTTGGTAATTTTGCCTGCAATAAAACGGCAGCTCCTCCTGAAATAATCGGAACTTTTAGTTTTAAGAATGATAATTTGATTCTAATTCCTAATTCTCCCTGCAAATATGCATATGACTGTCCGTTAGCATACCAGCCATTTATACCTACTGTGTCTCCGGTATTAGAACAACGTGCTTCCTGATAATCTTTTAACATAATATCGAATCCCATTCCGGCCTGGAAACGGGCATAAAAAAGCAAGAAACTTAAATCGCCTGTATCAAAATCCAGACTTGCTCCAAAGGCTACTCCTCCTCCGTTTTTCAATGCGTTTTCATCTCGCATATAATCCAATTCTTTGGCATCAACTCCTAAAATCTGCGCTACAACTGCCGGTGGCGGCGGACTTCCCGGCAATAGCGTTCCTGCCATAAAGTAACTCGTTGTTTTTAAATACATTCCGGCAACTCCTATTTTTATACCACAACGGTCATCGGGTGTTCCCATATACATATACCAGTCTTTTGGATCTTTATGAAAAACTCCCCAAACGGCTCTTCCGCCTTCTCCAATTCCTGACAGAAAGTTTCCGGGCGTATTGATATACACATCTGTTGTGGCATGCATAGATTTATTTTGAAAATCAAATTCTATTGCGGCTGCCATTTTTATACCCACTTTTGCAGATAAATCTCCCGGAATTGCTTCTTTTGCTTCCGGAATATATTTACTCGCGAAAGAACCTTTCAGATCGCTTTCGGTTACACCCATAAAACTTTTCTTTGAAGTAACATTTGATGCTACTTTGCCCATTAAGTCTGTCACATTTTTAAGTCCCGGTATGGTTGCCATTACATTTGCTTTCCCAAAAATGGCTAATCGGTTTATTCCTCCTTTTGAGTTAAAAGCAATTTCAAATCCGGCTTCACCATCACAAACACTTTCTGAACCAATATTAAAATAAATCAGGGCTTTGACTCCCAGACTTATTTTTTCATCCGGTGTATAACTCAATCCTGACGGAGAAAAATCACCAATTGCTATATCCGGATTTCGATGCATTTTATAATAAGCACCTCCTCCAAAACCGGTAATCATAAATGGTGCAGGAACTGGAGGCCATTTTACGGCGGCGTCAAAATACCAATATCTAAAAGTAGTACGACCAAAAATAGCTTTTGCTTTTACGTTGACTACATCGGCAACATCAACTTCAAGATCTGCGTTAAACCCATTTCCATATACAGGATCTTTTTCCATCAGGATCAGACCTCCTTTAATGGTCAATCCGCTAAATTTACAGTCGATATTTATGGCTGATAAATCCAATCCGTCATATCGGCTTCGCTGCCTGTAGCCGTCGTCATACATTTTGCCTTTTATTCCAATACGGGCTGTAGCTCCTGCTCCAACGCTTTCCATTAAGTTAATTCCTAAATCAAAATCGATTCTGGAATTATCTCCATTAATGGCAACATTTATATTACCAATCGAAACCGGGAAATTACCAAAGGAAACGGTTCCTGTATATCCCATATTTCGAACAGAAATAATAGGAGAAACAGTCTGCAATTGTAGATTTTCAAATGAAATTCCTTTAAAATCTACTGTCTTTTTGCCTTCAACTTCTTTATCATCAGATGCTCCTTTATTGGTACCAATAGAAACAGTACCGTTTAAATTTGCCTTAGGTAAAAACTTTCCGTTTACTAATTTTAATTCTACAGAACTATTTGGCAGCAACATAGCTCTTGCTTTCCAGATATCAAATGATATGGAATCTTTTGTAATAACCACTAATTGCTGCTCCTCCATGGATATAAATCCATTATAAGCTAAACCTGCTCTGCTGGTTTGGGCCGGTTTAGGCGGAGTTGCTGCTGTGCCGGTTGCAGGTGTTGTAGTAGCTGGTGTTGTAGCGGCAGTAGTTTCTTTTTTCTCTGTTGTAGCCTTACTTATTGGCAAAAGAATCTGACCGCTTAAATTGGCTTTTACAAAAGTATTGGCGGCAATTGTTACATCAATATGGTCTAAGGAGTAGGCCCATGATTTTTCCTGACTGGTAATTCCACGATCTAATGGAAAAACATTATCTGCATAAAAAGTTCCTGAAACTCCGTATTTGTCTATAATAAGATTTTGAGCCCCTACATGAAGTCTTTCTTTACTTGATGCGGTATCTGTAGTTTGAAATTCTTTTGGTAAACCAACATCAAACGTCTGAATAAATACTCCTTTCCAGGCTTCGGCAGTCGGTACTAAAAGTGCATTTTTGGCATAATATTCCGGAAAAACAACTGTTGGATCATTTTTTAAATCACTTAAATCCAATACGGCATTACTGACCAGGAACTGAAAATTACCATCAAAATCTTTTCCGTTTCGTTTGTCTTTTAAAGTAAAAGGCTGGAGGCTAACATTTACTAAAATATCATTCCAGCTGCTAGCCATAAAGCTAAATTCACCTCTTACTCTATTCGGAATCTGAACCGTTTTTCCGTTATAGTAGGTTTTAGGAACTGTCGTTTTTGCTTCGTCGACCGTTTTTGTAATGGGATCAATTGGCAATATTAAATTTCTGGAAAACTCTACTGCTCCGGAAATTTTCATTTCCTTAAATCCGTCACAGTCAATTGTTACATAGGTCAAGTCTTTGACTTCTCCGGTTGCCATATCAAAACCACCGTATAAAGAAACCTGCCATTTATTATCACTAAACGGAATGTCGACATTGCCTAATAAGACTAATTTTGCTTCACCAATAATACCTCCCTGATGTGATAACTTTACATTATCTGCACCAAAAAACAATTGCATTGGCTGTCCATTTTTGTCTTTTTGCGGAATATCAACTCTACAAAAAACGGTCAAAGTTGTATATTCAGGTGAAAAAACAGCTTTTGTTATTCCAATAGAATACTGTACATTATTTACTGTATTTCTAATTCCAATTGGTAATTCTACCAAATCCTGATTCGAAAATTTATCTACCCAACGATCAGCTGCTTCAATCTTTTCGATAGAGCTTGCAGCTGCGCCTAATTCTTTGGGAGGTGCAATGTCCTGCCCATAAGAAAAAACAACCGAAAGCATGATAAATAATACCGCTAAATGTATTTTGTAAAACTTTTTCATAAGCAAATTATCCTGTTTTTTGAAAATAAAGTATTGTAACTTATTTAATATTTTATGCAAATTTCTTTTTGAAAGGATCCTGATACTCTTGTTTTTAGAGTTAGTTTTGAAGATCCTTAATTAACCTTCAAATATTTAAATTCGACTTCATCATCTTTAACATTTTTAAGGGCTAAATCATGATAAAACGGAATTAGTTTTATTTTTAATTCTTCTACTACTTCTGTATCTGTTTTTTTCTCTTTCATCATTTTAAAGAAGTGACTTAACTCTTGTTTATTAAAATTTGAAAGGTTTTCGTTTTTATGAATTTCATCTGCAGGAGTATTGGCAAGAATCGAAATCTCATTCATCATCCATCTATGAACTAATAAAGGCTGTAGCTTTTTATTTTTTCTTTCGACCAATTTCAGATAAGAATTATAACTTGTTCTATTGGTTACATCCTGTTCGCTTACGCCATGCATTTTATGTTTATTTACTCTTCCTAATGCCATAACATAATCATTTTCAAAACCTTCATCTTTTCGAATCATTTCTTCCTGTAAACTTTGTACTGTTTCAAGGATATAATTATTATATCGATCTAAGATGTCATTATTTAAATCATAAGCTTCTAAATAATTTAGCGCTTTTTCTTCAAAACTTTTATCATCCGGAGTAAGTGTTGTGAGCGTCAGTAAATGTTGTAATTCATCTGAATCTTCCTGTGGCATAGGACGTAACGCCAACTGAAGGTCCTGCAATTGCTTTATGATTTCATTTCTTGTTCCTTCGTAGGTCTTCTCTTTATGTTTTATTTTTAAAACAGGATCTGCGGCAATTTTAGGTTCTTCTTTACGTTCTTTTTTGGCTGGTAATTTTATTTTATCAATTGAGTAGGAATAATTTAGCGTCGCGGTTAAATCATTAAATTTCTTCGCATTAGAACTACTTCTAAACATTGAAATCACACTCATATTAAAATTATGCTGTTCGAGCAGTACGTAACTATTATTAAACTTAAGTCCAAACACAGAACTTGAGTTCCTATTTCCCTGAGAATTATTATAGAGAACCCCAAAATTAGTATTGAGTTTGTCTTTAAATAATTTCTTTGAAGCTCCAACTGAAGCTCCTGTCGAAGAATTATCGTTTTGTCCTACTTCGTTACTAGTATAATTAAGAGAGCTGTTTAAGGCAACTTTAATTGCGATAAAATTTATCGAATGTGCCAAATTATAATTTTGAACAGTACTCGCCTGTCCTCTTCTTATTACTCCGCCCTGCTCGTTTGCCTGTCCTGCGATACTATAATTGAAATTTAAATTTTGATTTCTCTTTTTTCCAAAAGAATATAACATATTTACATTGGCATTTTGAGACAATTGTCTATAATCTAAAGTATCTGACTGTACTACGTTTGGATTATTGATAAGCTCAAACTGATCTAACTTTTTATTGGTATAAGTAGAAAAATTCGAATAACTACCTGTAAAATTAAGTTGGTCTGTAACTCTGTAATTCATGTTAATTGACCCAACAACTCGTTTTGTATCTTGCTTTTTGGCTTTTGCCAAATCATCTCTCTGATATCCTAAACTGGTTGAAACTGTGATTTTATCCTGATAAAAAGGCCGTGCAAAACGCAATGCAATATTTTCTAAATCGTTATTAAAATACAATGCTCCTAATGTGTTGTAAGTAGGATCTATGCGTTCGTATGTCAGTCCCACAATACTTTTTTGAATGTTATAATCAAAATTGACATTTAAGGCGTTCATAAAACTGGTACTTTCTTTACTGGAAAACAATTTATCCCTGAAATTTCCTCCCGATAATTGTTGACTTCGGGTATCGTCTGTTAAAACCGATAAAGCATATTCAACGTTTAAATTTAAATTTTTCACCACAGATGTACTAAAGATCAAACTGTTTACAAAGTTTTCTTTTGGTGTTACTCCTTTATCATTGGTTATATTGATCGAATTCATATCATCTTTGGCATAAAAACCTATCCAGCCAATTTTATATTGTGGCTGCTCAAAACCGATTTTTGCTCCATATCCAAAACGCTGATACACCGGAATTCCTCCCATTGCATTTTCTTCTGAAACGGCTTTTAGCAATTGCCCGCCCATTAAAGTGATTTTAAACGGACTTTGTGGGGTAAGTTCAACTCCTAATCCTTTAAAAGGAAAACCGCTTAATGTGTAAGGTGAAAAAGTCATACTTACATTGCCTATATATGCTTTTACCCACTTGTATTTGGGCATAATACTTAATCTGTTAAAATCAAATGGTGCGGTATAGCCCAAATTTTCTCCCTGATTGGTGATGCTGTAAAATAACGGAACGCTAAAATTAAAAGCGCTAATATTTAAATTCCCTGAAAGCAGGTAAGTAAAGGGCTCGCGGGCATTAGGCATATTAGAAGTATAATACATCATATTTGCATTTACATTACCTGTAACTTTAAAATGGGGTTTATAAAAATTCTCTAAATCTACATCCTGTGCATATCCTTTCCTGCAAATAAAACAGACAAAAACTATACATAACCAAAACAAGATTTTTTTATTCTCTTTCTTCATTATTGGTTATTGCTTTTGTACTTTGATATCGCATAAAATATATGAACCTGATTCATTCTTTACCATATCTTTAATCTTGATGGCTCCTTTTCTTCCGTCTTGTGTTTTAAATAAAATAATTCTTGGATAAGTAAATCCAAATTCCTGCGCTCCTCCCGCACTGTAACTTATATTTAAAGATTGTAACGGGTTATCATTTATCATGGCATCAAATTGCGCTTCGGTAAAATTTAAGCCACAATTGCACAGGTTTTGTGAGTTTACAAAAATGGTACTTTGGGCATTTTTCAATGCAAAAAAACCATAATTGTTTGCCTGATCCGGAGATATAAATCTATTATTGGTAAAATTGCTGTTTAGTCCCTGAAAAACAATATCTATTAAGCTGCCGTTCTCATCGTTTATTTCATTTGCTTTATAAACCTGTCTTGTTGTTGTAGAGTACATTGCACCAATATTATTATTGTTGTGCGCCTGATTTATTCCCAATTTAATATTCGTCAAAGTGCGTAAATTTGTATCTGGTAAAACTGTAATAACTGCTTTATAAATCACGCTTGTTTTATCATTAAAAGCTTCCAATGTAACTTCATGATTACCTGCATTTGCAAAAATAACTTTTGGATTTTCTTCTGTTGAAGTCGCGGGATTTCCACCTTCAAAACTCCATTTATAATTTGTTGCACTAATCGATTTATTAGTGAAATTTATTGTTACGGGAGCTTCGTAATCATCATCTTCATAATTTGGCTCATACGAAAATAAGCTTACCAAGTAAGGTGCAACAGTAATGGTTTTGGTTTGCTTTTCTGATTCAAAACCATTAGATACGGTCAACGTTATATTATGATCACCGGGAGTTGTAAATACCACATTAGGAGGTGTTTTTCCTGTAAAAACTGCAGGCACTCCACCCTGGAAATCCCATGTAAAAGTTAATCCTTCTCCAACCGTTGTATTCTTTAAAATGACCTCAACCGGCGAATAATTACTTTTTATGATTTCGTGGGTAAAGTCAATTTTAATCCCCTCCTTTATTACTACTGTTTTACTAAACTCATTGCTTTCTCCATCTACATTTGTTGCTATTAATTTAATAGTGTAAGTGCCTTGTTTACTATACAATATTTCACCCGGATTTTTTTGAGACGAACTGGACGGATTACCTCCTTCAAAGGTCCATTCGTAGTTATCTGCACCCGTAATTTTATTGTCTATTTTTATAATAACAGGAATAGATTCGTCTTCATTGGCATACGAAGTCGTAAAATCACCTTCTATGGCTATCGCAGTTTCCTGATAGCAAGAAGTAATAGCAATAAATAAGAATAGGAGTAAAGTTTTTTTCATTCAGTTTATTTTGAAACATTACAGCTTTTTAAGGCTGTAATGTTTTTTAATCTTTTTATTTGCTTGCCGTATTAAACTTAGATTGAAAATCTGAAATTTTAATTAAATTGTAAGACGCGAATAGGTATAAATCATTATTTTTAATTTTTAATGATTCAGCATACTGAAGATCAATAACTAAATGTTTATTTCCTGTTCCAATTTTAATTTCCCCATCTTTAAAAAGGGATAAAGTATTATCCTGAAGATTTAATTTATAAATTCCCTTTCCTCTAACCAGTACATATAAACTATTGTTTGAATCAAATGCAATATCACTGTAATATCCATTTTCATTTGCAGTTGAAATTAAAGTTGTTACTTTCCATTCGTTGTTAACATACTCTAGCTTGCGAATATTAGAACTAACAAAAGTGGAAGCAGCTCCAGTATTTAGATTATCAATTAAATACAAAACATTATTCTGAGATATAATTTTAGTGACACCACCAAATCCGACATTTAGGCCTGTTCCGTCTTTTATTTCATTTTTTTCTGAGCCTGCAATAAAAACATCTGTATTCAGCTCTGGTAGAAAACGTTTCATTTGTCTATTATTGTAATCAAATACAAAATAAGTATTGTCATTATTATTACAAATCGAAATAAGCCTGATTTTATTTGCCAAAGGAGAACTTATTGGCTTCATTGCGTAAAAAGGATTCAAATCCGAAAAATTATTTTCAAATCGAAAGATTTTATCCGAATCTGCATCGTTGTTTCGTGCTATCAGCAAAATCTCCCCCTCTTTTGAGAGAGATAATTTAGAAGAATTAAAATTTACAAAATCAATAGGTTTTAGTGTCGTCACTTTACCGTCTGTATCTATTTTTCTAAATGGATAAGAAACATTTGCATTTGGAGTTTGTCCTGTTAGAAAAACATTATTATTTGCATCTAGAACAAAATCATCTGCAAAAGAAACATCTGAAATGTAATCTGCCTTAATCTCACCTTTAATTTCCTCGGGAGCTGAATCATTTCCTGAATCTGAACTACAGCTGTTTAACACTAAAAAAAGTTGTAATGCTGCTACTAATAAAATTCTTTTTTTCATCTTCATCTTGTATATATATTAATTATTCTTCTTTAATTTCTTTTATTAAGGCTATTTCCTAAAATATAGCCATTATCAACCAAAGATCTACCTTTACAAACCATGTTGCTATAAAATTGTTATCCAGCTCTATAACTTCATACTTTAAGTCAGATATTTTTTTCCCATTCTTCTGAAGGCGGCATTGCCATCATCATTTCTGCCAGAATTTCAATATTAAAAGAAATATGTTAATTGGAAATCTTCGAGCTTTATTATTTTCATCTATCCAGTAAATTCAGCATTTATTCGATAAACTAATTTTTTTTCTTAATATAAACTATTGACTCTACATCGAATACAAATTCATCTATAGGTTTTCGTTCTTCCCATATTTCTTCAAGCTCATTTTCTTCAACTTCATAAACTGGATCATAACCATGATGTTCATAGTCCTTAAAATAAATTTGTGCTTCTGATAAAGGTCTAATCCTATAAAGCCCTGTATTTAATAAAACCTCAAGAAAAAACTTAAACCCTCTGTAAGTGCAAAATGTACTTACCTCATAAGCACTTTCAATATCACTAAAAGTAACTTCCTTATATACTTTGTCTTTTAGTTCTATATCATCATACTTTCTAAACCCTTTACTTAGTAATTTTTCATTGTAATCTGTTTGCAAAACATATAAATTATTAGTTTCCCAAAACCTACAATCAACTCCCATATGCCTGGCATATAAATCGTTTCTTATCATTTTTTATTATTTTTTTATAAATCTATCTTTACTTTTACTAAATACTGCTCTTAGAACTTCGCTGCCATCATTATATACTTCCCATAGCTCTGCACCATCTTCAAAATAATTATTGTACCCATCTAATTTCCACTCAGGAGCTCCAATTCTTCCATTATTTCCAGAAGTAAACCCGTGATTTGTAAAGGGAAACTTTTCTGTTGTCGTACTACTTGCTGGTATAACTACATCTTTTGCTTGTTTAGATTGAAATCTAATAACTCCACAACTCCCATCTTCTACATAGTTATATAATTTACCCCCAGCGTCAGTATAATCTAAACGCAAGCCGAAATATAAATCTTCATAACTTTTCAAATGTTTAGCATCGGCAGCTTTAGTTACAAAACCACCAACTGTTTTATACGGACTTACTTCTTTTAAATAATTTACTATACCTGATTTTGGAATTACTTTTTGCATTAAAGTTTTTGAATCCGGTTTTACAATTGCATTTCTTATTCGTGTAATTTTTTCAAGTTCCGTTGTTGTTAGCTTATCCGCTGGCGTCTGCATAATGTAATGAAAATCATCCATACTCCAGCCCTCTTTTTTGATTAGGTCAGGTAATAAATCAATAAGACCTTTTTCTGCACTGATTTGCTTTAACCCATATTTAGCTTCTGCATTGGATAAGAATTTACCAAACATTTCCGCACGTAATACTGCATCAGATTGGTTTAATATATTTTTTATTTCTGCATTTGTTATTTTTCCTTCTTTAAAGGAAGTAACAAAAGCGTCAAGTTCTGCTGATGTAACACTTTTATCAGATAAATTAAAAAACTCTAATAATCTACCACGTTTATAATTAGTAGAAAACTTAACCAATTTACCATCCGCTTGTAAAGTATATACAAAACCTCTAAAAAATATTTTAGAATCTTTAGTTAATTTACCTGCTAGCTTTTGCCCCGCTCTAAGCTCGCCTGAAGCAATAACTGGGAGTACAATAGCAGTTGTATAAAGAGTCGCACTTACTACATCTTTTCGTTTAACAGAGTACATTAAACCAATAGCTTCGGGTATTGCATCAGCCCCAATAAATGATGCTGCAACAGAGGATACATCTATTACTCCATATACAATAGGGTCAAGTGTACTCCATTTATCTTTGTTGTAAACATTAGTAAACTCATAAATTGGAGGATTCTCATCCGTACTACCAAAAACTACAGTAAGATCTTTTGTCCATTGTGTAAATCCTCCTTTAAAAGCATAACCAATAATATATTTATTAGCCGTTGGTTCATCTAATTGTTTTTCTTTAAAATCTAGTGAGTTGTCAACAAATGCCCAATCATCTATGCTCCCTTCATTAGCTTTATCCAACAATTCTGCTTTCTTTAATTCGTATTCCAGAAGATGTTGTTCCAAATATGGATCATAAACGGGTACTGGAATTCCGGTTGTAGAAATACCTGCGGATTGTGTTCCAGGTTTAACTAATTTTTGAATTTCGTCATAATATTTGTTTTGCTGCAGAAGTACGGTTTTTACAAAATTATATCCCGGCTGATACTCTTTACTTTCTTTTTTGGTTGCCTGAATATTACCATCTGCATATTTCAAACCTAAATAAATAGTGTATGGCTTATATGTCTGTTTGTATACCTGACTTATAAATTCTTCTACTTGTGTATTGAGAATTGATTCATATGTTCCCGCAGCTCCTGTTGTTTCTTTTCGTGTGTTATTTGCTTTTATTTTTGCAATATCACTCGTTTTTATATCGACTCCTTTAGCATATAATCCAGGCATAAAATGATCTACAGAAAAGTCCGTAATGCCAATACCTTTTTTAAGATTAAAATAAGGAACTGTAATTAACACAGCATTTTTATCTTTTAGATTACTTGCTTCATAAACCTGTTTAGTAAATTCATTCCAGTTTCCTTCTATTAAGTAATTAACTTTTGTATAAATTACATAAATATCTACTGGATTATTCTTCTGTTTTGAAAACTCTGATAAATAAACAAGACCATGATCTAATCTATTTAATTTATCTCCTCCTGCAGGAATGTTTTCATCTACTGATATATGTCCTAGATCACTATTGACCATTTCAGTATTATAACCATAACCAGAATTGTTTTTTAAAATTAATTTATTTACTTGTGATATTGTTTTCTGAATTTGTTCCAAAGAAAATTTTCCTCCCTCAATTCTATCAACTTTTACACCTGGAGGAACATCCATGCTTGCAATATCAAAATAGCTGGATGTAAATGCATCTTTATCATTACCACATGGCACATTTCTAGCCTTAACGGTATTATCTTCAATAAACTTATTTAAATCTGCAGTATTAAGTTTATTTTTTATTTCTAAATAACTTACTGTTAATTCCTTAGACGGACAAGGTCGTTCTATATCAAAGAATAAAGTGATTCTGTCAGTATCTTTTGGATTGCTAATGTATTTTAATTCACCTGTATATTTTATAGTTGTATTTCTTTCATAATACGCTTCATTTTTCCAGCAATAAACTTTTCCTTTTTCACTAAATCCATAAATTAATCCTTTCTTATCATTGTCAAAATTACAGGCATCATAAACTAAACTATTTGGTGCTGGCAAACTGATAATTTTATAATCCGGACCTATTACATAATTTGCAAACTCCCCACTAGCCTGACTCTGAAACGCATACAACTTAAACACAGGATCATTAATCTGTTTCCAGTCTTGATGATTTAGGACAGTTCCTGAACTATAATCCATTAATAAATCAGTACTTTTTTCAGAAGTTTTATAAGTATCAAAAGGATGCTCTAATTTAAAAATACCGTGACCTAATTCGTGTGCTGGAGTTTTTTCTAATCCGGATTTAAATACATAACCAAACTGTCCGTTTAGTCTCATATATCCTTGCTGCCCTGTACTTGAAGCTTTATCTGTTACAAAAAGCACATAACTTGATTCTGTACTTTGATATAAGTTATTTATAGCTAACTGTTCTGCACTATAAGTAGACGTAAGTGTATTTTTCTCCGTCTGAATTGTAGCTCCTGAAACTACACTGTTTATATTGAGTACTTTCTCTTTTTTGAAATTGATTTTAATCCCTACTTTATTATAAATTGCCTGGGTACTGGCCATAATCTGATCCAGTTTCTTTTCAGAAACATCATCTGTAGGAACTAAAGCAACATTAACGTCTTTTGGTGAAATATTCACAAGCATAAATGCTCCAATCACTTTCCATTTATCACCTTGTTTTATAGTCGCTAATATTTGTTCCTCGGCATAACTCAGAGTTCCTTTTACTTTTATTACAAAGACTTTGTCATTTCTTGTAAAGTCTATCTTAGCACCGTTTTGGGTTTTAAAAACAATGCTGTCTAGTTCTATATTGCTATCCGTAACAGTTACCTTACCTAGCAATGTATCTGAATCGCCATTTAAAACTGCTTTATATGGTAATGCTACATTCCCTACTTTTTTGTATAAGTTTTGTAAAGCTGAAGAGGCATTATTTGGTATTACATCAAAAGCATATTTACCGCCATTGCCAGAAAAGGCGATGGAAATTCCTTTGGCAGTAAATGCTGTTGCCTGACCGCTTTTGTCTACACCATCCGTATTTTCAGGAGTTGGTTTTCCTCCGGCAGCTGCTGCTATAGGTTCGTTACTTCCGTTTCCGTCTTTGTCTACGTTATATGTATTTCCTTTACTATCTGTGATAACCGTATCTTTTCCACCCGGAATAGTTACTTGTTGCCCATCAACACCATTTACGACAATATCACCATTAGGATTTATAACGATGTCTTTTATAATAAATGGAACAGTTTCTTCGATTTGTCCGCCCTGACCTTCGCCTGTGAAATCTTCTACATCAGTAACATTTTTCCAATCCGGATTGTAACTCGTTTCTACAGTACCGGCAATCAATTGATAATCGGTATTGATTACGATACTATTAAATTCAACTGCTATTTTGGTATCGGCTAAATAAGGGACAATAATATAACCACGCCCGGAATAAGGACTGTTTTCGCCTTTAAGCTCTAAAATAGTTACCGGAAAATCCCCTGCTTTAAAGGTTTCGCTTTGTATTAGATTTGTTAACGGTTTTTGATTCTGAATATTAATTTGAGGTGTAATACCACAATTATACGCCGGAACACCGCTAGTTTCCGTTGGTGTGGTAAAAGTGCTGATACCGGAATAGGTAAACGACTGAACACCATCGGCTGCAGGATCACAACTTGAACCTACTCTAAACTGATAGGTCACGCCAGGTTCTAAGTTGGTAATTAAACTTTGTGTGTTTAAACTATTTGACGAGAACCATTGCGCATTGCGAACATCCTGTTTTTTGTACTGTACCTGATAACGCGTATGTTCCGGTACTCCTTCCCAAGTTATTTTTACACTTTTTGAACTCTGGGATTCGCTTAATAAAAAGGTTGGAGCAGCGCACGAAGCGGTATATTTAAAGGAATATATTTCACTGTATCCGTCATTTTTAAAGACTGCATTTTCTGAAAGTCCTGTAGTCGAAATAGCTCTTACTCGCCATGCATAACGCATTCCCGGAGTAAGAATTGGCATACTTAAATTATACAATAAAGCAGTTCCAAAAAGAGTTTCCTCATATAAAACAGGAGACATTTGAAATGCAAATTGTGGATCTAATGTAGGATCGATAAGTTGTTTTAGTTCGAATTTATATGATATATTGGTTGCATTGATCTGACGCGGTGTCCAGGTAAATAAAATATTAGGAAACTCTGTCGAGGCAATTTGTTCGTTTTTTTGCGGCGTATTTAATAACGGCGGATCGTTTAATATCAAATATAAACTCGCACAACTTTTTTGTGAGATCTTCTGGTTGGTTACAAAATCGTACATCTCAAAACAAAAATTGTACATTCCTTCCGGTAAGCCATTTGCATATTGTACGGGAGAAATTCCTTGTAGATTTTCCAGTCTGAAAAGCGCTGCTATATCAGTATTCGTTAGTGTTTGTAATTCTCCACCATTTATAAAAATTGGCCGCTGTCCCTGTATATAATCACTGCTTTGTACGTTAAGTCCGTTACCTTGTATATACAATTTAAGTCGCACCTGCCTTTGCGATATTGCAATATCCGTGGGATTGATCATCAACTGCATTTTAGTATCCATGCTAGTGGCATAATCGGAAATTTTGACACTATACGGACTATTAAAAACAGGTGTTAACTGCACTGGATATAATTGTGCATATCCAACTGTACTAAAAAACAGTAATAGAACTGATAAATATATGTTATGGAAAAGGTTCTTCATTTTTTAATAGATGATAATTTTTTTAACCAATGTTTGTTGTCCCGTTTCTAATACTAAAACATACATTCCAGATCCTAATTTGGTCTCAAAATCTATTTCATATTTTTTCTTTCCGGATTCATTTTTCTGAATCATCGTATTTTGTCCGGTTGTCGCGAATAGTCTTAAATTTACTGCACTATTGTTTTCTAAAGTTATATAGGCTTTAAAATTACCATCACTCGGATTTGGGGTTACAATAAAATCTACAATAAATTGCGATGTTGCACCTGCATTTGGCAAACCACTTCGCTGCTCTACTGTAATATTTTTACTGTATACGGCATAACATTCTCCTTGCGTTTGCTCTAAACCAATCGAATAAACACCTGTCGCATCAAATTTTAATGTGATGTATTTTTCTTTTTGTTCTACTACTTTTACTCCTTTAGGAATTACCCAATTGGTACTTTCTCCAAAAGGATTACTGGTATTAATCAAAATTACTTCTTCGTCTAAATAAGCTTGTGAACTCAATAAAAATTCAGAACTAATGGCCGTCTGACTTGTTTTTATGACGATTTCATCTTCCCCGATACAACCTAAAGCCGAAGTCACTTTTACGTGATAAGTTCCTGCTTTTGATACATTTACTTTTGCTTCATTTGAGGTAAATCCATTTGTAGATGTCCAACTGTATGTCGCTTGTTTATCTGCAACTGTAGCATCTAAATCAAGATCCTGATCGATACATAATGTTCTGTCAGCACCAATATTAACAATAACAGCTGCGGGATCTTTTAAAACAAATTTCTTTTTGTACACACAACAATCCGGACAGGTAATGGCAACCTCATAATTTCCTGCTGTAAGATTGTTTAAATCTTTGGTAGTCGCTCCAGTGTTCCATAAATAGCTATAAGGTAAATTTCCGCCTGTAACATTTAATTCTATCGAAGCATCATTTCCTTTATAACAAGTAGGATTCTTAATAGTTTCGGTTGTAAAAATTCCTTTAGGATCACCCACAAAAATATTGCCCTGAACAATACAGCCTTTTGCATCTGTAGCTATTACAAAGTAATTATTTGTGGTAATGTTTTCTATTTTTGGTGTTGTTTCGCCGTTTGTCCACTCATATGTATATGGCGGAGTTCCACCAGAAATATGTGCTTCCGCCCATCCGTCATCTCCATTGTTACAACTGGCATTTAGTTTAGTAAAGGTCAATTGTAATTTTGCAGGTTCCGGCATATTTTGAATAACATCTTTTTCCTCAACCAAAACATTATTGACGTATGTTCCCAGTTTTATCCCGTTGGCATCTTCAATATTCAATGCATAATTTCCATCCGATAAATTTTCAGCCGTTTTATCATGATCATTCCAGATGATCCACAAATTACCCTGTTGTTTTTTCCAGGTATAAAAATAGGGCAATCCGTTATTTTGATCTGCTTTTAATTGAATACCTCCTTTGACATGCGCCACTAAAATTCCATCCTGAGATTCATCTCTTTGATTGTCTTGCGGATTTGCATCTGTTTCATTTCCAAATTCATTGCTCACATTACAAGAAATAGTACGAACTACCTCGAAAGTAACCTCAAGCGGATCCGGATCATCTAAAGCTGTAACAGAGTTAGCAACAGTACAACTTGTTTTATTTGTTGCAGCATTATAGTTTGCGTCACGAACAGTTAAACTATACGTTTCTTCACCAACTCCGTTTAAAGAGATCGTATAAACCCCGTTATTAAAGTTGGTTGTCGTCGCCGTTTGTTTGATTCCTTTACTATTTTTCCATTCAAACCAATAGGAATTGTCGGCGAAAATAGTCCCACCGGTAACTTCTACTACAATTTTTCCATTTGTAGCTTTGTAAAAACTTGGGTTTAGAACTTCAGTATATTTAATGGAAAGTGGTGCAAAAGGTTCACCAATAATAACACTTGCTTGTGTGGTACATTTTTTAAAATCTGTAACATATACTATGTAGGTACCCGCTTTTAAAACCGTATTTTCATCAATCTCCACACCATTTGACCATTTATACTCATACGGAGCTGTTCCGCCTATTGCAGTTGCTGTCGCCCAGCCGTCGTTTCCACCATTACAAAAAACATTTCCTTTAGTAATCGTTACGGATAGTTTTGGAGGTTCCTCCATAAATTGAATTACGTCAATTTCCTCTGTCAATACGTTATTTAAATAAGTACCTAACATAATTCCGTTTCTGTCTTTTATGTTTAAAGCATAATTTCCGTGTGAAAGATTTGAGGCTGTTTCGCTTGTAATATTTGTTAAAGGTATCCATGTACCATCTTGCTGTTGCTTTTTCCAATAAAAATAATAAGGTAAACCATTATTTTTATCTGCCGCAAGAGGAGTTCCCCCAGACACATGTGCCTTTAAAATACCATCCTGAGATTCATCACGTTGACCATCATTTGGTGTTGTATCTTTATCATTACCAAATTCGTTACTTGTATTACAAGAAATTGTACGAACGATTTCAAAAACAACTTTTAAAGGATCAGGCTCATTTAGAGTTACTTTTGACTCTAAAATTGAACAATTAACAATTTGATTAGTTGCTGCGTTGTAATTTTTATCTGTAATAGATAGTGTATAAACCTCTGCCGGAACTCCACTTAAAGTAATCGTGTAAATTCCGTCTTTTACTTCCGCACTAGGAGTTTGTACTATTCCTTTAGAATTTTTCCACTCATAATTGTACAATTTACCATTATTTTCTGTGCCATTAAAAGGGGTTCCTCCTGTTATCTCGGCTACAATGCGTCCGTTAGTGGCTCCTGAAAAAGTAGGGGTAAAAATTTCTCTGTATGTGATTAATACAGGAGATTCTGGCTCATCAATTTTGACACTGCCTTTTACAAAACATTTATTACCATCGTTAACCTCAACAAAATATTCACCTTTCGTTAATTTAGATATTTTATTTATATCAATAATTCCGTCACCTACACTATACCATATATATTCATATGAACCTGTTCCTCCTGTTACAATTGCTTCCGCCCAACCGTTATTCCCCAGGTTACAAGATACGTTTCCAAAATTAAAGGATAATTCCAGTTTTGTCGGTTCTGTAATTTCTCTTGTTGTTGGGATAGCTGTTACTAAATCTGTAGTGTTATACGTCCCTTGTACTATTCCATTCGCGTCTTCAACATTTAATGAATAATTCCCTTTTGAAATATTTTCTATCGATGCTGTTTTCTCATCTGTCAATTCTTCCCATAAATTGGTTACATTATTAAATTTAGACCAGGTATATTTGTACGGCAGTCCGTTATTTGCTGAGCCTGTAAATTTAATTCCTCCAGTAACTGTGGCTGTAAAAATACCATCTGAGAATTTTTCTGAATCTGAATCCAAATTCTCGCTGTTACACGAAATTGACTGTGTTTCTGCAATCGTAATTACAATTTTAGCAGGTTGTATTAATGTTTGTGAGGATTCAATAACAGAACAGCCTGCTTTATTTATGGCTGTAGTGTAATTTTTATCCGTAACTGTTAATTTATAATCTCCAAATGGAATATTATCCAATGTAATATTATAAGTTTTATCTACTGAATTATACTGCGCTGTGGCTGGCAAAACAGTTCCGCTGCTATTTTTCCACTCATAATCATATGATTTATCATCTTTTATTGTACCTCCGCTTATAGCTGCAACAATCTTCCCATTAGCAGCTCCGTAAAAAGTGGGGTCTTTTTTTAAAGTGTAATTTAATGTCAAAGGTGATGTTGGCTGTGATATGGTTTTTTCCAGTATTATCTCATCACTAAGAACGATTTGCCCATTTACAACTGTTTGTTTTTTAGCAATACAGCCATTCATATCCTTTACCTTCAATTTGTAGGTGCCAAGCGGTAAACCAGTAATTGTGTATGGTGCGTTATTAGGAAAAGCATTCCAACTATTTCCATTATCCAATGAATAGTAATCACTGCCTGGTGTAGTGCGTGTACCTCCGGTTGGGGTAATAGTTATTGTACCGTCCTTTCCTCCATAACATTGTATATCTGTACTACTTAATGTAAATGCTAATGGCGGAGGCGAAGCAATTGTAAAAGTTTTCAGATCATATAAATCAGCATCTACAGAAGTATTTAATCCATCTTTAAAACCTACTAATTGTAAGGTATAACTCCCTGCGCGTAAATTAGAAATATTAAATTTTTTATCTGTACCAATTGTCAAAGCCCCACTATAGTTTGTAGGAGTGCCTGTAATTGCATCAAGCAAAGTATAGGTTAATTGTTCTCCGTTTAATAATGTTCGGTTAAAAACGAGTTGTACACCACCATCATCAGTATCAGCACATTTGGGCTGAATGGCCGTATATGAATCTACTTTGGGAGCCGACAAACGAATTGAATAAGTGGCAACCCCACTTAAACCCGGTGTAGTAGTACAAGGCTTAATTCTAAAATAGATATTTTTACCAATATTCAAACCTGCATTGGCTCCTAAAATATCAACTGCATCAACAGTAATACTTGGCGAGTTATTATATTGCGCTAAATTTATCCATTGAGTTGCTGTAGCGTTTGGTATCAAACTATATTGCCACTTATAATATGGTAAATCATAACCTGAAGAAGCTACTATTGTTTTCTTTGTATGTGTTGGTAAAATATTATCTGTTCCCGGTGGAATTACATTTATTTTAGCTTCAATAGTATAGTTAAATGTAATATGAGTCATTCTGGGAGAATAACTCTGATCAAAAGAACCACTAGGACAATAAGTATCTACGTTTGCATATTTTGAACTATTAGCATCAGTACCTGATCTAAAGTTAACAAATGCAAAGCATTCTATAGAAACAGGCTTAGAAAAACTAGTTACATCTGATAAAGTTAAATTATTTTCATTATCCCCATTATTATCAATATCTCTCCTGTAAGCATCAGCACTTGTTCCATTTTGATAGTGAATCGTAATTCTAATATTTGAACTGGTACTATTTTTAACCCCTTCATTTATTCTGTAAGTAAGATTCTTGATTTTTATAGTATAATTAACTTGTGCAAACCCAAATCCTGAAACCAATAAAATTATTAATAAGTAAAAATTCTTCATAGGCTTAATATATCACTGTTAAGGTTTCTGCTTTTGCAGGACTATCACTTTCTAAATTGGGAACTAAATGATATTCGAGTTCCTGATTGATTTTTAAATTTTTATCTTCTAAAGTAAAAACATTAGCGTTTAATTCTTTCCACAATGTTGGCGGAGATCCTTTTGTGTTTTTATAAATACTTACTCCTAAGACCTTACCTTTATTTTTTGCATAATCCCAGGTCAGTATTATTTTTTTATTTTCTCTATCAGGGATTCCCTGTAAAAACGTGATTACTTTAACAGGCGTAAAATTTAATACACTCACCGTTATGGTTGAATGATCTAATGATGACCAAAGATTACTTTTATCCTTAGCCAGAATAGCATATTGGTATGTTTTTCTGTTTTCTACTCTATCATCTGTAAATTCCTGAATCGTGTCATTTATCTGTTTAATTTCCTGCCACTTTTCTTGTCCTTTTTCTCTCCTTCTTAGACTATATCCTACTACATCTTCGCTATAACTTCTTATCCACTTTAAATGTACCTTACCATCTTTATTATCGTAATCTTTAAAAATAGGCGCCGCTGGCGGAATCTTATCCGGTTTATCCAAAATCAAAATATCAGACAGATCTGAAATATTGTAACGCATATCTTCTGCTGCAAGTCTGTAATACACCTTGTTATTGGTCATTTTTAAACTCACACTATCTTTATAGCTATTCCCCACATACGACTGATGGTAAATATCTACAAATTCTTCACCGGCATTATTGGCTTTTAAAATTCGATAGCCTCGCAAATCTTTTTCCAGGTTTGGTTTCCATTTCAAGCGAACCACTCCAAGACTATCAATCACACCTTCAAGACCAGTAGGCTTTGCCGGTGGTATAGAATCCACAGGCTGAACCAGCATACTTTGAGAAGTTAATCGCTGATTATTTTTACCCACAACAGATATGGTAAAATAATTGGAAGGAAATAAATTTTCTTTGTAATTGAGTTTTCTTTGAGAGGGTGGAATAATTTTAGAAACCACTTTGTAAGGACCTTTGTCATTATCGGCTAAATTAATTTCGTATCCCTGAATAAATCCTTCTGATGCTGCAGGGTAATCCCACTCCAGATTGACTTCATTTGAATTAACAATATTATAATCTATCAATCTTGCCGGAGTCACTATAGCCGTAATTCCAGTTGCTGTAATAGGTTTTGTAATTTCTCCTTTTTCTCCAAATGATGTTATACCGTACAATCTATATTGATATACTTTATCGTTTACACTAAGAGTATCAATATAGTACATCGTTTTAGACGGATGCTCGTCTTTGTCATTCAGATTTACTAAAGGTGTAGTGGCTATTGGGGCAAAATTGATTCCATCTGAAGATTTTTCAACCATATAAGAAGTATAAATTCTTTTGAAGGTTTCATAATCCCAGGAAAGCAATACTTTTTTATCATCCGGAACTGCAATAAAATCAGTTGGAGCCGGAAGTACCGTATAATCCTTTAAACCGATCATATAAGACGATTCTTTGACTTTTGGACTTTCAAATACACTTACCTGATAGGCATAAACTTCATTTTTCTTTACATTTGTGTCTACATATCCCCAACCTGCTTTTACTGCACCCGTAAAACTCATATCAGCTGCATATAAGGCAAATGTAAATCGCTGATCGAGTTCATCAGCCATATTAACTATTTTTGACAAATCTCCTTCTTTAGCTGCAGTTACCTCAAAACTTTCACCATATATCGATTGCGCAATAATTGCGGCATTATTATCTTTTTGGACTAAATCCATCCATAAATCTAAAGGTTCGGGAAGTAATGGTTTTGGTGTAAGCAGTGTTTTTTCTGGTTTGGGCAAAACAATTCCATCACGTAATACTGTAGTTCTAGTAATTATAAACCCTTTTTTGTTTGCTTTTTGCCATTCACTAGGAGAATTAACTGCCCAACGAATTAAAATTTTATCTTTTTGAGCCCTCGCATTAACCATAACTTTGGGCTTTTTAGTTTGCGAAAATCCTAGCAAAACAGATAATAGAAAAATAGAAAGAAGTTTTATTTTTAACATTACTTTATGTAATTATTTCTGTATTAAAAAAAACAAAAGTAATTTTTTTTAATGAACTTACAACTAATATCTTAGAAATAACAATTAAAAAACATTCCAAAAATCAACTTAATAAAATAAGTTTTTTGAATACAAAAAAACCCAAATAAGGTTATTAAAAAATTACATATTTGGGTTTTCTATTTATACTTAAAGTTTATTAGTAAGTATATTTAAAAGTTTCAACGGACTCCGGTGAATTTGGATTTTGATAAGTAATCCTTACTTCAGTAGGATAATTATTAGAGTCGTACTTATAATCGTAAGTAGTAATATATATTGTATTAATACCATCCTCTGATGTAAATGTTTGAGTTTTCTTAACCAAATTATTTACCGATGCCTCTTCATCTAACAGAGTAAATCCCAAAGCATTTTTAAATGGACTATTCTTAGTATCATATTCATATACGTCCAGCGTTTGCGATCCATCATTATTAGATCTTTCGCGTTTTACCAGATTACCGTCTTTAAATGTTAGTTTTACGACTTTACCTTTAATAGTTTCTATTTCTGTCTTAGAATCAATAGTATATTCTTGGTAAGAAACAGTTCCATCAGTATTATAAACGAATTTAGTTCTGTTATATTTATCTTGATTAGTTATTTTTCTATCTGAAAAGGAAAGCTTTCCGTTAACATAGCTATACTCAGTAGTAGCATCAAGATTACCACTTTCAGTAATACTTTCTATTTTTGTTACAAAATCACCAGTATAGGTATTTTTCATTACAAAACCGTCTTCATCCGTAATGCTAATTATTTTATTTCCATCATAAACATAATTAGAGAAATAGGAAATTCCATCACTTTCTCCATAAATTATTTTTTTTACTAAAATTAAAGACGCCGGTTCAGACGAATCATTATTATCATCTTTTGAACAAGAAGTAAATCCTAATAAAACAGCACTTAATAAACATAGTAATTTTTTCATTGGTTTTTATTTTAAAGTTATTCTTACAAAGAATGTTATAAATAGCTCAAAAATTTTCCCCTATAAGCCACAATAGTATTAAAATAAGATTTATTAATGTGGCTTTTACAATTAAAAAAACGCCATAAAAAAACCGCTAAGATCTTAGCGGTTTGTAATTACTTATTCTAAAACGAGTCCTATTTGTCCATCATCGTCTAATTCCGTTTCAACCGAATCATCTTCTGAAATCTCCGGTGTTTCAGGTACTTCTTCAACAGGTTCTTCATACGGTAACGGATCTAAAAGATTTACTTGTTTTAATTTTTCAGTCGTTAATTGATTCCCTAAAGCTTTAAAACCTTTTACGGCTATAAAGTCCTCAACATCAATATGTAAATCTTCTTTTTGAACTCCTTTTACTTTTGCAAAAACCAATTGTGCAACAGGGCGATAATCTGTTGATACAATCTCTAATTGCGAATTAGGATGTTCTGTAATAAAGCTTTCTTCTTTTTCGGTTTCCACCAGAAAACGTTTCAAATAATAACGCTCCTTTTCTCCGTCATAATAAATGGCAGAAATTGGTTTCTTAGGATTCCATTTTTCCAAAACAATCATATCTTCATCAAAATGAGTCGATAATTCCGGAATTATAACCTTTAATTTACCACTTTGATTGATGATTAAGATCTTGTCACTTGGTTTAAATTCACCTAATAATTCACCTCTTGCATCAACATTTAAACGTTTTACGGTATCATCAAACCAAACTTTTCTTGGTAATAAAGTCGAAATTCCTTTTTCTTTTAATTCGATTTTTTTGATCGGGTATTTCGTAACCAGATTTCCTTTTGAAGCCCGGCCTTTAATGGCTAATTTGGCAAAATCAATATCAAATTTCAATTTCTTGATTGTTCCAACCTGACGCAATAAAATGGTAATTACTTCCGCTTCTCCATTTGGATTATGAGAAAAATAAACCACCTGAGATCCAGCCGTTTCATTAGTTAAATCATAGGGCTTATCACGTGTTACTCCGGTAACATTAAAACGTTTGATATATGATGGTCCCGATTTTCCATCGCGATATATCATATTGTAAATCGTGCGTTTATCACTCTTGTCAAAAATGGCAACGTGAATAATATCTTTTCCTACAAATGTTTTTGCATCAACTTTTGTGATTATCATCTTACCATCTCGTAAAAACACAATCACATCATCAATATCAGAACAATCCGTAAGATATTCGTCTTTTTTCAAGCTAGTTCCTACGAAACCTTCTTCACGGTTTACATAAAGTTTTGTGTTACGTAAAACTACTTTTGTCGCCTCAACGTTATCAAAAACACGAAGTTCTGTCTGGCGTTCGCGTCCTTTTCCGTATTTCTCTTTTAATTTTGTAAAGTAAGCAATCGCAAAATCGGTTAAATGCTCCAGATTATGCTCTACTTCTTTCATTTCGTCTTCTAACTTAGCGATAAAATCATCTGCTTTATCAGAGTCAAAACGGGTAATACGAATCATCGGAATCTGAGTCAGTCTTTGCAAATCATCATCGTTGATTTCTCTTACGAATGATTTTTTGAAAGGCTCAAATCGATCATATAAATATTTATAAAGTGATTCTCTATCAGAATACAATTTGAAATCAATGTACATTTCTTCACGAATGAAGATTTTCTCTAAAGTAGAGAAATGCCATTTGTTTTTTAATTCTTCTAATTGAATTTCTAATTCTTGCTTAAGCAAATCAACCGTTCTGTGTGTCGAAATTTTCAACATTTCAGAAACTCCAATAAACAATGGTTTGTTATCTTCAATAACACAACCTAAAGGCGCCACAGAAGTTTCGCAGGCTGTAAAAGCAAACAAAGCATCAATCGTTTTATCCGGAGAAACGCCCGGGAAAAGGTGAATTAAAATTTCAACATCAGCTGCTGTATTATCTTCAATTTTCTTGATTTTGATTTTGCCTTTATCATTGGCTTTCAAAATACTGTCAATCAAAGTTGTTGTATTGGTCGAAAACGGAATTTGCGTAATCACCAATGTATTTTTATCTAATTGAGCAATTTTAGCACGTACACGAACACGTCCGCCACGAAGTCCGTCATTATAATTGGACACATCGGCAATACCTTGTGTCATGAAATCAGGATATAAGGTAAAGGCTTTTCCTTTTAAAATTTTGATCGAAGCATCAATTAATTCATTGAAATTGTGAGGTAAAACTTTAGTCGAAAGACCAACCGCAATTCCCTCTGCTCCCTGCGCCAAAAGCAACGGAAACTTTACTGGAAGATTGTTTGGTTCTGCACGACGACCGTCATATGAAACACCCCAATCGGTAATTTTTGGAGAATACAAAACCTCCAAAGCAAATTTAGATAAACGTGCCTCAATATAACGAGAAGCCGCAGCTCCATCGCCCGTTAAAATATTCCCCCAGTTTCCCTGACAGTCAATTAATAAATCTTTTTGACCAATTTGTACCATGGCATCACCAATACTCGCATCTCCGTGTGGGTGATACTGCATCGTGTGACCTACAACATTCGCAACTTTATTATAGCGACCATCATCTAACTCTTTCAAAGAGTGCATAATACGACGCTGAACCGGTTTAAAACCATCTTCGATCGCCGGCACAGCACGTTCTAAAATTACGTAGGAAGCATAATCCAGAAACCAATCTTTGTACATGCCCGTTACTTTTGTAATAACGTCCTCGCCTTCTTCTTCCTGATTTTCGTAGAAATGCTGTCCTTCAAAATGTTTGGCGTCTACGTCGATAATTTCATCGTCTCCTTCCTGATTTTCGTCAAGCGGATTCTCCTCTGAATTATTCTCGTCTTCGTTTGGAATTATGTTATCGTCTTCTTCGTCTTTCATTTATTTATATTCGAAATTATAAATTTTTATTTTTAATTCTGAACCTGATTTCTAATAATCAAAGTTAGTATATTCTTAATCTTAATTATAGTTATCCAGAATTGTGTTTTTTAAAATATACGGTTTTAATTCTTCATAACTGAAAAAAATCTCAGGTTCTCCACCTGCAAAACCAACAAGTTCATATGGAGCATACGAAAAAGTAATTCCAGTTGGTAAAATATAAAAAGTATTGGCCATTTCTATTTTATCTGATAATCCATCACCATACTCTGACCTGATTCTACTTTCATAAAAATCACTAAAATCTTTATTTTTTATGTTTAGAAGCTGTCCTATTTCTATTTTTTTTCCGGTACTTACCTCATAATTATCATATGATGAACGGTATAAACCGTGAGCTCCACCCATATAGTTGTACCAATAATGATAAACTACATAAATATTTGAGTCAATAAAAATAGGCGAACTGACAAATAAGCTTTCTGAAGCATAATTATCTTCCTCCTTTACAGCCTTTTTAGTATCAAAATTATGTTTCCATTTATCATGATCTTTTATGCTTAGTGAATCGCCGGACAAGTATTTTACATTCGAACTTAAAGCTTCAAAGCTTTTATTATTTGATAAAATTTCTCCCAGGAAAGTATAATCCCTTGACGGTGTATAATCTCTTCCTTGCCCATTTTTATAAGCTTCTCTGGTATCAAATAATGTATAATCTATTTTATCAAAGCATTTATAAGATGGAAAATTTTTACTTGGATAAATTTTATATGCTTTTTTATTGTAGATGCACTCTATAAACATTTCATCAGTAAACAGATTGTATAATTTTAGTTTACAAGTAGTTTTCCCATTATCATTCTCATCAGAAGATACTTCTCCTGTGTAGAAATCGTCTTTCCCGTTTTTCACTAATCCAAAACCAAAAATTTGATCTTCTCCATCAATATAAAGACGGCCTGATTTCCAATATCCTCCATATTCTTCAGTTAATCTGTTAGAAATATGAATTTGAATTTTTTTATTATTATTGAGTGTTCCCTCAAAAGAATAAATAAAAGGAGCTTCTATTTTTAATGTATCTCCACCTATTACAACTGTATTTTCTTCAATTTTATAAATTAAACTATCATTTTTCTCTTGGATTTCAACCTTAGCAACCGAATTTTTAGCAACAAATTCTTTTTTCTCTTCATTTTTTGACTGGCAAGAGACAAATAATAAAATTAAAAAAACGAAAAGATATTTTTTCATAAACGAAATTAAGTTACTAATGATTAAAATTTATTTAAACCTCTACCAATTCATCCAATTCTACCTTCAAATTCTTGATGATAAATTCCTGTCTGTCCGGCGTATTTTTGCCCATGTAGAAAGACAATAATTGTTCAATCGAAGTATTTTTATCCATCATAATTGGGTCAAGGCGAATCGTTTCTCCAATGAAGTTTTTAAACTCATCCGGTGAAATCTCTCCCAAACCTTTAAATCGGGTGATTTCCGGTTTTGGTTTTAATTTTTCGATAGCATCTTTTCTTTCTTCTTCAGAATAACAATAGATGGTTTCTTTTTTATTTCGAACCCTGAAAAGCGGTGTTTGCAAAATATACAAATGTCCTTCTTTGATTAATTCAGGGAAAAATTGTAAAAAGAATGTAATCAACAACAAACGAATGTGCATTCCGTCGACATCGGCATCGGTTGCTATTACGATGTTGTTGTAACGTAACTTTTCTAAACCGTCTTCGATATCTAATGCCGCTTGCAATAAGTTGAATTCCTCATTTTCATACACAATTTTCTTTGTCATTCCGTAGGAGTTCAAAGGCTTACCACGTAAACTGAAAACCGCTTGTGTATTTACATCACGTGATTTTGTAATTGATCCGGAAGCCGAATCTCCCTCTGTAATAAAAAGCGTGCTTTCTAAGTTTCTAGGGTTTTTAGTATCAGGAAGATGCGCACGGCAATCTCTTAATTTTTTATTATGAAGATTGGCTTTCTTCGCACGATCTGTAGCCAGTTTTCTAATTCCAGATAATTCTTTACGCTCTCTTTCAGCCTGCAAAATTTTACGCAATAGCGCTTCTGCAGTTGGCGGATTTTTGTGTAGATAATTGTCTAATTTATTTTTAACAAAATCATTTACAAAAGTACGAACAGATACTGCCGGTGTTCCGTCATCAGAACCCATATCTGTAGAACCTAATTTGGTTTTGGTCTGAGACTCAAAAACCGGTTCCATTACCTTAATACTAATCGCACTTACAATCGATTTACGAACATCAGATGCTTCGAAGTTTTTGTTGTAAAACTCACGAATCGTTTTTACAATTGCTTCTCTGTAAGCCGCTAAGTGCGTTCCTCCCTGCGTTGTGTTTTGTCCGTTTACAAAAGAGTGATATTCTTCACTGTATTGTGTTTTACTGTGCGTTAAAGCGATCTCGATATCGTGATCTTTCAGGTGAATGATTGGATATTCTAAATCATCTTCATTAATCGTTTCTTCTAATAAATCTCTAAGACCATTTTCAGAAATATATTTTTCGCCATTAAAAATAATCGTTAAACCATTGTTTAGGTAACAATAGTTTTTCACCATTTTAATGACATATTCCATACGGAATTTATAGTTTTTGAAGATCGTTTCGTCCGGCGTAAAAGTTACTTTTGTTCCCTTACGTTTTGTTGTTTCAATTACATCTTCTTCTAAAACCAGATTTCCTCCCGAAAATTCTGCCGCTTTTTGCTTTTCATCACGAACAGATTCAACTCTGAAATAATTCGACAAAGCATTTACCGCTTTTGTTCCGACACCGTTTAGACCAACAGATTTTTGGAAAGCTTTTGAATCGTACTTTCCTCCGGTGTTCATTTTCGAAACCACGTCGACTACTTTTCCTAACGGAATTCCACGTCCGTAATCACGAACCGAAACTGTTTTATCTTTGATCGTTACCTCGATAGTTTTTCCGGAACCCATGACAAATTCGTCGATACAGTTGTCCAGAACCTCTTTTAAAAGAATATAAATACCATCATCCGGCGAAGATCCGTCTCCCAATTTTCCGATATACATTCCAGGACGCATACGAATATGCTCCTTCCAATCGAGTGATCGGATATTATCTTCGTTATATTGATTTTGCTCTAGCATAAATGAATTGGATTTTCGGCTAATGTACCATTTCTACGCAAAAAATAAAAGCGTATTTTTTTTTTGTTATGATTAATAACAGCTTTGAATTCTATTTAAATTGATTTTAAAATAATACAAGCTTTAAAAGTAGATAAAAAGAACTTTGAAACAAAAAAATACTATTTGATTCCGAGTACTTCTTTTGCTAAAGCAATCATTTGGGGAGTTCCGGTGTTTTTGTTTTTTTCGTCAGAAAGTTTTACAACGCCTTGCCAGTGTAGATTATCCGTTTTGGTCTCGGTTAATTTAATTACCATATTCATTGGCGGCAGCCCAACATCGTTTGTAAAATTGGTTCCAATACCAAATGACATTTTAATTTTGTCTTTACAAAAATCAGCTATTGTTTTTACTTTATCAAAATTGAGTGAATCCGAAAAAACTATCGCTTTAGATTTTGGATCAATTCCCATTTTGGTATAATGTGCAATAACTTTTTTGGCAAACTCAACCGGATCGCCGCTGTCATGCCGAACTCCGTCAAAAAGTTTGGAGTATTTTTTATCAAACTGACTGAAAAATATATCTGTTGTATAAGTATCTGTTAAGGCAATGCCGAGATCGCCTCCGTAAATTTCGGTCCAATGTTCCAGACTAATTGAATTGGCCATTTTAAAGCCATATTGCGCGGCATGAAACATAAACCATTCGTGAGCGTGCGTCCCAAGCGGACGTTTGTTATTGAGCATAGCAAAATGCACGTTACTTGTTCCGATGAAACTTTCTGAGCCAAAATGCTGTAAAGTTTCATTAACCAAAACATGCACATCATAAGAATGACGGCGCCTTGTACCAAATTCTAAAACCGAAACGCCTAGTTTATTATAATTGTCAATTTTGTCTTTGGTCAATTTTTTTATAGCATCATCGTTTAAACGAATTAAATGATTTGATTTATAAAATAGTTCCGAAATTAAAGCCATCAAAGGAACTTCCCACAAGATACTTCGATACCAAAAACCTTCAACTACAACTTTTATTTCAGAACCTTCCTGAGTAATTTTAACCTCGGATGGATCATAACGATAACCCTGCAAAAAATCTAAATAAGTAGGATCAAGATAAGGGCAATAATGGGAAAGATATTGTTTTTCTTCTTTTGTAAGCTGCAAATCAGCCATCGCATCAACCGATTTTCGAAGTAAATCTGCAAAACCGGGTGGAAAAACATGTTTGCCGCGATTTATAAATCCATAACGAACTTTAGCCTTTGGAAAAAGTCTGATTACGGCATGTTGCATCGTAAATTTATAGAAATCATTATCTAAAATTGATTTCAAAAAAGTTGTTTCCATAAGTCAAAGTGCTTTATTTCTCTTTAAATCTTAATTGCTAAGATACGGCAATTCTGTAAAATAAGAAAATGACATAAATCATCTTTGTAAAACAATTCTTATTTTGAAACTATTTTAAATGATGCAATACTATTTGTGTCTACAAAAAAAGTAATATACTCGCCAATTGTGTTATCAACTGTCAGCTGAAATTCCAAACCGCCTTTTCTTTCTCTTCCGTTAGTAATTCTAACCGGCTGATTTCTTTTATTCAAATAATAAAACTGATCTGATTTTGAGATATTTTTGATTTCAAAAGTGATTTTCTGACCATTTCTTGCTTCAATTATACCAGATTCAGGTGATCTGATTTCATAATCTCCTTCGATTGTTTTATTATAAATTAAAGGTCCGTTTAAGAAATCTTCTTTGCTTAATCGATCTCCTAAATACGACTCTGAATCAGGAAAATGTTTGGCAAAAAAGAAGTCCGGATCGGTATCAAAATAAACCGATGAAAAGTCATTTGCCATTCTTCCTTTGCTGCTGTCATAATAGCCCTGCCCCCACGTAACATCAATCAATCGCCATTTTCGATCAATCAAAACCATATTCCACGCGTGATTTGAAGTCGTTTCTTTTCGTCCAATATCTGCCAGTCTGGTTTTTGAATCTCCACGAACAATTTCACATTTAATTCCAACCAACGAAGCTACATTTTGATATAAAAGTGTAAAACCTTCGCAAACTGCTTTTTTTGAATTAAAAGCTTTATCAATCATTTTGTCATTGATTGCCTGTATTTTTCGTTGCTTTTCAGCTTCGGTACGATAACTAAAACCCTGCGTTTTTGGCGGATTCAAAAATGCGGCATAATCGTATTTTACATTGAATGCAATCCAGCTGTAAATAGCGCGCGCTTTATCATAATCAGAATTGAAATCTTTTTCGATTCTGGCCGCTAATTCTTCTGTTGAATTGAAACTTTTTGGGTATTTTAAAACGATTTTATCAACGGCATTGTATTTTTGTGCAAATGAAGAAAACAGAAAAACAACATTGATAAGGAATAGAAAAAAAATCTTTTTTGTAGTCATAAAGTTAGAAACAATCTTTTATAATATCTTTTAATTCTTTGTCTAATTCGGCATTAGAAATTTGATTTTTCTCTAAATCAAAATTAGCATTGAAAGCCGGTAACGAAAATGTACCTTTTATATCAGCACCGTATCTTGGCAAAGCATTTCGTGCAATTTCTAAAACCGAAGCTCCGCCTCTTGTTCCTGGCGAAGTTGCCATTAACAACATTGGCTTTTGCTGAAAAACTTCTTTTGTAATTCGCGAACACCAGTCGAATATATTTTTAAAAGCGGTTGAATAATTATTGTTATTTTCTGCCAAAGAAACTACTAAAATATCAGCACTTGTAAGTTTGGCAAGGAATGCTTTTGCAAGTTCATGCTGACCAGTTTCTTTTTCGCGATCAACACTAAATAAAGGCATTTCGTAATCATTCAAATCCAGAACTTCAACTTCTCCGTTTTCAATTAAACCCGCTGCATAAGCCGCTAAATGTTTGTTTATAGATTGCGTACTGTTACTTCCTCCAAAGGCAATAATTTTCATATTTTGTTTTTTATTAGTTCTTTTTCTTCTGTTGATTTATCAATTTCATACACTTCTTTTTGTATTTCAACTGAATATTCATTTGGATAAATTTTACCGCCGTAAGACTTCGCATATACTTTGGTAAATTCTGCTCCAAAATACAGAATTATTGCCGAATAATACACCCAAACTAAAATAATAATTACAGAACCCGCCGCACCATAAACCGATGCAACTGTGGAACTTCCTAAATAAAAACCAATAGCAAATTTACCAATCATAAATAATATTGCCGTAACTGTTGATCCAATAAAAGCATCTTTCCATCTGATTTTCCCGTCAGGTAATGTCCTGAAAATAATAGCAAAAAGCAGTGTGATACTGGCTAATACGATAACAATATTTACTACATAAAATAAATAAACCGTGCTCTCCGGAAAATATACTTTTAATCGTGCGCTAACTAAATCTAATGTTGTACTTATAAAAAGGCTGACCAGCATTAAAAAACCAACCGAAGCAATCATTGAAAACGACATTAAGCGGTTTTGAATGAATTTTTTAATGCCTTTGTCCGGTTTTGCACGCAATCCCCAAATAAAATTTATGGAGCTTTGTATTTCGGCAAAAACTCCTGAGGCTCCAATTAAAAGCATCACGACTCCAAAGATGGTTGCAAACATATTATCACCTGACAATTGTACATTTTTAATTGCTTCCTGAATCTGAATTGCGGCTCCGTTTCCTACCAAACCATTAATTTGCCCGTATAATTGCCCTGTGACAGCATCTTCACCAAAGAAGAAACCGCAAATAGTAATGATAATAATTAACAAAGGCGGCAATGCAAATATGGTATAATATGCCAATGCGGCACTCAGTTTAATTGCGTTATCATCGTTAAATTCTAAAAAAGTATTCTTTAATAGAAACCAGGACTTGGAGAATATATTTTTGATTTTCATTTTGCTGATATTTTGATATTCTCCCAAATTTAGGTAATAATTGAAAAATTTTAATTCTCGCTTTTTGAGCAAAATTTACATTTTTACCATGTTGATTATAATGCGTTTTGATTTATATGTATTGTGTAGTCCCTACGGGACATTTTACTTTGTTATCATTTGTTTTTCTACCAACATTTAATCTCTACGAGATAATCTATTGATAAAAATTCCAGATTTAAAAATACTCCGTTAGGAGTTAAATGTTGGTAGAAAAAAATATCCGCCGCCTCAAATTTGTCCCGTAGGGACTACACAATTTCGTTTAAATAAATCTTCTCAAAACTCCTTTTATTGATAATGACAAAAAATTCCTTTATCATAAACCGTCCATAAACTGGCTTTTTGATTGGCAGCTTTAAGAGCGCAATTTGCCCAGGTATTGCAGGTGTAAAACAAGCTATAACTTCCTTTTGCTTCATAAAAAGCATCTTTTCTTCCGTAGCTGTGACCTTCAATCCATTGTGGATGAATCGGATCGCTGAAACTTTCAGAAATAAAGGAAACTAATTTTTGGTAGTTTTCTTTTGAAATCAAAATACGTTTGCAATCATCACCTTCTTTTAATTGTTTGAAAAATGTGGTATGCATGGCCGAAGAACTTACTCCAAATGCAGCTTTTAATGCTGTACTTGCTTTCAAATCCGACCATTCCGGCGTATCGAGATAAAATCCCTTATCTCCCCAGCCGAATGCTATAAAATTCATTAAGGAATCTTTTGATTGTGTTTGGCGAAACGGAATTTCATTTCTCCAGTCTTTGATTTCGTTTACAACCGGAACGACAATATCCGTATGAACGCCGTTAGAAAGAATGTAAATTGGGATTGCGTCTTTTTCTTCGACTTCTGCTACATCTGCATTTACAGTAATTTTAGAAATGAGATAAACCGAGATTATGTACAAAACAAGAAAAGTAATAATGGCAAGGATAGTGAAGCCGATAATTTTAAAGGTTTTTAGCATTTGGTTGGTTGATTTGGTTATTAAAAAAAAAATATACTTTTTATTGTAACCAATTTTTGAGCCAAAAAAATAATTGAACGCAAATGATACGGATTCGCTAATGCGAAAGCGCGGATTTACACGGATTTTTTTTATGCTTTATGTTTTTGTTTCTCGCAGATTTTGCAGATTGAGCAGATTTATTCTCCTTTTTATTATTTCGACCGAATGGAGAAATCACAAAACATGTACTTATTTTTTTAAAAATAAAAAAACTGCTGAATTTCTCCAGCAGTTCAATCTATTCTCTTTATTCTTTATTCTCTATTCTTTATTCTCTAAAAGAAAAATTACACGTTAAAACGGAAATGCATCACATCACCATCTTTTACAACATATTCTTTTCCTTCTACTTTGAATTTTCCTGCTTCTTTTGCTTTTGCTTCAGAACCGTATTGAACGTAATCTTCGTATGAGATAACCTCTGCACGAATAAATCCTTTTTCAAAATCAGTATGGATAACTCCCGCTGCTTGTGGCGCAGTAGCTCCAATATTGATTGTCCAGGCACGAACTTCTTTTACACCTGCTGTAAAATAAGTTTGTTGTTTTAATAATTTGTAAGCTGCACGAATTAAAACGGATGCTCCAGGCTCTGTTAATCCCATATCTTCAAGGAAAACCTGACGCTCTTCGTAGCTTTCTAATTCTGTAATATCAGCCTCTGCTCCTACCGAAAGAATAATAACTTCAGCATCTTCATCTTTTACTAATTCACGAACCTGATCTACATATTTGTTTCCGTTTACTGCAGAACTTTCGTCAACATTACAAACGTATAAAACCGGTTTTGCAGTAATTAACTGAAAAGATTCCATTAGAACTTCTTCGTCATTACCCTGAGGAATAATAGTACGGGCTGATTTTGCTTGTAATAATGCCTCTCTGATTCGGTCTAAAAGTGCTTTTTCTGTTTGTGCTTCTTTATTTCCGGTTTTAGCTGCACGATTTACTTTTTCCAAACGTTTTTCAACGGTTTCTAAGTCTTTTAACTGCAACTCAATATCAATAGTTTCTTTGTCACGAATTGGATTTACATTTCCGTCAACGTGAACAATATTATCATTATCAAAACAACGTAAAACGTGAATAATAGCATTACACTCTCTGATGTTTCCTAAAAACTGATTTCCAAGTCCTTCCCCTTTACTTGCACCTTTTACCAAACCTGCGATATCTACAATATCTACAGTTGCCATTTGTACGCGTTCTGGTTTTACCAACTCTTCTAATTTGTTGATTCTTGGATCCGGAACGTTTACAACACCAATATTAGGTTCGATTGTACAAAACGGAAAATTCGCACTTTGTGCCTTTGCATTAGACAAACAATTAAATAGAGTCGATTTTCCAACATTTGGTAATCCTACAATTCCTGCTTTCATATGTAGATAAAATTTGTTTTTTTATTTGATTTTTCGCTGTCAGGCGCCATTTTTACTGGTTTCTATTTCAAATATATAGCTTCTGATTTGAACGTTTTTTCTTCTTTTTAATTTTTTGCCAAAATGATAGATTTTAGCCCTAAAATTTTGCAAATATAAGATTTAATAGCTCGTAAGTAAACAAAAAATGACGATATATGTATTTTTAGTACTTTTCTTAAAAAAAATCAAACTTTTTTGTAAACTTTTGTTAAATAACACTATTTTTATCACAATATTTAACAAACCAACGTACAAATTTTAACCAAAATTAGATTAAACATGAAAAAAATTGCAGTTTTATTATTTCTATTTAGCACCGTCGCTATTTTTGCACAACAGCAAGTGTCCGGTGTAGTAAAAGACAACACAGGCAATCCCCTGCCAGGTGTTAACATTCTCGAAAAAGGTACTATTAATGGTGTTACTACCGATATTGACGGTTCATATAAAATTACAGTTAAAGAAGGCGCTTCATTAATTTTTACTTACATGGGCTACAACAGCGTAACCAGGCTGGCAAATGCATCCCAAATTGATGTTTCCTTATCTGAAGAAGGTGGACAAAACCTTGATGAAGTTGTAGTTACGGGTTCCAGAACAGCGGCCAGAAGTAATACTACGAGTGCTTTACCTATTGATGTATTGTCATCTAAAGATTTAACTTCTACGGGACAAGCTACTTTTGATAAAGCTTTGCAGTACAAAATTCCATCTTTCAATACCGTACAAACTCCGGTAAATGATGCGACTTCTTTACTGGATCCATATGAGATTAGAAACATGGGACCAAGCAGAACTTTGATCCTTATTAATGGTAAACGTAAAAACTTAAGCTCATTGCTTTATGTACAAACTTCTCCGGGACGTGGAGAAACAGGTGCAGATATCTCTGCAATTCCAACAGACGCGATCGAAAGAGTTGAAATTCTTCGTGACGGAGCTTCTGCTCAATACGGTTCTGATGCGATTGCGGGAGTTATGAACATTATTTTGAAGAAAAACAACAACGCAGGATCTGTAACTGTAAGAAGTGGAATTACTTCTGAAGGTGATGGCGAAATGTTGGGAGTAAGTTTAAACCAAGGAACAACAGTTGGTGAAAAAGGCTTCCTTAATTATACTATAGATTTCTCTAAAGTAAATTTAGCAAACAGACCCGGTACTGTAAATGCGCAGGGTGAAGCAGATGACTTTTTAGACGGATCGCCTGCTGCTGTTGCAACCGTAAACGAATTTTTAAGCAGACATCCTGATGCAAAGAATATTAACGGTTCACCAGAAACAGCAGCAGCAAAATTTTTAATTAATGGTGGAAATGAAATTAGTGATAATACAGAGTTGTACTATAATGCTGCTTATGTTTATAAAAAAGTAAACTCATTTGCCAACTTCAGAACTCCTTACTGGAGACCTTTATCCGGTGATCCTTATCTTAATGATTTCTTCGGAAATGGTGATGATACAAACCCTTCTTATGATGGTTATGGCCCTACTTTTGAAGGAGAATTATCTGACTATAATGGTACGTTAGGTTTTAAAACTGTTAAAAATGGATGGAATACTGATGCAAGTATTACAGTTGGCGGTAATAAACAAACTTATGCCGTTAATAATTCTGTAAACAGATCGAGTATTCTTGATGCAGATGGCAATGAAACTTACAGAGAAAATAGCCCTATTTCGTTTAAACCAGGAGGAAATTCCTTTAATCACGTTGTGGGAAATATCGATATTTCTAAAATTTTATCTGATAAAATTAGTATCGGATTTGGTTCTGAGTTTAGATCAGAGTATTTCACCGTTATGGAAGGTGATCAGGCATCTTGGGATGGAGCCGGAGCAGATTCTTTTGCCGGAAACTTACCAGAAAATTCAGGGAAATGGAATCGTTATAATGTAGGGGTTTATTTGGATGTTGCTTTTGATATTACAAAAGACTTTTTACTAAACGGAACAGTTCGTCACGAAGAATACAGTGATTTTGGTGGAGCTACTGTTTGGAAAGCAAGCACAAGATATAAATTCCTTGAAGATAAAATTACGCTTAGAGGATCTGTTTCAACAGGTTTCAGAGCGCCAACATTACATCAGATTTATACTCAGAAATCACAGTATTCGTTTACTCCGGGTCAGGGAATTCAAGTAAGCGGAATTATTAATAATGTTTCTCCTCAGGCCCGTAAACTAGGCGTAAGTCAATTACAACCAGAAAAATCAACCAACATAACGGTTGGTTTTGGAGCAAAACCTTTCAAAAATTTCAATATAACTGTTGATTACTATAATATTAAAATAGAAGACAGAATAACACTTGGTGACAAACAATATGAGGTTATAGATAACCCTGATCCAGCTGAGCAGGATGAAATTATTGGTGAAGTTGCCTATTTTTCTAATGCTTTTGATTCCAGAACCTCTGGATTGGATGTTGTTGCCGGTTACAACAATATCGGTATAGGAGAAGGTAAATTAGGATTTAATGTATCTGGAAATATTACTTTTGAAAATGAAAGAATTTCCGGTATTAAAAATAATAGTTCATTCAGTGATATTTTAAATTCGCTAACATTTACTTCCAGACCTAAAACAAAATGGATTTTAGGAATCAACTATGAAATTGGAAAATTTGGTTTTTCTCTTAATAATACTTATTTCGGAGAATCTACTTTTAATCAGGATGGTTTAGTTTCTAATGAGGTAAGAGATACAAATGGAAAACTAGTTAGAATTCCTGGAAGTGGCGGTGAAACAGAACGTGATGATTCTGCTAATCTAAAAACACAATTCCTTGCTAAAATTGTTACTGACTTAGGTGTAAATTTTAATGCTACTGAAAAACTAACAATCGCATTAAATGTAAATAACCTGTTTAATATTTTACCAGAATGGAAATTTGTAGCTGAAAATGAAGCTGGAGCTGCATTATTGGCTGATCCTGCAGCTGTACAAACACAATCTAACCTAATTACATTCAACCAGCGTTATTCAAGAATGACATATGATGGTTCACATTTCAGTCAATTAGGAACTATGTTTAACTTATCTGTAAATTATAAATTCTAATTCATATTTGGTTAATAACACGAAAAGGGTTGTCTGTAAGACAGCCCTTTTTTATACTTTTATATTAAATTTTGTATATTAAATCCTGAAGTTATGGCAAATTTATATGATGGAAAAATGGCTGCAATTTACGATGCAATGTATCAGACTTTTGTTGATTATGATGAAGAATATGCTTTTTACAACAAGCTGATTCAGGAAAACGAAGCTTCTTCAGTTTTGGAAATAGGAAGCGGAACCGGAAATCTGGCCAAAAGATTCGCAGAAAACAATCAAAATTATCAAGGTCTTGATTATAGCGATGATATGATTGCTATTGCCAAAGAACGAAACAAAAACTGTTCGTTTACGCAAGGCGATATGCGCGATTTTAAACTGAACACTTTGTTTGATGCTATTTTAATTACCGGAAGATCTACAAGTTATCTCATTACAAATGATGATGTTAACAGAACGTTTGATTCGATTTATAAAAATCTAAACGACAACGGCGTTATTATTTTTGATTTTATTGATGCCAATCGTTTTATTCCTTTCACGAAAGAAAATCCGATTATTACACACGAAGCAAAATACGAAAACATAAATTATATCAGAGAAAGCCATTGGGATACTAATAATTCTCTTGAAAATTTCATGCTCGAATGGACGGCACAATATTACACTTTTGTAAATGGTGAAAAAGAAATTATCGAGAATGACTTTTCGACAGTTCGGGTGTTTACGCTCAACGAAATTCAGCTGTTTTTATATTTGAATAATTTCGAAATCATAAAAACGATAGACCGAAAGACTTATGCTTACGATACTTTTGTAATTGTGGCCAAAAAGAGAACATAAAAAAATCCTGAGCGTTAAACTCAGGATTTTTTAATTACAATTTTTTAAAACTTACATTTTAAATTCTAATCCGTCAATTAAAGTTTTTTCTTCTTCGGTGGCAGTAAAACCGGAGATGTTCCAGTAATTAGTTAGAATTTTATTCTTTTTATTAAAAAGTGATTTTTCTTTAAAAACATCACTTTCATCATAGGTAAATTTTTCTTTACTGAAGTTTGTCGTGATAAAATTATTTCTAACCTGAATATTTTTGACTCCTTTGTCTTTTAAAACAACATCATATCCCACTTCTTCATTTGAACTTAATAGATAGTAATCTTCGTCATCTACTCTGTAATTTACTTTTACGATAGATCTGGTAATGTTTTTAGCGCCTTCTTCTTTATTTTCTACCAGTTCTGCAATAGTTCCCGGTGTAATTTCAATACTAAATTCTATGATTAATTTCTTTTCAGGATCGTAAATAATTTCAAAATTATCAACTGCTTTTTTAGCTTTATCCAAAGGCGAAATCTTCATTACATAATAATTAGTATTTGCAGGATGTCTTTTGGTAATAAAATCATATTCTTTTTTTGCCTTCGCATCTAAAATAGGATCAAAATATTTCAGGTTAACATAATTCTCCATAATATCATTCAGATTATAACCTCTTAAATCAGCGCTAACATCTTCATCAAGTAAACCATAAGATCGGTTTTGCTCTACTAATAAAGTGGTATTTACTTTTTTCTGATTGACATTAAACTGAAAATTGACAAGACCGTCATTATAATAAGAGTACTTATTATCCAGCATAAAAAATTCTCTTACATAGACTTTTAATCTGCAGGAAGCTGCTAATTTTTCGGTAGAATTTGAAACAATTTTTTGAAGAATTTTTTGCGGATTTTCTTTAGACAAAACAATTTCGTCCAGTTTATTGTCTTTACTTTTAAGATAAACGACAAATTCATTTTCTTTCAGACTGGCCCAACGAAGTGTCAAATTCTCATAATTGGTTTCAGAAACCTGAACATTCGAACCTCCGCTTAGCACAAAAGTTACTTTACCATCGTGATTGCTTATTAAAATTTGTTTGGTTTTTAGTATAACAACTGTGGCATTTTCAATAGGCAACTGTGTTTCAATATCTTTTACTACAATCGAATACTCTGTATCTTGTGCAAAAACAATGGTGTTAAAAAATAAAACAAATAATAGTATCAGTCTTTTCATATGCTATAATTTAAATTATTTTAGACTTATTGTTAAAATTTCGCACTAAAACTACAAATAAAACATTAAATACCAATAGAATGTTAAAATAAAATAAAGAAAGTACTTAATAAAAAAAGTCCTGAGCGTTAAAACTCAGGACTTTTGTATAAAATTTTAAAGAAAATTATTCTCCGTGCAAAAATGCTTGTCTGTTTAACAGCGTTTCTTCGTCTTCTACATGGTTATCATCTGGTACACAGCAATCAACAGGACATACAGCAGCACATTGAGGCTCATCATGAAAACCTTTACACTCTGTACATTTTCCAGGAACAATATAGTAAACTTCGTCAGAAATTGGGGTTTGAGCATCTTCTGCATCAACCTCAGTTCCGTCTGGTAATATTACTTTTCCTTTAAGACTAGTCCCATCTTTATATCTCCAATCATCAGCACCTTCATAAATTGCTGTATTTGGGCATTCTGGTTCGCAGGCCCCACAATTGATGCATTCGTCAGTTATAATTATTGCCATTTTGTTCTTGATTATGAGTTAAAAGTTACAAGTTGAGAAATAATAATACGAAGATTTTATTCTGCTTTGTCTTATAACTTAATATAGCTTATTTTTGTGCAAAATTACAATCAAAACTCTTCATAAACAAACATTATGACATTAGAAACAAAAAAAAGTGTTTTTGTTGAATTAGGGAAATTTCTAAAACAATTCTCTGAAAAGAACACAATTAAAAAATCGGATGTCTTACACAACGATTTATTTTTTGATGATTTCGAAAAACTGATACATTTATCACAATCTCATAATGGCTGGTATACGCCTGAACAAGTGTATTTTGCAATACAATCCTGGGCAGAAGCATTAACTAACGAAAACATTGACAAATGGCTTTCGGCCTACCCAACAGCACTTTTTAGTGACAACAAAGAAAAGAATGTAGCATTAATTTTGGCCGGAAATATTCCGCTGGTAGGTTTTCACGATTTTCTTTCGGTTTTAATTACCGGTAATAAAGCACTTATCAAAACGTCATCAAACGATCAGCATTTATTACCTTTTTTAGCCAAATATTTAATTGCTGTTGATGAAAGTTTAAAAGATAAAATCACTTTCGTGGAAGGCAAACTGGAAAATTTTGACACCGTAATCGCCACCGGAAGCAATAATACGGCGAGATATTTCGAATATTATTTTAAAGATAAACCTTCGATCATTCGAAAAAACAGAAATTCGGCTGCCGTTTTAAACGGAAAAGAAACCAAAGAACAATTAGAAGCTTTAGGCGAAGATATTTTCAGATATTTTGGTTTGGGATGCCGTAATGTATCCAAGATTTTTGTGCCAAAAGGCTATTCGTTTGATGCTTTTTTTGAAGCAATTTTTAAATATCAGGATGTAATTCATTACGAAAAATACGCCAATAATTACGATTACAATAAAGCGGTTTTTTTAATGAGTAATTTCAAATTACTGGATAACGGCTTTTTGACCATAAAAGAAGATTCGAGCTACGCCTCGCCTATTTCGAGTGTTTTCTATGAATTTTATGAAGACATTGAAGACCTTAAAAAGCGTCTTACTACTGAATCTGAACAAATTCAATGCATCGTAAGTAACGATTTAATCGAAAATAGTATTTCCTTTGGAGAAACGCAAAATCCGCAATTGTGGGATTATGCAGATAACGTAGATACTATAACGTTTTTGTTAACAACAAAGTAAAAAAATGTTTAATTATTTCGAATAATTTATCGCTTTTTCAGCTCCTATTGCCGAAATTTGCGTCTTTAAAATTTTCGACTATTAACAACAACCATGAAAAAACACAACTACAGCGCAGGACCCAGCATTTTACCTCAGGAAGTTTTTGAGAAGGCAGCAAAAGCAGTATTAAATTTTAATGATTCAGGATTATCTATCCTTGAAATTTCGCACCGAAGCAAAGATTTCGTTGCTGTTATGGATGAGGCGCGTTCCCTTGCTTTAGAATTACTAGGACTTGAAGGAAAAGGATATCAGGCATTATTTTTACAAGGTGGTGCAAGTACAGCATTCTTAATGGCTCCCTATAATTTATTGAAAGAAGGCGGAAAAGCTGCTTATTTAGATTCCGGAACATGGGCAACGGCTGCTATAAAAGAAGCTAAAAATTTTGGAGAAACTGTTGTTGTAGCTTCTTCAAAAGAAGAAAATTACAACCATATTCCAAAAGGATACACCATACCAAGTGATGCAGATTATTTTCACTGCACCAGTAACAATACCATTTTTGGAACTCAAATGAAAGAATTCCCAACAACAAATATTCCTGTTGTTTGTGATATGAGTTCTGATATATTTTCACGCAATTTAGATTTCTCTAAATTTGATTTAATCTACGCCGGAGCTCAAAAAAATATGGGACCTGCAGGAACTACTCTTGTAGTTGTTAAAGAAGAAATTTTAGAGAAAAGCGGAAGAACAATTCCTAGTATGTTAGATTATGCTAAGCATATCAAAGCAGAAAGTATGTACAATACGCCTCCTGTTTTTGCTGTTTACGTTTCTTTATTAACATTACAATGGATTAAAGAAAAAGGCGGAATTGCTGCAGTTGAGAAATTAAACGACGCAAAAGCCGATTTACTTTATGCTGAAATCGACAGAAACCCATTATTTAAAGGTGCTGCAGCGGTTGAAGATCGTTCTAAAATGAACGTTACTTTCTTACTAAACAATGCTGATCACACGGAAACTTTTGATGCTTTATGGAAAGCTGCAGGAATTTCAGGATTGCCAGGACACCGTTCTGTGGGTGGTTACAGAGCTTCTATTTACAATGCTATGCCTATCGAAAGTGTTCAGGTTTTAGTGGATGTGATGAAAGCTTTGGAGTCTAAAGTTTAGTTTTCAGTTTTCAGTCTCAGTTTTCAGTTTTCAGTTTTCAGTAACGGGAGACTTAAAACTGAGACTGAGACTGAGTACCGGATTCCTAGCCCCGATAGAAGTGGAAATCCTTTTATTTTTTTTCTTTAAAAAAATAAAAGATTGGAACGGATAGCGGGATTAGCTCCTAAATCAAAAAAGAAAAAATTATAATAGTTGGTTTATCAGTTAAACGATTAACCAAATAAACAAATAAACTATAATGAAAGTATTAGCCAATGACGGAATTTCTAAAAGTGGAATTCTTGCCTTAGAAAAAGGTGGATTTGAAGTTATCACTACAAAAGTAGCCCAGGAACAAGTTGCTAATTTTGTAAATGAAAATAATGTAGACGTGGTTTTAGTGCGTAGTGCAACTAAAGTTCGTAAAGATATAATCGATGCCTGCCCGGGATTAAAAATCATTGGTCGTGGCGGAGTTGGTATGGACAACATTGATGTTGACTATGCTAAAAGTAAAGGAATTCACGTAATTAATACACCGGCTTCATCATCAGAATCTGTTGCTGAACTGGTATTTGGACACTTGTTTTCTGGTGTTCGTTTCTTACATGATTCTAACAGAAATATGCCTCTTGAAGGAGATTCAAACTTTGATGGTTTGAAAAAAGCATACGCAAATGGTGTTGAATTAAGAGGTAAAACTCTAGGAATTGTTGGTATTGGCCGTATCGGACAAGCTACTGCAAAAATGGCTCTTGGTTTAGGAATGAAAGTGATCGCTGCAGATAGTTTTATTCCGCAGGTAGATATTAAAGTGGAGTTTTTTGACGGACAGTCAATTACAACTACAATAGTTTCTCAATCATTAGAATCTTTGTTCAAAGAAGCGGATTTCATCACGTTGCACGTTCCTGCTCAGGATGGTTACATCATTGGAGAAAAAGAATTGGCGATCATGAAAGATGGTGTTGGAATCGTAAACTGTGCTCGTGGCGGTGTGATTGATGAAGTAGCTTTAGTAAAAGCATTGGATTCAGGAAAGGTGGCTTTTGCAGGTTTAGACGTTTTTGAAAGCGAGCCAAAACCGGAAATGACAATCTTAATGCACCCAAAAATTTCGTTGACTCCACACATTGGAGCTGCAACGGGAGAAGCACAAGACAGAATTGGTACTGAATTAGCATCACAAATTATTTCTTTGTTGAGCTAATACTAAAATAAAAAGATTAACTTTAAAGGGATTTACTACAAATTTGTAGTAAATCCCTTTCTTTTTATGTAAATTTGACGTCTAATTTAAACTCTTAAATCATGTTTGAACAATTAACGCAATTAGTACAACAATACGGAGGTGATGCCATTGTAAAAAACAATGCAATCCCGAATGAACACAACGAGGCCGTTGTAAATGAAACAAGCAACTCTATATTTGCAGGATTGCAAAAAATTGCTTCAGAAGGTGGTGCAGAACAATTAGCCGGTTTATTTAATGGAAAAACGCCAATAGATAATTCTAATCCGGTGGTTCAGCAAATAACAAAACAATTAACAGGAAGTCTTGGAGAAAAATTTGGTTTAAGCAACGCAGATTCTTCGGGCGTTGCGGCAAGTATGATTCCACAGGTTCTAAATTCTTTGGTAAATAAAGCAAAAGATCCAAACGACAGTGGTTTTCAAATTTCAGATATCATCAGTTCTATTACGGGAAACAGCGGACAAGCATCAAGCATTATGGATACGATTTCTAAATATGGAATGCAATTTGGATTAGACCAAAACGCCGACGGAAAAGTAGACGTAGCCGATGTTTTGGTAGTAACAAAAAGCAAAGGCGGAATTGCCGGTTTTATTGGGAAGTTGTTTAGAAGTAAGTAATTTGAGCTACTAAGAAGCTAAGGTTCTAAGTTGCTAAGATTTTTTTCCTTACTTAAAATATCTAAAGCTGTTTGCGTTTATGTAAACAGCTTATTTTTATAATAAAAACAACCCTCAAAAAAAACTTAGAATCTTAGCATCTCAGAACCTAAGTAACTTAAAAAAAATTCGTAAATTTAAGTTATGAAAAATTGTATTTACATATTAATCGTTTTGTTTACCATCATTGCGTGTTCTACGGCTCAAAAACCAGTTGATACGGCAGTGAAGCAAAATGTTGCGGTAAATGATACTGTTCGAATTGCAAACGATTCGTTAGAATATGAAGTTATAATTATTGACAATGGATTTAGTACCTGGCTGGCTTCGAGAGCTTTTCCGCGCAATTATCATTCTCTGTCTTATCTTGAAAACAAAAACAATTTATATATTACAGAATGGAACAGCAGGGTTTTACAGCCTCAGCTATACAGTCGCGATTTGTATGAAATGAGTATCAATTACAATCCAACAATTAAGTACGGTTACGAGGTAAATTACCTTATTTACAACTACATGATTTATTTTCAAAATACTTATAAACAAAAGCTTTGGGGATATGTTCCATCTAGATAATGTTGTTATATTTGTAATCATTATAAATAGAAATGAATAAATTAAAACAACGCTGGGGCATCACCTCAAATTTTCAATTCGTCATCATATTTATCGTTTTTGCCATCACCGGATCGGCATCTGCATGGCTGTCTAAACCTTTTTGTGTATGGCTGGGTATTACCAAAGAAGATTTTGGCGGTTGGTTTACCTTAATTCGTTTAATTATCATTTTTCCTATTTATCAGGTTTTATTGGTTGCTATAGGAACTGTTTTTGGACAGTTTCGTTTCTTTTGGGCTTTCGAAAAAAGAATGCTTAAAAGTATGGGATTAGGATTTCTGTTTAAAGATTAATTTCAGAAAAAGCATTCTTCAAAAACAAATAACTCTCACCTCATTTTCTTTTCAGAAATAATTCCTTTTTAATTATTTCATCCTTAAATTTTTTATTAGATTTTAAAAATAGCTTCTTCTTCTATTTTTTTCCTGCAAAGCTTACTATACCTAACTCTTACAAAATTAATTGCATAAAAAATTAGTGTAAAAAATACACATTTAATATTTTAATATTAAAAATAATACAATAAACGCATTTTTGCAGGATGGTGCAGGATAGTTTTATTTAAGGTATTAATAACCTTTACAGTACTCACAACCATAAAGTTAGACGACTAAAAACAAGAAGATAATTACAAATTAAAACTGTTGTTTTCTTCATACAGGCAATTTGGCTTTAAAAAAAGTGAGCTGAAATAATTTACTTAACTAACCAACCAAAAAACTTTAAAATGCTACAAAACTCCATGAGATTACATTTTGTAATGGCATTATGCTGCCTTACAATGTCGGTCACAACTATTTTTGGCCAAAATCCAGTTGTGAAGATTGATTTTGATCAATCCGGAAGACCTAAAGCCGAAGTCAACGAACCCGAATACACTGCATGGGTAATTAGCTCCGGCGATACGAGCACTTATACTGAAAACGGAATTACTTTTACCATAACCCGAATTGGAGATAAAGGCGACGCTTTAGGAACCAATTGGTACAAAGCAGGAATTCAGACTCCATATTATGCCAGATTAGTTTCTGACGGACTTACCGTAAAAGGAACAACGGCAAATATGGGAGGGAAAATCGAACTTAAAATAACCGGATTAGCTGTGGGCGAACACACTTTATTGGCTTTTTTAAATGCTGTCGATAGTCCGTCTGGGAATACCTTTAGTCCGATTGATATTTCTGTAGATGGAAATTTAGTCGTTGATAATTTAATTCCGAGTATCAGAGCCACAAAAACAGCAGACGCAAAATCAGCTTATTTAAAATTTCAGGCTGTCGCCAATACTGATGTTGTAATCGTATTTGCCGCAGAAACATCAGGAACGGAAAATATCAAAAATGTAATTATAAACGGATTTGAATTAAATACGCCAAATATTTTCTTTCAGTCCATAAATCCAAATCCGAAACATAATGACGAACATGTCGAATTAAATTCCGGCGGAAAATTACTGCAATGGACGTCTGCAACAAACGCTTTATCGCATAATGTTTATTTTGGGACTGATCCTGCAGCGGTCGAAACTGCCACGACAACATCACCTGAATATAAAGGCAATCAAATCAAAACCAATGTTTCGTATCAGTTAAACGGCTTATACACAGGCGCAACCTATTACTGGCGTATTGACGAAGTATTGGCGAACAATCAGATTGAAAAAGGAAATGTATGGAGATTTCGTCCGGCACAACTCGCTTTCCCTGAAGCAGAAGGATACGGTCGATTTGCCCGCGGGGGAAGAGGCGGAAAAGTCGTAGCGGTAACTAATTTAAACGACAGCGGTCCGGGAAGTCTTCGTGAAGCCGTAACCAATGATGTGGGTCCAAGAACGATTGTTTTTAATACATCAGGAATTATTCAGCTGAGTTCGCGTTTGGTTTTGAGCCAGCCTTATGTTACAGTTGCGGGACAGACAGCGCCTGGAAAAGGAATTTGTATTCGCTCTGCTCCTTTTGGCATAACCGGAAATGATGCCATCGTTCAGAACGTAAGAGTTCGTGTCGGCGGTGGTCCAACTTACGACGGAATGGGTTTAACAGGTGCTGATAACAGCATTATGGATCATTGCTCTATAAGCTGGACAATCGATGAAGCTTTTAGTTCCCGCTCAGGAAAAAATATTACGCTGCAAAAAACTTTAATTTCAGAAGCTTTAAATGCTGCCGGACATCAAAATTATCCTGCAGGAACAGAACACGGTTATGCGGCAACAATTGGAGGAGATATTGGAAGTTTCCACCATAATTTACTGGCACATTGTTACGGTCGAAACTGGAGCCTTGGCGGCGGATTAGACGGAAATGGCGCTTATTCCGGAAAAATGGATATTACAAATAATGTCGTTTATAACTGGGGTTCCAGAACAACTGATGGCGGAACCAAAGAAGTTAATTTTGTAAACAATTATTATAAACGAGGCGCAGGATCAAAAATATTTGTCGCTTTCAATCAGCAAAATGAAGGCACAGGAACCGGAATGCAACAGTGTTATTTTAATGGAAATGTAATGCCGGGCCACTTTGACGAAAGCAATCAAACGATAGGTCGCAAAGCCTCAGGGAATACAGTTCCTTATGAAAACTTTGTAAATACACCTTTTTTCCCTTCGTATGTAACAACACAAAGTGCTAAAAACGCCTATAAAATTGTGCTTTCTGATGTAGGTTGTACGCAGCCGGTTTTTGACGATCATGACGAAAGAATTATTACTGAAACACTAAACGGAACTTATTCCATAAGAGGAAGTGTAACCAACAAACCTGGATTTCCGGACAATGAAGCAGATGTTGGCGGTTACGAATCGTATCCAACTTTAAACAGAGATGCCAATTGGGATACCGATCAGGATGGTTTGCCAAACTGGTGGGAAAATATAATCGGAACAAATATAAATTCGGCAAATGGAGATTTTTCAGATGCAAATGCTGATGCTGATTTAGATGGCTACACGAATCTTGATCAATATTTACAATGGATGTCGCTTCCGCACTATGATTCTCCAACGGGAACTAAAATAAATATTGACATTCAAAAATTGTCAAGAGGTTTTACAACTGGCGTAAGTTACAATGTATCAAATATTGTGAACGGAAATGCCCTTTTAGTATCTAATATTGTTGAATTTACTCCATCTGCAGCAGGTTTGTGTTCTTTTAATTTTACCGTAACTGACAGCGAAGGCGGAACTATGACACGTAAAGTCAACATCCTGAGCGGATCCGGAAATTTATCCGTGAATGAGGTAAACAAAGAAGCAGATAACGGATTCAAAGTCTGGCCTGTTCCTAATAACGGTTCTTTTTCTGTTTTGATGGAAAATGACGTTAATAAAGCCGAACTAAAAGTCTATGATATTTTAGGTAAAGAAGTTGTAAAACAGAATATCAGTTCAAAAACACTGGAAAATATTCATTTAAAAACTAAAGGTGTTTTTATTTTAAAAGTGACAGATCCTGACACAAAAGAAACTTTACACGTAAAAAAAATTATCGTGCAATAACATTTAGATACAGAAATGGCAACCCTAAAGTTGCCATTTCTTTTATATTCATTTGATCATTTAATTCACATCGATAGTTTCATTTTTTTGCCTCTGAAAAAAATACGTATAAATCCAAGTGATGGTAAACGAGGGAATTATATCGGTAAACGGAATTATTTCTTCCACAAAAGTCAAAATACTCGCCACCCTTCCTACTCGTCCCTTATACATTCTGCTCATTAAAAAAGCGGCAATTGGCGCCCAGATTACATCTGAAAACTCACCTAAAAGCGGAATCGAAAAAGAAATCATTCCAATACCGTCAAAAAGCAAACCTAAAAGGAGCTTTCTCATTCTATCGTCAGTTGTTACATTCAAATCCTGCATTTTTATTTGATTTAGTTATTATTCGAATTTAAAAATAAATCATCAAAATAAATTTATCTTTAACTGGTATTTGTTTCTTAATTACCACATCTTCAATTTTCAAGCCAAGTTTTAGAATTAGAATTAGAATATAGAATATAGATTTTAGAATATAGATTTCAGATCTTTGTAATTTGGAATTTAAAAAATTGGAATTTGATTACTATTAATAATCTTTGTTTCTTTGTAGAAACAGTTTCAAAATGATACAAGCAAAAAACATACATAAATTCTACGATAAACTTGAAGTTTTAAAAGGAGTTGATTTACATATTAAAAAAGGAGAAATTGTTTCAATTGTTGGAGCTTCCGGTGCAGGAAAAACTACTTTATTACAAATTTTAGGAACGCTTGACAAACCCGAACAAAATACAAATTCATCATTAACCATTAACGGAGAAAATATTTTAACGCTTCAGGATGTTGAAAAAGACAACTCAAAACAAGAGAAAACATTCAAATGGATTTGCTGGATTGGTGCTGTTTATACAGTTGCCCTTATCATTTTTACCTTCTTTTTCAAGCATATAATTTTTGATGACTTAACCAGAAATATTACGGTTGGGGCTTTAATTCTACCGCTTTTTGCACTGGCAATTTATTTGAATCTTTATTTTAGAAAAAAGAGTAAAAAAGACAAAACATTATCCACTTTCAGAAACCTAAATCTTGGTTTTATTTTTCAGTTTCATCAATTATTACCGGAATTTACAGCATTGGAAAACGTTTGTATTCCCGCTTTCATGGCCAATAAATCAAAAGCAGAAGCCGAAAAAGAAGCCAAAAAACTATTAGAATATTTAGGTTTATCACACCGAATCAATCATAAACCAAACGAACTTTCGGGCGGTGAACAACAGCGTGTGGCCGTTGCAAGGGCTTTAATCAATAAACCTGATGTTATTTTTGCAGATGAACCTTCGGGAAATCTGGACACACAATCTGCTGAAAATTTACATCAGTTATTTTTCCAGCTTCGCGACGAATTCGGACAAACATTTGTAATTGTAACCCACAACGAAGAGTTAGCCAATATGGCAGACAGAAAATTAGTTATGGTCGACGGGCAGATTAGTAATTAGGAGCTGTTTCCTGCTGTCCGCTATATCTTTTCCTTGCTAAAGAAGCAAGAAAAAGGATGCCGCTTCCATCAGGGCTAGGGCACTCAACTATTAAGAACATTCATTTTAGCATGACCCAAAAAGAACTCAAAGAATTCCTTGACGAAAAAGTCATTCAATATAACAATCAGGATTTTATAGAAAGTGATCCTGTGCAGATTCCGCATTTATTTTCTCAAAAAGAAGACATTGAAATTGCCGGTTTTTTAAGCGCTACAATCGCTTGGGGAAACCGCAAAATGATTATTAAAAACTCACACCAAATGATGGAATTAATGGGCAATACACCTTATGATTTCATCATGTCTCATTCTGAAAATGATCTGGAACGTCTGGAAAATTTCGTGCATCGCACCTTCAATGGAAAAGATTTTGGTGGTTTCATAAAAGGTTTACAGCACGTTTATCAAAATCATGGCGGCTTAGAAAATGTGTTAGCAAAAAATCAGGAAAAAGACAGTTTACAGAAAAGCATCAGCGAATTCAAAAAGATATTCTTCGAAATAGATCATTTGCCAAGAACTCAAAAGCACATTTCAGATCCTTTAAATAATTCGGCAGCAAAAAGAATCAACATGTATTTGCGCTGGATGGTGCGTCAGGATGCAAAAGGAGTCGATTTAGGAATTTGGAAAACTATTTCGCCAGCCGCTTTATCTTGTCCGCTTGACGTTCATTCCGGCAACGTAGCCCGTAAATTAGGCATTCTTTCGCGAAAGCAAAACGACGCAAAAGCATTAGCAGAACTCGATTTACAACTTCGCAAAATGGACGCAAAAGATCCTGTAAAATATGATTTTGCCTTATTTGGTTTGGGCGTTTTTGAAGGGTTTTAATTTATGTCAGGCTGAGTGGAGTCGAAGCCCGAGTTCCAATTGGAGCGCCCTTCTCCCGAAGTCTCGGGACGCTCAGGGTGACAAGCAGTGTGTTGAAAATAAGTTCGTTTTAGTTTTTTTTGACGATTGTCAGGCTGAGCGTAGTCGAAGCCCACGTCCAATTGGAGCGACCTTCTCCCAGAGTCTCGGGAAGCTCAGTGTCACACATTGCTATCAAAAACAGAAATCTAACAAAAAACCACGAATTTAACGTACATTTGCACAAAATTTAATGTAAATGAGCACTTTCGAAAAATTCAATCTTCCAAAATCAGTACAAAAAGCAATCGACGAATTAGGATTTGTTACGCCAACTCCTATTCAGGAAAAATCCTTTTCTGTGATTATGTCAGGTCGTGATATGATGGGAATTGCGCAAACTGGAACCGGGAAAACATTTGCATATTTATTGCCCCTTTTAAAATTATACAAATTTACCCCAACAAATACTCCAAAAATTGTAATTCTGGTTCCAACCCGCGAATTAGTAGTTCAGGTTGTTGAAGAAGTGGAGAAACTTACCAAATACATGTCGGTTAGTACACTTGGTATTTTTGGTGGTGTAAATATCAATACACAAAAAAAAGCCGTTTACGAAGGTGTTGATATTTTAGTGGGAACACCGGGTCGTACAATGGATTTAGCTTTGGATGCTGTAATTCGTTTTGATGAAACTCAAAAATTAGTAATTGACGAGTTTGATGAAATGCTGAATCTGGGTTTCCGTACACAATTGACAGCACTTTTGGCAATGATGAAAACCAAACGTCAGAACATTCTTTTCTCTGCAACAATGACAGATGAAGTTGATGCGGTTTTAAATGACTTTTTTGATTTTCCTGAAGAAGTAACACTTGCAGCTTCAGGAACTCCGCTTGAAAATATTACTCAAATCACCTATAATGTTCCTAATTTCAATACAAAAGTAAATCTGTTGAAACATTTATTGCAAACAAACGAAAGCATGGAACGTGTTTTGGTTTTTGTAAACAATAAAAAGATTTCAGACATGCTTCATACCCGAATTGAAGAAGATTTTGAAGGTCAGTTTGGTGTAATTCACTCGAATAAATCTCAAAATTACCGTTTGAGCACCATGGCTGAATTCCAGGAAGGAAATCTTCGCGGATTGATTACTACGGATATTATGGCGAGAGGTTTGGATATTTCGAATATCTCTCACGTTATCAACTTTGAACTTCCTGAATTTCCTGAGTTATACATGCACAGAATTGGTCGTACAGGTCGTGCAGATGCAACAGGAACTGCCATTAGTTTTATCACGCCTCGTGAAGAAGAATTTAAAGTGGAAGTGGAAGTTTTAATGAATCAGGAACTTGAAATTGCTGATTTCCCTGAGGAAGTTGAAATTTCAACTAAATTAATCGAACCTGAAAAAGACAAACAGCCGATTAAGTTTTTAATGAAAAAAGTAAAACTTGAAGGTGACGGTGCTTTTCATGATAAAGCAAAAAAGAATAAAAAAGTAAATCTTGGAGGACCTTCAAAAACCAAAAAGAAAACCCACGGTTCTGTCAATAGAAATATGTTGAAAACCAGAGATAAGAAGAGAAAAGATAAGGATAAATAGATCTTTTTAGGATCAAAGGTTCAGAGGGGCAAAGTCACAAAGGTTACATGCTGACTTTACTTTCTAAGCAAAAATAAAAAGGCTCAAAGATGAGAATTAAGTTTAATCACTTCAAACTTTACATCTTTGAGCCTTTATATTTTTCAAATAGAGGAAAACCTTTGTCACTTTGCCCCTCTGAACCTTTGAACCTTAAAAATTATATTTTCGTAAAAACAAGTCCCACCGGCGAACACAAGTCGATTTTTTTTCCGGTATCTTTAAGTTTTCCGGTTAATTTATCTCTTTTAAAAATAACAATATTGTTTGTGTATTGATGACCTACTAAAAGGTAATTTCCTGTGGGATCGATAGCAAAATCTCTTGGGCCTTTTCCTAAAGTACTTTGTTGCTCAACAAGTTCAATCTTTCCGGTTTTAAGAATTTTATAAACCGAAATATTATTAGCGTCAACGCGATCTGTCACATATAAAAACTTCCCGTCAGGAGAAATTTTAATCGCCGCAGCACCCGTTCCTCCTTTAAAATCTTTTGCAAGAATACTTGTTGCAGCAACTAATTTTAAACTTCCGGTTTTATCATAACTAAAAGTCGTTAAAGTGCCATCTAATTCCTGAACCAGATAAACAAATTTTCCGTCTTTGCTAAATGTCAAATGTCTTGGCCCGCTACCTGCTTTGACGTCAACAGTTCCTTTCAATGTCAGAACTTCGTGTTTAGCACTTGCATTGTATTTGTAAATAAAAATTTTATCCTGACCTAAGTCATTCGATAAAATGAACTTTTTATCCGGAGAAAAAACAACCATATGCACGTGTGCTTTTTCCTGACGTGCCGCATTAGGGCCTTTTCCTTCATGCTGAATCAATTGTTGCGCCTCGGTTATACTTCCGTCAGCGTTCTTCTTAAAGACAGCAATGCTTCCGCCGGAATAATTAGCTGCAATTACATTTTGAGAATCGTTTATTAAATGACATGGATCAGCGCCTAAAGAAGCATTTGAGTTCAGTAATTTAAGTTTTCCTGTTTTAGAATCGTAGTTAAACGCACTTACCATACTTTGAGTTCCATTTTCGTTTACCGCATAAATAAATTTATTATTTGCAGAAACCGACAAATAACTCGGACTCAAAACATTTTCCGAAGAATTTTTTAATTTAAAATCACCTGAATTTGCATCGAATTCATAAACATAAATCCCCTTACTGTCGCACGTATTGGTATAAGTTCCAACCAATAAGTTAAATTTATTTTGTGCCTGAGAAGTTGTAAAAGCTAAAGCCGAAAAAAACAGCATATATAATCTTTTCATAGTTTGTTCATAGTTTTTTGAATTAGCTAAAATACTGAATATTCTTATTCCGAAGTTGGTTTTTTGTTACAAATGAATTTTCAAAAGTTACATTTTTCAAACTACGCTTTGTGTTTTTAAAACATATAAATGATATAAGTGATTATGAATAAGGCTTCATTGAGTAAAAATTGAATGAACTTATATAACTTATATGGTTTAATTAATATCGCTGTCTGGTTTAAGTAAAAATTTGTATTTTTGACCAGTATCTTCGCGAAACACAAAACGTAGCGAAGTAAATCAAAGCCAGAATGCACTTTAAACAGCCCGAAATTCTATACTTTCTCTTTTTATTGATTGTTCCAATTTTGGTTCATTTATTTCAATTACGACGTTTCAAAACTTCTTATTTTACAAATGTCCGTTTCCTTAAAGAACTTGCCGTACAAACTCGAAAAAGTTCTAAAATAAAGAAAAGACTTTTACTAGCCACGCGATTATTATTGCTGACTTGTGTTATTATTGCTTTTGCACAGCCTTTTTTCGAAGCTAAAGACAGTAAAAATGCAACTAATGAAATGTATATTGTTTTAGACAATTCGTTTAGTATGCAGGCAAAAGGCAAAAAAGGGGAATTGTTAAAACGCGCCGTTCAGGAACTTTTGGAAAACACGCCAGAAGCTGCTCAGTTTTCATTGTTAACCAATACCGAAAACTTCTGGAATACTGATATTAAATCTTCAAAAGCTTCACTGCAAAATCTAAAATACAGTGCAACGCCATTTGAACTTTCGTCTATTATGGCGAAAATAAAAGCGCATAAATCGGCACATAAAAAAGATATTGTTATCATTACAGATGCTGTTGGTCTGGCCGAAAAAGATGTTAAAAACATTGATACTGAAGAGAAACCGTATTTTATAATTCCTGAAGCAGAACAAAAAAACAATGTTTCTATTGACAGCGTTTTCATCAATCAGACTTTGGAAAACTTTTACGAGCTAGGAATTAATTTATCTGCTTACGGCGAAGATTTCAAACCTGTTTCTGTGGCATTATACAATCAAAAAAAATTGATTGCGAAAACAATCCTTAATTTTGATTCGAAGAAAAAGAAAATCAATTTTACGATTCCAAAAGATGCTTTTCATGGATATGTAACCATTGAAGATAATGGCTTGGCTTATGATAATAAGCTTTATTTCAGTATTTCAAAAAATAAAAAAACAAACGTCATTAGCATTGGCGAACCTGAAAAAAGTAACTTTTTATCCAGAATTTACACTTCTGCCGAATTCAATTATAATAACTATTCAATTAGCAGTTTAGACTACAATAGTTTAGAAAAACAAAACACCATTATTTTAAACGAATTAGTTGAAATTCCGCAGGCGTTACAAACCACTTTAAAAGCATTTGTATCAAAAGGCGGAAATCTTGTTGTAATTCCGGGAGAGAAAAGTTCTATTTCGAATCTGAATTCTTTTTTGGGTAATTTCGGGAAAATTCAGTTTAAAAATCTTGAAAACAAAGACAAATTAATTACCAAAATTAACTTTGATCATCCGTTATTTTCAGGCGTTTTTGAGAATAAAATTACCAATTTTCAATATCCAAAAACAAACAGTTCATTTGAGATTTCAAGTCCGTATCCGGCGGTTTTATCTTATGAAGATCAAAGTGTATTTGTAACAGCGATTCAAAGCCCGGTTTCCGGAATTACTGTTTTTTCAGCACCAATAAATACTTCAAATTCAAACTTTCAGCAATCACCATTGATCGTTCCGCTTTTTTATAAAATGGGACAAAACAATCAAAAAACAGGTGTTAATGCCTTGACAATTGGAAACAATCAGCCTTATTTTGTGGATGTCTTATTGAGCAAAGATGCGATTTTAGAAGTAAAAGGAAATGATGATTCGTTTATTCCGATTCAGCAAATATTAAACAATAAAGTAAAACTAACATTCAACGATTTCCCTGAAACAGCCGGAAATTATAGTGTTTTTGATAAAAAAGAAGCCGTAGAAAATCTGAGTTTTAATTACAAAAGAAGTGAAAGTGATTTAAGTCAGGTAAATACAAATGTGGTTTCGGATTTTAAAACTGCTGATACGATTTCGACCATTTTTAACACCTTACAAACTGAGCGAACTGACAGTCAAATTTGGAAATGGTTTGTTATCTTTGCACTGTTATTTTTAGCATTAGAAATGGCAATTATCAAATTTGTGAAATAATTTAATAATAAATTGATTATCAGACTGATAATATTAAAACTTCAACTATGAGTAATATTAATTTAAATAAAAACAATAGCTCTTCAAATGAAGATATTCTCATTGAAAATGAAGATTTAGGAATTGAAATTCCTTTAAAACCATATGATCCAAACAAAATAAAAATTGACCACCAAAACATCAATTTAGGATCTATAATTGATAATTTGATACATAATGAAATAGACTTAAATCCTGATTTTCAAAGAGAAGGTGATTTATGGCATGATGCAAAAAAAAGCCAATTAATTGAATCAATTTTGTTAGGACTACCTCTTCCTTCTTTTTATTTTAGTGAAGAAGAGAATTCAAAAGCATGGCAAGTTGTTGATGGATTGCAAAGACTATCAACTTTTAAATCTTTCATTGTTGACAAAAAATTAAAACTACAAGGATTCGAATTTTTAAAAGGTTATAACGACAAAACTTACGATGACTTATCAAGGGAAGATGTCAGGAAAATTAGTGCTTTTAAAGTAAATGTTTACATAATTGATAAACAAACTCCTAAAAATGTAAAATTTCTAATTTTTAAAAAAGTTAATACCGCAGGATTAATCTTGACATCACAAGAAATGCGTCACGCTTTGAATCAAGGACTACCGACAAAATTCCTAAAAGAACTAGCTGATTTAGAGGAATTTAAAAAAGCTACTGATTACAAAATACCTTCCAAAAGACAAGAAGATAGAGATTTTACAAATAGATTTGTCGCATTTTATTTATTAAACGGAAATTTAGATCATTATGATGGAACCCTAGATGAATTTCTTAATAATGGTATGGGAAAAATTGCTGAATTAACACAAGAAGAAATTATTAAATTGAAAGAAAATTTTAAATGTGCTATGCAATTATCTTATGACATATTTGGAAATGATGCTTTTCGAAAAAGATTTGATTATAATGATGTTAGAAAACCTATAACTAAAGCATTATTTGATACTATAAGTGTAAATTTTGCATGGCTTTCGGATTCACAAAGAAAAGAATTACTTATGAGAAAAGACGTACTTAAAACAAAACTAATTAACTCTTTTAGAGGTGATGAATCTTTTTTTCGGGCTATATCGACTGGTACTGCAACTCCATCAAGTGTCAAAATTAGATTTTCAAAAATAAAATTAATCATCCAAAATACTTTAAAAAATGATTAATACACTAACAATAGAAAACTTTAAATCCCACTCAAGTACAACTTTAAATCTTTCAAACATAAATATTTTGACAGGTTTGAATGGAATGGGAAAATCTTCTATCATACAAGCACTTCTACTATTAAGACAATCCAACAAATTAAATAAAGGTTTGGAATTAAATGGGGAATTATGCTCTATAGGTGTTGTTGAAGACGCTGTGTATCAATCTGCCGACGAAGATTATATAAAATTTTCAATTGAAGATGAACTAGGTAAATTTACATGGAAATTTCTAGCAAACCCGACAAATATCAACGATACTTTCTTAAGTACACTGAAAGATTCTTTATTACCGAATGACTATAGCTCCATTAATTTATTTAATAATAATTTTCAATACATAAGTGCCTTCAGAAATGGCCCAACAGATGATTATATAAAAAATACTTCCGCTGTAGAACATGAAAATCAAATTTCAAAAAATGAAGGTAGATGTGAATTCGTTGTACATTATTTGGATTTTTTTGGGAAAACATTAATTAACCAATCCTTAAAAAAAAATATTGAAGACGATGCTACACTTATATATCAAGTAAAACAATGGATGAGAGAAATAAGTCCTAACATAAATATAAACATAAAGCCATCTGGTTTAAACTATAAAATTGATTATAGTTTTGACAGAGGAGAAGGACAAACTCCGACACTTGATTTTAAGGCAAAAAATATTGGTTTTGGAATTTCTTATGTACTTCCGATTATAGTTGCTTCATTGCATGCTCCAAAAGGAAGTATCGTAATTATAGAAAATCCTGAAGCTCATATTCATCCAGGTGCACAAGCGAAATTAATGGAACTAATTTGTAAATCTGCTAAAAACGGAGTGCAATTCATTATAGAAACCCATAGTGATCATATAATAAATGGTCTTTTGGTAGCTACAAAAAACAATATTATTTCAATTGAAGATAGTTCAGTATATTATTTTGATAGAGATGAAAAAAAACATGCTACAAAAGCAATTCATCTACCAGTCCTTAAAGGTGGTAAAATCCAGAGACCACCAAAAGGTTTTTTTGATCAATTGGATTTAGATATGAATACATTAATGGGATTTTAAACATGAGTAAAGTTAATATTTTTATTTTATTACCTGAAAAAAAACCATCTTTCAATTGGATCAATAGCATTGATATACTTATTGAAGAACTTAACATACAAGGTTATTTGAAAAATTTAGACAAATACAAAAAATCTATTAAGCATGAAAAATATGATGGTTTTTTTGATAAAAAAGCATTACTTGAATTAGTAACTCAAATTAAAATCTTAGAAGATTCATATCCCCAACCTACATTAAGAACTTTACAAATTCTTTTTTCAGATTTTTTTGACTGGAGAGAAGATTGTAGTAGTTCAAACGAAAATAATTATTCTATTTTTAGTTCTTCAATAACCGATAATACTTTTTGTGAAGTAGCGCAAAGAAAACATAATAATATTAGTCAAAATTTTGCATTTTTAAATCATCAAGCTATTACTATTAAAAATAAAATAAATATACTTTTAAATACCACAGAGAGAGATTTTAAAATATTAGATAATGATAGTGAATTAATTGCTTATTTTTGTGAAAATCGTATTCCAGCGAGAAATTTTCAAGCTATACCGAAGCATAATATTCCAAGACCGATTAGAAGAAGAGGAGAGTTAATAAGCCCTTTTTATGGTGATAAAAAAAATGCTACCGAAATATTAAAAACAGCAATTGGCGTGAATTCAAAAGAACTTTTTGGTTATGACAAATCAAAAAAAATGGTAATTATTTTCAAATATGAAAATGATACGCCTCAAAATCAATTTCATGGTTACCATGTTGAAATAGAATCTGATGAAATTCCAAATGAAATAAGAAAAATACTTAAAAAATCGATCACAAATTAATAGTTGAAAAACATGAAAATAATCATCAGAAGCGCCAAAATTATCGATTCAAAAAGTCCGTTTCATAACCAGACTGTTGATCTTTTAATTGCAGATGGTTTAATTGAAAAAATAGGAACTTCAATTCTTGATATTGAGGATACAACGGAAGTAAAATTGGACAATCTTCATCTTTCGCAAGGTTGGTTCGACAGCAGCGTTTCGTTTGGAGAACCAGGCTATGAAGACAGGGAAACTATTGCAAACGGGCTTCAGGTTGCGGCAAAAAGCGGTTTTACAGGCATTGCTTTACAACCTAACTCATACCCGGTTATAGATAATCAGGCACAAGTAAATTTTGTAAAAAACAAAGCAAATGGTTTCGCTACAGAACTTTTTCCAATTGGTGCTTTAACCAAATCAAGCGAAGGAAAAGATATGGCCGAATTGTTTGATATGAAAAAATCCGGAGCAATCGCTTTTGGAGATTATAATAAAAGTATCGACAATGCGAATTTACTAAAAATTGCGCTGCAATATGTACAGGATTTTGATGGTTTGGTAATCACTTATTCTCAAGATCCAAATATAAAAGGAAACGGTGTTGCCAATGAAGGAATCGTTTCGACAAGATTAGGTTTAAAAGGAATTCCGAATCTTGCTGAAGAATTGCAAATCTCAAGAAACTTGTTTTTATTAGAATATACCGGAGGAAAACTTCACATTCCAACCATTTCTACGGCAAAATCAGTTGAATTAATTAAAGAAGCTAAAGCAAAAGGTTTACAAGTGACTTGCAGTGTTGCTGTTCATCATTTAGTTTTAACCGATGAAAAACTGGAAGGTTTTGATACGCGTTTTAAAGTGACGCCGCCATTGCGAACTGAAGCCGACAGACAAGCGCTTATAAAAGCTGTTCTTGACGGAACAATTGATATCATAACTTCAGACCACAACCCAATTGATATTGAATTCAAAAAAATGGAATTTGATACGGCTAAAAACGGAACTATTGGCTTAGAAAGTGCTTTTGGAGCGTTATTAACTGTTTTGCCCCTTGAAATTATAATCGAAAAATTAACTTTAGGAAAAGCTATTTTCGGAATCGAAAATAACTCCATCGCCGAAGGTTCAAAAGCTAACTTTACTTTCTTTAACCCGGAAGGAACATCTACTTTTAAGAAAGAAAATATTCTTTCAAAATCTAAAAATTCTGCTTTTTTAGGAACTGAAATCAAAGGTTCTGTGTACGGAATTTTAAATCAAAACCAACTTGTTATCTCTAAATAATTACAATGAATAATAATTCAATCGAAGAGGGAAAATCAATTGCCATTACCAGTTATATCTTAATTATCGGGGTTTTAATTGCCATGTCAATGAACTCTGAAAATAAAAATACTTTTGCTTCTTTTCATATTCGTCAGGCTTTAGGATTATCGCTTACGTTTATTTCTTTCGGAGCAATCATCAGTAATTTTGACAGCTTTTTTATCACATTTCCTATGTGGATTTGCATTTCAATATTATGGACTTACGGAATTTTTAGCGCCATTCAAGGCCAGATGAGACCAATTCCTTTAGTTGGAAATCTATTTCAGAAATGGTTTAAATCTATCGGATAAATTAAATTTCAATAGTTAAATTCCAAATTCCAAAAAAAAAGAAGTTCGTTAAAATCAGCGTTTTCGATTTAGTGAATCTGTTTTATCAGCGTATAAATTTGAAAACGGATAACGCTGATTTGCAAGCAAAAACGCGGATAAAAACAGATTTTTTTATATTTATATTAAATAACAATTCCAAATATCTCATCCTTCTCCTGAAAACTGAGACTGAGACTGAAAACTAAAAAAAATGAATCTATCTTTAGAATATAAAATACAAGAACCAAAAGTAATTTTAGATAAAAATCCGGTTTTGCTTTTGTTACACGGATATGGCAGTAATGAAGCTGACTTGTTCTCGTTTGCAACTGAACTTCCTGATAACTATTATATTATTTCAGCAAGAGCGCCTTATGATTTACAATACGGAGCTTATGCGTGGTATGCAATCAATTTTGATGCTGACCAGAATAAATTTTCTGACAATGAACAAGCTAAAACTTCACGAGATGCAATTGCTAAATTCATTGATGAATTAGTTGCTAATTATCCAATTGATGCCAATAAGGTGACTTTAGTTGGTTTTAGTCAGGGTTCAATTTTAAGTTATTCCGTTGCACTTTCATATCCTGAAAAAGTTCAGAGAGTTGTAGCAATGAGCGGTTATTTTAATGAAGAAATAATCAAGGAAGGTTTTGAGAAAAACGACTTCAAAAACTTAAAAATATTTGCTTCTCACGGAACTGTCGATCAGGTTATTCCAATTGATTGGGCGAGAAAAACACCTGCCATTTTAGAGAATTTAAACATTCCGGTTACTTATAAAGAATATCCTGTAGGACACGGCGTGGCACCACAGAATTTCTTTGATTTTAAGAATTGGCTGGCTGAGTAACTTTTAGTCACAGTTTTTAGTCACAGTTTTCAGTTATTTAAATCCTTACAATGAGTAATTTTCCAGCTATATTAACTGACGAAAAAATAAAAGACAGTAACAAAGATTTTAGAAATGCACTATTTTCTCTAGATAAAAATACTATCGATAAAGATAATTTCCTTCACTTAACAAGGATTTATTCTGCTACAAAACAATTAGACATTAAAAATAAAATTTTAAGGTTATTATATGATTTTGAGTTTCCGGAATTAAAGGAATTCTTTAATACTGCATACAAAAAGGAAAGATATCTGGACATGAAAATCTATGCTTTGCGTGGACTATCAACATTTGTAGAGGAAAAAGAGATTGAAAAACTATTACAGAAATTCAATCAGACATTATCCAAAAGACAAGAAACCACTCCTTATAATTATCAGGAATATGAACTTTTAAGAGGACAAAATTCTTTGCCTTATTTAGTTAAGAAATATAATTACAATTGTTTTAATACAACTTTAGATCAGGTCAATGCACAATATAATGCAATGCCAGACGCGTTTAAAGGACATTTTACTATAGATGAAAATGGTGAATTTGTATCATTGAGAGATTCTGAAGAAATTTCAAGAATGATTAAAGATTTTTTTAATAGTTAAACAAATATAAAGTAGGTTTTTACTTATATTTGTTTAAAATTGTTCTTTTGTAATTATACTTTAATTTTGTAAAATGAAAACTTCAACCATTTATTATATCGACAAACCATCTGATCGTCTTTTGGAGAATCTAAGAAATTTACTTAAAGCTAAAGAGGAAAATAAAAAACAGATGCGTTCTGATTGGACAAAATATTTTCAAGAGAATGATTAATAAAACTTTTAAGAAAATGAAAACATATACTTTAGATGAAGTAATTGATAAATTGATTGGTGAAATTGGAACATCAAATAGAGATAAATTTGAATATGACCTGGAAATATACTTAGAAACTCAATCAAATTCAAACTTAAATTTCAAATGAATTAAACAATCGCAGTTTACAGTGCTAACCGAGACTGAAAACTGCGACTGTATACTGTATACTTTTACTGTCCTGTATAAATAATCTTCCCGTTTTTCTTTAAAACATAACCTTTCCAGGGAATTAACTGATAATCACCTTTAGTCCAGGAATCACCTTCCGATTTTCTTTCTAAAATAATCGATTCTTTTTGAGTGTCGAGAAAAAGCTCGGCTTTGTTTCCTTCGAAGACAACATATGCGGCAGTCGTATAAGTTTTTCCATCTTCAACATGAGACAACTGTGTGCCTTCAAAAATTCGGATACAATCATTTTTAATAACTGACCATCTAGAACCCGTAGAAGCTTTACAGCCGTGGCTGTCAACATCTCCGCCAACCATCATTTTTTCCGGTTTTGTTTCGTTTGTCGTTTTCGTTTCCTGTGTATTTTTTGTACTGCAGGAAACTGAAAGACCTATAATAACTGAGAATAAAAATATCTTTTTCATTTGTCCTATTTTTTACAAATATAGGAAAATTCTTTATTATTTTTGATATAACAATGATTGATTTGTTTCGAAAGAGATGCTTTCATCATCACTAACAAAGTATTTCAGTAAGGCTTCTCCCCATAATTCTCCGTTACTGAAATCAACAATAATCCATCTGTGGTTTAAGATTTTTACTTTGTTGATGATGAATTTCTTACCATCAATCATGTCTTGTCCTGTATAAGGATTTCCTTTTGGATTTGAGTTTAGGTCTAATAATTTTTCTGTAACAATTGGAATCAATTTTTCGTATAAAATTACTTTCCCTCCGGAAGCACTGTTATCAAAATAATTCTGGGCATTTTCATTGTGTGCCAAAGAAAAATAATCTGCTTCGGCTAATTGGCCTGACACCAAATTAATACTGTCTCTCAGCTTTTTTGTAGTTTTCTCATATCTTTCTTCACCAAATTTTACTTCGCGGCTGTAAAACATATAAGTAAAAATATTCATTAATATCGCAAGGATAAAAAGGTAAAGCATTAAGGATTTTTTCATTTTTGTAATATAATTAAATTGTAATTTCTAAGTTGTCATAAGCCAGGAAAACGTTTTTTGGCAGTTGTTTCTGTACTTCTTCATGAAATCCTAAAACGTGGCTAATATGCGTTAAATAAGCAACTTCCGGCTTAACGAGATTGATAAAATCAAGTGCTTCCTGCAAATTAAAATGAGTATCGTGAGGTTCTACGCGTAAGGCATTTACGACCAGAACTTTCAAATTCTGCAGTTTTTTAATTTCATCTTCATGAATGGTTTTCACATCTGTCAAATAGGCAAAATCATCGATTCTGTATCCAAAAACCTGTAATTCTCCGTGCATAACATTTACGGGAATAGCCATTTTATCACCAACAGCAAAAGGTTTGTTATTGACAACTTCGATGGTTTTTACGCTTGGTGCGCCGGGATATTTATTTACGGTTTCGAAAACATAATCAAAACGGCGTTTTAGATTATCAATAACGCGCTGATGGGCGTAAACCGGAATTTCGCCCTGCCTGAAATTAAACGGACGAATATCATCCAGACCTGCCGTATGATCTGCGTGTTCGTGTGTGAATAAAATAGCATCGAGATGCCTGCAGCCGCAGGAAAGCATTTGCTGCCTGAAATCAGGTCCGCAATCTATGACATACGAATGATTGTCCCATGTAATCCAGATGGATACGCGGAGCCTTTTGTCCTTAGCATCAGTGCTTTTGCAAACAGGATGATCGATTCCAATGATTGGAATACCCTGAGAAGTGCCAGTACCTAAAAAATAGATCTTCAATTGAACTTGTTTTTTTTACAAAAATAGGGATTATTTCTCTTTCATTAGAAGCCTAATTTACTAACTTTGTAACAAATCTATTTAAAATAAAATGGGTACAGAAATAAAACTAAAGGGTGACAAGGTCATCGAACAGATTCCTTCTATAAAAGACAAAGCGTTACGCATTAATTTAAACGAGAATATTTACGGAACATTTGCTGAAATTGGCGCTGGACAGGAAACTGTAAGACATTTTTTCAGATCCGGAGGTTCATCGGGAACTATTGCAAAAGCAATGTCTGCCTATGATAAAGATTTTAGTGATGCCGTTTATGGTATCGAAGGCGACGGCCGCTACGTAACAGAAAACCGACTCAAAAAAATGTTAACCTTTGAAGGTGAACTTATCGAAGAACGTTTGAGCCGCGAAAAACACCCAAATAAACTTTTCTTTAGTTACGCCAATACGGTTGCCACAATAGATTTTGCCAAACAATTTAAAGGTCACGGATGGGTTGGAATCAGATACCAGATTGAACCTGACGAAGCTTATAACGAAATTATTCTGCACATTCGTTTTAAAGAAACAGATGCAAGACTACAACAGGAAACACTGGGAATTTTAGGTGTAAACTTAATTTACGGTGCTTTTTACAAATACAACGATCCAAAACGATTACTTCGTTATTTATACGATCACTTAGACAAAGATCAATTAGAGATCGACACCATCAACTTTTCAGGACCTCGTTTTGCAGATGTTGATAACCGTTTAATGAGTTTACAGCTGGTTAAAAACGGAATGACGGATGCCGTAATGTTTAATCCTGAAGGAAAAAATGTTTTACCGGCTGCTGTTTTATACAAAAAGAACCTTCTTGCTTTTAGAGGAAGTTTTCGTCCGGTTACGAATGTTAACCTTGACATGTATGAGAAGTCATTAAAAATGTTTCTTGAAGAAAACAAGGTCGAAAAAGACAATACTTTGGTAGTTTTTGAAATTACACTTTCGAATTTACGTTCGGATGGTGAAATTGATGAGCGTGATTTTATGGACAGAGCCGAATTGCTTTGTTCACTAGGTCAAACCGTTATGATTTCTAATTTCCAGGAATATTATAAAGTAGTAGAATATTTTTCTAATTATACAAAAGCCAGAATGGGATTGGCGATGGGTGTTAACAATTTAGTTGACATTTTTGATGAGAAATACTACCGTCATTTAAGTGGTGGTATCCTGGAAGCTTTTGGAAAGTTATTTTACCGAGACATGAAAGTTTTCTTATATCCTATGCTTGGAGATAATGGTGAAATTATTACTTCTGAGAATTTAAAAGTTCATCCTAGAATGAAGGAATTGTACAAATTCTTTAAATTTAACGGCAAAGTGGTTGACATTAAAGATTACAATCCTGAAATATTAAATGTATTCTCTCGCGAAGTATTGAAAATGATTGGTCAGGGAAAATCGGGCTGGGAACCAATGCTTCCGTCAGGAGTTGCAGAAATTATAAAAGAACACCACCTTTTTGGATATCATCCGGAAAAGGAATTGGAACAGAATGCTTAAAAAAAAGTCCCTTAATTGGGACTTTTTTTTGTTTTGATGCTAAAAATCTATTTAATCTTTGTAATCTGTCGCAAAAAGAACGCGGATAACGCTGATTCGCTTTGCGAAAACGCTGATATTAACGGATTTTTTCAAATGAGTAAACGTGTGTCAGGCTGAGCGTAGTCGAAGCCCTTTTGCATGACGCCCTTCGACTTCGCTCAGGGTGACAATCACTTTTAGATAACAATTGTTTTTACAAAGATTACTTCAAAATCTGTGCTGCGTGTTCTTTTGTTTTTACTTTTTCGATTACCTCATCGATGACGCCGTTTTCATTGATTACGAAAGTAGTTCTGTGGATTCCGTCGTATTCTTTTCCCATGAATTTCTTTGGTCCCCAAACGCCAAATGCATTGATTACAGATTTGTCTTCGTCTGCCAATAATGGAAAAGGAAATTCGTATTTGTCTTTGAATTTTAATTGTGCTTTCTGACTATCGGCACTTACTCCTAATAGCTCGTAATTATTTGCTTTAAAGCGCTCAAAATTGTCTCTTAAGTCACAAGCTTCAGCAGTACAGCCTGGCGTACTTGCTTTTGGATAAAAGAAAACTACCAGTTTTTTTCCGGCGTAATCTGCCAGTTTATGTGTTTTTCCGTCCTGATCTACGCCTGAGAAATTTGGAGCTTTATCGCCTGCTTTTAATGTTGTCATATTTTTTTATTTTAGATTTTAGAGTACAGATTATAGATTATAGATTATAGATTGTAGATTGTAGATTGTAGATTGTAGACTATAGATTATATCTTTAAAATAATTCATAATTCATTTTTTTTTGCCCCGGATTGCAGTGAAAACCCCGGAGTTGTGGCAGTTTGCATTTTTTTGTATTTAAAAAGCGACCAGCGGAAGCTCTTTTAAATGCTTAAAAATGTTACTGGCGCAATGAGGAGTTGTAACGGAAAGCCGGATTAGGCACATGATGAAAATTGTGCTATTTTTACAGGATTAAAAATACGGAAATGAATAAAGAAGCCCGCGTACAATTTGTTATAAATACGTTAAAAGAACTCTACCCTACTATACCTATTCCGCTTGATCATAAGGATCCATATACTTTGTTAATTGCTGTTTTGCTTTCGGCGCAATGCACGGATGTTCGTGTAAACCAGATTACACCTTTGCTTTTTGCGAAAGCTGATAATCCGTATGATATGGTTAAAATGTCGGTGGAAGAAATTAAGGATATTATTCGTCCTTGCGGATTGTCGCCAATGAAATCAAAAGGAATTCATGGTTTATCTGAAATTTTGATTGACAAATATAATGGTGAAGTTCCGCAGAGTTTTGAGGCGCTGGAATCTTTGCCTGCTGTGGGACATAAAACGGCAAGTGTAGTGATGTCGCAGGCTTTTGGTGTTCCTGCTTTTCCGGTTGATACACACATTCACAGATTGATGTACAGATGGAATCTTTCGAATGGAAAAAATGTGGTTCAGACTGAAAAAGATGCGAAACGTTTGTTTCCGAAAGAAACCTGGAACGATTTGCATTTGCAGATTATTTGGTACGGACGTGAATATTCTCCTGCACGAGGCTGGAGTTTAGAAAAAGATATTATTACCAGAACTATTGGTAAAAAATCGGTAATAGAAGAAGCTGCTAAAAAGAAAATCTAGCAGATTATTCATTCTCTAATCAAAATTAAACACGAATTTCACTAATTTGGACAAATTCTATTTATTAAGCTAGTTTGTGAAATTCGTGTTTATCTTATTTACTGACTGCTTTTTAGAGCGTTGTATTCATTTGTCATATCGAGTGATCTGTAAATTCCTAAAAGTGATTTATAAGCATCTTCATTTTTAGGTTCGATAACCAACGCTTTTTTCAGATATGGAATGGCGCTTCTTACGATTTCGTCTTTTTGCGCATCTAATTTATCGTATTCTTTCATTTCGGCAGGAGTGTTTCCCAGTGCAGCCATTTGATCGACTATTACTTTCTTCAATTGTATTTTGACATACGCGAGGTTTATGTAGCAATCAATGCAGTTTTGATTCAATTGCAATCCTTCTTCATAATATTTATCGGCGTTTGTGTAATCTTTTGTCTCCATATAGGAAAAAGCCAGGGAATTTAAAACTTCTTCTTTCTTTGAAGGCGGCCATACATCTCTTGGTTTTTCAAATAATCCGGCAGCGATATTAGACTCTCTTGCACTTCTGGAAATAAAAGATTCTTCTAATTTTGTCTTTTTGTTGGTTGCATAAAACATTATTCCTTTTCCGGTATAATTTATTTTTTTCAGCCTTTCGTAATATTTTATTGCAGAAGGATAATCTTTGCCCGCTAATGAAGCAGAAGCTGCATTGAGTAGGTTTAGCGTATCTTTTTTATCAAATTGATATACTTCGTAACTTTTGTCTGCGCTTTCTTTGAATTTTCCTGCCTTAAAATCAGTATAAGCGCCGTCTACAAGTTTAAATTTCATTTCTTTTAAAGCTAAGTTGGCCTTAAAAGCATATTTATAATTACGGGAATCATTTTCGTATAAAAGTACATCCTGATAGGCACCTGAAGCAATAGCAAAATTGGCTGCTGCATCTATATTTTTGGTTGCCAAATCTTTATACACATTTCCTTTTGTAAAAAAGAAATCAGATTTTACTTCGTCAGGTGCATTAATAACAAGGTATTCTACTTTTTTTAAAATCGCACATGCTTCTTCGGATTTTCCTTTTTCAAAATAAGACTGTGCTTCTTTTATTTCCTCTTTTTGGGCAAATGCCGTGTAATTTACCAATAAGAGAATTGATAGTATTTTAAGGTTGTTTTTCATTTTTGGTTGGTTTGGTTTGATTGCTAAATAGATCTGATGGTTTTTTATGAAAATTTCATATAACCGTTTTGGGGCAAATACTTATAATACAGCATAAAAAGTTTTATGCCTTGGTATTATGATTCACAACAAACGAAACTAAATAAAGTAGTGTAGTTTTTCTTCATAAATTATTTGATTTGGTTAAACATTTTTTCCTTGACATGATCAATTTGATTTTTTTGAACACTACGAGCATTTTAATACGAAAAATTGCCCGATAAAGCATTTTGATTGAATAAAAAAATACTTTTTAACTAAAATAAAACAAATATTGAATAAATCAACAAAAATTACCCAAAATATCAAATTTTAACAGAAGGAAAGAGAATTATAAACAAAAACTCACAAATATTACGATTCAAAATTTAAACGTAAAGATCAGAAGAAAAAATAAAAAAACTCACTAATCTGTATTTACATACAAATAGTGAGCTTTCAACCAAAACGACCATTTGGTTTTCTTTTTAAAAACATCCGACCAAAGCAGTGGGCTGTTTAATTAGCTATGATCTCAAAACTTTTATCTTCAATTTTGACTACTGTCAATGCCTGAGAATAATTAAGTAAAAAAGAAACAACTTCTTTTTTAGGTTTTAAGTCTTTTGAAGCTAATGCTTTTTTAGAGTAAATTTTCGCCATACTATGAAATGTTTTATTACAGTATAACGGGCTAAAACTCAAAATAGTATTAGTTGGTTAAAATAATTTGATGTTTGTCAATTATTTTTCTTAAATTCATTAGTGCATAACGCATTCTTCCCAATGCTGTATTGATGCTTACACCGGTAAGTTCTGAGATTTCTTTGAAGCTCATATCCTGATACATACGCATCACAAGAACTTCTTTTTGGTCTTCCGGAAGCTCTTCTATTATCTTTTTTAGATCCACCTCAACCTGGTCAAAAATCATTTTGTTTTCGATGGTTAAAGAATCATCAGACATTACAGAAAAGATAGAAAATTCTTCTGTTTCCCTGTACATTGGCATTTTTTTGGTCTTGCGAAAATGATCGACAATAAGATTGTGTGAAATACGCATTACCCAAGGTAAAAATTTACCTTCTTCATTATAGGAATTGGATTTTAAAGTTTTAATAACTTTTATAAATGTATCTTGGAAAATATCATTTGAAATATCTCTATCAGCTATCTTAGAATATATAAATCCATATATCTTAGACTCATGCCTTTTTATCAATGTCGCAAGGGCATTTTCATTGCCTTCGACATAGTTTTTTACTAATAGAGCGTCTGGAATATGCAGATCAGCCATAATACTACTTTTTAGTTTCTGTTTAAAATTTTAAGTAATTTTTCTAAAAGTAGTTTTATTGAATAGGCCTATCTAATTTGTGTTAATATTGAGTCCAAATTTAACAAATAATTTATTTAAAAAGCAAATGATTGGAGTAATAATTAATAATAAAATTACAAATAATATACATTAAAATTAATCTTTGATGTGAAAGTGCTCAAAAATATCAAAAAATTAGAATGTTTTAACAAATAAAAAATAGAGACTAAAATAACTTAAACATCTTATTTTAAGTAAGTTACATCTCTATTTTTAGTAGTATTTATATTACTTTAATTATTATTCGTAGACCCTTACATAATCTATATAATACTTTTGAGGCAGTATAGAATCATCTACAGCAGGTCCTCCAAAGTTGCCTCCAATGGCTAAATTTACAATTATATAAAAAGGTTTACTGAATGGCCAAACGTCTTCATTTTTCACTTCCGGGTTGAATGTATAAACGAGTGTTGTATCTACAAAAAAATCAATTTTATCTTTTGTCCACTCGATGGCATAAACGTGATATCCTTCTTCTATGTTAGGAAATTCTGTTCTTTTTGTATTGATTGTATTTCCGTGACTGTCTTGTGTATGCAATGTGGTATAGACCATATGAGGATCTCGCCCTATATATTCTAAAATATCAATTTCGCCTGTTTTTGGCCATTTTACTTCATCAATATTAGCGCCCAGCATCCAGAAAGCCGGCCATAATCCGTGTCCAACCGGTAATTTTGCTCTTGCTTCGATACGACCGTACAGAAACTCTTTTTTGTCTTTTGTAGTAATTTTGGTCGATGTATATTTATCTCCTTCTTTTCTGGCTTCGATCACTAAATTTCCGTCTTTGATTTTGTGATTGGTTTTGGTATAAATTTGTCTTTCATTATTTCCATAACCACATAAATCAGGACAACCATCTCCCAGTTCGAAATTCCAAAGGGTTTCATTTATTTTCTTTTTATTGAAATTTTCTTCCCAGATTAATTTTCTTCCCGATTGTTGTGCGAGGCAAAAACTACTGATCATAAATAGTAATACTACTTTTTTCATGCTGTTCTTTTTAAATTACAAAATTAAGAAGGCCAGCCTAAACTGACCTTCTTATTTCATTCTTACTAATTAATTATTCTATTGAAAAACTTTCACATAATCAATCTCCATTGTCGATTGTGTAAAGGCCGGATCAATAGCACCGCCCAGGTTTCCTCCCATTGCAACATTCAATATTAAGAAAAAGTCGCTATTGAACGGAAGAGTGGCATCATTGGCAACTTTATGAATTTGTACATCATCCACATAAGTTGTTACTGATTTTGGACTCCAGATTGCTTTATAAACATGGAATTCTGTTGAAACATTTGGTATCGTTTTAGAACCTGTATTTCCGCCGCCGCCAAAATGTCCGGGATAATGCAGCGTACTCAAAATCACGTTTTGATTGTTGCCAACATGCTCCATAATATCAATTTCTCCGCATGCCGGCCACGGTTTAGCTAGAAAATTTGATCCGAGCATCCAAATGGCCGGCCATGTTCCTTTACCAATTGGCAATTTGGCACGAATCTCTATTTTTCCGTATGTAAATTTAAATTTACCGTCTGTTTTTAGTCTTGCCGACGAATAATCTGTGCCGCCTGAAGCTTCTTTTTTAGCGGTAATTTTTAAGCTTCCGCCCTGAACTATTACATTTGATGCAGCCTGAGTATAATTTTGTTTTTCATTATTTCCCCAGCCATCATTGTTAGGTCCTTTTCCTAAATCATAATTCCATTTTGTTGCGTCTGGCGCTCCATCAGTATTAAATTCATCTGACCATACAAGATTGGTATAATCTACTTCAGGACCCGTATTCTGAACTGGTTTGGTAGTAGTAAAAGTATGGTACCATGCCAATGATGCATCACCGCCCATTACTGCTCTAACGACCATTCTGTTGGCTGTTATGGATATAATTTCGTATGAACTCTGACCAATATAATACCCCATAAAACCTCCGTCAGAAAAGTTTAACATCGTTCCGCGAGTTTGCTTAGCGTGCTCTTTATTTTTTGTCACAACTGATTCTGAAGGACTTAACGAAACTGTTTTTACTCCGCTAACATCATAACTCAAACAAGTATCATTACTTGGACTTCCTCCTCCTGCTACATTTGCAAAAGCTTTATTAAAGAAAGTTGCACCGCCATTATCCAACTGGTATTTTAACTGATCTCCGTCAAGAGAGAAAGTCAACACGTTATCATACAAACAGCTGCTTGTAGGTGAAGCTGCTTTTTCAAAAGCTCCAGCCTGATAATGGTTTGGATAAAAGTTTTTAGTTTCATCGCTATCATTTTGCCCTACACCTAAGTGTCCAGGTTCTGAAGCTGACCAGTACCATTTTTTTGAAGTTCCGCCAGTTAAAAACTGAACAGCTTCATCATCGCTGAAATTACTTAAAACCTCAACATCAATTGTAGTATTGGATGCCACTCCTCCTCTGCCTGTTGCAGTAAGGGTTACCGTGTAAGTATTTAACCCCGTTTTGGTAAAACGCTTTGTGAATTTACCGGTTGGCGAATTCTCAGCAGTACCGTCGCTAAATGTGTATTTATATGAAATAGCATTATCTGCCGTACCCACTAATTTTACTAGTCCTGAACCGTCTCCGTAAGGTGCATCGGCTGTTTTCCCCACAATTTCAAAAGTTACCTTAAGATTTGCCGGTGTATCTATTGACCCAAATGTGAAATCATCTTTCTGACAACCCGCCATAAGAAGAATCGTAAATAAGGCTACTATCTTTATGATTATTTTTTTGTTCATGATTTCTTCTTTTAATTGGATTGTTTTATGTCATCAAAGTAAAAAGTTTCTCCCGATCCGTTTACTCCAAAATCTGGGAATAAAATTACTCTGTCGTATTTTATACTTGTACTAAAGCCCGGTGCAGTGGTTAGATCATATATTAATGTCTGCCATGCATTGGCTACTGTTGTTTTGGCACTCACTTCAATTGCTACAGTTGGATTCCCGTTCCCGTCTTTTGGAGACGTTGAAAGTTCCATTTTATATAAAATAGCAGTACCTACTCTTGGCGACCATACATTTATTTTTACAGTCGTTCCTTTTGTGTAATCCAGCGTGTTTTCTAAATTTAAGCTTGCTCCGCCCCAAACTTCTGCGCCTGCTTTTTTGTCTAATTTCAACACTTTATCAGATACATTAAGTCCGGTTTTAGATGGATTTGCAGTAATCGCAGCATCTACATTACCAAAGCCACCCCAAGCGTACGTTAGAGTAGAAGATTCAAAATCAAGCGGCAATTTAATAGATTCTCCCGCTGCTTTATAGAAATAAATATTATCGATAAATACATTTTTACCTGCTGGAATTCCAACTAATTTTAATTGAAAAATATCAGCAACTGTTAATCCCTGGCTTGTGTATGCAGAAATCGGAATATCAATACTGGTCCACTGATTTGCTGTAAGGTCTTTTGCTACAGGTCTTTCATCAGGTCCCGGTTTGATTAAAGATATTTCAATTTTTGGTAAATCTGCTGTCCAGACATCCATGTGAATAAATTCCATACCTGAAACATCTATTGAAGAAGCCAATCCAATTCCCTGATAATTCAGGTTATTATAATTCAGCATTTTATCTCCGGCTAAAACAAATTCTGTCAAAGTCGTGGATTGTCCCCAATTTGGATAAAAATCAGTTCCCGTAAGATCCGTGTATTTAGCACTGAAAATAGAAATCACATCTCCAGCCTGTCTGTTTGGCTGTGTTGGCGCCGATGTCGTTGGATTAAGAACTAATTTGGCTGTAATTTCAATTAATTTTTCTGTCGTTTTAATCGCAGCACTTTTAGAAACCACACGAATAGTATACACTCCTGCTTCCTGATACGTATATGAAATTGATTCGCCATTGTTTGCCGAAACCGGATCCGTTTTTCCTGCTTCTCCAAAATAAACATCATAAAACAAAGCAAAATCAGCCGTTGCTTTAACCGTTATTTTTTTAGATACAGATAAATCATTGGTTACCTCAACTACTAAATTTTCCGGGGCTTTAAAAGAAACTACTACGTCTTTTTCGATTTCTGTAGTTTTTCCGTTAAGTCCCATTGCGGTGATTTTAGATTTGTAAACACCTTCTTTATAGACGTGCGAAACGGTTGATCCGGCTCCAACATAATCAGAATCTGCAGTGCCGTCACCAAAATTAATTTTATATTGTGTTACTCCTTCGCCTTTTGGCACAAAAGTAACTTTACCTGTATTGTCCTGTGTTACTGTGGTCAGAGCTGATATGTTTGTTGGTGCACCAAGACCTTCTAAATCAATATCATTATTTTCATCGCTTGAGCAGCTAAAAAATAGCGCTAAAACGAAAAGACTTATAATAGAATGTATTTTTTTCATAATTGCTGTTTTTTAATATCCGGGATTTTGTTTCCAATTTCCGTTTGCAAACTGGATTTCTTCTATAGGAAGCGGAAATAATTCGTTTTTATTCGCTTTAAAACCAGGAATAGTTCCAACTGCTTTACCGGTTCTAACCAGATCGAAAAAACGGTGTCCTTCGCCAAAAAGCTCTACTCTTCTTTCATCTGCAATAAAATCTGTAAGTGCTGCTCCAGAAGCTGTAATATCATGATTATTATCTCCAAAAGCACGTCTTCTTACCTGATTTAGATATTCTCTGGCTTTCGCGTCATCGATTCCGCCTCTGTTATAAGCTTCTGCAGCCATTAATAAAACATCTGCATAACGAATGGCTCTGTAGTTGTTTGGATTCGTTAAATTCAAATCTCCGGCAGCCGTCTCACTTCTTTTTCTTGGCAGGTATTTTCTGTTGAAAAATCCTGTGTCTTCATTTCCTTTTCCGTAAGTTACGCCATTGTTTGCCGCAGCCCAGGCCGCAATATCCAATATAGCAACATCTTTACGTTTGTCTCCTGTTTCAAAAGCATCTGCTGATTCTGCAGTTGGAATATTAAAACTAAATCCCGAAGAAAATAAAGGTCCTGCATAATTTCTAACACCGCTAAAACCTACTGCAACGTTTCCTTCGCTACATTGCAAACAAGGAAAACCGGCACCTTCAACATCGGTATACTGAACTTCAAAAACAGATTCAGTTCCGTTTTCTCCTTCTGCTTCAAACATTTTATTATAATCTGTTACTAATGAATACGGAGATGTATTGATTAAGGCCTGCAAAGTTGTTGCTGCCTCTGAAAATTTCCCCTGAAACAAATAAGCTTTTCCTAATAATGCCTGAGCAGCTCCTTTTGTAGCTCTGCCTTTTTGAGCAGGAATTGGAGATAAATTTGCCGATGCGAAAATCAAATCAGCTTCAATTGAAGCATACACTTCTGCAACTGATGCACGCGGAATCGTTTTTTCATCTCCAATTTTAAACCTCGCATCGCCTTTCATGGGTATACCGCCAAACCACTTTACTAATTCAAATTGGTAATATGCCCTCAAAAAGCGTGTTTCGGCTATAAGCTGTGTTTTTCCTGCGAAATCTGTTTTATTTTGAAATTCAAGTATATAATTCGTTCTTTGAACTCCTGCAAACATCCAGTTCCAGACATCTCTTAAGTTGCTGTTTACCTGAGTATGAATCATATCGTCTATTTGCTGAAAACCAATTACATCTGTTGGACTTTCTCCTCCTGCCAATGTGTTATCTGAAGCAATTTCGCCCAACAAAACATTTACGTAAGTGGACTGAAGTAAGTCATAAGCAGCAATTAATGCCTGATCGTAATCTTCTTTAGAATTAAAATAATTCTCGGAATCGATCGAATATTCTGGTTTTGGATTCACAAAATCATCTGAACAAGAAGTTGTTACAGTTAGAATTACGGTTATCGTTACCAGAGTGGTAAATAAATATTTTTTCATTTTAATTGAAATTAAAAATTAATGTTTAAGCCCAATAAATACGTTCTTGGAACAGGATAAAATCCGTAATCGATTCCGGCACCAATTGGCGATTGAGAAACGCCATCCTGATTTGTTGGTCCGGATGAAGCGCCAGGATCAAACCCTTTGTATTTGGTAAAAGTGTACAGGTTATTTACTCCGGCATAAAGTCTTAGCTTTGTAATTCCTGCTTTTTGGGTCACTTTAGGATTGATTGTATATCCTAATTGTACATTCTGAATTCGTAAATACGAAGCATCTTCCACAAAATAATCTGATAACACATTGTTTGTAGTCGCTCCTGTTGTTACTTTTGGCACCGTTGTGCTTGTTCCTTCGCCTGTCCATCTGTCTAAAACATAATCAAGACGATTGGCATCAGAAAGTACTCTTTCGTAGTTACGAACCATATCGTTTCCTACTGAAGCAAAAGTATATACTGCAAAATCAAGGTTTTTATAATTTAACTGGATATTGAAACCCATTGTCGCATCTGCAATTGGGTCGCCAATATTTGTTCTGTCTTTGGTATCAATAACCCCATCACCGTTTATGTCTACGTAACGAATATCTCCTGCTGTAGCATTTGCTCCTAAAGCTAATTGTGAAGGATGTGCATCTACTTCTGCCTGATTCTGAAAAATCCCGTCGGTTTTATATCCGTAGAAATATCCAATTGGTTTTCCGGATTCCATACGTGATGCAGCTGGCTGTCCTACTCCAAAACCGCCTTGCTCAATAAAACCTGTTCCGTTATTTACTTCTAAAACTTCATTTTTAAGGAAGGTTACATTATATCCTACAGACATTGAAAATGAATCTGAAAATTTCTCTTTATAATCAATTGCAAATTCAAGTCCTGAGTTTCTTACTGTTCCGGCATTCATTGTTGGAGCACTTGCGCCCGGAGCGCCAACCCCAATAATTCCTGAAACCGGAATATTTGGTATCAATAAATCTTTTCTGGTATCGATAAAATAATCTGCTACAACAGAAACTTTATCATTGAATAATCTTAAATCTAAACCAACATCAAATTTTCTGGCTTCTTCCCATTTTAAATTTTCATTTGGTATTTGTCCTGTTGCAGCTCCGTTTACCAATGCACCATCAAAAACATATGTTGCTTCACCATTTAAAATACTCAAATAACCATTATTCGGAATTTGGTCATTTCCTAAAGTTCCGTAACTGGCTCTGAATTTTAAGAAGTTAAGTGTTTGGGAATCTCCAAAGAAACCTTCATCAGAAACTACCCATCCTGCTGTAAATGATGGAAAATAACCCACTTTATTACCCGGGCCAAATTTTGTTGAAGAATCACGTCTGATCATTGCAGAGAAAAGATACTTTCCTTTATAATCGTATTGTGCTCTTCCAAAGTAAGAAATTCTTCTTTGATCGTAAACATAACCGCCCGTATTTAAAGCAGTTGGCAATCCTTTGGTTAAAGAAAGATCTGCAAATTCCCATGAATTATTAGGTACATCAAAACCTGTAGCAACGGCAGAATTTCCCAATTGTTTATAGATTGTATTTCCTAATGTTGCCGTAATATTATGGTTGTCTGCTATTTTGGTATTGTAAGTTCCGTAAATATCAAACGAATAATCGTTGTCGTTTACAGTTCTTTGCGTTACAGAACTTCTCTGATTATCAAAAACTTTTCCTCCGTAACTTATCTGCGGAGCAAATGTTTTGCTTTCGCTGTTTGCTGTATTAAATCCAATGGAGCTTGATAACACAAATCCTTTGAAAATTTTATAATCCAGACCAAAGTTTCCGTTTAGTTTTTTATAATTATAATCATTGTACGTATTTTCAACCTGCGCCAGCGGATTTATAATTTCTGTTCCAAATCCGGTTGTGCTTGGTACTAATGTAAAATTGCCATTTGCATCGTACGGACTTAATGTCGCCGGTACATTCAGGGCATTAAACAATACAGATCCTAATCCGTTTTCGTTAATTGTTTTTCTATTAAAATAAGTATAGATTACATTGGTTTTTAGTTTGATTTTATCACTCAAATCTACTCCTAATCCTATTCTGGCAGTATTTCTTAAATAACCTGATTTATCTTCGCCTACAATACCTTCCTGATCAAGGTGTGAACCACTAATAGAATACGTAATTTTTTCAGATCCTCCTGAAATTGTCAAATCGCTGTTTAGTAACGGTACGCCTTTTCCTAAAACTTCTTTTTGCCAGTCTGTTCCTTTTCCTAAACCGCTTACGTTTGGATAAGGAAGTACTTTTCCGCCATTTGCATAACTTTCATTCAATAATAAAGCATACTCAGTCGCGTCCAGAATATTCAATTTTCTTGAAGCTTCCTGAAATCCTGTATAACTATTAAAAGAGATTTTTGTTTTTGAATTTTTCTTTCCCATTTTAGTGGTAATCAAAATGATTCCGTTTGCACCAATAGTTCCGTAGATCGCTGCCTGAGCATCTTTTAAAACAGTGATGGTTTCAATATCATTTGGGTTTAAAACATTCAGGTCGCCAACATAACCGTCAATAATAGTTGTTGGTCCATTTTGCCCGTTTGTAGCGATACCACGAATACGAACATCTATAGGCGCACCCGGAGCTCCGGATTGAGTCGTAACATTTACACCGGAAATAGTTCCTTGCAATGCCTGCTCAATTCTTGCCGGTTTCAGGATATCCAGCGTTTTACTGTCCAGCACAGAAACTGCTCCTGTTACTTCTCTTTTCTTTTGGCTACCATAACCAATCACGACAACTTCGTCTAATGATCTGGTATCGTCGCTCATTTTCACAGTAACTTTTGGTCCTGAAACCACAACCTCCTGCGTTCTGTAACCAATATAACTTAAAACAAGTGTGGTGCCGTTTGAAACACCGCTTAGTTTAAACGATCCGTCAAAGTCTGTGGTTGTGCTTTGAGACGAAGTTTTAACTTTTACATTTACGCCAGGCAATGATAAACCCGAGCCATCCAGTACAGTTCCATTAACATCAAAAGTCTGCGAGAACGCAAAAGATGTAAACAGTAACAATACCATTAATAATAATTTTGGTTTCATAATTAGTTAGTTTTTATTGAAGCTAAATTTATCCTATCCGATTAAGAATACGTCAAAATTAACCACAACAAAAAACATACATCACAAAAAAAGTTTCCGAAATTTTATATATGATAAAAAATACCTCTGATTATCTACAAAATCATAATGATAATTATTTTAACAAATAAGTGTCAAAAACACAACAAAAGGTTAATGTTGTGGTAATGTATAGTTGCTTTTGAAGGAATTTCTCACTTCCTATACAGCGAGAATATATTCAACTAAACCGATTTCGTGCTGCAAATCCATTTTTTTACGCAAACGATATCTTTTAATTTCAACGCTTCGTACCGAAATATTAAATAAAGGTGCAATTTCTTTGGATGAAAGATTAAGTCGAAGATACGCACACAGTCGCAAATCATTTGGAGTAAGTAAAGGGTGCAGCTGTTTGATTCTTTTCAGGAAATCTTTGTCGGCATTATCAAAAGCTTCTTTAAAAACTTTCCATGAATCTTCTTCGGTAATATTATCATTGATGGTTCTAATAACCGATTTAATATTTTTATTATCATCCTGCGAAGTCTTTTTCAAATCTTCTTTTATAAAAGCCAAAAGTTCGTTTTTGCTATTTAAGCTCATTGTCGAAACTGCCAATTCTCTGTTTTTATTATCAACATCCTGCGACAATTGCTCGTTTCTCAATTTCATTAATTGCTGCTCATTTTCAAGCTCTTTAATTTCCAGCAAAAGATTGTTTTCTTCAATTAATTTCTCTTTTTGCTTTTGATAAAAATTTCTATAGGCTTTATTAATAAAATACCCCATTACAACCAGCAGCAGCAAATAAATAAAAACAGCCAGATTGGTTAAATACCACGGTTTTAAAACCACAAAAGTATAAGTTGCCGTGTTTTGCAAAAGTGTATTGGCATATTTTGCGCGAACTTTGAAGGTATATTTACCCGGAGATAAGTTTTTAAAATTCACTGAAGATTTTGTGCTCCATTCGCTCCATTCATTCTGAAAACCTTCTAATAAATATTGATATTCTGAATTGATGTATTTGTTGTATTCCGGAACGGTGTAGTTTAAAGTAATATTGTTTTCAGTTGATTTAAAACTTCCTTCCTCATTTAAAACAACATTTTTTAAAGTTTGATTTTGCTTGTTGATCGAGATCTCAGCAATAGAAACTGTATAGTTTTTAAAACTCAAATCGTCAATATTCAGCGTATAATAACCGTCTGTAGTTCCTATTAAATAAAGTGATTTTGAAATTTGAGTAATATTTTCAAAACCCAGCATCGAATTCGTTAAAGATGACGGAATCGGGATTACATTCTGTTTTAACTGATTACTCAATTTACTGGCAGAAAAATAATGAATGTAATTTTTAGAAAACAGCCAGATCTTATTTGACTGATCCACAATTAATTTTCCGGAAGTATATTCATCTTTTTCGAAAATAGAACTCAATAGTTTATCTTTTTCGAATTGTTTTGTTTTTTGATTTAATTTAAAAATTCCGCCTTTGTAAGCATAATAAATTTGATTGTTGAATTTAGTCAAACTCGCATTTTTTCCTTTTTGTGGAGAAGCGTAGGCATGAAATTCTTTGATTTTTGAAAGTGAATTATCCAATTTAAATCGAAAAATTCCTTTGTATTCATGACTTACATACACTTCCAGATTTGACGTGATTTCAAAATAACGCGACGAATAATTAAAACCTTCGATTTTGTTTCTGAATCTCCATTGATTGCCGTTTTTTTCCAAAACCGAAATTCCGTAATAATTTCCCTGAAGAAATACGTTTTTATTATTCGGAACAGACTCAAACTTCCAGGTTCCCGAACCCGAAAAAATGCTTCTTGCCGATGTGTTTTCTACAATAAAAGTCCCGGAATCATGACCACAAAAAAGCGTGTTTTCAAACTCAAACAAAGACCAAACCTGCCCTTTTGTACCGTTTATAAATTGAAAACTATCTTTACTCTGGTATTTTTTACAAAACAATCCCTGATTCGTTCCCACGTATAACATTCCGTTGTGCGCAATAGAAGCGTAAACGGTTCCTAAAACCCCTGTATCATCGGTAAAACTATGCACCGGCGTTTGCAGATTGATACAATTTATTCCATTGTCAAGACCTGCCCAAACGTTCTGATCTTTATCTTCAAACAAAGACAAAGCCGTATTATTGCTTAATCCTTTGCTTTGCGAAATATGATATTGTAGTTTTCCGGTATTCGATAAAATAAAAATTCCGTTTGAGACCGTTCCCAGCGCATAACTCCCATCATGAAGTTTCTGACTACTGTACACAAAACCCGATTTTATCTGCGTATCAACTTCTGTTGCAAAAGGCGTTAAAGAGGTTCCCGTAAGTTTATAAAAACCATCTAATTGCGTTTGAATCAGCAAACCATCATCAATCGTAAAAATATTGGCAATCGTATATTTTTTTAGAATTGGATGATCTGAAATCAGTTTTCCTTTTCCTTCTTCTATTTCAAAAAGTCCCTCGTTTATAGTTTGATAATAAATAGAATTTTTTGTGCTGAATGATTTTACAACACCATTTTTAGGCGAAATAATTTTAAAGGTTTTAGTTTTGGTATCATAAATATAGATTCGGTTCAAAGACTGAAACAAAATCCATTGATCGTATTTTAAAATATTCCAAAACTGTTCGTCATCCAGAATTCTATTTTTGATTGTGTCGCTTAGCGAAGTATATTTTAATTTTCCATTTGACTGTCGCGTCCAATAACCAAAATTCATATAACAGCCCGTGTAAATCTTATTATCGATTACTTTTACAGATCGCATTATGGTTTCGTTTGGCGTTGGATATAACTCCCAGGTAGTTCCGTTATATTCTAAAAGTCCTTCGTTATTAGCAAAATACAATAAATTTTGTTCGTCCTGCGAAATCATCCAGCTCTGATTTCCGGCTCCATACAAAGTCGAAGGATATTTTACAATTGGCGGCAACTCCTGCGAAAACAGGACAAAAGCAATTAAAAAACAAAGAATAGAAAGTTTAGTTTTCAAAATTTGGTCAGAATATTAAATAGTAATAAAGCAGTTCTAAAATAGGGTATTTTATATTGAAAGTACAAATTTTTAGCGATTAAGATTTAGCACATTGAATTTGGTCAATTTTATTTCAATTAATCCGTAGTTTGAAAGACACAATTTCAGCTATAGCCCGAGGTTTTAACCTTGGGAACCTTAAAATGCTGAAATATATTACGTCCCAATGGTTGAAACCATTGGCTATATTACTAAACACAATTTCAGCCACAGCCCGAGGTTTTATCCTAGGGAACCTTCACATGCGAAATAAACTACCTCCCAATGGTTGAAACCATTGGCTATGTTTACCACACAGAATTTCACCCATAGCCCGAGGTTTTAACCTTGGGAACCATAAGATGCGGAAATATATTACCTCCCAATGGTTGAAACCTCGGGAACCATAAGATGCGGAAACAAATTACCTCCCAATGGTTGAAACCATTGGCTATGTTTACCACACAGAATTTCAGCCATAGCCCGAGGTTTTAACCTTAGGAACCATAAAAGGCTGAAATATATTACCTCCCAATGGTTGAAACCATTGGCTATATTTACAAACACAATTTCCGCCATAGCCCGAGGTTTTAACCTTGGGAACCATAATATGCGGCAATGAATTACCTCCCAATGGTTGAAATCATTGGCTATATTTACAAACACAATTTCCGCCATAGCCCGAGGTTTTAACCTTGGGAACCATAATATGCGGCAATGAATTACTAAACAGAATTCAACCATAGCCCGAGGTTTTAACCTTGGGAAACAAATGAATTCGTGGCAACAACTCTCTAAGCAATTAGTTAAAATTTGTAACAATCTCATTAACAAAACTCAATTCAAAATTGATTACTTTTGTAAAAATTGACTTTTTTTATGCAAATTGATCTTTCTACACTAGACCCAAAACATAATATCATCATTAAAGGCGCACAGGTACATAATTTAAAAAATGTAGATGTCGTTATTCCCAGAAACAAACTTGTAGTCATTACAGGACTTTCAGGATCAGGAAAATCGAGTTTGGCATTTGACACTTTATACGCTGAAGGACAACGTCGTTACGTGGAAAGTTTATCTTCATACGCGCGCCAGTTTTTAGGCCGTTTAGACAAGCCAAAAGTAGAATATATTAAGGGAATTGCTCCTGCAATTGCAATCGAGCAAAAAGTAAATACAACAAATGCCCGTTCAACAGTTGGAACTTCGACTGAAATATATGATTACATGAAACTCTTGTTTGCCAGAATTGGGCGTACTTATTCGCCAATTTCGGGCAAAGAAGTTAAAAAAAATACGGTTACAGATGTTGTTACAGATGTAAAAGGCTTTGAATTAGATAGTAAATGGTTATTGCTTTCGCCGATACACCTTGAAGAAGGACGTCAGCTGGAAGACAAACTTAAAGTGCTTTTGCAACAAGGTTTTGCCCGTATTTTAGTAGATAACGAAATGGTTCGTCTGGATGAATTCACGCCAACAGATCTTCATAAATTAGATAATAAAGATATTTTATTAATCATTGACAGGATTGTTGTTAAAGATGAAGAAGAATTCTACAATCGTCTTGCAGATGCTGTTCAGACTGCTTTTTTTGAAGGAAAAGGAATTTGTTATCTACAGGAATTAGGTACAGATAAAAGATTTTCGTATTCTAATAATTTTGAATTAGACGGAATTACTTTTCTGGAGCCCAACGTACATTTATTCAGCTTTAATAATCCGTATGGTGCTTGTCCGGTTTGTGAAGGCTACGGAAATATTATTGGTATTGATGCCGATTTAGTTGTTCCAAATACTTCCTTATCTGTTTTTGAAAGTGCGATTTATCCGTGGCGAGGCGACAGTATGAGCTGGTACAAAGATGAATTAGTAAAACATGCGTACAAATTTGATTTCCCAATACACAAACCATATTTTGAACTTACAGACGAACAAAAAGATGTTGTCTGGAAAGGAAATAAATATTTCCAGGGCTTAAATGGTTTCTTTAAAGAACTTGAAGAAAAAAATTATAAAATTCAGAATCGTGTGATGCTGTCTCGCTACCGCGGAAAAACAAAATGCCACGCTTGTCGCGGAAAACGTTTACGCGAAGAAGCTTCATATGTAAAAATTGGCGGCAAAACGGTTTCTGACTTAGTTGATTTGCCAATTAAACATTTGGTTACTTTTTTCAAAAATCTTGAATTGGACGTTTACGAACAGCAAATCGCCAAACGTTTGATGGTAGAAATTAACAATCGTTTATCTTTTTTGACAGAAGTTGGTTTGGATTATTTAACCCTAAACCGAAATTCTGCTACACTATCAGGAGGGGAATCGCAACGTATTAATCTTGCTACTTCGCTGGGAAGCAGTTTGGTGGGTTCGATGTATATTCTGGATGAGCCAAGTATTGGTTTACACCCAAAAGATTCTGAACGATTGATAAAAGTTCTGCTTTCACTTCGTGATTTAGGCAATACTGTAATCGTTGTTGAACACGATGAAGATATCATGAAAGCGGCGGATATGATTATCGACATTGGTCCTGAAGCGGGAACATTTGGAGGAAATCTAGTCGCTCAGGGAACTTATGATGAAATTTTGAAATCAGAATCCCTTACGGCGAAATATTTAAATGGCGATCTGGAAATTTCCGTTCCGAAGAAAAGACGAAAATTCAAGAATCATATTGATATTATTGGTGCCAGAGAAAACAATTTAAAAAATATAAATGTTACTTTTCCTTTGGATGTTTTAACGGTAATTACCGGAGTTTCAGGAAGTGGAAAAAGTACTTTGATTAAAAAAATATTGTTTCCTGCCATGCAGAAAAAACTGGAAAGCGCTGCAGAAAAAGCAGGTCAGTTTAGCGACATCACGGGATCTTTTTCTCATATAAAACACATAGAATACGTAGATCAGAATCCGATTGGAAGAAGTTCAAGATCGAATCCAGTAACATACATTAAAGCGTATGATGATATTCGTGATTTGTATGCCAAAGAAAAATTATCCAAAATAAGAGGTTATCAGGCAAAACATTTTTCTTTTAATGTTGATGGAGGCAGATGCGAAACTTGTAAAGGAGAAGGCTCTATAAACGTCGAAATGGTATTTATGGCCGATGTTTCCTTGCCATGTGAAACTTGCGGAGGAAAACGTTTCAAAAAAGAAATTCTGGAAGTTAATTTCGACGAAAAAAACATCAACGATATTCTGACAATGACAATTGATGATGCGATTGCGTTTTTCGAAAAAAACAAACAGACAAAAATCACTCAAAAACTTCAGCCGCTTCAGGATGTTGGTTTAGGATATGTACAATTAGGCCAGTCTTCTTCTACCCTTTCCGGTGGTGAAGCTCAGCGTATCAAATTAGCTTCATTTTTAGTAAAAGGGGCAACAAAAGACAGAGCATTATTCGTTTTTGACGAACCTACAACGGGTTTACATTTTCATGATATCAAAAAATTACTGGCTTCATTTGATGCATTGATTGAAAAAGGACATTCGATTATTGTAATTGAGCACAATCTTGACCTGATAAAATGTGCGGACTGGATTTTGGATCTTGGTCCTGAAGGCGGAGAAAACGGAGGTTATTTATTAGCATCCGGAACTCCGGAAGATATTGTAAAAGTAAAAGAGTCTGTAACAGGAGTTTATTTGAAGGATAAATTATAATAAAGCTGCTGAGGTTTCTAAGATGATAAATATCTAAGTTTAAAAACAGATCTAAAATAAAATAGCCATAAACTACGGTGATTAATCGTAATTTATGGCTATTCTTTTTTTTAAATTCTTTAAGCAACCAAACATCTTTCTTCAAACGGTAAACCATCTTCGTCAATGGCAACCAATATTTTTTTCTGTTTAGAAGCTTCTAAAGTAAGATAAAGCCATGCAAATGACCACAATCCAAGAGTCAAGCAAAAAATGGTAAAATTTAAACCATGATTCACGACCTTTCCTCCTTTTGAAAGAACTGCAAAAAGCAATTTGTCATTTCTTTCTTCAAGCGTAAATCCATTATGAACTTTATTTGATATCATATTTGAAAATACCTGCACGCTTTGTTCCTGACTTAGATGATTCTTTTTCATAATTATCAAATTAAAATTAATCCAACTATTACTACAATTTATGTTTGTATGTTAAAATTTACCAGTAATGCCCGTTAGGATAAAAACATTACAAATTCACTTTTATTGCATTTTATAAGATATTTTTTATCTTATGAATCAAAGCGGTGATAAATTCTTATATAAAATTAAATTTTATAAAATTAATAACAAAATAAACGACTGTTAAAATTTGAAGTTTTTTTATTGGATATCAGCAACTTAACTTTAATTGTTATTTTTTTAATGAAGAAGCGCTAAAATTATCATCTATTTAGTCTATTAATTTGATATGAAACGGCTGATATAAAGCGACTAAAGGTCAATTTTTTTATTTCATAAATAATGAAGGCGCTAAATTTTAAATCCTATTTTCTTTAAAAGACCATCAAGAACTTTATTGATGTCTTGAGAAATATCAAATTTATAGTTTAGATAAACATATAAAATCGTTACCAAAATTGATTTTAAAGCGATACTAATTAACTGATAAAATGGGAATTCCCAAAAGTAAAACGCTAAAAACAATGCAAATGTAAGCAGCATTGAATAAATAGTTTCTTTGGTAAAAGGATATAAGTGAAGTTTTTTAACAACAAAAAGCAATTTTGCCAAACTGTATAATGTAATTGACAGTAATGTTGCAAATGCTGAACCTGTAATTCCAAAAATAGGAATAAAAATCATGTTTAATACAATAGTCAAAAACACTAAAAGCAATCCTAAATACAAAACCATTCGGTAGTATTTTGTATTAAAAATAATGGCGTTGTTGTTTCCTAAAATCAAATCGAAATATTTTGATAAGCCAATCATAAATACAACTGAAATTCCTCCGCTATATTCTTTTGGAACCAATTCATACAATTGATTAATATTTACGAAAATGCACAACATCACAAATCCACCCACCATTTGCAGGTTGATTGATGTTTTTTTGTACAATAAATTCAATTCATCGTGTTTGTTTTCATGCATTAGTTTTGCCGTAATCGGATATACAATCTGATGCATTGCACGGCTCGGAACCGAAATTACTAAAGCGATATAAGTGGCTACAGAATAATAGGCAATATTCTCAATTTTCATGTATTGGTTCAGCATCAGTTTATCACCGTCTAAAAGTAAATTGGCGACACTTCCGGAAAGAATAATGAAAAAAGTATATTCCATTACGTCTTTTACATTCTGTGGAATGTTGATTTGAAACTTAGGCTTTTTAATGTAAAATGCATAAAACATTGTGATTAAAAATGCGATGAAATATATTGCTGCAGTTACATAAACAAACTGCACTAAGGTGATCCAGTCGAGATATAAACCTACCAAAGCAAAAGTAGAGAATAATCTCAAACCTACTTCTTTAATAAAATTTCCAAAAACGGAATGCATGTGAACTCTTGCCCAGGCATAAAAAATCTCAAAATAAGCCATGCAAATCCCAATAAACGGAATTAAATACATAAACTCTTTTACAACAGGATTTTCTTTGGATACAAAAGCGGTAATATCGTCAAAGAAAAAGATTCCCAGAATACCGAGCGGAATACACATTAAAATAGGAAATAGTGCCGTAAAGGATAAAAACTGTTCTCTTTCCTGTTCTGTTTGGTATTGCGAATAAAATTTAACCAGTGTATTTTGCATTCCAATAGCAAACAATGGCATAATAACATTTGCTGCAGAAAGAATGTAATTTGTTAATGCGTAATAAGTTGCACCTAAAAAAACCGGATATAAATAAAGTGTATTAATGGCTCCAATGCCGAAACCAATATAAGTTATTATAGTATTTTTGAAAGACTGATTTAAAACAATACCCATTTTTGGATTTCTGAATTTAGATTTTAGATTTTAGATTACTGACCACTTTGTGTTTCATTAATCAAATATGCTAATTGCTTGGTTAGGTTTTTTCTGGAATATTGTTGTAAACCAACACCATTAGATTGTAATTTTCCTTCCAAAAACTGATTATAAAAGTCCAAAATTACACTTTTTAATTTCGCTTTTTCAGAATAATCAAAAAATACTCCGGTATTCGTTTCTTTTATAATATCAGCAAAATCAGATCCTTGCGGACCAATGGCAATTATTGGTCGGTTTGAGACCATGTATTCGAACAATTTACCAGGAATAATGCTTTTCGTGTCTTCTGAATTAATTTCGATTAAAAGTAAAACCTGCGATTTTTTTTGATGTGCAATCGCCTCATGATGCGAAACATATCCTAAAAGATTCAGATAATCATTCAGATTAAATTGCGCAATGGCATCTAAAACTTCCTGACTTACAGCGCCAATCAGTTTAATTTCTAAATGTGATTTAAAAGCAGGAATTTCATTTAGTAATTCAACCAGACATTCCCATAAAAAAGGAGGGTTTCTGTCTGATAAAAACGATCCGATGTGTGCTAAAGTAAATTTAGTATCTAAAGTTTGTTTTTCGACATTTTCAATATCATAACCATTTGTAATTACAGAAATTGGTTTATTGGTAATGGCTTCAAATTCGGCTTTTGTAGTTTTACTTGTTACAATAATTGTGTCGGCAGAATTTAATACTTTGCTTTCTAATTTCTTGTGTTTTTTATCTGCATAGGCTGACAAACGCAACGCTTTATGATAACCAATTGTTGTCCACGGATCACGGAAATCAGCAAACCATTTTACATTTAGCTTTTCTTTTAATTCCAATCCAATTAAATGTAAACTATGCGGAGGACCAGACGTTACAATCGTATCTATATTATTTTCTTTAATATATTTTTCAAGATAAGAAACAGAAGGTTTTACCCAGAAAACACGGGCATCCGGAATAAATAAATTTCCTCTGACCCAAAGAAACGTTTTATCTAAAAAAGTCTGTTTCTTTTTATGAGGAAAAATTCCTGAACTTATTTTCTTCGTTTTATTCTTCGAAAATACAGAAGCTAATTGATAAGGTTCCCAAATTTTATTTTTCAGAATAATCACTTTATCTGAAATCTGGCTAACTAAACCTTCATCAATAATGGGATATGTTGGGTTTTCAGGAACATACACAATTGGCTGAATATCAAATTCAGGTAAATACTTTACAAATTTCAACCAGCGCTGTACACCGGGACCTCCGGCTGGCGGGAAATAATAGGTAATGATTAAGAGTTTTTTTTGTTCCATTCGATTTATACGGTTTCACAGAGATTCACAAAGCTCTCGCAAAGTTTCGCAAAGATTTTTTAAAGATTCTTTTATGCATCTCGGTTAGATCTTTGTGTTTCTCTGTGAAATTATTCTTTCACAAAAGCGTCGCAAAGATTTCACGAAGATTCGCAGCGTTAGAAACTGAGACTGTTTACTGAGACTGCTTTGCAGAATTCTTTCTCTCAAAATAAACCCCACCAATTAAAAGCAACAACATTCCAATTGAACTTATTAAAGTAATTGTTCCTCCGGTTTTTACAACCTGAGGTTCAAATTTAAATTCGATAGTATGTTTTCCTCCCGGAACTTCCATAGCTCTTAAAACGTAATCTACAGGGAAATGATCTGTCAATTGTCCGTCAACGTAAGCGTTCCATCCATTTTTATAATAGATTTCAGAAAATACCGCTAAACCGTCGTTTTTATTATCTGATTGATATTTAATGTAGTTTGGTTTGTATTCAACAATTTTTATCGTTCCGGTTGTATCCCATTGTTTTTTCAATCTTGCATTTTTAAATTTACCTTCATAGTCATGAACATTAAAAACGGCAACATTTTTAGTATCTAAATGATCCAAAGCTTTCATAACGTCATCCGGCTTGTTTACAAGTCGTATTGAACCTACAAACCATGCGTTCCCGTTAGTATTTGGGTTTACTGTTGGAAATTCTTTTCCTTCTTTATCAGTCTGGATAATGTATTTTACGTTTAACATATCCAAAACTTCCATGTTATTTTTTGCGATTTGATAATCAAATAACTGTTGTATTCTTCTTGGCTTTGCGGCGTGATAACCTCCTAAAGAATGATGAAAATAGGATGCACGAGCGCTGGACATATTTCCATTAACTTCAAAAACTCTGTAATGAGTTGTATCTTTTAAAATCTGAGCATCAGAAGGTGTTTCCTGAAATGGAGCTGCAATTTGTACCGGACTTACAAAGTCCTTTGCAGAAACGTATTTTTTATCAACAAAAAACAAATCAAAAATCATTAAAAGACCAACGATGATTAAAGTTGTATTTTGTGAAAATTTATTTTTGATGAATAACCATAAAATTCCAAAAGTCACCACGATAAAAAAGCCTGAACGCAATAAATCAGCAGAATATAAAGTCATTCTGTCTTCTTTTAAAGCATCTACAAAAGCAGGTCCGTAACTTTCTAAATAATAACTATCATTGCTTCCTGTAAAGTGAAAAAATCCTTTTGTAATTACCAAAATCACAATAATTCCTAAACCAAAAACACCTGTTTGTACAAGAGCTTTCTGCTGTAATTTTGGTTCGTCCTTAGCTTTAAAAAATGATTGCAATCCCATAACAGCAAGAACCGGAAAACACAATTCTAAAATAACCTGAATAGAAGAAACTGCTCTAAATTTATCATACATTGGAACATAATCGATAAAAAAGTCAGTCAGGAAAGAGAAGTTTTTTCCCCACGAAAGTATTAATGAAAATAATGCTCCACCAAGAAAAACATATTTTATTTTTCTGTCATCTATAAATAAAGCTAAAACTCCTAAAAAGAAAACCACAACACCAATATAAGCCGGAGCAGCAACAATAGGCTGATCTCCCCAATACGTTGGCATTCCTGAAACGAAATCCTGCGCTTGTTCTGACGGAACTCCTTGTTCCATCATAAAGGAATACATACGGCTATCAGTTCCTACGTTTTCATGATTTGAACCTCCAAAAATTCTTGGAGCAATTAAGTTAAAGCTTTCTGCAATTCCGTAACTGTATTCTGTAATATATTCGCGGCTTAATGCATTTTCATTTACTTTCTTAGATCCATCTGGATTAAAAGTTAATTCACTGTTGCTACGTGTACTAAATTTTGCATATTCGTTTGTAGCCATTAAATTCGTCGCATTTGCGCCAATGGCAAAAATTCCGGCAGCGGCCAATACTCCAAATGAAATTAAAAGTGGTTTATATTCTTTGTCTTTAATAAATTGAAAAGCAAAATATCCTGATAGAATTAGTAAAAATATCAGTAGATAATACGTCATTTGAAAGTGATTTGCATTCACTTCAAGAGCTACAGCAAACATGGTTAGTAAACCTCCCCAAACATATTTCTTCTGGAAAACCAGTATAAAACCGGCAATTACAAGTGGCATATAGGCAATCGCATGCGCTTTTGCATTATGTCCAACGCCAAGAATAATAATTAAATAAGTAGAAAAACCAAACGCGATGGCGCCTATAAATGCTTTTAGCGGATCTGTTTTTAAAACTAATAATAATCCGTAAAAACCTAAGAAGTATAAAAATAAATAATCTGCGGGACGTGGTAAAAAACGTAAAGCATCATCTAATTTACCCACATAATCGTTTGGATAATTTGCTCCTAACTGATACGTCGGCATTCCGCCGAAAGCTGAGTTTGTCCAATAAGGTTCGGCATGTTCTGTGGCTCTAAAATCATTTTGCTCTTTTGCCATTCCTGTATATTGTGCAATATCGGACTGGAAGATTTGTTTTCCCTGTAAAACCGGGTAAAAATAAATTAAAGAAACGAGGATAAAGCCCAATATAACAAGGGCATGCGGATAGAACTTATTTACTATTTTCAATTTTGCTGGTTTAGGTTAAATGATGATTCCTATTATTTAGGTCACAAACTTAATCTATTTCTTCGTAATCAACATAATCCCCGACTTTTTTGGTTTCGCGCGGATTTTTTGCATTAGCGGTATTGATGATTATTTCATCATTATTAGTACGCGTTTTTTGCCAGGTATTATCCTGAGTATATTGTTGTTGTCTCTGAAAATTCTCTCCTGCTTTTTCAACCGCTTTTTTTACCAGTACAGGCAAAAAGATTCTGGCTAAAAATTTAAAAATATAATAAAATGCTATCATGTAAACAATGGCTTTTATTAAACCTGAAAAAGATGCTTCTTGCATGATCATATAATTTTTTTTCCAAAATTAATAAATCAATTGTTTAAAATTAAAATATGAATCTTAAATAAATAATAAAATATGTACATTTGAAATGCGTTATATCTTTTTAATCCCAAAAACAGATTTATGTTAAAACTTAATTACCTACTTATTGCATCTTTTCTTTTTGCCCCGCAATTATTTTTTGCGCAATACACTGACGTTATAAACTCCAACCGACCAGGAGAAACGATGTCTGCTTATGCAGTTGGAAAATCAGTAATTCAGGCAGAAATTGGTATCTATGGCATCAAAGAAAAACACGATTTATTAGATTACGACGCAACCGGTTTTGGAACTGATTTAACCTTTAGATACGGCGCTTTTTTAGAAAAATTAGAATTTGTGCTGGATTTGCAATATCAAATGGAAAACTTTGATACTCCGTATACAAGCTATAAAAAAAACAACTTCAGACAAACTGTTTTAGGAGCTAAATATTTGATTTACGATCCTTTTAAAAACTACGAAAAAACTAAAAACATTTACAGCTATAAAGCCAATCATCGTTTTGACTGGCATTCCTTAATTCCGGCTGTTTCGGTATTTGCAGGAGCTAACTTTACAGGAGCTGATAATCCGTATTCATTTTCTCCGGAATCAAGCATTTCTCCAAAAGTAGTTTTAATTACGCAAAATGTTTTTGGAGGCGGAAAATGGGTTTTTGTAACTAATATTATTGCTGATTATATTACAACTGATTACCCAAGTTATGCATATGTATTAACTTTGACACACGGATTTAATGACAAATGGTCTGGGTTTATTGAAAATCAGGGCTATAAAAGTGATTTCTACAGCGATGCTATTGTTCGTGGTGGTGCGGCTTACTTAATTAACCCAAACTTGCAGGTTGATGCATCTGTAAGCACAAACTTTAAAAATACACCTTCTATTTTATATGGAGGAGTTGGAGTTTCGTGGCGTTATGACGGAAAGTACAAAGAGAAACAAATGGAATTTAAGAGAGAAGCCAGAAAAGAGAAAAAAGGAAAGGATAAGGATTCAAAAGGAAAAGCAAAAAAGGAAACTGATTTTCAGGAACAGGAAAGAAAACGTAAATCTAAATACGAATAAGAATTTAATAACCAACTTCTCTGCATAAAAGGAGATTTTACAATACCAATCTTAATGATTACAATTAAAGAAGCCAAAACTAAAAAGGAATTAACAGCATATATTAAATTTCCATTTTCGTTATACAAAGATAATCCGTATTGGGTTCCGCCGATTATTGCAGATGAATTAGAGTCTTTTGACAAAACTAAAAATCCTGCTTTTGATCATGCTGAAGCGTATTTTTATCTGGCTTACAAAGACAATGAAATTGTTGGAAGAATTACGGCTATTATCAATTGGGCAGAAGTAAATAATCAGCATAAAAGGAAAGTTCGTTTTGGCTGGTTCGATGTAATTGATGATATCGAAGTTACAAAAGCCTTACTTGAAAAAGTTTACGAATTAGGAAGGCAGCACAATCTGGAACATGCCGAAGGCCCAATGGGTTTTTCGAATTTAGACAAAGTTGGCGTTCTTACAGAAGGTTACGATCAAATGGGAACCATGATTACCTGGTATAATAATCCTTATTATGTAACTCATTTTGAGCAATTAGGTTTTCAAATTGAAAAAGAATATATCGAAAGTGTTTTTCCTTTCTCTAATGTTAAGCCTGAATTTTTCCTGAAAGCGCAGGAATTAATCAAAAAAAGATACGGTTTAAAATCGCTGACTTTTACCAAGACAAAAGACATTATGCCGCATGTTGACAAAATGTTTGATTTGTTTAATGAATCATATGCCAAGTTAGCGTCGTTTGTAGCAATTTCTGATGTTCAAAAAGAGTATTTCAAGAAAAAATACATCAGTTTTATTAATCCTGAATACATTAAGTTTGTAGTGGATAAAGACGATAAACTTGTAGCATTCAGTATTGTAATGCCAAGTTTTTCTGAAGCTTTACAGAAAGCAAAAGGTAAATTATTCCCGTTTGGTTTTCTTCATTTACTGAAAGCGAGAAAGAAAAGTAAAGATGTTGTTTTTTACTTGATTGGAGTTCATCCTGATTACCAAAATAAAGGAGTAACAGCTATTATTTTTGACGAATATTATAAAACTTTCACTGAAAAAGGAATTCAGACTTGTATCAGAACTCCGGAATTAGCCGAAAACACAGCGATACATTTACTTTGGAAAAACTTTGATCCAATCATTCATTGCCAGAGAAAAACGTATTTAAAATACCTATAATAGAGTTTTCAGTCTCAGTTTAAAGTCTCAGTTTACATAAAAAAATCCCTTCACCAGTTGTTGAAGGGATTTCTTTTTTACAATTTTTTTTGTTTATTGTTATTGAGCACAATCAACTTTAGTCAAAGTATTTTTTGTATCAAATTTTAATTTCTTTTTATCTTTAAAGCTTACTTTATCATTAGCATCAACTACATCTCCATATCCTTCGATAAGAGTTCCGTCTTTTTGCAGGAAAACAACTTCTCTAACAGAAGAAACCCCTTCAGAATTGAATGTGTAATCTGCAATTAAGGTATCCCCTTTCATATTTCCGATTAAAGTACCTTCATTTTTATCTTTTCCTGTGATATTATAACTTAATTTTCCGTTTACTTCCTGATGTGAGTTCACATTAAAACTCAAGGCAACTATATTACCGTTAAGTCTTGAGGCATAACATTGATCCCCTGCCGGTTCAACAAGTTCTGCTTCCTTTGGAGCGTTTGGCTCTATTTGCGGAGGCGGCAGCGTTGTTTCTTTTTTACAGGAAATAAAAACAGTTAAAATCATTATTGCTATTGCTGATATTTTTTTCATAATCTTAATTTTAAATAATTAGTCACTATAAAGTTAACCTGAAATAAAAAAAAATCCATTCGCATAGCGAATGGATTTTTTATATAATTCCCATATCAGGAATAGCAATTTTAGAAATTAAGCATCTAAATCAACTGTAGTTCTGCTTGCAATTTCTTTATATGTTCCGTTTTCTAATTTTTCACGAATCGCTTCAAAAGCAGTAAGTGTTTCATCAATATCAGATAAAGTATGTGATGTTGTTGGAATCATTCTCAACAAAATAATTCCTTTTGGAATTACAGGATATATTACAATCGACAAGAAAATACCGTAGTTTTCTCTTAAATCGTTTACCATCACCATTGCTTCCGGCACACTTCCTTCTAAATAAACTGGTGTTACACAAGTATTTGTATCTCCAATATTGAAATTTCTTGAACGTAAACCGCTTTGTAATGCATTTACGTTTTCCCAAAGTTTATCCTTCAATTCAGGGTGATTACGTAATAACTCCAAACGTTTCAATGAACCAATTGTCTGAATCATTGGCAATGCTTTTGCAAACATTTGAGAACGTAAGTTATATTTTAAATAATCGATAATATCTTTATCTGCAGCAATAAAAGCTCCAATATTAGCCATTGATTTTGCGAAAGTAGAAAAGTAAACATCAATACCGTCCTGACATCCCTGCTCCTCACCTGCTCCGGCTCCTGTTTTACCAAGAGTACCAAAACCGTGTGCATCATCAACCAATAAACGGAAGTTGTATTTTTCTTTTAAGGCAACAATTTCTTTTAATTTTCCTTGTTGTCCACGCATTCCGAAAACACCTTCAGTAATAAATAAAATACCTCCACCTGTTTCAGTTGCCATTTTAGTAGCACGCTGCAGGTTTTTCTCCATACTTTCAAGATCATTGTGTTTATAGGTAAAACGTTTACCCATGTGCAAACGAACACCATCAATAATACAAGCATGAGAATCTACATCATATACAATTATATCATTTTTAGTTACAAGAGCATCAATAGTAGACACCATTCCCTGATAACCAAAATTCAATAAATAAGCTGCAGGTTTCATTACAAACTCAGCCAACTCATTTTCTAATTGCTCATGATATTTAGTATGACCAGACATCATTCTGGCTCCCATCGGGTAAGCTGCTCCAAATTGAGTTGCTGCATCGATATCTGCCTGACGAACCTCTGGGTGATTTGCAAGACCTAAATAGTCATTCAAACTCCAATTTAAAATATTTTTTCCACCAAACTGCATTCTTGGACCAAGTTCACCTTCTAATTTTGGGAAAACAAAATAACCCTCAGCTTGCGAAGCCCATTTTCCTAATGGTCCTTTATTGTTCTGAATTCTTTCGAATAAATCTTTTACCATAAATATATTTTGAAGTAATAATTTTTATTTATACAGGGTGCAAAAATAATGATTATTATTCTAAAATAGAGTTAGCCTTTTATTTTTAATTAAAAAATATTAGCTAAAGGAAAATATACCTCACAAATTATAAGCTAACAGGCACTTTTTTGCAAGATTTGATTATTAAACTTAAAGATATATCAATTAAATTTTATATGCTAATTGTAAGTATTACATGACTTTTATCATAATAAAAGACAAATACATCCTTTAAATTTACTTCATAATTAAAACTAAAATCAAACCAATTGTTATGAAAAGGCAAAAAATAACGCTTCTTGTTACAAAATTATTCTTTTGTGCATTATGCACTTCAATGGTGTTGTCATCATGCAAAAAAAGCGAAGAGTCGAAAGATTATACGACAATTAAGACTGATGGTCAAATGGATGCTGAACTTACTGCTCCGCCACTCGTACCAAAGCCAATTGGCAACAGAGCAGCCATGAAATTAAAAGTAAATATGGAAATTAAGGAACAGGAAGGTACAATGACAGATGGTGTAAAATATACGTATTGGACATTTGGCGGCTCAGTTCCGGGAAGTTTTATCAGGACCCGTGTGGGCGATGAAGTAGAATTTCACTTAAAAAATCATCCTGAAAATAAATTACCTCACAATATCGATTTACACGCCGTGACTGGTCCGGGCGGTGGCGCAACATCATCATTAGTCGCACCGGGGCATGAAAAAATCTTTAGCTTCAAAGTTATAAATCCGGGATTGTACGTTTACCATTGCGCCACTGCACCTGTTGGAATGCATATTGCCAACGGAATGTATGGTTTGATTTTGGTCGAGCCAGAAGGCGGACTTCCTCCAGTAGACAAGGAATACTATGTAATGCAGGGTGATTTTTATACGCAGGGTGAATATGGAGCCAAAGGTCTTCAGCCGTTTGATATGAATAAGGCCGTTAAAGAAACTCCTGACTATGTTGTTTTTAACGGAAAAGTAGGTTCTATGACAAACGGAAATGAACTTACTGCAAAAGTAGGCGAAACTGTTCGTTTATTTGTTGGAAACGGCGGGCCAAATTTGGTTTCTTCCTTTCATGTTATTGGTGAAATCTTTGATAAAGTGCATGTAGAAGGCGGTGCCCTTATAAACAAAAATGTTCAGACTACGCTGATTCCTGCAGGAGGATCTGCAATTGTTGATTTTAAAGTAGAAACTCCGGGAAATTTCATCATAGTGGATCACTCTATTTTTAGAGCTTTCAATAAAGGTGCTTTGGGAATATTAAAAGTCGAAGGTGCTGAAAATAAAAACATTTATTCAGGAACGATTCAGGAAGGAATTTATTTGCCGGAAGGCGGAACTATTCAAAAAATGCCTGAAACTAAAACCGCAGCATCTGCAACTCCAAAAAGAACTGTAGCGGATAAAATAAAAATTGGAAAAGAAATTTACGGAACAACCTGTTTTGCCTGTCACCAATCTGACGGACAGGGTATTGCAGGCGCTTTTCCTCCTCTTGCAAAATCAGATTACCTTAATGCAGATTCAAAAAGAGCTATTAAAACAATTTTGCATGGTTTAAACGGAGAAGTTACTGTAAATGGTAAAAAATACAATAGTATAATGCCGGCACAAAATTTATCTGATGATGAAATCGCAAATGTCATGACGTATATCTATAGCAGTTGGGGAAATAATAAAACAGAAATCACCCCTGAAATGGTTAAGGCTCAACGCTAACATAAAAACTAACATGCAAAAAAGCATTTTAATTATTTGTCTTTTCCTGGCTCAGATTGGATTCTTAAGAGCTCAGGAATCGATAATGGTTCCAATAAAAGAGGGATTTTTTGTCCCTCTTTATGGAGCAACATCAAAAAATCCTATTCTTGTAAAATCTTTTTTTATAGATGTTTATCCCGTTACCAATAGCGAATATTTAAGTTTTATTCGAAAGAATACCAATCTTAGTAAATCTAAAATAAAAGGAATTTTTGCTGATAAAAGCTACCTGCAATATTGGAAAAGTGATTTTGATTTTGGAAATGTAAATCCCAAATCGCCTGTAACCAACGTTTCATGGTTTGCCGCAAAAAAATATTGCGAGTGTCTGGGAAAACGTTTGCCCACAATGGATGAATGGGAATATGTGGCTATGGCCGATGAAAAAAAAATCGATGCCAGAACCAAATCAGCATTTAATACATACATTTTGTCGTGGTATGAAAAATCAAAAACATATGAAAATGCGATTGGAAAAACCTTCAAAAATTACTGGGGCGTTTATGACATGCACGGTTTAGTCTGGGAATGGACATCTGACTTTAACAGCATTTTTTTATCAGGAGAATCCCGAAAAGACAAAAGCGAAGACAAGAACCTTTTTTGTGGAGGCGCATCAGTAAACGCAACTGATTTGATGGATTATGCAGCTTTTATGCGATATGCCTTTAGAGGAAGTCTTAAAGCAAACTATTCAACAAGAAATTTAGGATTTCGATGTGCCAGTACAACACAACTTTAATTACACTTTAAAATGAAAAAAAATATAATTGCATTCTTTGTTCTTCTTTTGACATTACAAAGCTGTAAAGATGATGCAAAAAAGCAAATTCAGAAAGCTGAAAGCAAAGGAATCAGCGACTTATCTATCTACAATTTACCATCAAAATGGACCAATCAGGATGGAAAAAACATCGAGCTCAAAAGTCTGAAAGGAAAAGTTCTGGTTATGGTAATGATTTATACTTCGTGTAAAGCCGCTTGCCCCAGATTAGTTGCAGACATGAGAAACATTGAAACCAAACTGGGTAAAGAAACTAAAAAAAATGTAAAACTTATTCTGGTAAGCATTGATCCAAAAACAGATACTCCTAAAAAATTAAAATCGTTTGCCATTGCGAATAAAATGAATGCCGATCCGTGGATTTTTCTTCGTTCTACAGAAGAAAATACACGTGAATTTGCTGCTGTTCTTGCTGTAAATTATAAAAAAATATCTCCACTAGATTTTACCCACTCTAATATTATAAGTGTTTTTAATTCCGAAGGTGAACTGGTATTTCAACAAGAAGGTTTAGGAGTAAACAATGAAAAAACTGTAGCAGCAATCAACGACGAAGCTAAAAAAATTAAATAGGTTAATTTGTAGAAAGAAAACAAGGGAAGATTTAATTAATTGACTCTTGTTTTTTGTTTAATAATGAAATTAGAATCAGAATTAATCCCAATACAATCAAAAAACTCGTCGCGAAAATACTTTCATAATATCCTGAAAAATTTTCTTTCCCAAGATAAAAAAACAACCCCTGAAGAAATAACAAAACTTCTGTAATAAAATATCCAAAAATAAAACACTTCATTCCTAAACGAAGTAAGTAAGATTGAACTGAAAGCATTTTATTCTGAATTAATATCCCAAATAAAAATCCGGTTATAACACCTAAAGACGTTAAGTGAATAAATCCAACTACAAAATTTCGCACCTGATGTGAAGTTTCGCCAAGATCAGGAAACAAAACCAACAACTGAACACTTATTTTGAGCAACAAAGAACTTATTGCCAAACCATACACTATTTTGACTATTGCATCTAAACTTGCTTTAAAAATCTTTATTTGAGGTTTCAACATTCTGTAAAAATATGCTAAGGCAAAAAGCTGAAGTAAAACTCCAAAACTATTGATCCATTTCATTGCTTCTCTGGCAACATACCAGCTAATGGGAAATGCAACTGTTAGTAAAGTGGAGAAAATCAGTAAAACCAGAAATATATTAAACTTTTTTAAATCAATTTCCTCTTTAAACTGTTTTAAAAACAAAGCTAAAACTGCTATTAAAAACCAGCCGTTCAATTGAAAATGAAGGAAAAACTGAATCGCAATTTGATAAAAAGCACTTTGCTTGCCAAGTGTGCTTATTGCCGGACCTAAACACCAAACTCCAAAAGTGGAGAAAACCATAAATAAAACAGCGGTTAATAAAAGTTTTTGACTGCCTGTTTTAGCGGGAGGACTATCTTTCCAGACAAGCCCGCAAAAAATATAACTCAATAAAATATGAGCAGTAGAAAAAAGAATCGAAAACAAAGCATAACCCTGAAAAGGAAAAGCAACCATCATTCCCACTACAGCGCATTCTGTACACCAGAATAATTGATTGTAAATGGGTTTTTCTCTTTTATTTTTCGGAATAAAAAAATGAACAATCAAAACATAAATCATCAAATATACCCAGCCTAACATCGCAACATGAGAATGTGCATGAAGCAGATAAATGTAATTTATATTTAAGGGAAAAAGATAGGAAAAACGCATGAGCAAACCCATAATCGAAGCTATGAGAAAGTTTAGAAAACAGCAAATTATCCAGCTTTTTTGAGAATTCATTCTAAGCAATATTTTCATTTTTTTAAAATAAAAAATGCACCAATAATTCATATAATTAGTTGGTGCATTCATTTATAAATTAGCGTTTATGCAAACTCTTCTTCCAGAATCACTGCCTTTGGAAACAAGATATTATTTTCAAGGTGAATATGTTTGTGCAAATCTTCTTCAAACTCTTTCAACATCGCAAATGTTACTTTATAAGTCGTACATCCGTCGCTTGGCGCATTATAGTTATTGGTCAGTTTTGCAATTTCGCTAAAACGATCTCCTTCATTTTCATGCTCTGCCATCATCATCGCGATTGGATTTGAAACTGTTCCAAAAGAAGGCTGAGTTAAAATTCCGTTAGTTTCTTTCGTTTTTACCATTCGCTTAATAAACGGAAACAACATTAATTCTTCCTTTTTCATATGTTGAGATAATTCTCCGGCACCTGCGGTAAACAGTTCATTTATTTTAAACAATTCCGGATGCCCTGCTCCATGAACATTGCATAATTTATCTAAAAACTGCTTTAGTATTGGTGTTTTTTCTTCGACATAACGATGGTGTGTTTTTTCGATATAATCTACCATTAAATCTAAAGGCCATGAATTAAAATCTATTGTACTGTCATTTTCAGATTGTAATACATCAAATACATTTTGCATTAATACATCTGAGTCAATATCTTGTTTTTCACAAACTTCTGTAATAGTTCTGTTTCCTTTACAGCAAAAATCGATTTGATATTTTGTAAAAACTGCAGCCGTTCTAAAATCCTGAGCTACAAATGATCCAACTGTTTTATTCTTTAAATTTTCCATTTTTAAAATATTATTAATCATTATTGAATTAGAATAAAAGACAAAATTATCTTTTATTGGTTTATTAAAAAACTCTAACCTATAAAAGCATTAGAGTTTTGGTTTTTATTCTACAATAAGAACACCTTTCATCATAGCAAAATGCCCTGGAAAAGTACACAAAAAGTTATATGCTCCTTTTTTATCAATTGTAAATTCGATCGTATCCTGTTCTCCTCCGCCAAGCAATTTAGTATGTGCCACAATTGATGCTTTTTCAGAAGCCGGAATATAGTCCGTATCTTTAGCATTCATTGCTTTGGTTGCAAAAGCAGCTTCATCTGTACCTTCCTGTAAAATAACCAAATTGTGACCCATCGCTTCTTTTGGAATTTTACCAACGTGTTTTAAAGTAAGTGTTATTGGTTTTCCTGCAACAGCTTTTAGTTCATTTGTACTAAACTGCATTTGATCATTTCCTTCAATTACCAATACGTTTTCTGCAGTTGCCGGAGCCGCTTCTCCTTCTGTCGAAGTTTCATTTATTTCTGTTGCTTCTTCAGTTGGTGCAGTTTCTTTTTTTCGGCAAGAAGTTATTGCTAAAAATCCCATTAGCACAACCATCGAAATTTGTATTCTTTTATTCATTGTCAAGTATTTAAATTATAAATTTTATTCGCTTATATTTAATATTTTAAGATGAAAATCTCCGGAATTTACACCCAATGCCAACTCTTCTAAAGTTGTATTGGTTAACATTGCCAGAAGTAATTCCCTTATTTTTTTAAATTCATTATGCACCGGACAAGGATGCGTTTCAGAACATTCTTTTAATCCAATTCCGCAACCTTTATAAATCGCATTTCCGTCAATCGCATCTACAATCTGAATCAATTTTATGTTTTTTACAGCTTCATTAGAAACTTCAAAACCACCTCCTACTCCTTTTGCAGAAACTATAATCCCGTTTTTGGTTAAAATCTGCATTATTTTGGCCGTAAAAGGTTCTGGTGAATCTATTTCTTTGGCTACATCTTTTATTCCAACCCGAATTCCTTTTGAAGATTTGGTGGCAATAAATATAGAAGCCCGAATGCCGTACTCGCACGCTTTTGAAAACATATAAACTTGATTAAATTCTTTACAAATATATTCAAACTATATTAAAAGACAAATTTATCCTTAATTAATTTTTATAAAAAATATCTTATTTATAACCAAAATAATTTATTGTTCTAAAAAGACTTATTTCTGTTCAACTCTGTAAAAAACGAATTTTAGTTTTACCTTTGGAAGTATCTAATTTTTCTAACATGTAAATGATGCCTTTAAGTAATAACTCTAAAGATTTAAAACTAGCCGTTCTTATTGATGCCGACAACGTTCCGTACAGCAACGTAAAAGGAATGATGGAAGAAATTGCAAAATTTGGAACACCAACAACCAAACGTATTTATGCAGACTGGACGAAGCCAAACTCAAATGGCTGGAAAGGCGTTTTACTCGAGCATGCCATCACTCCTATTCAGCAATATAGTTATACTGTAGGCAAGAATTCCTCAGATTCTGCACTGATCATCGATGCAATGGATTTGCTTTATTCCGGAAAATTAGACGGATTTTGCATTGTTTCAAGCGATAGTGATTTTACACGTTTAGCTATTCGGTTAAGAGAATCAGGCATGAAAGTTATTGGAATTGGGGAAAAGAAAACGCCAAATTCTTTTATAGTTGCCTGTGATCGATTCATTTATATTGAAGTTTTGGACGGTGCAATCCAAAAGAAAAAACCAAAAGCCACTGCTGACGCTAAAAAACCTGTTGAAAAACCTGCAGAAAAAGCATTGCACAAAATTGACAAACAAACTATCGAACTTATCGAAGCGACTATCGAAGACATTGAGGACGATGATGGCTGGGCATTTTTGGGCGATGTTGGAAATTTAATCGTAAAGAAAAAACCCGAATTTGACCCTAGAAATTACGGCTTTTCTAAGCTTACGCCAATGTTGAAATCCCTAACTGATATTCTTGAAATTGATGAAAGAGAATCAGATAAAAAAGGAATCAAACATGTTTATGTTCGATTACGATATAATTAATATTACTTTATTACCATTTAATTTTTTTTAAAAACATGAGAAAAAAATTCTTTATCTACGGATTCTTATTGTTTCTAATTGTTTCAGCACTATATTATTATACTGAACGAGGTTTTTTACTTGTCATTATCCTGCCAATATTATTAGCTGTTGGCGCGTATAACGCATCTCAAAAAAAGCATGCTATTTTAAGAAACTTTCCTGTTTTAGGTTATTTCAGGTATTTATTTGAAATGATTGCGCCAGAAATTCAGCAATATTTCATAGAAAGATCTACTGATGGAAAGCCGTTTTCGAGAAATCAGCGTTCCTTGGTATATCAAAGAGCCAAAAATATCGATTCAAGTACTCCTTTTGGAACGCAATTGAATCTAAATCATGATAGTTACGAAGGAATAAAACATTCTATTTTTCCGGCAAAAGTTAATGAAGAATTACCGCGTGTATTAGTGGGCGGAAAAGATTGCAAACAACCGTATTTAGCTTCTTTATTTAATGTTTCTGCAATGAGTTTTGGTTCCCTTAGCGAAAATGCGGTTCGTGCCATAAATATTGGCGCCAAAAAAGGAAACTTCTATCAAAATACCGGAGAAGGTGGTTTAACCGAATTTCATCTTGCCGGCGGTGGCGATATTACCTGGCAAATTGGTACAGGATATTTTGGATGCCGTGATAAAGACGGAAATTTCAGTCCTGAAAAATTCTCGGAAAAAGCCAATCTTCCGAATGTGAAAATGATTGAAATTAAGCTTTCGCAAGGTGCAAAACCAGGTCACGGAGGTGTGCTTCCGGCTGCTAAAAATACAGAACAAATTGCCAAAATAAGAGGCGTTGAACCTCATACCATGATTCTTTCTCCTCCCGGTCATGGCGCTTTTTCAGACAGTAAAGGACTTGTTCATTTTATTGCACAATTGCGTGAATTGTCAAACGGAAAACCAATAGGTTTTAAATTATGTATTGGAAACACGGCTGAATTTGAAGCTATTTGCCATGAAATGATTGCAGAAGATATTTATCCTGATTTCATAACCGTTGATGGTGCCGAAGGCGGAACCGGAGCAGCTCCTTTAGAATTTGCCGATGGCGTTGGAATGCCTTTTGAACCCGCTTTGATCTTTGTAAACAAAACATTAATCAGTTTAAACATTCGGGATAAAGTGCGCATTATAGGAAGTGGAAAAATCATTTCTGGTTATTCTATTTTGCATGCTGTTGCGTTGGGTGCAGATATGTGCAATAGCGCAAGAGGATTTATGTTCTCTTTAGGCTGTATTCAGGCTTTGCGTTGTCATAATAATGAATGTCCAACAGGAGTTGCAACTCAAAACAAGATGCTGATGAAAGGTTTGGTTGTCACCGATAAATCTGATCGCGTGTATCATTTCCATAAAAATACTTTGCATTCTGCCAATGAACTTTTAGCCGCTGCAGGCAAAAAAAGTTTTAGCGATGTAGACGTTAATATTTTTATGCGTGGTGATGAGTTTGCTAATTTATCAGATAACTATTTCCCTGATATCTTAACGAATGTAAACAACAAACATTAAAATAAAAAAGCCTCTTTAACCATATAAAGAGGCTTTTTTTTGCTTTCAAAAACATATTGATTACAGTTTTGCAGTTTCTTTATGATCTCCTGAACTGCTATTACTTTCTAAAGCTGCTACCTCTTCTTTACCAACTAATTGCTGAGCTAAAATTGCATTATTATAGGCTAAAAAATAAACATCAAAAGTTACTCCTTCATCAATTAATGCTTTAGAAATTTGATCGTTTTTAATCATTTCTTTTAATAAATCCGGAAATGACTCTTTGTACGTTAATTTGTTTTCGTCGTTTTCTTCTAAATTAGTTTCAATTCTAATCTCAATTTTGTTATCATTTAAAAATGCTTTAGCACTTGTACTTGTAACTCCATGACCTTTTATTGAAGATGAATTGTTATAAGTACTTACATGTTCCTGAATTTTTTGTTTGGTATTTTTACAGCTTACCAACAACAATACAACAGCAAAAGCAAATGCGATTTGGGTAATTTTTTTCATAATTTTTTCGGTTTTTGGTTAATTTTTAACTCAAACATAATGAACTTTACATACAAAAACAACATTACTTGTGAAAAAATAAAAACGTAATTGTTTGACTGAAAATAAATTACTACAAAACCAAACCGCATTATCTAGTTTTAACTGAAACAAAAAAGCCCAATAAAAATTTTATCAGGCTTTTGAATTTTTAAAAATATTTATCGTCAATGGATTATTATTTAATAAAATCCGGCATAGTTTCAGCGTTTAGTACTTCTTTTACAAAAACAGTATTATCGTCAGCTAAATAATAAACATCAAATTGCACACCTTCAGCAACCAATTCTTTTAAACTCTGATCCTTGTTTAGCATCTCTTTTAGCAATTCAGGAAATCTTTTTAAAGCTTGTGATTTATTCGTTTCATTTTGCTCTAAATCAGTTTCAAATCGCAATTCAATTTTATTATCGTTGATATAACCTCTTGCAGTGGTAAGGGTTACATTTTCAGCTTTAAAACTTGCAGCGGTACTGTTATAAGTCTGAACATATTCCTGAAGCTTTTGTTTTGTGTTTTTACAGCTTACAAGCATTAGTACCAAAATTAAAGTAAACAAAACCTGAGTTATTTTCTTAATCATAATTATATTTATTTTAGTTTTTGAAGTCTTAAAAGTGCCTCAAGATAATAATAATCGGCATAATTTATTGAGCAGTCGATTTCACTTCCTGCGGGTTTGTGCCCGGTTGAATGCAGTAAAAAGGCTGAATTTATATCATGACTCTGATAGTTATCTGATAACGAAACGATCATCTTTTTAGCTTTTGCAAGATATTCTTTTTTCAGGGTTTTATCTTTTGTATAAGAACTTAATTCAATCAATGCCGAAGATACAATTGCCGCCGCTGAAGCATCTCTGGGCTCATTTGGAATATTTGGAGCATTAAAATCCCAATACGGAATAAGATCTTCTGTCGTTAATTTATCCAGATAAACACGCGCTAATTTATGTGCAAAATCTAAAAATTTAATATCTTTTGTTTCTCTGTAAGTCATTGTAAATCCATAAATAGCCCACGCCTGACCTCTCGCCCACATACTATCATCACTGTAGCCTTGTGCGGTTCTTCCTTTTATTTTTTTACCCGTTTCATAATCATAAATTACAACATGATAAGACGAATAATCAGGTCTGAAATGATTATTCATCGTTGTCTCGGCATGTTTTACGGCGATATTGTAAAGCTTTTTATTTCCGCCGTTTTTAGACGCCCAAAAAAGCAATTCTAAATTCATCATATTATCGATAATGGTATTATGTCCGCCAAATTTATTGTGAGGCCAAGACTGAATTGTCCCCGCTTTTGGATTAAAAAGCGTCGCCAGTGTATCGGCAGTTTTAAGGATTACATCTTTGTATTCAGGATTGTTTGTCAGGCTATAACCGTTTCCAAAACTATTAAAAATCTGAAAACCTAAATCATGGTCATTTGCTTTACTCACAGATAAAGGTTTTAAAAACTGACTGAATTTATCGGCTTCTTTTTTCCATTTTTCGTCTCCGGTTGCTTCATACAAATACCATAATTCTCCGGGCCAGAAACCACTTGTCCAGTCTTTATAATTGACAAATTTCCAATCTTTGCTTCCATTAGGAACTGTTCTTGGCGAAGTTCCATCATCTGGAATTACTTTTAAGGTTTTCGAAGCTTGTTCAGCACAATATTCTAATTGCTTCTTTATATTAAATGATTGTTTTGTTTGAGAATAGCCTGTATTTCCAAATAGTAATAATAGTAAAATCAAGGCGGTAAATTTTGTACTCATGTGGTTATTAATTTAGATGGAAAAGATTGTTGATGTCTGTAATCAATAAATTTATAAAATAAACCAGACGTATCCGAATCTTTGTATTTTTGTCTACCTAAAAAAGTACTATCAAAGGATTTTTTTCTGTGTTTATCTTGCTCTTTGTCAAAGTTTAAAACTTTGACAAAGATGTCGGTGCGTAAAAATTTTAGATATATTAATCAAACGTCTGTGTAATTTTATCAATATTCAAACTATTTGCCATTGCCATAAAAATATGATAGTAAGCGTCTTTATTGTCATACAATTCATCATGAGTTCCCTGCTCGACACATCTTCCCTGTTCTAAAACAATAATGTGCGAAGCATCAATAATTTGCGAAATACTGTGGGAAATAATAATCACGGTTCTGTCTTTTTTGATGGCGTCCAGTGATTTTTTGATTTGCTCTGTTGCGATTGCATCCAAACTCGCCGTGGGTTCATCTAAAAAAATAATGGGCGGGTTTTTCAAAAATAATCTCGCAATCGCAATTCGTTGTTGCTGTCCACCTGAAAGTAAATGTGCATCAGAATCGTAACCATTTGGCAATTGCATGACCTGTTCATGAATGTAAGCTTGTTTGGCAGCTTCTATGATTTCATCTTTTGAAGCATCGGGATTTCCATAGAGAATATTTTCGGCAATTGTTCCTTTAAAAATATGATTCTTTTGTAATACCAATCCAATGTTCTTGCGAAGAAAATCAGTATTATAATCGTTTAAATCTATTCCGTCTAAATATATATGTCCGGCCGATGGCAGGTAAAATTTATCCAGCAAATTGATAATCGTACTTTTTCCGGCACCGCTTAAACCAACCAAGGCGGTATTTTCGTTTGGCCTTATCTTAAAACTCACATCCGAAAGTGCTTTTGTTCCGTTTGGGTAAACAAAATCAACATTTTTTACTTCTATTAATCCTTTAATTTTTTCCGGAATATAATTTCCACTAGTTTCTTTTTCTTTCTCAGATTCTAAAATATCAAAAAATCCTTCAGAATAAATCAGGGCATCATTGACTTCATCATAAATGCGATGCAATTGTCTAATGGGAGATGAAACGTTGTTAAACAACATAATATGAAACATTATGGCACCAATTGTCATTGTATTATTCAAAACAAAATAAGCCGTAAGAATAATGATAATTACAACTCCTATTTGTTCGATAAACCCTTTAATACTTTCAAAAATAAAACTGGTTTTTCTGGTTTCCAGTTGATTTTCGGTCATTTCAAACTGAATTTTCTGATGCCTATCAGCTTCCATTGGCTCCCTGACAAACGATTTAATAACAGTGATGGATTCGATTAAACTTATGATTCCGTTGTTTTTGGTTTCTCTATAATTTCGCATTCTTCTTCTAAAACCGCTAAGTTTCCTGGCCTGAAGCTGACTTACATAAAAATAAATTGGAATGATACACAAACTGACCAAACCAACGTAAACATTTGCATAAAACATAATAACCAACGCTACAAAAGAATTGGCAAACAAAGGCAAAATATCAATAAAGAAATTCTGAACCAATCTTGTTAAACTGCTAATTCCGAGATCGATTCTGGTTTGAAGTTTTCCGCTTTCATTTTCATTCGAAGTATAAAACTCCATTCTGTAAGTAAGTATTTTTTCTACTATGGATTGAGAAATATCTCTTGTAATAAAAATTCGTAGCTTTTCTCCATAAAATTTCTGTCCAAACTGCACTATCGAATAAACCAACTCTTTAGAAAGCAACACAATACTAATAATTCCTAATAAATGAAACCCTTTTGATAATGGTTCATGCGCTACCATCAAAGTACTAATAGAATCTACTGTGTATTTTAATATTAAAGCATTTACCTGCGCTGCAAAAGAACCTAAAAAAGTAAGCAATAAGGTGGCAATTACCATTTTTCGATAGGGCCTGACAAAAGGTGTTATTTTTTTATATAGTGCGGATATCTCCATTTATTTTATTTTTTGGGTAACTATCAAATATAAGAATTCTAAATTTGTGTTTCAAATTACTAACACTAAAACTTATTATTATGCAACTGGTTTTTGCTTCAAACAATCTCAATAAAATCAAGGAAATTCAAAGCATCCTTAACGGATCTATCCAATTATTAAGTTTAGAAGATATTGGCTGCCACGAAGAAATTCCTGAAACGGCAGATACAATTGAAGGAAATGCAATACTGAAAGCCAATTATGTAACCGAAAAATACGGTTATGATTGTTTTGCCGATGATACCGGTTTAGAAGTTCAGGCTTTAAACGGTGAACCCGGAGTTTATTCTGCAAGATATGCCGGCGAACACAAAAATGCCGATGATAATATGAATAAGCTTTTGGATGCTTTAGAAGAAAAATCAGATCGCAGCGCTCAATTCAAGACCGTTATTGCTTTAAATATAAATGGTAAACAATATCTTTTTACCGGAATTGCAAAAGGAAAAATTACTTTGAATAAATCCGGAAATCATGGTTTTGGATATGACCCGATATTTCAGCCTGACAATTACAATGAAACTTTTGCCGAATTATCTTCAGATATTAAGAATAAAATCAGTCATCGCGCAAAAGCAACTCAGCAACTAATTGATTTCCTGAACACAGCAAAATAATTGTTTAAAATACAACATTTTAAAGGCGAAAATTTAAATTTTAAGACGAAATTTTTTCCGGTTTTATTCGTTTTAATATTAAAATGATTTTACTGTAAACATAACTTTTTGATAATCAAATCATAACAAATATACAATTCTTAAAATAGCATTAGTTTATCTGAATAATTAACAGTAATTTTGCACCCTATTTTAAAAATACATATGAATAAATTTGAACAATTAGGATTGAATGAATCGTTACTGAAGGCGATTTTAGATCTAGGATTTGAGAATCCGTCAGAAGTACAGGAGAAAGCGATTCCCCTATTATTGGAAAAAGACACAGATATGGTTGCGTTGGCTCAGACAGGGACAGGGAAAACGGCAGCTTTCGGTTTTCCGCTAATTCAAAAAATTGATGCTGACAACAAAAATACACAAGCATTAGTTTTATCGCCAACACGAGAACTTTGTTTACAGATTACCAACGAACTTAAAAACTACTCAAAATACGAGAAAGGTATTAATGTGGTAGCAGTTTACGGCGGGGCTAGTATTACAGAGCAAGCTAGGGACATTAAAAGAGGAGCACAAATTATTGTAGCAACTCCAGGAAGAATGCAAGACATGATTAACAGAGGTTTAGTAAACATTAAAAATATAGATTACTGTATTCTTGATGAGGCTGACGAAATGTTGAACATGGGATTTTATGAGGATATCGTATCTATTTTATCAGATACTCCGGATCAAAAAAGTACATGGTTGTTCTCTGCAACTATGCCACAAGAGGTTGCCAGAATTGCAAAACAATTTATGAGCGAACCGGTTGAAATTACTGTTGGAGCTAAGAACTCAGGTTCTGCAACAGTTTCTCACGAATTTTACTTAGTAAATGCACGTGATCGTTACGAAGCTTTAAAACGTTTAGCCGATGCAAATCCAGACATTTTCTCTGTGGTTTTCTGTCGTACTAAAAGAGATACACAAGCTGTAGCTGAAAAATTAATTGAAGATGGATACAGCGCTGCTGCATTGCACGGAGATTTATCTCAGGCGCAACGTGATGGTGTAATGAAATCTTTCCGTGGAAGACAAATTCAGATGCTTGTTGCTACTGACGTTGCTGCACGTGGTATTGACGTTGATAATATTACTCACGTAGTAAATTACCAGCTTCCTGACGAAATTGAAACTTACAACCACCGTTCAGGACGTACTGGTAGAGCTGGAAAATTAGGAACTTCTATTGTAATTGTTACAAAAAGTGAGTTGCGTAAAATTTCTTCTATCGAAAGAATCATCAAACAGAAATTTGAAGAAAAATCTATTCCTTCAGGAATCGAAATCTGCGAAATTCAATTATTACACTTAGCAAACAAAATTAAAGATACTGAGGTTGATCACGAAATTGACAACTATTTACCAGCTATTAACAATGTTCTTGAAGGTTTATCTAAAGAGGAGTTGATTAAGAAAATGGTTTCAGTAGAATTTAACCGTTTTATTGCTTACTATAAAAAGAACAGAGATATTTCATCTCAATCTTCAGGAGAAAGACGCGAAAGAACTGACTCTGAGCCAAGAGAATTTAATAATAATGGAGCAGTTCGTTATTTTGTAAACATCGGTTCAAGAGATAATTTCGACTGGATGTCTCTTAAAGATTATTTGAAAGAAACATTAGATTTAGGTCGTGATGACGTTTTCAAAGTAGATGTAAAAGAAGGTTTCTCTTTCTTTAACACTGATCCTGAGCACACTGAAAAAGTAATGGAAGTATTAAACAACGTACAATTAGAAGGACGTCGTATTAATGTTGAAATTTCTAAAAATGATGGTGGCGGAAGACGTGACCATAATGGACGCAGCGGTGGCGGACGTTCTTCGGGAGGTCCAAGACGTGAAGGAAACTTTGCTCCAAGACGTGAAGGTTCTGGTGGTGGAGGATTCAGAAGCGACAGAAGCTCTGCTCCTAGAGAAGGTGGTTTCAGAAGCGACAGAAATTCATCTGCTCCAAAAAGAGAAGGTGGTTTTAGAAGTTCTGCTCCAAGAACAGAAGGTGGTTCAGACAGAGCTCCAAGACGTTCTGAAAGCTTTGGTGATTCACCAAGACCAAGAAGACCAAGAAGAGATTAATGATTTAATATCTTAAAATATAAAATCCCAAATTCCAGACATAATTGGAACTTGGGATTTTTTTTATAATTAGAATAACTGTTTTATTCCATTAATTAGTGGTAATAAACAATGCATTTGCAGAGGAACTAAGAGCTGAACTCAAATTTTCCGGAACACCATTTTTTACTATTTTTGCAGTGTGACCGGTATTATTAAGCAGATAAAAATCCTGTCCTACTGCTTTCAAATCACTTGCTGAAAAATTTTCACTCCAAATTACTTCTCCATTTTTCCACACTTTAGAGTTAGTACCCAGATTATTTTCATACCCCATAACATAGACTTCATTCCCTGTTACAGAGATATCAGTTGCCACAGTAGTAAACTTTCCATCACTCAAATTAGAAGCAATTCCATTTTTCCATAATTTAGCAACAGAAATCTTATTTATTACCTCAACACCAGCAACATAGACATCATTGCCCTTTATTTCTATATCATATGCTCCTGAAAAGGAAGCGCCATCTGTCAAATTGGAACCTGCTTCATTTGTCCAAAGTTTAGCACGATCATCCTGAAGTCCAACCGTATATACATTATTATTAGTTACAGCAATACTTCTTCTATCACCCTGCAATGTTGATACGATTCCATTTTTCCACATTTTTTGCACATATGAATTATTTTCAATTGCACGACCAAGTATGTACACATCTTTTCCATTTACTGCCACTGCATTTGCAAGACTGCCCGGCGTACTAGCTAAACTTGCCTGCAAACCATTCTTCCATAATCTTGCCGTTTGAACTCCGTTGGCATCCTCTTGAAAACCCACTACATAAATATCATTGCCCGATACGGCAACATCATTTGCAACTGCATTATTAGTACCGTCTGTTAAACTCGTAGCAACACCATTTTTCCAGATAGTTGCTATAAATCTCCCTGCATCACTTTTCTTTTCGTAACCACATACATAAATATCTTTTACAGTAGCTTTAGTTTCTTCTTCATTTGAAGAATTATCATTACTACAAGATAGTACAGCAAAAATGATTATTAATATCGAAAGTTTTTTCATTGTCTTCATTACATTTAAATTTAAAATATTTATAAAAAATAATTCTTTACACTTTTCTTTATTCCTAAAAATCAAATCATTGGAATACATTTTAGTTATATTGCGGAATCAAATTTATATTTTAAATAAGTCTTATGTAATAGTAGAAAACTACTATTTTTAAACAAATCAAGGTAAAATATTATGAATTCAAAATTTATAAAACCTCTTTCTGTAGAAGATTTTTCAAAGAAAATAGCTGTAAATAAAAATGATACCGCCGTGGATTATATGGAATATTTTAAGCCGTTTATTGATAAAATAGATAGTTTCGCTATTGGTCCTTATTATTGGTTTGTTCCAAGCAATTTAACGATGGGCATGGTAGCAACTAGTGATAATATAGGTCAACTTACGCCCTATTCCCATTACAGTGTGAGCGATTGGAAAAATATAAGTCTTGATGAGTTAGCCAATATGGTTCATCCGGATGATCGCCATTATGTATTATCAGCCATACAAATTACATTTGAAACTATCGAAAAAGCACCAAATAGGGAATTCTTAAAATTCAACATTTACGGCAGGTTTATGAATGCAGAGCAAAAATACCGCTGGGTTTTGATACAATTTCCTGCCTTTTATATTACAGAACGAGTGGAGAGTGCCCTTATCTTAATTACTGATTTGTCTCACTTAGGAAACATTAACTCGCCACTACTTACTATAAGTGACTACAGCAATAAATCTTATCATTATTTTAATGTTTTAATGGAAAGTAAAAATATGATTTCTACAAATTTACCCTCAATTACAAAAAGGGAGCGTGATATAATTGGCTTAATGGCTAAGGGATTGAAAACTCCAGAAATTGCCAAAGCACTATTTATCTCTTATTCAACAGTAGAAAATCATCGTAAAAATTTAAGAGTCAAAACAAATACTAAAACATCATCTGAATTAATGAGTTTTGTAATTCAAAACAATTTAATTTGAATCATTATCGCTTTCCTTTAAATACTAAAAGCAAAACTTCTTTCGTCTGTTAATTTTCTGATAATTATATTCGAAGACTGCGAAATATTTAATCCCTATTTAGTACTTTTAGTGCTTTAAATCAGGATATGAAATATTTCGCAGTTTTCTTTTTTACACTATTCTCAACTTTTGGTTTTGCACAAGACACAGAATCTAATGTTCCGCAAAGAGTATCAGGATATATTATCAATGACAATAGTAAACAACCTCTTCCTAACGTAAATATCATTAACACAAACAAAGTTCGTGGCGCAAAATCTGACGCTAAAGGATACTTTGAAATTGATGTACAGCCAAATGATACTATTCACTTTTCGATTTTAGGTTTTCAGTCTTTGAGAATCAGAGTTACAAATGACTGGATAAAAAATAAAGTAACAAGAATTCAGCTTACTGAAAAGGCAATTGCACTTGAAGAAGTAATTATTGCGCCTTTTAGCCTTACCGGTTATCTTGAAGTCGATTCAAAATTAATTCCAACCAAAGAAAATTATCGTTACAGCATTTCAGGGCTTACACAAGGTTATGAAGCCGGTGAATATTCTCCAAATGCTTTTGGTAAAGTTTTAGGTTCTATTTTCAATCCTGCCGATGTTCTGTATGGTTTCTTTGGAAAAAATGGAAAAGAACTCAAGAAACTTAAGGAAATGAAGAAAGACGATACGGTTAGAAATCTTTTAGAATCAAAATACGATCGTGAAACTGTTTCTGTACTTTTAGGCGTAAGCAAGGATGAAATTCCGGAAATTTTGCAGCGTTGCAACTATTCTGATTCTTTTATTCAAACAGCTAATGACTTGCAAATTATGGATGCGATCAGCGCTTGTTATGAACAATACAAGATATTAAAACGTAATTAATTTACTTTTAAATAAAAATCAAAATCCTCATTTACAATTCGTAACTGAGGATTTTTTATTTTAAAATATTAACAAAAACCAAAAACAAAATATGACTGCCATACCTTTTCAAACCATTGACTGGAATCTTATTAAAAAAACAGAACATCCGGGAGAAAGCGGAACAGCCTATTGGCAAACCTTACAATTAGGAGGATTACGCATTCGAAAAGTTACATATTCTGAAAAATACACTGCCGATCACTGGTGTCAAAAAGGGCATATTGTACACTGCCTGGAAGGAGAATTTATTAGCGAATTAGAAAATGGACAAGAGTTTAGACTTTCAAAAGGAATGACTTATGTTGTTTCTGATGATGTTAGTTCTCACCGTTCTATTACAGCAAAAGGGGTCGAACTATTAATAATCGATGGAGACTTTCTAAAGTAATATTGCAAACAAATCAGAATATTATAGTTACATTTACTTACAATCAAAAAGAAATTAATTAAATTTAAATATTATGGCAAAGAGTCAGGATGCTAAAAAAACAGCAAAAAAAGAACCGTTGAAAACGGCTAAAGAAAAGAAAGAAGAAAAGAGAGAAAAGAAAAATGCTCCTAAAAGAGATTAATTTTTAGTTTTCAGTCGCAGTTTTCAGTCTCAAATAGAAACTGAAAACTGTTACTGAAAAACTGAGACTTTTAAAATTAGTCGCAGCTTACAGTCTCAGTTTACAGTTCTTTGAAACTGGATACTGAGACTGCGACTGAATACTGTGACTTACTTAACCGGAATATTTGAAAGGATTTCCAATACAAATTTCCAATATTTTTGAGCCGAAGAAATACTGGCTCTTTCATCAGGAGAATGTGCGCCGTGAATTGTTGGTCCAAAAGAAATCATATCCATATCAGGATAATTTGTTCCAAGAATTCCACATTCTAAACCAGCGTGACAAGCAACTACTTTTGGTTTTTCACCATTTTGTTTCTCATAAATTCCAACCAATGTATCTAATATTTCAGAATTTACATTTGGAGTCCAACCCGGATAAGAACCTGAAAGTTCTACTTCGCAACCTACCAATTCAAAAGCAGAACGCAATGAATTTGCCAAATCAAATTTTGAAGTTTCTACAGAAGAACGCGTTAAACATCCCACTAAAATTTCACCGTCTTTTACAATAACGCGAGCGATATTATTTGAAGTTTCAACTAAATCAGCCATGTCAGCGCTCATTCTGTAAACACCGTTGTGAGCAGCATAAATGGCTCTGATAATTCCTTCCTGAACTCCTAAATCCATTACTTTTTCCGGTAAATCGCATTTCACGATTTCGATAGACAAGTTTGGTTCAGTAGTTTTATATTCTGCTTTAATATCGTTGATAATTTCCTGCATATCAAAAATGTAAGCTTCATCAAACATTTCAGAAATAATTACTTTCGCAACACTTTCTCTAGGAATTGCATTTCGTAAACTTCCTCCGTTAATTTCAGCAACTTGTAAACCAAAGTTTTCAAAAGCATCAAACAACAAACGGTTCATGATTTTATTGGCATTCCCCAGACCTTTATGAATATCCATTCCCGAATGACCTCCATTAAGACCTTTTACGGTAATAATATGTCCAACTGATCCTTCCGGAACTTCTTCTTCATGATAAGTCCTTGTAGCCGTTACATCAATTCCTCCGGCGCATCCTATATCAATTTCATCATCTTCTTCTGTATCTAAATTCAAAAGAATCTGACCTTGCAGAATTCCGCCTTTTAAATTTAAAGCTCCTGTCATTCCTGTCTCTTCATCGATTGTAAACAAAGCTTCAATTGCAGGATGCGGAATATCTTTACTTTCTAAAATCGCCATAATTGTGGCAACTCCTAAACCATTGTCAGCACCAAGAGTTGTACCGCGCGCACGAACCCAGTCACCATCAACATACATATCAATTCCCTGTGTATCGAAATTAAAAACTGTATCTGCATTTTTTTGGTGCACCATATCAAGGTGTCCCTGCATTACAATTGCTTTGCGATTTTCCATTCCCGGAGTGGCAGGTTTTCTGATGATAACATTTCGGATTTCGTCTTCAAAAGTTTCTAAACCTAAGCTGTTTCCAAAGTTTTTCATAAACTCGATAACGCGCTCCTCTTTCTTTGACGGACGCGGAACTTCGTTTAAATCGGCAAATTTATTCCAAAGTGCTTTTGGTTCCAGATTTCTTATTTCCTGACTCATTATATTTTGTTTGAAGTTTAACAATTAAGAGCTCCAAAGTTACAAAGTTTAAACTCTTTTTCATTTAGAAAAGAATTTAATTTTTGACATGAACCAATACAGCTACTACCTCCAAAGGTATTTGTCAAATTTTAGCTCAAATATTATTTAGGGTATTTTGAAGGATTTAATGCAGTGTTAAAAACAGATAATATGTAGATTGTTTTCAACTTTTCATCAATGAAATAAAAAATAATAAAAGGGAATTTTTTCATAGGAAACCCATGATAATCTTTATACCTGATTTAAAAAAAGGGATTTTTAGTTAAGATTTCAATATGATCATCAATTACCTGATAAAAATGTTCACCGAGTCCATTTTGCTTAGATTCGTAATAATCAACAGCATCCTGTATATCAAGAATGGCTCTAGGCTCAATAACGACTTCAAAAATCATTTACCAGATTTAAAACGTAATTGTTTTTTTGCTTCATTCCAAGGAACAAAATCTTCAACTTTAGAAGTTGCTCTTCTTTCATCTAATAAATTTTTCATTTCTTCAGTCACAGAAAGTTCATTAATTACCGTTTCATAATTAAATTTTTCTATTAATTGCATAAAGAAAGACAATTCATTATCCGGAACATTTAAAGTAATTCGTGTCATTTTTCCTTTTATTGAATAACAAATTTACAAAAAAGAAAGTCAACTAGTATTTTAATTATTATTTTTAACCAAAAAGCAAAACTGTGAGAAGAAAGTATATACTCCCCTTATTTCTATTAATTCAAATCATCATTTTAAAGATACTTCCTTTTTTTCCGGAGTTTATCGAGAACTTTTACAGCAACGGATTATATATCAAAATCTCTCACTTTTCAAGAATCGTTTTAGGCAAAATTCCCTTTTCTGTTGGTGATTGCATTTATACGGTTTTGATCATTTTATCGATTCGGTGGTTTTGGAAAATGAGAAAAACCTGGAAAATTCAGTGGAAAGACAATCTGTTGAAAATTTTAAGCTGTCTTTCTGTTTTTTATTTTTTCTTCCATTTTCTTTGGGCATTCAATTACTACAGAGAACCTCTTTTTGAAAAAATGAAAATTCAAAAAGAATATACTGATGCAGAATTATTGATTTTTACCAAAAAACTTATTCTGAAAACCAATGAAATTCAACTTCAGATAGCTAAAAAAGATAGTGCAAAAATCGTATTCCCTTATTCGCAGGAAGAAGCTTTTCAGATGAACTTAAACGGATATAAAAATCTGGCACAAGAACATCCTTATTTTAAATATGAAATTTTAAGCGTAAAAAAATCCCTTTTCAGCCTGCCTTTAACTTACATGGGTTTTGGTGGTTATTTAAATCCCTTTACGAATGAAGCTCAGGTAAATGATTTATTGCCAATGTACAATTTTCCGCTTACGAGCTGTCATGAAATGGCACATCAAATGGGCTTTGCAAGCGAAAGCGAATGTAATTTTATCGGAGTTTTATCTTCTGTGAAAAATGATAATCTATATTATAAATATTCAGGTTACAGTTTTGCTTTGCGGTATTGTTTAGGAATCTGGCAAGTTAAAAACGAGAAAATTTTTAATCAATTAAAGAAAACCGTTCACGTTGGTATTTTAAAAAATTATCAGGAAAGCCAGGATTTCTGGAAACAGTACGACACCTTTATAGATGAAGGTTTCCATGTTTTCTATGATAATTTCCTAAAAACAAACAATCAAAAAGACGGAATGGAAAGTTATAGCAAATTTGTAGATTTGATGGTAAATTATTATAAAACGAGGCCATTATAAAAGTTAGCCACGAATTACACGAATTGTCACGAATTTCTATTAATTACATTTTTAAAAAAAGTATAATTAGTGAAAATTGGTGCAATTCGCGGCAAAAAAAAAGAATTCTAAGTGTAACAAAATTACTTTCAGTACTACTAATATATTATGACCGAAAACCTAGAACAATCATTTGTTGCGCAATTGCAGGCAAATCAGAATATAATCCACAAGATTTGTAGATTATATACTGCCGGCGAAGATGCACATAAAGATTTGTTTCAGGAAATAACAATCCAGCTCTGGAAAGCGTATCCAAAATTTAGGGGCGATAGTAAATTTTCGACCTGGACATATCGTGTGGCTTTAAATACTGCCATTACCTTATACCGAAAAACCAAACGAACCGTATCGACAGTAGAATATGAAAGTCATCAGCATTTTGTAAAAGATGTTGATTACAATTATGAAGAGGAAGAACAAATTAAATTGATGTATAAAGCAGTATACCAGCTTAATGACATCGAAAAAGCATTAGTTTTTATGTATTTAGAAGACAAAGATTATCAGGAAATAGCCGAAACGCTCGGAATCAGTGAAGTGAATGCACGTGTGAAAATGAACAGAATTAAAGGGAAACTTAAAAAAATACTAAATCCTTAAAAATTATTTATGAAAGAACTGGATTTATTAAAAAAAGACTGGAAAAAGAACTCGGATTCTTTTCAACAAATTTCAGAAAATGAAATCTACAAAATGATTCATAAAAAATCATCTTCAATAGTGAAGTGGATTTTGATCATTAGTATTTTGGAGATCTTATTCTGGACTGTATCGAACTTCTTTTTCAGTACAGACGAAATGCTAATTAAGATAAAACATGCAGAAATGATATTTTATCTGGAACTTCTAACTTACTTTAATTATGTAGTCGTCTTGATTTTTGTTTACTTCTTCTACAAAAACTACAAAACAATATCTACAACAGAATCTACAAAATTATTGATGAGCAGTATTTTAAAGACCAGAAAAACGGTTCAGTATTATGTTTGGTATAATTTGGGAATGGCTGTTTTAAGTTCGATCATCAGCTTTTTTATTGCTTTTGTATATAATCCGGAAATGGAATTTCTAAGAGGAAAATTAGCCACAAACGGCAAAGCAATGATGATGACAATTGGTATTTTATTCCTTGTAACGCTGGCGTTTTTAGGTATCTTCTGGTGCTTTTACAGATTATTGTACGGAACCTTATTGCGCAGATTATATGCTAATTATAAAGAGTTGAAGAAGATAGATTTTTGATAAAGGTTCTAAGATTCTGAGTGGCTAAGGTTCTAAGTTTTCAACTTGAAACCTGAAACATGAAACTTTTTTTAATCTAAAATCTAAATCATTAATAATCCCATCTTCTCAATTGGTTTAGTTCTTCCTGCACTTTTAGTTCTTCGGCCGGAATAACTTTTAAAAATGATGGATGCTGTTCGATGGCATATTCTACTTTTTCAACAATTTCGTCGATTGTATCATTTTCATAATCAATATCAAGAGGTTCTTTGATAATGAAAGATTGCAGAATTCCTTTCTTTTTCATTCGTAAACCTTTTTTATCGAATGAGCGGCGGAAACCGTCAATTACAATTGGAATTACAATAGGTTTATGTTGTTTTATAATATGAGCAGTTCCTTTTCTAACGGGTTTAAACGATTTCGTTGTGCCTTGCGGAAACGTAATTACCCAGCCATCTTCGAGTGCAATTCTAATATTTTCGGTATCATTTGGGTTCACATCGCGCTTTTCAGTCACATCAACTCCTTTTGCACGCCAGGTTCTTTCTACAGTAATTGCGCCAACATAAGCTAAAATTCTTGGCAATAAACCGGCTTGCATGGTTTCTTTTGCGGCAACATAATAAATATTCATCTTGGGCTGCCATAGATAACCAATATTCTTAATAGTATCCTGACGTCCGCTTAAACTTGCGTTAAACACATGAAACATAGCTACAACATCGGCAAAATAAGTCTGGTGATTGGAAATAAACAAAACATTCGTATCGGGCAATGTTTTAATAATTTCAGATCCTTCAATCTGCAAATCATTAAACCCTCTGTATCTTCGGTGCGTCATAGCACCCAAAATTCGGATTAACCATTTTTTGATGAATAATATATGTCCGAAAGGATTTCGCTTAAACAATCCCATAGCTGTATTATAGTGTTATTTGTTATGTCGCAAACATACAAAAATTATTCGTTTAGCAATAATAATAAACAATTTCGGAAAAATTTTGTTATTTTTATGAATATCAAATTGTTAATTTTGTGGTTTTACAGTTTTTTTTCGAAAGTTGTTTTCAGAACCTCTCTCAGTTCACTTAAAATCATGGCTGTTGCTCCCCAAACAATATGATTTTGAATGTTGAATGCCGGAACTAAAATATTAGATCCGTAAGAAGTTGACAATGTGGCTTCGAAGATAATTTCGTCGTCTAAAAAAACCGAAAGTGGCAATTCAATAATCCCGGCAACTTCACGGGCATCGGGATTAAATGAAAGTTCTTCCTGTGAAATTCCTAAAAATGGATGCACTAAAAAATTGCTTGGCGGAATATACATTGGAGAAAATTCCTTTATAACCTCTATTTTTTCAGACAGAATTCCAACTTCTTCCTGTGTTTCACGCAAAGCTGTTGCTTCATAACTAATATCAAATGTTTCATATTTTCCTCCCGGAAAAGCGATTTGCGACGAGTGAACGCCATTATAAGCATTTCTGACTATTAAAACTAAGTGTGTTTCTTTATTTTTAGGATAGAAAAGCATCATTACTGCAGCAATTCTCGGATTCACAGCTTTTAAATCTAAATTTTTCAAAGCTTCTGTACGTTCCTTTGGAGCCATTTTTATATGTGCCGCTTCCGCCGGGAGTTCAACTGGAATTATATTGGGAACATATTGTAAAAAGTCTTGAAAATCCATATTCAAAGTTTATTTTTGTACTTTTAAAATATAAATATAGTCCAGAAAACGCGGTTCTACAAGTTTTCTAAAACTAAAGCCATAAAAATGTACAGTAGAGAAGAATCACAAAAATTAAAAAGGGAGTTTTGGGTGGCTTTCGCCGAAAAATACCCGCGTAAATGGGTTTTGTATGACACCAAAATAAAAGACTTTTCTTTTAAGTTTTTTGTCGACAATAAAAAAGCACAGGTTTTAATTGATATCGAGCCCCGAAGCGATGAAAAACGAACTGCTTATTATGAAAAAATAGAAGCTTTAAAAAACATACTTGAAGAAGAATTTATCAAAGATTTGGTTTTCGAAAAAAATTACACTTTAGAAAGCGGCAAAACCATAAGCAGAATATGGGTTGAAAAACAAGGCGTAGGTTTTAGCAACCGCAACAATTGGGATGCTATTTTTGATTTCTTTTTTGAAAACATGCACGCTCTTGAAATGTTTTATCTGGAATATGATGAGTTTATTAAGGATATTGAGTCTTAGGAAAGGTTCTGAGGTTCTAAGTTTCTAAGTTTTTTTTATAACAAACCCGATAGATTTTTCAATCTATCGGGTTTGTTATTTGATGTTATCAGTTTTCTAAACACTAAAAATATTATAAACTATAATATGATCGTCATAGTTTATGTAAAGCTGTTTGCGGTAATCCTGTTTTTTTCTGGTGATAATTGAGATTTTACAATCTCTGCCATCATTATCTTTACACATAAAAGAGTAAACAATATCTGTATCGTTTTCTTCGCGTTCGATATAATCTAAAATACTAAAAAGCTGAATTTCCTGAGAATAAACTACAATTCTGTGTTTATTTGTGTCGAGAATAACCGAAAGATTTACCAAATCAAGATTAGACCACTGCCCCCATTTTCCTCTTTCATTTTTTTCTAAAACGCTAAAGCCTGATGTTTTGAATTGATAAGACTGACTATATGCTTGTTGTAAACCCAGTCCTAAAAAAAGTAATACTATATAATAAATGTATGCGGTTTTCATAAAATAATTCTTGCAGATAATTAAAACTCAAATTTAGCCTTTTCCGCGCATGCAATTTCAAAATCTGCTATCAATTCCTGAATTATTTGTTCTACAGGCAAAATTTCATGAATTAATCCTGCAATCTGACCAATTTCAAGTTCCCCTTCTTCAAGATCTCCTTCAAACATTCCTTTTTTTGCTCTTGCTCTGCCTAATAACTGGACTAAATCTTCCTTTGAAGGGCATTTTTCATATAAATCCTGAACATCCTGATAAAATTTATTTTTAATCAATCTTACAGGCGCTAATTCTTTCAGAGTCAATTGCGTATCTCCTTCTTTTATATCAACTATCTTTTGCTTAAAATTATTGTGTGATGATGATTCTATTGATGCGGCAAAACGACTTCCAATCTGAACTCCGTCTGCGCCTAAAATCATTGTGGCCAACATTCCGCGTCCGGTTGCAATTCCGCCGGCAGCGATAATCGGAATCTGAATTTTTTCTCTCACCATCGGAATTAAAGTCAGTGTTGTAGTTTCATCACGACCGTTATGACCACCGGCTTCAAAACCTTCCGCTACGATTGCATCTACACCTGCTTCCTGCGCTTTAAGAGCAAAAACACTGCTGCTTACCACATGAACCACTGTAATTCCTTTTGATTTTAGAAAAGAAGTCCAGGTTTTAGGATTTCCTGCTGATGTAAAAACGATTTTCACTTCTTCTTCTACCACAATATTCATAATTTCTTCGATGTTGGGATACAACATCGGAATGTTAACACCAAAAGGTTTATCGGTTGCCTTTTTGCATTTTTGAATGTGTTCGCGTAAAACTTCCGGATACATTGAACCCGCACCAATAAGTCCTAAACCACCGGAATTACTTACTGCAGAAGCTAATTTATAACCGCTTGCCCAAATCATTCCGCCTTGAATTATTGGATATTTTATATTGAAAAGCTGGGTAATTTTATTCATTCAAATATTATTGTTTGATAATTTTTCCGGTTTTATGCAAACCATCAGCATCAAAAGTATAAAAATAAAGTCCGCTTTTTAAAGGCTGAACAGAAAGAATCGGATTTTCAGCTGTAATTTCTTTTTCAATAAGTTTTTGTCCCAAAACAGAGTAAATAACAACTAAAGCTTTATTATTTTGTTCCGAAAAAGAAAAAGAAATATCTGTTTTCGCAGGATTTGGAAATACTGAGAAAGAAGTAGTAGAAGTTTCAAAATTTTCTACTCCTAAAGTAGTACCAAAATTAGGAATTCCGTAGCCGTAATTGTTATCCGGATTATTAAATTTATCTGAAGAAGCCAAAATCATCTGCCTAATTTCTTTATTTGTTTTAGATGGAAAAGCCTGCCATAAACAAGCGGCCATTCCGGCCATTATAGGACATGAAAAAGAAGTTCCGTTTGAAGTTCCAATAGTTCCATTAGCATTTGCAATTACAGAAGCAGTTCCCTGTGCCATAATATCCGGCTTAATTCTGCCATCATAACTTGGACCAATCGAACTAAAACCAGATTTTACTTTCGAAGCCGTAACCGATCCAATTGCTAATACAGAAACTGCATCGGCAGGAGAACCAATATGCGGTTCTGCTGTGATTCCTTCATTTCCTGCAGAAGCCAAAACTAATATTCCTTTACTAAAAGCTACTTCTGCACCACGCGAAACAAAATTTGTTGTTCCGTTCATATCGCTGTATGTATGATTGTACCTTGCTTCATCTCGCTGTCCAAAATATCCCAATGAAGTAGTTATGATGTCAACACCCAGAGCATCTGCTTTTTCGGCTGCCTCAACCCAAAGTGATTCTTCCAAAGGAATTTCTAAAGCATCAATTTCCGTAATAAAAAGATAATAAGATGCATTTGGAGCAGTTCCTACCAAAGCATTTACTTTATAACCGCCCATCGTGGAGAGCACTAAAGTTCCGTGAGTGCCGCCTGTATAGAAATTATCATTTCTTGTGGTAAAATCATAACCGCCCAAAATTCGATTATTATTTCTCAGATTTTCAAATGGTTGAGCAGTATTAACACCTGGAAATCCTGCATCTAAAACAGCGATAATTTTTCCTTCTCCGGTAAAATTCTGCTGATGTAAAACTTGTCCGTTCAGCATCTGAATCTGATTGGCAGAATTTCCATAGGAATAATCAATTGCGGTTTTTAGCTTATCAAGCGTTTGAATGGTTTTAGCTTGAGAAACTTTTTTTCCTGTAACATTCAAACTTTTGTCGGCAAACTCTACTTTTTGTACAAAAGACAATGATTTTAATGCATTGATGTTGGCCTGAGTTCCGTGAATATGAAGTGCATTCAACCATTTAGACTGCGCCATTACCGCTATTCCTGTACTCGATTTAATCTGGTTTACAAAAGAAGCTTCCAAAGGTGCATCCGTCAAACCTAAAGCAATATTTTGATTCGTTCTTCGATCTAATGCTTTTTGAGAAAGTTCTGTCAAAGGATTAGCAAAAAATAACTGAGCATTTGGTTTAGCATTGAAATAAACCCAGGCTTCTTCCTGCGAAAATACGGTTAAAGAAAGAAGTAAGAGAAGAAAGGTAAAGTTGTATCTCATAATATACTTTTTAGCGGAATTTCTTCCTAAGAAAGTATAAAGCTAAGAAATTACTCCCGAACCAACTAATTCATTTTCTAAATACCAGGCCACAAACTGACCCTCTGTAATTGCAGATTGAGGTTCTTCAAAATGAACATACATTCCGTCTTCAAATTGATGCAAAGTTGCTTTTTGTAAAGGCTGACGGTAACGAATTCTGGCCATTACTTCCATTTTTTCACCTGTTTTTAACTTCAAATCTTCACGAACCCAATGTACTTCAGCATCTCCAACAAACAAAGCTTTTTTAAATAAGCCTGGATGATTGCTTGTTAAACCAGTGTAAATTGTATTGGTTTCAACATCTGTAGCAATCACAAAAAGCGGATCTGTAGTTCCGCCAACATTTAATCCTTTTCTTTGGCCGTTAGTGAAATAATGCGCTCCCTGGTGTTTGCCCATTACTTTTCCCATCGTTGGAAGATAATCCAGTTTTTGAGATTCTATTTTTAATTCTTCTTCAAAAGATAATCCGGCTGGTTTTTCGATAGTATAAATTGGATCGTTTTTATCAATCTGAACAATTTTACCTTCTTTTGGCTGTAATTTTTGCTGTAAAAATTCAGGTAAACGAACTTTTCCAATAAAGCAAAGTCCTTGTGAATCTTTCTTTTCGGCTGTAACCAATTCCATTTCAGCAGCGATTTCACGAACTTCCGGTTTGGTCAGGGCACCAATTGGAAACAACGCTTTAGAAAGTTGTTCCTGAGATAATTGGCATAAAAAATAAGATTGATCTTTGTTATTGTCAGCTCCGGCAATTAATTGATAAACTGGTTTTCCATCAACTTCAATTTCATTTTTTTGGCAATAATGTCCTGTTGCCACGTAATCAGCGCCAAGACTTAAAGCAATTTTCATAAAAACGTCAAATTTTATTTCGCGGTTACAAAGTACGTCAGGATTTGGAGTTCTCCCTTTTTCGTATTCGTTAAACATATAATCAACGATTTTTTCTTTGTATTCTTCACTTAGATCAACAGTCTGAAACGGAATTCCAAGTTTTTCAGCAACCAATAAAGCATCGTTACTGTCTTCTAACCAAGGACATTCGTTAGAAATAGTAACCGAATCATCATGCCAGTTTTTCATAAAAAGGCCAATAACTTCATATCCTTGCTGTTGCAATAAATAAGCAGCAACACTAGAATCTACTCCACCGGAAAGTCCAACAACTACACGTTTCATTTTAACTCCTTTATAATTTTATAAGGGTGCAAAGGTAAGTCATATTTTAGAAAATTATATTGGTTTTAATTAGTTTATATAATGTGAGTGTAGATAAAACTTATTGCTTTGAAAACTGGTGAAATTTGTGGCAAAAAAAAGCCCGCTAAGCGGGCCTAAATATTATTCAGTTTTTGGCTTTGAATCTGCCTGATAATTACTTTTTGGATCACTCATGTTTACCTCTTTGGTTAATTTTCCTTTTAGGTAAAATTGCCACATTCCTACTTTCTTTCCATTTAAAAACTTTCCTTTCGATGCTACAACTCCATCAGAATCGTAAAAAACAGCATCACCGTTATATTCATTATTTTTATAAGTAGTCTGCTCTAAAATGATTCCGTTTTGACCGAATTTTTTATAAATGCCCTCCTTCTTTCCATTTATATAAATCATTTCTTCGGCAACTTTTTCATTTGGATAAAAAACAGTTCTTGCGCCTTCCAGTTTTCCGTTTTTATAATTTTCGATTGTCATTACAATTTTAGAAGCTTTATGGTAATATTTCCATTCTCCTTCGTAATTTTTCCCAATCACTTTTCCTTCACTCACTTTATTTTTATTCTGATCATAAAAAATATTGTAAGCACTTCCGTCATTGGCACTAAAATCGCGTGTTGCAATGACATCACCTTTTTTAGTATCATCAAAAAATTTAAATATTCCGGTTTCTTTTCCGTGACTAAAAGTTCCTTCATAACGCGGACGCTTAGAAACTTCGTAAATTCCTTTCCATAAACCGTCTTTTTTACCGTTAGCATCCAATTTATTGATGTCAGTTTGCGCGTTTATAAAAAGTACATTTAGTAATAGTAATCCAAATAATATTCTTTTTAAAATCATATATTTTCAATTTTAAACTTAAACGAAATTGTCCTTTATAAATTATATTGAAGGGTATAAAAAAATCCCGATAAATCGAGATTTTTTTTACTTTCTTATTTCTTTTTGTTCTGTGCTTTTGCAGCTTCTTGCTGTTCCATCACATCCTGAAGACGTTGTTGAAATTTACTTGGCTTTTTAGGCTCTTTCAATTTATTCTCCTGAATTTGAGCGTGAATCTTATCGGTATCAACAATGTAGTTTTTGATTACAAACATAATTCCGATTGTGATTAAGTTCGAAATAAAGTTATACAAACTCAAACCTGCACCGTAACTATTGAAGAAAATTAACATCATTAATGGCGAAACATAAATCATGATTTTCATCATTTTTGCCATATCCGGCATACCTTCTTGTTGAGGCGCTGCCATTTGCTGATCTCCAGACGTCATTTTCATGTAGAAGAAAATCGCAATTGCCGCCAAAATTGGGAACAAACTGATATGATCTCCATACATTGGAATATTGAAAGGCAGTTTTACAACTGAGTCAAAAGATGATAAATCGTCTGCCCAAAGGAAACTTTTTTGTCTTAGCTCAAAAGCTGATGGAAAGAACTGGAATGATGCATACATAAACGGAAGCTGAATCAATGCCGGGATACATCCTGCCATTGGGTTTACTCCTGCTTTATTGTACAATTTCATTGTTTCCTGTTGTTTCTTCATTGGGTCTTTTTTAAATTTTTCACCCAATTCTGTAATCTCCGGACGTAAAACTTTCATTTTTGCCTGAGACAGGAATGATTTATAGGTAATTGGCGACATCGCCAATTTGATAAGAATCGTAAAGATGATAATAGCAATTCCATAAGCTATATAAGAACTTAAGAAACCAAATAGTGGAATAAAAATTAATCTATTGATCCATCCAAAAATCCCCCAACCTAATGGAATAATTTTTTGGAAATTTTTATCATACGATTTTAAAACTTTATAATCAGATGGTCCAAAATACCAGCTCATTTTATAATCAACCTCACCATTTGTAAAAGCTAAAGGAACTGTTGCTTTAAATTGTTTTGTGAAAACAGTATCAATTTTCTCATCTTTCACTAAGTTTTCGGAAACTAAATGTGCTTTCTCAAAAGAAGTATTAGTTTGCAAAATTGTTGTAAAAAAGTGTTGTTTAAAGGCAATGTAATCCACTTTTTCAGGATTTTCTTCTTTAAGAGTACCTTGACCTACATAATTTTCTTTTCCGTCTTCGTAACTATAATAAATCTCTGCATAACGGTTTTCATAAGAAATACTTTTCTCATTTCTATATGTTTTTAAATCCCAAACTAAATCTAATGGTTTAGATGAATTTAAAACTTTATTCAATCCTTGAGAACGAATATCAAAACCAACTAAATAATCGTTTGGTTTTAAAATATACTTGTATTCTAAAAATTCGTTAGCTCCGGCTTTTAAACGCATTGACAGAATTTGATCCGCACCAACTTTAGTTAGTGTTGGTTCAAAAAACAAATCTTTAGAATTTAAAGTTCTGTTATCTGTCGTTTGTAACTGAATATTTAAATTAGCATTATTGTCTTTAATTAATTCTACAAATTGCCCAGAATTTTTCTCAAACTTTTTAAATTCTTTAAGCGTAGCTTCAACTATGTAACCACCTTTGTTGGCGATTTTTAGTATCATCTTTTCGTTTTCAATTGTAGTAAAAGATTCTTTTGCAGAAGGAAGTGTAGCAGAATAAGCAAAACCACCTAAAGTTTTTTGCAATTGTGCCAACTGAACTGTATCACCAGGTGTTGCAGCAGCAACCGGTAAAACCGCTGTTTTAGTTTTATCAGCTTTAGCCTGAGCTTCTTGCTTGGCAACTAATTCTTTCTTGGCTTTTTCAGCAGCAATCTCTTTGTCAGAAGGTTGATTTTGGTACATTATCCAAATCAAAATTCCAAATATCAATACAAAACCAATGATTGAATTAAGATCAAATTTTTTTTCTTCCATTATAATTTAAAAAAAAGTTATTCGTTAAAGGCTATTAGTATGAGTTTGCCTCAAAAGTTACATCCTTTAGAATATTAATTATTATTTTTTATGTGCATTTACCGCAGCAGCCACAAAGTTTACGAAAATTGGGTGTGGATTGGCAACCGTACTTTTGTACTCCGGATGGTATTGAACCCCAATGAAAAACGGATGATTTTCTAACTCAATAATTTCCACTAAACCTGTATCAGGATTTACTCCTGAAGCAATTAATCCGGCTTTTACTAATTCATCTTTATATTTATTATTGTACTCATAACGGTGACGGTGACGCTCTGAAATGGTCTTTTCGCCGTAAATTTTATGCGCTAATGTGTTTGGTTTAATATCACATTTCCAAGCTCCAAGACGCATTGTTCCACCTTTATCCGTGATTGTTTTTTGTTCTTCCATCAAATCTACAACAGGATGTTTTGTTTTTTCATTCATCTCTGTAGAATTCGCTTCTTTGTAACCTAAAATATTTCTTGAATATTCGATAACAGACATTTGCATTCCTAAACAAATTCCAAAAAACGGAATATTATTTTCACGTGCAAAACGAACTGCTTCTATTTTTCCTTCAATACCTCTTTCTCCAAAACCAGGAGCAACTAAAACTCCGTCAAGAGTTCCTAATTTTTCTTCAACATTCTCAGTAGTAATATGCTCTGAGTGAATTGAAATTACGTTAACTTTAGTTTCATTTGTAGCACCTGCATGAATAAACGCCTCTAAGATAGATTTGTAACAATCCTGCATTTCTACATATTTTCCAATCAAACCAATGTTTACAGTATGTTTTGGATTTTTTAATCTTCGTAAAAAAGTATTCCAGTTTTTTAAATCCGGAGCCGCTTTTTTAGGTAAATCTAATTTCTTTAAAGCCACAACATCTAATCCTTCTTCAAGCATTAAATTTGGAACTTCATATATTGTTGAAGCATCAATAGACTGAATAACAGCTTCTCTCTTTACATTACAAAACAAAGCTAATTTATTTCGTAATTCCGGAGACAATTCGTGCTCCGTTCTGCAAACCAAAATGTCTGCTTTGATACCGCTTTCCATCAACGTTTTTACAGAGTGCTGTGTCGGTTTTGTTTTTAACTCACCAGCAGCAGCCAAATAAGGAACCAATGTTAAATGAATAACGATTCCGTTATTTTCTCCCAATTCCCAAACCAACTGACGAACAGACTCAATATAAGGAAGTGACTCAATATCACCAACAGTTCCGCCAATTTCAGTAATTACAATATCATAATCGCCTGATTTGCCAAGCAATTGCATTCTGTCTTTGATTTCGTTTGTAATATGAGGAACCACCTGAACTGTTTTTCCTAAAAATTCTCCTCTTCTTTCTTTTTCAATAACCGAAAGATAAACTCTTCCTGTAGTAACGTTATTAGCCTGAGAAGTAGGAACGTTCAGGAAACGCTCGTAGTGGCCTAAATCTAAATCTGTTTCGGCACCATCATCTGTAACATAACATTCTCCGTGTTCATAAGGATTTAATGTTCCCGGATCTACATTGATATAAGGATCAAATTTCTGAATAGTTGTACGATACCCTCTTCCTTGTAACAATTTTGCTAAAGATGCTGCGATAATTCCTTTTCCTAAAGAAGAAGTCACACCGCCTGTAACAAAAATATATTTTGTTTGATTCATTCTGTTGTTGTTTGTATTGTAGTTGTGTAAAAAACTTGGCAAAAGTACAAATTTAATTAGATAATTTGCCAATTAGAGAATGAGATAATTTGCAAAATTTTAAATAGAACGATTACTTGGTTTTGTAATCGATAATTTTAAGGTTTTATTAGACTTTTTATTGAAGAATGTGTTTAATCTAGTTTATATATTGCTTTCTTAAATCGATTCTTTAAAAGAGATTATTTTACGCTATGTCTTAAATTATCAAAGAAACGTTCAATTAACCTTCTATCTGCTGTAATGATTTCAGCATTTCCTCTTGCTTCAGCATGAAAATTTAGTTCTACACCATAATTAGTTTTTAAGCCAGATGGCAGATCTATATCTACAAGATAAGAATTAACTTTATTTTGATTATCTGAAAGCGTTTGTTGATTTGTAACCAATGAAATTCTTTTTACTTTTCCTTTTATAGAACCATATTCATTAAATGGATAATTATTAAGTTTTATGATTACACTTTGTCCAACTTTGACTTTTCCGGAACCATTTTCAGGTAAATTTACCTGACCAATTATTTGATTATTTACAGGTATAATTTTAAATAATTCTTGTCCTGATTGGATATAATCATTACTTTTAATGAAACTTAAAAAATCAACTTTCCCATTAATAGGAGCCACAAAAACATAAGTTCGTTCCCATTTTTTTATAGCATCTATTAGATCATAATAAGTATTAAACATATTAATAATAAGTTCTCTTTCTTTCGATGCTTTTTCTATAACAATAACCTGAGCTCTATTCCGAGCTTCGTTTATTTGATAACTTGTATTACTAATTTCTTTGTCTATAGCATTATAATCCAATTCACTATTGGCTTTTGCAATAATAGAATGTTCAATATCAGCTTTAGAAGTTATGTTTTTTGTAAAGAGTGTCGAATCTTTTTTGAAAAGACTTTGAGAGGTTTTATATTTTATATTTTGATTGTGGAAGTCATTTTTTAATTGCTCAAACTTTTTTGAATGTAATGCTAATAGCTTTTGATTTATTTGTTTCTGGACTTCGAATGGCTGTTGGATTGTATAATCTAAATATTGATATAGAGAACTTAAGTAGTTAAAATACTTATTATTTATTTCTCCCAAAGATAAATTTTCAGGAAATAAATGACGATGCTTTTTATATGTTACCTTATGAATATCTATACTTTTGAGTATATTTTCTAATGCTCGAACATCTTTTAAATCTGCTTCATTTTTAATATAGGCTATATATTTTCCCTGGTTTAAAATAACGCCGGATTTATCATGTAACAATATAATATTTCCAGATGTTGATGCTACTATTTTTACAGGAGCCTGTCTTGTATTAATAATAATTTGACCAGATAATATGGAGGGATATTTTATCAGCCAGCCAAACAAAAGCAATAGCAAAACCAATCCAATTGTTACAGCACTAATCATCATTCCAAATTTAGTTGGCATTCTTTCAATGATTGAAGCAACTTCCTCGGTTCTATTTTCATTAAGTGTTTTATGAAATCCTTTAGTAGCCATTTACAGTATCTCCTATTTGTGTTTTTACCAACTGATAATAATATCCGTTTTCTCTTGTCATCAGCATATCATGATTTCCAATTTCTGTAATAAAACCATTTTTAAGTACAATAATCTGATCTGCTTTACGAATTGTGCTTAATCTATGAGCCACTACAATTACAGTTTTGTCTTTAAAAATTTCTTCAAGTGCCATCACAATCTTTTGTTCATTTATAACATCTAAAGAATTGGTAGCTTCATCAAAAAATAAATAATCCGGATCTTTATATAAAGCTCTGGCAATTAAAACACGCTGCTTTTGACCTCCGCTCAAACCTCTTCCATTTTCTCCCATCATCGTTTGATATCCTTTTGGCATTGCTTCAATTTCAGAAGCTATATTAGCTGCTGTTACGGCTTTCTTGAGCCTTTCGTAATCTATATTTTCATCATCTAAAACTATATTATTTTGAATGGTGTCACTAAAAATTTTACCGTCCTGCATAACTGCACCACAACTTTCTCTCCACTGTTTCAAATTAATATTTTGGATGTTTAAATTTCCCATAGCCAATTCTCCATGGGTAGGTTTATATAATCTTAAAATAAGTTTAAGCAAAGTTGTCTTTCCACTTCCACTATCTCCAACAATTGCTGTAACTTTTCCCTGCGGAATCATTAATGAGATATTGCTCAAAATATAATCGCTGTTACGGCTATATTGAAAACTGACATTTCGCAAAAACAAACTTTTATCTTCTGGGAGCTTTATGCTATTATTGATATCGTTTTCTTCTTCATTTTCGAGCTCATGTATTTCATTGAGTCTTAAAAAACTGATTTTTGCATATTGTCCTGATTGAATAAAAGAAATAAATTGCATAATAGGACCGTTTAACATTCCTATTATAAATTGAGTAGAAATCATAACTCCAAATGTTATGTCTCCTTTTATAACTGCTTTTGCACAATAAAAAGTAATAACCAAATTCGTTAATTGATTAATAAATTGAGCACCAAGATTCAGAGTATTTGTAATACGTAATATTTTCTGATCAACTTTAAATAACTGAACTTGCAACGCTTCCCATTTCCATCTTTTTTGCTTTTCGTAATTATTGATTTTGATATCCTGAATACTTCCGATAGTTTCTACCCAATAACTTTGATTTTTAGTATGTATATCAAAATATTCCCAGTCTAATTTTTTTCTAAATTGAAGAAAAAAGAGAACCCAACTAATAAATAATATACTTCCAGTAACATAAATCAAACATAAAATAGGACTATAAATAAAAAGGATGATTCCAAAAATGAAAAAGGTTAGAATAGAAAATATAAAATTTAAGGAATTATTCATGATAAAATCGCGAATACGTTCATGATCCTGTGCTCGTTGCAAAATATCTCCAATCAATTTATTTTCAAAAAATGTAATTGGCAATTTCATTAATTTAATAAGATAATCCGAAATTAGCGATATGTTGATTCGTGAGGTAAGATGCAATAAAATCCAATCACGAATCATATTACTTAATAAAATACTGATAATGATTGTAATATTTGCTATTAAAACAAGATCGATAAAATCTAAATCGTTTGTTTGAATACCAACATCAATAACGGCTTTTGATATAAATGGTAAAAATGCCTGCAAAAGTGTAACGATTAACATTACGGCAAACAGATTTATAAAACTCTTTTTATACGGAGTAAAGTAACCTAAAAAATTTTCGAATGTTTTTCGACGTTCTATTTTATCATTTATAGAACGCTGCTTAAAATCAGACATAGGTTCTATAGCTAAAACAGCACCTGTTTTAGATTCTTTTAGCCAGCCATTTTTAAAATTTTCAAATGAGTATTTAACTAACCCTTTTGAAGGATCAGAAACAAAAACTTGTTTATTACTTATTTTATAAACTACAATAAAATGACCTTCCTGCCAATGTACAATACACGGCAACGGAATCGTTTTTAATGTATTAAAATCTATCTTAATACTTTTAGTGCGCAAACTAATAGCTTCACAAGCATCACTTAGATCCAAAAAACTCACTCCTTCGCGCGTTATGCAACATAAATCGCGTAAAAAAGGCAGGCTATAAAACCTGCCGTAGTATTTAGCTATTATTTTTATGCAAGAAGGACCACAATCTTTGGCATCGAGTTGAAACTCGTGGGGGAAATTGAACATTTATTCTTTTTATGAATTTTCAACTAAATTTATTCTAAATTACTCTTTATGTGAGGGATACATACTATCCAAAACTTTTTTAGGCATGATATCTTTTAATCTCTTTCTGTATGAATCAGTATAGGGATTTACCATCCATCTAGTAAGATTAGTTCTTAAATGATAATTATAGATTAATAACTCCTCATAACGCCTTTTATAAATCATTTGTTCAATTCTTTTAAAAGCATTTTTATCATTTCTATATTCTCTATAATTTATACCATAAGATGCACCCCACATAAACTCTGCAGCACCTTGATCTACCAAATAACTTTCTTTTAGTTGCTTTAAACCTTTTCTGGCATCTTCTTTAAAATGATCTTCAAAATCAATAATATTTAATTCTTCATCCATTACTTCATAAAGACTATCAAGTTTCTTTTTATAATCGATTTTTAGAAATTTTTTATCATTATCAATATCGTCAAAATGATAAGAAATTAAACTAAGGGTATCTGTGTATGATTGTGGCAATCCTATATCCGCTTTAAGTTCATTTAACGCATCCTTTTTGTCTTTTGATTGAATTTTAAACACATCTTCTGATTTCTCTCTACATGAGACAAGGCAAAAAATTATTAAAACTATATATACTAATTTCATATCTTATTTTTTAAGCCCCAGTGAAACAAGTTCAGCATTTGCCTGCTCAGGAGTCAATGATCTTCCATTAATAAATGCTTGTGCTTCAAAATATCTTCTATCTTTTAATCCACCATTAGTTTCATTTAAATAAGAATTTGTAAAGGCGCTATTAGCAGCTTTTACACCTCCGCTTTTCATGGCAGACAAAATATTATCCACAATATTTCCTCCATTAAAAGTCATATCAACCAAAGCTAAATACTGACTTCTATTAAATTGACCTGTTAAACCACTATTTTCTATTTTTTGATTCAATGTATTTTGTGCTACAACAATATCCTTTGCTAAATAAGATACGGCTTGATCCATAGTGATTGACTGAATATCACCAACTTTAATGGCACCATAGTGAAGTAAATGTCCAAAACCTATCGTAGTGTTTTGTCCTGTATTACTATCTTTATCATAAACTGTTAGAGATAAACTTTCATACTGAGCTATTGCTATAGCACCATCAGCATTTAATTTCATCGTAGGTTGAAACGTTTTGTTATAGTCAAATTGGTTTTTAATAGGATCAAAAGTTATTGTTGATGAATATAACATTTTTGAAAAATCAATTTTCATAAATCCATAAAAAATATCATCTCTTGTAAAATCAATTAATTTTGCAGATGTAGGAGTTGAACTTGCAGATGTAACATAAGTAGAGCCTGCTAAAATACCTCCACTACCACCGCTTCCAGCGCCGTATGCAGAACTATAGATATCTAAAACACCATTATTATAAACTACTCCTGGGGCAATTGTGCTCGGTCCCTTATAATTATTATAAACTGTAACATTATTCAATACTGTTCCATATAATTGAATACTATTTTCTCTTTGACCTGCTAATGAACCTTCATTCATTATAAATGTTGCAACTTGACTACTGGTGACAACCCCATTATTAAGATTAATAAAGTCAATATATCTACTTATGGAAACTGGATCCGTTGTTTTTATACCAATATCTGTTGGAAGCCATCCAGTCGTTATTATCATTGGAGAAGAACTTCCACTTCCTCCTGATGATGTTGAACCACCAGAACCAGGAGTTACAAAACCCAAATCCCATCCTTCAGTATTTCCATAATAACCTCCTGGTCCACTATAAGCAGGTGGATTACTACCTCCATATGTGAGAGAACCATTAGTGTTATTACTTGACATTCCAGCTCCTCCACCTCCTCCAGAACCTCCCATTATACATTTCATTTCCTCTTTGCACATCGTATCTTCAATATCTGCAAAACTCATTTTTTTAATTTTCATAGTATCAAATTTTAAAAATTGAATTTCAAATATAGTAAATAAAATATTACAAAATAGTACTATTATATAGTATTTATCTTAAATAATTAAATTAACATCTCTTCATTATTGATGTCTTTGTGAAGTAATATTTTTGAGGGATTGGTTTAAGTATTTTACGATTTGTGCACGAAGTTTTGAATTCAATTAAATGATAAAACATAACTTCGTACATTTCCTTATAAATTAATCTTCCTCTATTCCATTCAATATTACCGGGCAAACCTTCTACAATTATAAAATCGAAAAAGGCTTTTAAACGTGACTCCTTTTCTTCTTTTTTAATTATATAAGTCATACTTTGTATTGGATTGTTTATTTCTAAAATGGAAATACCAGTTTTTAATTCTTCAAATAGAAAATTACATTCATCAAAACAATAATGAACAGGATTACTAAAAACCATTTTATAATCTTTACTTTTCATAAACAATTGATTGACATAATCATTGTTTCGAAATAAGCAGAAAGAGCCTGTTATATAATCATGACGACTACTAATGATATCATGATTTTTTAGAATTTCTTCGGTCATGAAGTTTCGGATAGATCCGTAAACTACATCAATATCAGTTATTCCCCAAAAATCATAACCTTTTATAATTTCAGGAAACAAAAAACCATATGCAGGCTTAAAATCACATAATTTATAGGGATAATCAATGTTTACTTTAAAACCAAGTTTTTCGGAAGCAGATGATTTTATTTCATCCAGTGTTTTATAAATGATTTTTACATTATCAGGTTTATTATCAATTTGGAATTGATTGTCTGTAATAATATAAAAATCAACACTTGGATTAAAAGAGCATGAATGTAAAAAATAAGGAAAATACCAAGGATATTCACCATACCAGCAAGTAATACTGGCAATGGAGCTAAATTTAGACATAAAAAAAATATTATAATTTTAAAACATCGACTTGTACACATTTACAAATTCAGTCTTGAATTCTGTGGTGCCAATTTGTTTTTAAAAATTATAATATTTTTTATTTATCAAATATTATAATTTCAAAATATTGACTTGTACACATTTATAAATTCAGTCTGGAATTCTGTGGTATCAATTAGTTTTAAAAATTGTAATATTTTTATATATCAAACTTAAATAAAAAAATTGAAATAACAAAAGATTTTTCTTACTATTTTAATTTGGCTTTGGATATTGCTTTTTAATATTACGAATCAATTCTTCCAATCCATTTAATTTTAGTTCGTAAATAAGCTGTAATTGCTGGCCTAATTCTCCTTTTGGAAAACCTTTATTCTGATACCAAACCACATAATATTCAGGTAAATCGATTAAAAAACGTCCTTCGTATTTCCCGAAAGGCATTTTGGTATGAGCTAATTTTATGAGCAGTTTTTTGTCTTGTTCCATTTTTTTTAAAGAAGAAAGAAGCAAGAGAAAAGAATACAGATGATTCTCTTTCTTGCTTCTTGTTGGTACAAAGCTATTATTTATTTTTATTCTTTTGCCACAGATTTTAAATAGTTTACAGTTGCAGTAGATAGTTTTACAGTCGCAGTCGCAGTTTTCAGTTTATAGCTGACTGTTGAACTGGCACTGAAAACTGGCACTGAATACTATGACTGAATACTGCACCTTAATAATGCCATCTCACAAAAGCTTCCATTGCAGCATAGGTAGCCAGACCTAATTGCTGATATAAATCGGCGGTTTCTGCATTTCGGTCTTCGGCTCTTTGCCAAAATTCGCGAGCATCGGTTCCCTGGAAAACAACACCGTCTTTTTGGGATTGGTGTTTGAAGATTCCGTGACGTTTTGCCAAAACCTGATCCGGACTCATTGGTACGGCCATTTCTACCTCGTCAATTCCCCATTCCTGCCATGCGCCGCGGTACAGCCATAACCAGCAATCGTTCATAAACGGTTTTGGTTTCAGGGCTTTTACGGCTTCAAAAATGGCATCAAGGCAAACTTTGTGTGTTCCATGCGGATCTGCCAGATCTCCTGCAGCGTAGATTTGGTGTGGTTTTATTTTCTCGATTAAATCCATCGTGAGTTGAATATCTTCCTTTCCGATTGGCTTTTTCTCGATGGTTCCCGTTTCATAAAAAGGCAATTCCATAAAATGAATCTGATCATCTGTTAAACCAACAAAATGGCTTGTTGCCCTTGCTTCGCCTTTTCTGATTAATCCTTTAATATATCTTACTTCGGGAATATCAATTTCACTGTTCTTTTTGTTTTCCAAAAACGTTTGTGCTTTTTTGTAAATGTTATCTGCTTCCTCGCTTTTGATTCCGAATTTCTCATTGTAATCAATCACAAATCTTGCAAAACGTAGCGCCTCATCGTCCGCAACAGCGATATTTCCGGAGGTTTGGTACGCAACATGAACTTCATGACCCTGTTCCTGCAAGCGCATGAAAGTTCCTCCCATACTAATGATATCATCATCAGGATGCGGACTGAAAATCAAAACACGTTTTTTAGCTGGTTCTGCTCTTTCCGGTCTGTTGGAATCATCCGCATTTGGTTTTCCTCCCGGCCAGCCTGTGATTGTATTTTGAAGTTTATTGAATATTTTGATATTGATATCGTACGCCGGACCTGAATCTGCCAGTAAATCGCTCATTCCGTGTTCGATATAATCGGCATCGGTCAGCATTAAAATTGGTTTTTTAAGCTGAAGCGCCAGTCCCAAAACCGCTTTTCTTGTCAGTTTGTCTGTCCAGGTTACTTTTTCTACCAGCCACGGTTTGTTGATTCTTGTTAGCTTTGAAGAAGCTTCCTTGTCCAAAACGAAGACAGCATTATTGTGTTCCTGTAAAAACGAAGCCGGCACGCGATTGGTCACTTCATCTTCTACCGATTTTTTTACAATATTGGCTTTTCCTTCTCCCCATGCCAACAAAATAACCTGTTTGGCTTCCATGATTTTTTTTACTCCAAGTGTAATGGCTGTTCTTGGCGTATTGCTCAATCCGAAAAAATCCTTGCTTGCCGCCACTCTTGTAATATGGTCCAAAGCCACCAAACGTGTTTTTGAATTTTGAAGTGAACCCGATTCATTAAAACCAATATGCCCGTTTCCTCCAATTCCAAGGATCTGAAGATCAATTCCGCCCAAAGCTTCGATTTTTGCTTCATATTCGTGACAGTAATCCGCGATTTGTTCTTTGGTTAAAAGTCCGTCGGGAACATGGGCATTTTCAGGTAAAATATCGACATGGTCAAACAGTAATTCTTTCATGAAACGAACATAACTGTTGATCGAATTTGGTTCCATTGGATAATATTCATCCAGATTAAAACTAATTACGTTTTTAAAACTCAATCCCTCTTCTTTATGCAGGCGAACTAATTCCGCATACAATCCTTTTGGGGAAGAACCTGTTGCCAAACCTAAAATACAAGGTTTGTTTTCTTTTTGTTTTAACTGAATTAAAGCTGCAATTTCCTGGGAAACCGCTTTTGAAGCGTCTGACGAATTTTCAAAAACAACAGTATTGATATTTTCGAATCGCTTTTCGAATCCTGTTGCTTTATCGATTTTACTTTTTAACATGATATAGATTTTTTTTCTTATTCTTCTTTGATCTCTTAACAAAAACATAAAACATTAATAATCAAATCTATATAAAGATATAACCTTTAAAATTGATTTACAAAAAAGATTATTATTGCTGTTTCTAACTAAAGTACTGTAAAAGAGATTGATACACACATAAAATTATAAGTGTATATTTTGCATTTTTTACGCAGGGAATATGCGTTTTTTTTGCAGATAAATTTACTCCAATTTGTTCTTTATTACTAATATTGCGCTATGAAATTTTTGTTAATTTTTAATAAAAATGTTAGATAAATAAATTTCAGGCATAAAAAAACCATCAATTTCTTGATGGTTTTAAATATAAATTTAATATTACTTCCAATTAAAAGTGATTCGTTTTTCAATATCCGAATTTAAACTTAAAAAAACCGGACAAGTCATTCCGGCACGTTCCAGAATTGTCCTGTTTTTTTCGTCTTCAACACCTTGCATGTCAAAAACAATTTCAATTGCACCAATTCTTCTTGGTTCGGCATTCATTATTTTAGTTACTTCGGCAGTCGAACCGATGAAATCTACTTTCAGGTCGCGTGCTTTTATTCCCATAATGGTCATCATACAGCTTGCTAAAGCATTGGCAACGGTGTCTGTTGGAGAAAAAGCTTCTCCTTTTCCGTTATTATCTAGTGGTGCATCCGAAATGATTTCGCTTCCTGATTGCACATGAATTGATTTTGTTCTTAAATCGCCTAAATAGGTTACTTTCGATGTCATTAATTTGCTACTTTTAAAGTTAAGTCTGAGTCGTAATATAAAATGTAAACACCTTTATTTGCGTGTCCGCCATCTTCTTTTTTATAATATTGAAATTTATTGTCAACTTGTTCTGTTGTCATTAAATCTGTCGTTTCCTGATATGTTTTTCCCTGTACCAAACGCATCATCGTATCAAAAGTAACATCAAAACCACGGGTTGCATACGTACTTGGATTCACTTTGTTTTTCAGTCTGTATTCTTTTTCAAAGATTAAAACCGGCTGCTCGTCACTTTCGCGCGTTACAGAAGGATACATTAAATTTAGTTTTACCAGATTTTCAAAAGAAATTTCATCTGTATCAAGCGTACTGTTTGGTTCTAAAATTACCAGTTGCACCTGACATGATTTTTGAGCATCGATCAACGCTTTTATAATTGTTTTGATCATCGCTGTATTCCCGGTTTCCATCACCACATAATTTTGTCTGTTTGGTAATAATAAACTTTTTAAACTTGCTACATCTACACCTCCGGTTTCAGACAAATTTGCAAAAACAACACCTTTTTGATTTTGCTTGATGTAATTAATTACCGATTCTTTTTTCTTATCAACAACAGCTACAATGTTTCCGTTTTTAGCACGCATATAATCAAAAACAGCGTTTCTAACTACATCATTTGTTGGAATTGACTGATATAAATTATCGATTGGATTTGCTGTATCTTTTGACAATGGCGAAATCACAGGCACATTGTACAAACGCAACGAATTTGCCGTTGCTTCGGCATTACCCTGATAAAATGGTCCGATAACCGCGTTTGCCGTCTGTAATTTATTTTGGGCAATTAAACCCGAAATATTAGATGTGGTTTTTGTTTCCTGCGAGTCGTAAATAGCAACATCAATTGGTAATTTTAAGGCTTTCGCCGAATCAATTGCCATCATAGCCCCTGAATAAAAGTCAAGTGTCATATTCAAAAACTTATCCTTTTTTAAACGAGTTGCAGTACTGGAAGTATCGTTTTGCATTTTTGCCAAATTAAAAGGCAATAGTAGAACTACTTTTTTACGTTCTGTCTGTCCTCTTTTTTTAGTTAATTCCACCACTTCAGGACTAGCAGAAACTTCTTCAGATTTTACTTTTTCAAGAATTCTGATTCCTCCGCCTGTATTTTCAACTGGTTTATCAGCTGTTTTTTCGATCGGTTTTTCAACTACCTGCTGTTGTTGTGCCACAATAGGAACTGCAGCAACATATCCTGACGGAACTTTTAAAACCATTCCTTCTTTTACTCCTTCAGAAAGTGATGGGTTTAACTCCGTCAATTCTTCCTGAGTGATATGAAAAGTATGTGTTAAGCTATAAAATGTCTCTTTTGGTTTTACCTGATAATCCATATAGGTGGTACCTTTCTTTACAGTTTCAGATTTACTAACATTTGCTACAGCCGAATTTTCTGTTTTTGGTGCCGTTCCTTTGATTGTTATTCGGTAGCCAACAGGCAAACTTGTTACAATTTCCGGATTGCGTTTTTCTAAATCCTCAACTGTAGTATTGTATTGTTTTGCAATAGAATATTTGGTTTCTTTTGCCACAACATCATGATAAACATACTTTTCAGCACCAGATGATTTTGCCGGTTTTTCTGTTTTTGCAGTTGCTGATTTTGATGCTGAACCTTTGCCAGGAATGACAAGTGTCTGGCCAATCTGCAAACCATTGGTAACCAAAAATGGATTTGCCGCTTTTAAAGCTTCATCAGAAACTCCATATTTTTTTTCAATTCCAAATAAAGTTTCTTTTGGCTGCACTTCATGTGTGGTTGCTTTTCCTGCAACAGTTTTAGGTGCTTCTGTTTTTGCCGCCGTTTTCCCTCCAGTAGTTGGAATCAGCAAAACAGAATTTGGCGAAATTCCGGCACGTGCGTCAGGATTTAAGGAATAAATATCATAAGGCGTAACCTTAAATTTCTCTGCAATCTGATTAATGGTTTCTCCTGCAGAAACTTTGTATTTCACTACTTTTTCCTGTGAAAAGGCAGAGCCGCTAATAAAAAAAACGAGAGATAATAATGCTAAATAATATTTCATAATATGGCTAAAACAATTTAATTTTTAATTCAAAAACAAGATACTAATTTTGCTTCATGCAAGATTCGCGCCAGTGTTAATTTTTATCGGATTATTATCTAAGATCAATTTCGGACTTAGCAATAATGATACTTTTATATAACTCATCTTCCTCCTTTTTCTTGCATTGATATAAAACTTCTTCCATATTATCGAACTTATCTGAGTAGACATAATAAGAAAGACTGTTTATATTAAAGAAAAAACTAGCATTAAAATCACCAGAATCAATAAGTTGCATAATAAACTTATCTCTTGGTGCTGCATCTGTAAATATACCTAAAACTAAGTAATAGCCATTTGAAACTTCTTTGAGATTATCAAAAACTTCAATCTTAACATTTTTCTCGTTTTTAAGCGGATTTTCCTTTAGCTCGCGTCTCATTTCTTCCAGAGAAAGTGATTTCGAAACTACTTCTGAATTTTCTTTACTTTGATTTTTAATCGCTTCATCCTGATACTTTTTCAATTTAATCAAAGCCACTTTATCATCAAATTTCCTGGCTTCCATACTATAATAAGACGCTTTACTAATGTGGCGTTTTATTTCGATTGTTTTTTGCGTATCCAAAGAATCAATTTTAGAAATCAGCAATTGATTTTGTGCATCGCCTTTTTCCTGCTCAATTTTATATCTTTTTATTTCGTCAAGCGAAAGTCGTTGCTGCAATCCGGTTTTGCTGTTGTTTTTTTCGCTTTCGCGGATTTTCTTCTTGTATTCCTGATTTTCCTCAACCGCAATTCTTTCTACTTTATTCATCAATCCGGCGTATGCTTTTCGGTTTTCGGCCAGTTCTTTTTTCAGTTGAGAAGATAATTCACTTGTTTTTCCGATGCTTTCATACGACTGTTTTTCTAAACGTTTTGATTCATTAACATTCAAAACATCCATTCTTTTTAATTCGACCAAATCATTGTTCATCGTATTCACTAATGAATCTAATTTTGCCATTAAAATTTCCTGAACATTTTTATTTGCTTCCAAAACCAATCTCAGTTTTTCAACAGAATTATCTTTGGAACCACTCATATCGTTCAGATTGACTTTCAAATCATTAATTTTTATAATTTTCTGATTCATTTCTTTCTGAACAACCAATCTGTCTTTTAAATCTTCCAGTTCAACCGTTTTGGCTTTTCCTTTTTCAACGACAACTTGTTTTTCGGCAAGAGCCAGCATTAATTCTTCGCTTTCGTTTGCCGGTTTTATTTCTTTTGTATTGATGGCTAATTTGTTGCCCACAACCAATCCGTTTACAATTTCAGGATTTTGTGATTCTAACTGATCGATCGAGATTCCGTATTTTTTGGCAATCGAAAATTTGGTTTCCTTTGGTTCAACCACATGAAAAACAGTTTCCTGATTGATAACACGAACTCTGCCATCAAGTGTTTTTCTTTTGTTCGGAATTGCAATGGTCTGACCAATCTGTAAACCATTTAAAAGCAAATCTTTATTTAAGTTTTCTAAATCCTGTACCGAAACATTGTATTGTCTGGCAATACTAAAAAGCGATTCTTTAGCCACAACCAAATGTGTAGCTTTTGAAGAAGCTGTAATTTCAGTTTTTGAAGTATTATTTTGCGGAATAACTAATTCCTGACCAATCTGAAGTCCGCCGGCAAGAATTGGGTTTGCATTTTGAAGCGCTTCAACAGAAACATTGTATTGTTTTGATAAACCGTAAAGGGTTTCTTTGGCACCAACAATATGAGTTTTTTGCTGGTTTTGATTTTCTGAATGAACCGGAATTTTCAGAATTTGATTGTCTTTGATTCCGCTTTGTGATTCGGGGTTGAGTTTGTAAATTTCATCAACAGAAACCTTGTATTTTTGGGCAATAAAATAAGCAGTTTCTCCTTTTTGAATTTTGTGTTCAATAATTGAATCTTGCGCAGTTATTTTGTTAAAAGACAAAATAAACACAAGAGAAATTGTTAAAAGTTCTCTCATAAATAGTAGGTTATAAAAAATTAAGGCCTTACAAATGTAAGACCTTAATTTTAATAATGGTACTATTCCCACTCAATTGTTGCAGGTGGTTTTGAACTTATATCGTAAACTACACGGTTCACGCCTTTTACCTTGTTGATAATATCGTTTGATACTTTCATCAGGAAATCATAAGGTAAATGAACCCAGTCAGCCGTCATTCCGTCTGTAGACTCAACAGCTCTAAGCGCAACCACTTTTTCGTAAGTACGTTCATCGCCCATCACACCAACAGAATTTACCGGAAGCAAGATTGCTCCTGCCTGCCAAACTTTATCATATAATCCCCATGATTTTAATCCGTCGATAAAAACAGCGTCAACATCTTGCAGGATCTGAACTTTCTCAGGAGTAATATCTCCTAAAATTCTGATTGATAATCCTGGTCCCGGGAAAGGGTGTCTTCCTAATAATTCAGGATCTATTCCTAAAGTAGCACCAACTCTTCGAACTTCGTCTTTAAACAACATTCTAAGCGGTTCTACAATTTTTAATTTCATATAATCCGGCAATCCACCCACATTATGGTGTGATTTAATAGTTGCCGATGGTCCTTTTACAGAAACCGATTCGATAACATCAGGATAAATAGTTCCCTGAGCTAACCATTTTACGTCTTCAATTAAGTGTGATTCATCATCAAAAACTTCGATAAAGACACGACCAATTGTTTTACGTTTGGTTTCCGGATCGCTGATTCCGGCTAATTCACCTAAGAAACGATCTCCGGCATCTACTCCTTTTACGTTCAATCCCATTCCTTTGTATTGATTCAATACATTTTGGAATTCGTTTTTACGAAGCAAACCGTTATTTACGAAAATACAGTATAAGTTTTTTCCAATTGCCTGGTGTAATAAAACTGCCGCTACAGTAGAATCTACTCCGCCAGAAAGTCCTAAAACAACTTTATCGTTTCCTAATTTCTCTTTTAATTCTCCCACCATTTCTTCTACGAAAGCATTTGGTGTAAAGTTTTGAGGAACTTCGGCAATATCAACTAAAAAGTTTTTCAGCATTTTTGATCCATCTGTAGAATGGAAAACTTCCGGGTGATACTGAATGGCATAAGTAGTTTCGCCATCAATTTTATAAGCTGCATATTCTACATCATGAGTACTGGCCAATTTCACTGCATTGGTTGGCAAAGCTTTGATACTATCGCTATGGCTCATCCACACCTGGCTGTTTTCTGAAACTCCGTTAAAGAAAGTTTCGCCTTCTTTAATATAAGATAAATTAGCTCTTCCGTATTCTCTGGTGTTTGAAGCTGCTACTTCTCCTCCGCTAAAATGAGCTAAATATTGTGCTCCGTAACAAACTGCCAACATAGGTAGTTTGCCTCGAATTTGAGATAAATCAGGATGTGGAGCGTCTTCTGCACGAACAGAAAATGGGCTTCCTCCCAAAATTACGGCTTTATAAGGTGATAAATCACTAGGAAAGTGATTGTAAGGGAAAATTTCGCAGAATATATTTAATTCGCGAACTCTACGCGCAATAAGCTGTGTATATTGCGATCCGAAATCTAAAATAAGTACGTTGTGTTGCATGCGCAAAAATACTTTTTATATTCGAATCTTAAAAATCGGAACAATGAAAAAATTATTTTTTTTTTCATTGTTCCGATTTTAGGTTCAAAGGCACTGAGTTACAAAGGTTCAAAGGTTTTAAAATTGGGATATTGGCCGCTTTTCCCTTTGTGCCTTTGCACCGTTGCCACTTTGCACCTCAAAACAAAAATCCAATATTCAAAAAAAATCGTATCTAACAAAAACCATTTATATGAAATCAAAACTAATTGCCATTACCTTTTTATTCTCTTTATTTTTAACTTCCTGCGATGCGATTGAGGATTTACTTTCGTTTACTATTTCAAATGAAGCTTCGATTCAGATAAAAAGTACATCGCCCATAAATTTACCTACAGAAATTATTACGCCGGATGTTACCACAAATTCCTCTTCTGAATTTAAAAACAACAAAACAGAGGCAGGTTTGGTAAAAGATGTCAAACTAAAATCCCTTAAATTATCGATTACAAATCCTGACGGAAAAACGTTTACGTTCCTAAAATCAATTCACCTTTATATTTCAACCACAGATTCTGATGAAATAGAATTGGCGTATCAGGATAACATCAATGAAACATCAAATATGCTTAATTTAATTAGTACCAATGCTAAACTGGACAAATACATTAAAGCAGATAAATATAAAATCAGAACGCAGGTTACTTTAAAAGAAACACTTACAAAAGATGTTACGGTAAAAGCAGCCATGAAATTTGACGTTACTGCAGATCCTTTTTAAGAGGAACAAAGGTTCAAAGCGACAAAGGTTCAAAGTCTTAAAAGTGTAGTGGCTTTTCTGGGCTTTGTTCCTTTGGGACTTTTCTTTTTGAGGAACAAAAGGTTCAAAGCAACATAAGGTTCAGAGTTTTTAAAAGTGTAGCAGCTTTTTTAAACTTTGTTCCTTTTTTTTATTTAATTTTTTAAGATTCAAAGAAAAAAACTTAGCAACTCAGAACCTTAGCATCTTAGCAACTAAAAAGAAAACCTTTATCCCTTTGCACCTCAAAAAAACCATTTTTTTTCGCTAAATTTATAAAACTATACCAAACCTCATTTACATCATAACCAGATGTTTCTAAAATATAATCATTAGAAAATAAACCGTACCAATGTTTATTACAATCTAAATATTAATTTAAAAAAAGAATTGATGAGTAAAATAGTTGCAGAACAATTAGTTGAAATGTTGGTAGAGGCTGGAGTAAAACGTGTTTACGCAGTTACAGGAGATAGTTTAAATCATTTTAATGATGCGATACGAAGAAACGGGAAAATAAAATGGATTCATGTTCGCCATGAAGAAGTCGGTGCCTATGCAGCAGCTGCCGAAGCCGAACTAGACGGATTTGCTGTCTGTGCCGGAAGTTGCGGTCCGGGTCACGTTCATTTAATCAATGGTTTGTATGATGCGCATCGCTCTCACGTACCCATGTTAGCCATTGCATCGACAATAAATACAAACGAAATGGGAATGGATTATTTCCAGGAAACCAACACCATTAAACTTTTCGACGATTGCAGTTGTTACAATCAAATGATTATGACAGCTGAGCAGGCTCCAAAAATTATACAAACTGCCATACAACATGCTTTAGGAAAAAAAGGTGTTGCCGTTATTGGTTTACCGGGCGATGTTTCTGAATTAAAAGCAGTTGAAAGCAATATTTCAACCCAGTATTTTCATTGCAATCCTGTTATCCGACCTTCTGATACTGAATTACAGCATTTGGCCAAAGCTATAAACGAAAGCACCAAAATCACTTTATTCTGCGGAATTGGTACCGAAAAAGCACACGATCAGGTCGTACAATTGTCGCAGCATATTAAAGCACCGGTAGGATATTCTTTTAGAGGAAAAATGAGCATTCAGCCGAATAATCCTAACGAAATAGGAATGACAGGTTTGCTTGGTCAGCCTTCTGCTTATCACAGTATGCACGAATCGCATTTGGTTTTGTTGTTAGGAACTGATTTTCCGTATGATAAATTCATGCCTTCTGATAATAAAATTATTCAAATAGATACAAGCACTGAACGTTTAGGCCGAAGAGCCAATCTTTATATGGGATTATGCGGGGATGTTGGCGATACTATAGAAGCTTTATTACCATTATTGGAAAACAAAACAGACGATAGTTTTTTACAGGCTCAGCTTAAATTTTATGCAACTGTAAAAGAAAACATGAACATTTATATTGATGATAATGGCGGAGAAGACACGATTCAGCCCGAATATGTTGCTCATATTATCGATAAATTAGCTACTAAAGATGCCATTTTTACCGTAGATACCGGAATGACATGTGTTTGGGGAGCCCGTTTTATTAAAGGAACCGGCGAACGAAAAATGTTAGGTTCTTTTAACCACGGATCGATGGCCAATGCAATGCCAATGGCGATTGGAGCTGCTCTCGCACATCCTGAAAGACAAGTTATTGCCATGTGTGGCGATGGTGGGTTATCGATGTTATTGGGAGATTTGGCGACCATTAAGCAGTATAATATTCCAATTAAAATTATTGTTTTTAATAATCGCGCTTTGGGAATGGTAAAACTCGAAATGGAAGTGGGCGGTTTACCCGATAACGAAACCGATATGGTCAATCCTGACTTTGGATTAATTGCTCAGGCGATGGGATTTCAGGGCGTAAATGTGCACAAACCCGAAGAAGTTGAGGGAGCAATTGAAAATGCTTTTAGACATAATGGTCCGGTTTTACTAAATGTCTTTACAAATCCAAATGCGCTGGCGATGCCTCCAAAAGTAGAATGGGAACAAGTCGTGGGAATGGCAAAATCTATGACCCGATTAATGCTTGGAGGTAAAATGGATGAAGTTTTGGATACTATTAAATCAAATTATAAACATTTGAAGGAAGGTATTTAAAAGGTTCTGAGGTTCTGAGTTGCTAAGATTCTAAGATAAAAAACTTAGCAACTCAGAACCTTAGCAACTTAGTATCTTAGAAAAACTATTCTTTCGTAACCACAATCGAAGCTTTAAATCCTGCTGCGAGATTGTTCCAGTAATCATTCGTTACTAAAGCGCCTTTGTCATCATAAACCTGAATCTCAGCAGTGTTTCCTCCTAAAGTTCCAATGTTTAGGGCTTCAAAATCTAATTTATTAAAACCATTGGCAAGGTCAACTTTTACCTGCTTAAAGCTTGCGTCCAGAAATATCTGATTGGCAATAATTTTGTCATTACAGGAAACTTTGACCAAATCGCCATCGATTGCACCAAAATCCCTGAATTTCACGATAAAATATTCTGATTTGGTTCTAAAATCTCCCAGAGAAATATTTTTCTTAACTAATGCGCCTCTTCCTTCTTTTAATCCTTCAGCTCGTAAAGCTTTATCCAGTTCTTTTTCCATTTTAGGAACATAACGATCGCCGGGATTGGCAAAATCAGTTTCTGTCGACATGGTAAATTTGCTTTTTTGTTCTCCAATCTGAAACTGAGATTTTGGAGTTATACTTGTATTGTCAAAAACATTGGGTGTTTTTATACTCGGAATATCTGAGTTTTCTCCCTGAGGATCTTTGACTTCCGGAATTTTCTTTGGTTTTGCACTAAATTTTGGTGCAGGAATACTCTTGTACTTAGTACTAAATTCAGTTTGCGCTGACAGAGCAGCAGCAGTAAAAAATAATATGAAAAATAAAATATGTTTCATTGAATAAGTATTATCGAATCGGCTTTTAATATTTACAAACCTAAAAAAGTAGCTTCACAAAAATAGCATAATTTAGTTTGGCTCTACAACTTTAAGACTATTATAACAATATATTAGGCTATTTTTTAGAATCAAAAAACCTGCCAAAAACGGATCATAAAAATTTCTTCTTCAACTAAAGCATAAAAAATCCGACTCATTTTAAAAAAGTCGGATTGGGTATTACGTATTAATCTTTAACAATCACTGCTGTCAATGTAGAAAGATCTAATGTTTTTCCTGCCGTAAAATTAAGATATACATAATCTGTATATGTAACTCCGGCCTCGACATACTTTACGTAGTCGATTCTTTGAAACACTGTACCGTCAGTAGTTTTTGCAGTAAATTTAACCGAAAATGAGCCTTGTTCATATACCTTATAGGATGTTTTAGAAGTATTTTTTATATCAAAGTCAATAGCCAGATAATCATTATAGAGCTGTTTGTGGGTTATCGTTAAAGAAAAATCTGCGGGATTAAATACTTCATTTTTTGGTGGTAAAGCATCATCATCATGACTGGAACTGCAATTAATAAATAGTAATGACATTGCTACGAAAACCAGCGTACTCATAATTAATGTTAGAAAGGATAATTTTCTCATAATTAAAATATTAGATTTATTTTCTTTATCATATTTTTCTTGTCGTAAAGAAATAGACAATAGTTTATTTAATCTGGCGAAAATAGTCAAATTCCTATATTAATAAAATTTAATTGTAAGAATTATTTTATTTTAAAATAAGCCAATAGAGTTTTTATAAGAAAGTGCTTAAAAAGATAATTTTGATAATTAGCAACATATTCACTAACTTCAATGCTTTAATTTACTTCATTAAAAACATAGAAAATGGATTATATAGACTATTATAAAACATTAGATATCACAAAATCAGCGACTGAAGCTGAGATCAAGAAAGCGTATCGAAAACTGGCCAGAAAATACCATCCCGATTTGAATCCGAATGATAAGGAAGCGGAGAAAAAATTCAAGGAAATCAACGAAGCCAACGAAGTTTTAAGCAATGCCGAAAATCGAAAAAAATACGATAAATACGGAAAAGACTGGAAACACGCCGACGAATTTGAGAAAGCAGGTTACGACCCGAATCAACAACAGTATTCAAGACAACAACAAGGCAATCAGGATTTTTCAGGTTTTGGCGGAGGCGATTTTTCAGGAAGTGATTTTTCTGATTTCTTCAATTCGATGTATGGATCTGCGGGAAGAAGTTCGCGAAGTCAGGCCAAATACAGAGGTCAGGATTTTAATGCCGAATTGCAATTGGATTTGGCTTCGGCTTATACAACGCACAAACAAAATCTAGCTGTGAATGGCAAAAATATCCGAATTACGATTCCTGCTGGCGTCGAAAACGGACAGATTATTAAAATTCCGGGACATGGCGGACCCGGCGCAAATGGCGGTCCAAACGGGGATTTGTACATTACTTTTAATATCGAAAACAATTCTGATTTTAAACGAGAAGGAAATAATCTCTATTCTGATGTTGACCTCGATTTATATACGGCGATTTTAGGCGGTGAAACGTTTGTGAATACTTTTGACGGTAAAGTAAAAATCAAAGTGCCCGAAGAAACCCAAACCGGAACGAAGGTTAAATTGAAAGGAAAAGGATTTCCGGTCTATAAAAAAGAGAATCAATTTGGCGATTTATATATTACGTATAATGTAAAAACGCCAACAAAATTATCTCAAAAAGAAAAAGATTTATTTGCAGAATTAGCTAAAATTAGAAATCATGAATAGTAAAAATTTAATCCAGATAAAACAATTTTGCGTTTACCACGAAATTGAACATACTTTTATTACAGCGTTGAATAATTATGGTTTGGTTGAAATTATTATTCAGGAAGAAGATGAATATCTGCAGCCGGAACAATTGCCTGCCATTGAAAAAATGATTCGACTGCATTATGATCTCGAAATTAATTTAGAAGGAATTGATGCTATTTATCATTTACTAAATAAAATTGAGGTTTTACAGCAAAATCTAACAGAAACCCAAAACAAATTGCGCCTTTTTGAACGACATCAAATAGAGTAAAATATCACAAAAAAGAATAATTGACAGCGTGATTTCAAATAAAATTTCCTCTTTTCAGTTACAGATTTTATAAATTGCAACAGAATTTAACTAACCCGAATTTGTTTTAAAAATTGACAAAACAATTCAAAAAAAAAACAATAAAATGAAAAGAGAAAACATCTTGACAGGATCACCATGGGAAGATAAAATGGGATATTGCCGTGCCGTAAGAATTGGTAATATTATAGAAGTTTCAGGAACTGTGGCAATTGTTGATGGCGAAAAAGTAAAAGCCGATGATGCTTATGCTCAGACTTATAATATTTTGGAACGCGTTGAAAAAGTATTAGAAGATTTGAATGTTGGAATGAAAGATGTAATCAGAACCCGTATTTTTACCACTAATATTGCCACTTTTGAAGATGTTGCCAGAGCGCACTCTGCTTTTTTTAAAGATGTAAAACCTACAACGGGTTTTTATGAAATCAGTAAACTTGTTGCGCCTGAATATTTAGTTGAAATTGAATTTACGGCTGTAGTGCAATAATTTTTTTTGCCACGAATTTCACTAATTTTCGCTAATTTTTTTGCTGTTGGTTTTTAAAAAACTTTTTAATTATCTCAATCAAAAAATATTAATTTGTGAAAATTTGTGCAATTTGTGGTTAAAACTTTTCATTCTTTTTTTGCCACAGATTAAAAGATTTAAAAAGATTAATTTTTAAATTTCTTCAATCAAAGAGCCATTAATTCGTGAAAATTAGTGAAATTCGTGGCAAACTTTTCCTTTACACAATTAATGACTTCTCAAAAACTAAAAGAAATATTCCTGACAATCTTCAAATGGATTTTGATCTGCATTTTGATAGGCATTTTTTCAGGATCAGCCTCGGCATTTTTTCTGGTTTCACTTGAATTTGTGACGCAATTTAGAATTCACAACGACTGGATTGTCTGGCTTTTGCCTTTCGGCGGATTGTTGGTTGGTTTCAGTTATTATTATTGGGGAGAATCGGTTGTGAAAGGCAATAATTTGTTGTTGGAAGAATACGAAAACCCACAAAAAGTGATTCCGTTTAAAATGGCTCCGTTAGTTCTTTTCGGAACTTTAATCACCCATTTATTCGGAGGTTCTGCAGGTCGCGAAGGCACGGCCGTACAAATGGGCGGAGCAATTGCAGATCAGTTTACCAAGATTTTTAAATTAAATAATTCCGAACGCAAAATTCTCATTATTCTGGGAATCAGTGCCGGTTTTGCCTCTGTTTTTGGAACTCCTTTGGCAGGCGCTATTTTTGCTCTGGAAGTTTTATACTTCAGTAAAATCAATTTTAAAAGTATTGTTTTATCTTTTTTAGTCGCCTACGCAGCTTATTTTACAGTAGAATTATGGCAGGTAAAACACACGCATTACATCATTCCCGAAATTCCTGAAATTTCAATTTCTACTTTAATTTATACTTTAATAATTGGTGTTTTATCCGGATTTGCTGCTTTATTATTTTCAAGAAGTACACATTTCTGGGGTTCACTTTTTTCAAAAATTAAATATCCGCCGCTGCGTCCTTTTATTGGCGGAATCATTTTAGCGATTGCGATTGCCGGTTTTGGGTTTACAAAATTCTCAGGATTGGGAGTTCCGGTAATTGTCGATTCCTTTTCTAATCAAAGTCAATGGTATGATTTTTTACTCAAAATCTTATTTACCGGATTTACTCTCGGAGCAGGTTTTAAAGGCGGCGAAGTTACTCCGTTATTCTTCGTAGGTGCAACATTAGGAAGTGCTTTATCGGGAATTATTCCAATGCCAATGGCACTTTTGGCAGGTTTGGGGTTCGTAGCTGTATTCTCGGGCGCGACCCACACTCCTATTGCCTGCACAATTATGGGACTGGAATTATTCGGACTTCAACCCGGAATTTTTATCGCAATCGCCTGTACAAGTGCCTATTTTTCTTCGGGTTCTGTGGGGATTTATAAATCACAAATTGTAAGAGGAGCTAAGTATAAATTGTATCAGAAATGGTTATAATTTAGTCACAGTCACAGCTTTCAGTCACAGTCTTCACTTTTCACTGAAAACTTAAACTGTAAACTGACAACTTATAAAAGTGTGTTAATCTGTAAAATGATTTCAACATTACATTAAAAAAATGTAAATTCGCACACTATGAAAATACAAGATATTCAAGCGATACAATTGTTGCTCGCAACCCCAAAGAAAATCGCCATAATTCCACACAGAGGTCCTGACGGTGATGCCATGGGATCTACGTTAGGTTTGTACCATTTTTTAATAAAAAACAATCATCAGGCAACGGTGATTGCTCCTAATGATTTTCCTGATTTTCTGGCCTGGTTACCGGGTTCTGAAACCGTAAAAATATTCGAAAAAGACACTGAAAACTGCACTAAAATATTAGAAGAAGCTGAAATAATTTTTACTCTTGATTTTAATGCTTTTCATCGCACAGGCGAAATGGAACATACTTTAGCAAAACTAACGGCTCCGTTTATCATGATCGATCATCATCAAAAACCGGATGATTATGCCGCTTATATGTATTCTGATACCACGTTTGGTTCTACTTGCGAAATGGTGTATAATTTCATTTCATTTTTAGATAAAAAACAGGATTTAGACAAAACGATTGCTACTTGCATTTATACCGGAATATTGACTGATTCAGGTTCGTTTCGTTTTCCGGGAACCACAGGAAACACGCATCGAATTATTGCAGAATTAATTGATTTGGGCGTTGAGAATACTCAAATTCCAGTACTTTTATTTGATAATAGTTCTTACAGCCGTCTGCAGTTATTAGGTCGCGCTCTGCAAAACCTGAAAGTTTTTGAAGAATACAAAACCTCTTACACAACGCTTACACAAGCCGAACTGGATTCATTTCATTATGTAAAAGGCGATACGGAAGGAATTGTGAATTACGGATTGAGCATAAAAGGAATTGCTTTTACAGCTATTTTTATAGAAAACAAAGACGAAAATATTATTAAAATATCGTTCCGTTCGCAAGGAGGATTTGATGTAAATCAATTTGCAAGAGATCACTTTAACGGCGGAGGTCACAGTAACGCTGCCGGTGGAAGATCAGAAGTTTCGATGGAAGAAACGGTGAAAAAATTCGAAGATTTAGTAACAAAGCTAAAAATATAACCCAAATGAACTACCTAAAACTAAGCATTTACACCCTACTTTTTGCTGTTTTACTGGTTGGCTGCAAACAACATGAAGAAGCTAGAAGACCTATTTCGAGAGCTTCGGGATCTTTCATGAAAAAATCAGCCGATCGAAATAAAAAACTGGTTGCCAGCGAAGAAGATGTTATTAAAAAAATCATCAAAAGCAATCCGAAAGTAAAATATTATGCCACCAGAAAAGGCTATTGGCTTTCTTATGATGAAAAAAATACAACCGATACCCAAACTCCAAGAAAAGGAGATATTGCTTATTTTAACTTAGAAATAAAAGATATCAAAGGTAAAATAATCTATTCTGAAGCTGAACTTGGTCCGCAGACTTATTATGTAGACAAACAGGATATCATGATGGGATTGCGCGATGGTATTAAATTAATGCATAAAAATGAAACGGTTATCTTCCTGTTCCCGTCTCACATTGCATACGGATATCACGGCGATAACAAAAAGATCGGAACAAATGAATCGTTGATTTGTACGGTTACGCTTCGCAATTTTGTACCGGATCCGGCTGCCGCAACTTCAACTACAACTCCTGCGACCACAACTCCTGGAACTACGGGTACAACTGCAACGTCAATAAAAACGCAAACAATTCAGCCAACAAAGCCTGTAGTTAAAAAGCCAGCAACTGAAATTAAAAAAGACACTGTAAAACCATAAAAACAACATTTTAAAAATGAAAAAAAGTATTTTATTATTACTATTAGCCGTTTCCTCATTTTATTCCTGTAAAGACGAACACAGCAATTTGCCTGATGGTTTATATGCTGACATCGAAACAAACAAAGGTCATATTATCGTTGAATTAGATTATAAAAAAGCACCTATTACAGTTGCCAATTTTGTGACTTTGGCTGAAGGAAAAAATGATTTTGTTACCAAGGAATACCTAAAAGGCAAACCATTTTTTGATGGATTAAAATTTCACAGAGTTATTGAAGATTTCATGATTCAGACCGGAGATCCGGAAGGAACTGGTTCTGGAGATACAGGATATAAATTTAAAGATGAATTTACAGATTTAAAATTTGACAAAGCAGGTGTTTTAGCAATGGCTAATAACGGTCCGGGAACAAACAGCAGTCAGTTTTTTATCACGCATGTTGAAACACCTTGGTTAGACGGAAAACATACTATTTTTGGTCATGTGGTTGAAAAAGGACAAGAAGTTGTAAATCAGGTAAAACAAGGCGATACAATTGTTACGGTTAAAATTATCAGAAATGGTGAAGCTGCTAAAAAGTTTGATGCAGTAAAAGTATTTCAGGATTATTTTTCCGGAATAGCAAAAGAAATAAGCAAATTTGCCGGCGTTCAAAAAGAAAAAGTAGATTATTATACTGCTTTAAAAGCAAAAGCAACTAAAACTTCTTCTGGTTTAGAATATGTAATTACTGAAAAAGGTGCCGGTAAAAAACCTGCAGCAGGAACTCAGTTATACATTCATTATGCAGGATTTTTAGAAAACGGAACTTTGTTTGATACGAGTTTAGGAGATGTAGCGCAGACTTTTGGAAAATATGATCCGGCAAGAGCCGAAGCAAAAGCATATTCGCCAATTCCTTTTCAGGCGGGTAAAAAAGACGGTATGATTCCCGGGTTTATTGAAGGAATTGAGAAACTTTCTTTTGGAGACAAAGCAGTACTTTTCATCCCATCGCATTTAGCATATGGAGCTGCCGGAGCCGGAGGAGTTATCCCGCCAAATGCTAATATTATTTTTGAAGTTCAATTATTAGAAAAACCGTAATAATATTCTTATTTTTACACCGTTATACAGACTTAAATTCTATACACGATGAAATTTAAATTTCTATTTTTATTTTGCCTTGCAGTAATCAACATGCAGGCACAAACAAAAAAACCAGCAGCTAAAAAAACAACTGCAACAAAAACAGTAGCACAAACGAATCCTAATGATGGAATTTTTGCTACTATTTCTACTACGAAAGGCGATATTGTTTTGTCTTTAGAATATGTAAAAGCTCCGGTTACTGTGGCTAACTTTATTTCTTTGGCAGAAGGAACAAATCCTAATGTTAAAGTAGAAAGACTAAAAGGGAAACCATTTTATGACGGATTAAAATTTCACAGAGTTATCAATGATTTCATGATTCAGGGTGGAGATCCTGACGGAAACGGTTCCGGTGGACCAGGATATTCTTTTAAAGATGAATTTGTTGAAGAATTAAAATTTGAAAAAGGCGGCGTTTTGGCAATGGCAAATTCGGGTCCTGCAACAAACGGAAGCCAATTTTTTATCACGCATAAAGAAACACCGTGGCTAAACGGAAAACATACTATTTTTGGTCATGTGGTTTCCGGAATGGACAATGTAAACAAAATTGTTCAGGATGATATCATGACAAAAATTACGATTACACGCAAAGGTGCAGCAGCCAAAAAATTTGATGCTTTAAAAGTTTTAGCTGATGATGTAAAAAAAGAAGAAGCTAAAAAAGAACTTGCAAAAAAAGTAATTACTGAAAAAGCGGCTTATTTTGCTGCTACAAAAGCCAAAGCAACTACAACTGCATCTGGTTTAAAGTATGTGATTACGCAAAAAGGAACTGGTGTAAAAGGTGCAGAGGGATCTAATATCTTTTTTCACTATGCAGGATATTTTGAAGATGGAAATCTTTTTGACAGCAGTATAGCAAGTGTAGCAAAAGCATATGGGAAATATGATGCTAACAGAGATGCTCAAAAAGGATATCAGGCTTTTCCTTTTACTGTAGGTAAAAAAGACGGAATGATTCCGGGATTCCTGGAAGCATTAGATATGATGACTGATGGAGAAAAAGCAATATTCTTTCTTCCTTCAAATTTAGCTTACGGAGAAAAAGGTGCCGGAGGAGTAATTCCGCCTAACGCAACTTTAGTTTTCGAAATAGAAACGTATCAAAACCAACCTGTGAAATAATATAGATTATTTCAGCAGATAAAATAGCAACCCGTCAATTTTTGACGGGTTTTTTATTTTTACAAAACAACTCAATTCTGTCAAATTCACAATTTTAGATTTAATATCCAACCTAAAACCCCAACTCCATTACTATTTGTGCCGCTTTATTATTAAATCCTAAATAAAATAACTTACCTTTGCCGGCTTTATTTTTTTAATTTAAACAAATTATGATGTCACAAAACAATGTATTAAAAGGAGTGTTTTTTGTAGCCTTAGGAGCCACGAGTTACGGAATGTTGGCCACTTTTGTAAAAATGGCTTACACAGAAGGCTATACAACTGCAGAAGTTACAACATCACAATTTGTATTAGGAATTTTGGGTATTTTATTAATTAATGCTTTTCAAAAAATAAAGCACAAAGAGAAGGTTGTAAAAGCAACTTCCAAAAATATCTTTCACTTAATGCTTGCCGGAACTTCATTAGGAATGACAAGTTTATTCTATTATCTGGCTGTAAAATATATTCCGGTTTCGATAGGTATTGTTCTTTTGATGCAAACCGTTTGGATGGGCGTTTTACTTGAAATGATTTTAGAAAAAAAATTACCTTCAAAACAAAAAATTGTTGCCGTATTCATTGTTTTAGCCGGAACTGTTTTGGCGACTAATCTTATAAATAGTGATATCCAACTCGATTTGCGAGGAATTGGCTGGGGCGTTTTGGCTGCAGCATCTTTCACAACGACTATGTTTACAGCAAATCGTGTCGCCACAGAAATTTCGTCAGCACAACGCAGTCTTTATATGCTTTTGGGCGGCGCAGTAATTGTATTTTCGTTCGCTTTTGCTACTCAGGAAACGACTTTTAATCTGGCTATTTTTATGAAATGGGGAATTATTCTATCCTTATTCGGAACCATTATTCCACCAATGCTTATGAATGTCGGATTTCCATTAACCGGAATTGGTTTGGGAAGTATTGTTTCGGCACTTGAATTACCTGTTTCTGTGATGATGGCGTATATTTTACTGAATGAAAAAGTAATCTTTTTACAATGGGTTGGAATAGTTCTGATTATCCTGGCCATCATTATTATGAATGTAAATTTCAAACGAAAAAATTAACAAAATTCATATTCAATAAAAAAAGGCACTTGTAATTTATTATTTGTTAAATTTTTTCCTAATTTCGTGGAAAACAATTACATATCATGAATTTACCCTGGCATTTATATCTGATGGCTTTTCTGTACATAATTGCCGGAATTAACCATTTCAAAAATCCCGGAATGTACATCAGAATCATTCCGCCTTTTTTGCCAAACCCCAAATTATTAAATATTTTAAGTGGAGCTGCCGAAATTATTTTAGGCATCTTCTTAGTAGTTCCTTTTACAACACATTTGGCAGCCTGGGGCATTATAGCACTACTGATTGCTGTTTTTCCTGCAAATGTTTATATGTTTTGTAAGAAAAAAGGAGGTTTTTCTTTGTTGAAACTTATTTTATTAATACGTTTGCCCTTACAAATTATATTGATTGTATGGGCGTACTTATATACCCTTTAACAAATCAAACTATTAATTAAAATTATTTTACTATGAAAAAATTATTTGCTGAGTTCTTCGGGACTTTTTGGCTGGTTTTTGGTGGCTGCGGAAGTGCAATTTTCGCAGCGGGGTTCCCTGAATTAGGGATTGGATTTGCAGGTGTTGCCTTGGCATTTGGTTTAACTGTTTTAACTATGGCATATGCTGTAGGACACATTTCGGGTGGACATTTTAATCCTGCCGTTTCTTTTGGTTTATGGGCAGGCGGAAGATTTCCTGCAAAAGATCTTGTACCTTATATTATTGCACAATGCGTTGGGGCGATAGCTGCAGCAGGTACTTTATATATTATTGCATCAGGAAAAGCAGGTTTTGTTATTGATGCTACAAAAGCAGGAGCTTTTGCTTCAAATGGTTTTGGTGCTTTTTCTCCGGATGGATACTCGCTGGCAGCCGCTTTTATTGCTGAATTTGTACTGACTTTATTCTTCTTACTGATCATTTTAGGAGCGACGGATAAATGTGCTAACACTAATTTTTGTGGTATTGCAATTGGTTTAGCCTTGACCTTAATTCACTTAATCAGTATTCCAATTACTAATACATCCGTAAATCCTGCGAGATCATTATCACAGGCTGTTTTTGTTGGCGGAGAACCGTTATCTCAAGTCTGGTTATTTTGGGTTGCCCCTATTTTAGGAGCTGTTGTTGCCGGATTTATTTACAAAAATTTATTAGAAAAAGAAGAACAAACTGCAGCGTAATACTGCAATAATCATTAAAATACACAAATGGAATTTATATATTTCTTACTTATAGGAGCAATTTCAGGCTGGCTTGCCGGTCAAATTTGGAAAGGAGCAGGTTTTGGATTAATCGGTAATATCATTGTTGGAATTATTGGCGGAATCATCGGAGGATGGATCGCAGGTAATTTGGGTATTGGCGGTGGTGGACTTCTTTGGCAAATTTTAATTGCTGTGGGAGGAGCCTGGGTTTTATTATTTATAATTAGCCTGGTCAAAAAATAACAAGTCTCTTATAAGACAATTTATAAAAAGAGGAAATCTATATTTATATTTGATTTTCTCTTTTTTTTATTTCTTAAATTTGGGATAAAGACAACAATGCTTAAATTTCTTTATCATGAATGACATTATTGCTTATTTCAGCACGATTCCGTCTTCTCACCGAAGTTTAATTCTGGTTGGAGGAATTACTCTTTTCTGGCTTATTGAAAACACATTTCCGTTGTTTCAGCTTCAATACAGGAAATGGCACCATGCCGGAATTAATATCTTTTTTACGATTACAACTATTTTTGTAAATTTTATTCTTGCTTTTATTCTGATAAAAACTGCCGGGTGGACTACGGAGAATGATTTTGGAATCCTGCAATGGCTGTCAAAAATTCCAATTTGGCTCTACACTATTATCGGATTGCTTTTATTAGATTTAATAGGCGCTTATCTGGTTCATTTGATCGAACATAAGGTCAAATTTTTATGGAGATTTCATCTTATCCATCATACAGACACCTGGATTGATACAACAACCGCAAACAGGCATCATCCCGGAGAAAGTGTAATTCGGTTTATATTTACTACTTTGGGTGTGCTAATTGTTGGGAGCCCGATGTGGATGGTGTTTTTATACCAGAGTTTATCCGTTATCGCTTCACAATTTAATCACGCCAACATATCATTGCCCAATAAACTAGATACTATTTTGAGTTACTTTATCGTTTCTCCCAATATGCATAAAGTACACCATCATTATGTTTTGCCTTACACAGATAGTAATTATGGAAACATTTTTTCTGTTTGGGACCGTATTTTTGGCACTTTTACCACTTTGCCAAAAGAAAAATTAATTTACGGCGTAGATACACATATGACACCTGAAGAGCATAACAAACTGAAAAATTTATTGAAAATTCCGTTTCAAAAATCAAGATCCTTAAAAAACAAGTAAAATCATTAAAAAAAACATCACTGATTGAACCAACTAATTATTTTTTTTATTAATATTGATACTTAAATTGAAAATCAATCTATTAATCATTAACCCCTATTTTGAATTAATTTTCACGTGATGAAAAAGAGTAACCGCAAAGAGTTGAGCTGGGAACAAACGGAAAAACTTGTTTCGTTAGCCTTGGAAGAAAGAAATCCATTTGAAATTATAAAAAAAGAATTTGGATTGGCAGAAAAAGAAGTTCTGGAGATCATGAAAAAGAAAATGCCACTTGAAAAATTTGAAATGTGGAAAAAGAAGGCAATCGCTAATAAACCGAAACCAAAGCCCGTTAAAATAGATGATTTTGATGAAGATCTGGATGGAAAATATTATATAAAGAATAAACTTGACTAGCATAAAACTCCTGTGAATCAGGAGTTTTTTTTTTAATTTTCAATTTTGTGTAACATTATTACATTTTGTAAGTCAAATACACATAACTAAACATAAGCAAATGAAAAAAATATTTTACACATTAGCCCTTGCGGTAACGTTTTGGAGCTGTAAAACCGGTACTACTTCCGGAGCTGCAAAAAGCAATATAGTAGAAGTTAACATTAATCTTGTCGATGTAAAAGACGATAAGGTTCTAGTAACTGTTACCCCTCCGGCCATAAAAACAGATGAAGTAATCTACAGCATTCCTAAAACAGTTCCGGGAACTTATTCTACAGATAATTACGGAAAATATTCAGATGATTTTAAAGCTTTTGATGCCAAAGGAAATCTTCTAACAGTAAAAAGAATCGACGATAACTCATGGTCTATTTCGAATGCAAAAACATTAAAAAAAGTATCTTACTTAGTTGGTGATACTTTTGATACTGAAAAAGGAACCGGTTTTGGTAACGACGATGTTTTCTCGCCAGCGGGAACTAATATCAATGCAGGAATCAATTTCATGGTCAATACACACGGTTTTGTTGGGTATTTTCAGGATAAATTAGATGTTCCGTATAAAGTTACGATTACACATCCTGAAACACTTTGGGGCGCCACTTCTATGAATGATGAAGATGCAAGCAAAACAAGTGATGTTTATACAACACCACGTTATGCTGTTTTGGTCGAAAACCCAATTATGTACTCTAAGCCTGACTACACTACTTTCAACGTAAACGGAATGGATATTTTAATTGCTGTTTATTCTCCAACAGGAAAATTTACTGCAGAAAGTATCACACCGGAAATGAAAACGATGATGACGGCGCAGAAAAACTTTTTAGGAAAAGTAAATTCTACTAAAAAATATACCGTTTTATTGTACTTGTCAAGCATGGCAAAAGACGATGCACATGGTTTTGGAGCTTTAGAGCATCCAACGGCTACAACTGTAGTTTTACCGGAATCTATGCCAAAAGAAAAATTAGTAGAATCAATGAAAGACGTTGTTTCTCACGAGTTCTTTCATATCGTAACTCCGTTAACTATTCACTCAAAAGAAATTCAGTATTTTGATTACAATGCACCAAAAATGTCAGAGCATTTATGGATGTATGAAGGTGTAACAGAATATTTTGCGAACCTTTTCCAAATCAATCAGGGGTTAATTAATGAAACTGAATTTTATACTCGTATTGCTGATAAAATCGAACAGGCAAAAGGCTTAAACGATACCATGTCGTTTACTGTAATGAGTAAAAACGTATTAGAGCAGCCATATAAAGATCAATACTTAAACGTATATCAAAAAGGAGCTTTAATTGGTATGTGTATTGACATTATCATCAGAGAAAAAAGCAATGGAGAAAGAGGAATTCTGGACTTAATGCATAAATTAGCTAACGAATATGGTATTGAAAAACCATTTAATGATAGTGAGCTTTTTGCAAAAATTACGCAATTGACTTATCCTGAAGTTGGAGAATTTTTAAATAAATATGTTGCCGGAACTACTCCAATTCCTTACGATTTTTATTTGGCAAAAGTTGGCGTAACAAAATCATCTGAAAAATCAGCTGGACCAGTATTCTTAAAAGGACAAACGCCATATATTTCTATTGATAAACAAACAAAAGAAATCGCTGTTCGTTCTGATATTGAACCAAATGCATTCTTTAAAGCATTAAACTTAAAAGGCGGCGATATTATCCTTTCTGTAAACAGCAAACCATATTCATTGGCTAATATTTATGATTTAATTACAGAAAGTGAAAACTGGAAAGAAAATGATCCTATCACACTTCAAATAAAACGTGATGGTAAAGAACAAACCATAAAAGGAACTGTAAAATTACCGTACGAAGAAAAAGAAACTTTTAAAGCAACAGATGCTTCAAAAGAAAAACTTAAAACTGCATGGTTGAAAGGATAATTCTTTTTAATGAAAAATAAAAAAAACTGACAAGTGATTGTCGGTTTTTTTTATGTTTTGTCAGACTGAGCGGAGTCGGAGACCCGAAAAGTCATTTGGCTAACGAGGGCTTCGACTACGCTTAGCCTGACAAAAATTGTCTTTATTTCTTCACCGGGAATTTCCAGTCAAATTCGTCTTTCTCGTTGATAATCGCACCAACTTCAAACTTAACAACCTCATCAAATTCAGTTTGAAGGATAAACCAATTATCTTCATTGAAATAGTTTTCGAAAGTATCAAAAGTTTCCTGAGTGTATTTTGTAATTCCTTTTGTTGCTAAATCTTTTTTTACATCAGCAATTTTTCTTCCGATTAGTTTGAATCCAAAAACTTCCAAATCATTGCTTGAAGCTACTAAATAACCTAATTTCAATTCTTCTTCTTCATAAAATGTCAATCTGATTTTATGTGCGTTATACACAAAAATCACATTATCATCTTCATCTTTATAGTTTTTATCAGGTTTTCCTAAAGCTGCCGTTACATCGTTTTGCTTCATTCCGAAAAGCAATTTATCAATTCCTGATTTTAGATTTATTTTCATATTTAGTTTTATTTTAAAGTGCAAATTTCGTGAAGTTTTTGCAAACTCTGTTATGTTTGGCTTTTTTGTTTTGTATGTTTTTTTTCGCCACGAATTCTCGAATTAAACTAATTGCTAATATCAATTGTCAGGCTGAGCATACCGAAACTTCGGGAGAAGCCCTTTTAGCAACGAATTACACTAATGAACTAATTGTCAGGCTGAGCGGAGTCGAAGCCCTTTCTAGTCGTAAAAGCTCTTCGACTCCGCTCAGAAAACGTGCAAACCAGTTTCATCCACTAAATCCCTGGGGCAATCTTTTAATTTTGATAATTCTTCTTATTCGGTTTGTTACTCATATAAAAAGTAATTTTTCCTCCATTTACAACATCAGCATGTTTCAGGAAAGGTTTATCCAATTGTTTTCCATTCAACAAAACTTTACTCACAAACACATTTTTATCGGATTGATTCACGGTTTCGACTTCGAAAGTTTTTCCATTTTCTAAATTAAAAACTGCTTTCTTCACTAGCGGACTTCCCAATGCATATTCATCAGAACCGGGTGCAACCGGATAAAATCCTAAACTGCTGAAAATATACCAGGCACTCATTTGTCCGAAATCGTCATTTCCGCCTAAACCGTCGGCGCCATTTCGGTACATTTTTTTCAGGATCATTCTGATTTTATCTTGTGCTTTCCAAGGCGAATTGGTCCAATTGTACAAATAAACAACGTGGTGTGAAGGCTCGTTTCCGTGAACATAATTTCCTATGATTCCGTCTCTGGTAATATCTTCGGTGTTTTCGAAATATTTGTCCGGTAAATGCATGTTGAATAAGGAATCTAAACGAACATTAAATTGATCATTTCCGCCCATCATTTTAATCATTTCTGTCGGATCCTGCGGAACATATAAGCTGTAATTCCATGAATTTCCTTCGATGAAACCTTGTCCGTGCGTGTCAAGCGGATCAAATTCTTTCTTGAAAGTTCCGTCATTTAATTTAGGACGCATGAAACCCGTTTTCTCGTCATAAACATTTTTGTAGTTTTTAGATCTTTCGATAAATTCATTATAAATCTCCGTTTTGCCTAATTTCTTTGCAGCCTGAGCAATCGCCCAGTCATCGTAAGCATATTCTAATGTTTTAGAAACCGAAGAACCATTTTTATCCTCTGGAACATATCCCATTTTCATATAATATTCTAAACCATCGTAATACGGAACTTTAGCAGTATTGACACAAGCCTGAAGTGCTTTTTCAGGATCGAACTTGGTATTGCCTTTTACGATGGCATCAGCTAGTACAGAAACCGAATGATACCCAATCATACACCAGTTTTCATTGGCATAATGTGACCAGATTGGCAGCATTTTATGCACACTTTGGTCTGAATGCGCCAACATCGAACTGATCATATCTGAATTTCTTGTTGGTTGTACAATATTAAATAAAGGATGTAACGCCCTGTACGTATCCCAAAGAGAATAACTGGTATAGTTTTTAAAATTTTTCGCCTTATGAACATTCATATCCAGTCCTTTATAATTTCCGTCTAAATCCATGTATTCTGTTGGACCTAAAAAGGCGTGATACATTGCCGTATAAAAGTTTACCAAATCTTCTTTTTGAATGGTTTCAATCTGAATTTTATTCAATTCGCTGTTCCAAATTTCCTGACTTTGTTTTTTTACTTTTTCGAAATCCCAACCCGGAACTTCTTTTTTCATATTTTCTAATGCACCCGCAGAACTTACAGGAGAAAGCGCCATTTTGATTTTGATTTTTTCTCCTTCATTGGTATTAAAATCAAAAAATAACTTTAAGTTTTGTCCTGCCATTTCAGGAAAGTTTTTCGTTTGATCAAATCTTCCCCAAAAACCTCTGTATACACTTTTTTCCTGTGCTGCCTGTCCGTAGCTTTTAATAGGTTTACTAAAAGACATGGCAAAATAAACCGTTCGGGTTCTCGCCCAGCCACTTGTCTGGCGATAACCTGTGATTAAAGTATCGTTTTCAACGCGCACAAATGTCCAGACATTCTTTTTATCATAATTATAAATTCCGGAAGTTAGATCCAGAATAATATGCGCTTCGTCAGATTTTGGAAATGTATATTGATGCATTCCTACGCGCGTTGTTGCCGTGAGTTCTGCCTTAATATTATGATCTTCAAGAAGAACGCTGTAATATGCCGGTTCTGCTTTTTCTGTCGAATGAGAAAACGCGGATCTATAACCTGATAATGGTTTTGAAGCTATTCCAGAATTCAATTGTAGTTTTCCGGTTGTGGGCATAATCAAAAAATCACCAAGATCAGAATGTCCTGTTCCGCTAAAATGTGTGTGGCTAAAACCTACAATTGTTTTATCTTCATATTGATATCCTGCACAATATTTATACACTTCGCCATTGTATTTTCCGTTTAAACTATAGGCAATTGTATCGGTTTCAGGACTTAACTGGACGCTGCCAAACGGAACTGTCGCTCCGGGATAAGTGTGCCCCATTTTGGCGGTCCCAATCATTGGATCAACATATTGAATGAGATTTTTAAATTTCTCTGTTTTGTTTTGTGCATTTATTTTATTCGAAAAACTAAAAATTAAAAATGTTATTCCAAAAAAAATGCGTTTTGTATTTACAATATTCATCAGCGTGTATTTAAATATTATTTGCAAAACCGAATGAATCTCAATTTCACGTTAGAAAATTACGACAAAATTGGAATTTTAAAAAATATAAAATTCTTAAACTAAAATGCTTTTGAATATCTTTGATTTATAATTTAATATGCCACATGAAACGATTTTTTATATTCCTGTTCCTTTTATATTCAGCCTTTGGTTTTTCGCAAAAAGCAGAAAGTTACATTTTAGATAAAGAACAAATAGCACAGCGTGAACTAAACAATCTATCCGATTTTCCTATTTACAAAGCCTATGAATATCAGGATAAAAGCGGAACTTATGAATTGGTTTTGTGTGAAAATCATAAAAATATTTCAAAAAAAGATACACTAAACACCAAAATTCAGGTTATTTGTGGTATGAATGATCATGGTGGTTTCCTTGAAAAATGGAGAATTAATGACTTGCTTGAAGATTATGTTCCGAAAGAAACTAATATGTGGTTCTGGACAAAATATTGCAGCACAAAAGATCTTGACGGCGATGGCTATGTAGAGCCTGTAATTGTTTACGGAACAAGAACGGAATATGATGAAATAAGACGCGTGAAAATTATCACGGTTTATAAGAATAAAAAATATGCTATTCGTGCCGTAGAATGCGATTTAGATATTTGCAGAAGTTTTAAAAAAGATGCAAACTGGAATGCGCTTCCGCAGAAAATAAAAACGTACGTTGATAATCTGGTTGCCAAAATTAGAAAAGAACAGAATTTATTATTGAAGGATGGATAGCTCGGGATTAAATTCCAAATTTTAAAATTCCAAATTCCAACAATTGATATTATTAGAATTATTCTCTTTGTCTAAACCGGATTAAAATCCGGCCCTACAATATGGGTCGAGCCTAAAGGCTCTTTTAAAGTTTGCGTTTTAGATTTTCTTTTACTTCGTCAAACCATTCGTTTTTCAGGATGCTTAAAACAATGGAATCTCGACGTACTTGTCCGTTTGCTGTTGGCATATGACTTCTTAAAACTCCTTCGACCTTACAGCCAATGCTTTTCATTGCGGCGATGCTTCGCTCATTATTGTTATCGGCACGAAATTCTACCCGCTCCATTCCTAAAGTTTCAAAGGCGAATTGCAGTAATAAATATTTGCAATGTTTATTAAGTCCGGTTCCTCTAAAAGCTGATCCGTACCAAGTGTAACCTAATTGAAGGGTTTTATATTCTAGCTGAATATCATAGAAACGAGTTGACCCAGCATATTTTTGACATTTTTTATCGAAGACAATAAACGGGAATTCTCTTTTCTCCTCACGGTTCTTTACTGCAGATTGGATGTATTTGATCAAATTCTCTTTTCCATCTGCACCAACTAAGGAATATTTCCAGGTTTCGGGTTCGTTGATCGAGATTTCTAATAAATTATCGACATCTGATTCCTGCAGAGGTCGTAACGAAACTAAATCGTCTTCTAAAATTATATTGTCTGAGAAATTCAAATTAGTATTCATATTTTTATTTTTTTGCCATTCCCGATAACTGTCGTGAAATGATTTTTATTTTGTGATTCAATGTGTAGTCCCTACGGGACAAATAATGAATTTGTAAATATGTTTTCTACCGACATTTAATCTCTACGAGATACTATTTTGTTTGATTTATTACGCTAATGCATTTGAAATACTCCGTTAGGAGTAAATATATTTTCTACCGACATTTAATCTCTACGAGATATTATTTTGTTTGATTTATTACGCTAATCCATTTAAAATACTCCGTTAGGAGTTATATGTTGGTAGAAATAAAAAAACGACCAATAAAAATGTCCCGTAGGGACAATACCATTTTTTGAGAATCTCTATGAAATCTTTGTGCAACTTTGTGGTATAGTTATTTCGCAGAGATTCACGAAAATACTCAAAGATTCACAAAGTTATTTAAAGAGAAAAACTACTCACTCATCTCATCATAACGTTCCGGAACCTGCGGATCGTACAATGGACATTTGAATTCTTCCATCAACTCAACCAATTTATTCATGGTTTTACCTTCAGTTCCATAGCAGTCGATTTTTACGCTTTGTGGTGTTGTAATAACCTGAAAAGCGCCTTTTCCGGAAGTATTTTGCCAGCTGTTTTCATCGACTTTTTCCCATTGAGAAAATACCGAAGCGATTCGGTTCATGATTACTTCAACCGGAAGTGTTTCAAGACCTTCAACGTTTTCTTTTTCTACAAGTGCTTCGTAAACTTCGTGATGATTTAAATAAATTTCATCTAAATATCTCCAAAAAAGTAATTCGTACATAGCTGGTGTTTTTAGCCCCGATAGTAGTGAAAATCCTTTTGTGCCGGGGTTCGGCACAAAAGATTGTAACGGATAGCGGGATTAGCTCCTAAAAAAGCTAATTGTTATTATTTCATATAACATATCCTCATTCTTAGCGAAATTGAATATTGGAAAATTGGAACCGGGGCTTCGACTTCGCTCAGCCTGACATTTCAATTCTCGCTATTTCTATCAACTTTGCGGGAGACGCACCGCTGTGCGCCTCTACAAATTAGATGGTGAATAAATTTTAATTTTCACTTTGATTGCAAGTTGACAACCTTCTAACTTAGCATCTTAGCAACTCAGAACCTTAGAAACTTTAAAAAATATTAATATTCGAATGTTCCGTATTCGCTGTTAATAGTCAGCTTTTTAGCATCGGCTGCTTCTACTCTACCTACGATTTGTGCATCGACATTGAATGATTTTGAGATTGCGATAATATCCTGAGCAATGTTTTCAGGAACGTAAATTTCCATACGGTGACCGCAATTGAAAACCTGATACATTTCTTTCCAATCCGTTTTTGATTGTTCCTGAATTAACTTGAACAATGGTGGAACCGGAAATAAATTGTCTTTTATAATATGTAAATTCTGAACGAAATGTAAAATTTTAGTCTGCGCTCCTCCGCTGCAATGCACCATTCCGTGGATATCATTTGGCGTGTATTTATCTAAAATTTTCTTGATAATGGGTGCGTAAGTTCTGGTTGGAGAAAGTACCAGCTGACCTGCGTTTATTGGGCTGTTCTCCACTTCATCCGTCAAATTTACCTGACCGGAATAAATTAATTCTTCGGGAACGGCTGCATCAAAACTTTCAGGGTATTTTTGAGCTAAATATTTACCGAAAACGTCATGACGTGCAGATGTTAATCCGTTACTTCCCATTCCGCCGTTATAGTTTTTTTCGTAAGTTGCCTGACCAAAAGATACCAAACCTACGATTACGTCGCCTGCTTTGATGTTGGCATTATCAACAACATCACTGCGTTTCATACGGGCTGTTACGGTAGAATCTACAATAATAGTACGAACAACATCTCCAACATCAGCAGTTTCTCCACCAGTTGAATGAATGGTTACGCCGAAAGATTTTAATTCGTTGATTAATTCTTCGGTTCCGTTGATGATTGCTGAAATAACTTCTGCAGGAATTAAGTTTTTGTTTCTTCCAATAGTTGAGGAAAGCAAAATATTATCGGTTGCGCCAACACATAATAAATCGTCGATATTCATGATTAAGGCATCCTGGGCAATTCCTTTCCAAACAGAAATATCTCCGGTTTCTTTCCAGTACATATACGCCAAAGACGATTTTGTACCGGCTCCGTCAGCATGCATAATCAAGCAATGTTCTGAATCTTGTGTTAGATAATCAGGAACAATTTTGCAGAATGCCTGAGGAAATAAACCTTTGTCGATATTTTTTATGGCGTTGTGTACGTCTTCTTTTGATGCCGAAACACCTCTTTGTGCGTACCTTTTGCTAGAATCTGAACTCATGAAAATTAGTTTGTGTTGATGTGGTGCAAAGATAATCCCTTTTTTTAATTCTTTTATTGATTCGGTATATTGATTGCGAAAAAGTTTTGCCACTAATCACACGAATTTTCACTAATTAAAATGGAGAGAAGCAAAAAAGCCACAGATTAAAATGATTTTATGGATTAAAGGATTGAGCAGCATTATTTACCACAAATTACACAAATTAGCGCAAATTTTTATAAAAGCAAAAATCATCCTTAGTGGATGATTTTTGAGTATTTAGATATTTGTTAATGAAAATAAATTCGTGAAAATTGGTGTAATTCGTGGCTAAAAAACTTATTTAGTAAACAACAATTCTCTGTATTTAGTCAATGTCCAGCTTTCGTCGTCAACCAAAAGTTCTAATTTATCGCAGTGGTTTCTGATGTCTTCAAAGTATGGTTTTACTTTGTTGCAATAGGCTTCGGCCATTTTTTGTGCATCTGTTAGATGATTTGCGTTTCTTCTTTCATCCGTCATTGCCAATACTTTAGTATTTATTCCTTCAATATGCGCAGAAATCTCTTTTATCAAAACAATTTGCTCTTTAGCAATCGTTTCAAATTCTTTCCCGAAGATTTCTTTTAATCCTTTTACGTTTTCAATTAAAGTATTTTGGTAACGAATTGCTGTTGGAATTACGTGATTTCTGGCGATATCTCCTAAAACTCTTCCCTCGATCTGAATTTTCTTAGTGTATTCTTCCAATTCAATTTCGTAACGGGCTTCTGCTTCAACATGGTTTAGAATTCCTAATTCAGAAAATAAATCCAATGCTTGTTTCGAAACTTTAGCTTTAATAGCTTCCGGAGTCGTTTTGAAATTACTTAACCCTCTTTTTGCTGCTTCTTTTTCCCAGGCGTCGCTATATCCGTCGCCTTCAAAAAGGATTTTTTTAGATTGTTTGATGTATTCTCTTAAAACATTAAAAATAGCATCGTCTTTTTTCATGTCTTTCGAGTCGATTAGATTATCAACTTCTGCTTTAAAATCTTTCAATTGTTTTGCTACAATTGCATTCAAAGTTGTCATCGCGTTCGAACAGTTTGCATTTGAACCAACGGCTCTAAACTCAAATTTGTTTCCTGTAAACGCAAAAGGCGAAGTTCTGTTTCTGTCTGTATTATCTAAAAGTACATCCGGAATTTTTCCAACTACATTAAGTTTTAAATCTGTTTTTTCTTCCGGAGATAATTTTCCGGTGGTTACGCTTTCTAATTCAGATAAAACCTTAGTCAATTGCGCTCCAATAAATACCGAAATAATTGCCGGCGGTGCTTCATTGGCTCCAAGTCTGTGATCGTTACTTGCTGTTGCGATCGACGCTCTTAATAAAGTTTCGTAATCGTTAACCGCTTTTATCGTATTGATAAAGAAAGTCAAAAACTGTAAATTACTCATTGGCGTTTTACTCGGACTCAATAAGTTAACTCCTGTATCTGTTGCCAATGACCAGTTGTTGTGTTTTCCTGATCCGTTTACGCCTTTAAATGGTTTTTCGTGAAATAAAACTTTAAAATCATGACGTTCTGCCACTCTTTGCATCACATCCATTAATAAAGAGTTGTGATCTACGGCAAGATTGGTTTCTTCAAAAATAGGTGCCAATTCGAATTGGTTTGGCGCTACTTCATTATGACGCGTTTTTACCGGAATTCCCAACAACATACATTCCTGCTCTAAATCTCTCATATAAGTAAGAGCACGAGTTGGAATAGATCCAAAATAATGATCGTCAAGCTGTTGCCCTTTTGCGGAAGTGTGTCCTAACAAAGTTCTTCCGGTCATCATTAAATCCGGACGTGAATTTGCCAATGCTTTATCAATTAAAAAGTATTCTTGTTCCCAGCCTAAAGTTGCGGTAACTTTTTTTACGTTTTTATCAAAATATCTACATACTTCTGTCGCCGCTTCATCCATTGCAGAAAGTGCTCTTAATAACGGAATTTTATTATCTAAAGCTTCACCGGTATAAGCAATAAAAACTGTCGGAATACATAAAGTTGTACCATATATAAAGGCAGGGGAAGTTGGATCCCAAGCCGTGTAACCTCTTGCTTCGAAGGTGTTTCTGATTCCGCCATTCGGGAAACTTGACGCATCCGGCTCTTGCTGAACTAATTGTGCTCCTCCAAATTTTTCTACAGGATCGCTTCCGTCATAAGATGTTTCAAAAAAAGCGTCGTGTTTTTCTGCCGTTGTTCCTGTAAGCGGCTGAAACCAGTGTGTATAATGGGTAACTCCTTTTGCAAGTGCCCACTCTTTCATTCCCATAGCAATATAATCTGCCAGTTTTCTTTCTATTTTAGTTCCATGTTGAACCGCATCCCTTACTCCTTTTAAAGCATCCGAAGTTAAATATTGCTTCATCGCTTTCTCATTAAACACATTTGAACCAAAAATGTTAGATTTTCTATCAATTTCTTCAAAATGCACCGGCTTTCTTGTAGAAGCTTCTTGTAAAGCTTGGAAACGTAATGTTGACATGTATATAATTTTTAAAAATTCGTATTAATTTTTACTAAAAAAAGAAGAACAAATATAATCAATTAATGAGCCTGTCTGAAAGATAAAACGGAGATTTTTATGCGAGAATTTTTCAACAGATCATCCCTTTTTCAAAGAATAATTAAACCTTACTGCAGAAATATAACAAATTAACTTAGTAATATTGATTAAATAAACATTTTTTCATAATTACATAACCCATTAACCCCAAAAAAACGGGTTATTTTTACGAATTTATTTTTTAATGGTGTTAAAAATTACTTTTTTCAAAATATACCCCCAACAATATTGCGCTTCTCTAAAAAATTATAGTCCGATAAACAAAATAGCCCCCTAATTTTTAGGACTAAAAAAATAAATCTATATTTGACCCAGCGAAAAAAACAAAAAAAATAAATTTATATTATTATGGCTAAAATTAAGTTAGAGTACATTTGGTTAGATGGATATGAACCAACTCAAAATCTTAGAAGTAAAACTAAAGTTGAAGAACACGAAAATTTCAAAGGAACATTAGAAGAACTTGGAAACTGGTCATTTGATGGTTCATCAACAAAACAAGCCGAAGGTGGTTCATCTGACTGTTTATTAGTTCCTGTTGCAATTTACCCGGATCCAACTCGTATTAACGGATATTTAGTTATGTCTGAGGTTATGTACGCTGATGGAACTCCACACCCTTCTAACGGTAGAGCTACTATTGACGATGATAATGAAGATTTCTGGTTTGGTTTCGAACAAGAATATTTCATCATGGACACTAAAACTTTATTGCCATTAGGTTTCCCTGTTGGAGGTTATCCTGCTCCACAAGGTATGTACTACTGCTCTGTAGGTGGAAAAAACACTCACGGAAGAAAATTAGTAGAAGAACATGCTGACTTATGTATTGCTGCCGGAATTAACTTTGAAGGTATTAACCAAGAAGTTGCCTGCGGACAATGGGAATTCCAATTATTTGCTAAAGGTGCTAAAAAAGCCGGAGATGAAATCTGGGTTGCTCGTTACCTTTTAGATCGTTTGACTGAAAAATATGGTTACTATATCGAATACCACCCTAAACCACTTGGAGATACTGACTGGAATGGTTCTGGAATGCACGCTAACTTCTCTAACGAGGTGTTAAGAACATGTGGAGACCAAGCTACTTACGAAAGAATCTGTGAGGCTTTCCGTCCTGTTACTGCTGAGCACATCGCAGTTTACGGAGCTTACAACGACCAACGTTTAACTGGTAAACACGAAACTGCTTCTATTCACGATTTCTCTTATGGAGTTTCAGACAGAGGTTGTTCTATCAGAATTCCTTTAATGACTGTTCAAAAAGGATGGAAAGGTTGGTTAGAAGACAGAAGACCAGCTTCAAACGGTGATCCATACAAAATCGCTGCAAGAATTATCAAAACTGTAAAATCAGCGTTGTAATTCGAAGCTTAAGTTATATAGAAAGTGCCGTCAATTTTGATGGCACTTTTTTTTGCGGGTGGTTTTTTATTTCGATTTCTACAATTAAAATATATTTTTTAAGGAGCTAATCCCGCTATCCGTTTCAATCTTTTGCTCCATTTCATTTCACAAAAGGATTTCCACTTCTATCGGGGCTAGGGCAATCGTTTTCATGAGAACTTTCTTCAGATATTATTTTTTATGATCTGAATCCGTCTGGTTTGTAATTTCAACCGGAGAAAGACTGGAGCGATAGCGAACAGACGAAGTAAATCACATAAAGTAAAAACACACAGTACGTCGCTCTCTGGATGTGATTTCTCCTCCGTCGAAATGACACAAACAATGCGAGTACATTAGCAATTTTCCATAATAACAAACCCGACAGGTTTTAAAAACCTGTCGGGTTACGAAACTTCAGACAGAACACGATTGTCAGTTCGAGCGGAGTCGAGAACCTTTGGCGTCATTTCGACTTCGCTCAATGTGACAAAAAGATCTTAGGAATTTTTATTTAATATTTAAACCGAGAAATTTTAAGGTTATTTTTACTAATTAATTTTTAAGTTAAACTTCAAAACTTATCTTTGTAAATCATTTAAAAAATATCATAATGGTCTGGATTTTATTTTTAGTAGGCGTCGTTCTTATTCTTGCTTTAGATTTGGGAGTATTTAATAAAAACCCTCATATTATTAGTACCAAAGAAGCAAGCAAATGGACCCTGATTTGGGTTACACTTTCATTCCTGTTTTCTGGCGTAATTTATTGGCTGTATACCACAGATTATATTGCAAATCCTGACAAATTAAAACCTGCAGTGGCTTCTATGAAGTTTATTACGGGTTATTTAATTGAGCTTTCATTAAGTGTTGACAATATATTTGTTATTGCCATTATTTTTGCTTCTTTCAAAATACCTCAAAAATACCAACACCGCGTTTTATTCTGGGGAATTATTGGTGCCGTAGTTTTCCGTGGATTAATGATTTTCTTTGGCGTTATGCTGATCAATAAATTTACCTGGACAACGTATGTATTTGGTGCCTTCTTATTATTTACTGCGATAAAAATGTTGTTTTCCGGCGATGATGAAGATTTTCAGCCAAAAGACTCTTTCGTATACAAAACATTAGGAAAAATTATTCCGATTACTTCTGAAATGCAGCATGAGAAATTTTTCATTTTAACTGAAAAAGGTAAAAAAGCCGCTACTCCTCTATTCGTTGCTTTGATTGTTATTGAAGTGATGGACGTACTTTTTGCAGTAGACAGCGTACCGGCGATTCTGGCGATTACATCAGATCCGTTTTTGGTATTTAGTTCGAATATTTTTGCGATTCTTGGTTTGCGTTCGATGTACTTTTTCCTGGCGAATATGCTGGCAAAGTTCAGTTATTTAGAATACAGCTTAATCGCTATTTTAAGTTTCGTGGGAGTAAAAATGCTGGTACACGAATGGATTCAAGTTCCGGAATGGGCGTCTTTAGGATTTATAGCGCTTTCTCTTTTAGTAGGGATTTTGGTTTCGCTTAAATTTGGAGAAGAAAAAGAATTAACTGATTTGGATCAGGAATAATTTTTTACGAAACATATATTTATAAAAAAAGGAAATCTTGCGATTTCCTTTTTTATTTACATCAAACGATATTAGTTTAATCTTTTAACATTGCTATCATCAATGTTGTATTTTTTGATCACTGCATTATAATCTGAATAATCAGGTTTAACAGCTGATTTATCTGTAAAGGAACCAGGCAAGATGACAATTCTAAATGTTTGGTCATCTATATATTCTGGAGTAGTTTCTAAATCATAATTTGCTCTTGCATAGATCTTAAAATCTACACGGCTAAAGTCAAAATCGTAATCCAATTCACGATTGTTAGTCAAATAAACTGTTCTTGGAATTAATTGCCATATAGGAGTATTTGCGTTTATTGTCCCTATTAATCTATAAACTAAAACTGTAGAAGCATCAGTTATCGCAGGATTAAAGTCTCCAGAAATATTAAAACCATCATCAGCATTATAACCAAAATCTTCATTAAGGATCTCAAAAACTTCATTAACGTTTTGTCCAGGAATTCCTTCTGGTCCCGGAGGCCCTTCTGGTCCTTCACAGCTTGAAAACGCAACTAATCCAACAGCGGCGAATAGTATAAATATCTTTTTCATAATTTTTATTTTTTAAGGTTTATACATAAAGGTATTCCAAAAATCAAACCAAAAAAAGTTTTTAGTTCATTCTTTGTTAAAAAAATCTTTACTTTTTTGCAACAACCTGATTTTTAAGTAGAATTTTATTGAAAAATAATACGTGATATGGCAGTGAATTTTCCCAATATTCCCACGTATGTGCGCCAGGTCTTTCGGTGTAATCGTGCTCTACTCTATTGTAAACCAATCTGCGGTGTAATTCTCTGTTGGGTTCAATTAAAAAATCATCAACTCCGCAATCTATAATTAAAGGCAATTTGTTTGCTTTTATTTTGTCGAGCATATTCATCACGGCATATTGCGCATACATTTCAGAGCTATCACTTTTATCTCCAAAAACAGGCTGCATTAGTTTTATGACTTGCGCAGATGAATCTCTGTTTAACATTGTACTCATATCTACGGCTCCGCTCATGCTTCCGGCGGCGCAAAACAAATCGGGATGTTTGGCAGATAAGTACAAAGCACCGTGTCCGCCCATCGAAAGTCCGGTGATGACTCTTCCGGTTCTGTTGCTGATCGTTCTGTATGTTTTATCTACTTTCTGAATGACTTCCTGCGTGATAAAAGTCTCAAACTGACTTTCTTTGTTTACCGGACTGTCCAAATAAAAACTAAAGGTTTCGCCTTCGGGCATTACTATAATAATATTGTATTGATCTGATAAACTTTGAACGAGTTTTTTATTGGGTGTGTTTTTTAACCAATCGCCAAAATGTCCGTAAGCACCATGCAATAAATACATTACAGGAAATGCCGATTTGCTTTTAGCATAAGAATTTGGCAATACAACGGCAGCTTTGTAGGTTTTGCTCATCGCTGTACTGGCAATTTGTAAGGTATCGACTTTTGCAGCGTAACTCATAGAAGAAACACAGAGGAATACAGTAAACAAAAGGATTTTGAAGTTTTTCATATTGATATTTTTTTCTGATTAGGGATTGTAAATATACCCTTTTCCAAATAAAATATATGAAAAATCCGATATTAGTATAAAAAAGGTTCGCCACTAATTTTTGTTTTTTTTTGCCACGAATTCCACTAATTTCTCTAATTATTTTTCCTGCAGATTGAGCAAATTATTTTGCCACAGATTAAAGGATTATTTGGATTATTTTATTGTGTTGATTGTTTGCCATGAATTCACGAATTTTTTTTCTCTCGCAGATTATGCAGATTGTGCAGATTATTTTTGACAGATTAAAAGGATTTGTTTACTGTATTGGTGGATTGTTTGCCACGAATTCACGAATTATTTTTTCACTCGCAGGTTATGCAGATTGCGTAGATTGTTTACCTATTTTTTTACTAGCATTGCTAATTTAATTTGTGCTAATTTGTGAAATTTGTGGTAAAAAAAGCGCAAGCATAAAAAAATCTTTCTAATCTTTTAATCTGTGGCAAAAAAAAAAAAACCACAGTAAAAGAATCATTAGAATCTTTTTAATCTGTGGCTAAAACTTTAAGCAGTAAAACTTTATTTTATAATAATCTTGTGCTCGTTACGATATTGCGAAGCACTTTTACCAGTGTATTGTTTGAATGATTTACTAAAGTGGCTAAAATTATTGAATCCGCTTTCATAGCAGACTTCGTTGATTGTGATTGGTTTTTCGGCCAGAAGTTTTGAGGCGTGAACCAAACGGTATTCGTTAACAAACTCTGTAAAGGTTTTGTTGGATATTTTTTTGAAATATCGGCAAAAAGAAGGCGTTGTCATACTAACCAAACTCGAAACTTCGTCTATCGCGATAGATTCCTGAAAATGATCTTTTACGTAATTAAAAACCACGTTGATTCGGTCGCTGTCCTGCGCGTTAAGTTCGATTGCAAAACCGTCGGCATTTAATATGGTATATTCTTCTGATGATTCTAATTCATCCAAAATACTCAAAAGCGTCAGCAAACGTTCAAACGGAAGCTGGTTTTCCATCATCTCAATTTTTGCTCCTATTCTCTTTTTGGTTTCTCCGCCAAAAGCAATTCCGCCTTTTGACTGGCTCAGGATATTTTGAACCTTTCTCATTTCCGGCGCTGCAAAAAATTCACTTCCTAAAAATTCAGGTTTTATATGAATTACCGTTTCGTTTACATTTCCGGTTTGTTCGTTTGTAAAACCACAATGGGGTAAATTAGAACCTATCAGGATTAAACTTCCGTTTGTGTAATAAGAAACATGGCTTCCTATCTGTCTTTTTCCTGCGCCGCCATTGATATAAACCAATTCAATTTCGGGATGGTAATGCCATAAGTGAGACTTAACGTTCGTCTTTTCAGCATGTTTCGTGTAAGTAAAAGAACTTCCGTATGAGGCCGAAATCACTTCTAGGGCTGGGGCGATTGTCTTCATGATAAAGTCTTTAAAAAATAACAGCAAATTTAACAAAAACACCTACAATAATTCATATTTTAACCTATAACGGTTTCGTAACTGCGAATATTGCATCAAAAACAGCTATTCTCAAAATCTCCTTTTAACCACATTTCCTTATTTTTTTAACTACTGATATTTTTATCGAAGATTTTTTTAATATATCGTATTTAATTACCTGTTTTTATACACATACAGCATTATTGTAAGAATTTTAGGTGTCTGAAAAATCTTTAACAAAATTGAAATGTTTGAAAAATAATAGCTGAATTAACAAAAACACCTAAAATAATTCAAATTTTAACCTATAACGGTTTCGTTAATGAGAATATAGCACATAAATTGGAAAATAGAGTTGTGCTGAAAAAAGGAGATCTAAAGTAATTTTACATCACAGAAACGAACTAAAAATTTAAAGTAAAGAAATAATGAAAAAGATTATAAAATTAAGTTTAGTATGCGCAGTGCTTTTATCAGGATTAAGCACTTACGCAATTGATGGAAATGAGAATTTCAACCTTCATGTATTGAAAAACGGAAAAGTAATTACTTTCGGTTTAAACCAGACACAAAAAGCGAGTTTAGCTATATATGATAATGACGGAACTTTATTCTATTCTGAAAATGCTTCAGGTAAGGATGGAATTTTAAGAACTTTCAGCTTACAGGATTTCCCTAACGGAACTTATTTCTTAGAAGTTGAAGATAGTACGAAAAAAGTGAGATATGAAATTGTTGTAAATAATGATGTTACAACTTTATCTCCAAAAGCAATTTCTGCAGTATACAAATCATCAGATAAAAATACAAGCGTAGCAGTACGCTAAAGAGTTTATACTTTCATTAGTATAAAAATGAGGTTAGATAGTTAGTAAAGTAAAAAACGTGATTGTTTTGGAACAGCTCTTTGTGGTTATTGAGCTGTTTTTTTTGTGCCTTATTTTAACGTAAAGTTTTACTGTAAAGATTTTTTATCGCAAAGACGCAAAGGTTTCGCAAAGTTCGCAAAGTTTAAATAAAATTAGCTTTGTGAACTTTGTGTTTTTCCTTGGGGTTGTTTGTGGTTAATTTTCAATACAGATAAATGTTACGTAAAAACTTAAAATTAATCTTTTCGAACTTCGCGTAAAACTTTGCGACTTTGCGGTTAATTTTTTGTAAGAAACAGAAATAATTTTACATTGCCTTAACCCAAACAAAACGTTAGAAAATAATAACCATATTAACAAAAACGATAAATATAATTCAAATTTTAACCTATAACGGTTTCGTAAATGAGAATACAGCATCGAAATTGGCAAATAGAGTTGTGATAAAACTTGTAATACTAAAGTAATTTTACATCAGAGAATTAGAACTATTAATTTAAAAAACTAATGCTATGAAAAATTTAAAATTAAGTTTAGTATGCGCAGTGCTTCTTTCAGGAATGAGTACTTATGCAATTGATGGAAATGCAGATTTTAACCTTCATGTGTTAAAAAATGGAAAATTAATAACGTTTGGTCTTAATCAGGTTCAAAAAGCAAACCTGGCTATTTACGATCAGGACGGAAACCAGTTCTATTCTGAAACAGCTTCCGGTAAAGACGGAATTTTAAGAACTTTTAGTTTACAGGATTTCCCTGATGGAACTTACTTCTTAGAAGTTGAAGACAATGCAAAAAAAGTGAGATACGAAATTGTGGTAAACAATGAGATCGCTACTTTATCTTCAAAAGCGGTTTCTGCAGTTTATAAATCATCAGATAAAAATACCAGCGTAGCAGTACGCTAAAAAAGTTTATACTCTACATACAGTATAAAAATGAGGTTAGATAGTTAGTAAAGTAAAAAACGTAATAGTTTTGAAAACAGGTCTTTGTGGTTATTGGCCTGTTTTTTTTATGCAATATTTTACCGCAAAGGCGCAAAGAAAAAAAGCGCAAAGTTCGCAAAGCTATAATTTTAACTTTGCGAACTTTGCGTAAACTTTGCGTCTTTGCGGTAAAATTTCTGCATTTTTTTTGTAAGAAATTGAATCAAACTTAAATTATCTAATTTTAAACAAAACGTTAGAAAATAATAAACATATTAACAAAAACGATAAATATAATTCAAATTTTAACCTATAACGGTTTCGTAAATGAGAATACAGCATCGAAATTAGCCAATAGAGTTGTGAGAAAAACAGAACAACATAAGTAATTTAGCATCAGAGAATTACAACTAATAATTACAAAAAACTAATGCTATGAAAAATTTAAAATTAAGTTTAGTATGTGCAGTACTTTTTGCAGGAACGAGTACTTATGCAATTGACGGGAATGAAGATTTTAATCTTCATGTATTAAAAGGAAACGGAAAGCTAATTACGTTTGCTCTTAACAAAGTGCAAAAAGCTAATTTGGCAATTTACGACACAGATGGTACGCTTATTTATTCTGAAAATGCTTCCGGTAAAGATGGAATTTTGAGAACTTTTAGCCTGGAGGAATTTCCTGAAGGAAAATACTTTTTAGAAGTTGAAGACAGCGTAAAAAAAGTGAGACACGAAATTACGATTACTAACGGAACTTCTGTTTTATCATCAAAAGCAGTTTCATCTGTTTACAAAGCAGGTTTTTCTGCCAAAAATACCAGCGTAGCAGCACGCTAAAAAAGTTATACTTGAAGAGTATAAAATTGTGAAGTTAATTTGAAGATTATTGTTTAAAAGACAGCTCATTGTGGATATTGGGCTGTTTTTTTATGCCTAAATTTTAAAGAAAAAGCAAACTGTTAAATTTTTTGAAAAATTATTCTTAATAAATGAAAACAGGTATTTAAATTGTTAATAAAAAAAAATAAATCCCTAACATCCAAGACCCCAATAAATACGTACATAGTTCAAACAAAGCACAGAAAGAGTTTCAATTCAGCAACTTAAGTCTTGAAAAAATAGATTTTTTTGCACAAAATTCAATTTGTATTTGTTAGTTTTACCAGATCCACGATTAATAATTAATTTAAAAAAACATGACAAATTTTACCAAAATGGGCCTAGTTGTTGCCGTATTTTTAACAACTATCTTTACTTATGCAATAGACGGAAAAGGGGATTATATCTTGTATATAAAAACCGGAAATGGAAAAGTAGTTAGCTTTGCCTTAAACACCGTTGAAAAAGCAAATTTTTCAATTTTAGATGAAAACAATACTTTGTTGTATGCAGGAGTTCCATCTTCTGATGAAGACAATTTAGAGATTTCAAAAACTTTAAGTTTAGAGGCTTATCCAGCCGGAACTTACTATTTACAATTGAACGAAAATGGTAAAGTAGTAAAACACAAGATTACAGTATCAACAAAAAAGGTAAAAACAGTTGTGTTAGACGAGTCTGTAAACGAAAGTCCTGCATTTCGTCGTTAATCGTTGTTTGCCTCAAATGTAAAAGCATCAGCTAAGGCTGATGCTTTTTTATTTTATAAACAAACGTTTTTGCAGAATATTATTTTTCTTGAAGTAATTTTTCTAAATATTCGTTTTTATCTTGTTCCGCTTTCAGCAAACGTTCGTAAAGTCTTTTATTTTCTTCTACCGCTTCCATTAATTTATCTAATGGATTGAAAGTGCAGGCATTATAATCCCCAAAGGTATTATTACCTGAATCATTAAAAGTATTAAAGTAATTAATCATGCCTTCTTCTGAAAAATTCTTAATTGCTTCCACCGTTACACCAAGTGCTTTTGCCACTTCGATAAGTCTTTCTTCTTCTATGGTTTCGCTGTTTTCAATAGCCGATATTGTTTGCTGGCTTATTCCCAAAGCCTGCGCCAAAGCTTCCTGTTTCATATCACGAAGTTCACGAATACGGCTTATTTTTCGCCCTATATGATTTGGTTTTGTTAGTGTGCTCATAATTCAAAGATAATAATTAAGTGTGAGAAACCTCAACTGGTAAAAAACTTATTTAGAGTGTACAATACCAGCCAAAACGGTTTGGTAATATACAATGTATTGCTTTCTTGCGGTGTTTCACAAATATAAGATTTTACTTATAATAAAAACAACAAAAATCTAATTGTAAAATGATTAAAGACTCATAATTATAAAAATATAAGCCATGGAAACAAACGAAACTGAAACTTTAGCAAAACTTAAAAAATTAACTGCTCAATATTTTACAACTCTAAAACCAACAAAAAACAAAAACAGTTATGCTGTTCAATTTAAGGTTGTTAATTATTTAGAACTCGGTTGTGTTATTACCGATATGCTCAAATTATGCATTCTGGCACTCGATCACGATATGCATAAAATCGAAGAAATGAAACATGAATCTATAAACGTGAGTCTTATTCTGGAAACTGTTGTTCAAATGATTCCTTTGGATGAGTTTGAGTATTTGAGTTATGTGGAGGAGATTGTTGATTTAAGTTCTTAAAATTATGTAATCGTATATTCGTTTGCTGGCGCGAGCGTCCCGCTCGTGCACGTCAATTGAATTTCATTTTATTAATAACTTTAGATTCACGAGCGGGACGCTCGCGCTAGCGAAATAGATGGTTGACTCAAATTCTGCTGGCGCGAGCGTCGCGCTCGTGCATACACAGTATATCAATTAATATCTATTTCTAAAACAGTTTGATCATTGTCTCCGTAATTTCTTGCTGAACTATATTTCCAATCTACGGGATTAGTAACAAAACCTGTTTCGATTGGATTGTTATGAATGTAGTTTAACTTTTGCTCAAAAACTTTTAATGACCAAATCTCAATAGGTTTATTGTTTTGCTGCCAAAATTGTCTAAATTTTACATTGCTGTTTTTCTTCCCCGCCCTTCCAAACATCCAAAGCATCCATTCTTTTCTGCTTTCTTGTGGATTTTCTTCAATTGTTTTAAGCATTTTTCTAGAGGTAAAACCTTTGAAATCTCTTATTAGACCAGATGGGTCTCCATTTTCAGATCTAAAAATTAAGTGAATATGACTTGGCATAATGCAATAACCATAAATCTCCATTCCTTTGTTCTTTCTGCAGTAATCTAATGATTCTACAATATCTCCAAAATAATCTTCTCTTGTAAAAACATCTATCCAGTAAACTGTAGCAAAACTTATAAAGTAAGCTCCTATTTTTTCTCCAAACTTGTATTTTCTACTCATTATTTTTTTTTGAGCTAATGTAAGAAATAATTTACTTTCACAAGCGGGACGCTCGCGTTAGCAGAGGAGAAGATTGTTGATTTAAGTTCTTAAATTATGTAACCTTATATTGGTTGGCTGACGCGAGTGTCCCGCTCGTGCACGTCAACTTAATTTTAATGCTGTTATATAAACTTTGGGTTCACGAGCGGGACGCTCGCGCTAGCAGGGAATATCTTTAGTAAATTGATTTTTGTAAAGTACAAAATTAACTAGAAACATGTTTTCTAAATGCTTTTATTATTTGAAAAATCATTATGCCTAAAAATATACGATGTAACAAATCAATAAAATAAATCCATCCACTATTAACATTATCTCCATACGTAATTTTCATTTGCCTGATTGGATTAAATAATTGCCAAAATACATTCAAATTAGATAAAAATGCATTCCATGTATTTTCACAATCTTCAATTTTAAAAGAAATTGAATATACAATTTTATCTGATAAATAAGGAAACAAAATAAGGTAAAATAATAAAGTAAAACCAAGAACAATCCATACTGGTTTCTCCCAATTAAGACCATAATCATTTGATCGGCTAACTGACATTACAATTCTATCTGCCCAATTATATTTTTTTGAATTCTTAAGTTCGCCTCTAAAAGCAGATAACTCTTTCGCCTGAAAAATCAAACTATCTATTTGATTTCCATTATTTTTCAGAGCTTGTTTAATTTGACGATAGATTTCTCTTTTGCTTTTAAATTCCTCTTGTTTAGTTTGAGTACCATTTCCTACTTGCAATAATTCATCTTCAAACCAATTATTACTTGTTGGTTTAATCTTATCTAGTGTTGCATTATCAATTCTAATTGCTCCAAATGAATTAAACTCAAATTCATTAAATTTTGTTGTTCCTAAATCGGAGTCTAAGAGATTAAAAGTACTTTCTTTATCACCTTTACATTTATCAAAACTAATGTCGCTATAGTTAGTAAAATCATTAATAACAAAAAAACCAAAAAACATTCTTTTAAATAATAATTTCAAATTTTGATTTACTCCAGATATATAAACATTGTTAGCTTCCCATCCTTCAAACTTCAATACTCCCTGAAATGATGGGGTTAAGGGTAAAGTTATTTTTTCAATGGATTTTCCGAGACCATTACAATAAAATCCTTCCATGAATTTTGCTTCAGTGATATAAATTTCATTTAAAAAAGCTTCTTTATTATTACCCGTAACATCTCTATTTTCTAATGTTGCTTTTTTGTCAAAAGTATCTCCATGAATAAATAAACCATTAATTCTAGAGCCTTCAATATCAAAAGTATCTTCAAATTTATTATTATTTAACGTAAAACTACTTTTACATTCAATATTCCAAAATTTGAGCCATCCTTTAAATTCATTTGATATAAGGGAAATACTTCCCGATGATGATTCAAGTCGTAAAGGTTTAAAAAAAGTTGAATTAGATAAAGTAACATCTAATTCAGAATTAGATATATCCACATAATCTATGCTTGAATCTTTAATATTTAAACCTTCATTTACAATTTTAATCAAATGAAGTTCTATTTTTTCAAATTGGCAGTTATCCTGAATCTGAATGCTTCTTTCAAAAAAACAATTATTTACAAACACTACGATTGAACTATTACAATGAGAAAATAATATACTACTGTTTTTAGAATTTATTGTAGTATCATAATTTGTAGATTTTACATTCTGAAAAATAATACCTTTTTTAAATTCACAATTTACAAATGATAAACCAGAATTAATTTCAGCATCTTTTATGATAACTTTTTCCTGAAAAATTATATTTTCAAACTCTCTATAATTCCAGTTTATTTGTGAATTATCAATATGAACTTCGAAAATAATAATATAATTATCTCTTAAAGTATCGTTTTTTAAAAACAAATTAAATTCAGCCTCTGTAATGATAGTTCCTAAGATATCTAATTTTTAAATTATTCAGCTAATATATATAAACATTTTCCTATAAAATTAAGGAAAACCGTAAACAAGAGAATTTAATCAAATCCAAAAATCAAAAAACCAAAAAAACCTCCCATTATCTGAGAGGTTTTTCCTAAATCAATAAAACAGTAAAATCTACATATTCCTTCTATACTGCCCGCCTACTTCAAACAATGCCGAAGTAATTTGCCCTAAAGAACAAACCTTTGTAGCTTCCATTAAATGGTCGAATAAGTTTTCGTTTTTAATGGCCGCTTCTTGTAGTTTGTTAAGATGCTCATTTACTTTTGCTTCGTGAAACTGGTGTAAGTTATCAAGCATCGTAATCTGATATTGTTTTTCTTCTTCGGTGGCGCGAATTACTTCTGCCGGAATAACCGTTGGAGAACCTTTTGAACTTAGGAAAGTGTTTACGCCCACAATTGGGAAATCTCCGTTGTGTTTTAAAGTTTCATAATACAAACTTTCTTCCTGAATTTTAGAACGCTGGTACATCGTTTCCATTGCACCCAAAACTCCGCCACGTTCTGTAATTCGGTCGAATTCCTGTAGAACGGCTGCTTCTACCAAATCTGTTAATTCTTCGATGATAAACGATCCCTGAATTGGGTTTTCGTTTTTCGCCAAACCTAATTCCTTATTAATAATCAGTTGAATCGCCATTGCACGACGAACCGATTCTTCCGTTGGCGTTGTAATTGCTTCATCATAAGCGTTGGTGTGCAATGAATTACAGTTGTCATAAATCGCATACAAAGCCTGCAAAGTGGTTCTGATATCATTAAAATCAATTTCCTGAGCGTGCAAAGAACGTCCCGAAGTCTGAATGTGATATTTTAGCATTTGTGCTCTTTCGTTGGCTCCGTATTTGTTTTTCATGGCTTTTGCCCAAATTTTACGTGCCACACGACCAATAACAGAATATTCAGGATCTACTCCGTTGGAGAAGAAGAACGATAAATTAGGTCCAAAATCGTTGATGCTCATGCCGCGGCTCAAATAATATTCCACGTAAGTGAAACCATTAGAAAGCGTAAAGGCCAATTGCGTAATTGGGTTTGCCCCCGCCTCGGCAATATGATATCCTGAAATTGAAACCGAATAAAAATTACGAACATTCTTAGTAATAAAATATTCCTGAACATCGCCCATTAATCTCAAAGCAAATTCAGTTGAGAAAATACAGGTATTTTGCGCCTGATCTTCTTTTAAAATATCGGCCTGAACCGTACCACGAACTTGCGATAATGTTTTGGCTTTAATATCATTGTAAACTTCCAAAGGCAAAACCTGATCACCGGTTACGCCCAAAAGCATTAAACCTAAACCATTGTTTCCTTCCGGTAGATCGCCTTGGTATTTAGGGCGTTCCAGACCTTTGTCTTTATATATTTTGTTGATTTTTGCGTCAACTTCTTTTTCTAAATCGTTCTCCTTAATATAGTACTCACATTGCTGATCGATTGCGGCGTTCATAAAAAAGCCCAACAACATTGGCGCAGGCCCGTTTATGGTCATACTTACAGAAGTTAAGGCATGAACCAAATCAAAACCGGAATATAGTTTCTTCGCATCGTCAAGACAACAGATTGAAACTCCCGCATTTCCAATTTTTCCGTAAATATCAGGACGAATATCAGGATCGTTTCCATATAAAGTCACACTGTCAAAAGCAGTCGAAAGTCGTTTTGCCGGCAATCCCGCGCTTACGTAATGAAAACGTTTATTCGTTCTTTCCGGTCCGCCCTCGCCCGCAAACATTCTTGACGGATCTTCGCCTTCACGTTTAAACGGATATAATCCTGACGCAAACGGAAATTCACCAGGAACATTTTCCTGTAAATTCCAACGCAGGATATCGCCCCAGGCTTCATATTTAGGTAAAGCAATTTTCGGAATCTGAATGTGCGATAAACTTTCGGTATGTGTGGCGATTTTGATTTCCTTATCCCGCACTTTAAACGAGTAAACCGGATTTTTATATTTGTTTACTTTCTCGTCCCAATTCAGAATAATTTCCCAATTGTACGGATCTAAGTCCATTTTTACTTTATCAAATTGATTAAGTAAAAGGTTTAAGAAGATTCTGTTTTCGTCATGTGCTTCAGCTGCGCCTGGTAAAACAGTTGAATCGTCGATTCCTGCTTTATTAATTTGCGGAACTTTTCCAGAAACAGATTCAATCGTTTTAAAGATTCCGTATAATTTCTGTGCTACTTTTTGCTGCGAAAGCGCAATTTCATCATAAGATCTGTTGTTCTCTGCAATTTCAGATAAATAACGGGTTCTGTGTGGCGGAATCACGAAGATTTTCTCGCTCATTTCGCGCGTGATTTCAAAAGTCGATTTTAATTCAGAATTGGTTTTTTCGACAATTTTATCCATAATCGCTTTGTAAAGCGTGTTCATTCCCGGATCGTTAAACTGCGAAGCAATAGTTCCGAAAACCGGCATTTCATCCGGATTTTTATCCCAAAGATTATGATTGCGCTGGTATTGTTTTTTAACGTCACGAATGGCGTCTAAAGCTCCTCTTTTATCAAACTTATTTAAAGCTACCAAATCAGCAAAATCAAGCATGTCGATTTTCTCCAATTGCGTTGCTGCTCCAAATTCCGGAGTCATTACATATAAGGATACATCAGAATGATCCATAATCTCGGTATCTGATTGCCCGATTCCTGAAGTTTCCAGGATAATCAAATCATATTTTGCCGCTTTCAAAACCTGAATCGCCTCGGCTACATATTTAGACAATGCCAAGTTTGACTGACGTGTTGCCAGCGAACGCATATAAACTCGTGGATTATTGATGGCATTCATACGGATTCTGTCTCCTAATAAAGCTCCTCCAGTTTTTCTTTTCGAAGGATCCACAGAAACCAATCCGATTGTTTTTTCTGGAAAATCAATTAGAAAACGACGAACCAGTTCATCTACCAAAGATGATTTTCCGGCTCCCCCCGTTCCGGTAATTCCCAAAACAGGAATTTTAGAATCGGTGTTATTAGTGTGTATCTTGTCAAAAACCGGTTTTGCAATTTCAGGAAAATTCTCTGCTGCAGATATTAGACGTGCAATTGCGGTTGGGATTTTATTTTCGATATGATCAATTTCTCCGTTTAGTTTATCACCAATAGGATAATCCGAACGTTCTACAAGATCATTTATCATTCCCTGTAAGCCTAAAGAACGTCCATCATCCGGAGAATAAATTCTCGTAATACCATATTCATGCAATTCAGAAATTTCGCTTGGCAGGATTACACCTCCGCCTCCGCCAAAAATCTTGATGTGCCCTGCTCCTTTCTCCTGAAGCAAATCATACATATATTTAAAGTATTCATTGTGCCCGCCCTGATAGGATGTCATGGCAATTGCATTGGCATCTTCCTGGATTGCGGTATTCACCACTTCTTCAACACTTCGGTCATGCCCAAGGTGAATTACCTCAACTCCGGTTGACTGAATAATACGGCGCATGATATTAATAGCCGCATCGTGTCCGTCAAAAAGAGATGCTGCAGTAACAATTCTTACTTTATTTTTAGGAATATATGGTATTTGTTGTTCCATTTTATGAATATGATAATTTTAAGGGAGCAATTTACAAAATATTTTAATATTTGTTTATCCTTCAGAATTTATGTTGATAAAAAAAATGAAACAAAACTAATTTTTTCGTCTCTTGAGGGTAACAATTTCCATATATGGAGTATTTATCCTATATAAGTCTTACAGAAATGTTAATAACATGGCAATTTTGAAAGATTTAAAGTAAATACAACAACCTGTTTACCAGCGTACTGAAGTAATTTAGCAGTGTAGAAAAGCCCCAAATTTTTACCCAAAAACTTAACTAAAACCAAGTAACAACGTAAAAATTTAAACACAATGAAAACATTATATCCAATCACTCTAATCTTATGCTTAAGTTTTTTTGTATCTTCTTTTAACAGAGCAGAAAACGACATTCATTCGTATAAAAAAGCTTCGACTATTGAAGCTGTTCCTAACAATTCAGATTCTGAAAATCTGGAAGAAATGAGAAACCAATTCTTCAAAAAATATTCTGATTTAAAAAAATATAAATCTGATGTAATGTCTTTATACAAAAACAGAACATTAGGAACTATTTGGTTTGATGAAGATGTGATCAATGAATTTGGTTCTGTATTATACGAAAAAGCAAAGAAAACAAATGATCTGGTTATTCCTTATCAAAAAGAAATTGACGAACTTTTTTCTTCCAACTCAGAAGAAACAAAGATATCTAAAACAGATGCTGATATGCTGTTGAGTTCTTTATATATTATCTATGCCAAAAAAATAACTGCCGATTCTGATAAAAAAGTATCTTATGACGACATGTTAAAAGATTTCCTTAATTACAGTACTATCGAAAATGCAAATGCTTCAACAGCAAATGCTAAAGTAGAATATGATCAATATTATAAACTACAAGATGTTCTTAAAAAATATAAAAAATTAGACAGATCACATAAATGGAAAACGATTGTTCCGGAGGAGGTTCCTTATAAAGATTTACGTCCGGATGCTGTTTCAAGCACTATTGCACAAGTCAGAAACCGCTTATACTTATTAGGAGACTTAGAAAATGATTCTCAAAGTAATGTTTACGATCGTGAATTGATGGATGCCGTAATGAAATATAAAGTTCGTAATGGTTTTAAACCAAACTATATCTTATCAGAAGACCATATTAAAGAAATGAATGTGCCACTTGCTGATAAAATTGAAACACTAAAACTGAACATGGAAAGATGTCGCGCTATTTCGGCTCAAATTGCTGCAAGCGATGAGTATGTTTTGGTAAATATTCCTTCTTATGAATTGGTTTATGTTAAAAACGGAAAAGTACAATTGACTTCGAATGTATTTGTTGGAGCGCCATTAACTAAAACAACTATTTTTAACGGTGAAATTGACCGAATCGTTTTTAGCCCTTATTGGACTGTTCCACAAAGTATTGTGAACAACGAATTAAAAAGTAAAATTGCAGCAGATAAAAATTATTTGGCTGAAAAAAATATGGAAATAGTAAATGGTCAGGTAAGACAAAAACCAGGACCGGACAACTCTTTAGGATTGGTAAAATTTATGTTTCCAAACCCCGATGATATTTATTTACACGATACACCATCAAAAACTTTATTTGATTTTGAAAAAAGAACTTTTAGCCATGGTTGTATAAATGTGCAAAAAGCAAAAGAATTAGCTGTTGCAATGCTTCAGGATTATCCGGAATGGACTACTGCAAAAATTGATAAAGCGATGGCTGGTGAAAAAGAAAACAGTTTTAAATTATCTAAAAAAGTGCCAATATACATTTCGTATTTTACTTCATTGGTAAATCAAAATGGCGAAGTTGGTTTCTTCCAGGATGTTTATGAAAGAGATACTGAATTAACTAATTTAACTACAACACAAGCTGTTTCTTCAAATTAAGAGCAACTTTTCAATATAAAACTTAAAACGTTATGAAGGCAATTGCTTTCGTAACGTTTTTTTTATTGCAGAAACTTAAACTTAATAGATCAGGAATTTGATTAAAAACTTCTTTCTGTAATCTATTTACTACAATAAAATTAACTTCTATTAAAAATAACCTAACTTATTAATTACAAACCTTTTAGAGGTTAAAAAAGAACGAGATTCATCGGACATTTGCATCATAATAATACCACTAAATTTTTAATTAAAATTTATTATCATGAAAACAGAAAATATCGAAGGATTAACACTTTTTGAAATAAATCTTTTAATACAACAAGGCGGAAAATTTGTAATGTTCCCCAACGTAATGACCAAATCTAAAAGTTCAACTATATACTTTATCCGACCTGAAGAAAAAATTTATAAGTACGCGGTAAAACATTTCTTCAGAAACCTATCTAACTTCTGGCGTACATTCCCGTTAAGACCCTTTTATGCCTCAAAATCTTTATTTTATTTAGCAATTGGAGGTAGAGATTACACTCACAATATTTTAGCTGAACTAAAACAGATAAACCCTATTTACAATCCTAATTTATACTGCCTACAATACGTATAAATTTAGTCTTGTAATATTAATTTCAATTCAATATAAATCCTACTGGTAAATCCCATTTCTTTCAATAGTAATGGGATTTTTCTTTTATAAAATACTGATTTATAAGTTATGTACATCTTATAAATTCCACAATTATCTGTTCCTTAATTCGGCAAAACATACCTTAATATAGCAGTTTTATAACTGATGAAGGTATGGGTTCAAATAAATTTTGAGAATCTTTGAATTAAAAAAATTAGAAACTCTGTTATGAGAAAATTCGATTTAGAGGCGTTCAAAAAACGCAAAGAATACGATAATACGTATTGTAAATACATTACCATAAATGCCGATGGAAATACTGTAGAAACTTATATCAAAGAGAACAAAAATTCTTATCAGGAAACCATTAGCAATTTAAATAGTCCAATAAAGAAAAGGTACATGTATGATAAGAAAACATTAAAAATAACAAAAGAAATAAAAAGCTTTTACGATTGCATTATTGGTTTGCGAAGAGAATATGATCAGGATGGAAAGATTATAAAAGTAATTGATAATGACAAACCATTTTTATTTAGCTGGCAGGATGTTGTAACAAAAATAAAAGCAGAATTTGATATTGATTTAATGGATATCAGTCAAATGTATAAAAATAACCATACCGGATCAGTATCCAGGAGTTTACAGGAAATGAAATATTATATTACAGTTCCGAATGATTTTATTCCGCATACTTGCAGCGAAGAAAAATTTGAAATAGATGCCACGACCGGAAAACTCTTGTTTCATATGGGAAACAGAAAAAGAACGGATCAAAAAACAGCAAACATATATTAATCTTATTTTATCCAAAAATACTTTTGTCTGTATAATTTTTAATTTAGAAAAAGAGTATCTTTCTTCTCTTAAACTCAAATCTAAATTACCTTTTAATTTATGGAAGACGATTACACAGAAGTTAGAAAAAACTGGTGGGACAGAAACTGGAAATGGTTTGTACCAACAGGATGTTTAAGTATTTTAGTTCTTTTTGGCTTGTTTATAGCGGGGATTTTCTTTGGAGTAACTTCTATTATGAAAGATTCTGATGCCTATAAAGGCTCTATGACAGCGGCACAGCATAATAAAATAGTGATCGAAAAATTAGGAAATCCAATCGAATCAGACGGAATGGTTTCCGGCAGTATCAATGTAAACAACGATACCGGAAATTGTGATATCCAAATTCCGATAAAAGGCTCTAAAGGAACCGGAACTTTATTTGTAGTTGCTACGAAAAGAGGAAAATGGAAGTACGAAGAATTGGCTGTTTATATTAAGGCAACAGAAGAAGAAATTGATTTGCTGAAAAAATAAACACACATGAAATTATTCTTTCTGTCTTTCTTATTCTTTTTTTCCGGTTTAAATGTATTTGCACAACACACTGTCAGCTATCAGGTTTATACAAACCGAATAATCCAATTTTCTAAACCCTGCAAAGTTTTATACAATAATGTTGATGCTCAAGGAAATGGAGCTATAGAATTCACCAATTCAAAAAAACAGATTCTAAGGTTTCGTGTCAACAAACACCAGCTTCAAGTTTTGCATGGCGGTATTGCATTTCAATTGTTTGACTACGAAAATGATTTTTTACAAAAAATAGCCTCTTTTGATTCCAACGGAGATTTAGCCGGCGAAAGAGAATCTCAAAATGAAGCTGTTGTAAAGTTTACGATCGAAAAAAAAGCAGCATATCTACAGAAAAAGAAAATATTAGACGATGCTGAAGGCAATATCGATATGAAAGACGACAGCGCCGAGAAAATCATCAGCATACAATTGTTTGATACCAATAATCTTCCTATTTCCATATTAAAACCCAGTTACATAAACACCAAAACGTATTATAATTATTGCCACAGAATGTATTGGCCATGATTTTCTAAGGTTCTAAGCTGCTAAGATTTTTATTAAAAAAATAATTAAAGAAAACCTCAGAACCTTAGCCACTCAGAACCTCAGAACCTTTAAAAAACCTCAATGTTAAGTATTAAACAAAATGTTTCTGCTGCTGAAATAAAATTGTGGCTTTGTTTTTGAATAAGTAGTATTTTTGAAACTTATATAAACCCCCATCTAATGAAAAAGATTTTATTATTGACGATTGCTACATTTTCTCTTGCCTCTTGTGCACAGGTACAACAAACTTTAAATCAGTTACCACAATTGGCATCGCAACTACCTACAGGAAGTGTGGATATTGCTTCCGGATTAAAAGAAGCTCTAAATAAAGGAATTACTCAACAAGTAAGTAAATTAACCGCAACGGATGGTTTTTATAAAAACGAAGCTGTAAAAATTTTAATGCCGGCAGAATTGCAAAAAGTAGACGCTACTTTACGTAAAGTGGGATTGAGCTCATTGGCAGATGAAGGTGTAAAAATGCTAAACCGTGCTGCAGAAGATGCTGTAAAAGAAGCAACACCAATATTTGTTTCGGCTGTAAAAAATATGTCGTTTACAGATGCTAAAAATATTTTATTAGGAAATGACAGTGCTGCAACCACGTATTTACAAGGAAGTACAACAACAGCGTTGTACGGTAAATTTAATCCGGTGATCAAAAGTTCATTCGAAAAAGTTGGTGCCGATGTTGTCTGGGCAAAAATTATCAATAAATACAACACAATTCCGTTAGTAAAAAAGGTAAATCCTGATTTAACAGATTATACAACCACTCAGGCTTTGTCTGGTGTTTTTAAAATGATTGCTGTTGAAGAAAAAGATATCCGTAATAACATTAGCGCAAGAACAACGCCTTTATTAAAAAGTGTGTTTGCTATGCAGGACGGGAAATAGTATTTTACTGTTTATTTGTTTAATCGTTTAGCTGTGTAATCGGAATATCGGTTCATATTTAACGATTAAATGAATAAACTTTAACCGATTAACCAAAAAATCAAATGCAAAAAATTACCATTCTGATTCATTGCAAAGACCAAAAAGGAATTATTGCTGCAGTGACTACTTTTATTGCAAAAGTAGACGGAAACATTACCTATATCGACCAGCATGTTGATGTAGAGCAAAATGTATTTTTTATGCGATTAGAATGTGAATTAACCAATCACCACATTACAATTGAAGACCTGAAAGAAGATTTTGACCAGACTATCGCTACCGATTTTAATATGTCGTGGGATTTGTACAATCAGGAACAAAAACCAAAAATGGCTTTGTTTGTTTCTAAATATGATCATTGCCTTTTTGATATTTTAGGCCGTTACAGTGCAGGAGAATTAAATGTAGAAATTCCGGTGATTATTAGCAATCATAACGATTTACGATCGATTGCAGAACGTTTTGATATTCCGTTTCACTGCGTACCTTTTACAAAAGACAATAAAGAAGAAGGCGAAGCCAAACAAATTGAATTACTGAAAAGATATCAGATTAATTTCATCGTTCTGGCGCGTTATATGCAGATTATTACACCCAATTTAATTGAATTGTACGAGAATAAAATCATCAATATTCACCACTCCTTTTTACCGGCGTTTCCGGGTGCAAAGCCTTATCATTCCGCTTTTAAGCGTGGAGTAAAAATTATTGGCGCCACAAGTCATTATGTTACCGCAGAATTAGACGAAGGTCCAATTATTGAGCAGGATATTGCAAGAGTTTCCCACATACATTCTGTTGATGATTTTATCATGAAAGGACGTGATTTGGAGCGTATTGTTTTGGCAAGAGCCATAAAATTGCACGCAGAACGCAAAACAATGGTTTATAGTAATAAGACTGTTGTTTTTTCTTAGAGGTTCACAGGCTCAGAGTGACAAAGGAACAAAGTTTTTTTCTTTAAAATAATAAAACCCGACAGATTTAAAACTGTCGGGTTTTTCATTTGCTTAAAAGCCTATTAAAGTATCAAGGATTTTTTAACCGCAAAGGTCGCGAAGGGTTTTAATTAGTGAGTTTATAATGTATATTGAAGTACACAAAGCTTTGTGCTAATAATAAACCAGATTAAAGTCCAGCGCTAAAATATAGATCGAGCCCAAGCTCTTTATCGTTCCGAAGGAACGAATTATATTGTAGAGCTGGACTTCAGTCCAGTTTAAATATAATTTTAGGTATTTTAAAATTAAGAATAGTCAAATTGAATTTATATAAAATAATAAAACCCGACAGATTTAAACCTGTCGGGTTTTCTATTTGCTGAAAAGCCTATTAAAGTATCATGGATTTTCACCGCATTTCTACTTTGAACCTTTGTCACTATGAACCTTTGAGCCTTATAAAAAAACTCAGAACCTTAGCAACTTAGTATCTTAGCCCCTCAAAAAAAACCTATCTTACTTCGATTAATAATCTTGGATCACTAAAATTATCTACTTCTTCCATTGTCATTCCTAATGCGTTTGCAACACCTGTTCCGTATGCCGGATCAGCTTTGTAACAGTTGCGGATATGACGAACCTGAATAAATTTCTGTGCTCCTCCTACTTGTGCAGCTGTGTTTTTAAAAAGCAATTGTTTTTTCTCTTCAGTTAATAAACGGAAAAGTAAACCTGGCTGTGTAAAATAGTCATTATCATCTTCTCTGAAATTATGTGCATACGCATCACCGTGAAGTGCCAATGGTGGTTCTTTAAATTCAGGCTGTTCCTGCCATTCGCCAAAACTATTTGGTTCGTAATGTTTACGAGAACCATTATTACCATCTACACGCATCGCTCCATCTCTGTGGAAAGTGTTGTACGGACATCTTGATGAGTTTACCGGAATCTGGAAATTGTTTACCCCCAAACGGTAACGTTGTGCATCACCATAAGAGAATAAACGCGCCTGAAGCATTTTATCCGGAGAAAAACTAACTCCCGGAACAATATTAGCCGGATTAAAAGCAGCTTGTTCAACTTCGGCAAAATAGTTTTCAGGATTTTTGTTTAGTTCGAATTCTCCAACCGGAATTAATGGAAAATCGCTTTTTAACCAAACTTTTGTCAAATCAAATGGGTGAAAACGATACGTAGCAGCTTGTTCTTCACTCATAATTTGGACAAACATTTTCCATTTCGGAAAATTTCCTTCTTCAATAGCGTCGTACAAATCTCTTTGATGACTTTCTCTGTCTCCTCCAACTAATAAAGCAGCTTCTTCATCTGATAAATTTTCAATTCCCTGTTGCGAAACAAAATGAAATTTCACATAATTTCTTTCGTTTTGAGCATTTAAGAAACTAAAAGTATGGCTTCCAAATCCGTGCATCTGGCGGTAAGATTTCGGAATACCCCTGTCGCTCATTACGATTGTAACCTGGTGTAGTGCTTCTGGCAATAAAGTCCAAAAATCCCAATTGTTATCAGCGCTTCTTAAATTGGTTCTTGGATCACGTTTTACGGCGTGATTTAAATCCGGAAATTTCATCGGATCACGGAAAAAGAAAACCGGCGTATTGTTTCCTACCAAATCCCAGTTTCCTTCGTTTGTGTAAAATTTCATGGCAAAACCACGAATGTCTCTTTCAGCATCTGCAGCCCCTCTTTCTCCTGCAACAGTTGAAAAACGCACAAACATTTCTGTTTTTTTACCAATTTCTGAGAATAAGTCGGCTCTGGTATATTTTGTAATATCGTGAGTTACAGTAAATGTACCATAAGCACCGGAACCTTTTGCATGCATTCTGCGTTCCGGAATTACCTCACGATCAAAATGAGCCATCTTTTCTAAAAACCAAAAATCTTGTAATAAAACAGGTCCACGTGGACCAGCTGTTTGAATGTTTTGATTGTCTGGAACAGGAGTTCCTGTAGCAGTTGTTAATTTGTTGTTTAATTCCATCTTGCTGATATTTAATGTTTTACCAAATATACAAACTAATAGCTGTGAAATTGATAAACAAAATTGATTGTTATTATATTTTAATAGGTAAATACTATCCAATACAGCAAAATCCTCAAAACATCATATTAATAAATCTTAACTTATGTCCAACAAAGTAATAACAAAACCTTAACAGCAGAACATTCATATATGTCGGATCTTTGTAATGTAATAAACTGGTTATTTATTATTTTGGTTTTGGTTAGTTAAATGATGCCGGCGTCTTCGAGATGCCGGCATTCTTTATTTATAGACTTTTGGTTTTATATTACTTGTGTTTGAACATAATTATAACACAGAGATTCACGAAGTTTTTTCACAGAGTCTCGCAAAGCTTTATAAATATCTTTTAAAATTACTCTGTGTAGCTTTGTGAAAAAACTCTGCGCAACTCTGTGGTAAAGAACTTGAAACCTGAAACAATTTCCTCTTCCTCATTTTGGATACAACTACACGAGATTTAGATACTTTATAAAAGTAAAACTGACGGATCTTTGCTGTATTACTTTATAATCTTAAATAAAACAGCAATTATGGAAACGATACAAAAATTTAAATTAGGAAATCAGGGACTTGTTGTTCCCAATATTGGTTTGGGATGTATGGGAATGACGCAGATTGCCGGAATGGATATTTATGGCAAAGCCGATGAAAAAGAAGCTATTGCAACCATTCACCGTTCACTTGAATTAGGAGGAAACTTTCTGGACACTGCAGATTTATACGGCCCGTTACATAACGAAAGATTAATTGCAAAAGCCATAAAAGACAATCGAAGCGCTTACATTATTGCAACAAAATTTGGTTATGAAATTGACGATACCGAACAGCTGACCTGGAAATTTAATGGTAAAAAAGAATATGTAAAAAAAGCGGTCGAACGTTCGCTAAAAAATTTAGGAACAGATTATATCGACTTATATTATTTACATCGCCTGGATCCACATACTCCTATTGAAGAAACCGTGCAGGCTATGGCAGATTTGGTAAAAGAAGGAAAAGTGGGTTATATCGGATTATCTGAAGTTTCATCGGAAACGATTCGCAAGGCACACAAAATTCATCCTTTGACTGCCATACAAACCGAATATTCTTTATTTGAAAGAACTGTCGAAGAAGCCGGTATTTTAAATACATTAGATGAATTGGGAATTGGTTTTGTGGCTTATTCTCCGCTGGGAAGAGGTTTCATTTCCGGAGATATCAAAAGCCCGGATGATTTTCCTGAAAATGATTTCAGAAAAGCAATTCCGCGTTTTCAGGGAGAGCAATTTCAGAAAAATATTGAACTGGTAAATGAAATCAAAAAATTAGCAGACGAAAAACATATTACCGCTTCTCAATTGGCACTTTCGTGGATTGCTTCAAAAAACTTTCTGCCAATTCCGGGAACGAAACGTGTAAAATACGTAGAACAAAATATTGCCGCTGCACAAATAGTTTTAACGCAAGACGAAATGAATCGTTTGGAAAGTATTATTCCGCTTGGCACCCAAACTGGCGCCAGATATGACGAAGCGAATATGGCAGGCATTGATCAATAAGACTTCGAGAAAGCACGCGGATGATACGGATTTGCTAATAGCGAAAACTGGAATTTTTTAATAAGTTTTGTTGTTTAATTATCAGCCTGAGTGAAGTTGCAAGTTATTCGAAAATAAAAAACCAAATCATTATAAATAAAGAAAAGTTATCTTTAAGGTAGCTTTTCTATTTATATATTTCTTTGAATCTTCTATATATTTTATCATGAAAAAAGAAGTCCACACGCCATACCTAATTAATTCAATTTCAGAAATGCATTCTTTACTCAGGATTCCAAAACCGGAACATCCTCTAGTGAGTTTTGTTGATTTGAGTAAGATTACATGTCATTTTGATGATAACTTAAAAAGCGTAGTATATTCTTTTTATACCGTTTGCATTAAAAAAGGTTTTACCGGGAAAATGAAATACGGACAAAACTTTTATGATTTTGATGAAGGAGTTATGACTTTTATGTCTCCCGGACAGGTTATTTCAACAGAAGTTAGCGTAGACAGTGCTGTATATGGCGCAATGTTAGTCATTCATCCTGATTTTATTCAGAATTATGCATTGGCTAAAAACATTAAAGATTTTGGTTATTTTTCTTATTCTGTAAACGAGGCGCTCCATCTTTCAGAAAAAGAACAAACGATGATTACGGGAATTATGAAAAATATTGAACAGGAATATTCTTCTTCTATCGATGCTTTTAGTCAGGACGTGATGATTTCTCATATTGAATTGCTCCTTAATTATTGCAACCGATTTTACAATCGCCAGTTTATTACCAGAAAAAGTGCCAACAATACGCTTTTGATAAAATTAGAAAATCTGTTATCTGATTATTTTGAAGGGGATAAAGTACAACAGCTTGGATTACCAACAGTTGCCTATATCTCAGAGGAACTGAATGTTTCACCCAATTATCTAAGCGATATGCTGCGGTCGTTAACCGGTCAAAGCACACAGCATCACATTCACAATAAAATCATCGAAAAAGCAAAGGAACTTTTAACAACAACTTCATTAAGTGTGAGTGAAACGGCTTATCAATTGGGTTTTGAGTATCCGCAATCATTCAATAAATTATTTAAAAGTAAAACCAATGTTTCACCTTTAGAATTTAGAAGTTCGTTTAATTGAGTTTTTTTACCACAGCGTTTTTTTACCGCAGAGTTGCACGGAGATCTTCACAGAGTTTCGCAAAGTTTTTTTTATAGAATATTGCCTATAAGATTTTATACAAAGCTTTGTGAAACTCTGTGAAAAACTTAGCGCCCTTTGTGGTAAATTATGCTTAAGTACTTGAAACAAAGAAAACGCGAAACCTAAAACTAATTTTTCAATCTTTCGTGTAGTATTTTAAAATATGGAAATGCCTTTAATAATCGGCTTCCGTGCCAGGAAAACATTTCACCATCAACGAAGATCGTTTTAGCGTGATGTGTAAATCTGCCAATTTCAAAAGCGTCTTCTTCTTTGAATGGGTAAGGTTCTGAGGAAAGGAAAACCAAATCCGGATCGCCTTCAAGGCGCATTTTCTTCAATTCAATTTCAGGATAACGGCCTTTGTCTTCGTATATATTCTGAAAATGATTGAGCTTTAATAATTCATTTATATACGTATCGTTTCCGGCAACCATATAAGGATTTTTCCAAATAAAGTAAGCTGCTTTTTTGATTGAAATATCCTGAATGTATTTTTTGAAATCGCTTAAAGCAAAAGCCAGTTTGTCGTTCCATTTTTGGGCTTCGGTTCTGCAATTGAAGAGTTGCCCGAAGTCTGAAATCATCTGGAAATTATCTTCAATGGCAATAATATTCGTTACCCAAACCGGACAAATAGCGCTTAACTGCTCTACAATTTCTTGCGTGTTTTCTTCTTTATTGCAAATGATAATATCAGGCTGTAGCAATTTTATTTTTTCGAAATGAATCTTTTTAGTTCCGCCAACAATTTTTTTGGTAGATTTTAAATGATATGGATGCACGCAAAACTTTGTGATTCCAATGATTTTTTCTTCTAAACCTAAATCACATAACAACTCGGTTTGAGAAGGCACAAGTGAAATTATTCGTTTCGGAGCTGTCTCAAAAGTATGTAGGGTACCGAGTTGATCTTTTAATTGTTTCAAGTTTGTTTGTTTCAGTTAATTGGATTGTGTTTTTTACCACAGAGTTGCACAAAGGTTTTTCACAGAGATTCGCAAAGTTTTTTTTTGAGAATCTATATTATTAAAGATCACAAAGCTTTATTAAAAAATTAAAATTCTCCGTGTAACTCTGTGAAAAAACTTTGTGTCGCTCTGTGGTATAATTATGTTCAAAGTAAAACAAACTTTAAACCTGAAACTTTAAACTAAGAATACTTTCCATTTCTTTTTGAACTGAAAGTGCTTCTTCCCTCGCCTTTTCTGCGAAATCTGTTTCTTTTGAAGCGTATATTATGGCTCTTGCAGAATTTACCAGTAAACCTACTTTATCATTCATTCCGTATTTACACACTTCAGATAAACTTCCACCCTGAGCGCCGATTCCGGGAACTAATAAGAAACTATCCGGAACAATTTTTCTTATTTCTGTAAAATATTCGGCTTTTGTAGCGCCAACAACGTACATCAGATTCTCACTGTTTTTCCAGGATTTAGAAGTTTCCAAAACTTGTTTATATAATTCTTTTCCGTTTGTAGTTAACGTTTGAAAATCAAAAGCGCCTTCGTTTGAAGTCAGCGCCAGCATAATAGTATGTTTGTTTTCAAAAGCCAGAAAAGGTTCAACTGAATCTTTTCCCATATAAGGTGCAACGGTTACACTGTCAAAATTTAAATCTTCAAAAAAAGCTTTTGCATACATGCTCGAAGTGTTTCCTATATCGCCGCGTTTTGCATCTGCAATCGTAAATATTTCAGAGAAATTTTCGTTGATGTAATTGATTGTTTTTTGCAAAGAAAGCCATCCTTTTATCCCGTATGCTTCAAAAAAAGCCGTGTTTGGTTTGTATCCCACGGTTAAATCGTGTGTTGCATCGATTATGGCTTTATTAAATTCGAAAATAGGATCTTCGGTTTCTAATAAATGTGCTGGAATTTTAGTCAAATCAGGATCTAAGCCTACGCATAAAAATGATTTTTTTTGAAGAATTTGTTCGTGTAGCTGTTGTGTTGTCATTCTTGTTTTTTTAGTTCTTCTAATAAAAAGAAATGGCTCTTTTTAGAAAGTATGCAAAAATAAAAAAAGCCACTCAATTAAGAATGGCTTTTTGGTATTATATTGTGTGCAATTATAAATTGCCCAGGTAAACAATTTCTGTTCTTCTGTTTTCTGCTCTTCCTGAAGCTGTTTTATTTGACTTAACCGGTTTTGATGAACCAAATCCCTGAGAAGTTAAATTAGCAGGATTTACTCCTTTTTCAATTAAAAGATCCATTACCACTTTTGCTCTGGCTTCAGATAATTTTTGGTTTGCTTTTGCATTTCCAACATTGTCTGTATGACCGTTAATGGCAAATTTTGCATTTGGATAATTTTTCAATATCTCTTTTATTGCATCAAGTCTTCCTGAAGTTTCTCCTTTTTTAGCGTCGCTTAAAGTTGCTTTTCCAGTTACAAAGAAAATAGATTTTGCTTCTACTCTCAATTGTTCCAATGTAGCTTTTGATACTTTAGGACAACCTTTGTTTTCTACCGGTCCTGCAATTAACGGACAATCATCTTCTTTATCTGAAACTCCGTCTTTGTCTGCATCAAGATCCGGACAACCTTTGTTTTCAACTAGTCCTGCCACATCCGGACATGCGTCGTCTTTATCTAAAACGCTGTCTTCATCTGTATCCGGCCAAGGACAGCCTTTGTTTTCTACCGGACCCGCAATTGCCGGACAAGCATCAACATTATCTAATAAGGTATCGCCGTCAGTATCTTTCCATGGACAGCCTTTGTTTTCTTTTGGACCTGCTACATTTACACAAGCATCATCTTTATCAAAAACACCATCTGCGTCTGTATCTGGCCAAGGGCATCCCTTATTTTCTGCAGGACCTGCCACTTTTCTACAAGCATCTTCTTTGTCGATTACACCATCTTCATCAGTATCTTTGAATTTCTTTTCGTATACCGGAATTTTTAATCCTAAATAAAAATCAGCTGCTTTAGATTCTTTCGAAACCAAATTACTTAAAATAGATCCTGAACCTACAAAGAAAGTTCCAACTCTCAATCCTGAACCTACTTGTGTTCCGCTATATTCTAACCACGTAACCGGCAAATAAAAACTAAACCATCTGCTTTCGTAACGAGGCGCTAAACTTACTCTGTTTGCAACACCGTTTCCGTTTAGTTTACCTGAAGATACCATATTGATGTCTCCGTTAAGATTTAAGTAAAATTTATTGTGAATATTCCAGTCTACATCAGGATGAAGCGCTGTTGGCAAGTTTGTTTTTAATCCTTTTGAAGTTGAAACCTTAGTATAATGTTCATTCAAAAAGTCATATAAATTATCCGCATCATCAATCATTTCCTGAGTTACGGCACCATTTACATTATAAACATCTTGTTTTGCATTTTTGTAATTGATTGATCCAATATCTGTTACAGACAACCCAAAACGTACTTTATATTTATTTAAATCCCTGAAGTTATTATCTGCAGGTTTTGCTCTGCTGATATCGTATTGGTCATAATCCGGTCTCCATTCGTAAACAAGTCCCAAATCAAAACCAAAACCTCTGGAATTGATATCAAAATCATAATCTTCATTGGTTTCCCAATCCTGGCTTGCGCCAATGGTAATCTGACCCTGAGAAAGCAACGTTCCAGCCTGTGGATTCACTGTGTTTTCAACAAACGCTACATTTACATTATCTCCTTTAATGTATCCGTTTGCTCCGCCCTGAAGGTATTTTGCCGTTAAACCTCCTTTTAGAAAGTGCTGGTCTTTTTGATATAAAACTGCTGCATAAGAAATTCCAAGTTCTCCCCATGAATTTGAAGAACCGTTTGCTTTTCCTGCATTAAAATTAAAATTGTCGGCTTTATCCAAACCTTCTTTAACCTGATCCACAAGATTTCCGTTGATGTTTCTCAAATTGCTCACAGATCTTGCTCTTGTAAAAACAGCAATGGTGTGTTTTGGTGCAATATTAAACATAAATGAAGGTCCCATAATATCAAAGTTCACAAGACCACTGTTTGAGTTTGATGGTGTCATTTTTGACTGACTGTCAAAATCATAACCGTCTTTGTAAACATCGAATAGCTTTACACCGTACAAATCATTTTGTACAGATCCGCTGATAGAAAATAAATTGATATCCGTTTTAAAACGCGAGTCTGCGATAGAAGCAGGATTAAAAAGTACACTTTGAACTCCGGCATAGTTATCCTGAAAATAACCCAAATAAGATTGAGCAGAAACGGTTAATGTGGAAGCAAAGAGTAATAGAATAAGTAGTTTTCTTTTCATTAAAATTTGGTTTTTAAATTTAGTTGCCGGCAAAACTACAATATTAGATTAGGAAATATGTTATCAAAACATTGAATTGATGTAACATCTTCGATAAATTATGTAAATAAAAAATCAGACGTATAATTTATTTTTGTTAAAACGGTAAAACAAAGGATTATGAGCCCAAATATTGGAATTACGCCAAAGAATTTAAAGAAAAGTACAAGTATATTAGCCACGATTTTATCTAACGAAATGACCTTATATGTAAAAACCAGAAAATTTCACTGGAATATTTCAGGAAACAGTTTCATGGAATTGCATAAATTGTTTGAGGATCAATACCGCGTTTTAGAAAACAATATTGACGAAGTTGCAGAACGCATTAGCCAATTAGGCGAAAAAACAATTGGAACGATGAAGGAATTTATCGAAAATTCGACTTTAAAAGAATCTCCAAAAGAATATGCTTCGCAAAAAAATATGCTGGAAGAACTTTTAGAAAACCACGAACAGCTGGTGACGGAGTTTAGAGATTATATTCCGGTTTTTGAAAAAGACAACAACGATATAGGATCTGCTGATTTTATCACAGGTTTATTGCAACAACACGAAAAAATGGCCTGGATTTTACGACGTTATCAAGTTTAAGAGGCAAAACTGTGAATTATGCAACAATCCAAAAAATTGATATAACACGTCAAAAGGGATTAATTTGCAACTTTACAATACTATAAATTACTAAATAAAAATATCATGAATACTACAGAGATAAAAGGAAATTGGAATGAGTTAAAAGGGAAATTAAAACAAAAATACGCTGATCTGACAGATGATGATCTAATGTATGCTGAAGGTAAAGAAGACGAAATGTACGGAAAGCTTCAGCAAAAATTAGGTAAAACTAAAGAAGAGTTTAATCAATTGTTATCGGATTTGTAAAATCCTTTTTGACCCAATCAAAATACCGTCTAAAAATATAAATCTTAGACGGTATTTTTTTGATTTAGCAAACAAAAATTTGACAAATAATTTCAGTTAAATCTACTATCTCAGTAAAAAATCCAAAAATATTAACTATCTTTAACCCTATTTCAATCCTATGAAACTATTTATAAAGTTTGACATCAACACAATTTGTTCTCTTTTTTTAAAAGAAAAACTAGAAGAACAAAATATGAATTTTACCACATTAGGTTTTGGCGAAATTGAACTAGATGAAAATCTGAGTGTTGAGGCGCTGGAAACTTTAAAAAATAATTTAGGCCCGTTTGGTTTTGAAGTTGTCGAAAACCAAAAAAGCGTTTTAGTTCAAAAAATTAAAGACGCTATTATAGAGCTCGTTTATATGGATGATAATAATAATTTTAAAAGTTCTGTTTTTTTAGCAGAGAAATTAAATCATAGTTATGGTTATTTATCGAATGTTTTTTCGGAGGTGACTTATTCCTCTATCGAAAATTTCATCATTCTGCAAAAAATAGAAAGAGCCAAACAATTGATGCTAGTCAATGAAATGAGTTTGACCGAAATTGCGTTTTTACTTAATTATTCGAGTGTAGCTCATTTAAGTACCCAGTTTAAAAACACTACGGGAATAACTCCTTCGGCTTTTCAGAGAATTATTAAAAAAAGAAGAGAGAATTTAAAATAAAATTATAAAACCAAATACCCACTAATTCGATGCAAAAAAACGCATTACACATTTTACTCGCTGATGACGATGAAGACGACCGCTTATTCTTTAAAGATGCCTTTGAAGAAGTACGAGTGCAAACTAAAGTAACATTTGTTCATGATGGTCTTCAGCTCATGGAACATTTAATGCAACCGGATGTAAAATTACCTGACATTTTATTTCTGGATTTGAACATGCCTAAAAAAACAGGAAAAGAATGTTTGATCGAAATTAAAAGAACCGAACATTTAAAAAATATAATTATTGCGATCTATTCTACTTCATCTTCAGAAGAGGATATTGAAGACACTTTTATTGAAGGTGCCAATATTTATATCAAAAAGCCAAGTGATTTCAACACTTTAAAGAAAATTATTAATGAAGTCGTGACCTTAAACTGGCACTACCACACGTCTGGTTTAAATCGTGATAATTTTTTGTTGCGCCTAAAATAATAATGCTTAATGAAATGGATACCCAAGTTTAATTCTTCAAACTCTTTGAGAGTTATTTTTGTAATCGCAGTTTTCATTCTGTTATTTCTTTCCTCAATTGCATACAAACACAATCAGGATTTAAACGAATCCAGTAAAGTGGTCATGCATACGTATGAAATAAACATTCAATTAGAGCGATTAATGTCGGCGATTAAGGATGCCGAAACCGGACAGCGAGGTTATATTATTACACGCAACAGCCGTTTTTTAACCCCTTATATTTATTCCCGGGACAAGGTAAACACATCATTTATTACATTAAAAAAACTTACCGCTGATAATCCAAGGCAACAACGAAATCTTCAAAAGTTGTTCAAGCTTATTACACAGCGTTTTACCTCATTCGAAAACTGTTTCAAATACAGTAATCCCAAAACATATGATAAGAGAAAACTCGACAATCATATGTTTGGGGGACGAATTTTAATGGATAATATTCGTTTTCAGGTGGATGAAATGAATGATATCGAAAGAAAGTACCTCCAAAACAGAGTAAAAAAATACGATCAGGAAATTTCTTTAAGTCCTGTTTTCTCTATTTCATTGTTTTTAGCCGCCCTAACTTTTATCATATTAGCTTACAGACAAATCAGTAAAGACATTAAACGACTGAAAGTTTTTAATAAGAGACTTTTAATTTCGTCAAGATTAATGGCAGAATCTGAAGTGATTGGTAAATTCAGTACCTGGCAATGGGATCTTGATTCTGATAAAATTGATTATTCCGACAATCAATACCGTTTATTAGGTTTTAAACCCAATGCTTTTGTTCCCGAAAAAAACACCATTTTAAGTTTTGTACATCCTGATGATAAAGAAGCGGTTTCAAAATCTATGGACGGCATTGTCAATAACAGGCAATCTCCTTTTATATATTATAAAATTGTTCTTTCGGATAACGAAATCAGGTATTTTAAATCTACAGGGAAATTATTGACCGACCAGCAAGGAAGCAAAATTTTACTGGGAATCAATTTTGATATTACAGATGAACATTTATTAAACATTGAACTTCAGGAACGTAACAGAGAACTGGAAAAAAGCAATCAGGAACTGGCTTCCTTTAATCATGTTGCAAGTCATGATTTACAGGAACCGCTTCGAAAAATTCAAACCTTTATATCCAGGGTTTCTGATGCCGACAAAGCTGTTTTATCAGATAGTGCAAAAGACTATATTACAAAGATTGAAGTTTCGGCAAAAAGAATGCGTGTTTTAATAGACGATTTACTTTTGTTTTCAAGAACGAATACAACTAAGAAGGAATTCTTAAAATCAGATTTGAATGAATTGTTCGAAAATGCAAAATCTGAACTAACAGAAATTATCGACGAGAAAAAAGCGGTAATCACGATTTCTAAATTGCCAAAACTCGAAGTTATTCCGTATCAAATCGAGCAGCTTTTTATCAACTTAATTGGAAATTCTTTAAAATACAGCCAGCCGGATCTTCCGCCTGAAATTGTAATTGAATCCGAAAAAGTTTTATCAAAAGATTATCCTGATTTATTAGATCAGAATATTAAAAAATTCTACAAAATAAGTTTTTCAGATAACGGAATGGGATTTGATTCTCAATTTAAGGAAACCATATTTATTTTATTTCAGCGCTTACATTCTAAGACAGATTATCCCGGAACCGGAATTGGTTTAGCCATTTGTAAAAAAATTGTTGAGAACCACAAAGGTCATATTACAGCAGACAGCATATTGGGCAAAGGCTCCGTGTTTACTGTGTTTCTACCCGAATAACACCTCCAAAAAACTACACATAAAACGTTATATAAATCCATTATGGGAATTATATAACGTTTCTTTTTTATGCTGTAAAGCAAAACGCTTCATTCGTTAGCATCTTTGTAATGTAATACTTTAACAAGTAATTAATGAAAGCAATGCCCATGTTGAGAGCAACATTTTTAAGTTTATTTTTTTTATTTCTGATGATTTGTACCACGTCGTGCAAGAAAAGTGATCCGATAGAAAATACCTTCAAAAATGAAACTTTCAATACGAATGACAAAGAACAAATGGAAGCTTATTTTTTTATTGCGACGGCAAATTTAAGTAAGGTCATTATTTCAAAAAGTCAGATTGCTCAGCAAAAAGCTTCACAAAGTATTATTAAGCAATTAAGCAGGAAAATAGAAGATCACCAAAGTAATTTGTTGCAGGATGTAGCAAAAATAGCCAACAAAAGGCTGGTGATTGTTACAGAGATAAATAATTCCAATAAACTGGAATTATACAAATTAATTGATGCGAGTGACGTCAGTTTTGATAAAGCTTATATGGATTCTTTGTTGGAATCATTAAACGAACAAACTGCTGCATTTGAATCAGTTTCTAAAGAAACAAATGACGAAGTGATTTTGAAATTAGTATTGCATTATTTGCCAGAACTGTATCAGTTGATAAGAGAAACTGAACAAATTAAACAACAAATTAATTAAATGCCTGTAGAGCAATTATTAACCTAAATTAATCACAATTATGAAAATGCAATCAAATTTATTATGCGCCTTTGTCCTTTTTATGACAGCTTCTTTTGGAATGTTACACGCTCAGGACGAAAATGTTACCACAGAATTTGGGGTAAAAGGAGGATTTAACATGTCTAACTTCTTATCTGATGATGATGAAGTATCTGATGAAAATATGCTATATGGTTTTAATGCCGGTGTTTATGCCACATTACCAGTTTCTGATTTCGTAGCTATTCAGCCAGAGATTTTATTTACTACAAGAGGTTCAGAGTTAGAATATAACGACGCTTTCGGTAGTCAAAAAGCAAAATTCAAATTAAATTATATAGAAGTTCCATTATTGGTTAGAGTAAACATCACTAAAAACTTTAATCTGCAAGCCGGTGGATACGCGTCTTACCTTGTAAGTTCTAAAGTTACCGGAGAAGGAACCTTTGATTTTGAGGAAGATATCGATACAGATGACTTAAATAAATTTGATGCTGGTATCGTTGCAGGTGTTGGTGTTGACTTTAGCCCAATAAGCGTTGGTGTTCGTTACAACTATGGTCTTACAACTATCGGTAAAGAAAGAACTATTGCAGGAGAAACTTTTAGAGCTCCGGATGCAAAAAACAGTAACTTCTCTGTTTACTTATCATACAAACTAAATTAAAAAATAAATCAATTAATTAATTATTAACCATAAATAAAAACAAGACCATGTCAAATTTATTATACACAATCGCAGTAATTCTGGTTATCCTTTGGGCCCTTGGGTTCTTTGTATACAGCGCCGGAAGTATTATCCACATTTTATTAGTAATTGCTGTTATCGCAATTCTATTCAGACTTATTAAAGGTCGAGAAATTTAAAAAACACAAACAATTAAATAAATACATTAATCAATTAAATCAAATATTATGAAAACTAGTAGCACAATTTTAGGAATTTTAGGAGCCGCAGCGGCGGGAGCATTTTTAGGAGTTTTATTCGCACCGGATAAAGGTTCAAACACAAGAAAAAAAATCACTGATAAATCTAAAGATTACGGAGATAACTTGAAAACTAAATTTGACGGAATCGTAAGCACAATTACTTCAAACGGTAAAGATATTATCGACGAAGGAAAAGCAAAATTCAATTCTGTAAAAGAAGACTTCAACAATGCTAAAGATGAAGTAAAAGCTGTAAAAACGAACTACTAAGAAGTGATTTTTTTTAAACATAAAATACCTTTATCATGGAAACAAATGCAACAACAAGAGACGACGAAAACATTTTTGAAAAAGCTGAAAATTATACCAGAACAAGTATTGAATTAGTCAAACTTAAAACGGTATCTGCATCAGCAGATGTTCTTTCAACATTAACATCTAAAATAGCCGTTGGCGCTGTTGTTGCATTTTTTACCTTGTTTCTTAATATTGGAATAAGTTTATGGATTGGAAAACAGCTTGGAGAGTATTCTTACGGCTTTTTTATACTGGCGTTATTTTACCTGATTGTTGCTGTTGTATTGCACAAATTTCAACATTCACTAATAAAAACACCAATTGGAAACATGATTGTTTCCAGCATTTTAAAAGAAACTAAAACTGATTCAAACGAAAGTGACAAAGCTTTAAATTAACTGTTATGGGAACCATCAAAGAAAACATTTTTACTGTTGACAGATTAGAACAAATGATTCTTGAAACAAAGGCGCAACAAAAACAGGACTGGATTGCAATAAAAGATGAAGTTGCAGAAATTAAACACAATCTAAAACCGCTAAATCTTATTAGAAATACGGTCGAGGAAATTAATGAAACAGTAGGAATTAAAAGCAATTTGGCACAATCTGCAATCAGCATAGGAATTGGTTATCTCGCAAAGAGATTAGTAGTAGGAAAATCAGATTCGGCGTTTAAAAACATCTTTGGATCTGTAGTACAACTGCTAATAACCAATCTGGTTTCAAAACCTAATGACTCTTCTCACGATGAAACAGAAGAAGAATCATCACCATATGAACCATCTAGAGAGTAATTGTTTAAACTAAAAAATAAGTATTATGGAAAAGCTAAGCGAAATAGTATTGAAAAATGGTGTATACGTTTACTCGAATCTATATAAATGTTTTGAATTTACGAGAGTATTTTTAGGTATCTAACTTGCATTATACGTTTTATAAACAAACGGTTAATCAGTTAATATCCTACACTATATTTTAGGTTCTAAGAGACTAAGTTACAAAGATGCTAAGATTTTCTTTGCAGGTTTAAAACTTAATTCTGAACCACAAAAAGAGACTGTTTCTATTATGAGACAGTCTCTTTTTCTTTTAAGTTTCTAAGGTTCTAAGATTCTAAGTTTGATCTTTATCTATAAAAAAACAGGCTGTTTACGATAAGTAAAACAGCCTGCTTTTTTTATATTAAATCCTTTGTACTTTGTAACTAAAAAACTTAGCATCTTAGCAACTCAGAACCTTAGAACCTTAGAATCTTAGAACACTTCCGAAGCTTCCTTCAATTTCTCCATATTGTTTACCAATTGTAATTCGGCAACAATTTTCTGGATATCACCATTCATGATGTTTCCTAAATCGTAAAGCGTTAAACCAACTCTGTGATCAGTTACACGACCCTGAGCGTAGTTGTACGTACGAATCTTAGCCGAACGGTCACCAGAACTAACCTGAGAAGTACGTTTTGTAGCATCTTCAGCTTCTTTCTTAGCCAATTCCTGTTCGTATAAACGAGAACGTAAAACGTTCAGAGCTTTATCTTTATTTTTATGCTGCGATTTCTGATCCTGACATTGCGCCACCAATCCCGTAGGAATGTGCGTTAAACGTACCGCAGATTTCGTTGTATTTACAGATTGTCCTCCAGGTCCAGATGAACAGAAGAAATCAACACGAACATCGTTCATATCAATCTGAACATCAAACTCTTCTGCTTCCGGTAAAACCATAACCGTTGCTGCAGATGTATGTACACGACCTTGCGTTTCTGTCTGAGGAACACGCTGAACACGATGTACACCGGCTTCAAACTTCAAAGTTCCGTAAACATCTTCTCCCGAAACTTCAAAAATAACCTCTTTGAAACCACCAGAAGTTCCTTCGTTCATATCTACAACCGAAGTTCTCCAACCTTGATTTTCACAATATTTAGTATACATTCTGAATAAATCTCCGGCAAAAATACTTGCTTCATCCCCACCCGTTCCGGCACGAATCTCGACCATTACGTTTTTCGCATCTTCAGGATCTTTAGGAATCAACATAAATTTGATTTCTTCCTCAAGTTCCGGCAATCTTTCTTTTGCTTCGTCTAATTGCATTTTGGCCATTTCAACCATATCTGCATCACTTCCATCCGCAATAATTTCGTTTGCCTCATCTATATTAGCCATCAAAAGCACATATTCATCACGCTTTTCAGCCAATGCTTTCAGGTTTTTGTACTCTTGATTCAATTGCACATAACGTTTCTGATCAGAAATAACATCCGGCTGGATAATCAAATCTGAAATCTCGTCAAAACGCTGTTTTACTATTTGAAGTCTATCTAACATTTTCTAATTCCTTTTATTGGAGTGCAAATTTACGAAATTTTTGTTGAAAATTCTATCATTAACTTTTTGAGTTTTTTAAGGGTTCATTTAATAGAAATTTTGGTTGTTTTTTGGAGCTGTTTCCTGCTATCCGTTGCAATCTTTTGTTCCGCTAAAGCTTCACAAAAGGATTTCCACTTCTATCAGGGCTAGGGATTTTGGTTTCAAAAGAGAAACTAGTCTTCCACGTATTACAATTAGTGATTTAAACCAAAGTCAGATCACTTAATTCATCTGCTAATTTGTGCAAGCCTTTAGAAATCTGCAACATTTTCTCGCTTGATAAAGTGGCTAAGCCTTTAGTATATTGGCGAAATAAACTTTGATTCATTTCTGCATAATGTTCTGCAAAAGCCGACTTGTTAATTACACTAAAATAATCAAAAACCTGCTCCAGATCTATTTGATAACTAATATCAAAATCAGCAATTTTAACCTTTTCTCCTTGTTCCTGCAGAAATTCTACATGATATTGAAGGACTTCATTAAAATTTGCTTTTATTTCAGATATATTGCTTCCTACCGTAGCCAATCCATCAATTTCTTTTGCATAAGCCGAAAAACCTGTAGCAGTTTTTTCTATAATGACCGAAATTACCCTTTGTTTTGTATTCATATTCGTCTGAATTTTAAATTTAAAAGCCGTTAGCATTATTTAAGTCCTGCTGCTTTTAAAATACTATTTAAAGTGCCATTTGCTATTTCTTTACTCCCATGCCTCGGGATCGTAAGTTGATTCTGTTTTGTTGGGTGTCTATACAAATCATGGTTTGCACCATTTCTATAAAGAAACCAACCATCTTTTTTGAGAAGTTTCAACAACTCATTTACTGAAGCCATTTGCTTTAATTTAAATTACCACATATATCTGTATTTCATTTTTGTGGTATTTTAAATGTTTTTAGACCAAGCAAATTTATAACAATTTTGTTATATAACAAAATTGTTATAAATTAAGTTTATTCTTCCATTTATGGTTTTCCGTAAAATTATTGAAGTAAAGGGATTTACTTTTAGCAAAAAAATATTTAAATAAAAATCAGGTGTTTTTACTTGGTGATTACTTTAAATTAAAGACGATGTTTGTTTTATATTTTAAATATTATTTAGTTAAAAGAAATTTATCAATATTTATTTGAATCGTCGAATAATTTATCAAAACATAAAATAGTCCGAAATAGTTCATATGATTAAAATATTACAAGAAATCATTAAAAGTTGTTACACTAAGGAAACAGGTTTTAAAAAAAGAATAATTTTTTCGACATTTCTAATTATTATTGGGCTTGGAATTATTATTTGGTTTATATCTCAACTTTTAATAGTTGAAAATTATTTCAACCCTGAAAACCCTATAAATTTAACTGGTATCGGTCAAATTGGAGATTTCATTGGTGGAATGTCTGGAACTTTATTCACCTTAGTAGGAGTAATTTTGCTTTTTGAAACCTTAGCATTACAAAGAACTGAGTTAGCTGAAAGCCGTAAAGTTTTTGAAAAACAACAATTCGAAAATACTTTTTTTAATCTTTTAAATTTATATCAGGAAATTACTAAATCAATGCACGTTGACGAATTTGACTTTCATACTGAAAGAACTCATACTGGTAAAGATTTTTTTAAACAACAAAAATTAAGATTTTACTTAGATTTTCAACCTAAATATAAATATGCTCAAAATAGAAAAAGTGCTACAGTACAATATATGAAAATGTATGTAGAAAGTAAAGAACAAACCGCTCATTATTTTAGAACACTTTATCGAATCTTTAGTATAATTAGTCATAGTGATTTTACATCACAGGAAAAAATGAATTACGCAAAAATAGTGAGAGCACAGTTATCTGAAAGCGAATTATTTTTCATTTATTATAATGCATTTACTGATTATGGAATGAAATTTAGATTTTTGATTAATGAATTTGATATTTTAAAACATTTACCTATTTTAGAAAAAGTTGAATTCAAAAAATATGTTGAGAATCAAGAAGATTTTGAAAGAAACACTATTAATTTATTATTTGAAGATCTAATCCATGCAATTAAGTTGGCAATCTCTTCACAAAAAGAAACACACAAAGGATATTATAAAGGCCTAATATCTTTCAAAGTTAATAGTACTTCAATTTCAAATTTTAAAATTTATATTTACAAAAGAGAAATTCTTAATATACATGCGCCAAATTATCACTCTGGAGGACTTTTAGATTTTGATTTGATAACAACAGAATCTTTTTTTAAAGATTTCTTAAGCGATTTACTCTACTATTCAAATTATTTTGAATATAATAGAAAGGAACTTGATATGGAACTTAAAACTTCATCAAATTTAGGAAATGACAAACACACGATAGAGATACTTATTTCAAATAAAAACAATAATTTAATAAAAATAAACTAATGCAAAAAGTTATAACCGTTACCGTAACGTCTGGTTCAGGTAGATTAAGACAAACCGAAAATAAAGAAGATAGATTTATTGGTGAGCATGAATTTGATAAAGTTAATAGTGCGTTAGAAGAAGGATTTAAAGTGATAAATGTAATTCAAACTCCTGGAAGTAATACTGGAAGTTTACATCCCACAGTTGTGATTACGTTCATACTGGAAAAACAGTAGGAATATATTTCTGAAATATTCATTCTTTAGAAACTGTTACTGCTTTACGAAGTCTGTTTACTTCATATATCTTCCAATAATCCAAAAGAAAAATAAAAACTATTCTAAAAGAATATCTCAGTGGATGAAACATTTATACATTAGTATGAAAAAATCGTCTCAATATTTTTTCAAAAATATAAACAAGTAAATGCTATTATAAAGCAAGTATGATAAAGATCGAAATTATATTTAATAAAGAAAGTTATATTTCCCAGTACCAAGAAGAAATAATAACAATGTCAAGTTCATTCAAGTACAATGAAGAAATTAAGATAACTTCTTCTTTCGATGAAATTGTATTTTCCAATAGAAAACAATTAATTGACCTCTTTGAACAGTTGCGTGGAACAGATAATGAAGTTTTAAAATTAAAATTTTATGAAAATAATCTTTTAAATTGGGCAAAAGCAAACTTTTACGAACAACAAACTTTTAAAAGTTTAGTTTTAATATATCATTGGTTAGAACTAGCTTTAGGAAATCCAAATGATTTGGATGTAAAAAAGAATTTTTACAATGAATTTATTGTTGACTGGAATTATCGTCCTGGTTTTCAAAACACTATATTCTTACTTCCTGAAAAGTACGTCAAAGATTCAACAAAAATTCAACTTTTAAATAATCTCATTACTGTAAATTTATTATGCAAAATAAAAATTTATAGAGTTAATGACGTTATTGAAAACTATTTCATACCCATATTAACTCCTGGCGTCCCAATCGATTATTATAAAAATGATTTTGACCCAGAAGGATTAAAAAGCTACAATCTATGGCGAGAATTACTTGCTGATAGAGATTATAGAATTAAAAGTTGGACAGATAATAGATTTTAAATGGATACATTAATTATTTTTTTTAGCAACAGTATACTTTTCCAATTTTTAGGAGCGGTTATATCTATATTTTTAACTGTAACTGTAATTTATATTAAAAGAGAAATTGACAGAAGCAGTAGACGTAATTATTATCAAGGTGTAAATCAAAATGAAGGAATTTTAGGAGATATTGATATAAAAATCAATGAAGAGCTTCCAAGTGAAAGCTTCACAAAACTTTTGACTATGTGGGGACTACAACCTCTATTACTACTTGTAATAATAAGTTTCGTTGACAATCACAATAATCAATTTAAAATTTTATGGTTTTCTTCGCTACTAATTTTCACATTGCTTCATGAGTTTCTCACAGGACTTAAATACTCAAATAAAGGAGGGTATCAATTTATAATACTAATTGTTTGGTTAATAACCTTTTGTGTCTTGAGTTATGAGAAAAACTTTTCAGAAAATTTGACAGAAAAAAATAGAATAACAGAACAACATACGATTACTAGAATATACATCCCCCCTCTGCGAAGTGTTCCATCTTAAATATCCTGTTACCCCGCTAGCGCGAGCGTCCCGATCGTGAACACAAACTAAATCAATTAACTATGCGGGCACGAGCGGGACGCTCGCGCTAGCAAATGTTAAACACAATGGATAACTACCTAATAAACATAATCGATAGAATGTTAGATGTCAGCGATAAAACTACAGAAGCTGGTTATGATAGTTCTAAAACAATTTCCTGGAAAGCATTAAGAGAAGCCGAAAAAGTTACAGATGCAGCATACATTCCACAACTAATTGTATTTATTGACAATCAAAAAGATAAAAAGAAACGGGATAGAGCCTATTTTCTTCTTGGTCATATTGCAAAGAATACAAGTGATTTAAAAGCTTTAGATTATTTAATTAGCCGTATTAATCAGGAAACAGACAAATATATAATTTCAGCTTTGCTTGACAGAATTGCTGCCATTAAAAAACCAACAGGAACCGATTTGCAACCGTTAATTCAGGCAACAAAAAGCGACAAATGGTTAATTCGGCATAGTGCCATACAATCCTTAAAAAATTCATCTGATAGCATTGCAGAAACAGCATTGATTGAAATCCTTACTGATTCTGATGATCCCTATGATTTAACGTATGCAAATGCCACATTAAATAAAATAGGAACACTGAGAGCTATTCCTTTTTTAGAAAAACATTTAAAAAGCAGAAAAAGAGATGTAAAGGATTCAGCAATGTATGCTATTGAAGAAATAAAAAAAAGACATGAATAAAAACCAAAAACATCCCAAAAAGAAAACTCTTCCGGGATGTTTTTATGAATATAAAACCGAAAAAGATAATTAAGCCTCCTCTTCTACTTTTAAAATTTCTAATTTCAGATTGCCTTTTTTAGACGGCCATTCTATAAGATCTCCTACTTTGTAGCCAATCATGGCAAGACCTTCATCAGAAAGAATCGAAATTTTGTTTTTGCTTGTTTTTGCTTTTTCAGGACCAACCAGAAGAATTGTTTTTTCCTCATTATTGAGGTGGTCTTTGTATGTTATTTTTCGGTTTATCGAAACAATATCTTCCGGCATATTTTTTCTCAATACCTGCGTTGCCTTTTTTAACTGGCCTAATAACAACTCTTCTTCTTGCGGAGTTACTTTTTTTCTTCTTACGTGATCTTTAATTAAATCGTATGTTCCTGTTGTTAATATAATATTTTCTGACATGACTTTCTTGTTTGCTTCATTTTACATCTATTATGACATACACTCTTCACTGAATATTTTGCAGCCGGGCAAATTCAATGATATCATATTCCTGAATGAAAATTGAAGATTAAATAAATGACTATATAATAAGAGGTTCCCTGTCTAGAGTTGTGACAGGGCAGAATGAATAAACTCTTTTGAGTTTTTTAAGAAAGTATCATCATGCAAATAGGATAATGTGCACATTAGGCGCATTAAACAGCTATTTACTAAATAAAAATTTGAAGTTACCATTGTATTTTATTCTTGTTGCAAGATACTCTTTTTTCTTACAAAATAAAAACTTTAGATATACAAAAACCTATATGATATTTGCCTGCAAATGAATTCGATGCAAATCATCCAATATTTCCATTTCATCTTCCGGTAAAAGCTGAAGTGCAATTTCAAGCAAATTCATTACATTATTATCCGATTCATTAAATGAAAAAGTGGCCTGACTTCTGGCATCGTCATTTAGCAAAATAATACTAGCTTTTAAAAGACTTGAAATCATCATATTAAGTTCGTTATAACAAGATACTTTCAACTTCACGCTAAACGAATTATCACTATTGTTTTCCGAATTTAGTTTTTTGAATTTGTTGATTCTATTCATCGATTCTAAAAATTGGGTGACTTTTTCTGTATGTTTTATTTCCATTATTTAATTGATTTTTTTTAATAATTAGAAAAACAAAAATACAAAATAATCGGTTATAAATAACCGATTATTTACAATCATATAAAAACAATCTATTACTTGTAATTTCATCTCCATGAATAAGAAAAGAAAAAGTGAAATTCCAGAAGTTGTAATACAATTGGGAATTAAGATAAAAGAGACAATTGAAGCAAATCAACTCAAACAAAGAGAGGTTGCTCATGATGCAGAATTGGATGTAGAAAATTTACGAAAATACATCAAAGGTTCTCAGGAAATGAAAATAAGTACTTTGTTTAAAATTGCTAAATCTTTAAAAATAAATCCAGGCGATTTGATTAAAGATTTATAAACAGGAAAAAGCTTTATAACTGATACGTTACTTCTTAAATTTAAAAAATGAAAACATACTTTGTAGACTCGTTTACGAATGAAAAATTTAAAGGAAATCCGGCTGCGGTTTGTTTACCCAACACAGAACTAGACAGCAAAACGATGCAAAGTATTGCAACAGAAATTGGATTTTCTGAAACTGCTTTTATAAAACAAATAACAGACAACACTTACAGCATTCGGTTTTTTTCGCCAAAGACAGAAATTCCGTTATGCGGACATGCGACATTGGCTTCGTCAAAAATAGTTTTCGATACGACTTCATTTGAAAACATAAAATTTATTAACCGTGACAATGTGGAGCTGCTTATTGAAAAAGTGGGAAATAAAATCAAAATGCAATTTCCTGTTTACGACACCCAGGAAATAGATGTTCCGCAAGAAATGCTGGACGCACTTGGAATTTCTCAAATTGCTGATAAAAGATACAGTCCGAAAAATAATATAATTTTAATTGAAATTAAAAGTGCCATTGAACTGGCAAACCTTAAACCTGATTTTACGGCTTTGGTAAATTCATACACCGGAATAAACGGCGTTTTGGTAACTGCTGTTTCTGACAATGAAGATTTCGATTTTCATTACCGCTATTTTTGGCCCTGGTCAGGCACAAATGAAGATCCTGTAACAGGCGGTGTTCAAACTTTCCTGACCAAATATTGGGTACAAAAACTCAACAAAACAAAATTGAACGCGTATCAGTCTTCATCAAGAACAGGAAAAATGAGCACAGAACTTGTAGGCGATAAAGTGTTTATTTTAGGAGAAGCGGTAAAGATATTAGAAGGGGAATTTGTTTTGTAAATTCTCCATTATTAAAGCACTAAAAAACAAACTATGAAACTACTAATCACCACATTTCTTTTAATTTTCAACCTGACATTATTTGCACAATCAAATAATTTCGCTGGCGATTACACACGTTCACTTTCTGAAGAAGGAAAACACATCATCGAATATAAACTGACTTTAAATCAGGACGGAACATTTGTTTTTCACTCCTATTCGAAAATGCAGGGCGGAAGACCACCGGAAGTAAATAAATACGGAAAAGGAAAATGGAGCGCAAAAGATAATATGATTACTTTTTCGACCAATAAACAAGAAGATTTTGATGAAAAATATACACTGGATTTTAATAATTCTGCGGCGAGATTTGTGACTAAAAATCCGAGAGATAAAAGTGATAAAATAGTTAAAACAAGACTTGCCTTTGTTGCGTCGGAAATTTTCTGGATGCAAAGAATTGATGTTTTTAAAATGTGAAATTCAAAGAAAATAAGATGAAAACATTAATTAATAATACTGTTGCTAAAAATAAAAATGCTAAAATAAATAGTACGGTAAAAGTTGATCCAAAACTAGATGAAATAAAAAATATAACATTTACATCTAATACGCTTGAAGAAATAAATAAACTTGAATTCAAATTAAACTTCAAATAAATTATTAGTGTGATTGCTTCGTTCCTCGCAAGGACTTGACAAGACTACCTTTGCAAAACAAAAAACAAAAAACTTTGTGCCTTAGCGCCTTCGTGGCAAAACCCATTACTTCGCATGAACAACGATTTCTACTACAAAGCTATAGAACCGGACGAGTCACTTCTTGACTTTGTAGAAAATATTGGCATGTTTCATAACAAGTCAGATAAAGACATGGAAGTGGTTTTAATGCCAGACGGAAGAATTGATTTGTTTTTTATGCAAACTGAATCAGAGCCTTTTCAAATTGCACTTATTGGTCTGGAAAATGTGCCTGAACAACAAGTTATTCGGGCCAATACATGGGCTTTTAAAATTAGTTTTAAACCCTTGGGAGCCGAATATATTTTGCAGACTTCTATTGCCGATATTTTAAATAGCGCCAAAGTTTTACCGCAAGATTTCTGGGATATTATCAACGGCGATTTAAGAGATTTTGAAGACTTTCATACTAAAATAGCTCAAAAACTAAAAGAACTTTTACCCGATAAAATTGACGAAAGAAAACGCCAGCTTTTTAAACTCGTTTACGCATCAAACGGTGAAATAAAAATACAGGAACTTTCACAAAAAATATCCTGGAGCAGCCGCGAAATCAACCGTTATTTCAACAAACAATTCGGACTTTCGTTAAATGCTTTCTGCAAGATTTTACGTTTCAAAGCTTCTTTGGAACATATTGCAAAAGGCAGACTTTTTCCGGAATTGAACTTTACCGATCAAAATCATTTCATCAAGGAAATCAAAAAATTCTCCGGCGTAGTTCCCAGCGAATTATTAAAAAATAAAGATGACCGATTTATACTATTATCCGTCCTGAAACAGCAATAATTTTGTCCCCAACCAAAGGCTAATAAGCCAGTTGGAATAAAATTAATTTAAACTGAACAGGAATGTTACTAGAAAATAAACAAGTTGCCATAATTGGCGGCGGTCAGGGCGGACTTACTTTAGCCAGACTTTTGCAATTGCAAAACGTAAACGTAAAACTATACGAAAGAGATTTAAATAAAGATGCCCGGGTACAGGGTTCTCCGCTTGATATGCACGACGGATCTGGTTTGGAAGCGATCTATAAAGCTGATTTATTTGAGGAATTCAGAAATAATTTCCTTCCCGGCGCAGACAAAACCTTAATCTTAAACGAAAAAGCTGAGGTATTTTATAGCGATCACGAAGTAAATGTTCATGAAGATTTTGGTAACGAACACTTTCGCCCTGAAATCGATCGCGGCGCTTTACGCAAAATCTTACTGGAATCTTTACAACCCGAAACGGTGATTTGGAACAGTCATTTTGTTTCAATGGAAAAACAAAACGAAGGCTGGTTATTGCATTTCAAAGACGGCAAATCTGCTTACGCCGATATAGTAATCGCTTCTGATGGCGCAAATTCAAAAATCCGACCTTATATAACCGATATCAAAGCATTTTATACCGGAATAGTAATGTTGGAAGGCAATATTTATGATTCGGCAAAAAATGCGCCTCACATTGCTTCACTTATAGATGGAGGAAAAATAATGGCTTTTGGAGACACAAAAAACATATTATTGGGACAAAAAGGCGGCGGCGATCTTGGTTTTTACGCCAGTTTTAAAACCGATGAAAACTGGGCAACAACAAACGGTCTGGATTATACGGATAAAACACAAGTCTTAAATTGGTTTAAAAAGCAATATCCGGAATGGAGCAGCATTTGGCATGAATTATTCGAAAATGTTTCAGCGCCTTTTATTCCGCGTCCGATTTATTGCATGCCTCTGGATCAAACCTGGGAAGCTTTGCCCAATTTAACCATGATTGGCGATGCAGCGCACGTAATGCCTCCTTTTGCCGGCGAAGGCGCTAATATGGCTATGCTGGATGCTTTGGAATTAAGTGAATGTCTGACTTCTAATGAATACAAAACAGTTCAGGATGCTATTTCAAGTTATGAAAACAAGATGCGCGAAAGAGCTTCAAAAGCAGCTCAGGAATCTATTGAAAATGGAGAAAAAATGCACTCGAAAGATGCCTTGAAAACGATGTTGGCGTTTTTTAGTCAACACTGATGTTCTGAGATAATCTTAAGATACACTCAGTGAGAAATTTTCGCCCAAAGTCGCAAAGAAGCTAAATTTAAAATTAATAAAGAAAAACTTTGCGCCTCTGCGACTTTGCGCGATTAAAAAACTTTCATATCCAGCCTCTTAACCGCAATACAAAAAACTTAACATCTTAGTATCTAAGTCCCTTAGCAACTTTCTTATAATAAATCCTTAATTTCGCTCTTAAATTAGAAAGAGAAAATGAAGGTCTGTATTGCCGAAAAACCAAGTGTAGCACGAGAAATCGCATCCGTTTTGGGCGCCAATACCAAGCACGATGGATATTACGAAGGCAACGGTTATGCCGTGACCTACACTTTTGGGCATTTATGTACTTTAAAAGAACCCAACGATTACAAACCGCACTGGAAAAGCTGGGATTTGAATAATCTGCCCATGCTTCCTGAAAAATTTGAAACCAAAGTGGTCGAAAATTCAGGAATTCAAAAGCAGTTTAAAATCGTAAAAAGTCTGTTTGACAAAGCCGAAGTGGTCATAAACTGCGGAGATGCCGGACAGGAAGGAGAACTGATTCAGCGTTGGGTAATGAACGAAGCTAATTACAAAGGCGAAGTGCAGCGCTTATGGATTTCGTCTTTAACAACCGAAGCCATAAAAGAAGGTTTTGAAAACTTAAAACCGTCTACAAATTACGATAACTTATTCTACGCCGGATTTTCAAGAGCCATTGGCGACTGGTTATTGGGTATGAATGCGACGCGTTTGTATACCGTAAAACATGGCGGCTACAAACAAGTTTTGTCTATTGGACGCGTGCAAACGCCAACATTGGCAATGGTTGTAGATCGCTGGAAAGAAATTGAAAATTTTAAACCCCAACCCTACTGGGAATTGCAGACTTTATACCGAGAAACGCTTTTTAGTTATGAAGAAGGCCGTTTTCTGAAAAAAGAAGATGGAGAAATTTTAGCCAATAAAGTCAAAGAAAGTGAATTTGAAATTGTTTCTGTCGAAAAAAAGAACGGAAACGAGTACGCGCCAAAACTATTTGATTTAACGGGTTTACAGGTTTATTGCAATACAAAATTTGGGTTTTCGGCAGATGAAACGCTTAAAATTGTGCAAACTTTGTACGAACAAAAAGTGGTTACCTATCCCAGAGTTGATACCACATTTTTACCAAACGATATTTACCCGAAAGTACCCGGAATTCTGCAGAAATTAACCCATTATGCCGAATTAACACAACCGCTTTTAGGAAAAAAAATAAAGAAATCGCCAAAGGTTTTCAACGATAAAAAAGTTACGGATCACCACGCGATTATTCCAACCGGAATAGAAAGCAATTTACAGTACAACCAGCAACAGGTTTACGATATTATTACAAGACGTTTCATTGCTGTTTTTTATGATGATTGTCTGGTTGCGAATACCACAGTAATTGGAAAAGCAGCCGAAGTAATGTTTAAAACCACCGGAAAAGAAATCTTAAAAAAGGGATTCCGCGTTGTTTTTGAAGATCCAAATGCCAAAGAAAAAGAAGCCGATTTATTGCCGAGTTTTGTTGTGGGCGAAAAAGGTCCGCATGAACCTTCGTTTTTAGAAAAAGAAACTAAACCACCCAATCAGTTTACAGAAGCTACTTTATTGCGTGCGATGGAAACCGCAGGAAAACAGGTTGATGACGAAGATTTACGCGAATTGATGAAAGAAAATGGAATCGGACGTCCGTCAACACGTGCGAATATTATCGAAACGCTTTTTAAACGCCAGTATATTGTTCGAAATAAAAAACAAGTTTTACCAACGCCAACGGGAATTCAGCTTATTGATACGATTCAGAATGAGTTAATAAAATCGGCTGAACTTACAGGTTCGTGGGAAAAGCAGCTGAAAGATATTGAAAAGGGAACTTTTACCGCCGGCGCCTTTATTAAAAACATGAAACGCATGGTCGAAGCTTTGGTAACTGAAGTTCGAAGTGAAACCAGGCACGCCAATATTTCGCATGCCGGAAGTGTTCAAAAAGAAGTTGTAAAAGTTGAGAAAAAGAAAGCTGCCGGAATTTTGGCAGAAACCTGTCCGAAATGTCAGAAAGCGACTTTAATAAAGGGGAAATCAGCTTACGGATGCGGTAATTACAAAGCGGGCTGTGATTTTTTATTGCCAAATGTTTTTGCAGATAAAAAAATATCCGAGAATCAATATTTAAGATTAGTACAAAAAGGATCAACCGTAAACATAAAAGGTTTTAAAAACAATGGTCAAACAGTTGAAGGTTTGATTCGCTTTGAAGAAAATTACAAACTTAAATTAGAAGTCAAAAAAACAGCTCCGAAAGCAAAATCAGATGCAAAACCAGAAGCTGCTTCAGATGCCTTAACCTGCCCGAAATGTAAAAAAGGAACCATTATGAAAGGCAAAACGGCGTATGGTTGTGGCGATTATAAACTGGGCTGCGATTTTAAGGTTACTTTTGATAACGTAAGAGCCAAATTAAAAGATCAAAAACCAACCAAAGAATTGGTTTATGCTATATTAAACGAAAGTATTTAATATTTTTTGCCACAGATTAAAGGATTAATATGATTTTATTTCACGCAGATTCAAAAAGATTTAAGCAGATAGATTTAAATTTTAATCAAAATTAATCTGCCAAAATCTGCGTGAAAAAAAAATTGAAATTGCTTCGTATATCCCCTTCGATCGGGTTGTGGCATATAAAATCATTTTAATCCTTTAATCAGTGGCAGATTTCATATCAATAATTTTAAAAATTAATTCGTGAAAATTAGTGCAATTCGTGGCAACCTTTTTTTTCTTACATTAGCTGTTCAAACTAACCAAAAAAACAAACCAATATGTTTCAAAAAACAACTTTCATTGTGCTTTTATTAGCTGTAGTTTCCTGTCAGAAAAAAGAAACCGCCGAAAAAGATAAAATCAAAATCGCTGACTGGCTTATCGGAACCTGGGAGAATAAATCTCAGGACGGCGTTCTTACCGAAAGCTGGAAAAAAGTAAACGACAGTACTTTTAGTGCAACATCTTATTTTATAAAATTGGATGACACTTTGCATTCTGAAACAATAACTTTAGCACAAAAAGGCGAAATGCTAATGTACAGTGCAACGGTTAATGGTCAAAACAATGACAAAGCAATTGATTTTGGTTCAACCACAGAAACGGAAAATAAACTTGTTTTTGAAAATCCATCACACGATTATCCTCAAAAAATTACTTATACAAAAGGAGCAAATAATACTTTAACGGCTGAAATTTCCGGAGATTTAAGAGGTAAGAAAACAACGGAGAAGTTTATTTTAACGAAAAAATAATCATTGCAAATTAATCTCTTATTTATTAAACTGGACTAAAGTCCAGCCCTACAATATGTTTCGAACCGATGGTTCTTTCTGTGGATTTAAAATTCCGGAGGAATGATATATGTTGTAGAGCTGGACTTTATATAATCATAGCAATTTGATCTCTTCTCTATTAAACTGGACTAAAGTCCAGCCCTACAATATACTTCGAACCGATGGTTCTTTCTGTGAATTTAAAATTCCGGAGGAATGATATATGTTGTAGAGCTGGACTTTACATAACCATAGCAAATTTAATCTCTTATTTATTAAACTGGACTAAAGTCCAGCACTACAATATGTTTCGAACCGATGGTTCTTTCTCTGGATTTAAAATTCCGGAGGAATGATATATATTGTAGAACTGGACTTTATATAATCATAGCAATTTGCTCGCTTCTTTATTAAACTGGACTAAAGTCCAGCCCTACAATATATTTCGAACCGATGGTTCTTTCTGTGAATTTAAAATTCCGGAGGAATGATATATGTTGTAGAGCTGGACTTTAGTCCAGTTTACAAGCACAGCAAATAAAAACCTTAGCATCTCAGAACCTCAGCATCTTAGCATCTTAGCATCTTTAAAAAAACTCTACTCATTCTCCCCTATCTTATTCACCATAAAAATCATCAGGATTCCTAAAAGTGCCATTATTAGAAACGCCCATTTCATGCTCAGATATTCGGATATAAAACCAACCATTGGCGGAACAAGCAAGAAACCAAGATAACCAATTGTCGATATAGAAGTTAAAGCAGAACCACTGCTTAGTTTTGATGACCTTCCGGCAATACTAAATACTAAAGGAACTACACAGGAAACCCCAAACCCGATTAAAACATAACCAAAAATAGTGGGATAAGCATACGGCAGGATAAAACAAATTCCAAATCCTAAAGTGATTAAGATTCCGCTGTAAAGAAGAATTTTTTTTGTGCCAAATTTCATAACTCCGTAATCTCCAAATATACGCCCTAACGTTACGGCTGTTGCAAAAAACACAAATGCAGCACTGGTTAATTTTGGCGAAGCCTTTAGAATATTTTCAAAATAAATTCCGCTCCAGTCGTACATTGTATTTTCGCAAGCCATAGAAACAAAACAAATCAGGGCAAACTTAACCAGGTTTTTTTCCGGCATCGAAAAGAACTTCTTTTTCACCGGAACTGGCTCATTGTGAATACTCAACGGATAAAAACAAGCCGTAAGAGCCATCATAAAAACACTTACTCCTAATAAATGATAAGATGGTGCGATATGCTGTGTTACCATTACATAACCTAAACCTGCTCCCGAAAAAACAGCAATACTCCAAACCGCATGAAAACGGGTTATGATGGATTTTGGATATAACTTTTGAACTTCCAGCGATTGTGCATTTATGGATAAATTGAAGATATTACGAGAAGCTCCAAAAATTAAAAGTATCATAACCAACTGCCATACAAAAGCAGCTAATCCCGGTAAAGACAAAGCAATATTAAACATGATTGCGCCTAACAACATGATGTAACGACTGCTGTATTTGTTTAATAACATTCCTGTAAAAGGCATTGTTAGCATTAAACCTATTGGAAATGCAAATAAAACTGCCCCAAACTCAGCCTCGGATAAATGCAATTGTGCTTGTATATGCGGAATTCTGGATACCCAGGAAGAATATCCAAAACCTGAAATGAAAAAAAATACAGTATTGGCTATTCTAAATCCTTGTGGTGAATTCTGGATTCTTTTAAAAAAAGGGAGAATCATTATTATTTATTTCAAATTATTTGGATGCAAATTTAGGCCTTTTAAATCAACTTCTTTCCCCTTAATTTATTTTATAAAAATTTAATTACAAAACAAAAATAACTCAAAACATTAGCAATCTGATTGTTATGAATTAATTCTCAAATTCTAACAAAAATATCAGAAATCAATTGAATAAAATTTGTCAAAAAACTATTTATCTCTACTTTTGCGCTGTTTTTATTTAATCTAAATAAGACAATCCTAACCAAATTTAATTATAATGAAATATCACAATGTAAAAACATCAGGTTTTCTATTGGCAATCTTTTTTCTGCTTTCAATGGGTGCAGCTTTTGCCCAACAATCAAATGGTAAAATAAAAGGATTAATCACCACATCTGAAGGAGATCCTGCAGCAGGCGTTAATGTTATTCTAAAAAATTCGAGATATGGAACTGTCACAAATGACGATGGAACTTTTGACCTAAACAGAATAAAACCGAATACTTACACATTACAAATATCTTTAACCGGTTATGAAACTACTGAACAGGAAGTAATTGTAGCCGAAAATGAAACTGCAAATATCAATTTACAATTAAAAGTTTCGAACAAAGAATTACAGGAAGTTGTAATTAACAGCAAGAAAAACATCTTATCTAAAAAAACAGATTATGTGGCGAGAATGCCTTTAAAAAATCTGGAGAATCCACAGGTTTACAATGTAATTCATAAAGAGCTTTTATTAGAGCAAGTGGCCGTTAATATTGAAACTGCGATTCGAAATTCACCTGGTGCTATACCGGTTACTTTTCCGTCTGGCGGAATTGGTATTACTTTTAGAGGTTTTACAGCGGGAGTGAATGCCAGAAATGGTATGGAAACAGCATCCGGGCGTTCTTCTATCGATCTTTCAAACGTTGAAAGAATAGAGATTATGAAAGGACCATCGGGAACTTTATTCGGATCTTCGGTATCTTCTTTTGGTGGTGTTGTCAATCTGGTTACTAAAAAACCTTTTGAAACAGCAGCAAACGAAATTTCATATACAGGCGGAAGTTTTAGTACCAACAGACTTACTGCGGATATTAATACACCTCTTAACAAGGATAAAACGGTTTTGTTTCGAATTAATATGGCAGTCAACAGAGAAAAAAGCTTTTTAGATTATGGATTTAATAATACGCTGGCAATTTCTCCAAGCTTAACTTACAAAGCTTCTGATAAACTTACTTTTAATATTGATGCTGAACTATTTAACGTTAATAATACAAGACGTACTTACAATACTTATACGGCTACTTCCGGAATAACAAATCCCACTGATTTAAAAATTGATTACAAAAAATCAATGTTTCATGATGATAATGATGCCAAAACTTCTGCTACTAAAATTTTTGCGCAGGCAGAATATGAAATTTCAGAAAACTGGAAATCGACAACTGTATTTTCTTTTGTAGACGAAAATGTAGAACGCAGTTACCAGAGCTATGCAGTTTGGAGCTCTCCTACTCAGGTTGCGAGAAGAGTGGGTTTATGGGGACCTGTTTTTAATACTTATACTAACATTCAGGAAAATATTAACGGACAATTTGCTACCGGAAGTATCAAACATAAACTTTTAGTTGGGGGTAATTACAGATTGTACAGTTCAAATTTTTCGGGCGGTACTACTTTTACTCTTGATAATATTGATGTAACAACAAACTTTGCTCCTATCAGAAGAAAAGCTGTTGATGCTGGTTTAGCATTAACCACGATTCCGGTTGCAGATCAGGAAACAATTAGTTTCTATGCTTGTGATGTTGTTAATTTTACAGACAAATTATCGGCTATGCTAAGTTTACGTTTAGATAATTTTAACCGTGAAAAAGTAGGTACTACAGAAGGTTATCATCAAACGGCATTATCTCCTAAATTAGGTTTGGTTTATGAAATCCTAAAAGATCAGGTTTCGGTATTTGGTAACTACATGAATGGCTTTCAAAATACCGCTCCGGTTCCACAGCCAGATTTAACGCAGCTAGTTCTGGATCCAATTTACGCGGTACAATATGAAGGTGGTATTAAAGCAGAAGCTTTTAACAAAAAACTGAGTGCTACGGCAAGTTATTACACTATAAAAATTGATAATGCAACAAGAACAGATGCAGTCGGAGTTACTTATCAGGATGCCGAGCAGGAAAGCAAAGGAGTTGATTTTGAATTAATAGCCAATCCGTTTTCTGGTTTAAACATTGTGGCAGGATATGCGTATAATGAAAATAAAATCCTAAAAGCATCTGATCCAAGTATAGAAGGAAACATTGCCGCAGGAGCACCAAAAAATGTTGTTAACTTCTGGACTACTTATACTTTACAAAACAAACTAAAAGGTCTTGGGGCCGGTTTTGGAGCTAATTATGTAGATAAAAGTTATTTTGCTACAGATAATAATTTTTATATGCCATCTTATACCACTTACAATGCTACTGTTTTTTACGATCAGTCTTCCTGGAGAGTTGGGGTGAAATTCAATAACATGAGTAATAAAAAATATTGGGATTTTTACGGAAATTCTCAGGCACCAAGTAACTTCTTAGTGAACTTAACTATTAAGTTCTAAGAATACTTTGTTATCTAACAAACACCTCTTTCTCAGGAACAGAGGTGTTTATCTTTTTTACATGAAAATTATTTATTCAAAAATCAATTAAATGTCCTTTAAAAAAATCATTCTTAAAATTCATTTATGGCTTGGCATGAGTTCCGGTTTAATTATATTTATTCTGGGCATAACAGGCTGTATCTACGTTTTTGATGAAGAATTACGGCCTATCGTATATCAAAGCAGTTATTTTGCTGATGAAACAAAAAATGAAAAGAAAAACGTAAGCGAACTTCTTAAAATTGTGCAGGATTCTATAGGGAAAGATAAACCCATTAATGCTATTAGAATTAGAAATGAGAAGGATGCTACTGTAATTTTTTATACCAGTAAAGGAAAAGAAAACAAAAATGCGATTTGGTATTGGGACACTCAGGAATATAATTATACTATTTATGTAAACCCTTTTACAGGAAAAATTCAAAAGATAGAAAATACAACAACCGAGTTTTTTAACGTGATTGTATTTCTGCACTGGAGTCTGCTTCTTACAAACAATATTGGCCAGCCCATTGTTGGCATAGCAGTAATTATTTTTATTATTTCTCTCATTACCGGATTGATTCTTTGGTGGCCAAAAAATAAAAGTGCGGCCAAGCAGCGCTTTTGGTTTCGATGGAAAGATAACACACAATGGAAACGTAAAAATTATGATTTGCACAATATTCTGGGCTATTATGTAACGCTTTTTGCTTTGGTTATTGCACTTACCGGATTGGTATGGTCTTTTAAATGGTTTGACAAAAGCGTAAAATGGATTGCGAATGGAGGACAGACTATTGAGAAAAAGAAAGAAAATCTCATTTCTGACCTTTCTCAAAAAAAGACTCAAAATTTAATTGATAAAATCTCAAATACCGTAGAATACTCTTATCCCAAAGCAGAAACTTATATGATTTCAATTCCCGAAGATTCTTTACAAACACAATTTGTTTATTTAGAAAATGGGGGAAATTTTGATAGAATCAATTTGCAATTTGATCAGTATTCGGGAAAATTATTAAATACTAAAACCTACGCAGATAAAAACAATGGAGAAAAAATCCGTTCGTTAAATTATGCCATTCATTCTGGGGGTATATTGGGATTACCCGGAAAAATACTTGCTTTTTTTGCCAGTTTCATTTGTGCAGGTCTTCCTGTAACCGGTTTTTATATTTGGTGGGGAAGAAATAATAAAAAGAAAAAAACAGGTGGCAATAAAATAATCAAAGCAAAAATTTAACGCATCATTTTTAATGGTTTTATTTTTAATTGTTCTAAATAAGACTTAAGTTTGTAGAAAATATCATACTTAACAATTTTTAAACCTGATCTTATGAAATCAAATACTTTAAAAAAAATCATCTTAGTTCTTTTTATGCTCGTTGCGACTCCGCAATTGTTTGCTCACGCACTTTGGATCGAAACTAAAGCAACCGGAACAAAAGGAAAAGCACAGGAAATCTCTGTTTATTTTGGAGAATTTTCAGATAATGACATTACAAAAGCTGATAAATGGTTTTCAGATTTAAAAGATTTCACTTTGGTTGTCATTAGTCCGTCAAAAAAAGAAACAAAACTTACCGCAACAGCTTTAGAAAATAAATACCAGGCTTTTTTTACACCCGATGAAGACGGAGTTTATACGATTGTAATGCACCATAAAGTAAAAGATGTTTACGGAACTATGGTTTTAGATTATAATTCAAGCGCTACAGTTATGGTTGGAAACGCTGCAAAAGGAAACGAAGCGACTGCAAATACAAACATAATCAGTGTATTTTCTAAAGATGCAGTTACTGCAAAACAAAAAACGAAAATAAACATAAACGCTTTATACGAAGGAAAAGAAGCTAAAGAGCAAAAAATTAAAGTGATCGCTCCAAACGGCTGGGAAAAAGAATTGTGGAGTAATGATAAAGGAGAAATTTCTTTTACACCAATCTGGCCGGGAAATTATATGGTAGAATTTGCTTATACTGAAAAAGCTGCCGGAGAACACAACGGAAAAAAATATGATGAAATCTGGAAAATGGCAACTTATTTAATTTCGGTTAAATAACTCAATTCTATAAATTTCAAAAGCCTTGTTTTACGACAAGGCTTTTTTTTGTGATTAGATTTTTTTTTAGGAATAAAATTAAAATTAATAACCAAAAAATTAATCCAATCTTAAGCAAGATTTAAGCAAAAATTAAGGAAGAATAACATTCAATAAATTTTGTTAAACAATCGATGTATTTATATTTGCGTACTTATTTTTATTGAATCCAAATAAATACCATGAAACAAAATTTACTTACCACTATCTTTTTTTTAATCGGTTTTGCGTCTTACAGCCAGCAATATTCAACTACTGAAAATAAAGCTGTTCAAGACACTGTAAAAAATAAAAAAGGAGAAACTCTTAATGAAGTAATTGTAACCAAAAACAAGGAACCTAAACCTGTTACGGCTGTTCGTTCTGGCTTAAAGCCAATGGATAATCCGCAAACGATACAAGTTATTGGTGCCGAGATTATCGAACAGCAGCAAGCCATCAGATTAAGCGAAGTTTTAAAAAATGCTAATGGCGTTTATGTAGGTTCTGCACGCGGCGGTGCTCAGGAATCTTTTTTCTCTAGAGGTTATGACATGTCAGCCAACAATATGTTTAAAAACGGATTTCGTTATAATGCAGGTTCAATTCCGGATATTTCCGGTTTAGATAAAGTAGAATTTCTTAAAGGAGGTTCGGCATTATTGTTTGGAAATGTAGCTCCGGGCGGAATTGTAAATCTTGTAACAAAAACACCTCAATTCAAAAGTGGCGGCGAAATCGCAATGCAAATAGGAAGTTTTGCTTTTTACAAACCATCTATTGATTTTTACGGTCCCTTGAGCAAATCTATTGCTTTTAGAATTAATGGATCTTACGAAAATTCAGAAAGCTTTAGAGATGTGGTTAAAAATGAACGTTTGTACATTAATCCCTCTTTGCTTTTTGTTATTAATCCAAAAACACAAATTACCGTACAAGGAGATTATTTATCAGCAGACTGGACGCCGGATTTTGGAACCGGAATTATTGGTAAACAAATTTTAGATTTACCACGTAATACTTTCTACGGATCTCTTTGGTCAAATGGTGCCACTAAATCTGCCAGCGCATCTACTTTAGTAAATCATAGTTTTAATGACAATTGGAAATTAAACTTCAATGCTTCTTTTCAAAATTATGACAGAGGAAGTTATTCTACTGCGCAATTATCAGGATTAGAAACGTATGCAACTCCCGGTGACTGGAACAGAGGTTTGACTAAAAATAAAAATTTAGAGCAAATATTTGGAGATCAGCTGAGTTTACAAGGAAACTTTAATACCGGATCTGTTAAACACCAAATCTTTACAGGTGTAGATTGGGAAAACTCTTTTGCTACGGCTTACACTTTTACATTTAATGAAAAATATGTCATAACCGGAACAAAAAACGGTCAGCCCGTTTACGGACCAACACTTTATGATACCATAAACCTGTTCACATTTGATCCAAATAATCAAAGAATGGATATTCCTGTAACAGACAGAGCAACTCAAATCGCAAAAACAGACACCAATCGTTTTGGAGCTTACTTTCAGGATTTTATATCCATTACCGACAAATTTAAAGTTTTGGCAGGGATTAGATGGTCCTGGCAGGAAGCAGAAGTTAGCACCTATAAAGAAACAGCAGCCGGTGCAGGAAATCCAGAAAATTCAGTTCCAACGATTACACCAAAACGTTTAGACAATGCATTTTCTCCAAAAGCCGGATTGGTCTATCAGCCAACAAAATATATTTCATTATTTGGAAGTTATTCTAACTCTTTTACGCCAAATACAGGAACAACAGTTGATTTACAACCTATAAAACCATCTATTATAGATCAATACGAAGCCGGAATAAAAACAGATTGGTTAAAAGGATTGTTAAGCACGAATATTACTGTTTATCAAATTACAAACAGTAATTTGGCACAAATGGCGCAATTTAAAGCCGATGGAAGTGACAACTTAGATACAAACATTAAAGTTTTAAGCGGAGAAACCAAAAGTAAAGGTGTAGAAATTGACGTTACGGCAAAACCTGTTGAAGGTTTAAATATTATAGCAGGATACAGCTATAACGATATGCGTTACACCAAAACTTCGGGATTAAACGGAAGTTTTATTGTAGGAGATCGTGTAGCAAGAACGCCTTTAAACACTGCCAATTTAAGTTTCTTTTACACTTTACAGGAAGGATTTTTCAAAGGTGTTTCTGTTGGCGCAATCGGAAATTATATTGGTGACAGAATTGGAGGATGGAATAATCAATACGATACTACAAAACCAGGCGGAATCTGGGATAGAGAAATTCCATTGACAGGTTACACTACAATTGATGTTTCGGCTGGATATACCTGGAAAAAAATCTCTATTCTGTGTAAATTATCCAACATTACAAACGAATTGAATTATACGGTTCACGAAAATTACAGTGTCAACCCAATAGCGCCACGTCAGGTTATGACGAGTCTGCGTTATAAATTCTAAAATATTTTAAATTAGTTTCATTTGCCAAAGCTTTTTCTGCCCCTTTCTTCCCGGAAAGACAGAAGAAGCTTTGGTTTTTATTTTGAAAGCAGAAAGTGTTTTAATTATAGTACTTTTGCTTACCAGTGATTCAAATCTCAACAAAATCAAAATTCCAAAAATGTCAGATTCCAAAAAGAACCAATTAAAAAAAAGTTTAGGATTAAGTTTTAATATCGCCGTATTGATTGGAGGAACAATTGGCGTTGGAATTTTAAGAACTCCGGGATCAATAGCCGCAATGCTCGATAATTACTGGCTCATTATTGCGTCGTGGCTTATCGGCGGATTGTATATTTTAATTGGAGCCAATTCTTATGCAGAACTCGCCACAATGCTTCCCAAAGCCGGAGGATCTTATAATTATATCAAAAAAGCTTTTGGAGATTATGCAGGTTTTCTTTCCGGTTGGTTTGATTATATTACAAATGCCATTCCGCCTGCTTTTTACTGTATCGTAATCAGCGAATATCTTATTATTTTATTTCCGGGTCTTCACAATTATTCTACCGAAATGGCGATTTCACTATTGATTGCTTTTGTATTGCTGCATTTAAGTGGCGTAAAAAACGGAAGTGTCATTCAGCAAATTACGAGTTTATTAAAAGTCATTTGCTTTTTTGCTTTGCTTATCGCCTGTTTTACTTATTCAGGAGTAAAATTAGCTCCAATTCCAAAAGACAATTCCCTTGTTCAGATTGGTTTGTTATTTGGATTTTTCAAATCGCTTCAGCTTATCATCGGAACTTATAATGGCTGGAACAGCGTTTGCTTTTTTGCCGAAGAAAATGACGATCCGGGTAAAAATATTCCGAAATCATTATTTAGTGGTGTATTGCTTGTTATAGCCATTTATGTTTTAATAAATATCGCCTTTATGTATGTTTTGCCAATTGAAAACATAGCAAAGTCGAACCTGGCCGCAGCCGATGTTGCCAACGTAATTTTCGGAAAAAACGGCGCTATTATCGTAACGGTAATTTCTATTTTTTCTTTGATTAGTATTCTAAATGCTTTTATGATGATTCCGCCAAGAATTTTATACGGATTAAGTCGTGACGGTTTTTTTACCGAAAAAGGAACAAGCGTAAACAAAGGCGGAACTCCAATTGTCGCACTTTTAGTTTCTTCGGTATTTAGTTTATTTTTGATTTGTATTGGTTCGTTTGAAGTCTTGTTTTCGTTTGCGGCCTTCACCTCTATTATTGTTTGGGGATTGGCCTATTGTTCTTTGATAAAACTACGAAAATCAGAACCCAATTTACCAAGACCTTACCGCTCTTTTTGGTATCCGTGGACAACTATTATTGCGATTATTGCGTCGATTGCATTACTTGCCGGGTTTGTTTACAGCGATCCTAAAAGTTTTATAATTATTGTTGGAATTACTCTGATTTCTTATCCTTTGTTTTTGGTTTTGAAGAAGAAATAAAAGGTTTTATAGCCACGAATTCACGAATTTTATTTTTCTATTCTACATAGTTGTTATTCCGAAGAACGAGGAATCTTCTTTAGAAATTCTACAAAAATTGGATTCTCGTTGCGGAGATTGCTTCGCCAGTTCGCTAACGCTCGTGTCCTCGTTCCTCGGAATGACAAACGAAGCCTAATTCACTTTAATAAGCCACGAATTCACGAATTAAAACTTGACACAAAGATTTGAAAAAAATAATTCGTGAATTCGTGGCGAAAAAAAATCTTCACATAAAAAAACCCAACAAGTTTTAAAAACCTGTCGGGTGTGAATATCTTAAAAGAGATGTTCTTATTTTAGTCCGGCAATACTCTGCTCGATTGTAGCAATTTTTGCTAAAGCATCCGCTTCTTTTTGTTTTTCGTTAGCCAAAACTTTCTCCGGTGCTCCGGCAACAAATTTCTCGTTTGATAATTTTGCCTGAACAGATTTTAAGAAACCTTGCGTGTAAACTAATTCTGCAGTCAATTTTGCAATTTCAGCTTCAACATCGATATTTCCTCCTGAAATCGGAATGAAATATTCATTTGATTTTACACGGAAAGATAACGCTCCATCTACTTTAGCAGAAACATATTCGAAAGCTGAAATGTTTCCTAGTTTCGTCACAATTGAATCAAAATAAGTCGAAAGATTCTCGCTGTTGATTGCTTTTAATTCGATAGCATCTTTAAACGGAATATTTTTGTCTTTTCTAATGGTTCTGATTCCTGAGATTACTTCGATTGTACTTTCAAAATCAGTTATTAAACCTGCGTTAAAAGGTTTTAATTCTGGCCATGTTGAAACAATTAAAGCTTCTTCCGGAGTTCTCTCAGCAATTAAATGCCAAATTTCTTCCGTTAAGAAAGGCATGAAAGGATGAAGTAACTTCAAATTACTTTCTAACATTTCGATTGCTTTATCAAAAGTTACTTTGTCAATTGGCTGTTGATACGCCGGTTTGATCATCTCTAAAAACCAGGAACAGAAATCATCCCAAACCAGTTTATAAATTGCCATTAAGGAGTCTGAAATTCTGTATTTTTCGAAATTATCTTCAATGTCAACTAAAGTTTGCTGTAACTTCGCTTCGTACCATTCGATGGCTACTTTTGAAGATTCCGGCTGTGGAATTGTTTCTGAAACTTCCCATCCTTTAATCAATTTAAAGGCATTCCAAATTTTATTAGAAAACGCTTTCCCTTGATTACACAATTCTTCATCAAACATAATATCGTTTCCTGCAGAAGCGCTCAAAAGCAATCCTACACGAACTCCATCAGCTCCGAATTTATCGATTAAATCTAAAGGATCAGGAGAATTTCCTAATGATTTAGACATTTTACGACGTTGTTTGTCACGAACCAATCCGGTTAAATATACATTTGTAAATGGCTTTTCACCTGCATATTCATAACCTGCAATGATCATTCTGGCAACCCAGAAAAACAAAATATCCGGACCTGTTACCAAGTCATTTGTCGGATAATAATATTTGTAATCGGCACTTTCCGGATCCATAATTCCGCCAAAAACGGACATTGGCCAAAGCCAGGAAGAGAACCATGTATCTAACGCATCAACATCTTGCTTTAAGTTAGAAGTTGTAAGTTCTGGGTTATTCGTTCTTTCCTTTGCTAAAACTAAAGCGTCTTCAATATTTTCTGCCACTACGAAATCTTCTTTTCCATCTCCGTAATAATAAGCCGGAATTTGTTGTCCCCACCATAATTGACGGGAAATGTTCCAATCGCGAATATTATTTAACCAGTGTGCATACGTATTTTCGAAACGTTTTGGGTGCAATTTAATATCGCCATCAACCAAAACAGATTGAATTGCCGGTTTTACTAAATCTTCCATTTTCAAAAACCATTGGTCAGATAATCTTGGTTCGATTACCGCTTTGGTTCTTTCAGATGTTCCAACTTTATTCAAATGGGTTTCGGTCTTCGCCAAAGCGCCAATTTCTTCTAATTCTTTTGCAATTTCAGTACGAACTACAAAACGATCTTTCCCCTGATAATGCAATCCGAAACTATTTAGCGTAGCATCTTCATTAAAAATATCAACGATTTCAAGATTGTGTTTTTCTCCAAGCGTTTTATCGTTCATGTCGTGCGCCGGCGTTACTTTCAAACATCCGGTTCCGAATTCTACATCTACATATTCATCTTCGATAATCGGAATCACTCTTCCACAAATAGGAACGATTGCTTTTTTACCTTTTAAATGTGTAAAACGCTCATCATTTGGGTTGATGCAAATCGCAGTATCTCCAAAGATAGTTTCAGGACGTGTTGTGGCAATGGTCAAAAATTCCTCAGTTCCCTCAATTTTATAATTCAAGAAAAATAATTTCCCTTGCTGTTCTTCATAAATAACTTCTTCATCAGAAAGCGTTGTTTTTGCTTCCGGATCCCAGTTTACCATTCGGTAACCTCTGTAAATTAATCCTTTGTTGTATAAATCTACAAACGATTTAATTACAGATGCTGACATATCCGGATCCATCGTGAATTTGGTTCTTTCCCAGTCACAAGATGCTCCTAATTTTTTAAGCTGATCTAAGATTACTCCGCCATATTTATCTGTCCATTCCCAGGCATGCGCTAAAAATTCTTCGCGGGTTAAATCATTTTTATTGATTCCCTCTGCTTTTAATTTTGCTACAACTTTTGCTTCAGTCGCAATCGAGGCGTGATCCGTTCCCGGAACCCAGCAAGCGTTGAAACCTTTAAGACGCGCTCTACGAATCAAAACATCCTGAATTGTATTGTTCAGCATATGCCCCATGTGCAAAACTCCTGTGACGTTTGGCGGCGGAATTACAATTGTATAAGGTGTTCTGTGATCTGGTTCTGAATGAAAATAATTGTTTTTCATCCAGTAATCATACCATTTATTCTCGATCGTCTTAGCGTCAAATTGTGCTGGAATACTCATTTATTGTAGATATGTTTAATCGTTAATTCGTTGATTTGTTTAATCGTTGAGCCGTAAATTTGTCTGATTATTAATTTGTTTTTTTTCTTCTTTTCTAATCGCAATTTCATTCATCAAATAAACGATTAAACAGTTAAACAAATAAACAATAAAAAAATTGGTTCAATTTTTGTAATTATAACTGACAGCAAAAGTAAATAATTAAGTACACTATAAAAAGAGAAATAATAATTTGTGTATTAATTAAAACAAAGTATATTTACTTACAACTTAAAAACAATTTCAAAATGAAAAATGTTGCCACTTTTATTGTAATAATATTATTTAGTGCAATAGGGTATTCACAAAATGGCCCAAAAATTGAATTTGCAGCTCCGGACAACACTATCGATTATGGAAAAATTTCGAAAAGTGATAATGGGGTTCGATCATTTGAATTTACAAACACTGGCGATGCGCCTTTATTGGTTTCATCTGCAGAATCGACCGTAAGTTCTATCGTTGTGACAAAACCTGCTGCAGCGATTATGCCGGGCAAAAAAGGAAAAATTGACGTAAAATACAATATGGCTGCGGGTCCAATTCGTAAAACAATTACCGTAGAAACCAATGCCGTAAATTATCCTGACGGAAGAGTTGCCCTAAAAATTAAAGGGGAAGTTTTATAAGAAAAATTAAAATCTAAAAATAGTAAAAGCCGCTTCTTAAATTGAGAAGCGGCTTTTTTATGCTAATTATTTTTACGCTAAAAATTAAACCCAACAGGTTTTAAAAACCTGTCGGGTTTAGCATGACGTTTATTTCTCTGTACATTCAACAGCTGCAAATTTATATTTTACACGGTCAAAATCGATCGGCTGGTCTTTAACTAAATAAGTTACACCCATAGTGGTCTGCATTTTTCCGTTTCCTAATATAAGTTGGGAATCTTTCTTTAAAAATGCCATCGGATTTTTGAAAGTTTTGGTTTTATTTGCTCCTTCTGTAAAAGTGTAATCTACAAATAAAGTATCTCCGTGAAATTCACCTGCAATTTCACCGAATCTCTCAGCGGCGTCGTCAACTTTCATGGTCATATTTCCGCTTATTTTATTATTTTTTAAAGTATTTACTTTTAAGTCAATAATATCCTTTTCATATGTTGCCTGATAACATTCCACTTTTACAGGTTTTTCATTTGCCAGTGTGGTTTCAGCTTCTTTTTTGCTTTCTTCTTTTTTACAGCTTTGTAATCCAATGCAAGTTAAAAGCAAAAATGGTATGACTAGTTTTTTCATAATTTAATATTTTAATGCTAATTGTTATTTTATAAAATTACGTTTTTTATTTAATACTAAAACTACAAATTCTTAATTACAAACTCACTTCTTCTGTTTAATTCGTGTTCTTCTTCATTACAAGCATCATCAGTTTTGCATTTAATAATGGGCACAGATTCTCCATAGCCTTTTGCGGTAACTCTATTGGCGTTTATACCGGATTGAATGATAAATTCTCTGGTCGAATTGGCTCTTTTTTGAGATAAATCTTCATTGAATTTTGCATTTCCTCTGGAGTCCGTATGTGATCCAATTTCGATTACCATTCCCGGATATTTATTCATCAAAGTGACAACTCTGCTTAAAACAACTTTTGATTCTTTACGAATGTACCACATGTTGTAATCAAAATAAATAGGATCTGTTTTGATGATTAATCGGTTTTTATCATCTTTAATAACATCTTTTTCCTGTTTTAAAATCTGATCGACTTTCTCTTTCTTTTTAACTTCGGCAGCTACAATTTCAGCTTCTTTGGCTTTTTTCTCTTTTTGTTTTAATTCAATTATGGCCAGCGCTTCTTTTTTCTTGTTTTCTTCTTCGATGATAATTTCCTGCTGTCTTTTCTTTTCTGCAGTTTCTTTTTCTTCTAATTTAATAGCTTCCAAAGATTTTAATGCTAAAGAAGCATCATTTACAACATTTCTGGTTTTGTCTAAAGTCAGGGTTTTAGATTCATTGGTATATTTTTCCTTAAACGCTGAAACTTTATACGAAGCCTCGCAAGAAACAGTAAAACTAAACTTTCCATCAGCAGAAGTTGTGATCGTGTTGAGTGTTTTGTTTTGAGAATCCTGCAAAATTACGGTCGCATTTTCTAATGCCAGTTTCGTATCAATATCGGTAATTGTCCCGGCGATAAACTGTTTGCAATCTTCGACAATTAAATCTTTAATTTCTTTAAATTGATAAATGTCATCGCTTCCTTTTCCGCCTTCTCTGTTTGAGGCAAAATATCCTTCTTTGGTTTCTGAATCAATATTAAATGAAAAATCATCTAAATTGGAGTTTAATGGCAAACCGATATTGGTTGGTTTTGAATGTTCATTTCCATTAATATCCGAAACAAAAACGTCAAGCGAACCGTAACCTAAATGTCCGTCTGATGAAAAATAAAGTTTATTGTCTGCAGATGCAAACGGAAATTGTTCTCTTTTATCTGTATTGACAATTGGTCCTAAATTTTTTGGTGTATCAAAAGCGCCTTTATTAATGTTTACCGAATAAATATCAAACGAGCCTAAACTTCCGGGCATGTCTGAAGCAAAATACAATATTTTTTCATCAGCACTTAAAGCGGGATGTTCTACAGAATAATTTGGACTGTTGAATGGAAGCGAAACGATATTGGTCCATTTTCCTTCTACAAATTCAGCTTTAAAAATTTGAAGATTTGAAATTTTCTGATCGTTCTTTTTCTTGCTTCCGTTTTTAGAATTATTACGGGTAAAATAAATTGTTTTACCATCTTTTGTAAAAACAGCATTGGCTTCATGAACGCCGGTTTTCAATTCATCGGCAAAATAAGTTAGCGGCGCTTCGGCAGCATTGCTATTTTGAATTGGAACTTTAACCAAATTCAAATAGGTTTCATTATCCCATTTGTATTTTTTATCGAATAATCCAGGTTTTAATTTTACGCCTGCAAAAACCAGATTGTCTTTAAATTTTACTGCTCCAAATTCAGAATTAGGCGTGTTTATTGCCAGATTTTTAATCTCAAAGCGGTTTCCAATTGCGGATACGTTTTCGAGTTCTTTTAGTTCTTTTGCAAAATAAATAGTATCCTGACTATTGGCTGATTTGCTGTAATACTCTTTTAAAACAATATTTGCATCGGCATAACTATTCGTTGCTTTTAAAGTTTGGGCGTATCTAAAATAATAATCTCTGTTTAAATCATTACTGTAATTTGTAATCAAAAGTCTATAATAGCGTTGGGCTTTTATTAAGTCGTTTGTGTAATAATAAGAATCGGCCAGATTTTTAATCACTTCCTGCGAAGGTTTAGTTTCGGCTAGTTTTTCATATAAAATGATGGATTCGCTGTAATAGGTTTTATCAAAAAAGCGCTTGGCTCTGATTAATTCCTGATCCTGAGCATTTATAAACTGTATTGAAAATACGAATACAATAACGAGTAGTTTTTTCATATTTTTCATTTTAAAAGAATCTAGGTGATTTATCAAATCCTTTTCCTAATAAATCAAGGTCAAAAAGCAGCATAATTTCGTGCGTTCCTGAATTGAACTGTCCCAGATTTGAAAGTGTATAATCGTATGCATAACCTACTCTTAAACTTGGTGTTACATTAATATTTACCAAAGCACTTACGGCATCATCGATTCTATAGGCAGCACCTAATTCGAATTTATTATTATAAAGAACATTTGCTGTAACATCTATAGAAAGTGGTGCGCCATGAACATATTTGGTCATGAAAGCAGGTTTTAATTTTACTTTATCATTGATTTGAAAAACATATCCGGCGGTCAAAAAAGTATGAATATCTTCAGATCCGTAAGCGTTTATTCCTGATTTTTCTTCAATATGTTTTGTTTCCAATAAATTTGGAACTGAAATTCCGGCATAGAAATTATTTCTGAAATAGTATGCTCCTACTCCAATATTTGGTGCGGTTACGTTTACATTTTCGGCGAAAGCCAAATCTGTAGTGACATCTCCACTTTGTAATACAAAACCATTAAAATTAGTCTGCATAGATGTAAATCCCGCTTTTAAACCCAGTGAAAGTTTATTTTGTCCTCCAAGATTTAATACATAAGCAAAATCAGCGTAGACATTATTTTCTTTTTTGGCACCGTCTCCAATATCATCAGACACGAATGATAAACCTACTTCGACTTTATCCGTTATCGCAGTATGACCAAAAAAGGTAAATGTTTTAGGAGCTCCCACGGAACCAACCCATTGTGTTCTGTACAATCCTCCAAGATTCAGCATAGCCGGCATTCCTGTTGCATAAGCCGGATTTACAACACTCATATTATACATATAATGCGTGTATTCAGGATCTTGCTGTGCAGAAATAGAATTTATATAAAAGAAAAAACTTATAAAAAGTATTATGTTTTTCATTTGAATTTATTTAATAATGTAAAAGGAATTATCGATTTAAATAAAGGCGGCCTTGTTTAGGAGGTCGATTGTCTTTATTAAAATTGAGAATATAAAAATATACTCCGTTTGGCGCCAGACCGCTGCCAATTCCTTTTCTCTCATAATTTAAACCATCCCAGCCCGGTTTACCGTTATAACCTTTATACATTCCGTTTCCGTATCTGTTAAAAATTTCTATTGTATAATTTGGATACAAAAATTCAATATTCGGAATTATATACGTGTCGTTTACACCGTCTCCGTTTGGCGAAAAGCCGTCAGGAATAAAAAAGTCGTTGGGTACATCATCGCAATCTGTCAGCGTAACCGTAACTTCAAGATAATCATTCGAAAGACAATCATTCGTGGTCGAAAAATCAAAACCATAATACCTGCCCTGCTCGATTAAAGCGGTTGTGGAAGGCAATAAATTTCCGTTGTTTGGCGCATCGTACCAAACTACAGATGAAGGCACGTTTGTATTATCTGATAAAGCTGCAATTGTAGGATTGTTTAATCCGCAGAAATTTTGTCCTTCTGAATTTAATACCGGAGCCGGCGTATCGTTTATGGTAACGGTGATCATTGTAGGTTCTGATGTACAATTTAAAGTCGTTACGCGTACCCAATAATTTCCTGATTGCAAAAGATAAGTATCTGCAAAAGCTGTTGTTGAGGTAGCAGAATCATACCATTTATATTGTGTTCCTCTTGGTTCTAAATTGGCAATCGTAGCTTCATCAATTTTACAAAATTTTTGATCGACAGCAGTTGGAGCTGCTGGAATTGGGTTTATAGCAAAAGGATCTGCAACTCCGCTTACATTGACATCACACGTAGTAGTATTGTTTCTCAAATTCGTTACCGTTGCAGTTGTCGATCCGGTATTGATAAGTAAACCTGACGGAATTACAAAACCGGCATTTCCGCTAGCAGGCGATAGATTTACGGTTTGCACTGTTGCCACATTACTTCCTGAAAGTGTATAAGATAAGGTTACATCCGTAAGATTACCTAATCCTGAAATTGAAGCCTGAACCGGTTCTCCAAAACAGACATCAGAAATTTGTATTCTTAAACTTGCAATATTGGGTAATGGATCTATAACTATGTTTCCTTTTAAATTAGCGGTATTGGTACATTGTGAAATTACATGTGTAATATTTGTTATAGTAATGGCGCCGTTTCCGCTTCTTGAATTGAAGATCGCCGGAATTGTAAAGTTTGCTGTTCCGCCCGTAAACGTAACTCTTACCGTTTGTGAGTTTGCCGTATTTGCCCCCGAAATATTGTAACGAAGATCATAAACACCATCAATGATTCTTGCTGCATCTGAAATTATTACTGATGAAGCACTATTCTGGCAGGTTTTGATATCGGCAATTTTTGCTCCTGTGAGATCCGGAATGGGATAAATATGCAATACATCTGATAAATTATTGGTGACATTCTGACAAGCTCTTTGACTATCTTCTGCATATATATCCACGATTGTTACCGTAAAATCGCCTACCTGTCTAAAATAATCTGATCTAATTGGAAAAAGGAGAATTCCGTTTGTAAAGTTTGCTGTGACGGTTTCTGTGCCGCCATTTGGTCCGGAAACATTAAATATAACTTTATAAGTTCCGTTTGGAATTGTGGCTGGCCCTTTTGTAATTCTTGCAGAATAGGTCGCTGTTGGAATTTCTGTTTCGCAAATATCAGAACTAACGACAACAGTTGCGCCGGTGAAATCTAATTTTCTTTCAAGTATAATGGTTATTCTTGTTACATCAGGAGCACAAACCGGGTCTGGAGACGGAACACTGTAATTAAAATAATAATAGCCTTCTCCGTATCGATTGTAAATATTTTCTATGTTGATATTATGATCCCCGGCAAAAGTTAATTCTCCCGTGGGACGAAGACTAACATCTCTCCATACCCCATTAGGATCTGCACCTGTAACCATATTAAACAAGTCATAATTAGTATAACTGGCTACGACATCGCTACAAATTTTCAAAGGATCATTGGCATCTCCTGCTTCTGGCGCTCTAACAACTTTTACAAATACAGTAGCCGGCGGCGGAGCCACACAGGTACCTACAGCATCCATAGTATACGTAAAGGAATAAAGTCCATCTAACTTCGTGACATTAATACTGGCTCCGGATGGCTGATTTGTGGTATCATTATGCCATTTTCCGTTAATAAGCGGACTTAAATATCGACCATCAAAAGCCTGAAAAAGATTATATGTTCCAAATGAAGAACAGATTATTGTTTGAGAAGGTTTTCCTGTATAGCCGCCAATTGTTACTATGACGCTTGAGGAATTATCCGTACATCCCGCAATACCTTCTACAGTATAGGTAAAACTATAAAAACCACTGCTGGTAATAGCATGTACATTTAAAAATCCTGTTACAGGATCTATTGCTCCGGTATCATCATCATCAGACCATGTACCACCCGGAGTTGCTGATGGTCCTAATAAAGCAAATAAATTAATAGATGCGTTTGCCGGATTATCATAATCACAAACTGTCAAGGTCGCATCATTTCCCGCGCACTGAGCATAGGATTTTGAGGGCAAAAATGATAAAAAAACAAAAAACAATAAAATTCGTAAGAAATTAGTGTAGTTTTTGACCATAGATTCTTTTTTTTATCAAACATAACAAAATAAAGGCATCATTGAAAGAAAAAACCTAATTTTCTTAATAAATTCTCATAAAAAGTACTCAATATCAAATAATTATAAAAAAACTACAATTCATCTTCCAGTTTAAACCTAAATTTTAAGATCAAACTATTTCGCTCCACTTCCATATTAATCCAGATATCTTCTTCCGATTTTAAAAGATTGTTTATTTGCTGCAGCGAATATTTATAAGGCAATACTTTGTTGATACTCACAATAATATCTCCTTTTTGCAATCCGCATTTATCAGCCGCAGAATTTTTACGAATATTTACAATTTCATATACCGGTTTCAACAGAAATTTATATCTGAAATTATCATTATTTTTTTCCTTATCTTCTAATTCGCTTATAGATGCTGCAACCTGAACCGTTTGAAGATGAACGGTTTCCTGTACCCATTGCAAACCATTATGCTGAATCGTGATTCCGCTTTTATTATACGTGAAGGGTTCATTAAACTTACTGTTTTTTTTAAGGTATATTTTTCGGTCGGCATAATCTAAAACTAACGTAAAACGTTTTAAAATTTCACCGCCAATTGAACCAATACGATCCGGAACCATTTTTACATTTCGAATAGAAGTCGAATCCGGAAAAGAAACAATGGGATTTTTAAACTCAAAATCGGCAATAGAAAATTTCTCGATTTTGGCACGATGCCCTTCAATATCGCCGCTGAATCCTTTTCCTAAAAAATCCGGAAAATTCTTTTGCGGCAGTTTTATTTTATCATTTTCAAAAATCCAAAATGCATCACTATTACCAATATCAATAAGTAATTTGGCCGGTATTTCGACACCTTTTGAAACCGCTGTAGTATATATATAAGGTTTTGATCTTTCGATCGTTATTGGAACTGCTGTAAATTTTTTATCTAATTTTGCTCTCGTTTCTTCATTATTGCGATGTATAACGATTCTTTTTTTGTGGTAATTAATCTCTACTAAATTATTTCTGAAAAATTTGTGGCCAATAATCCCGTTTACCGGAATTCCAATGTGTGATGATAAATTAAAACTTTGATCCAAAATGATAAAAACCAACTGATTGCTTGATTTTATACCATGAGTTTCTAAAACATTATTCGTTGATTTTAAGCCTTCGATTTCTTCCTCACTTCCTAAACCTCTCAGTTTTATTTTTTCAACATTGTTAAAACTTACTTCCTGTCTTTCTTCCATACTAAACAAGATCGTTTCTTCTACACCGGAATCAAGTAAAAAATTTAGCTCAATGCCATTTACTTTTATCGGAATAAAAACAAGATTATTTATCAATTTAAAAGGAATAGTAACCTTTTTATGGTTATTTTCAATTAAGAAATCACTTTGTGCTTTTAGCGAAAAAACTGTCAAAAGCACAAAAAACAACATAATATATTTTTTCATTGACAATATTTTAATATAAAATTAATAAAAATATCGATAATTGTTACATTTCTACAAGTACTATTATTGTTGGCGTTAAATTGAAAAAAAAAATGCAAATTTGCACTTCAATAATAGAACACATGCCAACAATTTCAAGCAAAGGCAGAAACATGCCCGAATCACCGATACGTAAACTTGCTCCTTTTGCAGATCTTGCAAAACAAAAAGGAAAAAAAGTGTATCACTTAAACATTGGTCAACCGGATATCAAGACACCCGAAGTGGCCATCGAGGCGGTAAAAAATATTGATTTAACTCTTATAGAATACAGTCCATCTGCGGGATATGAAAGTTACAGAAAGAAATTAGCAAAATTTTACCAGCGCCAAAATGTAAATGTTAACTCAGAAGACATCATTATAACTACTGGTGGTTCTGAAGCCTTATTGTTTGCGCTGGCCACAATTACAGATCCTGGAGATGAAATCATTATTCCGGAACCTTTTTATGCTAATTATCATGCGTTTGCATCATCAACAAGTGCAACAGTTATTCCTGTAATCTCGACAATCGAGACAGGATTTGCTTTGCCAAGTATTGACGATGTCGAAAAATTGATTACTCCAAAAACAAAAGCGATTTTAATTTGTAACCCTGGAAATCCAACAGGTTATTTATATACAGAAGCAGAAATTAAGCAACTTGCCGGTTTAATAAAAAAACACGATTTATATTTAATTGCCGACGAGGTATATCGTGAATTTTTATACGATGGTGACGACGAACATTTTTCTGTAATGAATTTAGATGATGTTCAGCAAAATGTAATCATGGTCGATTCAGTTTCAAAACGTTACAGTATGTGTGGCGCAAGAATAGGATGTCTGGTTACAAAAAACAAAGATGTTCTGGCAACCGTAATGAAATTTGCTCAGGCACGTTTGAGTCCGCCAACAATTGAACAAATTGCTTGTGAAGCCGCTATAGATACGCCTCAAAGTTATTTTGACGAAGTTATTTCTGAATACAAAAGCCGCCGCGATACTTTGATTACAGAATTGAATAAAATCGAAGGCGTAATTGTGACCAAACCAAAAGGAGCTTTTTATTGCATCGCACAATTGCCAATTGAAAACTCTGAAGATTTTGCACAATGGCTCTTGGAAACTTATGACCTTAACGGAGAAACTGTAATGGTTGCTCCTGCTGCCGGATTTTATTCGACTCCGGGAATGGGATTAAATCAGGTGAGAATTGCTTATGTATTAAATAAGCAAGATTTGATTAGTGCCGTAAATGTTTTAAAAGAAGCGCTTTTAGTTTACAACAGCAAAAAATAACAACGAAACAAAACTATAACCGTAAAAGACAATAACTTAATCGTTGTTGTCTTTTGCATTTAAAAACGGTTTTGATTTGAATTTAAATTATATCCAAAAAGGAGCAATTAAATAGTAAAAACGATAGAAAATGTTTCCTTTTTATTAATTATCTTTACCGCCTTAAAAAGATATACCCATACTAATTGTAGTTTTTAATGATAAATAACGAAGATTTTTTAGACGAAATAGGTGACAGTCATTTTAGCAGTAATGCGAAAAACCCTGTGAGACAGGACGCTTTTGATTTAACTGATGATGAAAAAATAGAAAAAATAAAAAAAGATGTCGAAAACATTCTGCAGACTTTAGGAATGGATTTGACGGATGATAGCATAAAAGGTACTCCAAACCGTGTAGCCAAAATGTTCGTAAAGGAGATTTTTGGTGGTTTAAATCCTGCAAAACAGCCAAAAGCTTCCACTTTTGACAATAATTATAAATATGGCGAAATGTTAGTAGAAAAAAACATCACTGTTTATTCTACCTGCGAACACCATTTATTGCCAATTATTGGCCGTGCTCACGTTGCTTATATTTCAAGCGGAAGAGTGATTGGTTTATCTAAAATGAACCGAATTGTAGAATATTATGCAAAAAGACCTCAGGTTCAGGAGCGTTTAACCATGCAAATTGTTCAGGAATTACAAAAAGCTTTAGGAACAGAAGATGTTGCCTGCGTTATTGATGCAAAACACCTTTGCGTAAATTCAAGAGGAATTAAAGACATCGAAAGCAGTACAGTAACTTCTGAATTTGGTGGGAAATTCAAAGACCCTCAAACGAAAAGAGAATTTTTGGATTATATCAAATTAGATACTCAATTCTAGTTTTATACTATATTTCTATTATATTTATGGTCTAGCCCTGATAGTAGCGGCATCCTTTTATGGTGGGGTTCACCATAAAAGATACAGCGAATAGCAGGATTAGCTCCTAAAAAAATCAATCAAACGAATATGCCTTTATACACTAGTCAACACCTAAAAATATACAATTCGCTTTCGGGTGAAAAAGAAAATTTCAAACCAATCCATGAAGGAAATGTTGGAATGTATGTTTGCGGACCTACGGTTTATAGCAATGTACACTTAGGAAATGTGAGAACGTTTATGTCGTTTGATGTTATATTCCGATATTTTTTACATCTTGATTATAAAGTACGTTATGTTCGAAACATCACTGATGTGGGACATATTGTGGATGATGTTGATGAAGGTGAAGACAAAATTGCCAAAAAGGCCCGTTTAGAGCAATTGGAACCTATGGAGGTTGTACAGCGCTATACGGTAGATTTTCATGATATTTTGAAATCATTTAATTTTCTACCGCCAAGTATTGAGCCAACAGCAACCGGACATATTATTGAACAAATCGAAATCATCAAAAAAATTATCGATACCGGAATTGGTTACGAAGCCAACGGATCTGTTTATTTTGATGTTGTAAAATACAATGAAACCAACAATTACGGTGTTTTAAGCGGTCGAAATATCGAAGATATGCTCGCCAATACCCGTGATCTTGATGGCCAGTCAGACAAAAGAAACCCACAGGATTTTGCTCTTTGGAAAAAGGCAGAACCGGAACATATCATGAGATGGCCTTCGCCTTGGAGTGATGGTTTTCCGGGTTGGCACTTGGAATGTACAGCAATGAGTACTAAATACTTAGGAAATCATTTTGATATTCACGGCGGCGGAATGGATTTAAAATTTCCTCACCACGAATGTGAAATTGCACAAAATGAAGCTTGTACAGGTCAATCGCCGGTAAATTACTGGATGCATGCCAATATGCTTACTTTAAACGGTAAAAAAATGGCAAAATCAACCGGAAATAATATTTTGCCGGGAGAGATTTTAAGCGGAGACAACAATATTTTAAGCAAAGCTTTTTCAGCTTCTGTAACGCGTTTTTTCATGTTACAGGCGCACTATAGAAGTATTTTAGATTTTTCTGATGATGCAATTGTTGCTGCAGAAAAAGGGTATAAAAGACTGATGGAAGCCGTTGATGCTTTGGCTGATATTAATACAAGTGCAACAAGTTCTATTGATATTGCATCGTGGAAACAATTGTGCTATGATGCAATGAATGACGATTTTAATACGCCTATTTTAATTGCACAATTATTTGAAGCTGTTCGATTTGTCAATCTGTTGAAAGAAGGAAAAGAAACTATTACCGCAGATGATTTAAAAACATTTACGACATCAATTAACGCTTTTGTTTTTGATGTTTTAGGTTTAAGTGACGATAAAGCTGCAGATAGTAATAATGACAAATTAGAAGGTGTAGTGAACATGCTTATCGGAATGAGAAATCAGGCACGAGCAGATAAAAACTTTGCGCTTTCTGACCAGATTCGTGACCAGTTGATTGCTTTGGGAATTCAATTAAAAGACGGAAAAGAAGGAACAAGCTTTTCAATATAACAAACTCAGTATCTAATAAATCATGAAATTAATAACTCCATTTGTTTTATTAGTACGCTTTTACCAAACGGCAATTTCGCCCTTTACACCGGCAAGCTGTAGGTTTGAACCAACGTGCTCGACTTATATGATTCAGGCATTGCAAATTCACGGATTATTTTACGGAGGATATCTGGGTGTGAAACGCATTTTGAGCTGCCATCCGTGGGGAAGAACAGGTTATGATCCGGTTCCGGAAAAAAAATGTTCGCATAAACATTAACTTTAAATAAAGATTTACTCTATTTTAAATATTTATTTTTACTATACATAAAACAATATAATTATATGACACAAGCTTTAAATATCATTTGGAATCCTTCAGAAGGAATCGATTTAGGATTTTTTATGATTCGTTATTACAGTCTAATGTTCGTAATCGCCTTTGGATTAGGATGGTTTTTAATGAAGAAGATTTTCGAACGCGAAAATGAACCTTTGGACAAATTGGATTCTCTTTTTGTATGGACGGTTTTAGCCACTTTAATTGGCGCTCGTTTAGGTCATGTGTTTTTTTATGATTGGGAATATTTTAGAAATCATTTACTGGAAATATTTTTACCGTTTAAATTCGAACCAAAATTTGAATTCACCGGTTTTCAGGGATTAGCAAGTCATGGTGCTGCCATTGCAATTATCGTTGCCATGTATTTTTACAGCAAAATGATCTTGAAACGTCCTTTATTATGGATTTTAGACCGCGTTGTAATTCCGGTTGCAAGTGGAGCTATATTTGTTCGTTTAGGAAATTTTTTCAACTCAGAAATTATTGGTCACGAAACGACTTCTGCTTTCGGAATTCGTTTTTTACACGATCAGTTTAGCAAAGGCGAAGCGGTAAATGCGACTCAAATTGCCAACCCGAAAGATGCTTACACAGCCATCGCTACAGATCCTAAATTTGCTGATTTATTAGCTCAGGTTCCGGCAAAACACCCAACACAATTGTATGAAGGATTTTGTTACATTTTTGTATTTGCCATTTTATATTTCTTATACTGGAAAACAAATGCAAGATTACGTTCAGGATATTTATTCGGATTGTTTTTAGTGCTTTTATTCTTAGTGCGTTTCATCGTAGAGTTTGTAAAAGAAAGTCAAGGCGGTTTTGAAAGCGAATTAGGCTTATTCTCAACAGGACAATGGCTAAGCATACCTTTTATAATAATTGGTCTTTTCTTTATCATAAGAGCTAAAAGAAACCCTCTAGCAGCTTCTTAAAGTTAGCTTCAAAATATAAAATGCCCGATATTCATTATCGGGCATTTTTTTTATAAAGAATATGAAATTCCGAATTCTATGTTTTTAGTATTATAACCGGCATTTTCAGCCCCCAAACCGGCATTAGAAACATGTCGGATACTTGGACGCAAATCAAGTTGCAGTTTTTGCAGTCGGGCAGAAAATCCGAGGGCCAAAACATCTGCAAAAGCAAAACCATCAGACATTCGTTCTGTTTCAGTATCTGTGATCATCGGACCAATGCTTCCCAATGCATAAACAGAAAAGGTTTTGCTAATTGGTTTCCTGACCAGAAAGCCAATATTCAGAACATATTCATGGATATCTTTTAGCCTGGTATATTCTTCTCTTTTTTGTTCGAAATCAGGTGTTTCCGGTTTTACAAAATAAAAATTCAACAATTGATGTGTTCCAAAATTTACTTCTGGCTGAACTAAAATCTCGTATTGAAAATGTTTTGTTTCCTTTAATTTATAATACAATTGTACTTTATAAAAGTGATTTGCAAAAGTGTAGTTCTTATTGTCGAATTCACTTCCAAAACCATAATTAAACCCTACAGCAATCTTAGATTTTTCATCTTGAGCTGAGATCTTTATCACAACGAAAAACAAAATAATAAGTAGTTTTTTAATCATAGATACATTTTAAAAACGACTTAAATATAACACAAAAAAAAGATCCAGCTTTCGCCGGATCTTTTTAATATAATTTAAGCAATTAATTATGCTTTGTTATGCTTGTCTTCGATAGTGTGTTTATCATCTTTAGAAATCGTATCAACCAATACTGGCGTTGCGATAAATAATGAAGAATAAGTACCTACAACAATACCAACTAACATGGCGAAGATAAATCCTCTGATTGATTCTCCACCGAAGATAAACATTGTCAATAATACAATGATCATCATTAATGAAGTATTCAACGTTCTTGATAAAGTAGTATTAATAGAAGCATTTACGATATCTTCAAAACTTCCTTTACGGTTTCCGATGATAAATTCTCTAATTCTATCGAATACAATTACAGTATCGTTCATTGAGTAACCAATTACGGTAAGAATTGCAGCGATAAAGTGCTGATCCATTTCCATGTGGAAAGGCATGAATTTATAACATAAAGAGTAAATTCCTAATACAAAGATAACGTCGTGTGCTACTGCTGCGATCGCACCTAATGAATATTGCCATTTACGGAAAGATACCATTAAGTATAAGAAGATAGCCGCCATTGCACCAAGAACTGCCCAGTAAGAGTTTGTTTTAATATCTTCAGAGATAGAAGCTCCAACTTTAGAAGCTTGTAAAACTCCAACCTTTTTACCATTATATGAATTAGTAAATTGCTCGTATGAAGTATTAGTATAATATTTCTTTAATGCAGCATATAGTTTTTGATTCACTTCTTCATCAACTGCTACTCCATCTTCTTTGATTTTGTATTTTGTTGTGATTTTCAACTGATCATCATCTCCTAAAATTTTAGCTTCAACCGGAGTTCCGAAAGCAGCAGATAATTCATCTGAAACTGCAGTTGCATCAACCGGTTTTTCAAATTTAACCTGGAACGTTCTTCCTCCAACAAAATCAACACCTTCATCTAATCCGTTTACGAAGAAGATAGAAGTTAAACTTACTACAACTACAATAGAAGAGAAAATGTATGTGAATTTTTTAATTTTGATAAAATCAAAGTGGAAATTAGTAAACCAGTTTCTAGTAATATTTGTAGAGAACGTTAAATCTGCTTTTCCTGCAATATTTCTATCGATGAAAATTCTCGCGATAAAGATTGAAGTAAACATAGATGTTACGATACCAATAAGCAATGTTAAAGCAAAACCTTTGATTGGTCCTGTTCCGAAGATAAATAAGATCGCTCCGGTTAAAACGTGCGTAACGTTTGCATCAATGATTGAACGCATTGCACCGTGCCATCCGTAAGATGTAGCAACAGCTTCTGCCAATGATTTACCTTCACGTAATTCTTCTTTCGCTCTTTCAAATATAATAATGTTCGCATCTACCGCAGTACCTAATGTTAATACGATACCTGCAATACCTGGTAATGTAAGTACAAAACCAAAACTTGCCATAATTCCGAATAAGAAAAGTAAGTTTAATAATAGAGCTAAGTTTGCATACCAACCTGCTTTACCATAATAGAATACCATCCATAAACAAACTAATAAAAATCCAATTACAGAAGACATTGTCCCTGCATCAATTGCAGCCTGACCTAAAGATGGCCCTACAACTGTTGACTGGATAATATCTGCAGAAGCCGGTAATTTACCTGCGTTTAATACGTTTGCTAAATCTTTAGTTTCAGCAACATCAAATGAACCTGTGATTTCAGATCTTCCTCCAGCGATTGGACCACTTGTAACTCCAGGAGCAGAATAAACGATGTTATCCAAAACAATAGCGATATAACTTTTTTGAGAAAAAGCTCTTCCTGTTAATTCTTCCCAAACTTTAGCTCCCTGACTGTTCATTTGCATAGAAACAGCTGGCTTACCCATTTGGTCAAAAGTATCTTTTGCATCAGTTACAAGACCACCGTTCATAGCTGGTACATTGTCTCTGTTACCTTTTAAAGCGTATAATTCTACTACTTCAACATCTTTTTGTTTTGCATCTTTAATTGTAGTTGGTTTACTCCAAACAAATTTTGCATTATGTTGGTCAGCACCTAATAAAATTCTGATATCAGCTCTTTTGAAATATGCATTTACAGTAGCTGTATCTTTTGGAGCAAAGTAACCTAAAACCGGTCCGCCGCCTTGTCCTAAGATTTTATCAAACAAAGGATTGTTTCCTTTTTTAGCTTCCGTAGAATCTTTAGTATCAGTTAATAAAGCATTCAATGAATCTTTAGCAACTGTTTTAGTTTCTGTAGTTTTAACTTCAGTCTTTTTTAAAGCTTCGTTAGCAGCTACTAAAAAGTTTCCGATTTCTTCTATTTTATAAGTTTCCCAAAACTCTAACTGAGCTTTTCCACCTAATAATTTTTTAATTCTATCAACATCTTTTGCACCTGGAAGCTCCACTAAGATTCTTCCTGTAGCACCCAATTTTTGGATATTTGGCTGTGTTACACCAAATTTGTCGATACGCTCTCTTAATACTTTGTAAGCACTTTCGATAGACTCATCTACTTTTTTTCTAATTACTTTTTGTGCTTGAGCATCACTCATTTCAAAAGCAATTCCACCTTCACCTTGTAAGTTTCTGTTAGCAAAAATTTCAGGAGACGCTAACTTTGTAGTTCCGTTTGAATTTGCATCAAAAGCCTCAAAAAATTTATCTAAATAACTTTTATTTCCTTCTAAATTTGCAGTTGCATCAGCTAATGATTTATTAAAAACCGGATTTTTAGAATTGTTTGCTAATCCTTTTAAAACATCTTTAATAGAAATTTGAAGAATAACGTTGATTCCTCCTTCTAAGTCAAGACCTTTATTGATTTGCTTGTTTTTTACTTCATTATAAGTAAAATCAGTAAATCCAAGATTCAACACTTTCTCTTTTCCAATAGAATCTAAATATTTTAGCTCTTTATCAGGATTATCTCCTGCAAAAGCTTTAGCTTCACTTTTGACATTACTTGCCACATAAGTGAACGAAAGTTGGTAAATACTTACCAATGCAAATAGAATTGCGAAAAATTTAATAAGTCCTTTATTCTGCATTATTACTAAAAATTAATTATGTTTTATTGTTTGTTTTTGTTTTAAAGTCCCATAAAATAAGCCCTGACATCATTTTTCTAAAACTAAAAAACTAAATCACGAATTACCACATTTTTTTTAAATCGAGCAAATATATAATTAACGGAAAGATTAACCAATTTATTTATTAATTAATCTTAAAAAAAAGACTGCAAAAGTGCAGTCTTCTCCTTTTTTTTTCGGAAATATTTATACTAAAATCGATTTTAGGGCATCATTCATACCTCTAACCGCATCTGCACTTTTAGCAAATAAAGCCTTCTCCTGCTCGTTTAAACGAATGTCTAAGATTTCTTCAACACCGTTTTTACCAATTATACAAGGTACTCCTATGCATATATCATTTTGTCCGTATTCGCCTTCTACAAAAACAGAACAAGCAATCATTTTCTTTTGATCGTTTAAAATACTATCAACCAGGTAAGCCACAGAAGCTCCCGGAGCATACCATGCTGAAGTTCCTAAAAGACCTGTAAGCGTTGCTCCACCTACCATTGTATCAGCAGCGACTTTTTGCAAAGCTTCTTCTGAAAGAAACTCTGTTACCGGAATTCCATTATAAGATGCCAAACGTGTTAACGGAATCATAGTCGTATCACCATGTCCGCCTATCACCATTGCAGAGATATCGTTTGCAGGTTTATCTAAAGCTAAAGAAAGATACGTTCTAAAACGAGAACTGTCTAACGCTCCACCCATACCAATAATTCTGTTTTTTGGTAATCCCGTAGCTTTCAAAGCCAAATATGTCATCGTATCCATCGGATTGGAAACTACTACTATTATAGTGTCTGGAGAATGTTTTAATACATTTTCGGCAACTGTTTTTACAATTCCTGCATTTATACCTATTAATTCTTCACGAGTCATTCCCGGTTTTCTTGGAATTCCTGATGTAATAACCACTACATCACTTCCGGCAGTTTTAGAATAATCGTTGGTTACTCCAGATACTTTGGTATTAAAACCTGTATTTGTAGCACATTGCATAATATCTAACGCTTTCCCTTCGGCAAAACCTTCTTTAATATCCAACAACACTACTTCGCTTGCAATTCCTCTATAAGAAATAACATCTGCGCATGTAGCTCCAACATTTCCTGCTCCCACAATAGTAACTTTCATATTTTTTACTTTATCGGTTATTAATTCGTTTATTTTATAAATCGACAATTCGTTTAATTGTTTAGTAAAATTAAACAATTAAACGAATTGTAGTGTTAAAATTTATTAAGCATCGATGTTTGCGTAAACTGCATTTTTCTCGATAAATTCTCTACGTGGCGGAACTTCATCTCCCATTAACATAGAGAAAACTCTGTCAGCTTCAGCCAAACTATCGATTGTTACCTGACGTAAAGTTCTGAAACCTGGATCCATTGTGGTTTCCCATAATTGCTCCGCGTTCATCTCTCCAAGACCTTTATAACGTTGAATTGCAGCACTTCCACCCATTCTCTCATTCGCCTGATCACGTTGAACGTCATTCCACGCGTATTCTTTTTTATTTCCTTTTTTAACTAAGTATAAAGGCGGCGCAGCGATGTAAACGTGACCTTCTTCAATTAATTCTTTCATAAAACGGAAGAAGAACGTTAATATTAAGGTAGAAATGTGACTACCATCGACATCGGCATCACACATGATGATTACTTTATGATATCTTAGTTTTTCAAGATTTAAGGCTTTACTGTCTTCTGCAGTACCAACGGTAACTCCTAAAGCGGTAAAGATGTTACGAATCTCTTCGTTTTCAAATACTTTGTGGTGCATCGCTTTCTCCACGTTCAAAATCTTACCACGTAATGGTAAAATCGCCTGAAAGTTACGATCACGACCTTGTTTTGCTGTTCCACCAGCCGAATCTCCCTCGACTAGGTAAACCTCGCATCTTGCAGGATCCTGCTCAGAACAATCTGAAAGTTTTCCTGGCAATCCACCGCCACCCATAACGGTTTTACGCTGTACCATTTCACGTGCTTTTTTAGCAGCGTGACGTGCCTGAGCAGCCAAAATTACCTTCTGGATAATGATTCGGGCATCATTTGGATTTTCTTCCAAATAATTCTCTAACATTTCTCCAACCGCCTGAGAAACCGGAGACACTACTTCTCTGTTTCCAAGTTTTGTTTTTGTCTGACCTTCAAATTGTGGTTCTGCAACTTTTACCGAAATAATAGCTGTTAATCCTTCACGGAAGTCATCTCCCGCAATTTCGAATTTCAATTTATCCAACATTCCGGATGCATCTGCGTATTTTTTAAGGGTTCTTGTCAGACCACTTCTAAAACCTTGTAAATGCGTCCCTCCTTCGTGTGTGTTGATATTATTTACATAAGAGAAAATATTCTCTGTGTAACTTGTATTATAAATCAGGGCAACTTCAACCGGAATTTCACCTTTTTCGTGATCCATGCTGATTACGTGAGATATAATTGGCTCACGGTTACCATCTAAGTAACGAATGTATTCTTTAAGACCTTCATCAGAGTGAAAAACTTCTACTTTGAATTCGCCTTTTTCATCTACTTCTCTTTTATCTGTAAAAGTAATGGTGATTCCTTTGTTTAAGAAAGAAAGCTCACGCATACGAGCTGATAACGTATCATAAGAAAACTCAATAGTTTGAGTAAAAATAGTATCATCAGGGTAAAAAGTCTGACGTGTACCTCTTTTATCAGTTTCTCCAATTTGCTTAACCGGATAAATTGCCTTACCTCTTTCGTATTCCTGTTCGTAGATTTTACCGTCTCTAAAAACAGTAGATTTCATATGAACAGAAAGTGCATTTACTACCGAAACCCCAACACCGTGTAAACCTCCTGAAACTTTATAAGAATCTTTGTCGAATTTACCTCCGGCACCAATCTTAGTCATTACTACCTCAAGTGCCGAAACACCTTCTTTTTTATGTAAATCAACTGGAATACCACGACCGTTATCTTCAACTGTTACCGAACCGTCTTCATTAATTGCAACACCAATAGTATCACAATGTCCTCCCATCGCCTCATCAATAGAGTTATCAACAACCTCATAAACCAAATGATGTAGCCCTCGAACCCCCACATCTCCAATATACATCGATGGACGCATTCTTACGTGCTCCATTCCTTCTAATGCCTGAATACTATCTGCTGAATAATTGTTCTTCTTGATTTCTTCGCTCATATAATTTATTCTAAAAAATGTAATTATTGTCTAACACGCAAATATATAAAAACGCAAATTATATATCCGTTAAAATAAGATTTAAAGCACTTAAGTTATTAACATATTATCAATAAAAGGCTAGAAAAAATAGAACTAAAGGTTTTAAATTCCAATTTTTTGAAATTCCAAATTCCAACCCGCATAACTTTAAAATTGAAAATTGAAATCTAAGGTTTTATCTAAATGAAAAAATCCGAAACAAACATTAAAAAATGTAGTTTCGGATTTCTAATATTTCGCTCCAAATTGGAATTTGAAATTTATTTTTTGGAATTTAAATTCTTAAACTGTTATCCCCGATTTAGAAATTTCAGTATCCGCTTTTACGTGAGCAGCGTTTGCTCTTCCGCTCGGATCAAGATTTTCCTGCCATTTCGGAATCCATTTTCTAACGGTTTGTGCCGCACTAACCTGTGGATAGAATTTATGAAAAATAGAACGGTACAAATACGCTTCTTTTGTGGTTGGAGAATTGTATGGAAATTCTGCTGCAGCACCTTCTAATTGTGCATCTGTAACCTGAGTAGCACAATATTCGATCAATTCATCAATCCAGCTGTATCCTACTCCATCAGAAAACTGCTCTTTCTGACGCCACAAAATTTCTGTTGGTAAATAAGGGTTTTCAGGCGTGTCGAATGCTTTTCTTAAAATGTATTTTTCAATACCATCGTACGTTTTAGGCTGTTTTTCTTCTGGCTTAATTCGAATGGTAGCATCCAGAAAATCCTTATCTAAAAACGGAATTCTAGTTTCAATACCATTCGCCATTGTTGATTTATCAGCACGAAGCAAATCGGCAGTAAATAATTTCTGAACTCTTTCAATAGTTTCCTTTTGAAATTCTTCTGTCGATGGCGCATTTCTAAAATACAAATGTCCACCAAAAATTTCATCAGCTCCTTCTCCTGAAAGAATGACTTTAATCCCTTTTTCTGCAATTGCTTTTGATAATAAAAACATTGGCACACTTGCTCTTACCGATATAATATCGTAAGTCTCAATATTCCAGATTATTTTTTCTAAAACTTCAACACCTTGCTGCACCGAAAAATGTATTTCATTATGCTCCGTTCCTAAAAACTCCGCTGCTTGTCTGGCCGCTTTTGCATCGGGCGCATTAGCATCTAAAGCAATAGAAAAAGATTGCAGTTTTTTACCATTTTCTGCTGATAATCGGGACGCAATTGAAGAAAGCAAAGAAGAATCCAAACCTCCTGATAACAACACACCATAAGGCATTTGATTCATCAAACGTTTACGAACAGCTTCTGTAAGTTTTTCTCTGATTACTTTTAAATCCAGATCCTGATTTGCATTCTCATACTCTTCATATTCTGGCTGGTAATATTTTACAAAACCTTTTTTAGGTGTATAATAATGTCCCGGAGGAAAAGTCGAAAATGTTTTGCATTGATCTGCAATTGACTTCATTTCAGAAGCAAAATAAATCCTTCCTCTTTCATCCAAACCATAATACAATGGCTTTACTCCCATTGGATCTCTTCCGGCAATATAATCGTCTCCGTCGACAATTACAAAAGTCCAGTCGCCATCAAGTTTATTGCAAAAATCGTGTCCAAATTCTTCATATAAATGCACAATAACTTCAGAATCTGATTTTGTTCGAAACGTATGATCTTTCAGCACTCCTTTTTTCAGTTCCTGGTAATTGTAAATTTCTCCATCATGAATTACCCAGGCATCTTTAGTTCCCTGAATGGGCTGTTTTCCCGACTGCAAATCAATTATTGATAAACTTTCGTGACAAATAATACTGCCATTTTTCAGAATTTGAAAATCACTTTCATCAGGACCACGGTGTGACATTCTTTTAGAAAGCTCTCTTACGAGTTGCGGGTCTTTTCCTTTGCCGATAACGGCTAATATTCCAGACATACGGTTGTATTTTTATTCTTATTTTTTAATAATACCAAGTGGCGTAGGTTGATTCATTTTATTTTTAGCAAAAGACTAAATTTAAAACATTTGATTGGGGAATGTCAAATATAAAAAAGAAAGTTAAATAATTGCTAATAATTTTATTTAAGTAATTGAAATATTACAATTTAACATTTAGACAAGAAAAACGTCCTCAGAAACTGAGAACGTTTTTCCAATAACTAATATATAAGCAATTAAAATTAAGCTTTTTCGTAAGCGTCGTCATGCACACTTGCAACGGCTCTTCCGGATGGATCGTTCATGTTTTTGAAAGCTTCATCCCACTCCAATGCGATTTTTGTACTACAAGCCACACTTGCTTCCTGAGGCACACATAATGCTGCAGCATCACTTGGAAAATGTTCTGCAAAGATAGAACGATAGTAATATTCTTCTTTTGAAGTTGGCGTTTGCAATGGGAATTTATATTTCGCATTTGCCAATTGTTCGTCTGAAACTTCTTTTGCCACCACTTCTTTCAAAGTATCAATCCAGCTGTATCCTACTCCATCAGAAAATTGTTCTTTTTGTCTCCATGCTACACTTTCAGGCAACATGTCTTCAAAAGCTTTACGAACCACCCATTTTTCCATCGGATGTTCTTTGTTGATCATTTTATCTTGTGGGTTGATGCGCATCGCAACATCCATAAATTCTTTATCTAAAAACGGTACACGACCCTCAATTCCCCACGCTGCCAAACTTTTGTTTGCACGTAAACAATCGTACATATGTAATTTGCCTAATTTACGAACGTTTTCTTCGTGAAATTCTCTTGCGTTTGGTGCTTTATGGAAGTATAAATATCCTCCAAACAATTCATCTGCACCTTCACCTGAAAGTACCATTTTAATTCCCATTGATTTAATAACTCTCGCCATTAACCACATTGGAGTTGAAGCTCTTACCGTAGTAACATCATACGTTTCTAAGTTATAAATTACATCACGAACAGCATCTAAACCTTCCTGAATTGTAAATTTAATTTCGTGGTGAATGGTTCCAATATGTTTTGCAACAATCTGAGCAGCTGCTAAATCAGGAGAACCGTCTAATCCTACCGAAAAAGAGTGCAATTGTGGATACCACGCATCTGTAGTATCATCAGATTCAATACGTTTTTGTGCAAATTTTTTGGCTACAGCCGAAGTAATAGACGAATCTAAACCTCCTGAAAGTAAAACTCCGTAAGGAACATCACTCATTAATTGTCTGTGAACCGCTGCTTCAAGCGCTTCTTTAATTGCAGGAATGCTTGTTTCGTTGTCTTTTACCGCATCATATTCTGTCCAGTCTCTTTTGTACCATTGTACAAATTCACCGTCTTTGCTTGTCATGTAATGTCCCGGAGGAAATAATTGGATTTTAGTACAATATCCTTCCAAAGCCTTCAATTCAGAAGCTACGTAGAAAGTTCCATGCTGATCCCAACCAATATAAAGTGGAATAATTCCCATGTGATCACGAGCAATAAAATACTCGTCTTTCTCAACATCATAAATTGCAAATCCGAAGATTCCGTTCATTTCATCCACAAAGTGAGGTCCTTTTTCCTGGTAAAGTGCCAAGATAACTTCACAGTCACTTTCAGTTTGAAAATTATATCTTCCTTCAAATTGTTTACGCAATTCTCTGTGGTTGTAAATTTCACCATTTGCTGCTAAAACCAGTTTTTTATCTTCTGTAAATAAAGGCTGTTTTCCCGAAGCCGGATCAACAATTGCCAAACGCTCGTGAGACAGAATTGCTTTTTCATTACTGTAAATCCCGCTCCAGTCTGGTCCACGGTGACGAATGATTTTAGACATTTCTAATACTTGAGGTCTTAAAGATTCTGCTTTTTGTTTCAGATCAAAGGCACATACGATTCCACACATAATTATATATTTTTATTTTTAAATTTTATTTTGATAGGGCAAAGATGCGGTATTGGTTATAATTTAAAAACATAAATATCAATTTCAGTTATAATTTTAAAGTATAATTTTGTTTTTACATATAAAATGTAAAATTTTTGCACAAAAAAAAGCCCTCAACTTGAAAATTTTAATTTTGAAGATAAACAAAGAGGGAAATGTAAGGTTTTAAAGGAATCGTTGAATGAAACTTTTTCAAAGTTTTAAACTTTGAAAAAGGTATTTATGCACAATCAAACCCGACAGGTTTTAAAAACCTGTCGGGTTTAACGCCGCAATACATTGCGATAGTCTTCGACTCCGCTCAGCCTGACAAGATTCCGATATAAATTTGTCAAAGTTTTAAACTTTGACAAAGTTTTTATAGAAAATAGTTTATCTACAAAACACTTTCAATCGTATAATGTGTTTTATTAATTTCAAAAGTAAATCCAACTTTATTCCCCATTAAATGAGAACCAAGAGGAGATTGTGGAGAAAGTGCAATAACATTTACACCATCAATTGTAATTTTAGGAAGCGCCACACTCAAATACAAATGAATTCCGTTTGCCTTGACCAAACTGCCCGAAATAATATTTTCAGTAGTTTTTGAAGCATCAATTTTATCTAAAATAGCTTTTTGGGTTATGGCTTCTTTTAGTTTATTGGTCAGTTTTTCCTGTTCTATATGCATCATGGACAAAGCGGTTTCATGTTTGTCACCGGCAGAACCTTTTGCATCGTTTTTAGAATCTTCCGTCAAAGCCGAAATCATGTCTCTAAAAACATCAATTCGGTCCTGAACCATTTGTAAATAATAAGAATGTATTTTTTTTTTGAATTCCATAAGTTTTCTGCCACGAAGGCGCTAAGTCGCAAAGATCGTAAAAAAAAGTTAGCCACGAATTCACGAATTTAGTTAAAATTAATTCGTGGATTCGTGGCTAAAAAACCTTTGTTTCTTAACGCCTTTGTGGCAATAACTTAAAAATCGAATTTATAATTTGCTCCGCCTAAAACCTGAAATCCCTGAACAGGATAATTTAGCCATTTTTCGTAAGCCTGATTTCCAATGTTATTTAATTTTAAGAAGAAAGTCAAACGATCGCTGAATTTATATCCCAAATGTGCATTGGCATCAAAATAACTTTTTAATGAAACTACTGTTGGAGTTGCCGCTAAATCTAAGTTGGATTGCATGTCTTTACGTTCTCCCACATAAAATACATTTAATCCCGCATACCATTGTTTGGTAATATTCACATCCAGACTAGAACTCAATTTCATAGTTGGCAAATTCCATGCTTCTAACTGACCGTCTGTTTTGTAACTATTAAAAGTTCCATTGATTCCGAAAGTAACATTTTCAGAAAAGTCAGCTTTTAATTCTCCATAAAAACGAAACGTTCTGATATCTTCATAAACTACTCCAAAAGAATTTCCGTATTCATAATTTTGGTTTGTGATATCATCTGTATAATCATTGCTTTTAAACAAAGCTTTGTCTTTTTCATTCAAATAAGAACCTGTCACGTTATAGCTTACATTGTTTGCCAATTTACCTTTCAAACCGGCAAAAACATTGTATTGTGTGCTTGATGGTCGCATGTTTAAGGTTGGCGACAAAAACGGATTTTCGGTCACAAAATCTGCATATGAGTTTTGATTTAAACTACCATTTACTCCCGTATAGAAAATCATTAAATCGCCTACTAATTTATATGAAGCATTTACTTTTGGATAAATGTAAAACTTGTTTCCGCTGTTTTCAGAATCCAATGCATAAAACAATCCGGCTCCTAATTCAAGAGTCCAGTCGTTTTCGTTAACTACAAAACTTGGTTCAATACCAAAATTGGTTAAACTATATTTTAAAGGTTCAGTGTTGGTTTGAAAATAACTATTTTCAAAACTTCCGCTTACGTGATCAATAATCACATTGGTGTTAATGGACTGATCCATCACATCAACTTTAAAAGTCGGTTTCAGATAAAAACGATTTTCAGAAGAAGAAAAACTATCCGAAAAATGTGTAAATCTTGTTGCAACTTTACTAAAAATTCCGTCTGTAAAATCGATATTTCCTCCTAACGAAATCGTATTGTAAGAATGATTTGGATTGATTTTATCAATTAAAACAAAACGATCATTTGGAACTAAAGACGACCCAAAATCAACCGGTAAACCATACCAGTTATAAATTTGATTTTGATATCCTAAATCAATATTCCAGGACATATCACGATTATTTTGTCCGTAACCTACATTTAATGCCGTATCATAAAATTCATCATTCAGCAAAACATCCTTAATACCGCCTTGCGAAGAATGGTGACGAAACATTCCGGCGACGTAATCATTGTTTCCTAAATCCTGCGTAACAAACAATTCAGCATTTAATGTTCCATAATTCCCAACACCCAAAGTGGCATAATTATTAAACAAACGTTCTTGTTTTGATTTATCAACTCCGGCTGCTTTTCCTTTTGAAGGCGTAAAAGTCGAAGCCACAGGAACAGACAAAATACTGTATTTTATCGTTTCTTTAGCCTGATTTCCTGAATCGTCAAGCGATGGCGTTTCTTTTACTTTGTAAGCATCTGATATAGTTGGCGAATAAGGTTTTACCACATTTACAGTTTCTGTACCAATGGTTTCTTCTTTCTTTTGGGCAAATGAAAGCTGAAAAACAAACAGCAAAATCAAAATGATAGTTTTATTCTGGAAATTAATTTTCATATTTATTTTTTTTGAGAGTATAGAGAAAAGAATATAGAAAATAGACTTGTGCCTAAATCTTCAATTCTTTTATCAACTCTTATGTTCTTTATTCTAAAATCTATTTTTCTATTCTCTTTATTCTATTCTCTTTATTCTATTCTCTTTTAAACCTCCCACTCACCTTTTGCAACAAACTGAGCGTTTCCACCTATTTGAATGTCAAAATTATTTTCAGTCAATTTTCCTTTAAAATGAATTTGTGACGGACGGCCAATATAATCTCCCTGATAATTAATTAATTCAAATTCAGGTTTGTGATATTTCAATAGGAAAGCCTGTAAACAAGTACTCGCGCTTCCTGTTGCGGCATCTTCAACTAATTGATTGTGTTCGATGCACAACATTCTGCTAAACAATTTTGAACCTTCTAGATAGTAGAAATACAAACCTCTGTGCGTCGTTTTGCAATTCTTTTTCAGCCATTCATCCGTTTTATCTTTATCTAAAACCAGGTTTTCCAAAGCTCTTTTACTGCTTAAACCCACCATGACAAACGCGCTTCCGGTAGTAACTTCCTGAATTGGAAATTGATTTTCAAAATCTTCTTTTTTCAGATTACTGAATAATGTAATATCTTCTTTTGAAAAAATATCCCAAAACTTCGGCTGTGCCGCTTTTAACCAAATCAAATCTTCAGATTGCTGAATCGGAATTTCTCCAATTGGCACATTTAATTTTATGTTTTCCGGCGAATTATCAAATATTTTATTGATCAAAACCCATGAAGTTCCAATTATCGGATGTCCCGCAAACTGCATTTCCTGAGATGGCGTAAATATTTTAATTTCTGCTTTATTATTTTCTTTGTCCAGTTTGGTAACAAAAGTGCTTTCTGCAAAATTAATTTCGCGGGCAATCTTTTGCATTTCGTCTGAACTTAATTTTTCTGCATCCAAAAAAACAGCCAATTGATTTCCGGCATATTTTTTATCTGTAAAAACATCAACTATATAAAAAGGTAAACTCATTTTTCTTAAAAGATTTTAAGAGAATAGAATATAGAGAATAGACTTCCAATCTTTGCTCTTACATCTATTTTCTTTATTCTATTTTCTATTCTCTAATTGTATTCTCTTGATTCTTATTTACTGATAGACGAATTGGTTTTAGACTCTTCCAGTTTGATCGCGCTTAGCTCTCTTTTGGCTTCTTCAACCACATCCGGATAATCTGTAAAGTTGTTTATTACGTTATCCAAAATATAAGTCGCCTGATAGCTGTCTTTTAATCCGTAGAAGTTTTTCGCCATTAAAACCAAACTTTTTGCTCCGTAATATTTATAACCGGAATAGTTTTTAGCCAGTTTCTGAACGGATACATTTGATGCATCAAACTTGCCTTCTTTGGTTTTAAAATAAGCATCATAATACAAAGCCTCTGCCGCCAATTCTCCTTTTGATGTTGCAGATAATTTCGCATACGCAGCTTTCGCTTTGTCTTCATCACCGGTTTGCATTGCAGCGCGCGCCACGATAATTTGTGCATCAGATTTTACATTAGCATCGGCTTTAGCATTTTGCAATACTTTATCAGCGTAAACAACTGAATTGTCATAATCCTTTTTGTCGTAGTAACATTTCATCAAATTAGCCTGTGCAAAACTTTTATTTTGAGGATAATCCGCTTCATTTTCTAATCGAACTAAAACCGGAATTGATTTATCGCAATCTTTTGCTTTTAAGAAAATTTGCGATAATCTGGTTAATGCCTGTTCTGTAAATTCGTTTCTTGGCTGCCCAATTACATATTGATAATTAGGTACTGATTTCATTTCTGAACCTTCTGCATAAAGCAATTGTGCCAGATAAAAATTAGCTTCAAGCGCGTGCATTCCTGATGGAAATTTGGCTACATAACCTGTAAAACCAACAATCGCTTGTTTGCTGTTGTTTTGGCTGTATTGTTTAAAAGCACCTTCGTAAGTATCGTTATCCAAATCAACATCGGTTACGGCAACGAAATCTAAAGTACGAACCCATGTTGCATATTCATCCACTTTTCCGGAGTCAACATAAATCAATCTCGCTGTTGAAACGGCTTCTAAAGCTTCTGGAGTTTTTGGGAATTCTGCAGCAACTTTTTTGAATTTTACCAACGCCTGTTCATCGCGATCTGAATTGTAATAAATCAAACCTTGCCTTAAAATTGATTTTGAAGTAAAGGATCCGTTTTTATATTCAGAAATTAACTGATCATAGGTTTTAATCGCCTGATCATTCTTTTTATCCGCCACATACGTATTGGCTAATTCGAATAAAACATCATCGCGATATTCTGATTTTTTATACATCTGAAGAAAATTATTCAGCTCGTCAATTTTCTTGTCATTTCTGGACATAAATCCGTAAGAAATCGCTTTTTGAAACTGCGCATAATCCGCATCAACACCTTTCGCGTCGATTGCTTTAGCGTAAGCTTCCATCGCCTGACTGTATTTTGAAGTTACAAATCGGCAATCTCCCAAGCGCAAATACGAATCGTTTAAACGTACTTTATCTTGTTTTGAATTGTCAATTTGTGCCTGAAATGAATTAGCAGCCTGATCGTATTCTTTCAGTTTAAAATACGTGTATCCAATATTATAATTGATGTTTTTATACTCGTCTGTTTGTTTCGCAGCAGCTAAACCGGCAAATTGTTTGTAGCTTATTAAAGCCGCCTGAAAATCATCTGTAACATATTCAGATTCTGCTTTCCAGAATGTTGCACGAGCGGTAACTTCCGGATTTTTTTGCTCTTTTACAGCACCGTTAAACATTTTTAAGGCTTCAGAATAATTAGATTCATTGTATAATTCTAAACCTCTGTAAAAAAGTACTTTTTGATACGCTAATTTATTTTCCGGCGTTCTGTTTTTCTCTAATAAAACCAACGCTTCTTTGTAATTTTTAGAAGAAATATAAGAGTCTACCAAAAGTTTTTCAACTTCGGCCCTGCTTGAATTGTTTGGATATTTTTTTAAGAAATCAAGTAAAATTCCCGGAACTGTTTGATAAGCATTTCCGATTTCATAACTTAATTTAGCATAATTTAATGCGGCATCTTCCTGAATTTGAGCGTTGAAATCCATTTCAGAAGCATTTTTGAATGCATTTAAAGCTTCTTGTTTTTTTCCTGTATTCAAATACGCCAAACCTAAATGATAATACGCATTTTGCGCCACGAAATCTTTTCCCTCAATAATTTTATTGAATTGAGAAATCGCTTTTTCGTATTCTTTTTGCTCGTAATAAGCGTAACCTAACTGGTAGAAATCGGTATTATTCCATTTTCCTTTTTTTCCTGCATATTGCTCTAAATACGGAATCGCTTTTCCGTATTGCTTTAAGTTGAAATAACTTTCTCCAATAATTTTATTCAGTTCCGATTTTTCAATATCATTTGATTTGCTCATTGCAGCCTGACCTAAATCAATTGCTTTTTGAAAATTTCCAAGCTTAAAATTCATATCAGCCTGAAAATAAGATAGTTTTTCTTTGTATTTTTCTTCGCCTGAAACTTCATCAAAATACTTCGTTGCTTCTTTATAATCATCACCTTCATAAGCCATAAAACCTAAGTAATATTTGGCTTGCGAACCAAACTCCGACGAGTTCACTACTTTATTAAAATAAGTTGTGGCTTCTTTTTTCTTTTTGGCATTAAAATAACTGTAGCCTTTTTGGAAATTAAATTTATCCTGATCAGATTTACTCATATAACTTTCATCAACCTTATCAAACCATTGCAGGGCTTTTGGATAATTTCCCTGTTCGAAGAAAAAATGGGCCACCTCGACATAAGCCTGATTTTGTTTGGTACTTGTTGGATAATCTTCTACGAATTTTTCCATCAGTTCATCGGCATTTGCCTGATTGGTTCGAATGGCGCAGTTGGCGATATAATACGCACAATCTGATTTGACCTCTTCTGTAGTAGCCTGATTTTTTACATATTCAAAAATATGTTGTGCCGAAGCGTATTGTTTGTCGTTATATAAAGCCAGTGCTTTGTCAAAATCCTTTAAATCGTAGGTATATATAGCTGATTTTTGTGCCGAAACTATGGTCGAAAAAAGGACAAATTGGAGTAAAAAGAACCAGGAAAGTTTACGCATTTTAATTATATTTAGTATTCAAATGTATCATATTATACCGTCTATAACGAAACGTTTCAGGCTTTTATTATGAACAAAAATTTTAATAGTTGTTATTTTAAAGCTTATGAAGTCTCAAAATATTGGTTTTCAAACTTTCTAAAATAAACATTTACCGGCAATAAAAAAAGGAAGAATTTCTAACTTCTTTAAAAAATTGTATTTCCCTTCCTATTTTTTTCGGGTAAGTTTCGAACAACTGTACTTTTATGCCTCAGGCGGATTTTTTTTCGTATCTTCATTTTTACAGAAGTTCATCACAAATGATTAAAATTTATTTTGAATCGAGCGGTTATCTTCTTACTTTTACCATTAAAATCAACATTATTATGTCACAAACCGTACTATCTCTTAAGGAAGTCACTATATATCAAGAAGGAAGAAAAATTTTATCTCATATTAATTTAGATGTTCAGCATGGCGAATTCATCTACATTATTGGAAAAACAGGTTCAGGAAAAAGTAGTTTCATGAAAACTTTGTACGGCGATCTGCCTTTAACAGAAGGTGAAGGTCATATTGTTGAATTTGATTTGGCTGCTTTAAAAGAAAGTGAAATTCCGTATTTGAGACGTAAAATTGGAATCGTATTTCAGGATTTCAAATTACTTCCGGATCGCTCTGTAAAAGATAATATGCTTTTTGTTTTGAAAGCAACAGGCTGGTCTGATAAAGATGAAATGGAACATAAAATCGATGAAGTTTTAGATAAAGTTGGAATGAAAGATTTCGTCAACAAAATGCCACACCAGCTTTCTGGCGGTGAACAGCAGCGTGTTGCGATTGCAAGAGCTTTGCTTAACGACCCTGAATTTATCCTTGCCGATGAACCAACCGGAAACCTTGATCCGCAAACAAGTTCTGAGGTTCTTGAAGTTTTGAAAAAAATCAACGCAAATGGTAAAACCGTTATCATGGCGACTCACGATTATGCTTTACTTATGAAATTCCCGTCTAAAACATTAAAATGTGAGGATGAAAGAATTTTTGAAGTCGTGCAAAGAAGCGTGTAATGCTTTCTATTTTAATTCCGGTTTATAATTATAATGTTTTCCCTCTTGTAAATGAGTTAGTAAAACAGTGTAGTTTTATTGGAATTGATTTTGAGATTCTATGTCAGGACGATGCTTCAAACTCTCTTGAAAATATTTTAAACCAAGAAATAAACTTTATTCCAAATTGTACTTTTTTTGTAAATGAAAGTAATCTGGGACGAGGAAAAAACATTAATTCTCTTTCTCTAAAAGCAAATTATAATTGGTTGCTTATTTTAGATTGCGATACTTTTCCGGCCCAAAACAGTTTTATAAAAAAATATGTTGATGTTATTTTGGATTCAAAAAATACCATCATTTTTGGAGGAATTATTTATGAGAATAAAAAACCTGATAGTGACCAACTTTTACGTTGGATCTATGGAAACAAAAGAGAAACTGTTTCAGTTTTGACTTCTAACTTAATAATTAAAAAAGAAGTTTTTCTTCAATATCCTTTTGATGAATCTATTACAAAATACGGTTATGAAGATTTACTTTTTTTCTCGGTTCTAAAAGCCAATCATTTTGAGATTTCTCAGATTGAAAATCCAACTTTTCATTTGAATTTAGAAACTTCAATTGCATTCCTGAACAAAACCAAAATTGCTTTAGAAAATCTTGTCTTTCTTTATGATTCGAAAAAAATTATCAGAGAAGAAAGCAAGATCATAACTTCTTTTGAATTTCTGAGAAAACTAAAATTAACGAAAGTTCTGGCGTTTTTTTTCAAAAAAAATCAAACAAGAATCGAACAAAATTTATTTTCACAAAAGCCTTCTTTACTTTTATTTGACCTTTATAAATTAGGATATTTTTGCACTTTAAAAAAATAATCTGTGATGGTAAAAGCAATCTATTCAAAAAATAATTAGCAACTTGACGTCAAAATCCTAATCTCTATTTATTTTATTGCTATTTAAAACCTTGTGTTAGAAGTCAGATTTTCTAAAAAAGAATTCCACTTTGCCATAACTAAATGTATGTCATAAATTTCAGAAGTTTCTTTTGCTTTTGCTCCTAATTTCACTCTGGTGTCTTCATTTTCGATTAAAAAAGAGAGTTTTTCTACAAACATTTGAATATTAGAATCCGGAATTAAGAAACCGTTTTCAGCATTCACAATAATCGATCGTGGTCCGGAAGGACAATCATAAGCAATACAGGGCAAGCCAGAAGCCATCGCTTCTAAAAGCACCATTGGAAATCCTTCAAATCTTGAAGTCATTACATAAATTGAGGATTTTAAATATTTTTCTTCAATATTTTTTGCAAAATTAAAATAATGAATACCTGAATGTATTTCTAGATTATTTGCTGTTTTTTCTAAAGATTGAATATCATCTGTATAAACATCTAAAGACCACTCCGGATGTTTCCTATATATTTCTTTCCAAATTAACAATAATCTATCTAAACCTTTTTCATGCGAGTTACGGGCAACTGTAATTATTGTCCTTTGTTTTAAATCAGAAGTAATTTCGTTGTTTATCCATGATGGGTTTGGAATTACGGTACCAATATTAACATTCCATTCTTTTAAATTTTCATTAGATAAAGCAACTATTGTTGTGAATTTTTGAGCACTAAAATCTTTAAACTTATATTTTAAATACCGGATAGTTTTAGACAAAAAATTTGATTTAATTCTTTCTACTTCAATAAATTTTGAACCGTGCGATTCTAATATAATCGGAATTTTAGTTTTAATTATAAATGGAAAAATAAAAGCTTTTAAACCATTATCTGCAACTAAAATTACATCTGGTTTGATTTGATTTACTTTTTGACTTACCTGATTTTTGTATGAATTTAAAAAATGAAAAACATTTCCTTTCAAAATAATATTGTGAAAAACAATTTTAGAATTGAAATCATAAAATGGCTGTCCTTCTCCTTCATTTTGAGATAAAATATGAACTTCATAATTAAAATGTTCGACAAAATAATTGGCTTTAAGAGATGAAACTCTGGCTACTCCTCCGGCAATTTTTATTTTGGGAACGATGTAAAGCAGTTTCATCTTTTAGAATTCAAAAAAGTTTCATAATCCCTGATATAATCAGTTTCTTCAAAAACACCTGAAGCGAAAACAAGGCATACAGAACCTGACGAAAAATTTTCAAGTTCACGCCAAATTCCTTTCGGCAAATGGAGACCAGTGTCTGGTTTATTAAGTAAATAGCTTTTTTTATCTTTTCCGTCGTTTACTGTGACTTCAAAACTACCACTTAAAGCTATCAAAACTTCCTGCTGTTCAATATGCGAATGTCCCCCGCGAAAAGCACTGCTGGGAACATCAAAAAGATAATAAACACGCTTGAACTCAAACGGTAAAATGTCTTTTTGAATAAAAGCTAAATTACCGCTTAAATCTTCTACAACCGGAATTTTTACTAAATCTATATCTTGAATTGTCGCCATATTTAACGTAGTTGCATCAAATTTAACCATTGCTGACCAATTTTCTGTAATAAAAAAGATTCAATGCTTTTTAATGTATTTTGTTTGCAATATTGATACAAAACTTCATCTGAAACAAATAAATTCAATGTTTCAGCCAATTTTTCCCAATTCTGATTTTCAACTAAAATACCATTTTCCAAATTCGTAATCATATCTCTTGGACCAAAATTGCAATCAAAAGAAATAACAGGTGTCTGACAGGCTAAAGATTCTAAAATAACATTTGGAAATCCTTCATTTTTACTGCTTAAAACCGAAAATTTAGCTTTGCTTAAATACTTAAAAGGATTATTTTGATAACCTAAAAGATGAACAAATTGAGAAACATTATTTTCTAAAGCCGCTTTTTCAAGTTTGGATTTATCACCATTTCCAACAATAACCAAATGTATTTGTTTTTGTGACAAAACTGATTTGGCATAACTGGCAATTAGCTTATCAAACTGTTTTATTTCGTTTTCGTATTGTCCTACTGCAATGATAAAATCGAATTCAATTTCAATATTTTCATTTTGCTTTTCGATAATTTCATCTAAATAAATTGGGTTGTGAATCGTAACAACATTTTTCAAATTATGCTTGCTTTCAATCAACGTTTTCATTTCATCCACAATAGCAACGTTAGCATAACAATGATTATATATTAATCTCGCTAAAAATGAATTTTTAGGCATGTAATGATCAATCAGGAAACTATGAACTGTAAAAATAGTTTTAGTGTTATAAATAAATCTTGCCAGAATAAGTTCCTGAATAATTTTGGTGCGAAATCGAAAATCAATAATGAAATCAAAATTATTATGGTGTAAATAATCTCGTAAAGACTTTAACCTTTTAGCTTTATCTAAAAAACCGTTGCTTTTATTTTTGAGCAATCCAAGATTCACCAATTTTCCTGAATAAGGAAAACTAACTTCATCCAAAACAATAATAATATCAACTTCAAAACCCTCACTTTCAAAAAAAACAGACAAATTTGCCATTACTTTATCGCTACCGCCCGCGCTTAAACGATAACCAATTAAAGCAATTTTCTTTTTTTTGTGAGATATTATCATTCGTGATTTCTTATTTTCGTATCAAATATATAACTCTTTAAAAACAATATGCAAGATAAATCATTAGTGACCGTTATTTGCTTGTGTTATAATCACGAAAAGTATGTTGTTGAGAGTTTGCTTTCTGCTGTTAATCAGAATTATGATGCTATTGAAATCATAATCGTTGATGATTATAGCACTGACAATTCGAGAGAAGTAATTAAAAAATGGCTAGTTGATTATCCTGAAATTCAATTTATTGAAAATAAGACGAATTTAGGAAGTACAAAGTCATTTAACAAAGCTTTAAAATTAGCAAAAGGGGATTATATCATAGATTTGGCCTGCGATGATGTTTTATTACAAAACTGCGTTTCATTACAACTTAAAGCCTTTTCAAAAAGTCATTTTAAAAACATTGGAATTGTATATGGAAATGCTGAATTAATTAATGAAAACGGGAACTTCTATTTTTATTATTTTCCTGTTGATTCTTCTAAAAAAACAATCGAAAAAAGAGAAACGGGCGATATCTATTTAAGCGTCATTACTGGCGGAAATAGCATTTGTTCTGTTTCTTCTATGGTGAAAAAATCGGTTTTTGATACTTTAAATGGTTACGATGAAAATCTTGCTTATGAAGATTTAGATCTTTGGATCAGGGCTTCACGCATTTATGATTTTGATTATATTGATTCTATTCTAATTAAAAAAAGAATTTCTACAACTTCTTTAGGGACTCATTTTTTTATTAAAAATGATGAGAGATCCAGGAAAATAAATTATTCTACTTATTTGATTATTAAAAAAGCTATACAATTAAACAAAACCAAAATCGAGCATAAAGCTATTTTGAAAAGAATGCATTTTGAAATGATCCTGACTTACAAAACAGCAGATTTTAAACTTTTATTAAAATATATTCTTTTAGAAATAAAACAACGTTGCCGTGTAATATTTTTGAATCATTAAAAAACAAAAAACATTTTATAAGTGTCTCACGAAGTAAATCCATTTTATCCGAGTCGAAATTAAGACGCGGATGTAACTGATTCACTAAAGCGAAAACGCGGATAAAACAGATTTTTTTGTAAATCTTAAAATAAAAAATTAGTGATGATCCGCGTCTTACCAAGTAAATCAGTTTTATCCGCGTCTCAAACTATTTTAAATCGAAAGAAAATCTTCCAATTGCTGTTTTTCACCTTCCCAATCTCTTGAAATATTATTCCTAATTAATTTTGCAGGAACTCCTCCAATTAAAATATTTTCTCCTAGCGAAGTATAGTCTTTTGTGCATAAACTATTTGATGCAATTGTACAAAAATCAGGTGTTTGAGTTCCTTTCATGATCGAAACTCTATTGCTTATCCAATTATAGTTTCCAATAAAAATTGGAATTGATTTTTTTATCTTTTCACCTGTTTTAGTATCAATCATATCATGGAAATTTGTATCAATAATTTGCACTTGAGAACCAGAACGACTATAATTACCCAAAACAATTTTTTCTGTACAAATTAGTTTTCCATCTGATGCCATTGCTGCCATATTTCCTAATTCGCAAATTGCATTTTCTCCAACAAAAACAAAACAATCCTTCCCAAATTGTGCTTTTCCTTTGAATACCAATTTTCCAATAATAACAATTTCTGCAATACCTTTATGAACCGTATTCATTTCATATGACTGCCCAAAACCAATCATTCCTGTTTGAATATCTGCATCAATTTGAATATCACCAATAATAGAAGTAAATTTTACTTTGCCATAAAAAAAAACGGGTAGTTTTTTAGCTGTTTTATAAGGTAATTTTTTAAAATTAAAATACAGCGTTTTAGTCCAGTTTACTGAATAGTAAAACTTTAGTTTATGATATAAAGAGCGACATTTTTTATAACTGTACTGAATCATTTTTCTCTTTTTTTTCGCTGAACAAATGAAGTGAAAATTTCGTTCAAATTCATTTTTTTATTCATTTGATAAAAGCTAAAACTCAAGGAAACGAAAATCATTACTGTCATTAAACTATATTTCAAAATTGGAATTTCAATATAGCGCAACAAAAATGATATTGCGCAAATTGCAAAACAAATAAAATAAATACGATAGAAATCCTTTTCAAAATAAAAATTATATCGGCTTTTTGTTATTATTTTTAATCCGATAAAATGGAATAAAAAATACACGCAAAAACTAAAACCTAAACCTTCTAATCCGTAAAAATAGTAACCTAAAACATTCATTATCAAGGACAAAATATTAAACCCAATTGCGGTTTTAATAAACATTTTAGAATCGCCTTTAGCAATTAAAATAAATCCCATTGCCCATGAAACTGCCCTGAATAACATCCCCAAAATACCAAAACAAACCATTGGGATAATTACATTGAATTTTGCTGTATAAATGAGTTCAATTATTATCGAAATAAAGCTCAAAAATAAAACAATAATTGGCGTAATAATTAGTACTGAAATAAAGGCCTGTTGTACAACACTTATCCTAACTTTTTCATTATCAGAATTAATAGCAGCTAATTTCGGAAAATAATCTGTACTCATAGCCACAAAAATAATTCCTACATACGAATTCAATAATGTAAAACCTGCATTGTAAAAACCTACTTGTTCTAAACCTCCACTTTTACCAATATAAATCTGAATTAAATATGTTGACAATAACGTCAAAACGCTGCTAATTGTTAACATAAAACCCAATTTTACAATCGATTTTAATTCAATTAAAAAAATTTCGTTTGTAATTTTTTCTTTTTCAAATTTTATTTTATTAGAATAATAAAAAGAGAATATTAATGCAGAAAAGGACGTAATTATAATAGTCGGAATTATTGCATCAATCTTTAAAAAATAATAAAAAGGAACTGAAAAAAGCAACCCAAATAGATTACCATATAAATTGGCTTTAGCTAAAAACCGCATTTGTCTCAAGCCTTGTAAAACGGCTAATTGCCCTGTAGACAATTGCTTAAACAATACAGTAATTGCAAGAAACACAAACGAATAAGTTTGTCCACAATCCCCAAAAGCAATTATGCTTAATGTTTTTGAAAAGAGTATTGTCAATAACATTCCGAAGATACCAGTATAAAAGACAATCTTTTTGATGATTTTAACTGTTATTGAAATTGTATTTACATCTTGGTTTTTATACTTTTCAGAAATATTTTTTACGGCGCTGGTTTCTATTCCCAGTCCCGATAATCCGCTAATAACACTTAACGTTGAATTTAACAAGGCGATGATTCCCATTCCTGCAGGGCCAATAAAAACAGCAATTAATTTAGTTCTGACGATTGAAATTAAAATCGTAAAAAACTGAACTCCTCCAAAAAGTGAAGTCGTTTTTAGAATTTGTTGATATGCTTTTTTACTGTCAGACACTAATTAGTATTTATTTAAAACTTCGATAACAAAACTAATTTCAGTTTCTGTCAAAACCGGACTAATAGGCAAACTCAAAACTTCATTATGAATTTTCTCCGTAATTGGAAACGACAGCGTATTCCAATCTAAAAAAGCTTTTTGTTTGTGTGGAGGAACTGGATAATGAATTACAGTTTGAATATCGTTTTGTGATAAATAATCTTGTAATGCTTTTCTATTTTCTGTTCGGATAACAAATAAATGAAAAACATGATTTTCTGAAAAATCCCAAAATGGAAGTATTATTTTGTCGTTTTTAATTTCATTTAAATACCGTTTGCCTATTGAGCGTCGTTTATCATTATCAGTATTTAAATTAGGTAATTTTAAATTTAAAAACGCAGCCTGAAGCTCATCTAATCTTGAATTTACCCCAATATATTCATTATAATATTTTTTCTCAGAACCGTAATTGCGAAGTGAATAAAGCACTTTTGCCAATTCAGCATCGTTAGTTGTAATTGCTCCGCCATCGCCAAGACAACCTAAATTTTTTCCAGGATAAAAACTGAAAGCCTGTGCTGATTTTAGATTTTTCTGTTGTGGTTTGGAATTTATTCTTGCTCCATGAGCTTGCGCAGAATCTTCTACAACAATTAGATTATTTTGATCTGCAATTTCATTAATAATTTCCATTTCAGCCAATTGTCCGTATAAATGAACCACTAAGATCGCTTTTGTTTTTGAGGTAATTTTTTCCTGAATTAAATCCGGATTTATATTGTAAGTTTCTAATTTTGGTTCAACCAAAACCGGAACTAAATCTGCTTGCAAAATTGCTAAAATACTGGCAATATATGTATTTGCCGGAACAATAACTTCGTCTCCTTTTTGAAGTTTTCCAAGTTCGATATAACCTTTAAAAATCAAAACTAAAGCATCAAATCCATTTCCGACACCAATACAATATCCTGAATGACAATATTCTGCGAAAGCCTTTTCAAATGTTTCAACTTCTTTTCCTAAAATATACCAGCCATTATCTAAAACCAATTTCAGTTTTTCCTGAAAAGCAGTTTCATAAGGCTTGTTTATTTTTTTTAGATCAAGAAATGATATCATTTTATATTTATTTTATAAAAATCCTGATTATAAACAGAACAACCCAGTTCTTCTTTTTGTTTTAAAAGACCAGGATTATAGCCGCTTTCATTATTTTCGTCCACAATTCCCATATCAAAAAAAGATTTTCCCTTACGTTTGTATTTATGCAGCAGATTTATAAATAAAAAATCAAGCGCCCGTACTTGTTCTCCTTTTTCAGATGTTGCGCCATACTGCGATTTTACAACGTTTTTAGTTTCAAAAATGGTTATTCCGGCAATAATTTCATCATTCTGATATACTGAATATTGTCTGATATTTTCAGGAAAACTTTCTTTTAATAATGAGATTTCTTCTTTAGTATGAACCGGCTTTGTATTGAATTTCAACAGTAATCTTGGTTCTAAAATCGTGGACCAAAAAGGTGTAAAATCTGTTTCTTCAATAATATCTAAATCCAGATTTTCAATTCGCCTGAAATGCTTCAATTTACTTTTTGATATCTTTAAAGGCTGTGTCAAATTTGCCCCTAAACTCATTTCTTTATGCTCTAATAAAGCTCCTCTTCGAAACAAAAAAAAGTCCATTTCCTGAGTTCCCTCCTGAATATAAAATCCTGGAATTGGCTTATAATATAAAGTTTCAATCGAATTTTCTTTTAAGAATAATAAAATTTCATCAAATATTAATTCCGTTTTTTCAGCTTTTAATTTAGATAAAAAGACCAAACCTCCATAAGTTAATCCCTGATGCGAGTAAACTGAATTTCCATTTTTATTAGCAGGCAAAACAGCTTTCAGTTTTTTATCTTCAAAAACTAAAAGCGAAAAATCTTCAAAACGATCCTGGTGATATTCCATAAAATCACGATGAAATAAAAACGTAGCATTTTTAGCCTGAGCAATAAACTCATTCCAGATTTTGCAATCGCTTTTATCGTATTTTTTAATGGTATATTTTGTCATTTTCTTGCCACAAATTTTAATGATTTCAATGGATTTTCAAATTATTACCTCAGAAAATTTTTTAATACTTTAATCTGTGGCAAATATCTGCTTTAAAATCTTATTTATGCTCAAATGCAGGTAAATACCATTTAAATTTCACTGCCATTAATCGAACTGAAATAATCACAATCGAAGTCACAAGATACAATACATCATCTTCCAGATTTAGTTTTCTTAATCCGAAAAATACTATTCCGCCAAAAATGCAGATTGTGGCGTAAATTTCTCTTCTAAAAATTGTTGGGATTTCGGTACACAAAATATCTCTGATTACGCCGCCAAAACAAGCTGTCATGGTTCCTAACGCAATGCAAATTACAGGATGCAAACCCGTCATGATTCCCCTTTCAAGTCCTATTAAAGTAAAAACGCCAAGACCAATTGTATCAAATAAAAATAAGGAAGTTCGAAGTTTATCAAACTTTTTTCTGAAAAGAATCGCTAGTCCGAAACCTAAAATAATCACATATACATATTGCAGATTCTGCATCCATCCCACTGGTGTTCTGCCAATTAAAACATCACGAAGTGTTCCGCCGCCAACTGCCGTGACAAAAGCAATGATAAAAACCCCAAACGGATCCAGTTTTTTATGCATTGCCGTTAAAGCGCCCGACATGGCAAACGCCATTGTACCAATAATATCTAATAAGTGAAACATTCTTTTTGAGGTTCAAGGTTCAGAGGCGCAAAGGTACACAGGTTTTCTTTAGAGTGATGACATTATAGGACAATTGTTAACTTCTCTCTACTCGCTTCTTCCTTCTATTAAATATTATTTTTTTGTGTAAATCGGACTTCTTTTTAATAAATAGGAAACCGAATCTATCCAGCTGTCTTTTAGTTTCAGGAAAGGCTGACGCGTTTGTGAGTAAATTTTTGTGCCGTTTTTATACATGTCAAAATACACGTTGTAATAGTAATACATTTGCTGATTGGCAGTTGTAGTTGAATAATCGGTCGATTTTACTTTTTTATCATTATTGCTCACCGTTGTACTTCCGCTTCCGTAAGTTGAAGCTGTTGAACTTGTTGACATGGTGTACGAGATTTTTGCTGCGACTATATTATCAACACCAAGAATTTTTTGAAGATCTTCAATTGGCGTTTCATCAATATTATTATGATCAATTCCGGCTTTGTGCAGCAAACTATTTGTGGTTCTTAAATCCTGAACTGTTAGCGGAAAAATATTAGCCGATTTGTCTAATAATTTATTGTACATATCGTTCTGGGCAAATTTTGCCATATCTTCTGAACTTTCCTGCGTATCTGAATTCACATACGGAATGGGCAAAACAGCAATTGTATTGGGCTTAATTTCCTGCGCTACAATATTTTGATTTGAAGCTGCCTGAGAAGTATTTCCAGCACTTACATCAAAAGTTTGCGAACGCCCGCTGGCAAAATCAATTCTGGCAATTTGAGAAACATCTAGCGAAATTTGGACGGTTTCTCCCGGCAGCGAATATTCTACGGTTTTATCAGATATTTTTGAAATCGTTCCTTCTATTATCTGATAATCTCTTTTAATAATTTTATCCAGTTTTTTTGCTCCTTGTGCAAAAGCCATAACCGAAATAAACAACATAACTATAACTGCAAATACTTTTTTCATAACATTTCTAATTAAGTCAGATAATAAAATATTAATGTTTTACTTACAAAGTTAAGAAAAACTTATTACTTAAATTATTTAAAACTAATGACTTAATTACATATTCTGCGTATAGAAATTATAATCTTTTAAAACAATAAGAAGAAAATCCTTGTCGTTTCCGGATTGGTTTTTAATTCCGGTAACACTTTCAATTTTAGAAACTAATTTATGAATCGTTTCATAATCGTTTTTAATTTCTGCTTTTTGAAACGTTTCTTTAATGATTCTCATATCATTGTCAGACAGTTTTATCACCAAAGGATAAGTTGGTACATAAGCCTCCCCTATTTCTTCGAGAATAGTATGGCTAATATTGATTTTATTTTTTAAAGTAATAACAGATGTGCCGGCAACCATATCTCCTAAACGCTGTCCTTTTTTACTTGTAATTACAGTAAAAAAAGCAACGGCTCCGAAAAAGATACTAAGATCGACAAGCCTGAAAAACCAGCGCATTAAATAATCTCCAAAACCGGCCTGATAACCATCAATTTTAACTACTTTTATTTTTACCAGCTTTTTACCAATGGTTTGCCCTTCAAAAATACTTTCTAAAGTGATCGAATAAATAATTACCGGAAAATAAAGTATCAAAAGGATTGTCATTCTCGACCAGGAATCTAATTTATCCAATACTTTCCCTAATTGAAGCCAATAAAAAACAATGAGCGAAATTACAATTACATAGGCTGCTTTTACAGCAAAATCAATCAAATGAGAACCCAATCGCTCACCCACAGAAGCAGCTTTAAAATTTATTTTAACATTTTGTGTTGTATTAATTGATAATTCTGACATATTTTATATTTTAGCCTACAATGAGAGAAGTTGCCTTCATAAAACAAAATAAAGAAAAATGGCTGGAATTTGAGCTAGCTATTTTTGGTAAAGCTAAAAAAAATCCTGATGAGTTAGCAAATTTGTACATTCAAATGATGAATGACTTATCGTATGCCCAAACTTATTATCCAAAAAGCAAAACGGTAATTTATTTAAACCATCTTGCTTCGCAGATTTACCAGAAAATTTATAAAACAAAACGAGCCGAAAAAAACAAATTCATCGAGTTTTTCAAGACCGAAGTGCCGCTTTTGGTTTATGATTACAGAAGATATTTGATGTATGCATTTGTTTTATTCTTCATAACTGTTGGTATTGGCGTGATTTCAGCCCGATACGATCAAAATTTTGTGCGCTTAATTTTAGGCGACGGTTATGTAAACATGACTTTAGAAAACATCAAAAAAGGTGATCCAATGGCGGTTTACGGTTCCGGAAGCAATTGGGGAAGTTTTGTGGGCATCACCATGAATAACTTGTATGTGGGTGCGAAATGCTATATTTATGGTATTTTTGGCGGATTGGGAACATTCTATATTTCGCTTCAAAACTGCATAATGCTGGGCGCTTTCCAATACTTTTTCTATGAGCAGAATGTTTTCTGGAAAAGTGTTCGCGGGATCTGGATTCACGGTTCGATGGAAATTTTTGCCATTGTAATCGAAACTGCTGCAGGATTTATTTTGGGAGCTTCTATTTTGTTTCCAAAGACTTTTTCGAGAGTAAATTCGTTTAAAATTGGGTTTAAAAATAGCTTTAAAATATTCCTGAGTACCTTTCCATTCACAATTAGTGCGGGATTTCTTGAAGGTTTTATAACCCGATATTCTATCGATATGCCAAACTGGTTAAGCAGTTTTATTATTTTAGTCACGCTTGGCATCATTTCTTTCTATTATTTGGTTTATCCTTTTATGGTACACAAAAAAACACAACAGCTATCTGCCAAATCGAATTAATCAGGAACCAGTAATGAACAAAATTTTCTTCGTTTTATCTTTTCTTTTTTATTGCTGCATTTCACATGCGCAGGATTCTTTGGATACAGATACAATCGAACCTCCAAAAGTAGAATCTGTAAAATATACCGAAAGCGATATTCAGGTGGATTCAGACACAGTAGAATCCAAAACTTTCAAAAAAGATTTCAAAAACAAATACAAAGATTCTGATTTCGTTTACGAATATAAAACGCCGGAAAAAGGTGCCTGGGACTATTTTAAAGAATGGCTGGCCAGTATTTTTAGACGAATGTTCACTTTTAGTAATCCCGAAGCTTCATTAAATTTTGTGGCCATTTTACTGAAAACACTTGCTGTTTTGATTATCATTTTCGTGATTTATTTAATCGTGAAAGCCATAATTGCCAAAGAAGGCCAATGGATTTTCGGGAAAAACGCGCACAAAAAAACCATCTATTATTCTGATATCGAAAAAAATATCCATCTTCTTGATTTCGAAAAACTCATTAAAGAAAGTATTGCATCAGGCGAAAAAAGAATCGCAGTTCGGTACTATTATCTTTGGCTTTTGAAAGTTATGGCACAAAATCGTTATATCGAATGGGATATCGAAAAAACCAATTCTGATTACTTGTACGAGCTTCAAAGACCGGATCACAGAGAAGAATTCACTTATTTATCTTATTTGTACAATCATATTTGGTATGGCGAATTTGAAATCGACGACACTACTTTTATAAAAGCCGAAAACCGATTCAAAAAATCTTTAAAAACATTTAGCAATGAGTAAATCCATCAAAATTTATATTGCTATTTTGATTTTAGTTTTCGCCATCATTTTAATAGCAGATCACGATAGGCAAAAGCCTATTGACTGGCGTCCCACTTATTCTGTTAATGACAAAATTCCGTTTGGGTTGTATGTCTTTGACAAAGAAATTAATGGACTTTTAAAAAAGCAGAAAATTGAAAGAATTTCTGCCGTAACACCTTATGAATTTTTAGATTCAAAATACATTCCGGATACGACAGCCGGAAAATACAAAATAAAAGGTACTTTCTTTTCTATTTCAGAATTTGGAGATATAGATGATCAATCAATTACAGAACTTTTCTATTTTGTTTCGCACGGAAATAGTGCTTTTCTGAGCATGAAAACTTTTCCGAAATCTTTATTAGACAGTTTAAAAATTGAAGTTAAAACAGATTTTGTAAAGCCCGTAATAACTTCGGTTTGGTTAGCCAATAAAAAACTGAATCCAAAAAAATATCCTGTAACTGAACAAGAAATAGGAAATTATTATTTTTCGAAAATTGATACTTTAACTACCACCGTTTTAGGCTATCAGGGAAATAAGACTAAAAAGCAAGTCGATTTTATTAAAGTGCCTTATATCAATGGTTATTTTTACCTGCACACGCAGCCTGTGGCATTTACCAATTATCATTTATTAAAAAAAGACCATTATCAATATGCAGAAAGTGTACTTTCGTATGTTCCTAAAGGCAATATTTACTGGTATACAAAAGGACAGAATAATGAATCCATTTCTGATTCGCCTTTACGTTACATTATGAGTCAGCCGGCGCTAAAATGGGCATGGTATTTATTTTTAATCGGAATTTTGATTTTTATTATTTTTAATGCCAAACGAAAACAAAGAATTGTTCCGATAATAAAACCATTGCCAAATTTAACGCTTGATTTTACAAAAACCATCGGAAATTTATATTATCAGGAAGGTGATCACGACAATATTATCGATAAAAAAATCATTTATTTTCTGGAAAGAATCCGAAATGAATATTTGCTCGATACAACAAAACTAGACGATGATTTCATTAAAAAATTACATCACAAATCAGGAAAAGAAGAAAATGACATTCGCGAACTGGTATTTTTAATCAACGAACACCGGAAAAGTTATCACGGAAGTCTCGAAGAAGATTTAATTAGAATTAATAATGCAATTGAGAAAATTTTGCATTAAGTAAAAAAATATTTTTGCCACAGATTAAAAGATTTTCACAGATTAGAAATTAAAATCATTTTAATCCTTTAATCTGTGGCAGAAAAAAATAAACAATCAAAAGAAAACAGACCAAAACATGGACGATTTTAATACACCAGAAACAGAAATCACAAACGAAAACGTGAATTTTGAAACCAGAATAAATCTTGCTCCACTTTTAGAGCATGTCAACAGCATCAAAAAAGAATTGGAAACGGTTATCGTGGGGCAGCATAAAATGATCGATCAGCTTTTGGTTGCCATTTTATCAAACGGACACGTTTTGCTTGAAGGTGTTCCGGGAGTTGCAAAAACCATTACGGCAAAATTATTATCCAAAACGTTGAATATTGGCTTTAGCCGAATTCAGTTTACACCGGATTTAATGCCTTCGGATATTTTAGGAACTTCAATTTTTAATTTAAAAAGTTCAGAATTTGAGTTCAAACAAGGTCCGATTTTTTCTAATTTAATTTTAATTGATGAGATCAACCGTGCGCCTGCCAAAACGCAAGCTGCACTTTTTGAAGTGATGGAAGAACGCCAGATTACGATTGACGGTTCTGCCTATCAGCTTGAAACTCCGTTTTTAGTAATTGCAACCCAAAACCCAATTGAGCAGGAAGGAACTTATCGTTTGCCGGAAGCACAATTAGACCGTTTTTTATTCAAAATCTCGATTGATTATCCAAAATTAGACGAAGAAATCCTGATCATTCAAAGAGAGCATTTATTGCAGGATCACGGAAAATTAGAAGCGATAAAAACCATTCTTTCTGCAGAAGAAATAAAAGGATATCAGGCGCTTATCAAACAAATAAGAGTTGAGCAGAATTTATTGGAATATATAGCAAGAATTGTAGTGAATACAAGAGAAAATGCTTTCCTTTATTTAGGAGCTTCGCCTCGTGCATCGATTGCTATTTTGAATGCTTCAAAAGGTTTTGCAGCGATTCGCGGACGTGATTTTGTAACTCCCGAAGATATTAAAGAAGCGTCTGTTCCGGTTTTACAACACCGTGTTATCGTGGCGCCGGAGCGCGAAATGGAAGGAATTACAAGCGCTGAAATTATTAAACAAATTATTGAAACAGTAGAAATTCCGAGATAGTTTTCAGTTTTCAGTTTTCAGTCGCAGTTTTCAGTTTACAACTGTGACTAAATACTGAGACTAAATATTTAGACTGAATACTGAGACTGAACACTGAGACTGACCACTGAGCATCAAAATTTTAAAAAATGAAGTTTTATAAACTATTTTCTATATCCTTAATTTGGATTTTACTTGCGGGTTTTAAGCCTTTGAATACTGCTGAAAACACCAATAAAGCTGTTTATTTTGCAACCGATAAAGAGCAGATTCAAACCTTAATCAGAAAAGCGTATGAATGGATTGAGACGAAAAAAACGCAAAGTGATTTTGATGTTGTTGCCAATAAAAAAGGTGATAAATACGTGGCATTAAATGTAAAAACACACAACAAAATAGTAGAAGAACTTAAAAAGTCTAACTTTTTTGCGCAGCAATTCATTGACAATTACAATAAAATTGGATTGAAAATTGGCGAGAATCTTAAAACCAATAAGTCTGAATATTTTGTGGGTGATCTTCCGCCATATGGAAATGACAGCAATCCGTGGTGTAATTGTCAGGACAATCCGGAAAAATTTTGGAAAACCATGAAAGTAAACAACTTAAAAATTGAAAATAATAAAGCTAATTTTTACTGGACCTGGACAGAATGGGAAGAAACTCCGAAATATAAAGTAACGGCGGTTAAAGAAAACGGAATCTGGAAAATAGCTGCTTTAGATGGTTTTAATTATAAAAGCTTCCCCGGACTATAATTAAAACTTTTAACCTTAATTTTATTAAATTGAAATTCATAAAAAGTCTATATCTCAATAACTTCTTTTTCTTTGTGCTTTTGGGCATTATAGGATTATTTGTTTGCGCTTTTATTTTTCCGAATTTATATAACGGAGTCTGGTTTGTTATTTTAGTACTCATTACTTTTCTGGTACTCGATATTTTAATTTTGTATATCGCCAGAACGGGTATTGAAGCTTCAAGGGAAACGCCGGAAAAATTGTCTAACGGAGATTTAAATCCGGTTAGTATTTCGGTCAAAAACCATTATACTTTTCCAATTTCGATTAAAATTATTGATGAAATTCCGTTTCAGTTTCAGGTACGTGATTTCAAAATAATACGAAATATAAAAGCTTCCGGTCAGGATAAAATTGGATATGATTTGCGCCCTACCGAACGTGGAGAATATTACTTTGGAAATTTAAATATTTACGTTTCTTCTCCTTTAAAACTGATTTCGAGAAGATTTACTTTTGACAAAGATAAAATGGTGCCAACGTATCCATCGTATATTCAGTTGAGAAAATACGATTTACTGGCTTTTTCGAATAATTTATACCAATACGGAATCAAGAAAATTCGCCGAATTGGTCATACGATGGAATTTGAACAAATCAAGGAATATGTTCAGGGCGACGATCTTCGCACTTTAAACTGGAAAGCCACAGCAAAGAAAAATGCTTTGATGGTGAACCAGTTTCAGGACGAAAAATCACAATCGGTTTATTTAGCGATTGATAAAGGACGCGTGATGCAAATGCCTTTTAATGGTTTGAGTTTATTGGATTATGCGATAAATTCGACTTTAGTTTTGGCCAATGTTATTCTGAAAAAACAAGATAAAGCCGGAATTTTTGCTTTCTCGAAAAAAGTCGAAAACAGAGTTTTTGCCGAAAAAAGAGGTTCGCAAATGCAAAAAATCCTCGAGACTTTATACAACATCAAAACAGACTTTTTCGAAAGCGATTACAGCCGTTTGTACGTTGATATCAAAAAGAATATCAACCAGAGAAGTTTGATTATTTTGTACACCAATTTTGAAACTATGGACGGTTTAAATCGTCAAATGCCGTATTTAAAAGGAATTGCAAAAAGTCACTTATTGGTCGTTGTTTTCTTTAGTAATACAGAACTTAACGAAATCATCAATAAAAAAACCGACACGATTCAGGAAGTTTACGACAAAGTAATTGCCGAAAAATTCATGTTCGAAAAACGCTTAATCGCAAATGAACTCAAGAAATACGGAATTCATTCGGTTTTAACGCAACCTGAAAATCTTACTTTGGATGCTATTAATAAATATTTGGAGATTAAATCGAGAGGGATTTTGTAATAAATGTCTTTTTTGTGAAATTTAAAATGTAAAAATGGCAAAAAAAATATTCATTGGATTGATTATTTCAATTTTCTTATTTGTTGTTTATAATTCAAAACGAAATTATTATGAAAATAGTAGAGACTTCTACAGCAAATATTTTAATGGCGAAATTCAAAAAATTGAAGAAGGTCGAGGAATAGAAATTTATTACGAAAAGAGTAGCTTTTTTTATAAAGACGATTACGAAGGACCTGAATTATTTGTGGGTGATATATTAAGAAAAAGTGATAGTGGAATTACCATAATAAGAAAAGACTCTAAAGGTAATTATATTGAGGTTGGAAAAGGAAAAAGCATAGAACCTAAAAAAAGTTATTTTAATTATTTTTTTGGAATTTAAATCTTTCTAAAAAAAACATTATTAAAATATTAAATGCTAATTATAAATTAGAAATGATAAAAAAACTTTAAATCTTTGTCGTGTCAACTTTGTAAAACAAAAGCCATGAAAAAAATATATTTTATCCTAATTATTTTAATCAGCCTATTTTCTTCTGCACAAAAAACAGAAAATATCATCATTATAACTACTGACGGTTTTAGATGGCAGGAAGTTTTTAAGGGAATGGATTCTGAAATTGCCAACGATAAAAAATTCAATCAGGATGACAGCACATATATTTATAAAAAATATGGAAGTTCAGATTTTAAAGAACGTCGTCAAAAACTAATGCCATTTTTATGGACAGAAATCGCAACAAAAGGTCAGATTTATGGCAATCGTGATTTGGGAAATAAAGTTGATGTTTCAAATCCGTATTGGTTTAGTTATCCCGGATATAGTGAAATTTTCACGGGAAATGTAGATCTTCTTGTCAACTCAAATGCTTACAAACCAAATCCGAATGTGAATGTTTTGGAGTTTCTAAATAAACAATCCAAATTAAAAGGAAAAACTATTGCTTTTGGTGCCTGGGATGCTTTTGACAGAATTTTAAATGAAGAAAGAAGCGGTTTTTCAGTCATTTCTGCTTTTGATAAAGTGGGCGGAAATAATCCAACAAGTACTCAAAAATTATTAAATGAAATGCGCGATAATTCGTTTAAGCCTTTTCATGAAGAGGAATGTCTGGACGTTTTCACCCATTACGAAGCGTTGAACGAGCTCAAAACCAACAAACCAAAAGTATTGTACATCTCGTATGGCGAAACGGATGAATGGGCGCATCATAGTCATTACAGATCGTATCTTGACGCTGCCAATCAGGTTGATAAATGGATTAAGGAAATTTGGGATTTTGTACAAAATGATCCTCAGTATAAAAACAAAACGACTTTACTTATAACCGTAGATCACGGCCGTGGCGACAAAGTAAAATCAGAATGGACAAGTCACGGCGAAAATATTGCCGGCGCCTCTCAAATTTGGTTTGCCGCAATAGGACCAGAAATTGCGCCAAAAGGCGAAATAAAAACAGATTCTCAGTTGTATCAAAAACAATTTGCTCAGACTATTTCGAAAATTATGGGATATACTTTTACAGCAGAACATCCTGTGGCTAATGAAGTTAAAGAAATCTTTGAGAAATAATATTTTTTTCGCCACGAATTCACGAAATTATATTCGATTTATTTTAAGTGAAAATTCGTGAATTCGTGGCAAACTTTTTTTTTGTTTCATCATGTTGCAAACCCACAAGATTTCGAAAACCTTGCAGGAAGAAAAAAACCTCAGTACCTTTGCCCCTTTGCAACTTTGAGCCTTTAAAAAAATGAAACAAATCACTTCAATTCAAAATCCGTTTATAAAATCTCTTGTTTTATTGCAGGAAAAAGCAAAAGCCCGCAAACAAACCGGAACTTTTTTGATTGAAGGATTACGCGAAATTTCATTAGCCATAAAAGGCGGTTACGAAATAGAAACTGTTTTATTTTTACCTGAATTAGTTTCAGAAAATGAAATCAACAAATTGGTCAATTCTCCGGTTCAAATGATAGAAATCAATAAAGAAGTCTATCAAAAACTGGCTTATCGCGATACTACCGAAGGAATTTTGGCTATAGCCAAAACCAAATCACTGCAATTATCCGACTTAAAATTATCTGCAAATCCGTTGATTTTAGTGGCCGAAGCACCTGAAAAACCAGGAAATATCGGAGCTCTTTTAAGAACAGCCGATGCCGCAAATCTTGATGCAGTTTTAATCGCCAACCCAAAAAGTGATTTATACAATCCAAATATTGTTCGTTCAAGCGTTGGCTGTTTGTTTACCAATCAAATTGCAACGGGAACTACAGCCGAAATCATTGCTTTTTTGAAAGAAAAAAAGATTGATTTTTACTGCGCTACTTTACAAAATTCCACATCCTATCATACTCAGGATTTCACCACTCCAACCGCTTTGGTTGTGGGCACAGAAGCAACAGGCTTAACTCAGGAATGGCGCGATGCTGCAACTCAAAACATTATAATTCCGATGCAGGGAGAAATTGACAGTATGAATGTTTCTGCTGCTGCTGCGATTTTAATTTTTGAGGCTAAAAGACAAAGAGGGTTCTGATTTTAGATTTTAGATTTTAGATTTTAGATTTTAGATTTTAGATTTTAGATTTTAGATTTTAGATTTTAGATTTTAGATTTTAGATTTTAGATTTTAGATTTTAGATTTTAGATTTTAGATTTTAG